>ENA-OXRK01000004-OXRK01000004.1-human-gut-metagenome-genome-assembly--contig:-NODE-4-length-212764-cov-20.1223_pt1 | contig 212764 bp, 159 predicted proteins | sample MGYA00249590_ERZ652579 | MGnify/ENA primary metagenome ERZ652579 (study PRJEB26925, sample SAMN05826952) | human gut metagenome | biome: ENVO:2100002; feature: ENVO:00000062; material: ENVO:00002003...
GGCAAGATCTTCACCGGATGGGGCTTCGCCTCCAACGATGGCGACGTCGCAGTCGACCCGGACGCAGAAGTGACCGGCAACTGGGCCGTGTACGCCATGTACAAGGACGCTCCGACCGAGGATGACACCACCCAGAACGTGGTCTCCTTCTACGCAGGCACCGACAAGCTCATCCAGACCGTCGGCTACTACGCCAAGGACCGCGTCAAGTTCTCCACCTACGCCGCAGGCATCCAGGCACCGGCCGTCGAGGGCAAGATCTTCACCGGATGGGGCTTCGCCTCCAACGACGGCGACGTTCCGGTCGATCCAGACATGGTCGTGACCGGCAACTGGGCCGTGTACGCCATGTACAAGGACGCTCCGACCGACGACTCCAAGAAGGATGACAGCAAGCCGGCCGACACCACCAAGAAGAATGACACCAAGGGCAACACCAAGAAGACCGTTGCTCAGAAGATCAAGAAGGCCGTTCTCGGCAACACCGGCGCTACCGTTGGTGGCGTTGCGGTGTTCGCCGTGCTTGCCCTGCTCGGCTTCGCTGGCATCACCGTGCTCCGCAAGCGCGCCTGAGTCTAACTCAGTCAAGGTGGCATTCGCCTGAAAGCGATTAATTTGGCTCCGTGCAACGACTTCCCCTGGAGTACTTGCGCGGAGCCAAATTGCCGTATTTAATGGCACGTTATGGCTTCATTGAACACACCCTGCAATAAGGTCGCCGACATAGCTAAGGGTGTATAAGATAAGACTTGGCTGGCTGCCGGCGAGGGCTATACCTCAAACGCAGTTGATAGGTGAGGAAGAGCCTTCGAAAACACTTCTTCACCCTGATGCGCTGCCCTAGCCAGCGACCAACCATCCACCCCTGGGAATCGTACGATTCCCAGGGGTTTCCTGTATTCAGCGGAAAACCGCCGAACCTCAGCATACCGTAGAGCCAATTCCCGCGAATATGCTCACAGCCCCCTCAGAATTTCCTGTCAGCCCAACAGTCCTTAAGACAGTAGGCAAATCGGAATCATCAAGGTTGTTCAACACGCCCACGCAAATTCGCGCTACGCATACTTATCATTTTAGGGGGGGGGGTGACAACTGAGGTCATTTGCGGTATATTACCGGTGTTTTACATATGAATAAACAGTTTTCGCCGTGCCATCAGGCAGGCATTGACGTCACCAAGCCACCCCCCCCTATATACAACCCTCTCCATAAAACACGCACGACATGCGCGCGGACGTGAATTCCGTGGTTTGGGGTACACTAGACATATTCGAACAAACGTTCGTATTTTGGGGAATTCTGGGGAATTCCCCACTATATACAGTGAGGAAACTCACGACACACCACTACCTGTAGTGTGTATGCTAGATAGTGGCTTGCGTAAGCGAGCATAACCGAAGAACGTGGCCGACACGGCTTTCGCAAACGACGGAAGCCATTTTTGCATAGGGAGGAAATCGAATGACCGTGACCGTCTTCACCAATCCGAGCAACCCGCAATGCGAAGCCACCGAACAAGAGCTCGCAAAGCTGGGCGTGCGTTACGACACCGTTGATCTGACGAAGAACCCGTCCACCTTCGAACAGATCAAAAACGCTGGCTTCAAGCAGATTCCGGTCGTCATCTCACCGAACTCCTCATGGAGTGGACATAGGCCGGATCTCATCCGCCAGCTCGCGCAAAGCTTCGCCGCCTAAGCGCGTAGAAGTCGCAGGGCACCGAGTCCACAAAGGCAGTGCGGGCACAGGTCACATGCAGCCGTGCACGGCGCAACCAATAGCGGACGCACCATACACGTTCTTCCACAAAGCTTCGCCATCTAGCCCATAAAGCAGTCATCCATAAAACAGTCAGACACTACATGCGACCGGCAGTGGACGGGTCGAGCGTCATGGTCTGGAACCGATTGGCCATGAAGTCGTCGTCGAAATACGTGGCGAAGAATTGCGAAACAGGCGAATTCTGCGCAATACCCGCCATACGCGAATACCAGGCATCCAGCGCCATCAACGTCATCACGCCGTCAATGAAAATCAGCGCAAAACACACCGCCGTCAACGTATAACGAATCTTCCACGGAATACGCTGAATCATCGCAAGCAAATGCGGCAGAATCAGCTTCACCCACACCAAGCCAAGTATTCCCCAGAAAAACATGTATTTGCCGGATGTGCGCCCATCAATCGACAGCCATTTGCCTGTGTAATCCCACGCGCGAATACCGAACGCAACTTCCATGAACCAGCTGGTGAAATATTCAAACGCGCCGCCAATCACCGCGCTCGCGCAGAAAATCAGCATCCAATTCGACCGCCACAAGTGATTGAGCAACACCGTCAGAATCACCGCGCCAAAACCGTAGATAGGCGAGAACGGCCCCCACAAAAATCCGGCGCGATCCTGCCATTCGCCGAACAGCACATAGTGGTACAGCGTCTCCACCACCAGACCAAACACGCAACCGACCACAAACAGCCAGAATAAGTTGAAGAAATCCAACGAAATATAGCCTTTGCCAGTCAGATCACGGCCGGCCATGCCCTTCGAAACAGCCGTCTCATACTCGCTGCGCGCATCCAAACGACGAAGCGCGAACTGCAAACGACGCTCCTCGCGCAGCGACGGATCAGCCGTGATATGCAACGCAACCAATACAAGCAGCTGCACGGTCGGACTGATCAGATTCACGCCCAAACCCTGCAACGACAACGACAATAGGCCTTCCGCAAGCGTGAGCGGAATCATCAGATACGTCCATTGCGCGATATGCCGACGCTTGTTGAGAACCAGCAGCATGCCGAAAATCGCAAGGCATGCGGTGGAGACCAGCAGCACTGCAGCATGAATAACCGACAGAATAGTGGTGAGATTCAGCGCGCCAAACGCCAGTTTGCCGGAAAGCGCGGCGTGGACTGCATACAGGCAGGAAATCACGATGATCGGCAACGTCACCACGCCTTCGATCAACATGACGATGCCGTAAATACGTGCAATCAGCGGCAGCCTGCGGTCAGCAGGATTGCCGTCATCCTCCGCCGATTGCGATTGCGCAATGATGCCGGCCTCTTCGATTGCTGCGATTTCGGTTTCGTCGGCGATGGCTTCGCTCACATCTTCAATCTTGCTCATGCTTGTTCGTCCTCCCCTGCACAACGCTACCAAAACCCGATCGCAGTGCGCTACACGAGATGATTGTTTGCGCGCAACGCGCACAACCTGCGATTTCTGCCTGCGCAAGTCACATGTCATCCCGCAATCACAAGATGTGCAGACAGCAGACTCGACTTGCGCAGACACAGAAGGCAAGTTGCGCGGTCTCCAACAGCAAGATTCACAGCCCTGCCGCGGTTTGTCGTGTTTATTTCAGTCATGGACGGAGCGCATTTACGCCTGTGCCCAAATTTGTCCGAGAGCGGGTATTACGATACGGGAGGCGTAGCGCTACGAATAACGTATCGCTACGCGCGAACACGGTCGAACATCCATTGGACTGAGGAGACAATGCGCAACGTACTGCAGATTCTGCGTCGTGACCTCAAACGACTCGTCACCGTACCTGCCGCCTGGGTCATCATGATCGGTATAACCATCATTCCGCCGCTGTACGCATGGTTCAACATCTACGGATTCTGGAATCCGTATGGCAATACCCAAGGCATCAAAGTTGCCGTGGCCAACGTCGACAAAGGCACCGACAACGCCCTGCTCGGCAAAATGAACCTCGGCGACCAGATCGAAGACACGCTGAAAGACAACGACCAGCTTGGCTGGGAATTCATGGGCAAGGCCGAAGCGATGGAAGCGGTACAGTCCGGCGACTGCTATGCGGCGATCATCATCCCCTCCGATTTCAGCGAGGATCTCGCCAACGTCGTGACCGACAGCAAGAACCGGCCGACGCTGGAATACTATGTCAACGAAAAATCGAGCCCGATCTCCCCGAAAATCACCGATCAAGGCGCGACCACCGTCGACCGTACCGTCAACAACACCTTCGTCTCCACCGTCAGCGAAGTACTCACTAAAGCCGTGAACTCCGCGAATGACACCATCAACGGCAAAACCAACTCCTTCGTCAACGAAACCACAGCAGAACTCGACAAAACCCAGAAGAACGTAAGCCGCATCCGCTCCACCATCGAAGATCTTGACGCACAGCTCGCCAACGTGCCGCAACAAACGCAATCCGCCCGTCAGGCAATGAACGACGTGCAGCTGGCCGCAGCAAGTGCGGGCAAGGGACTGGCGAACACCGCCACCGCCATCGGCACCGCACAAAACGGCCTCAATACCTTCACGTCCAACGCCAACACCGCTTTGGAGAACGGTTCCGGCCTGATTTCGCAGGCCGCCAGCGACACCACCACCAGCATCAACAAGGTGACCACGGCCGTCTCGTCCGCAAGCGGCACCGCACAGCAGGCCGTCAGCAACATGCAAAGCGTGACCGACAGCAACGCCCAGCTCATCGAGAAGCTCAAGAACGTCAGCGACAACGCGCAGTACCAAGACATCATCAAGAAGCTCGAAGACACCAACAACACGGCCGCTGGCACGCTCAACGACCTCAAAACGTTGAGCGAGAACACACAATCCACGTCCGACAGCGTGTCCAAACTCGCCACCGACTTCAACACCAGCACGCAAAATTCGCTGAAAAGCATGGGAGATGCCCGCAACACGTTGAATTCCGGTGCGCTCCCCCAGCTCAACTCCGGTCTGAGCTCGCTCGCCATGACCGCCGGCACACTGTCCGGCACCGTAACCAGCCAGACCACCGTGGTCAACCAGACCTCCGCCGTGCTCGACCAACTCGACCAGGTGGCGAACGACACCCGCACCACACTGCAGAACACCGACAAGCAGCTCGAGCAGGTGGAGAACAAGCTCATCACCGTCAGCACCGACCTGAAAGCGCTCGGCAGCGTTGACATGCTGAAAAGCCTGACCGGCGACAGCTCCCTCAACACGGAGAAAATCGCCTCGTTCATGCAGTCCCCCACGGTGATCGACACGAAAAACGTGTATCCGATGAACTCCTACGGTTCCGGCATGGCTCCGCTCATGACCAACCTGGCCCTGTGGGTGGGCGCGTTCGCCTTCGTGGTGATCTTCAAGGTGGAGGTCGACGATGAAGGCCTCGAAGACCTCGACTTGACCACTTCCGAAAAATATTTCGCCCGCTACATGCTGCTCGGCATCATGGGCGCCATCCAAGGCGCGATCACCACCATCGGCAACCTCATCATCGGCGTGCAGACGGTGAACGCGCCGCTGTACATACTTACCGGCGTCATCACGTCGCTGGTATATCTGAGCATCACCTTCGCGCTGTCGACCTCGTTCATGCATATTGGCAAGGGACTGTGCGTCGCGCTGATCATCGTGCAGATTCCGGGCGCTTCCGGCCTGTATCCGATTGAGATGATGCCGAAATTCTTCCGCATGGTCTACCCGTTCGTGCCATTCAGTTATTCGATTGACGCGTTCCGTGAGACGATTGCCGGCTTCTACGACGGGCATTGGCTCAAGTCGATTGGCGCGCTACTGATGTTCGCCGTGGTCGCGTTCTTCATCGGACTTGCGATTCGCCCGCTGCTGGTCAATCTCAACCGCCTGTTCGCCCGTCAGATCAAGGAAAGCGACATGATCATCGGCGAGGAGGTACAGCTTCCGGAACGCGGCTACAACGTGTCCCAGGCCATTCAAGTGCTCGCCGATAAGGGCGGCTACCGTGAGGCGATCGAGGAACGTGCGAGCCGCTTCGCCGAACTGTATCCGAAGCTCAAGCGTGGCGCGCTGGTTGCCGGTTTCATTGTGCCGGTGATTCTGGTGCTGATCTTCTCCTTCACCAACGGCGAGAAGATCGTGGTGCTTGCCACCTGGATCATCTGGGTGCTGCTCATCATCGGATTCCTGATGGTCATCGAATATATGCGTTTCAGCCTGCAACGCCAGGTGGAACTCGGCAGCCTCAGCGACGAAGCGATTCGCGAACAGCTGGTGGAACGCCAAGCTGCAAGGCTGCGCCGCAAGAAGCGTGCGCAACAAATCAGGCGAGACAAGCTGATGCGCAAGGCACAACGAAGAAAACACGAAACCAAACAGGCGATTGCCAACGTCGCAGACACCAGCCAAGCCGATGCCGACGGCATCGCAACACTGGTACAGGCCATGAACGCGACCGGCAACACCGGCACAGCGAGCAACACCAATCCCAACGGTAACAGCGAAAGGAGCAACGCATGAAAAACATCTGGAAACTGTTCGTCGGCGACGTTCGACGCCTGACCAGCAACATCGTCTCCATCATCATCGTCATCGGACTGGTGGTAATTCCTGGCCTGTTCTCCTGGTTCAACGTGAGCGCAAGCTGGGATCCATTCGCCAACACCGGCAATCTGAAATTCGCCGTCGCCAACGACGATGAAGGCTACAAGTCCGATCTCATTCCCGTGAAGATCAGTATCGGCGATCAGGTGGTCAACACCTTGCGCGCCAACGACCAGATGGACTGGACCTTCACCACCAAAAAAGAGGCCATCGACGGCACCAAATCCGGCAAATACTATGCAGCAGTGGTGATTCCGAAGGATTTCAGCACCCGCATGATGACATTCTTCACCGCGGACGGCGACCATGCCACACTCACCTACTACAACAACGAGAAGAAGAACGCGCTCGCTCCGAAGATCACCGGCCAGGGAGCCGACACCGTGGCAGCACAGATCAACGAAATGTTCTCCGCAACGTTGACGAGCACCGCGCTCAACATCGCCTCGCAGCTGGCCGATGAGCTTGACAAACCGAAATCGCAGGCCACGCTCACCAACTTCAGCAACAATATGAACAACTTCGCGAACACGCTGAACGACACGTCATCCGCGTTGACCACGTTCAGCTCGCTGACGTTGAGCGCGCAGAACCTGCTCGACAGCTCCAACAGCCTGCTTTCCAATGTGAGCGGCAGCGCGAAGAACGCCGTCAACGAGCTCAAACAGTCGAAGAACGGCATCAACGATCTGACCGGAGCCGTCAAAACCAGCACGAATGCGCTCAGCACCGCGTTGAGCAGCTCGTCGAACAGCTTCGGCGCTGTCTCCACCGATATTGACAGCGTATTCAACAATGCGGGCACCCAAGCCGGCAATACGGCCACCGCCCTGCGCAATCAGGCTGCGAACGTATCCAAGCAGGCGCAAGGCTATCAGAACATCTACGATGCCCTCGACGAGCTCAGCAACAACAATCTGGTGCCGGAAGTCGCGAAAATCGCCATCAATCATCTCAAAACCAACGTGGGCGCGACCATTACGCAACTCAACGATCTAGCGAACTCACTCAACACCAGCGCCGACAATATCGACGCGAAAGTGAGCGACACCGCAGCCGACCGCGAGCGCGTGAGCCAGCTTGCCCAGCAGGCGAAGGCCTCCATCGACGGCATCAAAACCGATTTCGACAGCCAGCTCAAGCCGCAGCTCAACGACATTTCCGATTCGATCAGCAGCACGGCCACCGCACTGAGCAGCACGGCCACCGATCTGAAGGGCGCGTTGGGAGATCTCAACAGCACCACGAAGTCGGCAGGCAAGCAGCTGACCAATATTCGCACGGTGTTGGATTCCACCGCCGAAAGCCTCACTAAGGCGAGCACCGCGCTGTCTTCGTTCAATGGCACGCTTTCCGACGCGCTGAACAGCGGCAATATGGACACCGTCAAGGACGTGCTCGGCAACAACACCGATTCGCTGGCGGCGGCTCTTGCAGCTCCCGTCCAGGTGAAGCGCACGGCTGTGTTCCCTGTGGAGAATTTCGGCTCGCAATTGGCTCCGTTCTACACGATTCTGCCGTTGTTCGTGGGATCGCTGCTTATGGCCGTAACACTCAAGACCACGGTGTCGCGCAAGAATCGTGAGGAGCTCGACAATCCGAAGCCGCATCAGCTGTTCCTCGGCCATTATGGCGTGTTCGCCGTGATCGCACTGTTGCAGAGCACGTTCTCGCTGGGCGGCGGCCTGCTGTTCCTGCACATTCAGGCGGTGCACCCGTGGCTGTTCATGTTGACCGGCTGGGTGGCCTCCCTCGTGTTCTCGTTCTTCACCTACACGATGGTGGCGAGCTTCGGCAACGTGGGCAAGGCCATTGGCGTGCTGACGCTGGTGTTGCAGATTTCCGGCGCGAACGGCGCGTATCCGCTTGCCGTGCTGCCGAAGATCATCGGCGATATCAGTCCGTTCCTGCCGGCCACGCATGCGATTACGGCATTGCGTGCGGCCATTGCCGGTATTTACAACAATGATTATTGGCATGCGATCGGTTCGCTGTTGCTGTTCCTGATTCCGCTGCTGCTGATTGGCTTGCTGCTGCGTATTCCGCTGGTCAAATTCAATAAGTGGTATGTGGCGAAGGTGGAAAGCACCAAGGTGGTCGCATGATTACCGGAGTGCATGAGGCGGTTTCCGAAGCCGTTTCCGATGTGGTTTCCGACGCGGTCAGTGACGTGCATGAGGCCGTTCGCAAGGCGCAGAGCCGGCGCAAGCAGCTCCGCGAGCAAACCGATCATAAGATCATGAAGGCCACGCTTGCGATTGTGATTTCCGATGGTGTCGGTGCGGTGACCATTGAAGAGGTCGCCCGTCGTTCCGGTGTTGCGAAAACCACGATTTACCGTCGCTATAAGAATGCGGACGATCTGTTGCGCCGCGTTCAGTTGGAAGTTGCGGGATTGCCGGATTTCAGCGATGTCGAGCTGTCGAAAAACGGTCTGCTGACGATACTGCAACGCATTCAGGGCTGTTTTTTCGACAGTGAGCTTGGTTTGAAAGCCGTCGGTGTGGTGCTTTCTTCCGATAATCCTTCGTTGAATGCGATTGCCGATCAAGTGCTCGTTCCCGCGGAAAAGCGTTTTTCTGAGTTTGTTGAGCGCGGCATGAAGGCCGGTGTGTTCCGCCATGGATTGGATCCGCAATTCCTGTTCAGCACGATACTCGGCTCCATGCTCGCCTGTAAGGCGTTGCATGGCGACGCGAGTATTCCTTGGCCTGAGAACATGACGGCTGTTCTGTGGCCCGTTATGGCCGTCTGAAAGGCATTGCAGAGCAGAGTTGCACGTAGTAGTATCTGAAACTCATGAGCGTCCCCGCTACGGCCTTTAATCACTCTTTGAGTGAGGCTGTAGCTGAGGCGCTCATTGTACGTTTGCAGACTTTTCGCCGCTACTGGACCTACTGGATCGACGCTTCCTGACGGGCCACGTCCAACGCCTTGTTGAACGCTTCCGACGTCCAGCTGGCACCGGCCACCTTGTCTACCTTGAGGTCTTTGAGCGGTTTGCCGTCCACCACGCCGTTGATGGCTTCGGCGAACGCATTCTGGTGCTTTTTGGAGATGGACGTGAACGGATGCCCGATAACCTCCACATTGGTGACGGTCTGATCTTTGACCGTCACATGCACGTCGATGGTGTCTTCGCCCACCGGCCCGTACTGGCCGTTGATCGAGTAGGTACCGTCGGCATAGTTGCCGGTGTCTTGCTTGTCGGATGTAGTGCCGTTCGGATCGTCGGCATGGTTTTTGACGTCCGAATCCGCAGAATCGCCGGAGTCGGTGGCGCTACCGCTGTTCTTCGAATTTTCTTCCTGCGATTGCACGCTTTCGCCGGAATTTCCGGCATATTCATCGTCCATCGGTGTCGCCGTGGGTTCGCCGCATGCCGACAGCAGCGCAAGGCTTGCCGCAGACAGTGCGATCACTTTGATCGCATTCGATGATTCGTTGATCATGTTCGCTCCGTACGATTCGTCAGTGCTATGGCTTGGATTGTTCGGCTGATTTCAGCTTATTCCTCACCGCCGGTTTTCGCGGCTTTGGTCGGATCGGCGAAGCTGATGGCCGTCTCGCCATTCTGTGCGCCTTCCGTAGTGGAACCGGTGTATGCCGGCTTGCCACCCGCCTGCTCATAGACCTTCCGTGCGGCCTCATCATTCCACTTCTCACCGACGAGCACGCCATGGTTGAGCATGATCTCGCGCTGGGCACAGGATGCGACGAGCGCATCATGGGTCACGACGATGATGGTAGTGCCCTGCTCGTGCAGCTGACGGAACAGGTCAAGCACAATTTTCTCGTTCTTCTCATCCAAATTGCCGGTCGGTTCGTCCGCAAGAATCAGTTTCGGACAGTTGATGAGCGCACGTGCGATGCACACACGCTGCTGTTCGCCGCCGGAAAGCTGTCCGGGCAGATGGTGGGCACGCTCCTTCAGACCGACGCGTTCCAATGCTTCCAACGCCTGCTGCTCGTTGACTACGGAATGGTAGTACTGTGCCACCATCACGTTTTCCACAGCCGTCAGATGCGGTACCAGATAGAACTTCTGGAACACCAATCCGATCATGTTCTTACGCACGTCGGCAAGCTGCTTGGCGTTCAAATCCTCCAACTTGCGGCCTTCCAGCATGACGGAACCCTTTGAAGGCGTGTCCATGCAGCCAATCATGTTCATCAGCGTGGTTTTGCCGGAACCCGACGAACCGACAATCGCAAGCCATTCACCTTGCGGAACGGTCAAAGTCAAATCGTCGACGGCACGCAAATCGCCGTAAATCTTGGAAATATGATCCAATTCAAGCAACGTATTCAACGTATGTTCGGAACTCATGATTATTCCTCCCTCAAAACGATGGCGGGGTCGATACGGGTTGCGCGGCGAACCGGCGGGATGGATGCGATGACGGCGATGAGCACGCTCAACAGCAGCGAAGCGACGCCCAATAGCCAGTTGAAGCCAATGGCACGTTCGAATACGGATACGCACAGCACGCGGGCCAGCAGGTAGCCGATGGCAGTGCCGATCAGGCCGCCAATCAGTCCGTAGATGGCGGATTCCACATAGAATTCGATGCCGATGGCGCGCGAGGATGCGCCTAACGCCTTGCGCAAGCCGATTTCGTTGCGTCGCTGAGACACGATGGAACTGATGGTGGTGCCCACGCCCACAAACGTCAGCACGAGCACGACCAGCGACACGATCCAGAACAGGGTTTGCAGCATGGCGATGATACGAGTGTCGGATGAGGTGATTTTGGTGACGGTCTGCGCTTTCACGCCGGTTGACGGATTCGCATTGATCGATTTGACGACATCGTTGAGTTCGCTGCCTACCGCATTGACGGAATATTCGATCACGTCCGCTCCGCGTTTGAAACCGGCCAGTTTGGCCACGTCAGCGTTGACCGCGTAGACGATTTCGTCTTCGCTGCCGCCCGTATCGACGATGCCTCCGACACGGAATTCAGTGCCGGTGTTCTCCATAATGTCGGACGAAACGCGGCCGTTTTCCGTGACTTGCGCTTCGGTTTGGCTAAGAGCGCCGGAATCCTGCGCATCGTCGGATGCGCGGTAGCCGATGGTTACGGTCGAACCGATGGAGACACCGAGCGCGTCTGCCACGTCACGGCCGAGCATCACGTTGCCTTTGCTGGGCCAATCGCCAGTCACGTTCCAATGATGGTTGAGCGCCTTCACGTCTTTGGTTGTGATGCCAGCCAGCGTGTATGGCGCAGAATTGATGCGCACGCTTTCATACCGGTAAGCGGCGGAACGGGCGCTGTACGAGCCTTTCACCATCTGGTTCAACGCTTTGACGGTATCGGTGTCGATGCCGTGGGACTTTTCGGCTGATTCGGACGGCGTGACGATAAGATTCGCGCCATACGCACGCATTTCCTCGTTCATCTGCTGTGGAACGGCAATACACGTCGCCGCAAGGCAGAACAGCGTGGCAGCGCCCACCATGGAGGCGATCACGGCCATAACGGCCCGCGAACGACGGCGGAACACCGCGCCCCACAGCATGGTGAAGAACATCTTGCGATTAGTCATCTCATGCCCCTTACGGACTGTCTTGAACTCACCTACCATGCAACACCTCCGCAGACGAACAGCACAGTGTGCCGTTCGTGACCGAGGCCGCAGCCGCGGCCGAGTTTACGGAACTCAAGTTGACATCAGCGGCCATGCAACACCTCCGCAGGTTTGAGTCCCAGAATCGAACGGATCGACGAGAACGAGGCGATCAGCACGGTAAGCGTCAGCAGCACAAACACCAGCACAAACACCATCGGACGCATCGTAATGCCGGAACCGAATACCACATGTCCCACAATCTGCGCAACACCGGAACCCAACAGCGCACCGACAATCGCACCAACCAACGAAATCACAGCCGTCTCAGCGAGCATCAGGCGAGAAACCGCACCATCGGTGGCACCAATCGCCTTCAGCAACGCCAATTCTGAACCGCGCTCACCAATCGAGGCGGCCATCAGATTCGCCACCGCGATAGCGGCCGCAACCAGCGAAAGCACGGTCATCAGCACCATCACCGCCTGCGTTTTCTGCAGCACATCGCCCTGTAATGCGGCCACCTGACGCACCTGCTTGGCTACGGAACCGGGAATGACCTCTTCGATCTGATAGGCGATGGACGAAGGGTACGCGGTGCAATACCATGTTTCCCACTCATCTTGCGTGAGCGCATTCGGATTCTTCGACGCCTTACGCGCCAAATCATTGTCTGGCGTGGTCAGAGCCTTGACTTCGATCTTGTCGATGGAATCAGGCAGATTCGCAAGCACCTGCGCGGTGGATGACGGAATGTACATCGCATTGTTGTCACTATCGCCGGAATCGTAAATGCCGGTGATGGTGATCCGCTGCTTGTTGCGGCTGCCGTCGGCGGTGGTTTTGTAGAGGGTTACGGTATCTCCCTTGGTCACGCCGAGTTTGGATGCGAGCGTGGTGCCGATCAGGCCTTGCGCGCTATCGTCTTTCGGCCAGGAGCCGTCAAGCTTCCACCACGAACGCATGCCGTTCATGCCCGCCACCGTGGATTCACCGGAATCCATATGCAGGGTCTTGGCGAACCATGTGCCCACGATCGGCACGCCGGAAGCCTTGCAGGAGCTGGAATCCACCGATTCGGACGCGCAGTTCACGTCAGCATGGATATTAAGTTCGGGGGCAAAATTCGTGATGTTGAACGCCCAGAAGATGGTTTTGATCTTCGGTGCGTCCGATTCCTTCAGAAATGTGGTCGGATCGGATTCGGAAGTGCCGGAAGCGTTGCTATTCGCGTCACCCCCCGTGTTGTACAGGTCGTTGACGACGGCATCGGCCTTGGGCTGCACGGTGATGTTGGAACCGTACGTCGACAGTTCCGCGTTCAGCTTGTCTCCAACGTCGAACACCACACCCAGCATGGCCACGCTGACCGTGGCCGACAGGCACACGGTGACCGCGATCAGCAGTCTGCGTTTGAACTGCCTGCTGAACGAGCGGAAAATCATTCGAAAAAAGAACATGACTACCTCTTTCCGCTCACTGGAAATGCGTCGACAATGCGTCGAGCGTCGAAGTTTGAATTACGATTTTGCCGGATTCAACCTGATAATCGAACGGCACAGGATTGCAGCCGCCCTTGAATCCGATAGTGGCGAGGTTGATGGCGACATCGCACTTCTTGCAGATGATCTTGCCATCCTTCTCGTAATAGCCCGCGTCACCGCAGTTATCGCATGCGTCAAGACCGACACCGTACGCTCCACCATTCTTTTTGATGATGATGAAACGCATTACCGTGCCATCTTTCGCCTTGTATTGGAAGCGATGCAGGTGACCGTCGTTGATCTGACTGAATTTGATGGTGGCCACGCCGTCGCTCAGCGAATAATCCTCAGGCGGAGACAGCGTAATGACCTTCTTCGTTTGCGCCACACCATACGTGAGCGCGAACGTGATGCCGATCATCGCAACAAGACTCCATGCGCCGGCCGCCTTCGCACGGCGACGGAACGCGATATGCGATCGCACAATGGCCTCGTTTGCGCCTTCCGGCTTGATTTTGAAGCCCATCACAATGCTGGCGACCACCGGAATGATGAACACCAACACCATGGCAATGACCATATGACGCTGATGATTGATGCACCACACCAACGCCAGGAACGCTTCCGTAGGGAAATGAACGATGCGCTTGGACTGCAGAATCTGCGCAAGATCAGTGAAATGCGAGACAAACAGCAGCGCAATCAGCAGCAGCACGGCCGTGGTGAACGACCAACGAATCGCAGTGGAACGCATCGTACGGAAAATCAACGCTGCAACAATCGCAGTGGCCGCACCCAATGCGAAACCAAGCGCACGAAGCAGCATATCCGAAGTGAAGATCGGATCTCCTGGCTCCACGAAAATCGTCAAACGCAAAATAACATCAGGCAACGCACGGAAGGTGGTGGCGGCAATCGCAAGAGCGCCAATCGCATTCGCAATATCGAGCAACGCGCGATGATCATGCCAATTCGTAGTGATGCGACGTGCGAACAGCACAACAACGAACACTGCGATATCGAAAATCACACAACACCACAACGTGGGGTAATTGACGAACGTACGCTGATTAACCATCGCGGATGCACGCAACGCGGCGAACACAATGGCACCCGCGAATCCAATAATGAAGCCCGCAAGACGCCAGTACGCGCTCAACGGCTTGTCACGCCCCTCACCGACCGTGAGCATCACGTTCAGCGCCATAATCAGCAAAGCCGGTGCCAGCGTTCCCTGCAACACCGTGACGTACTGCGTCAGCATCTCACACCTTTCGTTATATATCCCTGTCAAAGCCTAGTGAATTCGGCACGCAAAAGGAACCCCCTTACCAAGATTCCCCCAAAAGCGCGTTATCTCCCAAAAGCGTATCCCCTCAAACGCAAGAGAGCGGTTGCTTGGATGGTTGTTCGACCGTAGGCTCGGCCAAACGGCCTTGAGTGCGTCGAACGACTATCCAGGCAACCGCGAACGCCGTACCCATATTCGCGCTACTTGCATACGTTTCGCGATACGTGAACGGCGTTAACCACGAGTTGAATCTCAACATGAATTCAGGCTTACATCCAAACCATTTCGCTTGGCATGTGCCGGAACTCACGTTTCAGATCACCACTCCTGCGGGGTGTAGTTCCACTCCGGGAAAGTGACCTCGAGCGGCTCGGTCCAGAAGCGGCCCTTAACGCCGGTCTCCGGATCAACATGCAGCATCCAACCCTTCTTCTCCGGAGATTCGATCTTCAGCACGAGCTTGTAGGAGCCAGCTTCGTCGAGCTTGATGTTGGCGCCGTAGTGCGGGCCATCGGAAGCGTTCATCTGCATGAAGGTACCGGAATCAACGGTCTCGTTGTTCGCGTTGTTGATGATCTCGTAGTTCACGGTCAGATCCGGCACGAAGTCGCCCTTGCCGTAGCCAAGCTTAGTGCCCTTCTCGTTGGCGTGAATGTCGGCTTCCAAGTGGAAGGAAGCGTCGGCAGCCTTCAGGCCCATGCCGGACGGTTCCATATCGATCGGCTGGAAGTACACGGCGTTGACGGTCAGAGCGTCAACATCCTGATCGGAGTGCTTCTCGTCGACCTGGATCTCTTCGAAGCCGGCATTGGAGCTGTCGTCAGCGCTGGAATCGCTGGAGCTGTCGGTGGCGTTCGAAGTGGAGGTGTCGGACTTGGCGTCGGATGCGGAATCGTTGGAGTTGCCGCATGCGGACAGGGAGAAAGCCATGGAGCCGGCCAGCAGGATGCCGAGCAGGGCGGCGATCTTCTTATTCTTCATTGTGTTCTCTTCCTTTTCTTTGGTTCCTCGAGGAACGTTGGAAACTTATGGAAATCTCTAAATCTTTACTTGTGATTATTGATTGGCGCTTACTTAGCCTGTTCCGCCTGCGCGGCCAACTTCATCCTGTGTTTCTTGATGGAACCGACCACGAACAGCACAACCACCGCGATCGCGGCAATCACCTGCGCCGTAATCGTTTCGACGTACGGATACAAGCCGATCCAATCGTTAGTTGGCACGCTGCTCAAGTAGGTGCCTTCAATAAGATCACCCTCGATGAGCGCATGGATGCCGCCACCCGCGAAAATCACAACCAGCACGGCCATCACAATCGAAGTTACGAGGAAGAACGGGCCGATCGGAATCTTCACCGAAGTGAATCGCAGAACCAGGAAGATAACGATCAGCACCGCGGCGGCGGCCAGACCGCCAACCCACATGCCGTGCGCATCCTGGCTCATGGAGTAGATGGACTCGTAGAAGATCACCGTTTCGGCGCCCTCACGGAACACGGCGAGGAAGCTCAGCATGGCAAGCGAGGCGATCATGCCCAAGCCCAGTCTCTGACCGGATTCGACCTTGCTTTGCGCGCCGGCCACAGCCGCTTCGGTCTTATTCCTGATGTAGTTGTTCCACGCTTCCACGGAGCTCTTGTTGAGCATCCAGTTACTGGTCCACAGCAGCATGAGGGTGGCGATCAGCGCGCACACGCCTTCGGAAATCTCCTGAACCGGGCCGGAACCGCCGAACAGGAACGTGAAGAGTACGGCGACCAAACCGGAACCGGCCAGACCTGCGACCACACCAAGGTAGATCCACTTGGTGAAACGCTTGTTGCCGGACTTCACCAGGTAGGCGATCACCGCAGCCACCACCAGCAGCGCTTCGAAACCCTCACGGATCAGAATGAGGAACGCCTGGCCGGCGGAGCTGGTGACGAGTTTGGTGAAGCCGTTGACATTGCCGGACGCACCACCGTCGAGAATGGCCGCGTCTTTCACAAGCCAGCTTTTCAAATCGTCGACATGCTGCTTGATTTCCTTGTCGGAACCGCCGTCGCGCATGATCTTACGAGTCATCTTGAACTGGTATTCGACCTGCGAAACACGATCGCCGGAAATCACGTTCATCACGTTCTTTTCGAAGCCGAGCTTCTCGTAGTACTGGTAGTAGGCGTTGTTGACCAGCGTGGCACCTTCGTCGCCCTTGCCGGCAGCGGCAGCCTCGTATGCCTGGTCGAGAATGACGGTCATTTCGCTGGCAACCTCACTCCACGTGCGGTCGCCTTTGCCTTTGGATGAATTCTTCTTGGCCGCGTCGAGCTTCTTGCGCTCTTCCGCGGTTTGCGCGGCACGCTGCTTCGCATATTCCTTAGGATTGGCGAGGTCGGCGTTCGCGTCAAGCGTTTGCGCGGTTGCGTTGATTTCGGCGGTCAGCGCGTCGATTTTGGCTGCGATGGCGTCGCCTTGGTCCTGCTGGTAGGCAAGACCTTCAAGATCGGTGAATTGCTGCAGCAGTTCCTTCTGCTTGTCGGCACTGATGGTGTCGTTGACGACTTTCGAGAAGTTGGATGCGTCGTAACCGATCCAATGCGCAGTCTGGAAATCGGTGCCAGCCTGACCGTAATTGCCGTCATTGTAGTCTTTTTCGGCAGTCGCAAGCTGGTCTTCGATGTTCTTCGCAGCGGCAGTCCAGGAATCAAAATTCGTTTGACCGTCATCGGCGGCAATTGCCGGCTGCGGAACCGCGGTAGTCGCGAAAAGCGTGGTCAACGCGATCATCAATGCCGCAATGAACGCGACAAGGCGACCGGACACACTTGTAGCCCGCTGCGTATCGCAGGATGACATAAGACCGCTTCCTCTCTCAGCCATTCACAATCCGATTCACGAGTGCGCCACCTTTGCCATACACACAGTGCGCACCGACTTCACAAGATAAAACGAAAAAAATCGAAAGAACAGTCTTGATTTTTTGGCAGTTTTGTTGTAGAAACCTTTAAAATGGCGGAATTCCGCCATTCTTCTTTTCTGTAATCCGCGCGAGTCGTCTCACATAGTGATTTTTTGAGGCGCTTTCGCCGTTCCTCTCCATGCATATTCGTGCGATTGGAAGATTCGGGAATTGGGGGATTTGGGATGGAGCTGGACTTTCTGACCTCACGATTCCGCCCTGGTGACCTCACGATTCCGAAAAAGCAACGAAAAACAAAATCGTGAGGCCAGCGGGCGCATGGACGGAATCAGGATTCGAGCACGTCAAGCACCTTGCGTTCGTTGTAGAACGCGAACACCACACCGCCGATGCCGCACAATACCGCGGCGCAAACAGCCGCAATGCGATAGCCGGCGCCCGACGCCATGCCAATCGTGCTCACGCCGGTAAACAGCAGCATCGCCACCGACTGACCCATCTTCATCGCAAACGTGCGAGCCGCATAGAACATGCCCTGACGATCCTGACCGGTCGTTTTCGAGCTCGCGTCGGCAATATTCGCAACAATCGCCTGCGGAAGAATGCCGAACGCGGCCATCGGAATCGCGCCGACAATCGAGAGAATCAAGCCCTGCGCCATCGGCGGAATCGCAGCGAGCAGACCGGAGCCAAGCGCGCCCGCAAACGCGAACGCACATGTGAAAATCACGAAAGCGACCAGCAGAATCCGCTTCTTGCCAACACGATTCGCCAATACATTCACCGGCATGTAGAACAGCACCGACACTGCGGTCATGAGCACGAAATAGATGGTGGTCGTGGTCTCGGGAAGTTTGAGCAGGCTTGTCACGAAGAACGGCAAACCAGTCTGGAATGTAGTGATCGCAACCCAATAGACCACGTCGGAGCAGACGAACTTGCGGAATTCGCCGTCGCCGAACGTCTGCTTCAACGATTCGATGGTCGATTCGGACGTGGGCTGCGAGTTGACGTAATCGCGTTCCTTGATGGTGAGCGGCGGAACCAGCATGCACACGAATGCGATGGCCGCCATGATGGTGAACGTCAAACGAATGGCGTTCACACGCCCCAAGCCCGGCACGAAACCAGCCCAAATCACCGGTGCCACGTATGCAATGGCGGTGCCGGCCACCCACGTGAACGAAATGGCGGTGGAGATGGTGAGCTGCTGTTTGGAATCGTGACCAAGCTCGGCGATCAGCGCGTTGTAGGGCGTGCAGTAGAACGTGAGCGCAATGTAGTAGCCGATCACCGTGACGAACAGGAATGCGCCGTTGATCCAGCTCGTATCGTTGATTGGACTCCAAAACACCAGCACGGTGACGAGGGCGAGCGGAAGGGCCGCAAATTTGAGGAACGGCATGCGACGACCGGATTTTGATGTGCAACGGTCGGAAAGACTTGCCACGGCCGGATCCACGAATGCGTCGAAGAAGCGGGCGAACGCGGTGATGCCGCCGACTACGGTCACCACGCCGAGTACGGCAAGACCTTGCGGTACGAACACGGTTTGCCCTTGCGAGATGGTTTCGCCGTCAGGCTGGTAGAAGTAGACGAGCCAATTCGAAATAATGCCGGAAAGTAGCGCCCAGCCGAATTGGCCGACGGCGAAAGCCCAGACTTTGGGCATCGGCAGGCTCTTCACCGTTTTTGTTGTGCGCGTGGCTGCACTTGCATTCTCGACGTTCCCCATATCAACCTCCATGTTGACGCCCTGCCGGCAACTGTACCATGCGCCCCATCGCGAAAGTCCCATTTCCCCCAGTAGCTGGAGGAAATGGGCGGGTAGCATCGGAGGCATGGATTCTTTGACGCAACGCATGCCGTTTGTCACGGCGTTTTATAGGGCGCTCGGCACCGGTATGGTGATTTCCGTGGATTCGCCGATCGACGACAAGGTGCGTTCCGCAATGGAATCGCTCATTGAGGATTACGAACACGTGCTGTCTCGATTCCGCAATGATTCGCTGATTGCGGCGATCGGCAAGGCCGAGCATGGCGGAAGTTTCGATTTTCCGGATTGGTGCGCGCCGCTGTTCGATCTGTACGATGCGCTATTTTCCGCCACTTCCGGCGCGATTGATCCGTGCGTCGGCGAGGATTTGATTCGACTTGGATACGATGCGTCGCTGAGTTTCACGGTTACACAAGATGCGCCCGAACATTTGGGCGCATTGCGCGGACGCGCCGTTTGGGGACGCGATGTGACCCGCCACGGAACCACATTGGTAACGCATGAGCCGGTGCAGTTGGATTTCGGCGCCTGCGGCAAAGGCTATCTCGTCGATCTGCTCGGGCGCATGCTGCAGTCGTCACAATTCGTGATTGATGCGGGAGGTGATTTGCTGATTCATGCGGAACAGCCCATTTCCGTCGCACTTGAGGATCCGGAAGATCAGTCCCACGCAATCGGAATCGCACATATTGCGAACGGAGCGTTGTGCGCAAGCGCACCCAGCCGACGCCATTGGAACGTGGCAGTCAACGAGCGCACCCAAATCGCCATTCATCATCTGCTCAATGCCATCGACGGACTGCCCGCGCAACAAACCGAAGCCAGCTGGGCATACATTCCAGCAAACGCAACGCTCAATCTTGCACGCGACTACCCCACCGCCGTTGCGGACGGCCTGGCCACGGCCCTGTTCGTTTCCGACGTAGCACAACTGCAACGCACGTTCGATTTCACATACGCAACATTGGACGAATCCCGCCAAATCGCAGTCAGCCGCAACTTCCCGGCCGAACTCTTCCTGCGATCCGCATAACAGCCGAATACCAGCCGAAATAAACAAAGACCGCACGTCTTTGGGGACGTGCGGCTCCTGTGAATCAGCCAGCCAGAACGGCGAATCAGTCGGTGAGGGCGAACTGGCTGTTGTAGATGTCGGCGTAGAAACCGCCTTTGGCGAGCAGCTCCTCATGCGTACCGCTTTCCACGATGTCGCCATGGTTCATGACCAAAATCATGTCCGCATCGCGGATGGTGGACAGACGGTGCGCGATCACGAACGACGTACGGTCCACGGTCAGCGCGTCCATGGCCTTCTGAATCAGCTCTTCCGTACGCGTATCGACCGAAGAGGTGGCCTCGTCGAGAATCAGAATCGGCGCATCCTCAACCATGGCTCGCGCAATGGTGAGCAACTGCTTCTGACCCTGCGAAAGCGTGGCCTTGTCGTCAAGCACTGTGTCATAGCCATTCGGCAGCGACATGATGTAGTGGTGCAGCCCCACGGCCTTGCATGCGTCCTCGATCTGCTTGTCGGTGACGTCCGGCTTCGAATACGCGATGTTTTCACGCACTGTTCCACGGAACACCCACGTATCCTGCAATACCATGGAGAACTGGTCATGCACGTTCCAGCGTGGCACGGACTTCGTATCCACACCATCAATCGCAATCGAACCGCCCGAAATCTCATAGAAACGCATCAGCAGATTCACCATCGTGGTCTTGCCGGCACCGGTCGGACCAACAATCGCAACCTTCTGACCGGACTTCACCGAAGCGGAGAAATCGTTGATGATCGTCTTGCTCGGATCGTAACCGAACTTCACATGACTGAACTCAACGTCACCGCGCACCGGTTTGCCGTTCACGCCGAGCAGCGCCTGCTTGTCGGATTCGTCGGCCATCTCCGGCTCTTCAAGGAAGCTGAACACGCGCTCGGAAGCGGCCGCGCAACGCTGCAGGTTCTGGAATGCCTGCGCGAACTGGGAAAGCGGCTGGGTGAACAGTCGAATGTACATCATGAACGCAACGATCACACCAAACTCGATCTTGCCATCCATCGCAAGCACAGCGCCGACCACGCACACAACCACGTAGCCGAAATTGCCGACGAAATTCATCAACGGCATCATCAGGCCGGAAAGGAACTGGCTCTTCCATCCCGAATCGTACAAATCGCCGTTGTACTTTTCGAACGCGCGAATCGAATCAGCCTCGCCGCAATACGCCTTGACCACGGTGTGGCCGGCGTACATCTCTTCGACGTGACCGTTGACATCGCCCAATGCGATCTGCTGACGGGAGAAGTACTTCTGCGAAACCTTCATGATTGCGCCCATGATGAGCAGGCCAACCAGGCTGGAAGCGATGGCGCACACCGTCATAATCACATTGTTGTAGAACATCATGATGAGCGCGCCCACGAACAGCGTGACCGACGTGATCAGCGAGCCGACCGACTGGCCGAGCGTCTGGCCGATGGCGTCCACATCGTTGGTGATGCGGCTGAGCACATCGCCGTAGCTGACCTTGTCGAAATACCTGAGCGGCAGCTTGTTGATCTTCACGCTGATGGCTTCGCGCAGCTCCTGTGCGGTGCGCTGCGTGACGTTCGCCATCATCCAGCTTTGCACGTAGCACAGCACCGCGTACCCCACATACAGCGCCACCAGCAGCCATGCGATGTGCGTGACCGCGTCCATGTCGATCGCACCGAGCACCGGCTTGCCATTGACTAGCGCAGGCAGGCCGTTGGCGATCTCGTTGGTCATGTCCTTGAGCTTGTCCGGACCGACGATCTGGCATACCGTGCCGATCGCGCCCAATACGAGCGCCACAATGATGGCGGGAATGTAGTGGCGGCAGAAATGCACCAGTTTCTTCATCACACCACCGAAATCCTGCGGTTTTTCAACGGCTCCGCGGCCGCGTCCCATAGGTCCTCCTGGCATATCAGCGACCCTCGCTTTCGTTCAATTCGCTTTCGACGGACGGCTTGCCGGTTTCAATCGGTTTGCCGGTTTCGCCCGGCAGCTTGCTTTCGCCCGACTTGCCGCCGTTCAATTCGTCTTCGCTCAGCTGAGACTGCGCAATCTGACGGTACACATCGCAGTTTTCCAGCAGTTCGCTATGCGTGCCTTGGCCGACCACCTTGCCGTCGTCGAGCACCACGATGCGGTCGGCGTCCATAATGGTGCCGATGCGCTGCGCGACAATCAGTTTGGTAGAATCTTTCGCTTCCTTGGCGAGCGCGTCGCGTACGGCACGGTCGGTTTTGAAATCAAGTGCGGAAAAGGAATCGTCGAAAATCAGGATTTCCGGATGACGATAGACGGCACGTGCAATCGACAGACGCTGTTTCTGCCCGCCCGACACGTTCGATCCACCCTGCGAAATCGCGGAATCGTACTGCTTTTCCTTGGTTGCGATGAATTCGGTCGCCTGTGCAACTTCACATGCGTTGCGCACGTCGGCGCGCTGTTCCGAAGTGAGTGTGCGATGCTCGTTTTGCGTTGCGATCAGCTCTTTTTCGCGCTTTCTGCCGGCCGCGGTCGAGGTATCGGTCATGTCGACGATGCCGGCATCGGTGGTGTCGAGCGGATTGTCGCCATAGCTGACATTGGATGCGATCGTGCCTTTGAACAGGAAGGATTGTTGCGGCACATATCCGATTTTGTCTCGTAATGCCTTGAGCGTGTAGTCGCGCACGTTCACGCCGTCGACGAGCACCTCGCCTTGCGTCGCGTCATAGAAACGCGGCACGAGGTTGATGAGCGAGGATTTGCCGGAGCCGGTGGAGCCGATGAACGCGACCGTTTCGCCCTTCTTGGCAGTGAAGTTGATGCCTTCGAGCATGGCTTCACGCGAATCCGGGTAGGTGAAGGAAACATTGCGGAATTCGATTTCGCCCTGCTTGCCTGCTTCGCCAGCATCACTGCGGGTGCCATCGGTGATCAGCGGTTCGGTGTCGAGCACTTCGAGCACGCGCTGTGCGGACACGTCCGCTCGCGGCCACAGCACGAACACCATGCTCATCAGCAGGAAGCTCATGATCACCTGCACGGAGTAGCTGGAGAACACCACCATGTTGGAGAAGGTGGTGAGCTTGTCGGCCGCGTCGGCCGCGTCGATCAGGTAGGCGCCGATCCAGTACACGGCAAGCATAAGACCGTTCATGATGGTGTTCATCAACGGCATCATGAAGGCCATGGCACGGTTGGTGAACAGCTGGGTGTCGGTGAGTTCCTTGTTGGCCTTGGTGAACTTGGCTTCCTGGTAATCCTCGGCATTGTAGGCGCGCACCACGCGCAGGCCGGTGAGGTTCTCGCGCGCCACAAGGTTGATGTTATCGGTCAGTCGCTGCATGGACTTGAACTTCGGCATGACGAGAACCATGAGGATCGTGATGGAGACCAGCAGCACCACCACCGCGATGCCGGTGGCGAGCGTCCATTCGAGACCGTCTCCCGCAATCTTGCAGACGGCCCAAACCGCCATAATCGGCGATTTGACAATCATCATCAATCCCATGGTGATGAACATCTGAATCTGCGTAATATCGTTCGTGGAACGCGTAATCAGCGAGGCTGTGGAGAATCGGCTCATTTCAGCCGGTCCGAACGATTCTACCTTGCGGAATTCCATGGAACGCAGACGCTGGCTGAACGATGCGCCGATGCGTGCCGCGAAATAGCCGGTGATGATGGCGCATGCTGCCGATCCAAGCGAAATAAGCAGCATTTTGCCGCCGGCGATCCAAATATCGTGCATTTCACTGCCGGGGGTTTCCACGAGGGTGGTGATGTCGGACATGTAGTCCGGCAGGGTCAGGTCAAGCCAGATCTGCCCGACGATGCTGACCAGTGCAATGAACATCTGGCCTATCTCCGCTTTGGAGAGGTATCGCATAATGCGGAACATGCTTGGATTCCTTCTCTTGTGTTGCGTTTGAAGTTTTTGCGATTGATGGATTGGTTGGATCAACTACATGAGTTGATCGAATTGCGATTAATGATTTACATAAGTCCTATTGAATTGTCTTACGATATTTAATTACTTACAGTGTAAGACAATCTCATATTTCTGTGTATTTGCTGAGAGCGATTCTTCTCAGCTCGGTCGCGCGCGGCCAACATATACCATTCGCGACACACTCAAGGCCGTTCGGCCAAGCTTACAGTCGCGAGCGGCGCATGCCGGTCGCACGCTTACGTGGTAGGCAGTCCCTACGCAGGATCTTCAGATTCGGCTTTTGCGAAGGCTTGCTTTACTTCTTCGGCGGTGGGGCGGGGCTGACCGGGGATGCAGATGGTCACGTATGTGGCAAATTCCTCGGTAAGATCCACGAATTCGCGCGTGCGACGCTCCCCCATCTGCGAAAAGACCCAGCAGACGGCGTCGCGCATATCCTCGCGCTGCTGCTTGGCCTTCGCCCGCCCCTGCTCGGTAAGATTCACATGCACAATGCGTCGGTCGTTGGGATCGACCTCACGCTCGATCAGACCCTTTTTTTCCAACGCAGCCAACAGCGTGGAAATCCTGCCCGACGTGACCTTCAACGCGGTAGCCAACTGCGAAGGCGTTTGCGCGCCCTTGAACTCAAGCTCGCGAATAATGAATGGCTCGCCCTTGGAATCACGCGACATCGCCTGCTGCATCTGAGACTTCTTACCCCAGACCACTTTCATCAGCTTGTCAAACGACTCCCGCTCGAAGCCCACGCTTCACCTCGCCTTATTCGATGCCCATCAGTTATGTCTCGATAATATCTTTTACTGTAAACATTTTTCGATCGCAACGTGCAAGTACAGGAAAACGCCCAAAAAGGAAACGATAATCAGCAAGGAAGCATCGCAAGCTCTTCTTGAGTGAGCTGAAGTTGCGTTGCAGCGAAGGAATCGTTGATTTCCTGCGGATTGCGAGCGCTGGGAATGGTGAACAGACGTTCGTAACGGGTCAATTCCCACGCCAGCACCACACGCTGGTAGGAGCAACCACGTTGCGCGGCAACCGTGCGGAACGGATCGTACGCGCTCTGATCGAACGTATCGAGGAATCCGCCGAGCGGCGACCAACAGACGAAAGCGAGCCCCAATTCGGCGCAATGCTCCATCGTATGTTCCGGATCGGGATGCGACGGCGAGAACTGGTTTTGCACGGCGACCAAGCCGCTGCCGATAATGCCGCGCGCAAGATCGATCTGCTCGTTATTCACACGGGAGATGCCCGCATATTTGATCACGCCTTCGTCGAGCAGCTGCTTCAACGCGCCGCATTGGTCTTCGTAAGGCACCGCGGGATCGGGGCCATGCGAATACAACAGGTCGAGCGTATCGACGCCCAAGTGCAACGCGGACTCCTTGGCGTCACGAATCATGGTTTCGGGGCGCGAATCCGCCATCCACCCGTATTGACTGCCCACCGCCTGCAAATGCTGGCGTTCCTCGCCAGGCCGACGGCTGCATCCCTCAGAATCCCGCCCCTGAGTGTCCGATTCTGGTGAATCGGACATCTGTACCCCAAATCCGGCACCCTGTTTGTCCGATTCTCCAGAATCGGACACAGGAGCAACAAAAGCGGGGACCTCCATGGTGCGTCGATAGCCAGTTTTCGTGGCGACCAGCACTTCATCTCGGGGGCCATTCCACGAAGTGAGCGCATCACGCACCAACTTTTCGCCGTAGCCAAGGTCTTCCGCAGTGCCGGTGCCAGGCTCGCTCGGCAGATAATATGACCAAGCCGTGTCCAAATAGCGAACACCCGCGTCCAAACCGGCATGAATCGTACGAATCGCGGTATCGCGATCCGGGCGCCCCTCAATCGCCAAAGCCATCGTTCCCATACCAAGCCGAGGAATCGCAAATCCTGCCAACTCGCCGTCCATCATCATCTTCCCCTTCCTTGCAAGCACTCAGCCGATTCGCACATGTTCACATCAAGACTAACCCAACGTGAACCGGCGCAAGCTTGTCGGGCGCGTGCGCGAAGATGAAGGCACAACCGAACGGGAGCCGAAAGGCTGAGAGGGAGCTCATAGAGCTTCGACCGAGGACTTGATGCGGGTAATGCCGCCGTAAGGAGACGGGTTGTTCACGCCGCAAGACGTATCTCATCTTCCGTTCGCGATAACCGAATATCGCGTGATTAGGGTCACGGAGGGGCGCACCACCTCATAGGGTACGGTTCCTTCGGCGACCCTTTTTTCGTACCAACCTTGAGTGCCCGATTCTGCAGAAACGGACGCACAAGCGGCTCGAACAAGCGCCTACGTGTCCGATTCACCAGAAACGGACATCCGTGGACTGAAATAGATGCCGTGCGTGTCCGATTCTGCAGAATCGGACATTTAAAGACCAACAATGAACCTCCGGATGTCCGATTCACCAGAAACGGACATTTGGAGTGCAGGAAGCATGTGTCACGACAGACACAGAAGGGAACCGCAATGATCATCAACGGTAAGGAAGAGAACGTCGCCACGCCAATCACCGTGGCCGAACTCATCGAAAGCAAGGGATTGCGCGCCGACCGCGTAGCTGTCGAGCTCAACGGCGAAATCGTGCCTCGCACCCAGCGTGCGCAGACGCAGCTCAAGGGCACCGATACGTTGGAAATCGTCACGTTCGTGCAGGGCGGCTGAACCACTTTCAAAGTTTCTTACGATTACGACCGGCGCAATACACGCGTAACAATCGCAAGAACATACAAAACACAACCAACCCGGCAAAAACAACGCACGAACGGAAAACGAGAATACGAGAACAACCATGACTTTTGAATCATCCGCATCGCAGGCGCAGATCGACGCCCGCCAGCACGCTTTCGACAACCAGCCCGACCCGACCACGCTCGTCAGCCGCGAAGAAATCCGTGCGGCCCTGCTCGACCGTCATACCGCAGCCACACAAGACAAGCTCGACGCGGCGCACGTGGCCATTTGCGGCTGCGGCGGCCTCGGATCGACCATTGCGGTGGCGTTGACCCGCATTGGCGTCGGTCACCTGCATTTGATTGATTTTGATCGCGTGGATATGACGAATCTGAATCGTCAGCAGTATTTTTTGAAGGATCTTGGGCAGTACAAGACGGAAGCATTGCGCAGTAACTTGCGTCAGATCAATCCTTTTATCGATATCACCATTGATACCGTGAAAGTGACCGACGAGAACGTGCCGACACTGTTCGACAATGAGGATATTATTTGCGAAGCGTTCGACGTGCCGGAAAACAAGACGATGCTGGTGAATGCCGTGCTTGAGAATCTGCCGGACAAGAAGCTGGTGAGCGCTTCTGGAATGGCGGGATTCCGCAGCTCCAATTTGGTGAATACTCGTCGCGTTTCAAAGAATTTCTACTTCTGCGGCGACGGCGAAACCGCTCCGGTGCCGGGCGCAGGTTTGATGGCACCGCGCGTGGGTGTGGTCGCCTGCCATGAAGCCAATATGATCACTCGCTTGATTCTCGGCGAAGAAGACGCCTGACAGCGAAACGCAAACACAAACGCAATTGCAATTGCAATCGCAAATCGCAAATCGCAACGAATGACACGACACTAATCGCATAGTAAGGATTAACCATGAGCACCGAAAACACGATCACCACCGCGGAAAAAGACTTCGCGGCGGCACCGAACGCCACGCTCGACGAGCTGGTCGGCACCACCACGAACACCGCACTGCTGCCGGAACCGGATGCGCACGCGTATGACGAAATCGCCACCGGCGACGCCGATCCGTTGATCCTCGGCGGACACAAGTTCACGAGCCGCTTCATCCTCGGTTCCGGCCGCTACGATCTGAACCTCATCAAGGCGACCATTGAGAACGCGGGCACGCAGATCGTCACCATGGCGTTGCGTCGCTGCCGTACCACCGAAAACAATCTGCTCGATTACATTCCGAAAGGCATCACCATGCTGCCGAACACGTCCGGCGCACGCAATGCCGAGGAAGCGGTGCGTATTGCACGTCTCGCCCGCGAAGTGTGCCAGACGGACTTCGTGAAGGTGGAGATCGAACATGAGGCGAAGTATCTGCTGCCCGACAATGAGGAAACCATCAAAGCCACGAAACAGCTGGCAAAAGAAGGCTTCGTGGTCATGCCGTACATGTTCCCCGATCCGATTGCGGCGAAGCGTCTTGAAGACGCGGGTGCGGCTTGCGTAATGCCGCTGGGCGCGATGATCGGCTCGAATAAGGGTCTGCGTGCACGCGATTTCATTGAAGTGATCATCAAGAACTCCAATGTTCCGGTGATCATCGACGCTGGTATTGGCCGTCCGAGCCAGGCTGCGGAAGCCATGGAAATGGGCGCGGACGCGGTGATGGCATACACGGCCATCGCTTCCGCCGGCAATATTCCGCTGATGGCACGCGCGTTCAAGAAGGCGATCGAAGCGGGTCGCGAGGCGTATTTGTCTGGCTTGGGCAAGGTTACGGAAGATCATGCCGTGCCGTCCAGCCCGACGAACGAGGCCGACTATATCGGCTGATTTGCGCTGGATCCCGTAATGGGGATTCGCGCAAAGACCATGCTGAAAGGGGCGTTTGCCGAACGTACGTGATGCACTCACGTTCGGCAAACGCCCCTTACTTGTATCCTGCGTTACCTGCAAACGTTACTGCTGCAAGGCTTCCTTAAGATCGCGATTCTGGAATCGTTCGTGTAGCAGGCAATATCCGCCAAACGCAACCAGCCAAATCAGACCGGCAATCGCAGAACCAATCGTGTCCGTCGACAGGAACAACGTGACATACACGAGCACAAAGAACGTGATCGCAATCCAATCAAACACCTGCCAAGCGGGCATGACGAAACCGTCCGGTAGAAAATCGCTGCTCTGACGATACCTGTGGTGGGCGAGCATCGTCAGCACGTAAATGAAAATCACCACAGCGCTGGCGGCCGAAGCGAATAGCACGAACGCGCCGGAAATACCCGGAATCGCGTTGATGATCGGGGAGAACAGAATCATGCAACCCGAAGCGACGATCGCCTTCGCAGGCACCTTGTGGTCGGAAACCTCAGCCAAACGCGCCATCGCAGGCGACTCGGAATCCGAAGCAAGCTGATACAAGTGACGACCGGCCGAATAAATCAGCGAATTCAACGCCGACGCGGCAGCCGTAATCACCACGAAGAACACCAGGGCGGCGGCCCAATCAAGACCCGCATATTTGAACACCATGATGAACGGCGAACCGAACGAGCCATCGGAATTCTCGTGAAAGTTACGCCAGGGCACAATAGCCATGATCGCGATCAGCGCGCCCACGTAGAAGATCAGAATACGCATGATCAGCTCGTTCACCGCCTTCGGCAGCACCTCGCGCGGATTCTGCGTTTCCGACACCGTGACACCCACGAATTCGATGAGCTGGTAGGCGAAGAACACCATTTGGAAGCTCATGAAGAAGTTCATCCAACCGTTCGGCGCGAGCTGGAAGCCGTCGGTGATATTCGTAAGGCTCACCGTGGCACCCGACACCGTGCCGTCCACGCCTTCGATGTGCGTGGCGGGGTAGCTGAAGCCGATGATCAGCATCACGATGGCGGTGACGATCAGACCGACGATCAGCGTGATCTTGATCATGGAGAACCAGAATTCCGCCTCGCCGAACACTTTCACCGCAATCAGATTGATGCCGGTGAGCGCTACGAGGAAGCACAGTTCGATCAACCACTTCCACGAGTTCAGGTCTATGCCGAATGTGCCGAAGAACGTTACGAAATACGTGCTTACGGCGGTGATTTCGGTCATGCCGGTCAGAATGAGCACGATCCAATACGTCCAGCCGGCGAACTTGCCCCACCCGCGGCCGAGATAGCGCGTGATGAAGTTGATGAACGTGTGCTGGCTAGGATCGCTGTACATCATTTCGCCGATGGCACGCATCAGCAGGAACATAATCAGGCCAACGCCGATATACACGAAAATGATGCTCGGGCCGGTCAGTGCGATCGACTTGCCGGAGCCTAGGAACAGGCCGGTGCCGATGGTGCCGCCGATGGCGATGAACTGGACATGGCGGTTTTTCAGGCCTCGTTCCATTTCATTGCTTTGGTCGAGGCTTTCGACGGATTTGATGTGCGCGGCGCTTGAGCCCGCGGAATTGGTGTTCTCGGAAGTCATAATGTTCACTACCCTACCCCGCGAACCGCACATTGCGCCCGCCGAAGCTTTGTTTTTGGGCACGTACGCAGATTTTGCGGCACTGGCGCATCCCGTTTGTGGTCAACCGTGCCCAGCCGACCACCTTATTCCCGTATTTTCGCCTCGACATACCCCCTGCCGCCCTATCTCGCCTATATATGGCAGATTCACGAGGTTGACCGCTACTTTCTCGCTTGCGTATGGCATAACGATAGTCTGGGTCAGGTGGTGGCGATTTGGCCGCGCAGTTCGGCGTTCACGCGTTCCAGCTCGTCGATGCGGCGGGCCTGCTGCTTGATGCATACCTCCTGTCCATATGCCCGCCGCCACTTGCAGATTTGATTGACAGCCCGAACGCTAGCCCTGAGTAGCTTTTTGAATTCGTTCGGCCACTTTTCTCAATCGCTTATCAGGAGAATCGAGCAGAATCATCCCCGGCGTCAACGAATCCGGATGGTCGGCAACATCAAACACCCGCTGCCATTGGTTACCGTATGCATCCGTGAATTCAATGAAAACGACCGCGAATTCCCTCCCTTTCTCCGCACCATTCCTGTGTTCAAAGAATTCCGGAGAGTAACGTTTTCCATCACCATCAAGCTGGGGGTACGTCCATGTCGCATACGTTATTTCAGAATTAGGACTGACGAACCACTGCCCTTGAGGAAGCACCTTCCAGCAAAGATCCTTCTTGGGAACGCAATGCAAAGAAAAATCATCCAGCTGATTACATTCCAGAGGTCTTCCATCAAGGTCGGGCCATTTCACATGAAGCTTCACGTTACGTATAGCGCCATCAGTCTGATTTGCAATGACCAGGAACCGTTTCTGTTTTGGATGCCGTGTCACATATGCGTCAACAAGATACGCCTTCTGCTGAAACTCGAAATAGCGATCTTGCAGTCGAGCATCGGAGTCGTTCTCCCAAGTCATTTTCATTTGTCGGAAACCCGCAACAAGCGCAGCCGCAGTCACCAATGCCGCAACAAAATTGACACCCGTATCCAACAGTTCTCCAAGACTAATAGACCAAGTCCATACGCCCTCGGAACAAATAACCCATCCCAAAATGACGTTTCCCATCGTCATCCTCCTTCTAAGAGCCAGCCGGCCTATTGCAGGCCGTCGCCTGAATCAGGCTGCATTGGTACTATATGCAATCGCAATATATCGAGCACAATGGCGCGATTACTTCACGAAATATGTGTATCTGATTTCATAAACGGCAGGCCCCCGTTGGAGCAAGTCATTCGGAAATGACCATATCTTTGAGCCTGAGCTTCCAACGCAACTCGTACCCAATAGGACGGATGACATTAGGAAGACACAGGCCGATGCATTTTATACGAATCCTGAATTGACCTCACCAAACCCTGTGGAAGTCTAACGTAGAAAACAATGAACAAAGAACCGGAATCCCGAGCATGCCATCCAAGCTTCCCAATACGTACGAAAGCCTTCAAACTTGGCAGACAGAGGCGGAATTCGCTTAATTCAATCCTGTCTCGCCTATATATGGCAGATTCACGAGGTTGACCGCTGCTTTCTCGCTTGCGTATGGCATAACGATAGTCTGGGTCAGGTGGTGGCGGCGATTTGGCCGCGCAGTTCGGCGTTCACGCGTTCCAGCTCGTCGATGCGGCGGGCCTGCTGCTTGATGATGATGTCAGCGGCATCACCGTCGAGCGCGCCAATCGAAACATGCGCGCCGACAGCGCCTTCGGACATAACGGGAACACTCGAATCCGGAACACCGGACGCCATATTGTCAAGATTCCGCCTCGTCACAAAAATACGCTTGTACCGTTCAACGAGCTGCGCAATGATCTCGCTGTCATCCAGGTGATCGTTGCCGCTCACTGATTTGATGGCGGCGGCCTTCCAACGAGCCACGCTGCGTTCGATGCGCTTGTACCCGACCAGTTCCGGTGGCAATCCCGCCTCACGGAAGATTTTGGTCGGAGATTCCCCCGCAAGATATCGGATGGTGCACACCTGCTTGAAAGCATCGGAATAGGTGATACGATTACGCGTCACATTCGCCACCGCCGGTAATTCCCGCAACAACTGAATCTCCTCATCGCTGAATACTCCACCGCCACGCACGGCATACCTCCCGTCCTGTGTCTCCATTGCTCACTTCTCGTGGATATGCTTTATGATTCTATGGCCCGCTTGCCGTACGATACCCTCGTTTTTCCCCTCTCTTCGGAGACTGTCTGTGACTGCCTCGCATCCACGGTTCAGCTTGTTGCAACACGTCACACCAATCCGCACTGTCCCCTCGAAAAATATCCTCATCTGATGTGGATGACACCCCACAGATGTTCCCGCGGGGCTGGGTCGGACCGTAGGATAGTCGGGTCGCGGGCGCACGCAAAAGGGGCCAACCCGGTTGGATTGACCCCTGCATAGCTTTTGGCGTTACCGCCTTGTGAGTTTAGTGCATGCGCTGACGGCTCTTAACCGCAACGGTCACACCGGCACCGGCCACGAGCAGCGCCACGACAGTGAACAGCGTGGTGCCCGCAGCACCGGTGAGCGGCAGCTGGGTGATGGACTTCACGTTCTTCACGGTGGCGATCTGGTCATCGGCCGGCAAAGTGACCTGATGGAGGAGATCCTGCTTGAAGGTAACAGTGCCGTTCTCTGCAATGCTCACGTCGAAGGTGACCCTGAAGTTCTGGGCGTAGCCGCTTGGAGCACTGGTTTCCATGATCGTGTAGTCTCCAGCTGCAAGGCCCTTGAACTGCACCAGACCATCAGCGCCGGAGGTGAACACCGTGGCGTTCGTTTGATCGTCAACAGAGGACCAAGCTTTGGATTCAGTATCCTGCTTGAGGAACTTGCCATCCTTCTTCTTGACGACGAACTGCGCGCCGGCCAAAGCGTTGGCATCGCTGTCGACGCCGATCTTCTTGAACTGGAAGCCGTAGGTCTTGGATTCGGTCTTGCCTTCGCCGCTGGTGCCACCATTGGTGGTGATCGTGGCCTTGTTGTCCACGCTGCCGTCCAGGCCGGTCAGCGCATCCTTGGTGACGACGCCGGTGTACGACACGACGATGGTCTTGCCCGCCAGGGACTTCGCGCTGGCGAACGTGATGGTCGTAGTGGTGCCGACGGCGGCGCTACCGGTCTGTTCCACCTTGTACAGGGCGGCATCCACGTCCTTGCCGTCGACCTGCACCTTGAAGGTGTTCGTCTCGGCGACCTTCAGGCCCTTGGACGCGGTATCGGTAATGGTGAAGGGATACACGTCATAGTTGGCTGCGGAAGCAGGGACGGCCGCGGACACGGTGAAGTCGACGGTGTCGCCGACATTCACGGTCTTGCCGTTCACATCCACATCGCCGACCTTGGCGGTCTTGCTCGGCGGGGTGAGCGGGTTCTCGTTCTTCGCATTGAACCGGCCCACAGTGGTGATGCCGCCCTGGCCGGTCTTCGCGTCGGCAACGATCCGCAGATTGTCCAGGACATTGACGGTGGTGGCCACAACGGCCGGAGTGCCGGCCTTGCCGTTATAGGTGTCAGTCACCAGGTACCAGCCTTCGCCATCCACCGCGACCGGCTGGGCCGTGCCCGCCTGCTCCGCGGTCACGGTCAGGCCTGCGCCATCGGCGGTCGGCAGCGGATTGGTCTTGGCCAGTTCTTCAGCGAACTTGCGGATCTGCTCCGCGTTGAACGTCGCCACATATGCGGCCGGATTGTCCTTATATTCCGCCGGAACGCTGTTCTCAGTATCGTTGTCGGCGGCATCGGCGGCCGTGGTCACGAAGGTCTTCCACGCCTCGACCGTGTTCACTTCGACGGAACCGCTGTCGGCGTTCGCGAACGTGGCGAACTTGTACGGCGTGTACTTGTGGCCAGCCTGCGCATTGGTGACCTGCAGCAACGGCGTAGTCGTCTGCGGTCCATCGGCCTGCGCGCTGGCTGCACCCAAAGCCATGCCACCGAGCAGCGTCGCAGCGGCGGCGATGCCGGCGAAAAGTTTCCTCATCTTCATGAAAACCCTCTCTTCCTTATTGTTTGATTACTTGTTTCTGCGATCGCGGGAGGCGGGAACCCAACTTGCTCCCGCAATCCGCAAATCTTGGATTATCGGTCGGAACGCCTTCAAGTTGGCAGACGTTCCGACCCCGCACAGCGATTCAGACGAGTCGCTTCTTGCCGTTCCACACACCGGCAGCGCCGATGAGCAGCACCGCAAGCCCGCCGACCGCACCGCCGACGAACAGCCACTGACGATCCGTCATCCCGCCCGTCAACGGCAGCGCCGACACTGCGATGTAGTGGTTGGTGAAAGCGACCGGTTGCGTACTGACGCTCTGCGATTCGGGAACCGTCTTGCCATTGTCGTCCAGCACCTTGGTCACGGACGTCACGGCAGAACCCCACTTGCCGGCAGCGTTTTTGCTCACGGTCACCACGACCTTGTACTTCGCCTGTGAGTAGTGCAGTGCAGTGATTTTTCCCAGGTTTTCCGTCACGTAGTACGTGTATTCGGCGTCACCGGCGTTGTAGGTGATATCACCGAAGGACTCGGTATGGTCGGTCGAATCACGCTTCACCGTGACCGTGCATGGCTGCTGATCCTTGCAGCGGGTCGGCAACGGGGCGTTGCCTTCCGCCTCCAACATGAAGTCGAACTGGTCGGAATCCTTCCACTCACGACCGGTCAGATTCTTCTGCACCGAGATTAGGTGCTGCAGTGATACCGGCTTCAGCGTGTTGGTGATGGTCGCAGTCAATGTTCCCTCATCGGCATTGGAAGACCACACCATCTGCTTGGTCAAATCAGCATTGTTATTCGCGGCATTGTTGACTTTGTAGGTGACGTCATATCGGTCATCGCCGGTGGTTTCCACCACGGAATACGTGTAGCCGGGCACCAGATTATCGACCGTTGTGGTCCAATTGTTGGCGGCGTTCAGCGTGATCGAATCACCAACGTTCTCCGCATTAGTAGTCGCACCAATCGCCTTGCGTTGCAATTGCACCGTCACGGAATTGGCATGCTCACCGCTGCCCTTCCATTGCTTGGTGATGTTGATCTTGCCAAGCTTCACCTGCACCACCGGATGCGGATATTCGGCTTCGGTCCTTTCACAGGATGTCGCGTTGTTGACCTCGGTGAGCACGCAATAGTTCAGCTTTGCATCCACGTTGGAATAGTAGCCTTGCTTCCCGGCGGATACGTTTCCGGTATCCGCGTCTCCCATATCCGGATAGTTGTTGCCGCTCGCATAGCTGGTATATGCGGCATCGCTTGGCTTGACTTTGAAGGAAACGTCGATGTCATCAGCCTTTTCTGCGACGATGCCATCAGTACCGTCAGTACCGTTGAACGTCACCGTCACGGTGCGATTGCCGGAACTGTCGACGCTGTATATGGCCGTATATCCGCTCGTCAGCTTGGTACTGCCGTTCTTCACCGTCACATATTGCGTGATGTTGGCACCGTTGGCGACACCTGCGAACTCGACCGGATCCACCCACTGGGACAAGGTGTCGGAGATGGAGAAGACCTTGATCTTCGCGGAAGAGGTAATGGTGGAATAGATCTGGTCGAATGCTTTCGTCAGATTCTCAGCGTTCGTGCCGTCAAATTCCTCGCCATTCACTGCATTGGCTTCAGTGGCGAGATCGGTCATCTTATTCGCATCAGCGGAAGTCTTCACCACATAGAGTGCGGCATCGCCACGTTTGTTAGCCTCAGCCAGGGCGGCAGCATAGTTGAAACCGTATGTATCGCTATTTCCTGCACCGTACGCGCCATCGGAACTACCATCAGGATTTTCACCCCACATGTACCGTTGTGCTTGGCAGGACTCCGGGGTCGTATATTCCGGATGAGCAGTCCGCCCATCCCAAAACGAATACGAATAACATCCGCTGTACGAGGTCGTACGGTATGTCGGATTGCCATCCGAGAGGAAGATGATGTGCTTCTTCACACCAGAGCGGCCTTTCAGATCGTTTGCCTGCTGGAGCGCGGCCTCCCAGTTGGTGCCGCCGTCGGGGTTACCCTTCACGGCGTTGTTGATTTCCGAGGCGTTCGTGGTGAACGTCTGCTTGAGAAAAGCGTTAGTGCTGAATGTCACTACCGCCATACGTACCTGTTGATCATCCGACAACGTTGAATTCTCGGTAGTCAGCAATTTCTTGGCGAGCGCGTTGGCAGCTTTTTTCGCATTGCTGTCGAGTTCGCCCTTCATGCTGCCGGACTTGTCCATGACCAGCACAATGTCGGCCGGTGTGGCAGTGGTGACCGTGGATGAGGTGCTATCGCCGGATGCGGTCAGATACAGCGTGTACTGATCACCGTCGCCGCCATCGGTTTTCACGATGCTTTTGTTGTTCGACGGCTTCACATTGGAATTCACGATGGTTACATGACTCGTCTTGCCCACGGTGAACAAGCCGGTTTCGGCGTATGCATTATCATTGCTGCCCTGCTGCGTCATCGGGGAACCGTTCGCGGACACGGTGTAGCCGCTAGAGTCCAACTCCCGCACCTTATACGAGGTAGCGTCGGTGAAACTGTCGGATTGCACGCGGGCGAATTGACCCTTGGTCAGCGTTATCACACCGTTGTCTCCGATCGACTTATCGGATTGAACGACCTGATTGGTGTACGCATTGTACACGCTGTATTCGCCCTGGTACGGGGTTAGGGAATCGTCGACGAACAGCTGGAATTGGAACTGTTTGTCCGCGTCGATGGTGCCTAGGGCTTCCTTCTCGATATCGATGGCCTTGGACGGCTTCACCGGCAGATTGAACTTGATCTTGCAGTTGGAGCCGCCGTCGCCGCGTTCCAGATAGAAGAAACTCAGATGATGTGTCTTATACGGCGTGGAATCCCATCGCTTTCCCGCATTGGCAAATGCCTGGTCGATTGTTCCGGCAGGATGGTTTCCATGACTATGCGTCCTGTCATAGGTGATCTTGCCGGTGGCGAAATTGATGCTGCCATCCAACGCCTGATGGATACCACCCAAATCAAGCACCAGCACATCATCGATGAACACCCACACATCATCGTCGCCGGTAAAGTCGAACACCATGTCCTGATTGTTAACCTTGCCGTATTCCGGCATGTAGAACTCGGCGCCAAGATTCATGCCGAAAGAATATTTATTATTCTCACTATCGTCTCCAAATGGAGCGAAGCAAGGAGTACTAGCCTGGTCCGTACAAGTCCAGTCGATCCGCGTGAACTTGTTCGACACCGTGTCATATGTAGCCTTCTGGAAATCGGCGTCGAAACCGTAATACCCATCCTTGTCCAATGTCAGCAGTCCGCCATCCGGCTCGTAGCTGGTGACGGCTTCATCATCAGGCTTCCCGCCAAAGAGAAAGAGATAGTCCAATGATTCTGATTCCTTATCAGCCGCCATGGTCGGATAGCCATCATTTGTCAGGGTTTTATTCACAATACCGGTGTATGCGCCATTGTCATTACCGACATATTTGTTATACTCTTCTGGACCAGCGTTCTTGAATTTCAACGCATGACCCTTATTGATGGCATTACGATCGTAATCATGCAATCCCAGGCTGATGCCGGCCTGCTGCTCCGTGGTCTGTTCGGTATCATCCGCCATCGCGGCGGAAGTGGTGGCGTAGCCCATGCCGCCGAGCATGGCGATCGCAACGATGACGGCGACTATTCGTTCAGCAAAGCTCCTCTCGGGCTTTGCCTGTTGTATTCGCGTATGCCTCATCTGCTACCTCCCCTTACACACCGTGTGCATGTGCACGATTCACATCTTCATCACCAGTCACGCATCCAGCCGACGCGGATACACTTCCGGCGCTCCAATTTTGAACAATAAAAGGAAAAGGGAATGGATATGTACACCCTAAGCGCGGGAGATTCGGGGGTATGAAATAGCCTCGAAACCAAGTGATAACAACGTTTTCAGCTATCTGCACTACCCGAAATTCACATAAGCCCGACGTCCGACGGGGCAACATTATTCACATGTCCGCAACCGTACGGATGTCGCCTCAGCATGCCAACGCAACAGCTAGCCACGTTTCGGCCACCAAGCCGCATGTCTGCGAATATGCCATGGCCGTCTACGCAGCCAGGCAAGCAGCATCCCCGACACAAGCACGCCAGCCGACACCGCAATCGCAATCAATCGCGCGTCCTTTGCCGCATTCTGTTCCTCGGGAACCACTCCAGGAATCGCGGAACGCACCGCCGAAACCAGCAACCGGTGGGTGTTCACCCCGTACGGTGTGCAGGTCATCAACGTCACCCGGTCCTCGCCGGGCACAATCTTCAGCTTCGAGGTGTCATTCGGTTCGATCACCGAAATGCGATCCACCTTGTAGCCGAGCGTACGGCCCATCACTTCGATGTAGAAGTAGTCGCCGACGTGCATCTCATCCAAGCGCGTGAACATCATCGCCTCGACCAGCCCACGGTGGCCGGTGATCACCGCATGCGTGCTCCGCCCGCCCACCGGCAGGCTGCTGCCATACAGATGTCCGGATCCGGATGCGAGCGCCGACTGCGACGTGCCATGGTAGATCGGCAGACGTACGGAAATCTTCGGAATGCGGATGGTGCCCATCACGCCGCTGCCCGAATCGAGCAAACTTTGATATTCCGCATCCTTCGCACTGGCGCTATTTGATTCCGCAGCACCAGATTCACTGGACTGCGAGCTGCCCTGCACTTGGGAGAACGGGTCTTGAGCCTCGCCGAGAATCGGCTGCCCCGAAGCCGCAAGCCGCCTGTTATATGCTTTGGCCGCGGCAAACGCCTCATCAGCCTGGGGGTAAGGCCAGCCGGCAACCGCCTGCGCGGACCGGTCCGACGTATTCCGTAGCTCCCGCGCCGACTGATACTGTAGAAACGTAGGAAACCCACCGATACCTATCGCAAGAATGATCAGCAGCGCCGCAACCACCCGCATGGCAATGACTTTCCTACGTTCTCTGCGCCACTGCCGCACCTCATCGGCAATGTCGACGGCTTCTTCGAAAGACGGCTCCCGACCGCGCTGCTGCTGCCGCATGTCCATCACTGGATGAACTTCCGCAGCACACGTTCCAGCTCGTCGATACGCAACGCTTGCTTGGCGATGAGCATGTCGCATTTGCTGATGGTCAGTTGCGCCTGAGCAAGCTTCGCCGCCATATTCTGCGATTCGTCGGCTTCAGTTGGATCATTCGTCTCCCCTTCGTGCGTAGCCCCTTGCAGTTCGGCGATCGACAAATCGTCTTCAACATCCTGCAGATAATGATTCATGGCCCCTTTTCCCTTTCGACGCTCATCACGTTCCTGCTGCTTCCAGCGCGCGATGCACCGCTCCACACGCTTGTAGCCGATCAGTTTCGGATCAAGCCCCGCTTCACGGAAAATGGCTGACGGTGATTCACCGGCGTTATAACGGCACATCGCTTCCACTCGGAAATGGTCTGAATATCGAATACGCGACGCGCTCACGCTTTCCACTGCGGGAAGGCTGGCCAAATACGCGCGCTCCTTTGCGGTGAATTTTCCATCAACCATTCTTCCCTCCCCCTATATTGCCTAAACAGCTTGGTTCAGAATCGTATCGGAGCTTTCCCATTGGCACCCTCGTTAAAACCCTCGAATAAAGCCCACCCTTCCCCCAATGAAAAGAAGGAGTTCCATCTTCAAAACAAAACAGTTCCGCCATTTTGCACAGATAGTAACGCTCATAGAATTACCCCCCCCCCATAAAATTTACAAAAACTTAACCTTGCCCCAGAGTGCCCTTTGGCTCATCATGGGGCATCACGTCCTCGAACACCGTCATGCAGACTCACTAGGCTAGAAACATGACGCAAGAGCTCGTTTCATTGACTATCATCATGGCGGTGGCGGCCGTCAGCCCGATTGTGGCGCAGCTGATTCCAGGAAGGTTCATTCCACAAACTGTGCTGCTGCTCGTCACCGGAGCCGCACTCGGTCCGTACGGACTGGGCGTAATCGAGGTGAACGACGCCGTGAAACTCTTGAGCGAGCTCGGCATGGCGTTCCTATTCCTGCTCGCCGGCTATGAAATCGACCCGAAACGACTCGCCGGACATCAAGGCAAAGTCGGCCTTGTCACATGGATCATCACCTTGGGGCTCGCCGGACTCGTCGTGACCCTGCTTCCATTCTTCGCAAAGCAAGGCATCAACGGCATCGCCACGGTAATAGCACTTACCACCACCGCTCTCGGCACACTCATGCCGATTCTCAAGGAACGCAACCTCGAAGGCACCCCCATCGGCGACGCCATCATCTCGTACGGAACGTGGGGCGAACTCGGCCCAATCCTTGCCATGGCCATCCTGCTATCCACCCGAACCGGCTGGCAGACCATGCTCGTGCTCGGCGCGTTCCTTACCATCTGTCTACTGTGCGCAATGCTACCCACGAAAGCACTGAAAACCGGCCATCGCCTGTACCGTTTCCTTACGGAAAACGCGAACACGTCATCGCAAACGCTCATGCGACTGACCACATTCCTGCTCATCTTCCTTGTCACCATTTCTGCACTGTTCGAACTTGACGCGGTGCTCGGCGCGTTCGCCGCAGGCTTCATCCTGCGTTACATCATCCCCGACGGCAGCAAGTCGCTGGAAATGAAACTGGAAGGCGTCGGCTACGGATTCCTTATTCCTGTGTTTTTCGTGGTGTCAGGAGCCGCGATCAACGTGCGCGCCGTGGCAGGCCGACCCGCGCTGCTCGTCGCGTTCATCGTAATGCTCATGCTGATTCGCGCGGTGCCCGTATATGTTGCGCTATCGCTCGACAAACGCGAGAATCCGCTGTCATCGCATCATCGCGTCACCGTAGCGCTGTATTGCACGACAGCGCTGCCGATCATCGTCGCCGTCACGTCACTGGCGGTGAAGGTCGGCACCATGCAAGGCGACACCGCGTCAACACTGGTCGCAGCCGGCGCGATTACGGTGTTCCTAATGCCGCTGCTTGGCTCGATCACATATCAGGTGGCCGACGTACATCCGGTCACCGCGGTTCGGGAGATTGCACACACACCATCCGATTGGCGGACGATCGTGCACGAACATGCGCAGGTGCGTGCGCTGCTGCACCATCAGGACCGGCTCAAGCGTATGGCGGAAACATTGGACGCACTGGAGAAGATGGGAACGATGGGACATGGCGATGAATATCGAGCCGAACTTGTGAAACGTGCGCGCCGCGAAATCGACCGGCAGTTGAAGGAACTCGGCCTGGACCCGCAGCTCACCACGCAACTGCCACACAACTACCGTTATCCGAAGAACTGAAACGCGAATCCGAGCCTTTCCGGCACTCTAAGTGTCCGATTCTGGGGAAACGGACAACCGTAACGCACTTTTACCCGTCTAGTTGTCCGATTCTGGAGAATCGGACATTCAGACATGCGCCTATTCGACGGATTTGAGCGAACTAATCGGGTCGATACGATCCAACACCGGATTCACGAACAACTGCACGAGCAGCGCGAAAGCCATGGTCGCGCCGGCCGCAATCACATAACTCAACGGCGTGCATTCCACTTCGAAATACAGTGCGGGCATATTCAACGCAGCCGTCAGCAATCCGCCGACGAAACGGCCGAGAGGCAAGCCCAGCACCACGCCCATCATGGTGAGCACCATCATTTCACGGTTCACATAGTGGTGAACCTCTTTGTCGAAGAATCCGAGCACCTTGAGCGTGGCCATCTCGCGTTCACGTTCTGACACGTTGGTGTTGGCGAGCGTGAACAACACCACGAGCGCGAGCCCGCCCGCGAGCGCCACGATCAGCGCGACCACCGCACCCATCAGATCGAATTTGAAGCTTTCCGCCATGTGCGCGCAGCTCACGGCTTTCATGACCGCATCGTCGTCTTCCAGCTTTTCCGCATAGGCGGCCTGGGATTCGCCTGAACCTTTGAGCTTCGCATACATGGCGTTCCACACCAATTGTTGGCCGTTTGACGATGCGCCATTCGAGGTACCGGATTCGCCGTTTTGATTGTCCGATTCTCCAGAATCGGACGCGGAAGATGCGGAAGACGTGCCGGATGCAGCAGTATCGAACAGCTGGCGATAATAGGTTTCGCTCACATACACGTCCGATCCGATCACACTGCGGATCACCGCGCTGACATGCGCTTCGGCCTGCATATCGTCACCGTTGGTCAGCGTTACCATACCGCCCGCTTTGACGCCCATCGCGCTTGCCGCGGACTGCGATACGATCACGCCGTCGTCGCCCAGACTTACCGTATCGGCCGCACCATCCACCCAACTGGAGCGCACCGGCTGCAACGTGACCATCTTGCCGAACTCGCTGCGTTCACTGTCGGGCACGGCAACCAGCTGAATGCTTTCGCTCCCCGAATCGCCGGTCAAATCACCCGATTCAACGCGCACGTCCATGCTCGACGTGACGCGACCATCCGAAGCGACTTTCTGCCGCATCGCATCAGCGTCATCATCGTTCGCGACCACCATCAAATCGTACTGATACACGTCCTGATACTGTTTCGCGCCCAATGCGGCAACGGTGTCGTTGATCGCAAGTCCGCACACAATCAGCGCGGTGCAGCCGGCCACGCCGCCGACCGTCATGATCAGACGCGATTTGAAACGGAAAATGTTGCGCGCCGTGACTTTGCCGAGGAAGCTCATGCGATTCCACAACGGCTTGATACGCTCCAGTAGAATGCGCGATCCTGCACGCGGCGCTTTCGGACGCATGAGACTGGCCGGCTTCTGTCGCATTTCCTGCGCGCACGCATACACGGTTGCGGCAAGCACGCCGACCACGAACAGCGCGACTCCGGCCGTTCCGTACAGCCAGTCGTATGCCAAGCGTACGTCCGGCATCACATACAAGCCTCGCAATACGACGAGCAGGAACGCCGGAATGCCAAGGAAGCCTGCGATCAGGCCGAGTCCACCGCCGATCAGGCAGGCGAACAGCGCGAACAACAGGTATCGTGAGGCGACCGCAAGACGCCCGTAGCCGAGCCCTGTGTATGTGCCGATCAGCCCGCGATCCTCTTCGACCATGCGCGCCATGGCGGTCAGACTCATCATCACCGCCACGAGCAAGAACACGATCGGGAATGCGTTGCCCAGCGATTGGATGGATTCCAGATCAGATTTCAGCGAGCTGAATCCGCCGATTTGCGACCGGTCCTGCACATACCAACGCACTTGCGGAATGCTGTCTTCCAGCTCGTTTTGCTTGGATTGCAGTGTCCGTTCGGTGTCTTTTTTCTGCTGGTCCAATTTCGATTGCGCCTGGTCGAGTTGCGCTTTGGCTTCCGCTAATTGCGGGCTTGCGGCAATTACCGTTTCACGTAGTGTTTCACGGGTTGTTTCGTCGAGGGATCCTGCAGCCGCGCCCGCCTGCATATTGACGATTTGGTCGATTTGCTGATTGAGCTGGCTGCGATTGCTGTCGATCTGCTGTTGCGCTGCGGCGAACTGTTTGTCGGTTTGCGCTTTCGCCTCGTCGATTTGTTTGGTTCCAGCGTCGAGTAGTTCCTGATGACGCGCTTTCTGGCGATTGGTTCGCACCGTGCCGTCGATGCGGTCAGCTACTTCGCTGACGGTGTCGTCGTACACGTCACTGAACGAGTCCTTGTCGGCGGCGCCTTTCACGAGAATGGTGACGGCCGTGTACATGCTGCCGGTCACACCGTCGGACGGCGCAAAGAACGTGTAGTCGCTGGTGGCGGAGGAACGGAATGCGTTCGTACCCGAATAGCCGTCTGGATTGGTGAGATCCTGCGGGTCAAGCACCACGCCCACAATAGTCAGTTCGGTGGGGAAGCTCGGTGCCTGATTGTCCGATTCACCAGAATCGGTCACCCGTGCGGCACGTTTGCCATCCTGCGTGTCCGATTCTGCAGAATCGGACATCTGGGACCCGTTTTCGCCCGTTTGGTTGTCCGATTCTGCAGAATCGGACACAGAAGAAGACGCCGAATCCTGCGGTGTCACCGTAATATGGTCGCCCTTTTTATATCCGGAATCCTTGATGAATTTGCGCGTCACCGCAATCTCACCGGACTTCTCCGGCATGCGTCCGCTCTGCAGATACGGCTGGTCAATGCCGTTCGTGCCGATCTCCTGCATGGTCACGGTTTTTTTGCCGTTCAAATCGACGGTCACGGTTTGCGAACGTTCGCCCTGCACTTTCGCAACACCGGAAATCTTACGGAGCTCGGCAATATCGTCATCGGTCAATCCGGCCGTCGACAACACCTGAATGTCGTGCAATCCTTGGGTGTCGAAAAAACGATCCGTCGCAAGAAAAGCGTCTCGGCAACCCGCGTAAATGCCCGTAAGCACGGCGACGCCCAGCAACGAGATCAGTGCGATGGAGATGAATCGCTTCCACGCATGCAACCACATACGCACCATGTCTTTGATGAATGCCATGACGACCTCCAGCCCGTAGCGCTCAAGCAGCACCAACCATTGCTCCCAAAACCTTCATTTTATTGAACTATCGAACTATTGAACACTATGAAACCGAATCCACGCGCTACAGCTACAATCGGGGAAGACGCGCCATACCAAAAACCATAGGCGCGTCACCTACCACTACTGCCGAACGCAACATCGCCAAGATCGCAAACTTTTGCCGAATATTGCCGAATATTGCCGAGGCACCCAAGAAGAGGAAGCATTCATGAGCGACGCAACCGTTGCGAAGAAACCGCGCGAAACCGACGATGTGCCGGTTCCGCCGACGCTGCGCAAGTCTTTGAAGAATCGTCATATTCAATTGATCGCATTGGGCGGCGCGATCGGCACCGGCCTGTTCTATGGTTCCAGCGAGTCGATTCAGCTGGCGGGCCCGGCCATTCTGCTCGCCTATCTGATCGGCGGTCTGGCGATTTTCCTGATCGTGCGCGCCCTGTCCGAAATGGCGGTCGAGGATCCGAAGGCGGGCGCGTTCAGCTATTACGCCACGCAGTACTGGTCGAAGCGAGCCGGCTTTATTTCCGGCTGGAATTACTGGTTCAACTACGTGCTCGTGGCCATGGTGGAGTTGGCCGTGGTTGGCTCGTTCGTGAATTACTGGTTCCCGAACATTCCGAAGTGGGTGTCGGCGGCGGTGTTCCTGGTGGCCATCGCGGCGCTGAATCTTATGGGCGTGAACAAGTTCGGCGAATTTGAATTCTGGTTCGCCATCATCAAGATCGTGGCCGTGCTTGCCATGATTTTCGGCGGTTTGTATGTGATCATCGCGAATGTGCCGACCGCTTCGGGCATTCGCGCGTCGTTCGCCAACTGGTTTACCGTTGACGGCGGATTCCTGCCGCATGGCCTGATGTCTCGCAATGCGGACGGCACGTGGACCGGCCTGCTGATGGCGCTGGTCGTGGTGATGTTCAGCTTCGGCGGCACCGAGCTCATCGGCATCACCGCGGGCGAAACCGAAAATCCGCGCACCACCATCCCGAAGGCCACGAACGGCATTATCTGGCGTATTCTCGTGTTCTACATCTGCGCGCTCGGCGTGATTATGGCCGTGGTGCCGTGGAGCACGATCGACGGCAATTCCAGCCCGTTCGTGCAGATTTTCGACTCGGTGGGCGTGCATGCGGCCGCCGGCATTCTGAATTTCGTGTGCTTGACCGCCGTGATGAGCGTGTACAACTCCGGCCTGTACGCGAACTCGCGCATGCTGTATTCGTTGGCGAAGCAGGGCAATGCGCCCGCGTATCTGGGCCGCCTGAACAAGCGCGGCGTTCCGGTCGGGGGTGTGATCACGTCGGCCATCATCATTGCGATCGCCGTGGTGGTGGTGTTCGTGTGGCCTGATTTCGCGTTCAATTATTTGATGTCGATTGCCACGATTGCCGCTGCGATTAATTGGATCATGATTATGCTTACGGAAATTAAGTTCCGTCGCGTTGTCGCCGCCGGCGACGGTCCGAATGATTTGAAGGGATTGAAGGGCCAGGAAGCACTTGACAAACTTGCGTTCAAGCTGCCGTTCGCCAAGGTGACGCCGTATGTGGTGATCGCGTTCATGCTGCTGGTCGTGGTGCTGATGTGCTTCTCCGCAAGCTATCGCATCGCAGTGGTCGCCGGCGTGATTTGGCTGGTCGTGCTGTTCGCCGCCTATCAGATCACACAGAAGCGCGCCTGAAGTCGTAAGGCAACAATGCGCCCATGCCTCAAGCGAGGGGCACGGGCGCTTTTTGATTTCAGATTACGATTTCAGATTTCAGATTTTGATTTCCAATCCGCGATTCCCGGGCTGTTCTGGGGACTCGCGCCGTTCGACCTGTGGTACCTGTCGAAGCAGTCCGGCAACACCGTCGCAATCCTGTATGGCGTAACCCTTGCGGCGATCGCCGCGATCGGCTCGCTGCTCGCTTTCATCCCGCCCTTGTCGGGGCGCAGCAAATGCGCAATCGCAATTTTTAAATTCATCATCGCATTAACTCATCATCGCATCTTATTCCGCTGCCGGAGCGGGACCGGTCGAAGCGCGGGCACGCAATTCGTACGGCCCTTCCATCAGATGCCCCACACGCTCGCCGCCGATCAGCTTGAGCAGCAATCCGGCGGCCTGCTTACCGGTATCGACCACGTCACGGCCCATGGCGGTCAGGTTCGGATACGCCGCGGTGCACATGAGGGAATCATCCCACGACATGATGGAGATTTCCTCCGGTACTTTGATGCCTTGCGAAGCTGCCACGCCAAGGCCAGCCAACGCCATCACATCATTGTCGTAGATGATCGCCGTCGGATGCTCAGAGAACGCCAGCAGGCGCTTCGTGGCCTCGCGACCGGTTTCCGGCGTGTAGTCGGTGTGCAGGCAACGATAACGCATGCCCAGCTCGGAAGCGACGTCCGCAAAGGCGGAATCGCGAATATACGAGTGCGCAAGCGATTCGGGACCGCCGACGCGGGCGATCTGACGATGCCCGAGATCATACAGGTATCGCACCGCTCGGCGCACGGCATCGGCGTCGGCGCTTGACAGACTCGGCAGATTGCCAACCACGGAGGCATCGGCAATGGCAAGCACCGGCATCTCCTCATGCTCCTCAAGCAAGGCAACGCAAGGGTCTCCAAGCTCGACATTGACGAGCAGCATGGCGTCGACGTTGCCAGTAGCAATCCAATCATCGATGATCGAAAGCTTCGCGTCCTCACCCACGGCCATGCGTACCAGCAGAGAATAATCGTATTTTTCCAGCTCGGCGCCAAGACCGGAAATAAGTTCCATCATGTAGGATTCGACGGAAAGCAGCTTCGGGTCGTAACCCAGCACTAGACCCACGCGCTGCGTCTTCGCCTTGGCCAGCGCCCGTGCCGCGCCATTCGGCTTCCATCCCAGTTCGTGTGCGACCTTCAACACTTTGTCTCGAGTCACATCGGAAACACCAGACTTGCCGTTGAGCGCATACGAAACGGCGCTACTAGAGACTCCCGAAGCCTTGGCAACGTCAAAAATCGTCACCTTGCTTTTTTGAATCGGCATGTCCGTGTCCTTCTTCTTAACTTAAATCACAACTTAAACGGTTCATCTACATCGTACAGTAAAAGCGCCGACCAACCTCTTGAAAAGTCAGCGTTCACAACACTTTCGTTTCTTAAGGTTGGCGGCGCTTCAACTTATGTTTTTACTCAACCGAACACGTCAACTGAAATTTCAGTAGTCCTCTATCCACTCTTCTACCGCTTCAGTAGACGGCGTACTCGCGGAAGCTCACCATTCGCGCTTCGGATCGTTGGCAGAACGCAGCACGTTGGCGGCTGCGAACGCACCCGGAGCGGCAAGCGCTGCGGCATCGGCAGTGGCGATATGCAGCACGACGCTTTCGCCCGGAAGCAGCGAGACCATGCCCTCGGCCACCAAAGCCTTCGCGTCGACCTTATCTGCCATGCAGAACAGGTCGCGCACGTAGCTCTTGGCTGTGACGGTAAGTTCCACGCCATCTTCCACGGCAACGGCCGCGGCACTGAGGGCGAGTTTCACGTAAAACATTTCTTGTATTCACGCAATGGTTGCGGCGCGGATGGCCATCCGCGCGTTCCGGAAGACGAACAGATGGCCGCCGAACTGACCGCATACCTGGAATCATTCGGCCCGGACCTCTGGCAATAGCCTATGCGCTCGCAGTGCAGCGCATTTTATTTGATTCGTTTCTGCGATTTTGGTGGCATAAATCGCAAAAACGTTGATTTTTCAACGATTTTTTATTTGACTGGTATTTGATTCGTATTTGACTGACGTGCGATCAGCAGGACTTCAATCGCAATATAAAGCGTGCGATTGCAGCACACTATAAGCACAGCAATCGCACGCTATTCATCGTCAACTATCGACAATCATGTGACGCAGCCGTTCAACGCAACTATCTAACGTGATTATTCAGCGTGATCAGAGTCGGTGTGATCGGTCAGGTCCAGCTTGAATGGGTGAGCAGGCAGATTATTGTCATTAAACAACGGTGCTGGACCCCAGCTACGCCATGCGTAGCGCATCATCACCGGCGCTGGCACTTCCGGCGTGGCCAACGTAATCGTGCCGATACTGCGGCTGTTGATCGGAATACCGAATTCCGTGGCGTTGTAATCGACCACATTGACCTTTGCGTTGACCAGATCGTCAATATCGCAATCCACGAAAATCGCGGCGTAGGCCGGATGGAACACACCATCGGCACCGGCAAGCTCGAAACCGGAACGTTCCGGCAGACGCACCAGCGAAGGCAGGCTCTTGGCGAACTCGTCACCAAAACTGTCGGGCGTAGTACCGCTGAAATGCAGGCCGTGCGCGTACCGGAAGAACAGGCGTACGCGGCCGCCTTCGTCGCAGCGGAAACCCAGCACAGTCGGCCCATACACCGGAATACGGCTCATACCATACACTTGGCGAAGCGCACAATTGCCTAGACGCTCGCCCGGTGTACGTTTATCAACCGGATGAATGTTGTTGTATTCGCCGCAATCCATAGTGCAGATGGCGAACACATTGTCGATGGACTGCGCGGCATCCCACTGGGCCTCGCGCAACACCGGCCACAGCATCGGATCGCCGTCGCCCTCGTCGACCTTCTTGTCAATCCACTGCGGCAATTGCACGATCAGGAACGGCAGGCTTTCGCTCCACAGCGCACGCCATTCACCAATCATCATGCCCAGCAACTCACGGTAGGATCCGCAATACGGCTCGTCTTCCTCGCCCTGATACCATAGGAATCCCGCCAAGGAGTAAGGCACAATGCGCTCCAGCATGGCATGGAACGCGCCTGACGGACGCCACTGCGAGGTCGGCGTCATCGGCGGCGGCCACGGGCATTCGCCATACTGTTGGGTCAGCGTATCCCACGTCACATCAGGATCGTCTTCGCGGGCGGCTGCGATCGACGCATTCCACGTATCAGAACGCGACTGCCATTCGCCGTACTCCAAATCGAACTGTTCCTGCGTTTTACCTGCGATCGCCTGCTCATAGCGCGCAAGATAGCCGCGTCCGGATTCGCTGGAATTCAGTGCATCTTCGCTCGTCCAGCAACTGATCGACGTACCCCCGATATAACAGTCGATAATGCCGATCGGAAGGTCGGAATCAAGTTCATCACGCAGTTTTCGCGCAAAATAGTACGCTACCGCACTCATTACGCCACTATTTTCAGGCGATGATTCCTGCCAGCTTGCCGCATGTTCGGCGTTGCGATTGATCACACCGGTTTTCGGCACATTGTAGAAGCGCAGTAACGGATCGGCACAGTTATCGAGGGCTTCCTCGGCGTCTTCACTGTTGCGCAATTCAAGTTCCATATTGCTTTGACCGCCGGCCAGCCATACTTCGCCGATAAGCACGTCATAATATTCGATGAAATCGTTGCCTGCGGTGACGCGCAACGTGTAAGGGCCACCTTCGGGCTGTGCCGGCAGCATGACGCGCCACGGTGAAAAACCGTTCTTGATCTCTTTGGAGGCGTACGCATGCGCCTGCACGATCACGGAACCATCGAAATCGCGGATTTCCGCGGAAACCTCAAGTCCGGCGCAATCGGCATCAAGCGCGCCGAACACGGCGATGGGCTTGTTACGCTGCAACACCATATGCGAGGCGAAAATCGCGGCGACGTGCAGAACTCCTGACGTGCTACGGTCTTCGGTAGGTTCAGCCGACGTTGTCATTTCAGAACCAGGTGCGGGACCAGTCGCAGTGACCATGACATCTCTTCCTATAGAAAAACCGTAAGAAACCGTACATATCTATCCTAGAACAATATGCGACAGAACATACAAAAAAGACCGCCACCCGTAAGGGCAGCGGTCTTGTAAAAGACTCAGCGATTAGCCGAATGAGCCACATCAGCCACGGGCGATCTTGCCGGTGAAGGTGGCCATATCAGCGTCGTCATCCTTGCCGTTGTTCCAGGAGAACATGGCGCGCAGCTTCGGACCGACGGTCTCGATGCGGACGTTGCCGTACTCTTCCTGCAGAGCCTTGAACTTCGGAGCGCCAGCGTCCTGGTCCTCGATGAACTCCTTGGCGAAGGAGCCGTCCTGGATGCGCTGCAGGTGGTACTGCATGCGCTCACGCACGTGCTCGTCGATGCAGGTGTTGGTGTAGTCGCCGTACTGGGCGGTGTCGGAGCAGGACCAGCGAGCCTTGTTCAGACCGCCCTCGTTCATGAGGTCGACGAGCATCTTCAACTCGTGGCAGACCTCGAAGTAGGCGATTTCAGGCTGGTAGCCGGCGTCGGTGAGGACCTCGAAGCCCATTTCAACAAGCTTGTTCACGCCGCCCATGAGCACATTCTGCTCGCCGAACAGATCGGTTTCGGTCTCCTCGGTGAAGGTGGTCTTGATGGCGCCTGCACGCAGAGCGCCCAGAGCCTTGGCGTAAGCCAGGGTGATGTCCCAAGCGTCGCCGCGCGGATCCTGCTCCACGGCCACGACGACCGGAACGCCACGGCCGTTGGCGTACTCACGACGCACGATGTGGCCCGGGCCCTTCGGGGCGACCATGAAGATCGGGTGGTCCTCGGACGGCTTGATGTAGCCGTAGTGGATGTTGAAGCCGTGAGCGAAAGCAACAGCTGCGCCCGGCTTGATGTTCGGCTCGATGTCATTGGCCCAGATGGTGCGCTGGTACTGATCCGGAGCCAGAATCATGATGATATCGGCCTCAGCAGCAGCTTCCGGAACGGACTTGACTTCCAGACCCTGCTCCTTGGCGTGCTCGACGGACTTGGAGGTCGGACGCAGGCCGACGACGACGTCCACACCGGAATCGCGCAGGTTCAACGCATGAGCGTGACCCTGGGAACCGTAACCGATGATGGCAACCTTCTTGCCTTCGAGGACCGAGAGATCGCCGTCGTTCTCGTACCAGATTTGTGCAGCCATTGTACTTGGCACTCCTTTTTATGTAGTGGGGTGAACGCCTCCCGGCGCTCGGGTTTCTACCATTCGCAGATGAATTCGCGTGTTTTTGTGCATGGATTTTGTCCTGCAAACTGGGGTCTATCCTACTCCCGTCCCTTCCTAAATAAGCATTGAGTCCACAAAGTGGGCCAACGCCTAGCCGTGCGGCTCCCCCGACAATCAGTACTGCGATCCCGCATACGAAATATCCCAGTCATAAAACAACACAGCAACAAAAAGAAGCCACCGCGGTGAGACGGTGGCTTCCAACACGTTTCGCGCATATTGCGCTACTACGTTATTCAGCGGCCCTTAACATGCAGCCGCTACAGCGAAATCACTGAACCTGGGTACGAGCGATCTTGCCGTTGAAGGACTCGGCCATATCGGCATCGGCGTCCGTCTGGTTGTTCCAAGAGAACATGGCGCGCAGCTTCGGACCAACGGTCTCCAGGTGCGGGTGGCTGTACTCTTCCTGCAGCTCCTTGAACTTCGGAGCGCCAGCGGCCTGATCATCCATGAACTCCTTGGCGAAGGAGCCGTCCTGAATGCGCTTGAGCTGGTACTGCATGCGCTTCTTGGTCTCTTCAGTGATGACGGTGGAGGTGTAATCGCCGTACTGAGCGGTGTCGGAGCAGCTCCAGCGAGCCTTGTTCAGACCACCCTCGTTGGCCAGATCCACCAGCATCTTCAGCTCGTGGAACACCTCGAAGTAGGCGATCTCCGGCTGGTAGCCAGCCTCGGTCAGCACATCGAAACCCATATCGCACAGGTGGTTGATGCCACCCATGAGCACGTCCTGCTCACCGAACAGATCGGTTTCGGTCTCCTCGGTGAAGGTGGTCTTGATGGCGCCTGCACGCAGAGCGCCCAGAGCCTTGGCGTAAGCCAGGCACAGCGGCCAAGTCTTGCCATCCGGATCCTGCTCCACAGCCACAACGACCGGAACGCCACGGCCGGCGGCGTACTCACGACGAACGATGTGGCCCGGGCCCTTCGGGGCGACCATGAACACCGGATGATCCTCGGACGGCTTGATGTAGCCGTAGTGGATGTTGAAGCCGTGAGCGAAAGCCAGAGCAGCGCCCGGCTTCAGGTTCGGCTCAACGTCCTTCTTGTACACGGCGGCCTGGTACTGGTCAGGCAGCAGGATCATCACAACGTCGGCTTCGGCAACGGCCTCGGCAACAGGCTTGACCTCGAGGCCCTGCTCCTTGGCGTATTCCACGGACTTAGAGGTAGGACGCAGGCCGACGACGACATCCACACCGGAATCGCGCAGGTTCAGCGCGTGGGCGTGACCTTGGGAACCGTAACCGAGGATGGCCACCTTCTTGCCATCGAACACGGACAGATCGGCATCCTTCTCGTACCAGATAGTTGCTGCCATAATAGGCGCTCCTTTATTTTTTCTTTTTATAGCGATTCGGGACTTGCATTCCCGAACAAACTCGCGATATTTAATTCTTGTTTCGGTTGTTCACAGCGGGCGATGGTTCCTAGGAGATTACTCCCCCGGATTGTGTCCGAGGAACCACCCCGCCTCTCCTGCGGAACTGTTTTAGTCCCGCTTTCTTTATATTGGTTGCTGACGTTCACATAGTGGTTATATTCGCGTCAAACGTTTTTAGTAAGGCTTCCGTCGATGTCATCTTGACACGTCGCTGAATAGCCGGTCAAACGGCACTTGGCGATTGATCACTTGGTGAAATCAACATCCTTAGTCTCCTTGCAGCTCAGCACCGCAACAAGGCAGCACACGGCCATCACGCCGAGGTACAGACCGACGGAGTGCACACCCCAGTGGTGGGACAGCCAAGTGGCGATGGTCGGCACGAATGCCGCGCCGACGATGGCGGCCAGGTTGTAGCCGATGCCGGAGCCGGAATAACGCACGTTGGCGTCGAACAGCTCCGGCAGGAACGCGCCGATCGGACCGAATGCGGTGCCCATCAACGCGAAGCCGATGCATAGGAACAGCAGGTTGGCGGCGAAGTTACGCTGGCCGACGACCGACGGATCAAGCAGGAACGGGAAGAGCAGCGCGAATGCCACGAGGCAGCAGGACGAGATGACGATCACGCGCTTGCGGCCGAATTTATCGGCGTTCACGCAGGAAATGACGATGAACGCGGCGAACACGCAGATGGCAAGCATCAGCATGAGCAGGTATTCACGATTGGTGAAACCAAGGTCTCCGCCGCCCTGCTCGACGGTTTTGGTGCCCCAAGCGAGGGACCAGGTTGCCAGCGTGTAGAACAGCGTGTAGGTAACGGCCACCAGGAACGTGGCTTGGATGACTTCCTTCCAGCTCTTCTTGAACACTTCGGTCAACGGGGACTTGACGACCTTCTTCTGCTCCTGGGCCATGCGGAAGATCGGAGTCTCCTCCATCTGCACTCGCACGACGAGGCCGACGATCACCAGAATCGAGGACAGCAGGAACGGCACACGCCAGCCCCATGCCAGCATCGCATCGTCATCGTTGAACGTTTCCAACAGGAAGTAGGTACCGTTCGACAGGAAGAAACCGATCGGAGCGCCCAATTCCGGGAAGGAGCCATACAGCGCGCGCTTGTCTTCCGGAGCGTTCTCGGTGGCCACCAAAGCGGCACCCGACCATTCGCCGCCCAGACCGATGCCCTGCACGAAACGGCACAGGCACAGCGCGGCGACAGCCACAATGCCCCACTGGCTGTAAGTCGGCAGGCAGCCGATCAGGAACGTGGCGATGCCCATGGTCAACAGCGAAACCACCAGCGTGGTCTTGCGGCCCATGCGGTCGCCGAAATGGCCGAACACCAAGGATCCGAGCGGGCGTGCGATGAACGCGATGGCGAAGGTCAGCAGGCTGGCCAGCAGTGCGACAGTCGGATTGGTGGTGTCTCCGAAGAACACCTTCGGGAAATAGTTCGCAGCGGCGGTGCCGTATGCGTAGAAGTCGTAGAACTCAATGGCGGTGCCGACCATGGAAGCGGCGATCACAGTTTTCACCGAATCGCGCACCATTGCCTGCGCTTTGCCAGCGGCTGCTTCGACTGCACTCATTGGATTACTCCTGTTACGTCTGTCATGCGTTACCGGCTCCCAACATGCGCCGATAACGTCTTTCTTCTATTCTCTTGTGTGCAGTCTTCATTTCGTTGCCTTACGCCTTGTGGGCGGCAACAAAAAGACCCCGCAGCATGCAGGGCCATCAACGTGTGTGTTTTGCGCGCCTCAAACCCTGCCTCCGTTGGCGAGGGATTGAAGCTGCATTGCTCGAATCAGTCCGCCAACGAAAGCGGAATAATAATTCGTGCGGACAGCAGTACGCGTGCAACCATTCCGTTCATCGTGGCGAACCTCCTTTCGCAAAGTCTTGTATTCGGCGGATTATCCGCTCGAACTAAGCCGTAAAGATAAGCGCGTCCACAGACCCTTTCTACTAAAGGTTCACTATGTGGACGCGCAATTTTGAATTTGATATTCGTTTTTCGGATTATCTCAGGTCATCCAAATCATTTCAGCAGCAACGTCAGCACGCCCGCAACAGCCATGCAACCGGCGGCAACAGCGAAAATCAGCAGATACTCGCCAGTCGCCGCAATCGCAATCGCGCAAACGACAGCGCCAATCAACGAACCGAACGTATTCGCCAAACTGAACGCAGCCAACGAACGACCAACGGAACGTATATCCGGCAACGTCGCAAGATTCAACCCTTGGCTCACGCCGTCATACACCACATACGCGAAACCTGCAAACAGCGCATACAGCGCGACCGCCATAGCACTATCGATCGGCGTCAACGGAAGCACCACAGCAACCACAAACAACAAGCAGGCGGCAATCGCGGGAATACGGGAATCTTTGAAAGCGCGGGCGATGCGGCCAAGCAGCAGCGCAGCCAACAGCGAGCCGACGAACGCGGCAACGGCCATCATCGACATAACCGCAGCCGCTCCGGACAAACCAAACATGGTGACCTGCGAAACATCGCCCAAACCATCCTGCGCAAGATACCACTGGTAAATCGCAATGCCGGAAGTGGCTGCGATGGCAAACATGCGCGCGGCAAACGCAATGAAGAACTTCGGAGCGCCCTTCGGCGGACGATACTGCGAAAAATAATCGCCCTTCTTCACACCCTCACGAGGCAAATAGCTGCTGGAACCCTCAAACGGCAACACCAGCAACGTAGCCACACCAGCCACCACCAGGCACAACGCAAACACCATCATGGCGAAACGCGTGGTGCCATCCCAACCGGAATCGTCGGCAGCCCACGTAATCGAAACGGCCGCGATAATGCCCAACACCTGGCCGAACGCTTGGCCAACGCCACGCCACGCGTCCGCACGATCACGGAACTTGTCAGGCACGCGCTCACCGAAAGCGGCCGCCAGCGGCATCGATACCATCGCATGTCCGATCAACGTAAACAGCCAGAACACGATGACCAACGGCATGAAATCGCATGCGGAAAGAATCGCCACCGACGTGGCGGTCAGCACCGTGCCGGCGATGATCCACGGGGTGCGGCGGCCCAGCGGGCAGTACGAATGGTCGGATCCGACGGAAATCCACGCGTTCATCAGGAACGTCAACAGCGTGCCGACGACGCTGAGCAGCGCCAGATCGGTGACGCGGTCGGTGCCGGAAAGACGGCTGATGGTCTGCGGAATGAGCACAGAGTTGAGCGCGGCCATCGGCGCGGTGAACAGCAGCGCACCAAGCGCGAAGCCGGCGGTGAGACGATGCACCTGCGGTTTGGTGGGCGCGGTGCCGTCGGGCGCGGTCATCGGATCGCGCAGGTCAAGGAACGACGATTCGAGGTTCGGCACAGCGGCGTCGAGATGGGCGAACGCGGTCAGCGGGGAGCCGCCTTCCGTGTTGATGAGGGTCTGCTGCACTTCCGGACGCTCGTTGGAAGCCTCGGGCACGCGCGGATTCTGCTGTACGGCCAAGCGCTTCAGGGCCGCTTTGGTCTCTTCGGTCAGCGTTTTTTCGTAATCGGGACGGTCATCGATACCGGGGCGTACGAACACCTGGCCCGGCAGCGGCTGCGGCTGCATTGGAGTCTGCTGCTCACCTGCATTATGTTGATTATCTTCAGTCATCTCTTGTTTCTATTCCTGTTTTTCCTGTTTTGTATCGTCGCTTCTCGTTCTTGCTTCTATTTCGTCGCTCGTTTCGAAATGTCACACGATATTCAGCACATATGAAAATCGCCCGGACACACTGCACCAGTGCATTCGAGCGATTCTTTCGGCGAAATCAACCATATCAATACGTCCTGTCAGACAGCAGAAACATGCGAGGCAATCTCAATATCGATATCGCATAAGAATCGATATCGCATAAGAAAAGCCCGGATGCGATTATCGCTTCGCATCCGGACCGGTTGTGTGAGTCTGTTCAGTTATGATTGCGGATTCTATACCGTTCGATCAGCCCTTGACTGCGCCGGAGGTCACGCCTTCGACGATGTAGCGCTGCAGGAACAGGTACAGGATGAGGATCGGCAGCATGGCCAGCAGCAGGGCCGCCATGATCAGGCCGATATCGTTGGAGTAGGTGCCGTAGAAGATCTGGGTTGCGATCGGGATGGTGTACAGCTCGCGGCGACCCAAGACCAGGGACGGCAGCAGGTAGTCGTTCCAGAACGCCATGGCGTCGATGATGGCGACGGTAGCGACGGTCGGCTTGAGCAGTGGGAATACGATCGTCCAGAAGGTGCGCCACTTGGAGCAGCCGTCGATGCTGGCGGCTTCCTCAAGTTCGTTCGGAATGTTCGTCTTGATCGCACCGTGGAACATGAACACCGCCAGGGAGACCGAGAAGCCGGTGTGCATGAGGATCAGCGTGATACGACTGTTCAACACGTCAAGCAGGCCGCCGTAGACGGACACGAGCGGGACCATGAGCACCTGGAACGGAATGACCATGGAGGCCACCATAAGTGCGAACACCATGCCGCCGAACTTCCACGAGGGGTTGCGCACGATCACGTATGCGCACATCGCGGAGAACAGGATGGTCAGTATGGTTGCGCTGATGGTGATGACCGCGGAGTTGCCGAACACGGTAACGAAGTTCATCTTGTCCATTGCCCTGGGGAAGTTCTCCAGGGTGAACCCGTGCTTGCCGATCAGTGCCAGCGGAGCGGTGTTGATGTCCGCCTTGGTCTTGAAGACGTTGATCACGACCAGAATGAACGGTGCGATGAACAGCAGCAGCAGAATCGTCAGAACGACGATCATCAGTGCATGCAGAACCTTGGTGCGAGTGCTGGTTTGACCCTTCATTATGCTGCCACCTCACCCTTCTTGCCGAAGTACACCTGCAGCATGCCGATCACTGCGCAGACGATGAAGAGGACCAACGCCTCCGCCTGACCGGTGCCATAGTTCTTGTAAACGAATGCCTGGTTGTAGACGTGCATTGCTGCGAGCACCGACTGGTTGAACGGTTCGCCCTTGGTAAGCGAAAGGTTCAGGTCGTACACCATGAAGCAACGGGTGGTGCTCAGGAAGATGCACTGCACGAAGGAGGAGCGCATCAGCGGGATGACCACGTGCCACATGGCCTTGCCCTTGTTGCAGCCATCAATCATGGCCGCTTCCTTCAGGCTCTGGTCAACGCTCATGAAGCCTGCCACGTAAATCAGCATCATGTAGCCTGCGTACTGCCAGACCGAAACGAGAATCAAGCAGAACATTGCGCCGTTTGGCGTGGAGAGCAGCGATGCGTGGTCTGTTTGCGTCGCCACTTCGGCGACGGCCACGAATGCGCGGTTGAAGACGAACTTCCACACGTAGCCCAGAACGATGCCGCCGATGAGGTTCGGAATGAAGAAGCCCGCACGGAAGAAGTTCTGGCCCCTGATGCCGCTGGTCACGAGGTAGGCCAGCAGAAAGGCGACGATGTTGGTGAGGATGACGGCGATGACGGAGTAGATGAAGGTGCGTCCAAGCGACTGCCAATATGCGGTGTCGGCAAGAGCCGCCTTGTAGTTTTCGAGACCGACGAACGGCTTCGTTGTCGAAACGCCGTCCCAGCTGGTAAGTGTCAGATAGAGGCCATAGAAGAACGGCAGGATCACCACGGCGAAGAAAAGAATCGTCGCCGGACCACCGAACATCAGAAACTGGCCGATTTTATAGGAAAGCTTATTCTGTTTCATGATGGATCCCATACGTGCCGGGGATGTAAGGTCCGCCGCAGGAAGGAAGCGGCGGACCCTGCATCATGGTGCATTATTTGGAAGTTCAGGCGGTTGCGCCGGTGAACTTAGCGGTCTTCCAGTAGTCCTGGATGTCCTGGGCGAGGCCTGCACGGTCCTCTTCACCTGCGAGCCACTTCTGGAAGGCTGCGCCGAGCACGGAGTAGTGATCGTCCGGCAGGTAGTTGTAGTTGCCGATCAGCTTGCCGGCGTCAGCGTAGGACTTCACGGACTTGCCCAGCGGATCGGAAGCTTCGATGTCGTTGTTCTTGAACGGGGAGATCAGAGCGGCATCGGTGGAGATGAACTCCTGACCTTCCTTGTCTTCGGCAAGCCAGTTCAGGAAGTCCTTGGCGGCCTTACGCTGCTCGTCGGAGGTGTTGTCGGAAGAGTCGATGAAGAAGTACTTGGAGCCGCCGCCGACGAGCTTCTCATTGGAGCCGTCATCGGTGTTCTGCGGAACCGGCATGAGACCCATGTTCTCGGTGTAATCGTACTGGTTCAGCACGGACCAATCCCAGTTGCCGCCGAACATGAAAGCAATCTCACCCTCGGCCAGCTTCTGCTCAGTCACCTCACGCTCGGCGGAGATGGCGGAGGACTTGGCGTAGTTGTTGTCTTTCATCACGTCGAAGAAGTCCATCAGGGAGTTCCACTTGGCGTTGGAGCTGAGGTCGACCTTGCCGTCCTTGAGCTCATGGCAGAAGGCGTCCGGATCTTCCTGCTCCTCGTAGACTTCCGGCAGGAGGTGCCCGGCGAGGGACCAGTCTTCCTTCATGACACCGGTCGGGGATTCCATGCCGCCGGCCTTGAGCTCGTCGATGAGATCCTTGAACTCGTCAAGGGTCTTGTAGTTCTCAGGCTTGAATTCCTTACCGGTGACCTTCTTGATGGCGTCAGCATTGTAGATCAGGCCACGGGCTTCGACGGAAACCGGGAAGCCGTAGGTCTTGCCGTCAATGCTGATGGCGTAGTCGGTGTCTTTGACCCAATCTTGGTCGGACAGATCGACGGCGTGCTCTTCAGCCAAGGAGTAGATGTCCTTGGCGTCGACCATGGAGATGGTGTACGGATCCTTGGATGCGTACTTGGTGGCGAGATGCGCTGCGACGGTGTCGTTGGAGTAGTAGACCTCAACGTCTACGCCCTTTTCCTTGGAGTACTTCGCAGCCATGTCTTCCATTTGGCTTTCGATTTCAACCTTGGAGTTGAAGATGGTGATCTTGGTGCCGCTGGAGCTGGATGACGATCCGCATGCTCCCAGCATGCCAACGGTCATCAGCGTTGCAACAATAGCGGTGCCAGCCTTCTTCCAAGAAGAGAACTTGCTCATTTTCCAATCCCTTTCTATCCACTATTCACCGAGCAGCCCTGCCCAATGAGGTGATAAAGGAAGGTGAATCCCCGACTCGCGTTGTCGGAATCTCTCCGTCCTTGGTATACAGGATATCAAACCGGTTCGAGAGTTGTCAAACCGGTTCGAGAAACCTTGTGTACAGTGCCATCCGTCGGCGTGTCGCGTCAATCGATTGACGTATTGCAAACATTGGCATTCCATACACCCCTAAAAAGTGTCTTCACGGGCTATAATGACGGAAAAGCAGTGACCGACGTTTCCAACGTTGCGATACATCGGTAGACCAACAGCAAAGACGCGAAAACAGGAGTATTTATGGCAAGCTGGCTCAACAACGCAATCTTTTATGAAATCTATCCGCAATCATTCAACGACTCGAACGGCGACGGTATCGGTGACTTCCAAGGCATCATCGACAAACTGCAATACGTGCGCGATCTGGGGTGCAATGCGATCTGGATCAACCCATGCTTCGACTCGTCGTTCTACGATGCCGGCTACGACGTACGCGACTACTACACAGCCGCGGAACGCTACGGCAGCAACGCGGACCTGCAGCGGCTCTTCGAGCGCGCGCACGAACTAGGCATGCACGTACTGCTCGACCTCGTACCCGGGCATTCCGCGGTCGACAATCCATGGTTTCTTGAATCCGGCAAGGACGAACGCAACGCATGGACCGACCGCTACATCTGGCGACCGATGACGCAATCGCCGAATCTGAACTCGCCATACGAATCAATCCGCGGATTCCTCGGAGGCATTGCGGAACGTCCCGACGCGGCGGCCGTGAACTGCTTCTCCACGCAGGCATGCCTCAACTACGGATTCGGCACCGTCACCGAAGACTGGCAGTTCGCCGCCGACTCCCCCGAAGCGGTGCAGGGACGGCTGCTCATCCAAGACATCATGGACTTCTGGCTCGGGTTGGGGGCGGACGGCTTCCGCGTGGACATGGCAGGCAGCCTCGTCAAGGAAGACCCCGACCACTATTGGACGAAACTCTTGTGGCAGCAAGTGCGAGCGCATCTGGACGAAACCTACCCGGAAGCGGTGCTCGTATCGGAATGGGGTGACCCCGAAGAGGCGCTGCACGCCGGATTCGACATGGACTTCCTGCTGCATTTCGGGCCGTCGCATTATCTTGACCTGTTCCGCGAGAATCCGTATTTTTCGGCCGGATCTTCCGAAGCTACGGGCAGCGCCGAAACTGCCGAAACGAAACACGACGGCGAACGCAGCGAATGCGACGGCGCGGGCAGCAGCGGGTGCGACAGCAACGGCAATTCAGTCGTCGACGGAGACAATCCAAATTGTAATAACGACAATGTCGGCAATGCGAGCGGCGACATCAAGGCGTTTGTGGACACATATACGGCCATGCTTGCCAGCACCGCCGGAACGCCTGGATACATCTGCATTCCGTCGGGCAATCACGACATGATCCGCATGCGCGACACCTTGACCACCGATGAAATGAAGCTCGCGTTCACATTCCTGCTGACCATGCCCGGCTGCCCGTTCATCTACTACGGCGACGAAATCGGCATGCGCTACATGCACGGGCTCAAATCCAAGGAAGGCGGATACGAGCGCACCGGATCGCGCACACCAATGCAATGGAGCTGCGCAACCAACGCAGGATTCTCCGCAGCCCGGCCCGATGATCTGTATCTGCCGATCGATGCCGACAGCGAGCGCCCGAACGTGGCTTCGCAGACCGGACGCAGCGACTCGCTACTGGAAACCGTACGCGCACTGAACACGCTACGCCTGGCACATCCCGCACTGCAGGCCGACGGAGGCATCGAGTTCCTCTACGCGGAAGATCACGCGTATCCGCTGGTGTACGCGAGAAGCTCCGAGGCCGGCGAAGCCGAACGCGACGCAACTGACGGCGAACGCAGCGGAACAGCACACGAAACCAGCTGTGAAACACCTTGTGAAACATGCAGCAAGATTAATCGCGAAGCAGGTGGCGAGCGCATCGTCGTCGCCATCAATCCGTCAAACACCGACGCAAGCTGCACACTGCCGAGCGACTATGTGAAACTGCTGTCTGGCGGCTTAGCGCAGGAAATATCGCAAGAACCAACAGCGAAACCAACGCAAGAACCAGCGGAGAAAACAGTACTGCTGAGCATCGGCAACCCCGCACGCTTCGACGGCACCCAACTGCACGTCCCAGCCCGCAGCGCTACCATCCTCCCCTGCTAATCCTGCCCCCAGCGTGTCCGATTCTGAAGAATCGGACATCCAAGCGCCTCAAAACATGTTCCGGTTGTCCGATTCACCAGAAACGGACAACCGGAACACCAAAACAGACCCACGGTTGTCCGATTCTCCAGAATCGGTCATTCAAGCACCCCACTTTGACCTGTATTTGTCCGATTCGGGAGAAACGGACATTCTGGTACTCAAAAACACATCCTGGTTGTCCAATTCGGGAGAAACGGACATTCACGCGCCCAAAAGTACGTTCCAGTTGTCCGATTCTCCAGAATCGGACACTCAAGGCGACGAAAACGCGTAAAGGCCGTTCCGCGGAACTTGCAATCTGCGGAACGGCCTTTACGAGCAAACAATTTCAGGACTGCGCTACCTTGCGCCCCTTGGCGTCGATCTCACCGTCGATACGGCGGAAAATCCAGTTGTAGATCCACGCGCAACAGTATTGCGGCAACGTGACGCCCATCAAAATCAGCAGCGGAATCATATATATGAAAAACTGCGCATACAGCACGGCGAACGCGGCCAAAATCACCAGCATGCACAAGGTGCGCGGGAAAAAGCCGAGCGCAAGTTTCGTCGCATTCTTCAACGTTTCGGAAGTCGGATTCTCATAGCGAGAAAGCAGCGGGAAGAAGTACTGCGCAATCGCAATAATCACCAATCCCATGAACGCGACGCACGCCATCAGCGGCCCGCGCATCGACCCCATGGACCGGGCGAGCATGCCGTCGACCACCAGCACAATCGCCGCCAGCAGGAACGCAAGCCACGGCAGCAGCGACTGCTTGAGATTGCGCTTGAACGAGTCGAAAAACTGGCGCGCCACATACGTTTCCTCATGGCGGACCATGCGCCAGAGCACACTGTGCATCGCAGTGAACGATGCGCCGGCCGTGACGACCGGCAGGCAGCACAACAGCGTGAGCACGTTGAGAATAATCAGATCGAACAGCACGCCCATAATGGCGAAAAACATGTTGTCTTGATCGAAAAGCTTTGACATCTTTGACATAAGCTCACCTTACCCGTTTTTGCTGGGATTTCAGCTGATTCCCGGGAAAATTGTTTTCCCGATAAGACGATTTCTCGAAAAAACGAAAATGCGAATCGTCCTTCCTGAAGGAGAGGTGACAGGAAGGACGATTACAGATTTATGGATTTATGCGCGGTCAGGCAGCGACCGGATCAGGCGAGGCTGAATCAGGCCACGACCGGCGGATTGGCGATCAGATCGTCCGTGCGGTGCTCACCGGCGGCATCACGCCATTCGAGCGTGGCGACGGACGCGGTGTTCTCCACACCAAGACCACGGCCCGGCTCGAACGTGAGCGTAGCCTCGGTAGTTGCACCCTTCCACGTGAAGCTGATGGACGTGTCACCGTCGGCGCTGTACGAAAAGGTTCCGTCGAACGCGTCAAGCTCATTGCGGAACTTGGCGAGCGCATTCAACGCCTTCACCACCGGACGCTGCAGATTCTCATCAATCTCAGCAGTGGAATAATAGTGACGATTGATATCGCGGCCATTGTTGGTCTTGCGCAGCAGCTCCATGTCGTTCTTGCCAGCAAGCGCGCCAACATAGTAGACCTGTGGAACGCCTGGCAGGAAGAACTGCACTGCGCGAGCCGCAATATAGTGCTGATCGTTGCATCCCAGCGCCGAATAGTAGGTGCTGTTGACCTGATACAGATCAAGATTGGACGCGGCAGCGCCGGTAGCGGCCTGCGATTCGCCGTGCGTGTTGGCGTGGATGGTGTTGACAAGATTGTCAACGTCCTCATCCGGCACCAGGCCCTTGAGCGAGCGGTCAAGCTGGTCGGAACCAATATCGATCACTCCGATGCCATCATGCGTATCGAGTACGGTGACGGCATTGTTCGGACGGATGTCGGTCCAATGCGCGACCGGCTCAACGTGACCGGTATTCAACGAATGCAGCAGCAGCGGCGGAAGCGCGAAATCGTAGACGCGATCGACCTTCGACGCGATCTCGACCTGCTTCTTGTAGTAGGAATGCACTTCGATGAGGATTTCCAAGCCGCGCTTGACGCCCTCCTCGCGCAGGCGGGAGATGAGCTTGAACGTTTTCGACGTCATGAAGCAGCTGGTACCGGCTTCCTTGGCACCGTAGCCGACGGCGTCAAGACGAATGTAGCTGACGTGGGATGCGGCCATCTGGTCGAAGATGGACATGAGGTATTCCCAGCCTTTGTCGGAATCCGTGTCGATATCGACCTGCTGCGGGGTGAAGCTGACCCAGACCAGGCGAGTCTTGCCCGCGAACTTGTAGTGGGTGAACGGCAGACCCGGGCGCGGACGGTAGATGCCGGCCAGATCCTCTTCGGTCGCGCCGTTCGGAAAGACGGAACTCATGGTCAGGAACATCGGGTAATACTCGGATTCCTCGCCCTTTTCAAGCACGTCTTGGAACTGCTTGGATTCCCAGCTCATGTGGTTGACGATGGCGTCGACCATGATGCCGTGGGTCTTGGAAAGTTCGGCGACATCGTCCCAGCCGCCGAGGCGCGGGTCGACCTTGGTGTGGTCGATCGGGTCGAAGCCTGCATCCGCGCCGTCGAATGGAGTGAAGAACGGCAGGATATGCACGCCGTCATACACGCCGTCGAAACGGGTGCGCAGGATGTCGGTCATCGAGCTGAGGGTGCCGTCGCCGAGGCGATCGGCGTAGGTGATGAGCTGCACTTTGTTTTTCATGGGGCCTCCCTTGGTTCATGGGTGCGGGTGCAATGTGTGCGCGTCTGCCTGTTTGTTGTTTACGTATTTGCATACTCACGTATGTATCGAACCGGTTCGATATTACCTCGAGAGGGGCGTCAATGTCCAGTCACACAGCGGAATGCGCGTGTCGAACCGGTTTGATGCGGTGTTCTATGCAGCCCAGACTGTCCGACCCCAACCCAGCGTTCCAACGCGCAGCATCAACGCGTGGTATCGCCTGGCACCAGCGTCATGGGAATAAGCACGTTCGGCTCGAACGGCTTGGGGATGTTCTTGCGCGAGGCGTTGGCCGCAGCCGCCTCTTCATTGGCGATCGCCTGCACCATATGGTCGGCCGCCGACTGTGCGATCGCCGAGAAATCCTGTGCGACCGCGGTCAGCTTCATACCGGCCAAATCGGTCAAATACGTACCATCATAGGCGACGACCTGCAGCTCGTCGGGAATGGAAATTCCGCGGCTCAACGCCTCACGCACGCAGAACGCCGCGCCAATATCGGAGCTGACCACGGCATCGACGCCGTCGGTCGCCACCCCATCAAGCGCACGGCTGACCGCACGATGATAGCCGGCGAAATCCATCACCTCACCGGCCTCGATATACTCATACTTCACGCCCGCGGAGGTCAATTCCTGTTCCAACGTGAGGTAGTAGCGCACCGTCGGGAACGTGGTCTTTCCCAAATCGAACGACCCCTCCTCGACTTCGCCGCGGACCGCCAGATCGAAGAACTGATCGCGCGGACCGCCAATCATCACCACATGGCGCGCGCCATTGCGAATCAGCATCTGCGCAATCAGTCGCCCACCCTGCTCGTGGTCAGATCCGATCGACGAAATACCATTTCCAAGCACGCGATCGAATGCGACGATCGGGCGGTGGATGGACGTCCAATAATCGCCGGGATGCGAGGTGTGAGCGCACATGACGATGCCGTCCATCATGTGCCTGCGCAGCATATCGACGTATTGGATTTCGCCGTCCGTCTCGTCGGTGGTGGAGCACAGCATGGTGCGCAGCCCCTGCGCGGCGAGCGCATGCTGCAGGTGCGCGGTAAACGTTGCAAAGAACGGGTGACGAATGGTGGGCACGATGACGCCGGCCAGATTCGTGCGATCGTGGTACAGGTTGCGGGCAAGCTCGTTTGGCACGTAATTGAGGGCTTGCATGGCCTTACGCACGCGGTCGCGCATGTCGTTGGATACATACCCGTTGCCGTTCACCACCAGTGAGACGGTGCTCAGAGACACCCCGGCCTTCTTCGCCACATCGCGCATGCCGACCATGATCGCACCTTCCCCGTTATCACTGTTCCATCGTTGTATTCTCACGCGCTTACTGCGCGCCTCTCGCGAGATATTATACTTATTTTCACATTCTCTCGAACCTGTTCGACAGTCCGGTGTGTATATCATTTGACGGGGTTACCCCTTTACTTGATTTTCAATATTGATTTTCGTATGCTGCCCACGACACGGAAAACGGCAGCACAGCACAACAAAAGAAACGGCGCAAAGCTTGCGATATCCACACTCACTTTGCGCCGTCTTCTTGTATTGATGATGACCTACATTGCGATCAGTCGGTCGGCACGTCGCCGGACTGGGTGTGGTCGAAGACCGGCTTGTTGTCTTTGTCGAAGGTGTAGACGCCGATGTTCGCGGAGCTCGGATCATTGTTCTTATTGAACGGTCCGATACCGGTCTGGCCCTGGTACTGGATATCCTTGCCATCCTTCAGCAGCGGCTTGGTCTGGTCGAATGCAATCACCAGCGTCGCATCCGGGCTGGCGGCCTTGATGGCGGTTGCGCTCAGATTTCTTTCATGTTACTCAGCGACCGTCCGTGTAACGTGAAAATTACGCCGGATTGGCGAGCAGCGCAATGCCGAAACCGGTGGCCACGCAAATGAGAGGCACCGCGACGGTTGCTATTCCATAGCCCAGAGCCAGCGTAAAACGACGCTGGCGAATCAATGAAACCACTTCGTTGAGCGCCGTGGAGAATGTTGAGAAACCACCGAGAAATCCGACAACGAACATCATGACCGTGTCCATATCCACCGATTGCGAATAGTAGGACATCATGGCGATGCCCGCGCATAGCGAGGTGACGCCGTTGATGACGAGCGTGGATAGCGGGAAGTTGCGGTTCGTTCTCCGATTCTCGCGATTCCAGCCTCGTTGAATTGACACGTCGAGCACGTAACGGGCCATGGCGCCCAGACCGCCGAACAGACAGATCATCCACATCATCAGCGCACCTCCCCGGTAGCCGGGTCGGCGATAAGCGAAATCTCCGCAGTGATCGGTTTGGGCTCGAAGCTGGGCGGAAGCGGGTTAGCCGGCTGCTGGATTGGTTGCGACTGCTGAATCGGCTCGGGCAGCTGCCCCAAGTCTGAAGTATCCTGCTCGCGCAGCAACGGCTGCGATGGCTGTGCCAGCTGAGGAACGGCCAGCGGAGGAATCTGCGGAACGCGGCCCGTCTGCATAGTCTGGCTGGCGGTCGGCGGCACGGTTGGTGTTTCGACTCGCGGAACCTGTCCCGTCTGTGCAATCTGCTGGGCCGCCTGCGCGGCCTGCTGCGCCGCCTGCGCGGCTTCCATTGCGGCCTGCGCGGCAGAACGCGCCACGTCGGCCACTTTCACATGGCGCACGCCCTGCGTGTCCGATTCGGCAGAATCGGACACGGAAACAGCTGAAAACGCACCCTGAACCCGCTTTCGAGTACTCCGTGACAGCAGTGCCTGCATCAGAACCACGCCGGCGGCGGCAGTGAGCAAACCGCCTGCAAAATTTCCCGCAAGATAGCCAAGCGCACTGGCGATATGCCGCTCGTGCAGACCTTCCATCGTTTCCAGCATCACGCCGGACATCGTCGAAAGCCCACCGAGCAAGCCAAGCCCAACACCACGGCTGACAACCTGCCGCACCCGGCGACGCAGCCACGAAGCGGTCGCCATGAATTCGGTCAGCATCGCGAACAGGAAGCAGGCGACCATATTCGACACAAACGTGCCCACAACGAACGGCGTCCCGCTGACCGACGGCAGAAGCATATCCAACGCATGCCGACAGCCGACTCCAACAAATCCACCGACGAACACCACAACATACATCAGTCCGTCGGCGAGCGGATTGAACCGCGCCTGCATACGTTTCATCGGTGCCAGGGGAATCGTAGGCGGATCCATGGTGTTAGCGGCGGGCGTGGTTGCACCAGCATGCGTCACCTCAACAGTGTCGATTGCCTGCGTGATGGGATGCGAGTCCTCACCCACAGTCACCACGTCTCCCGACGATTGTTCTTGCGATTCCATTGCGCTCCCCCTGTACTGGCCTCCCGCGGACAGCGTTGTTCCGCCCATAGGCCGTGCAACAACGAGCTGGGCCGCGGTTGCCGCCTTCCTAACGCATATGAGTTTACACGGAGCGCCAACGTATGCACCCTGGATGTCCGATTCCGCAGATTCGGACATCCAGAGTCCAGCCGAATTCAGCCAGGCTCAGTCAAGCCGGGCATCACACAGCCGCCGCATCGCAGGTCGTACCTCGCGCTCCTCCTCGCCACTGAACAGCACCACCAGATAGTCACCGGCACGCAGCCGTGTATCACCGCGCGGCACGATCTCGCTTTCGCCGCGACGCAGGCCGATGATCAGACACCCAGACGGCCAACGCACGTCACGCACCCGCTTGCCGTCCGCAATCGCCCCCATTTCCAATGGCAGTTCCATAATGCCGCTGCCCACATGGCTTGCGATTGCCATCTGCATGCCTTGCGCACGCACGTACCGCTCCAGCAACTCCCCATAGATCGGTTTGGTGCGCAGCAGATCGGACACCAACAGCGCGATGAAAGCGACGGCAGCGACCGGCAGCATGTGCGTCAATGTGCCGGACATTTCCACGGCCAGCAGAATCGACGTGATCGGTGTTTTCACGGACGCGGTCAGCGTGCCCGTCATCACGCATACCGAGAAAATCGCCACGGAATCGGACGGCAGGTTGCCGAACTGGTGCAACGTCTCGCCGCAGATACCGCCGGCGAGTGAGCCAACCGCGAGAATCGGCATGAAAATGCCGCCGGGAGCGCCTGAACCGAAGCTGGTGGAGGTGAACAGCACTTTCGCCACGAACAGCACGCACAGCATGCCCAAGCCGACGCGCGCATGCTCGGCCATGGCGATCAGGTTCGAGCCGCCGCCGAGCACGTCAGGCAGCCAAATGCCGATTGGCAGCGCGAGTGCGATCGCGATCAAAGGGCGGCTCCATGCGGGAAGCTTGCCGTACAGCGTTTGGAAGCCGAGCAGCGAACGGTTCATCAGCGAACCAACCAAACCGGCCACCAATCCCAGCGGAATCAGCCACCCGTATTCGCCGAGCGGCAGTTGGCCGATGGTGCCGAAGTCAAGCACCGGACGCAGGCCGAAACAGTATTTCGATACGAAATCGGCGGTCAGGGACGCGGCGGTGGCGCCCATCAGAATCGCGGGCGAAAAACTGCGATGCACCCCTTCCAAAGCGAACATCATGCCGGACAGCGGTGCGCTGAACGCGGCGGACAGGCCGGCCGCGGCACCGGCGGTGACCAGATAATGCTCCTGCACGTCCTCACGTTTCTTGCCGCGCAGCCGGTGCGATAGGAACTGCGCGCCCGATGCGCCGATTTGGATGGACGGTCCTTCGCGGCCGAGCGAGAGGCCGAAGAGCGATCCGAGCAGGCCTCCGATGAAGCGAACCGGCAGAATCGTCTGCCATCGCATTTTCAGGCCGCAGATCACCACGCCGTTGGTTTGCGGAATGCCGCTGCCGCCGGCCATCGGCTCTTTTTTGACCATCCATGCGATGGCGAGCGCGGCTGCGATTGCGGCGACCGCCCACGGTGCGACCAGCCACGGGGTTTCGCGGATGCGCGCGTAGATCCAGCGCGCGGTGTCGGTGCCGTATTCGATGCCGAGACGGTAGAGGACGACGAGGAAGCCGGAAATCAGGCCGACGAGAATGCCGGCAGCGGCCATCTTCCATTTCAGGTGGTCGAATCGCGGGACCAGTTTGCTGAACCTGTCAAACCTGTCAAACCTGTCGTTAGGCGGCATTGCAGTCATCGCACTCCCCTTTTCCGTTCCTCCGCCGCGCACCCCGTCGGTGTGTATGCGGTGTGCGTCATACGCGCACGCCATCGCACGCACCATACGCAAAGTGCCGGCAGGCACAGGCCCACCGGCACTTGTCATTGACGTTCGTTACCGACGTTCATATCGACGAATCAGCCGAATCAGCTTCAGTCGACCAGCGAATTGATCTGGATGACATGGTCACGCTGCGGGCCGGTGCCGATCACGGAGATACGGCAGCCGGACAGTTCCTCAAGACGCTTGACGTAATCCTGACAGGTCTTCGGCAGATCATTGAAGTCGTGGATTTGGGAAATATCCTCGTCCCAACCCGGCATGGATTCGTAGATTGGTTTCGCCGCCGCGAATTCGGACTGATCAGTAGGCATATCGTCGCGGCGTTCGCCGTTGACATCATAGGCCACGCACAACGGGATTTCCTTCAGGCCGGTAAGCACGTCAAGCTTGGTGAGCACGATGTCGGTCAGGCCGTTGACCTGAGCCGCATAACGATTGACGACCGCATCGAACCAGCCGCAACGCCGCGGGCGGCCGGTGGTCACACCATACTCATGACCCTGGGCTCGCAGCCACTCGCCATCCTCGCCGAACAGCTCGGTCGGGAACGGACCTTCGCCCACGCGGGTCACGTATGCTTTGGAAACGCCGATCACGCGGGTGATCTTGGTCGGGCCGACACCGGTACCGGTGCATGCGCCGCCGGCGGTCGGGTTGGAGGACGTGACGAACGGATACGTGCCGTGATCCACGTCGAGCATGGTGGCCTGGCCGCCTTCGAACAGCACGGTCTTGCCTTCGTCAAGTGCCTTATTGAGCACCAGCGAGGTGTTGGCCACGTACGGCTTCAGACGTTCGCCGAGCTTGAGCAGCTCGTCGGTAGTCTCGTCCACGTCGATCGGACGACGGTTGTACAGCTTGACGAGCATCTGATTCTTCTGATGCAGGCTCGCCTCGACCTTGTCATGCAGATGTTCGGCGTTGAACAGGTCGTGTACGCGGATGCCGACGCGGTTAATCTTGTCCGCGTAGGCCGGACCGATGCCGCGGCCGGTGGTGCCGATCTTATGCTTGCCAAGGAAGCGTTCGGTCACCTTGTCGAGCGTGCGATGGTACGGCGCGATCACGTGCGCGGCTTCGCTCACCAGCAGTCGGGAGCAGTCCACGCCACGGCTTTCAAGACCGTCGATCTCCTCAAACAGCACTTCGGGATCGACGACGACGCCGTTGCCGATCACGGGGGTCACGTTCGGGCTGATGATGCCGGAGGGCAGCAGGTGCAGCGCATACGATTCGTCACCAACGACCACGGTATGGCCCGCATTGTTGCCGCCATTGAAACGCGCAACATAGTCGACCTTGGTGCCGATAAGATCGGTCGCCTTGCCCTTACCTTCGTCGCCCCACTGGGCACCGATCAAAACAATTCCAGGCATGTTGTTGCACCTCCGCGCGTATGCGATTTCGCCTCAAAGCCTTACCCAAGGCCTTACAAAGACTACCCTGCGCCCTCTACCGGATATCTGCCGGATATGCACCGATCGGCCGTTGAAACTAGTCAGTTCCATCGTTTTCGTCTCATACAACGCGACACACCCATCGTGCCGCACACGCCGCATGCATTACACGGCGCGTGCGGCATCACACTACTTCAACGCCTTGCCCGCGCTGCCAAGCTGCCTGCAAGCCTCCACCACGCGTGCGGCCATGGCGCTTTCCGCTTCGCGCCCCCACGAACGCGGGTCGTACATCTTCTTGTTGCCCACCTCGCCATCGATTTTGAGCACCGAATCATAGTTGGAGAACATGTGACCGGCCACCGCACGGCTGAATGCGTACTGCGTATCGGTGTCGATGTTCATCTTCACCACGCCGTAGCTCACGGCCTGCGCGATCTCCTCCGGCGCGGAGCCGGAACCACCGTGGAACACCAGGGCGAACGGCTTACCGGGAGCGACATCCAGCGAGTGCGCGGGGTCGGGCATTTCGCCGGCCTTGATCGCGAGCGCGACCGTGGTCTGGATTTCGTCGAGCAGTTCGGGGCGCAGTTTCACCACGCCCGGTTTGTATGCGCCGTGCACGTTGCCGAAGGTGAAGGCGGCCATGTAGCGTCCGCGCTCGCCAAGGCCGAGTCGTTGCGCGACGGCGATGCCTTGCGCGGGCGTGGAATACAGTTTGTCGTTGATTTCGGCGCTGTGCCCGTCTTCTTCGCCGCCGACCGCGCCGATTTCGATTTCCAGCACGGTGTGCGCGGCTTGGGATTTGTCGAGCAGTTCTTCTGCGATGTCGAGGTTTTCACCCAGCGGCACTGTGGAACCGTCCCACATGTGTGACTGGAAGGTCGGTTCCTGACCGTGCTTCACCTGTTCGGCTTCATGGTCGAGCAGGGGGCGCACCCATTCGTCCAAATACTGTTTGGCGCAGTGGTCGGTGTGCAGGGCGATGGTGATGTTGGGGTATTTCGCCGCGACTTCGTGCGCGAAGGCTGCGAAGGCAAGCGAGCCGGTGACGCGGTCGTTGACGCGTTGCCCGGAGAAGTAGGCGGCGCCGCCTACGGAGACCTGGATGATGCCATCGGATTCCGCCTCGGCGAAACCCTGGAGTGCGGCGTTCAGGGTCTGTGTGCTGGTCACATTGATCGCGGGATAGGCGTAACCGCCGCGGCGTGCGGCGTCCAGCATTTGCGCATAACGTTCCGGCGTTGCAATAGTCATGCCTCCATTATCGCCCGACCCTATCCCACTTGTCATGTGACAACATTCGCCATCTTTCCTTTCCGTTTTCCCGACCGTCCGCTCCATATCCAAGTCGCCCGCCCCACTAGGGCCATATGCCGAGCGTTCTCGTCTCATATCCCGACACTTGCGGGACCGACCAATAAACATGGCGAAACCATTGCGATCGTTCCATCGGAAGTCATAGAATATCCACCGGATCGCGCGACGAAGAGCCCAACCGGGTGTTCCCGCACGGGCATGCCGCCGCACGTAGATGTTGCGACCAATACCCGCGAGGAGGCTTGATGCACCAGGTTTTCGCCATCTTCCTTCGAGACGTGAAACGCATTCTGAAGAACCCTGTGGCGCTCGTCGTCACGCTGGGTGTGGCTATCATCCCATCACTGTACGCATGGTGCAATATCCTCGCCAACTGGGACCCGTACGCGAACACGGGCAACATCCAAGTCGCTGTGGCGAACGAGGACAAGGGCACAACCTCCACGCTGGTCGGCCATCTCGACGCTGGCCAGCAGACCGTCAACCAGCTTAAGAAGAACCATCAGCTCGGCTGGCGTTTCGTTCCCGAGCAGCAAGCCATCGAAGGCGTGGAATCCGGCAAATACTATGCGGCGATCGTACTGCCGGAAGACTTCAGCTCCAGACTAATTGGCACCGTCACCGGTAAAGGCGACCGACCGTCGATCACGTACTACATCAACGAAAAGCTGAACGCGATCGCGCCGAAAATCACCGATACGGGTGCGACCACGATCGACGAGCAGATCAACACCACTTTCGTTTCCAGCGTGGCCGACGCCGTGGCGAAGGAAGTGAAGGAGGCAGCGGGAGAAACCACCGGCAGCATGAAAAGCGCGCAAAGCGACGTCATCAACGATCTGACCGACACCATCAACCAGCTCGAAACCGTCCAACAGCAGCTGCGCGGCACGCGTTCCACGCTCGACAAGGCCCTCACCACCATCGATTCGGCCAAACAGTCCAACATCGTGCTCGCCTCGGGAATCACCAACTCGCTTGACACCGTCGGCAAGGCGTCCGACTTGCTGAGCGAGACGCGCACACAAACCGAACGATTCTCGAACACGCTGGTCGGAGCGCTCGACAACGGCAGCACGCAACTGTCCGGCCTGCAGGTCAACGTGAGCAATGCCACCGGCACCGTGCTCAGCGGACTGAACACCACGCAGGACGCGCTCGACCAAGTGTCCAGCACCATGCATCACGTCAACACCACCACCGGCAATGTGCTCGACGGCGTAGAGAAGGCGTTGCAGGCCAGCCAGCTGGATCCGAACAGCCAAACGTATAAGGATCTTTCCGCGCAGCTCGCCGAAACCCGCAAACAGCTGACGTTCCAGCAGCAGCGCATCGACGCCTTCGATCAGGACACCACGGCTGCGATCAACGCGGGGAAGAACACCGCGAACGGGTTCAACGACGATGTCACCACGCTGGCGAAGAACGGCACGGCGTCGATGGCGAGCGCACGCACGACCATCACCGGCACGGTCATGCCGAATCTCAACACCGGGCTCGATACACTCAGCCTGGCCAATGGGTCGCTGTCCGGCACGCTTACCACGCTGCAAAGCACACTGGAACAGGGCAACGGGCTGCTCGACCAGTTGTCGCGCACCGTGACCCAAACGAACACCACCATTGCTGGCACGCAGACGCAGCTCGCCAATCTCGCCAAACAGCTCAACACCACGCGCACCGATGTGGCCGCGTTGAGCAGTTCGGCGATGTTCCAGCAGCTTTCCCAAGCGCTCGGACTTGACGCGAGCGAGGTCGGCTCGTTCGTGGGCGAGCCGGTGCATTTGGACGAACAGGTCCTCTACCCGGTCAAAAACTATGGTTCCGCGGTCACGCCGTTCTACACGAATCTTGCGCTATGGGTCGGCGGATTCGTGCTCGTCGCGATCTACAAGCTTGAAGTGGACCGCGATGAGAAGATCCGCATGTACACGCCACGCCAAGGCTATATGGGCCGTTGGCTGCTGTTCGTCACGGTCGGATTTCTGCAGGCGATCATCGCCACGATCGGCGATCTCGCGCTGGGCATCCAATGCGAGCATCCGTTCCTGTTCATCCTCGCCGGCATTTTCGCCTCGTTCGTCTACGTGAACATCATTTACGCGCTCGCCGTGGCGTTCCGGCATATCGGCAAGGCCGTCGCCGTGATTCTGGTGATCATCCAGATTCCGGGCGCGGCAGGCCTCTACCCCATCGAGATGATGCCGGAATTCTTCCGCCGTCTGAAACCGTTCCTACCGTTCACTTACGGCATCAACGCGATGCGCGGGCCGATCGGCGGCATGTATGCCAACCATTATTGGATCGACATGCTCTCGCTGTTCTGGTATCTGCCTGTGGCGCTGTTCATCGGCTTGGTGGTCCGCAAGCTGGCGTTGAACCTCAACCGCCTGTTCGACAACCGTCTGGCGGACACTGATCTGATGATCACCGAACATAACGAAGGCACGGTGGAACCGTTGCGGCTCACCGAGACTGCGCAGCAGATCGCCGAGGAGTTCCCCGAACTCGCCCGCAGACGGGCGATTCATTTCTTCCGCCTGTACCCGCGCCTGGTGCGCTGGGGATTCCTCGCGCTGGCGGTACTGCCGTTCGTGTTTCTGCTGTTGCTATTCATCACGCGCATGAAGCTCGCCATGCTGCTCGGTTGGATCATTTCGATCATCGCCATCGACACGTATCTCATCGTGGTGGAGTATCTGCGCGAACGGTATGCGAATTATCTGGGCGAGGAAGCGATGAGTGCGGAAGAATTCCGCAGCGCGATCCTGCACGAGAACCTGCTGTTCCGGCCGGGCATGCATTACAAGCCGATGCATGCCGTACGCACGAGGCTGTATGAGGCTGCGCATGGTGGTTCGGCCGGACATGCGCCTGAACATGCGGCTGGAAACACGGACGGAAATGCTGGCAGGAGTCGGCGTGAGGAGGGGAGCGAACAGTGAAAATGATCTGGGGCATCTTCAAGCGGGACATGTGCCACGCCACCCGCAACGTGATCGCCGTGATCGTCTCGATGGGCCTGGTGGTGGTGCCGGCGCTGTACGCCTGGTTCAACATCGCGGCCAGCTGGGACCCCTACGGCAACACCAAGGCATTGAAGGTCGCCGTGGCCAATAACGACAAGGGTTACAAGTCGGATCTCATACCGGTGCGCGTCAACGTGGGCGAAACCATCATCAGCACACTGCACGCCAACGACCAGCTGGACTGGCAGTTCGTGAAAAGCGACAAGGCAATCGACGGGGTGAAATCCGGCGAATACTATGCGGCGATCGTAATTCCGAAAGGTTTCAGCGCCGACATGATGACGCTGTTCTCCCCCGACATCAAACACGCGCAGCTCAAGTACTATCTGAACGAGAAAATCAACCCGATCGCCCCGCATATCACCGATCAGGGCGCGACAACCGTGGTCAACACAATCGACAAAACCTTCGCCAAAACGATTGCGCAAGTCGGACTCGACCTGGCCTCAAGCATCCTACACTATTCGCAAAGCCCGCAAATGGCCGAATACATGCGCAACCTCAACGGCAATCTCACCACCATGGCGGATACGCTGAGCGGCGCATCGCAGCAGGTGACGTCGTATTCGCAGCTGCTCGGCTCGGCGAACGACATCGTGGATTCCACGGGCAAACTGCTCGCCTCGGCGACCAAGGCGGGCAAACAGGCCCAGAACGCGTTGAAGCAAGGCAAATCAGGCGCCACGTCGTTCACTTCGGCAGGGGCGAACGTCACCTCCTCAGTGAACACCGCGCTCGACCAGGTGTTAGGCGCGTTCGACCAAGTAGCTGCCAAGGTGAACAAGGCGTTCGATGCGCTCGGCAAGGATTCGGACACCGCAGCCAGCCAGTTGACAGCGTTGAGCGAACAAGTCTCCAGCGGCGAATCGCTGTACGACACGTACATCACAAGCCTCAACCACATGCGCGAATCGGTGGAACAACTACCGGACAGTGATTCCGCGAAACAGGCGCTGCTGGAAGCCATCGACCGGGAGATCACGCTGCTGGAAGCCGCCAAAGGCGATTCGCAGAAGCTCGCGCAGCAGCTGAAAGACGCTTCCACGCAGGTCACGCAGGATGCCGCAGCCGCGGAAAGCTCCCGCGAGGAGATCCTGAACCGCATCACCTCCGCGAAGCAGTCGATCAGCAATGTGCGCGACGATTACGCCACGAACGTCAAGCCGAAAATCGACGCGCTCGCTTCCACAGTCAGCACGCTGATCTCCCAAACCGACAGCATGATCACCCAGCTGAGCAGCACCGCCGACGATCTGGACGATGTGACGGGCGATGTGGGGACGAATGTGACGTCCATCCGTTCCACGCTCGGCGCGATCGCGAAGAAACTCGACTCGTCGGCAGCGACGGTGAAGGAGCTGATCGCGAAGCTGGAGACGGGCGGGAACGCCGGTGACGGCAACAGCGATGGTGGCGATGATGACAACGACGCCAGTTCGTCCGATTCGGGTGAGTCGGACGAACTACGTGCACTGGCCACCGCCAACGCGCCCACACTGTCCACGCTGATTTCCGCACCCGTCGCACTGCATCGCGTCTCGGTGTACCCGATCGCGAACTACGGTTCGGCCATGGCGCCATTCTATACGATCCTGTCAATCTGGGTGGGTGCGATCATCCTGTGCGCCATGCTGAAAGTGACAATTTCGGACCGCGAGAAGGCGCATGTGCTGGGCTTGGGCGACACGCTGCCGCGCGTCCCCGGCCCGTCCGGCCCGGGGAACGCCTCACGTTGGGGACTGCGCCTCGACCACGAGTATTTCGGACGGTACACGATCTTCGCACTGCTCGCGTTGCTGCAGGGCACACTGGTTTGCCTGGGTGACATGTATTTCCTTGGCGTGCAGGCGAATCATGCGCTGCAGTTCCTTGCCGTGGGGTGGCTTGCCGCGCTCGTGTTCTCGAATATCGTGTATACGCTGACCGTGTCGTTCGGCGATATCGGCAAGGCCGTGGCCGTGGTGCTGCTGGTGATGCAGGTCGCCGGTTCGGGCGGTACGTTCCCTATCGAGACGCTGCCGAAGTTCTTCCAAATGCTCTACCCGTTCCTACCATTCCCACACGCCATCGATGCCATGCACGCCGCGATGGCCGGATCGTACGGCAATGAGTACCTGCTTGACATGGTGTATCTCGCCTTGTTCCTGATTCCTTCGCTGCTGCTGGGATTGGTGTTGCGCAAGCCGGTGATCCGGTTGAACAACTGGGTGAGCCGCAATCTGGAGTCCACCAAGGTGATGTGACGAGGCGGATTTGAACGGGCTGGTTTGAGCCGGTTTAGATCGGTTTCGGCTGGTACACGGTCTGGAAGTCCGATTCGGGAGAAACGGACAACCAAGATGGGCGCATTACACCTCAGACGTCCGATTCTGCAGAATCGGACAATCAGCAGCGTCGCGCAAACCACACGTTGATCAGCGAGCCGACTACCACCAGCGCGACACCGATCCAGAATGGCATGCCCAACGTCACGCCCAATAGGAGCGTGCTGGAAGCAGTGGAGAACAGCGGCGTCGCATACGAACCGATCGCAAGCGTTTCCATACTGCCATGTAGCATGCCATACCCCCAGCACGCGTAGCCGCCGGCAATCGACGCGGCACATGCGAGCAGCGCAATATAGCCGCCGATGCCAGGCGCTACAGCTGGTAAACCGTCGCCCGAAACGAAATGGATAATCCACAGCACAACAGCAACGCAACAGAAGAAAATCGTCGTACCATCGTAACCACCGGACATCGATGGCGTCACGGTCGCGTAAATCGCCCAAATAAAGGCACCTGCGAACGCGAGCGCGTACGGCAATGGATTGCTGGCGATATTGGCGACCGCTTCCTGCACGTCAAGGTTTTCACCGCCGACCGCCATTGCCACGCCGACGGTGGCTACGATTGCACCCGGCAGCGCTTCGGAGACCGAGCCGCGTTTGTGCGACACGGCGGCGGTCATCAGTACCAGCAGCGTCGGCCACAAATAATTGACGAGGCTGACTTCCACAGATTGCGCGTTCGTTGTGGCCAGACCGATCGACAGCGAGATCGACGCCTCGTATGCGATGAACATGAGTCCGCCTGCGACGAGGTACTTGCGTGGCGCTTGGCTAATCGGTTTCGGCCGTCGCACGATGAGCAGGAGCATGCCGCCGACAGTGTAGATGAGCGCCGAGCCGAGCGTGGTACCGAACGATTCGGAAACGAGTCGCACGAGGCCGGCCATGAAGCCCCACAGGACGATTGCGAACAGGCCGATGAGTGTCGCCGCGTGTGATATGGCATGGCCAAATAGGGGGTTACTGGGGCGTTCGCCTGCGGATTCGGCGGGAAGTTTCTGATCCGTATTCACGGATTCCAGCCTACCTGCCGCCCACCCCGCATGTCCGATTCCGGAGAAACGGACACTATTTGTTGGTTTACCGCCGCCTGGCCTCCTTGACCAACGACACGATGATGTCCACGACGCCACACAGCACACCGCCGATCGGCCACGGGACCCAGAACACCTTCATCCACGCGTCAGCATCACTGCCCGCCGTTCCAAGAAAAAGCATAAGCAACGCGACAACAGTCGCTAACAACATGATCACGCCACAAATTGCACCGGTAAGTCTTCTGTAAAATCTGTCCGACTCGCTCATCGTCGGGTGCGGCACGGAACGTCCCTCGCGCACGCTTTCCTCTTCGGCTTCACGATTGTATTTGTCCACATTCACCTTGTCATGCGTCATCCCGGACATAATGAAACAGAACACCGCCGCGGCCACGCAAGCCAGCAGAACGCTGTCCGGCCACCCCGCGTCTCCGTCGGCAACAAACTCATCACAAAACACTCGCACGCACACGCCCGCCAAAATCAGCACGGCACCAATCGCAACACCAATCGCCAATACGACCGACGCACGTGACTTGTCCTCATTCGTGTAAAAATCCTGCACATACGGGTGGCGACGGCGGAAATCGCCATGCATGATTCCGGCCGGTATCAGCAAAGCGAGACCGACCATCGCGCCAACCAACGTGCATACTGTGACCAGCACGTCGTTCACCGGCGACGGCCCCAAGACAGACCCCTCCGGCGAAAACAACATGCCAACCGCGACTCCGAGGATAATTGCGGCCACACCAATCGCAATAAGCCACGCAAAACGCCTCATATGACTGTCGTAGCCAACCACATCCTGCACGATATGTCGGGGCACGCTTTGCGGAATGTCCGTCCCATCTCGCGTGTCCGATTCTGGAGAAACGGACAATTGAACACCGGTTTTGGCACCTTGTGCGTCCGATTCACCAGAAACGGACGCACAAACATTCGGATTCGTATCCCTCACGTCCGATTCACCAGAATCGGACATTCCTGCGACCTGCGATGCCGCAAACCCGATTACCCCCGGAACCGCGCCAACAGCAGCGTCGGCCACCCCAACCGACGCGGCCACACCATCCGTATCAGCAGCCAAGTCCACGCGTCCCGCACCCCCACAGCCCGCTGACGCGCGCACGTCGCCCATGACCAAATCATCCAACGTCACGCCGAACATGTCGCAAAGCATCAGCAGCTTGTCCATTTCGGGGTATGCCTTCTCGGACTCCCATTTCGAAATTGCCTGCCGGGAAACGCCCAGCAGCATTGCCAGCTGTTCCTGCGTCATGTTGCGCGAACCGCGCAGATACTGCAGATTCTCTTTGAAACTCATGTCCGCCCTTTCGTCGAGTTTCCATATCGCCTCGACTTGCGATTATTGGCGATTGCCAAGCAACAGCTTGGCATAAGCGTCGCGTTCCACGCCACCATCTTTCGGTTGCATTGCGATTCGCAACCAAATTTTGCGACGCAACCGACAGTTGCGCGGCGCGAAGTTGACTTCACGGGTCTTTTACGGCAATAGAAAAAACCTTGGAATTCCAACGATTCCAAGGGTTTCGAATGGAGCGGATGACGGGAGTCGAACCCTACCTGACCGATGCTATAAAGCCGTTAAATACCAGTGATTTAGCGGCTTTAACCGCTTGACTACAGCACTGTATGACAACATGGTGACAACAATTTGGGAACGAATCGTTTCGAGGCGTTCTCTCATGTACCGCATGGTCCATCGCATTAGCTGTTCCTAATGAATCGGCTGATTGGGCCCGCCAGCTTCGCCAGATAGATCAGGTGCGCGGCAACAGTGAGAAGAATCCACCAAGCGGGCCAGCCCACCGGATTGTGCGGGATCATGGCGAGACGGTCGGCCAGGACGAAGCCCACCATGACAGCCAACGTCCAAAGAACGATATGGACTCCCAGGGTTCCTTCCGTAAGCCAGCCTCTCATCGTCGTAAAAACAGCCACCGCATATCCGCCTGCTACGAGCAGAGGCATGCCGCAGACCACGGCTGCCAACAGCAGCATGAGCAGAAACACGAGTGGCCGATCCCACCATCCGCTCGGGATGATCTCATCCAGCCGCGCATCGATATCCGCAAGCCATTGGCCGACCACCGCGAGCTGCCTCCCACACATACGAAGCCAGTCGAGCAACGAGTCGGCGAAGGCTTGCCAGCGTCCTTGCATGACGACGGCGAACATCGGCACCACGGCCGAGCACACACCCAGGCACAAGGCAAAGAGGATGCGCTTGTCACGCTCACGCTGCCTGTCGCTGCTCTCCTTAAGACGCCGACGCATCCGCTCCGATTCCCGTTCGACTTGTTTGGCGATGTCCTCACGTATCCGCTTCCGCTCGTTTTTAAGACGTTCGCGTTCATCCCGAACTCTGGATTCAGCGGTTTCGACCTTCGGATTCTCCAATACGGCAAGGCCCTCACGACGGCATAGTTCGTCGCTGACCGCGCGCCACTGGTCGATGCTTCTGCGGGTCAGACGCATCTTTCTTCCCGTCCTTCGGTTCGCCGCACAGATGACGATGTGGTTGTGCAGGTGATGCCGATCCATGTGCGGGGAGACCACATACTTGTAGTCGCCGCCCGTGATCGCCTCGGTCAGCATGACGCCCAGCTCATGCACCTGTTCCGCGTTCACATGCTCGTCGGGACTGAACGAATGCTTCAGATGCAGGGCGAGCACGCCGTCCTTGCGCAGCCCATTCGCGCATCGTTCCAGGTCCCGGATCATCGGTTCGGCGAGCATGTTCGCGTCATGCCGCTCGCTGCTGTAGCTCGCGTATACGAGCCTGCCGCCATCGTTCTTCTCGGGATTGATGACGTAACGAATCATATCCGGAAGATTCGTCTTGACCTTGTTCCCAAGTTTGACCACGGCCATCAGTACAGCCCCTGTACCACATCTATCTCCGCTTTCTCGCGCTCCATCCCCGTCATCCTCTCATCCATCAAGAAAGCGGAGACCAGTTTGGACGTTGGACAAGCTGCTGGTTTAGATGGCAATCGGGGCTCCGCAGATTTTTCTGCGGAGCCCCGATTGCCAAAAGTATGGTCCCCCGGTGTCCTCATTCCGTTTCGGCCCCTGGGACGGCCGTTCCCTCACATTCCGATGAAGCGATCGAAGTATTGGCGGAACCGTTCGACGACTCGGCTCTTCATCAGCTCGTACGCGTTGCTCGGCGCGAAGCGTGACACAGGGGGCAGCATCGACACTATTCTGGTGCCGTCCGTGTCGACATAGCCTTCCTTGAAACAGTCGATGATGAACTGCTCGGCCAGTCCCGTCTTCAGGCGCTCCTCGCTGACGATGCGCTCGAACTCCTCCTGCTTTTTGCGGATAATGTATTCCTTCCAGTCGCGCTGCACGTCCGCGCCTGAGGACAGGGACTCGACGAACGAGTCGATGAGGTCTTTCTTGCTGCGCAGGTCTGGCGAAGACATGATGGTGCGGTCGATATCGGCGAGGATCGCCTTGTCCTCCATATGCCCGTCATGGTATTTGGCTACGAGTTCGAGGATGTAGTCGATGTTCACTTCGATCTGTTTGACCAGTTCGGCTTCGAAGACGACGTCATCGTTGATGATTTCCTTGTCGGCTTCCTCATGCGAACGCCGCTGTTGGTAGAGATCGATGTACAGGCTCTGGTAGTCCTGCAGGTCGCGCAGACTCAGCACATCATCATTGGAGAAATCGTCGAAGGCCTGCAGGATGTTGCGTAGCCGCAGGATCGAGCCGAACAGGGTGAGGAAATCCTTCTGCGCCTGTTCTCCGACGATTTCCTCGCCCAGAGGGAACCGCTTGAGCAGTTGCGAGACCTTCTCGTTGTATGCAGCAAGATATTCCACATATGGCTTAAGCACCACCGTGCCCTTGGCGTCCTTGTCTCCGAACAGCGCCAGGGCGTCATCCACCTCCTGCCGCAGATCACGGAAGCAGACGATGTTGCCGAAGGTCTTCACCGAGTTCAGGATGCGGTTGGTGCGGCTGAACGCCTGCATCAGGCCATGCTGCTTCAGGTTCTTGTCCACCCACAGGGTGTTGAGCGTCGTGGCGTCGAAGCCGGTGAGCAGCATGTTCACCACGATGGCCATGTCCAGATCGCGGTTCTTGAGCCTGAGGCACAGATCCTTGTAGTAGTTCTCGAACTGGTCGGAGGCCGTGCTGAAGCTGCTGCCGAACGTTCGGTTGTAATCGCAGATCGCGGTGTCGAGGAAATCCCGTGATGACTGGTCAAGGCCAGCGGTCTCGAAGTCCTCGTCATCAATGAAGCCCTGCTCGCCGGGGTCGGCCTCGTTCGGCGCGAAACTGTAGATCAAGGCGATTTTCAACGGTTCCCCACCGCGCTCGGCCTGCTGGCGCTGGAACTCGGCGTAATACTGCTTTGCCATGCCGATGGAATCAGCCGCGAACAGCGAATTGAAGCCGCGGACGCGCCGGTCCTTGAGCATGTAGCTGGATTGCCGCTTGGTTTTCTGGTCGAAATGGTCGAGCACATACGACGTGACCGCGCTCACGCGCCGCGGGTCGCTCAGCGCCTTGGCCGCGTCGATGCCGTACACCTGTTCGTCCCTGACGCCTTCCTTACGGCGCACCGTGTCCACGTAGCCGATACGGAACGGCAGCACGTTGCCGTCCTTGATCGCGTCCACCACCGTGTATGAGTGCAGGCAGCCGCCGAACGCCTGTCCGGTGGTGCGCAGGTCGGGGGAGCCACCGGTTTTCGCGTTCACGGCGAAGATGGGAGTACCGGTGAACCCGAACAGATGATAGTTCTTGAAATGCTTGGTGATGGCAGTATGCATTTCTCCGAACTGGCTGCGATGACATTCGTCGAAAATCAGCACCACATGCTGCGCGTAGACATCGTGCTTGGGATTGCCGCGGATAAATGAGGAAAGCTTCTGAATCGTGGTGACGATGATCTTCGCGTCGGGGCTGGCAAGCTGGTCGGCAAGCACCTTGGTGCTCTTGTTGGAGTTGACCGCGCCCTTTTTGAAGCGTTCGTATTCCTTGATGGTCTGGTAGTCGAGGTCCTTGCGGTCCACGACGAATAGCACCTTGTCGACGCCGTCCATGTTGCTGGCGAGCTGCGCCGTTTTGAAGCTAGTCAGCGTCTTGCCGCTGCCTGTGGTATGCCACACGTATCCGCCCGCCTCGGGCGTGCCGAGTTTCTTCGGATCGTATTCGCTGATGAGAATGCGGTTGAGGATGCGTTCGGTGGCCGCGATCTGGTATGGGCGCATCACCAGCAGGTCATGCTCGGCGGTGAACACGCAATATCGCGTCAGGATATTGAGCAGTGTATGCCGAGCGAGAAAAGTCCTGGCGAAACCCGTCAGGTCGGCGATGACATAGTTGCGCCCGTCGGCCCACCAGCTGGTGAATTCGAAACTGTCGGAGCTCTTCTGCGAACGGCCGGCTGCGGGACGGCCTTCCATTTCATGGATGTGCTTGAAGCGCGTGGTGTTGCTGTAGTACTTGGTGTGCGTGCCGTTCGAGATAATGAAGATCTGGGCGTACTCATAGAGTCCCGATCCGCCCCAGAAGCTGTCACGCTGGTAACGGTTAATCTGGTTGAACGCCTCCTTGATCGCCACGCCCCGCCGCTTCAATTCGATTTGCACCAACGGCAGGCCGTTGACCAAAATCGTCACATCATACCGGGTCGGATGGCTGCCGCCCTCCTCCTCGAACTGGTGAAGCACCTGGAGGCGGTTGCTGTGAACATGTACCTTGTCGATGAGACGAATGTTCTTCGTCGTGCCATCGTCACGGTTCAGGATCTGGATGTTGTCTTCCTGGATCAGCCGGGTCTTGTCCTCGATGCCCGCCGTCGAAGAGGCGATGATCTCGTGGAAGAAATGCGACCACTCATTGTCGGTGAACCGGACATCGTTCAGCTTCTCAAGCTGGGTGCGCAGGTTTGCGATAAGCTCGGACTCCGTATGCGCGGAAAGTCGTTCATAGCCCTGGGATTCGAGGATTCGCAGCAGCTCCTCCTCCAGATCCGCTTCGCTTTGGTACGCGGTCTCACGGCCGTGGCTAGGCTCGTATTCGGCCACCACGGTGCTTTCCGCACCCTCGGCCACGAGCTTGTACGACTTGCCGCCATCCGGCAGATCCATATCCGACCGCTCCGTCATCAGGGGCTCCTTCTTCATCCGTATTTATCCGCCATCCTACTCAAAGGAATTCGGATTCCGCAGCGCATATGGGATTCCTGGATCCTGCGGCTTATTCCCAATGCAGGGCCGTCCTGATTCCAGAGGCGTATGTCTCATTCGAGTCGAGGAAGCGACGAATCACCATGGCGTAGCCATCGTCGCCCTCGATATTCCGCACAAGATATATGAGCGCAAGCAGCGACGATGCCACGGATTTCTCGCCGTATTCGAAATCAGCGAACGCGGTTTTCATGTCACGCGTCATAGGCGATGGAATGACCATCTCCCGATGCCACAGCCTGGCATGATGCGAGCACAGATTACGCAGATAAACCATGGCATGCACGACCTCCGAGGAAGTCCGCAGATTGGTGTGCAATCCGACCGATCTGTACAATTCCCTGAGCGCCCTGGCATCCGCGTGCAGGGAAAGCATCCGGGAAAGCGTATCGAACGGGAACGTCTCAACGGCCGCCCACACGGGCACCGGTCCGCCTTTGCGCCGGTAATGCCGCATGCACACCTCATTGGACATTCCCATCCATTTGCTCATGTTACGCAGCAGATTGTCACGCAACAGTTCGCCGCGTTTGCTGCGCACGCTCTGATAGGATTCGGGATCCATATACGTGTAGGCATTGCCGTCTGATGCCAGCAGGTATGCGAACCTTGAGCGCAGGGTGAGCTCCACTTTCGCGGTGCCCTTGAGGATGATGTTGCGCAGTTCCTCGTCCATCATGTAGGGAATGAGGAAGTCAACGTCCCGGGTGCCGGGCCTGTACCTGTTGTCGCCAGCCGCTGGGTTGACTTGGAATGAACGGAAATAGCCCGAGAGACGATAGTAATTGCAGTCAAAGAGTACCTGCCGTAGTTTCGCCTCATCCGTGATCGCCAAACCGCGATCCGACATCAGCGCAATCATCTGGTCGATGGTCTTCGCAGGCTTGGATTCCGCCCCAGTATGAGAAGAGCCCCCTGGTTTGAGCACTGTGAGTAGGCTTAGGGAGCTGCTGTTATCTGCCATGCTAGTCGTGTCCTCACGTTTTGAAAAGTCTGCGGCGCGTCTCAACCATGCTATGCATCCCCATAGTCCGGCAGCTGACCATACACCACTCAACTGTCTCTATGATGGAACGTCACACGGCAAGTTCGTCGAATGACAGCAGACGGTCCCGGTAATATTCGTACTGCTTGCGCCGGGCCTCGATTTCTGCGGGCAAACCGGAGCTGAGGTCATTGGTGAGCTTGTCGAAGCGGTCAAGAATGGAGACGACGTGCTGCTGTTCTTCGAGTGGCGGCACTGGGATAGCCACGTTATTGGCAAGCATCTTGGAGTTAATATGGGGCACACCGCTACCGCGTTTCATTGAATGCAGTTTTGCCTGTTGTTTCTTCAACACATGGAAAAGAAATCTCATGTCAATCCCAGGCGTTGCATCTAGTACAAAACCGTCAGAGACAAATATCGGTTCATTCCAATAACTTGCAAACCCAGCATTTGCCCCACTGCGCGAGATCACTATGCCTTCGCCATCATGATTAGACTCCGAGTGCCAATAGGCAGGCTCCACACCCCCCAGTATGACTGGTATATTCCCTGGAATAACCTGTTTTTTCGTAATATACGTGCCTTTGTTGATAAAAGCCGCTTCTCCGAGTTTTAGCCATTGGACTCTCTCTCTATCGAATGTGAGGAGTTCGTTGCGGTAATAGGCATACTGCTTCCTCCGCGCCTCCAGCTCCGCCTCCAGCTCCGCCTCCAGCTCCGCCTCCAGCGAGCTAAACGAATCCAAAATCCGAACGATCTCCTCCTGTACCGGCAATGGGGGAACGGGAACATGGATTTTGGCCATTGCATCGCCATTTACACGTAGCACTTTTGTACCAGTTATATATTTCTTTTTCTGTGACTGGAACAGCTCCGATTGGAAGCAATAAGATATATATTTTGGATTTTGATGATGCCGGAAAATATAGGCGTCACCGCTAATAGCAATCGGCTCTTCGCCTAGCCATGCGCATGCCTTACAAACATCTTCTTCGTTTTCACTTGTCGTAGCTATAACCAGATCGCCTTTATATGCTTTCTTTCGTTTTTCAGCCAAGTTTGGGTCAATGAACGACTTCGTATGATCAGCAAATAAGCCATAATAGGTATAAATCTGTCCATAATGGATGCACCCGAATCCAGAATCTCGAAAATCCCTCTTCTGAATGCCATTACCTCGAATAAACTCACCTATTTCGCCCAATGTTTGGTGTTTCACCCCATCAGGACAATATTCCGCAATCAAATCGTCAATCCTGCTCATGCTCATGCTCCCGATACTGGCTGAAGGATAGTTCCATGTACTGTTTCCTCATTCTGTATTCCGAGGACTCTGGGTACGTTAAGTCCTTGCCTATACGCGCAATAGGACTGAAATAGCATCCGTATGCTTCCAGTACTGGCGAATAGTCAGATGACACGGCGCAAGCAACAGAATTTCGGTTCCTTCCACCATTCAGCGATAATCGGACTTCGCGAAGTGCTAACTTATTGAATCCTTTTTCATAAAAAAGGTAATTCTCCCCACCGGCGCGGGCATGGGACTTATAGACAAGACAATCAGGATCCTGGGCCTTGATCATCCTAAGCAATTCCAATTCAGTCTTGTTTAGCGGCGCAGCGTTATCGACCTTGTCGATTATCGCTTGTATCTCGAAATCACGAGCATCCACAAGAACCAGTGGTTCTTGATCCATCAAGGTAGGCCATGTGCTGGTCGCATCATCGTACGCTTTGAACAGAATCACATCAGACGAAGCGCCATGTTTTCTAATTTCAGCTTTTGCCGTTTCCGCACTACTCGACCAATAAGACAAGCGCTGATTGCCGAATACGCTACTATAGCGCCCGCCGGAAGGCAATCTCAGATTCCCCGCATGCAATTCGCTAACTGTTTTCCCATACATCGAGTAACTGAATTCAACGCAGCGATAGAAGTCGAACTCTCGACTGCATGCCACAGGGATTTCGGGAAGATACTGTGTCCTACCAAAATAGCCCTGTGCCTGAAACGCTTCAACCATTTCAGCTCTCCAAATCCGCGACGATGGCGTCGATCTGAGCACGAAGTTCGTTCTCTCGTGCCACAATGTCGGAGATCTGCCGGTTGAGTGCGGCGATGTCGATCTTCTCTCGCGTGTCTTCGGGCTGCACGTAGCCGCTGACCGACAACACGTAATCGTTCTTGCGGATGTCCTCAAGAGAGGCAACGGCGGAGAAATGCTCAACCGGTTCGCGTTTCACATAAGCATCCATGATGGCGGCGATGTCGTCGGGTGAAAGCTGGTTTTGGTTACCGACGTGTACAAACCGTTCCGACGCGTCGATGAACAGCACGCTGTCGTCGGTCTTCGATTTCCTGAGCACAATGATGCAGGTGGCGATGGAAGTGCCGAAGAACAGGTTCGGCGGCAGCTGGATCACCGCGTCGATGAAGTTGCCCTCCAGCAGATATTTGCGGATCTTCTGCTCCTTACCGCCGCGGTAGAGCACACCGGGAAACTCGACGATGGCCGCGGTACCGTCAGCCGCCAGCCAGGAGAGCATGTGCATGGTGAACGCCAGATCGGCCTTCGACTTCGGCGCAAGCACACCAGCCGGGGCAAATCGCGGATCGTTGATGAGTGTGGGGTTGTCATCGCCCTCCCACTTGGTGGAGTAGGGAGGGTTGGACACGATCACCTCGAACGGTTCGTCATCCCAGTGCTGTGGATTGATCAGCGTGTCACCGTAGGCAATGTTGAAATGGTCGTAGTTCACATCGTGCAGGAACATGTTGATGCGGCACAGGTTGTACGTGGTCAGGTTCTTCTCCTGGCCGAAAAACCCTTGCCGGACTTTATCCTTGCCCAGCACCTTGATAGATTGCAGCAGCAGGGAACCAGAACCGCACGCCGGGTCGTAGACCTTGTTCACTTCGCTCTTGCCATGGGTGGCGATCCGGGTCAGCAGCTCGCTGACCTCCTGCGGCGTGAAGAACTCGCCACCGGACTTGCCGGCGTTCGCCGCGTACATGGTCATCAGATACTCATACGCATCACCGAACGCATCAATTGTGTTGTCTGCGAAGCTCTCCGTGCCCAGGTCCAGATCGCCAATGGCGTTGAGCACCTTCACCAGCTTGGCGTTGCGATCCACCACGGTGTCGCCGAGCTTGCGGCTGTTCAGGTCCAAATCGTCGAATAGGCCGCGCAGACTGGATTCCGAACGCGAACCGATGGCTGAGCCCTCGATGTTCTTGAACACCCGCTGCAGCGTCTCGTTCAGGTTCTCGTCCGCATCGGCACATCTGCGCACGTTGGCGAACAAGTCGGACGGGAGGATGAAATAGCCCTTCTCCTCCACCATCGACTTACGCACCTGCTCGGCCGTGGCATCGTCCAGCTTGACGTAGTCGAAATCCACATCGCCGGCCTGGTGCTCGTACTCGTTCAGGTATGAGGTGATGTCCTCGGAGATGAACCGGTAAAACAGGAACCCCAACACATACTGTTTGAAATCCCAGCCGTCCACTGAGCCGCGCAGCACATTGGCGATACTCCAAATCGTTTTGTGCAACTCCGCGCGCTGCGCTCCGCTATTCATCATGCCATGCCTTCTTCAAAACCGTAGATATAGCCTTCAACAATACCAAGTACGCAGATTCACACACCAGTAGAAGTAGACGACACCCACACTGTGCGTCATGCTGGGGGTCATGGCTTTCCCATGTTCCAGTTTCGATAGCCGGGGTTTAATCGTCGGTCAGAATTGGTCTATTCCCAAAAACCTACCAACCTACCGACCTACCCGGTGGAATTACTGGGATTTGGTCGCCTACCGACCTACCTTGGATTCCCGCAGGTAGGTCGGTAGGTCGCAGAAACCCTTACGGCAGTAGTGAGTAGGCGGGTAGGTCGGTAGGTCGCTCACGCAAGCGAATACCAGTGGCCGCCCTTCATGCCCTTCCTGTGTTTGATCTTTCCTGAAGCCATCAGGTTCTCCAGAGCGGCATCCAGACTGGCTTTCTGTCTTTTGGACAGGGAACGGGTCAATTCCCCTTTGGACACAGATGGCTTCGGCGAGTTGGACAGTACCTCCATGATGCGCTCCTCGGTGGCGAGCTGGGAACGCATATGACCTGTTCGCGGACCAGCTCGTCCTCCTCCTTATAGTCCGCGCGTCGTTTGAGGTTCTCATTCCTATACTCTTGCAGGTTCTCCTCGTAGCATCGACGCGAGTAACGCATCATCATGCCCGCGAGTTCCCAGTCCTCCTGCATGATTTCGAATGACAGCGGGTCTTCAAGCAAGCGGAAGGCCGCCGACAGTTTGGCACGCAGGAACATGCCGTGGGCCCGGCGCGGATCGCCGCCATGCTCCCTGTTGACCCGTATTTTGTCGGCTCTCATTTCGGCTATCGCTATCGGCGGCAGACGCATGGGGCGCTTCTCCAGATGGCTGGAATCCGGCGTGGAGTCATTGGCCTTTGCGTAGCTGCCGCACTCGTAGAGCCGGTTCATCTGCTCCGGAGCCAACGTCAAGGCCGTACAACGTATGTTGGGCCATAAGAATGCGGCCATGACGCTGGATACCTATGCAGACCTATTTGACACCGATCTTGATGATGTGGCAACATCCATCAGCAACAAGATCACCGCAGCAGAGACATTGACCACGGGAAAACTCTTGAGTCCAAACCACTCTCCGAATCCTCTTTTACACGCCTCGTGACAACAATTCAACAAAAATCATGTGATTGAGCGAATGCTTGCAAAATTGAAAATCGTTGGAATAATTGAGTTTCATAGCTTCATCGTTGAAGCAAATGGAGCGGATGACGGGAGTCGAACCCGCCTTTAAAGCTTGGGAAGCTTTCGTTCTACCGATGAACTACATCCGCAAGGTTGTGCCTTTTGGGCACGAAACTTCAGTTTAGCACGCAACGGATGCGTATGCGGACACAGACCGACATGCGATACCAATTTTCCGCAATATCACGGAAACTCAGCCACGCGGCCGCTGCGAATAGTCACGAGAATATCCGCCAGCCGAGCCGCCCGAATCATGCCCGGACCCATACTGCGTTCCAAATTGCGGACCACCGGCACCAGCCATCGCAGAACGTCCGCCTTGCCGAATATCCGCCGCCGCAACGCCGCTTGTGGCATAACCACCGGCCAAATATCCGGACTGCACGCCCTGCTGACGCATCTCCTGCCCCATCTGCATCAGCCGCGCGATGCGATCCGAGGTCGGCGGGTGCGTAGAAAACAGCTTGGAGAAACCTTCCGCAGAAAACGGATTCGCAATCATCATCGCAGCAACCGACTGCGTACCAGCAGTCTTCTGCATCGGCATCGTCTCAGCGCCGTTCGAAATCTTATTCAATGCGGACGCGAGCGCCTCCGGATCTTCCGTAAGCATGGAACCATCTTCGTCAGCATCATATTCGCGCGTGCGGGAAATCGCCATCTGAATAAGCGAAGCGGCAATTGGCGCAAGAATCGTGCTCAACAACACGCCCAGCAATCCAAGACCATTAGAAGACGAGTCATTACGATCGTCGCGCGAATTGCCGCCACCGAAATACATGAGCGAATATCCGAGATACGAGATGACGGTGGCCATGGCGGACGCAATCGCGGATGTCAGGATGTCGCGGTTATAGACGTGCATGAGCTCATGACCGAGCACGCCGCGAATCTCGCGTTCGTTCAACATCCGCAGAATACCCTGCGTGCAGCAGACCGCCGCATGACGTTCATTGCGTCCCGTTGCGAACGCATTGGGGCTCATGGTTGGGGCGATATAAATACGCGGCATCGGCTTGCCCGCCTTCGCCGACAGTTCGCGCACAATTTTGTACAGTACCGGCGCTTCCTGCTCGCTGACTTCCTGCGCATGCATGGATGCAATCGCAAGTTTGTCGGAAAACCAGTAGGATGCGAACGTTGAGCCAAGTCCGATGAGAATGTAGATACCAAGCGTACGCTGGCCGCCACCGGTCGCCCACCAAATGAGCATGATGACGCCCCACATCAACGCGAATAACAGCGTTGTCTTCAAGCCATTGCAATGGCCATGCACCCGCAATTTGCCGTTCATGGTCACTAGCGTAGAAACGGAGCCTGAGTTTTTGCTGGATATGTGCTGGAGACTGGACTGCGGAAAGGACTAGGGGGCAGTTGCGGAAGTTCGCATGCTCAGCTTCTCCCCGGATATCCGATTCTGCAGAAACGGACATCCGATGCATGCCAAGAGGCCTTTGGGTGACCGAATCGGGAGAATCGGACAAGTAGCAAGTCCTTCGTCCACATCACATGTCCAATTCACCAGAAACAGACATACAGAACATGTTTCGGACACTCCAGATGTCCGATTCACCAGAAACAGACAAGCACAGGATAAAAAATGCGTCTTGGGTGACCGATTCTCCAGAATCGGACATCCAAGACGCATGAAAGAAACCTGGGACCTATCAGATCAGATCCCAAACACCCACCTTAAGCGTGAGCCAGGGCGCGCATCTGCTCCGGATCGATGACCTTCTTGTGCTCACGGCCTTCCTTCGCACCCTCGGCACGTTCGAACGCATCGATCTTCTTCCAGCCAGCGAAGTCGATCGGCTTGACACCGCGCGATTCCAGCAGCCGGTCGATGGACTCCGGATCACGATCGGCAGCCACACGACCGCCTTCAGCAGCCTTCGACAAATCCTCCAGCATATTGGTCACGATCAGCAGTGCGTCGGACTTGGTGGAGCCGATCAGGCCAACCGGACCACGCTTCGCCCAACCGGTCGCATACAGACGCTCGCGCACTTCATCCGTGGCTTCAGCGGCCGTAGTGATACGACCGTCACCGTTCGCGTTCGCCAAGTGCGCATGACGCTCGTCGTACGCAATGCCCGGCGCGGTGGCCGGTTTGTAGCCGATCGCATGGTACACAGCCTGCACCGGATACTCTTCGAATTCGCCGGTACGGCTCATCTTGCCGTCCGCCGATGTCTCGGTCTTTTCCACACGGATGCCAACGACCTTGCCGTCCTCACCCAACACTTCGACCGGAGCGGAATTGAAGTGCACGTAATATTTGCGGTCAGCCGGATTACCCTCATAATCCACGTCACCGTCATCTTCCATGTCTTCCGCCATCTCACGAATCGTGAACAGCTCTTCGACCATCTGACGAGTCAGCTTGTCTTTGCCGGCCTCTTCAATCGTGTCTTCATCCAAATCGAAATCGTCTTCGTTGATGATCAGCTGCACTCCCGGCAGCTTCTCCATCTCACGCAATTCCTGCACGGAGAACTTGGCCTGCGCCACACCGCGACGGATGAACAAGTGAAGCACACGCGCCTTGTTGGACTTGATGCCCTCATATACGTTGTCCGGAATGTCGGTGCGCTCCTTCAGATCATCGGCATTGCGCATGAGCTCGCGAGCCACGTCCATGGCCACGTTGCCGCCGCCGATCACGGCGACTTCCTCAGCTTCAAGCGGCCATTCGCGAGCGCCGGTCGGATAACCGTCGTACCATTCCACGAACTTGGCTGCGCCGTATACGCCGTCCAGATCGGCGCCCGGCAGTCCGAGCGGCTTGTCTTCGACTGCACCGGTGGCGAACAGCACGGCATCGTAACGTTCGAGCAGTTCGTCGAGCGTCACGTCCTTGCCGAATTCCACGTCGCAGTACAGGTGGATGTCCGGATTGTCGAGCGTCTTTTCGAGTGCCGACGCGATGAATTTGATGGACGGGTGGTCGGGGGCCACGCCGTAGCGCACCAGGCCGAACGGCACCGGCAGCTTTTCGAACAGGTCGATTCGGGCGGCAGTGCCGAGGCCGAGCTCCTCGCCGAGCTTCTTCAACTGGCGCAGGAAAATGTCAGAGGAGTAGACGCCTGCAGGGCCGGCGCCGATTACAGCAATACGAAGTTCATGAGTTTCAGTCACGCGCTCTAGCCTAATGCATTCCCTGCATTTGCAACAGGGGCGCCCATGTACTTTCTTACGACTTCTTCGCCTCGCCTTCCGGTTTCGTCCTTTGGAATTGCTCACGTATGCCCATCCGTCATGTCGTTTCCGTCACGTCTCGGTTGTCTCGTTTGTCCGATTCTGGAGAATCGGACATTCAGAGTACCGAAATGTACGTCTTTTTGTCCGTTTCTCCAGAATCGGACACGCAAGGCACCAAAACGTACGTTTGGATGTCCGTTTCTCCAGAATCGGACATCCGGAATCAAAACACGTGTTTGGTTGTCCTATTCTGCAGAATCGGACAACCTGGCGTTGGAAGAGGGGCACGGACCGTGGCCACTGACGCACTATGAGCGGAATGTCAACAAACGGTAAAGAGCCGTCCATATAATGTATGCGGCATTCACACAGGGGTAGCAATTATGACGTCGGTGCGGCCAGCTTTCGCGAAACCGCTTCGCCGGAACAGCTTCGCGGAACGACTTTCGTACAATAGTTCCGTCGGAAAATTGCGACGCTGCAGTCGAAATAAATAAAAGAAAACCAGAGGAAATAGAGAAAAGAACTATTACTATGAGTAATTCCAATACCTCGCCAAGCGCGACGCAGCAGTCGTCTGCGCAGAAGCAGGATAAAAGTGACGCGGGCTATGCGAAGGATTTGAAGCCGCGTCATATTCAGATGATCGCGATTGGCGGTTCTATTGGCACCGGCCTGTTTTTGGGCGCTGGTGGCCGTCTTGCGCAGGGTGGCGCAGGTCTTGCGATCGCATACGCAGTGTGCGGTATTTTCGCGTTCCTGATGGTTCGCGCGTTGGGTGAGCTTGCGATTCGCCGTCCATCGTCGGGCGCGTTCGTATCGTATGCCCGCGAATTCTTGGGTGAGAAGGGCGCATATGTGACCGGCTGGCTGTTCTTCTTGGACTGGTCCGTTACGGTTATGGCTGATATCACCGCTGTTGCCGTGTATTTCCACTATTGGAAGGCGTTCCAGGGGGTGCCGCAATGGCTGATCGCCTTGTGCGCGCTGGCATTGGTATTTGTGCTGAATCTGCTGAGTGTGAAGATGTTCGGCGAGGCGGAATTCTGGTTTGCCGCCATTAAGGTGGCCACGATTATCGCGTTCATGGTTATTGCGATTTGGGCGATTGTTACGGGCGCTCCGGTTGGCGACGCGCACGCCGGTGTTGCGAATATCACCGACAATGGCGGTCTGTTCCCGAATGGTATCGCTCCGGTGTTCGCGCTGACGCTTGGCGTGGTGTTCGCATTCGGCGGCACTGAAATGGTTGGCGTGGCAGCCGGTGAGGCGAAGGATGCCGGAAAGGTGCTGCCGAAGGCCATTAATTCGATGATTATTCGCATTTTCGTGTTCTATGTGGGTTCCGTGGTGCTTATGGCGCTGGTGCTGCCATACGCCGCCTACTCGTCGAATGAGTCCCCGTTCGTCACGTTCTTCTCCGGCATTGGCATTCCGCATGCCGGCGATGTGATTCAGGTTGTGGTGCTCACCGCGGCGCTTTCCTCCCTGAATGCTGGCCTGTATTCCACTGGTCGTACGTTGCGTTCGCTGGCTGTGGCCGGATCTGGTCCGAAGTTCGCCGCACGTATGAACAAGCATCATGTGCCGTATGGTGGCATTATCATCACGTCCGCACTTGGCCTGATCGGCGTGGTGATGAACGCGGTACTTCCTGCCGACGCGTTTGAAATCGTCATGAATCTGGCAGGTATTGGCATTGCCGGAACGTGGGCGGCCATTCTGGTCACGCATCTCGCGTTCCTAAAGAAGGTGAAGGCTGGCGAGGAGACTCGTCCTGACTATCGCATGCCGGGCGCTCCGTACACGAATTATACTTCGCTCATCTTCTTCGCGGTTGTTGTGCTGTCGAATCTCAACAGCGCTGCCGGCCGTTGGACGCTCGCCATGTTCGTGGTGGTGATCATCGCCATGGTTGCGGGCTGGTTCTACGTGCGCGGCCGCATCAACGGCGATCTGATGGACGAAATGCTCGACGACAATGGCAACGACGTGCCTGACGTGCTTGAAACCACGGAAGTGCCGGGCAAGTAGTCGCGAAATCGCAGTTCAGCTGGATTTGGCCGGATCTCACTAAATCAGGTCAGATCAGGTCGAATCCAGCCAAACTCATCCAACGTACGCCTGCACCAATCGCACGCAACAACGTACGGCAGGCGCACGTACAATCGCAAGTAATTCAAGTAATCGCAGAATCGCAAGCAAGTACTTATTAAGTACCAGGCAATCGTAAGAAGGTGGCAATGCGCATTCACATCACATATACCGGCGGCACTATCGGCATGATTGACTCGCCGAACGGCCTGATTCCGGGCGCCGACACTCGCGGATGGCTGTTCCGTCTGCTGGAGGACGCGCACATGGACGCGAGCCTGTTCACGTTCACCGAACTTGATCCTCTTATCGACTCGTCGAATGCGACTCCCGACAATTGGCAGACGATGGTCGACGATTTGCGTGCGCACCGCGATGATGCCGACGCGTTCGTGGTGTTGCATGGCACCGATACGATGAGCTATTCGAGCGCCGCGCTTGCGTATGCGTTGGCTGATTTTGGCAAGCCGGTGATTTTCACGGGTTCACAGCATCCGCTTGGCAAGATCGAGTCGGACGCCACTGCGAATGTCACGGGCGCGCTGAATGCCGCGATGAGCGGACGATTCCACGGTGTGGGACTGTTTTTTGGACATCACCTGTTTGCGGGCAATCGTGTGAGCAAGTCGTCGAGCTGGGCATTTGAAGGTTTTTCGGCGCCTTCCGTCGGCCCGCTGGCACGCACTGGCACGCCATGGCATTGGTATGCGGGCGATTCCGCTGCGGTTGGCTGCGGTTGGACGTCGCCTCAGCCTTACTCTCGCCATGATGTTGCGGTGATCGATATGGCACCCGGCATTTCCGCGGCACGGTTGGAAGCGATGCTTACGCCGCGGCCGGAAGCGGTTTTGTTGCGTGCGTACGGCGTCGGCAATGTGCCAAGCGACGAGCCTGGACTGACTGACGTGATTGCCGACGTGCTGCATGATGGCGTTCCCGTTGTGATTGCATCGCAGTGCCAGCAGGCGGAAGTACTGCTCGGCCATTACGAGACGGGTGATGCGATCGCACGCGCCGGCGCAATTGGATCTGGCGATATGACGCTGGAAGCCACGTATGCGAAAATCATGTTCCTGCTGTCTCAAGGCGTGACCGGAGCCGACTTCGGCAAGTGGATGCACACATCGATCGCTGGAGAAATCTCCCCGAGCTCGCTGTAAACAATCCCAAAACTTCCGAATCTGCCTTATACATGCCTTATGTATGGCAGATTCCGAAGTTCGTCCGGAGCTATCTGCGTTATATATGGCAGAGCTGTTTTGAGAAACCGGACTTAGAGGGTGTATTCTCGCCCCCTAAGTCCGGTTTTCTCATATGGACCTGCCAGATATAAGCGAAATACTTGCTGACAGACCTCCAAATCTGCCATATATAGGCGAGATACGGGGTTTCGAGGCGCAATCAGGCTGATTCGCCACGGTCGAAAAGCACGGTGAGCGCCCACAGAATGCTGACAACATCAATCGCTTCCTGCATGAACGCGCCGACAACCACGGGAATCAGATTGAACGCGGCCGCGATCATGCCGATAATCGCAAGGCCGAGGCCGATCAGCACCGCCTGCAACATCACCTTTTTCGTGCGGCGCGCGATGGCGATGGCCCGCGGAACGGACGCAATGTCGTCATTCATGATGACCACTTGCGCAGATTCGGAAGCCGCGGTGGACGTGCCGTCGGTCATGGCCATGCCGATATCGGCAACCGCAAGTACGGGGGCGTCGTTGACGCCGTCACCGACCATCATGGTGATTTGACGATTCTTGGATTCGCCGGTTACGCGTTGCTTGATGCGATTCCACAACGACAGCTTCTGGTGCTTGGATTCAGTGGCGCTCTTGACGGCGGCAACCTTGTCTTCAGGGAACAGTTCGGACTGCACGTCGTCGATACCGACTTCGTTTGCGATGATGCGGGCGGACGCAGCCTTGTCGCCGGTAAGCATGGACAGTTCCTTGACACCCAACTCGTGCAGGCGAGCCAAAGAACGCTTCGCATTCTCGCGAGGTACGTCACGAAGTACGATGCGGGCGGCAAGACGGCCGTCAATCGCCACGTATGCAGCCATTTCGTCAGGAGCGAGCGGGGCAAACAGCGAGTTTGCGGTTTCAGGCTTGCGAGCGGCGGATTGGGTTGCAACGGACGCGGAAGTAGAGGGCGCGGCTGCAGGCTGCGCATCGTCAGGCACCCCGTTCCTCACTCCCATAGTGTCCGATTCGGCAGAATCGGACATGTAATACGTCGCATCCGGCATATGCAGCACCGGCGTGAATCCGGATTCGTCAGCCGTCACGTATGCGAACCGCCCCACGCGCACCTGATGCCCGTTCACTTCGCCGGATATACCCTTGCCGGACTCCTCTACAATGTTCTTCACCACCGGATAGTCGCGCCCGTGCCCCGGCAAATCGCGCTCGACGCACAGCCTCTGCCCCGCCGCATACCGCGCATACAAATCATCCATAGCCTTGCGTCCGGCCGCCGCGATGCCTTTCGACAGAATGTGTACCGAATAGCCTTCCACCACGCTGGCCATCATGAGAATATGGTCCTCATTGAACGGCGAACTCGTCTCAAACGGCTTCTCCACACGTACGACCTGCGGCTGCTTGACGGTGAGCGTGCCGGTTTTGTCGAAGAAAATATGCGATACGCGACCTAGATTTTCCAGCACATCCTGCGCTTTGATCAGGATTCCCGCTTTGGCAAGTCGCCCGGTTCCAGCCACATATGCGACCGGCGCGGCAATCAACAGCGGACACGGCGTAGCAAGCACCAATACTTGCGCAAATCGCAGCGGCAATCCGGAAATCGCCCATGCAATCCCAGCAATCGCAAGCGAAAGCACGGTAAACGGCACTGCAAGCATATCCGCGGTCTTCACGACAGCGGGGCGCGACTCTTGCGCCGACGAGACCAGCTCCAGGATCTTCTGGTATTGCGAATCGTGCGCAAGTTGCGTGGCGCGCATGGTCAATGTTGTGGAGCCATTGACCGCACCGGACATCACGCGAGCGCCCGCATATACTTCGCGGGGAACGGGCTCGCCGTTGATGTTGCTTAGGTCCAACGTGGCCACGCCCGACAGCAGCTCACCGTCGACCGGCACCGTTTCGCCGGGCAACACCAGGATCACGTCGCCGAGCTGTACCTGATCAACGGGGACCGTTTCGAAACGCTCTCCAGCCGCATCATACGTCTGCGAAGCACCTTTTGTGTCCGTTTCTGGAGATTCAGACGCAAAAGCACGCTTTTCACCGTCTTGGTTGTCCGTTTCTCCAGAATCGGACACTCTGACAGTACGAAATCCGTCGGCGGTCACGTCGGCCGTATGCTCGCTGCCCGACGCGTGCACATGCCCCCGCATGCCGGGCAGCACGACCACGTGCGCGGTTCGCGGTGCCGCGTCGATCAGCGCGGTCAGGTTGCTTTCGGCCTTTGACTGCGCGAATTCCTCGATCGCCTCGCCGGACGAGATCATCAGCACCACGGCCCATGCGGCCCAATATTCCTGCACTGCGACCGTCGACGCAATCGCGACGACCGCCAGCAGATCGACGCCAACATGCCCGTGCCGCAGATCGTCGATCATGCCGCGTACCGTCACCACAATCGTGTACGCAACCAACGCGATCACAATCCACTGCCCAACGCCCGGATTGAACGCACTCAACCCGTCAACGCCGACTTGCGAAATCCACGAATCCCACGCAGCCTCGCCCCACGGCTTCCACTCCCCCAGCAATGCCAACGGAATCGCGGACAGAATGGTAATCGGCAGTAACGGAACCTGTTTGCACAGTCGCCAGCAAATATCGATGATTCTACGCATGAGAATCTCCTTACGCTCGTATCGGACGCCTTGTTAACCCATCGGCGCCTCGCCCGCGCGAGCCATCGATACACGGCGTAAAAAGATATTTTCAGCATAGCAAATATTTGCGATTTTTGTGCCGCAATACAGCAATAAGGGCTGTGCGATTGCTCACACAGCCCTTATTGCATTCTTCTTTTGGCTTGCTTTTTGTTGATTTTCGCGGTTTTCGTTGTACTTGCGATTTCGTGGTGCCAGCCGCGTCTTCGCCGTCAGCCTATCGGGTGGCTTCCGTCCGTTCGCATGTCGCGAAACGTTTTAGCCAGCCCAACAGTCTTGACTTGCGCACCGCAACAACTTGCGTCCGTCAATTCACGCACCGCATCAACATCTCGCTTTACCACAGGCCGAACGGGTCGAACAGGCCGCCACCGTCACCGTAGCCGTCGCTACCGTTGCCGTCGCTCTGTCCATTTCCGTTGCCGTTGCCGTCATTACCGTAACCGTTGCCATTGCCGTTCTGGCTCTGGCCATCATTGCCGTTGTTCCGCTGGTTCTGGCTGTTGGAGGAGTTCGTTTGGGATTCCTCCTGGTCGAGTGTCACGTCAAGCTCCATGGTGTTGCCGTCGCGCACGACCGTCAATGTCACCTTGTCGTTCATGGCGGAGGCGCGCACGTAGCCGAGCAGCGAATAGTTGTTGTTCACCGCCTTGCCGTTGAACGCCACGATGGAGTCGCCGGCCTTCACTCCGGCCTTGGCCGCCGGGCTGTCGTCGACCACGGACTGCACCTGCGTGCAACCGCGGGTCACGCCGTCCGCCTCAACCGTAGAGCTCTTGATGGTGACGCCGAGCGCCACATGCTGCACGGTGCCGTTGTCGATGATCTCGTTAGCCACACGCTTTACCAAGTTCGACGGAATGGCGAAGCCGATGCCGATGGATCCGGCGGTGCCGGAAGACGTTGTGGTGGATGCGATGGATGAGTTGATGCCGATCACCTGGCCGGCCGCATTGAAGGTCGGACCGCCGGAATTGCCTGGGTTGACGGCCGCGTCAATCTGCACGGCGTTGGTGACGATGTCGTTGTTGTTGTCATCGGACACGGTCACCGGGCGGTTGAGCGCGGAAACGATGCCGACGGTTGCGGTGTCATCGTAGCCGAGCGGATTGCCGATGGCCATCACGGATTCACCCACGGCAAGATTGTCGGAATCGGCAAATTCCGCGGCTTTCAGATTGCTCGGCGGATTGTCGAGTTTGATTACGGCCAGATCGGTGGTGGTGTCGGTGCCGACGATTTGCGCTGAGTAGATGGTGCCGTTGGCGAGCGTCACTTGAATCTGCTTCGCGCCGGAAATCACATGGTTGTTGGTGACGATGTAGCCTTTGTCGCTGATGATTGCACCGGAGCCTTTGGCGCTGCCGTCGCTGGTTGCCACGTCAATGGACACCACAGAATCGGACACTTCTTTCGCCACCGCGCTCCAGTCCGCGGCCTCGCCGGATTTGGCTTTCGCCGAACCGGATCCGGACGTGTTGGACTTCACGCTGGTCAGTGAGCTGGAGGTGGGTACGGTCACCCATCCATTGGTGATTGCCGCGTAGCCGACGCCGAGGCACAATGCCGCGGAGACGAGGGCCGCCACCACGCCGGTCATCACATGCCCGGTCACGCCGGAAGCGGACTTCGGCTTGGTTGCTGCGCCATTCTGCTGCGGGGCACCGAACGGATTACCGTTATTCGGATTCCCAAACGGGTTGCCGTTATTGGGAGTATTCGGCGCTGCTGGCGGCACGTTGGCTCCGCCTTGCGCAGCGGGCTTCATGAATGGATTGCCGTTATTCGATTGCGTATTCTGCTGATCGTTCTGCTGATTTCCACCCACATACGGATTCCCGAAGAAAGGATTGCGAGGCTGCTGCGGCTGCTGTCCGGAAGCCTGCCCGTACGCGCCATATTGCGGCTGCGGAGGCATGTTCGGCGCACCATTCGCAGTATCGTTCGCGGCTGCGGTGCCATCAGCCGGCTGCGTCGGCACGGGACCGTACGCACCATATTCCGGTGCCGGACGGTACTGCTGGGCCGGCGCATCCTGCGTGGAACCGCCAACCACGGTACGTTCGCCCGCCGCGGAAGCATAATCCGGCGTATTGCCCGCCGCAGCCGCGGATTCCGCCGAAGCGCCATCGTTCGCAACAGGCATGGCGGCCGTCGGCTGATCCTCAATACCGCCCTGCACGTCAATCGGTTCGGTAGCCGACTCTGCAGCATACGGCTCACCTGCGTAAGTTTGCGTCTGTTCCGCATCAACCGACGGCATCGGCACGGTCTGTTGTTCGTCATTCTGCGGCTGCACGGCGTTCTGGTCGTTCTCTTCAGCCATTTTCGCTCCTTATTCGTCCCGCGGCATTTCACAAATCAGCAATCGTGCCGCTCGAACTGCTATCTATGAGTAAAGATACTCGCTCTGGAAGTTTCCTGAATGTTTGTTGAAAGTAGCAGCCAAATACGTTCAACATCACCATTGAATCTGAAAATCGCACCAAAATGCGATCGGCACCTTCATCGCACTTTCCACATCTTCCTTGTTTTCATTTCACCGATCGCATTCTTTGCAGCACTTTCAAGAATCGCCGCTATCGCATAAAATATTCCGCATGACAAGCCTTACCGAATCATCTACCGACACAGCGCAAGACACGCAAAACGCGGCAACCGCAGTGTCCGAAAATCTCATCGAACATCCGCGTGGAGCGGAACCAGGCAAGCCGGGCCGCCGCGACGCCTTCTATTTCGAACAGAAAAACCGCCTTCCCGACGCGGCGGACGGTAAGGGGCGAGGCGGCACACGATATGGTCGCACCGGCATCATTCACACCCCCCACGGCGATATTCACACTCCAGCGTTCGTGCCCGTGGCCACGCAGGCCGCGATGAAAGCCGTTCTGCCCGAAACCATGAAGGACCTCGGCGCGCAATGCCTGCTGTCCAACGCGTTTCACCTGTATGAACGCCCCGGCGAACAAGTGCTCGACGAAGCCGGCGGCCTTGCCAAATTCATGAACTGGAACGGTCCGACCTTCACCGATTCCGGCGGTTTCCAAGTGCTTTCGCTCGGCGCAGGCTTCAAGAAAACCCTCGCCATGGATGTGACCGGCATGAAATCAGACGACGTGATCGCCGAAGGCAAGGAGCGTCTCGCGTTCGTGGACGAGGACGGTGTAACGTTCAAATCGCCGCTCAACGGCTCACTGCACCGTTTTTCCGCCGAAATTTCAATGGGAATCCAGCATAAGATCGGCGCCGACATCATGTTCGCGTTCGACGAGCTGACCACACTGATGAACACGCGCGGCTACCAGGAGCGTTCCGTGGAACGCACCTACCGTTGGGCGCAGCGTTGCGTTGCCGAGCATAAGAGACTTACCGAAGAGCGCGTCGGCAAGCCGTATCAGGCGCTGTATGGCGTGGTACAGGGCGCGAATTATGAGGATTTGCGCAGGCATGCGGCCGAACAGATCGCTTCGTTGAATTTCGACGGCGTCGGTATTGGAGGTGCGATCGAGAAGCGCATTATCGGCGACACTTGCGCCTGGATTTGCGATGCGATGCCGGAAAGCCGACCGCGCCACGTGCTCGGCATCGCCGCAGTCGACGATATTTTCGCATGCGTCGAGAATGGTGGAGACACGTTCGATTGCGTCGCACCGGCGCGTTGCGGCCGAAATGGCGCGATTTTCACGCGCGGCGGACGTTACAACATCAAGCGCGCGCAATTCAAGCATGATTTTGGTCCACTTGAAGAGGGCTGCGATTGCTACACATGCACGCATTATTCGCGCGCTTACGTGGATCATGCGTTGCGTGCCCGCGAATTCAACGGTTTCACATTGGCGACGATCCACAACGAGCATTTCTTCGTGAAGCTGCTGGACGATATTCGCGCGTCGATTGACGGCGGATATTTCGACGAATTCCGCGACGAAACCCTGGCCCGCTTCTACGCCAACGGTTCCCGCGGATGATGCGCTGCCAGATGTTCCGTCCAAACGGACGCTAGGCCACACTTCCGCATTCCAAGGCGCCGACGAACAAACCCGTCGGCGCCTTTTCATGCATGGCGAGCCCGCACTCGCCGTCTCGTTCTCAGACTTGTCACCAGATGTGTCCGATTCTGGAGAATCGGACAACCACACCACATGTTTCATGCCCTACATGTCCGATTCGGGCGAAACGGACAACCACAATGCTTATCTCACGTTCTACTTGTCCGATTCTGGAGAAACGGACAAGTAAGCAACCTAAAAACACTCGCTGGATGTCCGAAACGCCAGAATCGGACACACAGAGCGTCGCGCCGCTTGAATTTTCCTACGGAAAATGGCGGGATCAAGGATGGCTCCGTCGTACGGAAGCCCACAGGGCTTCCTCCCTCCTCGCGTCGCGCCGCTTGAATTTTCCTACGGAAAATGGCGGCGCGACACGCCGATTTGAGGTTGCGCAGGTTTTGGTGTAGATTAGTCGATTGTCTGCGAGCGTGGCGGAATGGTAGACGCGCTGTCTTCAGGTGGCAGTGAGTGTATGCTCGTGGGGGTTCAACTCCCCCCGCTCGCACCATGGTGAAAGGTCGGAGCCGAAAGGTTCCGGCCTTTTCGTTTCCCAAGCGGCAGTAGAGCTCAGCGGCTCCCGACAACTCCAGTGACTGGAACAATCAGAACTCGTGTTCGTTTCGGTAATGGTTCCCCCATGTCTTCATCGCATCGATGATCGGGCGCAGGCTTTCGCCGACTTCAGTCAGCGAGTATTCGACGCGCGGCGGCACTTCCGGATACACTTCGCGATGCACAAGTCCGTCGCGTTCCATCTGGCGCAAATTCGACGTCAACACTTTTTGCGAAACGTTGCCCACAGAACGACGCAGCTCGCTGAATCGCAAAGTGCCATTCAACAGATCACGCAGAATCAGCACTTTCCATTTATCGGAAATCAGCATCATGGTTATTTCCACGGGACACGCCGGGAGCTCACGTTTTGTTGTCATATTCTTTCCTTTCGCAATCTCAATAAAGTCAATAAGACTTCCCTTTAGGTAACTATAGAACTTTATTGTGCCTTCTTCCATTTTCTTCTGTATGGAAATATCGTACATCTCATCGGAACAAAACCTACGTCAGACACTGATCGGACGCACCCAGACGAAAGGAACCATTATGAAGATCGCAGTTGTGGCAGCGAACGGACGCGAAGGCCAGCTCGTCGTCAAGGAAGCCGTGGAACGCGGTCATGACGTGATCGCCGTGGTGCGCGGTGACAACAAGACCGTCGCGAAGAACGTCGTAGTCAAGGATCTGTTCAACCTGACCGCCGCCGACCTCGCCGGATTCGACGTGGTCGTGGACGCGTTCGGCGCATGGACCCCCGAGATGCTTCCGCAGCATTCCAGCAGTCTCAAGCACCTGTGCGATATTCTGTCCGGCGTCAACACCCGACTCATCGTGGTCGGTGGCGCGGGCAGTCTGTATGTCAACCCGGAACACACCACGCAACTCAAAGATCTGCCAACGTTCCCGGCTGAATTCAAGCCGCTCGCCGAAGCCCAAGGCAAGGCGCTCGAGGAGCTGCGCGAACGCTCCGACGTGAAGTGGACGTTCATCAGCCCGGCCGCCGACTTCCAAGCCGATGGCGAGCGCGTTGGCTCGTATGAGACCGCTGGTGAAGAGCTCACGGTGAACGCTGCTGGCGAAAGCTACATCAGCTACGCGGATTACGCGATCGCCGTGGTGAATGAGGCCGAGCAGGCCGCGCACGTGGGCGAGCGCTTCTCCGTGTACGCCAAGTAGTACTTCCCTCTCCTGTGCCGTGCATGTCTGATTCTGCAGAATCGGTCATCCGCGGCACATTTTTTATGCCCTGGATGTCCGATTCTGGAAAAACGGACAACTGTGGGGCAGTTTTACCTGTTTAGTTGTCCGTTTCTGGTGAATCGGACAACTAAGGTATGGGTTTTGCGTTCTGGATGTCCGATTCTCCAGAATCGGACAGTTTATGGCTATGGCGAGCGGTCAGCGCACGAGGAAGACCATGATGATGATCATGGCGAAGCCGGTCAGGTCGGTGAAGGTGAACGTTTCGCCGGCCCATGCCACTGCGGTGATGGTGGCCATGACCGGTTCGCTGGTGCCGAGCATGGTGGCACGCACCGCGCCGACGCGCATCACGCCTGCCATGTAGAGCCAGAACGCGAGGAACGTGCCGCATACGATGGTGTAGAGCAGCAGGAGCATACCTCGCGCGTCCAGTGCGGGAATGTTCGCCCACGGTTGCGCGAACGGGCACAATATGAGTCCGGACATGAGGAATGTGATGCCGTTGATGGTCATGTTGCCCCATTTGAGCATGAGCATGACCGGCAGGATGGACATGGCCGCGGTGCTCACCGCGTCAACCAGTCCCCATGCGAGCCCCTGCCATGGCAGCGACAGCGAGGCGAAGTTGCCGCCGGTGGCGATGAGGAACGTGCCTGCGAATGCCAGGAGTACGCCGACCAATTCACGCTTGAGGGGCAGTCGTTTGCCGCGCAGGCATACCCAGGCGAGCACGAAGATCAGGTTGAGCGTCTGCAATACGGTGGCGGTTCCGGAGTTCGTCCAGTCGATGGTCATCAGGTAGGAGACCTGCACCAGAAGCACGCAGATCAGTGTGGTGACCAAATATTTCGGATACGATTTGACGTCTTTGACCGCTCCGGCGAGTTTCTGCGGTGTGGTGATGGCCGATCCGACCAGGAAGATCAGGCTGGCGAATAGCGCGCGTACGCAGGAAAGCCAGATCGGATCCAGCTGGTAGTCACGCATCAGCAGTTTGGCCACGGTGCTGTTCATGCCCCACATGGCACCGCCCAGCAGTGTCATGCCAGTGCCGATGAGTAGACTTTTCGGCATCTGCTCCAGCATATGTTCCGTTTTTTTCGCGGTTTTTTTCGCGGTTTTTTGCGATTCGGAAGTTTTCTGCGATTGCGACGCCTGTCCCGACGTTTGCTTTGCCACGGCCTGTCCTCGCTCTCTCCACGGCTTTCACGGCAAATTCACGGCGATTGTAACGCACACGGTACGCATACTAAACGTCAGTTATGCAAAACAGATTTATTCCGCCAAGCTTGCGTTCGACGCCGCCAAAAAATCGAGGATTTTGTCGAGATATGGTCCGAACACGGCATTTGGCATGGAGAAAATTTCGTGCAATGACTGGCTGTATCGCACTTTTTCGATGAAGCCGCCGCCTTCGCTCACGCGTTCGACGAAGTCATCTTGTGGTCCGTTGAGCACCCACACGTCGCGTCCGGCTTGAAACAGCAATACCGGGGATTCGATAGCTCCACACATATCGGGTTTGAGCACGGCTCGGGAAAGCGCCATCGCCTGGTTTGCCCAATCGAACGTGGCCGCGTTGGTCTGGCATGATTTGTCGGCCAAGCGCTGCTTGTGGAACCAGCGGATGCGCGCTTCGGAAGCCCCGCGGTAATCGTCGAGATTGAGATTGCCGTCAAAATCGGCATGCCCGAACACGCGTGATTTGCCGAAGCCAAGCCCGCAGATTACGCCGACCACAATGCGCGCGATCCACGTTGGCATGCCAACCACCGGCGCGATCATCGGCGCGGACAGGACCGCCTTGTCGAACAGCGACGGGTAGCGTTCCAGCACAGCCGCGCCGATGCCGCCGCCCATGGAATGGCAGTACAAGTACATCGGGCCATCACCGGCCGTCTCACGTCCCACGGTCTGCGCGAATGTGGCGAAATCGGCCACATACCGGCGCCAATCGTCGATCCACACCAAGCTCGGGTTGCTCATGTCGTGCGTGGAATGGCCATGCCCGCGATGTTCGAACACGCATACGGAGTAACCGGCCAGTAGGAAGTACCACACCATTTCGCTGTATTTGCGACCGAATTCGGTGAATCCGTGCGAAATCACCACCGCACCGCGGAATACGCCCGATGCGCCGTCTTCACGTAATGCGTCGAATTTGTGCGCGTCGTAGCAGTAGTAATGTAACCGTCCAGGATGCTCCAGCTTAGGCAGCATATTGCCGTCCCAATCAACGGTGGCAGGTTCCATCCAGCCTTCCGTCATGCAAGCCTGCAGCGCAGGCAGCACCGTAGCGTCCATTTCGGCGTCATAGCGCGCCTCGTCGATGAGCGTGATAGTCATGGTTCCATCTTAGGCGAACGGCGCCAAGACGAAACTAAGCACAGGCATACGCGCTGTATAACGATGCGTCAGCGCATCAACGGCGTACCGGAACAACCGAATCGTCACCCCCGCGCGCCATCCTCGCATACTATGGAGGTATGAAGTTCGTTTCACTGCTGATGGTGGTAACGCTGTCTCTCACCGGCACACCAACGTATGCGCACGCGGCGGCAACTCCCGTTGACAACAACGGTGATATCTCCGCTGCCAAAGATTCCAACTGCCCAACATGGCTGCAATGGCTGTGCGGAAAAGGAAAGTGATCGCATAATGACCACGTCGGAAAAGCATCCTAAGATTCATCGCATCGCGCTGGTCGACAATGATCCGCGAGCGCTGGATTCGCTCAGTGCCGTCATTGCCAGCAAAGTGCCGACCGCGTATGTGGTGTGGACGGCGACTTCAGGCTGTGAGGCGATAGAACGTTGCCAGGATGCGAACGGCCATGTCAGTTTGTTGATTCTCGATATGTCGATGGAGGGATTGCAAGGCCCCGCCACGTGTCGTCGGTTGCGTTTGATGGACCAGCGCATGCCGATTCTCGGTGCAACCAGTTTTTCCATCAATAGTTATCGGGACAAGCTGGTTGAGGCTGGTGCGCAAGGGTTGGTTGGTAAGGAGAATGCCGACCAGTTGGCGCAGATTATTATGCGTATGTGCAATGGCGAGGTGATGGAGGGATTTGAGCCGCCTGCGTTGGCCAATCTGCGTATCAGCAGGGAGGCTGAGACCACTCCCGCGCTTACCGTTCGTGAGGAGCAGATTATTTCCTTGTGCGCGGAGGGCATGCTTGACCGGGACATCGCCGAGCGTTTGGGGATTTCCGAAGCCACCATCCGCAAACATATGCAAAGTATTTTAAGAAAACTCAACTGCAAGACCTCGCGTCAGGCAGTGGCACTGTGGGTGAGGTCCAATGCGCTCTAAACCCGCAACTCAGTACATTGCGTGGCGCAACCGTATGCGCACGCAGCATCCGAACCTGTGGCATCCAATCCGTTTCGCCATTATGCTGATCGTGCTTGCATGGACCATATACGGCGTTTGCTACGAGCCTCCTACCGACATATTTGGCGTGATATGGGTTGCGATGCTGGTTACGGCGCTCGTACTGTCTCCGCTGTTTCTGAAAAGTACATCGGTGGCGATTCTCGTGATTGCCTCCATAGGCGATCTGTTTACTCCCTACGCGCATTTGGGAAATTCTCTTCCCGCGCAGCTTTACGCCTATGGCATGCTCGCATACAGCACTAATGCCATTATCGTGGCAACGTTACTCACATATTACGTTGTTAACATTCTGCTGATTGACCCCCCTGACCCAAATACCAACCCCGTCGCCATGGTCAGCATGTATGCCATGGTGCTACTGCTTGGTCGGACGTTGAGTTGGAGCGAAAAAACAACGCAGAAAAGCTTCGAAGCGGCGCAGAACAAGAATCGTCTGCAGGAATTGGAAAGCCGCGCACGCATTGCCGATGCCATTCACGATGCGGTGACGGGCGATTTGTCAGCAGCGTCGTTTGTGGCGCAACGGCATATCGGTGGCAACTCTAGCGGCCCTGGCGTCGCTGCTGACCCTGCCAACGCAACCACAACTACGGCAACCACAACAGCCGATGCCGAAGACTGGCGTCAAATCAACGAATATATTCTTTCCGCATTGACGAACGTGCATCGCGTCATCGACGAATTGAATATGGACGCCACTACTCTCCCCGGCGACGCCGACGGCGAAGCGTTGGCCAATCTGCTGCGAGCAACACTGGATGACGGCGATCGTCGCTTGCGCAAGCTTGGCTTCAATATCACGTCCATCCGGCACTGCGCGGGCGGCAAGCCGAGCGCATCGCAAGCAATCGCCGAACTTGCCAATAATCTGCTGCGCGAGATCTATGCGAATATCGCACGCCATGCCGCTCCGGGAAGCAAGGTCGATCTTTCGGTGATGCTCCGGCCGAATGCCATCGAAATCACGCAAATCAATCCCATGAAAGAGGACATGGCTGGAGCTGACGAGCGCGATGACGAACTACCGGGCGGCCACGGGCTCGCCTCGTTCAAGAAGCAGCTCGAATCGTATCAGGGCACGCTCACCACGTCTGCGCAGGACGGCAGTTGGACGTTGTTTGCGTACATTCCGGTGACCGTCATCGACGATTCGCCCGGTTTGCTTGAACAAGTGCAGGTTTGACTATAGCTGCGGATCAGGGTTGGGACGAGCCCGATCCACCGATTTCCGTCTTTTTCAAGCCCAGATTTTTTGGGGGGGGGGATACACAAATGTGGTACCCCCTCGCTTGCGAAGTCGTTTCGCCTGTTTTATGTTGGCATTCGAGAAGGGAACGCGTTCGCCCACGACGTTCGGATGCTTGGCAGTCCGGGAATCGCAGGGGAACGCGTTTTGTCTTCCTACGGCGCTTTGCAGCACTTTCGTTTGCGATGTTGCCGTTACCGTTACTGCACTGTCGTCACGGTGCCGTCACCCCAACGCTTCCGCAAGGAAATCGCGCTGCAGGATCAGCAGATTTTCGGCAACCGTCTCGTCGTTGGTCATGTGCGTGATGCCGGTCAGCGGCAGGAACGTGTGCTTACGTCCGGTTGCCATCAGCGCCTGGCTCAGGCGCAGGCTGTGCGCGATCGTCACATTGTCGTCGGCGAACCCGTGGATGAGCATGAGCGGGCGATCAAGCTGCGGCGCGTCGGCGATGATGCTGTTGCGTTCGTACACGGCCGGGTCAAGGCCGAGATAGCGTTCGGTGTAATGCGTGTCGTACAGCGTCCAGTCGGTCGGAGGCGCGCCCGCGCAGGCCGCGGCGAACGTTTCCGGCGCCTCCAACACGGCGAGCGCGGAGAGGAATCCGCCGTACGACCAGCCGATCATGGCGACGCGGCTGAGATCGGGTTGCGGAACGTTGGCTGCCGCATTCTCGCCAGCCAGCGCTTCCAACGCTTCCGGCAACGCGCGCACGGCGTCGATCTGGTCTTCGAGCGTTACGGATTTCATGGTTTCGTAGATGGCGCGGTCCCATTGCGGGCCGCGTCCGGTGGTGCCGCGTCCGTCGGTGGTGACCACGATGTAGCCTTGGTCGGCCCACCATTGCGCGTCCCAATAGAAGGATTGACTTTCGATGACCTGTTGGAAGCCGGGGCCTCCGTAGGGTTTCATGAGTACCGGCAGGATGGCTTCGTGCGCGTATTCACTATCGGATGAGGGCAGCACGATCGCCGTGTACAGCTCACGTTCGCCGAGTCGGGTGAAGTGCACGTTCGGCGTGAATCCGGGGGTTTCGGCATGGTTTTCGATTGGTGCGACCACCATTGACGCCACGTCCGTACCATTTTCGTCGGTTGTGGCGATGTTCATGCAATGCTGCATTTGCACGGTTGCGTCGTCCATGCCCCGTCCGGTCACCACGCAGCCGTTGCCGGCGCGAGACATGCTCCACTGGCCGGGCGCGTAGGTGAGGGGTTCCCATGTGCCGTCATAGCGGATCGACACCACGTCGAAGCTGCGGGCGTCATGGTCGGAGGCATTCGACTGCCAGAGGAACGGCAGGTCGCTTTCAGGCATGATTTCAGGGGTGCGCTGCACCACGCACAGCACGTCGTCGTCGGTCACGTCGAGCACTTCGCGCACCTGCAGTCCGGCCGGAGTGAAGGGCGTACCATCAACGGTGAGTCGGTTCGTATCGACGTCCATGTCGTTCATCGCGCAGATCAAGCGTCCATCCGGAGTGAATGCAGGGGTGCCGTGGATGAGGTCGAGCCAGTAGTCGTTGCCGTGTTCCTCAAGCACGCGCGTGGTGCCGGGGCGTTCTCCTTCCGCGTATTCGGGAATGGCTATGGAGAAGGTTTCGACCTCGTCGCCATTGTCGTCGGTGAAGCCGTTTTCCGCGTCACGCATGGTGGCGATCGGCTCGCCTACATGGATGGCGAGCACCTGATCGTGCTGCTGGAGGCGGTCTTGCACAAGGATGATCGGATCGTGGCCTTCACGCCAGCTTACGGCGGCCAGATATTCGTAGGATTCATGGTCCCACTGCACTTCATTGGCGATTGCCCCGTAGCAGCAGTTGTCGCTGTCGTAGCCGAGTTCCAGCAGGGTCAGCCGCACGTCGGCATTGGCGGTCAACGCTTGCGGATAGCGGTTGGCTTGCGCCGGATTGGTTGGATTCGCGGGGTCCGACAGATGCCAGATCGGTTCGGGGGATTCGTCGTAGGTTTCGAAGAGCACGTATTTGGAGTCGGGTGACCACCAGAAGCCGTCGTAGCGGTCCATTTCTTCGCCTGCGGCGAATTCCGCCAATCCGATTTTCCATTCGCCGTTCTGCGGTGCCGAGGCGACCACCGAAATCGCGTCGCCGGTTTCTTCATCGTTGGCGAGATCCACGTCCACCAGATACGTGCCGGTGGTGTACATGATGTGCCGTCCGTCGGGACTGATGCGCGGGTTCAGCACCGGTTTGAGTTCATCTTCCTCTATCGTGATGGCTCGCGTCGCGCCCGCCGTAAGGTCGGTGAGGAAAAGCTGCCCGTTGATGGTGAAGGTCACGCGGTTGCCGGCACCGTCGACGCAATACGAGACGATGCCGGATCCGCCTTCGCGCGCACGTTCGCGTCGCGCCTTCTCTTCCGCCGGAACGTCTTCCGCGTCGGCGTCGGCAAGCAATACGCGCGGATCGGCGAGCGGAATCTCACCGATGTTGCCGTCTTCGTCGATCACGCTCATCCACAGCGAGGTGACGGTGTCTTCCGGACCGTCGGAACGCAGGAACAGCGCGCGGGAGCCGTCTGCAATCACGCGCGCCGAACGCGGAGCGCCGCAGGAAAATCGCAAGGTACGTGCTTTTTTACGGGGGAACTGTCGAATCGCATCTGTCATGCTCCCAACCTATCACCATCCCAATTCCACCTTCCGTGAATTCGTGCATCGTGGAAATCGGGGGCGAAGGTAGTCATATTCGCGGATAAATACCCCCTAAATGATGCTGGGGATGGATTTATGCATGAAATTTTTGCAATTAAAGGACTTACGAATTGGCGCTCGGCGCTCTACCGCGTAGGATGGGTGAGGATAGAAAGGGACAAGCATGAGTGTTCTCGACCGATTTGAGAAAAGCGTGGAAGGCGCCGTCAACGGGGTTTTCGCCAAGTTCGGGTCCAAGGACCTGCAGCCCGTCGACCTTTCCAGCGCTCTGGAACGTGAGATTGACAAAGAGGCCATGCCCGTCACGCGAGACCGTACCGTGGCGCCGAATGAGTACCGTTTCAAGCTGAGCACGCCGGATTTCAACAACATCGTCGAATGGGGCGCGGAAGCGTTGGCCAATGAGCTGGCCGACAACCTTACCCAGTACGCGAAGGACCAGCATTACGCGTTCGTCGGTCCGGTCGTGGTGATCTTCGAAGAGGACCTTGACCTCACCAAGAGCAATTTCAAGCTGACGAGCGAATCCGTGCAAGGCAATACCGTGCCCGTCACCACCGACGCGCAGACCGAAGACTGCCCGATGCTGGAAATCGGCGAACACCAGTATCTGCTCACGGAAAGCAAGACCATCATCGGCCGCGGATCCGACTGCGATATCGTGATCGACGATCCGGGCATCTCCCGCCGCCACATGCAGATCGACATCACCGACAACGGCAACACCGTCATCGCACGCGATCTGGGCTCCACCAACGGCATGTATGTCGAAGGCCATCATGTCGAGGCGGCCACGTTGCTCGACGGCAACACGATCACCATCGGCCGCACCCGAATCCTGTATTGGGCCTCTTCGCAGGATCAGGAGTAACCAACCCCAACCTCGGGAGTTGCCTCTATGCTCACTGAACTTACTTTCGCGATCCTCAAGTACGGCTTCCTCGTACTGCTCTGGATCTTCGTGGCCTGTACGGTGCGTTCGCTGTACAGGGATGTGGAAACGCTCAGCCCGCGCAAGTCGCGGGCTCATCGCCGTAAAGAGCGTCGCGCGCGCAAGGCCGTCGAAGCGCCCGCGCCCGTGGCCGTCCCGGCACCAGTCGTCAGCGCCACATCAAGCGCCAAACCCACCTTGCTGGTCATCATCGATGGCCCCCTTGCCGGCAGTTCCGTCCCTTTGTCCGGCAACACCATCACGCTTGGCCGTTCCGCTTCGAACACCGTGGTTCTGGACGACGAATTCGTCTCGTCCCACCATGCGCGCGTCTATACGGATCCCGCCACCGGCAAGTGGGCCATCGAAGACCTGGGTTCCACCAACGGCACTGTGGTCAACCAGCAGCGTCTGAACGCTCCGATGATTCTCGGATCGCGCGTTCCCGTACGCATTGGCGCAACCACCTTTGAATTGAGGTGACCCGTTTGCCGACTTCTCCCGCTTCACAACCGCTGTTCATGTATTCCACCGTCGTTTCCGATGTGGGTACCGTACGTTCCAACAACCAGGATTCCGCGTTCGCCGGCGAGCATCTGATCGCCATCTGCGATGGCATGGGAGGCCATGCGGGAGGCGACACCGCCTCCACCATCGCCATCCGTTCATTGGCGCATATCGAGCAAGACAACGTGCAGGGCGATGTCCAGATTATCGCCCACATGATGGAAACCTCGGTTATGGCCGCGCATGACGCGATCGTTGGCAAAGCGAAGCGCGAACGTCGTCTCGCGGGCATGGGCACCACCGTCACGTCGGTCGCATTGGTGGCCGGATATTGGGTTTTGGCGCATATCGGCGATTCCCGCGCATATCTGCTGCATGACGGCCGTCTGATCCGCATGACGTCCGACCACAGCTACGTGCAGCATCTGATCGACACCGGCCGCATCAGCGAGGCCGAGGCGCGCAACCATCCGCAGCGCAACGTCGTGATGCGCGTTCTGGGTGATTTCGATATCGATTCGAGTCCGGACATCGCCATACGCAAGGCACATCCGGCCGACCGCTGGCTGCTCTGCTCCGACGGTTTGTGCGGCGTGCTTGAGGATTCCACATTGCAGGAGGTGCTGTCCGCCTGCTCCGATCAGGAGGAGTGCGCGCAACAGCTGGTTTCGATGGCGCTTCGTGCCGGCAGCACCGACAACGTCACCGCGGTCATCGCCGACGCGACGCTCGCCCTTGACGCGGACGCGTTCGATCTGCCGCATCAGACGCCATTGGTTGGCGGCGCGGCCAGCGCAAGCCTTGAGCCGATCGCCGACATCATCAACGAGCCGGTCGCATCCGCTCCCGCACTGCGCGAGGGCAAGAAGTCGCCGGCCGCCCGTGCCGCCGCACTGCGCAACGGCAAGAATCCCAACGAGGACGACAATCCTCCGGAACAGCGCGTGGCGCAACCGTCCACGGTACGCGAGGAGAACGGCGACCGCACCAATCCCGACACCGGTGAAATCCCCGTCGTACAGAAGGACGACGGCCGCATTTCCGCCGATCCGAACGATCCGGAAGTCGCCAAAGCCATCCGCAACGAGCATATCGAGCAGCGCAAAACGAAGCGCACGCGCACCCGACGCAACCGTGTGATCGCCATCATCGTCACCATCGTGGTACTGCTGGGACTGGCGGGCGGCGCGTTCGCAACCTACCGTTGGAGCCAAACCAAGTACTACATCGGCGACGACAACGGCGAAGTGGCGATTTTCCAAGGCGTGCCGACAAGCCTGTTCGGCTTCCAGCTGTCGCACGCCGTCACCGACACCCATATGAAGACGAGCGAACTGCCGCCAAGCTGGCAGGAACAGCTTGCGCAGGGCATTTCCTTCGACACGTACGGCGAGGCGAAAACGCATACGCGACTGATCAAAAAGCAGTTGAAGCAACAGCAGGACGAAGCCGCGCAGAAGGAACAAGACAAGGCAAACGGCGAATCCGACAACAAATCCTCTGGTACGACTTCCGACAAGTCGTCGGGCAAATCAGACAAATCGGACGACGCTTCGGCAAACAAGTCAGGCGGTGACCAGTCATGATGGCAACCCGTCTGAAGCAATTCGGCCTGCTGCTGTTCAGCATGCTGATTTGCGGCGTCGCGTTCTTCCAGATGTTCGAACGCACCACCGGCGGTTTTCCGCAGAATTATTTGTGGATGCTCGCTTTTGTCGGCGCATTGTTCCTGACTTCCTGGGGATTGCCGCTGCGTTTCCAGCCGTATGCCAACCAGGCGATCATGTGTTGTGTGATGGTGCTGACTGGCACCGGCATCATGATGATCGCCCGCATCGACCAGGATTTGAACACGTCCGTCGCGTTCAAACAGTTGCTTTGGCTGTCGATAGCGCTGGTTTTGGCGAATCTGCTGGTGATCTTCATGAAGGATTACCGTGTGCTGAGGCGGTTCTCGTACGTCAGCATGGTGATCGGTTTGGTGTTGCTGCTGTCACCGATGCTTCCGGTGATCGGTTCCGAACAGTATGGCGCGCGCATTTGGGTGAAGATTCCCGGTTTGGGATCGTTCCAGCCAAGCGAGTTCGCGAAGCTGTTCCTCGCGTTTTTCTTCGCCTCCTACCTGTATGACCACCGCGACCAGCTGGCGGTCGGTGGCAAGAAGGTGCTGGGCCTGCAGCTGCCGCGCATCAAGGATCTTGGGCCTATCATCGTGGTGTGGATCGTGTCGATGGGCGTGCTGGTCGTGCAGCATGATTTGGGCACGTCGTTGATGTTCTTCGCCATGTTCGTGTCCATGTTGTACGTGGCCACGGGGCGCACCAGTTGGATTGTGATTGGTTTCATCGCGTTCGCCGTGGGCGCGTTCGCCGCGGCCAATATTTTCAGCCATGTCGGCGCGCGCGTCGACGCCTGGCTGCACCCGTTCGACTCGGCGCAGTACAACAAGGAGTACGGCGGATCCTACCAGCTCGTCACGGGTATTTTCGGCCTGGCATCAGGCGGCTTGATGGGCACCGGCCTTGGGCAAGGTCACCCGTCGCTCACTCCGATCGCCAACTCCGACTACATCTACGCGGCACTTGGCGAAGAGCTGGGCCTCACCGGTCTGATGGCCATTCTGATGCTCTATCTGCTCATCATCGCCGCCGGGATGATCACTGCGATGAAAATCAAGGATGGGTTCGGCAAGCTTCTCGCATCGGGCCTCGTGTTCACCATGGCCTTCCAGGTGTTCACCGTGGTGGGAGGCATCACGTTAGTCATCCCACTTACGGGTTTGACTCTTCCGTACATGGCCGCCGGCGGATCCTCACTCATAGCGAATTACATGTTGGCAGCACTCCTAGTGGTGATTTCCAACTCGGCGAACAAACCCGAATCCGATATCGATAGCGACACGTTCCAATATGAGGCGATGCAGGCGCTGCGCGCCCGCAAGCAGAGCCGCGCCCGCAGAAGCGTGGCCTCCGCGCAGGCCTCCGCGCAGGCCACTGAAATCATCTCCACGGAGACGCCGGTTTCAGGCACGCCAGTCGTACCACCCGCTCCCCCATCGGGCACTCCGAACGTATCGGACAGCATGTCAGAGGGGAGCCAAGCATGAATAAGTCACTCCGCCAACTCTTCACCATCGTGGTGGCGCTGTTCGTCATCCTGGGCATGTCCACCACCATCATCACGGCGATTCGCGCGAACCAGCTCAACAACGACCCGCGCAACACCCGCGCCCTCTACCACGAGTATGGCGCTCCGCGCGGTGCGATCCTCGCTTCGGACGGCTCCGTCATCGCCAAATCCGACCCTTCGAACGACGCGTTCTCCTACCAGCGTTCCTATACCGCCGGCGAACTGTACGCGCCGGTCACCGGCTTCTTCTCGATCAGCCAACGCGGCTGGAACGGTATCGAAGCGTCGCGTAGCTCGCTGCTGTCGGGCCAATCCGACCAGCTGGTATGGCAGCGGTTCAAATCGCTGTTCACCGGCCAGAAAAACAAGGGCGCGACCATCGAAACGTCCATTGATCCGAAAATCCAGCAGGCCGCCTACAACGGTCTTGCCAACAATGACGGCGCGGCCGTGGCCATCGAAGTGAAAACCGGTCGTATTCTCGCCATGGCAAGCACGCCAAGCTACGACCCGAACCAACTGGCGAGCCACGACACGTCCGAAGCGAACGGCAATTATTCCACGCTTTCGCAAGACGAGTCGAATCCGATGCTCAACCGTGCCACCTCGCAGCTGTATCCTCCGGGATCCACGTTCAAAACGGTGGTGGCGGCGGCCGCGCTGGAAACTGGCGAATACCAGACCGACACCGAGATTCCGGCCGGATCGAGCTACACGCTTCCGGGCACGGTCACACAGTTGACGAACGCGGTGTCGCAGGCCGACGGTTCGGACGGCAAGATCACGTTGGAAGACGCGATGGCGTATTCGTCGAACACCGCGTTCGCCCAGCTGGGCGTGGCTTTGGGCGATGACAAGGTGTCGTCCATGGCCAAGAAGCTTGGTTTCGACAGTCCGATCACGGTTGACGGATCCGATTCCACGGGCACGCCGTGGATGAGCGTGGCATCGAAGTTCCCGACCGACACGACCGACGACAAGCTCGCTTTGGCGTCCATCGGCCAAGGAGACACCGTGGTGACGCCGCTGCAGAACGCGCTGGTGGCGGCCGCCGTGGCGAACGGGGGCAAGGTCATGCAGCCGACGCTGGTGGATCGCGTGCGTTCCTCCGACCTGTCTGTTATTTCGCAGACCAAGCCGCAGGTGATGAGCCGCGCGTTCAGTTCGGGCACCGCCAACAAGCTCACGCAGATGATGGAGGCGGTGGTCACCAAGGAGAACCCGAATCTGGCCATCGACGGCGTGCAGGTGGCTGCGAAAACCGGCACCGCGCAGATCGGTGACGGCAATACGTCCATCGACGGCTGGGTGGTCGGCTTCGCCCCGGCGGACGATCCGAAGATCGCTGTTGCCGTGGTGGTGCACAATGTGGATTTGTATGGCTCGTTCGCGGCGGGTCCGATTATGAAGGCGATGATGCAGGAGGCGCTGGCAGAGTGAAACTGATTGAAGGACAGCTCATCCACCGACGCTACAGGTTGGATGCCCGTCTGGCCCAGGGTGGCATGGGCGAAGTATGGAAAGGCTATGATATCCAGTTGGGGCGTCCCGTGGCCATTAAGGCGTTGCGCGGCGACTTGGGCGTCACGCAGGAGGCCAAGCTGCTTCGCCTGCGTGCGGAAGCGCATAATTCCGCCAATCTTGCACACCCGAATATCGCTGCGTTGTTCGAATATTACGAACATGACGGCATCGGCTTCCTCGTTATGGAGTACGTGCCCAGCAAGTCGCTGGCCGACCTGTTCCACGAGCAGAACGGCCCGATGGAGCCGACCCGTCTGCTGCCGATTCTCATCCAGACCGCGCGTGGCCTGTTCGTCGCGCATTCGCATGGCGTGATCCACCGCGACGTGAAGCCTGCGAACATCATGGTGTCCGATTCCGGCGAGGTGAAAATCACCGATTTCGGCGTCTCCTACTCCACCAATCAGGAGCAGATCACGCAGGACGGCATGGTGGTGGGCACCGCACAGTACATTTCCCCGGAGCAGGCGCAGGGCCAGCATGCCACGCCTCAATCCGATATCTATTCGCTTGGCATCGTCGCCTACGAGGGCCTGTGCGGGCATCGTCCGTTCACGGGTGCCACGCCGGTCGACATCGCCGCAGCACATGTCAACAATCCGGTTCCGCCGCTGCCAGACTCCGTCGACGTGCAGCTGCGTGAATTCGTCATGTCGATGCTGTCCAAAGACCCGCTTGACCGTCCGAAGGACGCGTTGACGGTGTCGCGCACGTTGTCCCGCATCGAACGCCGTCTGCTCGACCAGCAGACACAATTGGCTGACACGATGGTGGTGCCTACAGGCGGAAGACTTCCGCGACGCGTGGTCAGCAGACCTCATATCTCCTTGAGCACTGATGGGAAGGAACAGGGATGAACATCAACATGCCTACCTCTTTGGCTGGTGGACGTTACCAGCTCGGCCAACTGGTCGGCCGTGGCGGCATGGCCGAAGTGCACGTGGCGCTCGATACGCGCCTTGGGCGTACCGTCGCGGTCAAGATCATGCGCGCCGACTTCGCCAACGACAAGATCTTCCTTGAGCGTTTCCGTCGCGAAGCCCATTCCGTGGCGCAGATGAACAATCCGAATATCGTGAACATCTACGATTCGGGCGAAGAGGTCGTCGCCACGGAAACCGGCCAGACCGAACATCTGCCGTATCTGGTGATGGAATATGTCAAGGGCCAGACCTTGCGCGACATTCTCAAAGTGAATGGCGCTCTGAGCCAGCGCGACGCCGAACAGGTGATGATGGGCGTGCTCAACGCGCTTGAGTATTCGCATCGCATGGGCATCATCCACCGCGACATCAAGCCCGGCAACATCATGATTTCCGAGCAGGGCGTGGTCAAGGTCATGGACTTCGGCATCGCCCGCGCGCTCGACGATTCCGCCGCCACGATGACGCAGTCGCAGGGTGTGGTCGGAACCGCGCAATACCTGTCTCCCGAGCAGGCACGCGGCGAAAGCGTCGACATGCGTTCCGACCTGTATTCCGCAGGTTGCGTGCTGTATGAAATGCTTACCGGAAGGCCGCCGTTTACCGGCGATTCCGCGGTTGCGATCGCCTACCAGCATGTTTCGGAGGTCGCCACTCCCCCAAGTTCGGTCGTTCCCGGCTTGCCGAAGATGTGGGATTCGATTTGCGCGAAGGCGATGGCGAAGGATCGTCAGAACCGTTACGCCACGGCTTCCGAATTCAAGAACGATTTGCTGACGTTCATGAACGGCGGCGTGCCGATGGCGGCCGCGTTCAATCCGTTGACCGATCTGACCAATATGAAGGCACGCAAGCAGGCCGAAATGGACGCGAACACCGTGGCCATGACTCCTGCCGGTGAAACCGCCGCGACGCAGGCGTTCAATCCCGTTACGGGCCAGTTCGAGGCCGTGCCGAACCCACAGAACGGCGTATCCACAAAAACCCGCGCGGAACAGCGTGCCGAGGCCGCTAAGGCGCGTAAGAAGAAGCAGATCATCATCGGCTCCGTGGTGGGCGGTCTGGTGGCGCTGCTGGTCATTCTGGGTGTGTTCTTCATGCTGAACAAGAGCGACTCCACCGCCGACATGGTGGAAGTTCCTGATTTCACCGCCACGGCGAATATTTCCGAGGCGCGCGTCGAAGAGCAGCTCGCGGCCAAAGGTCTGAAGCTCGATGCCCGAGAGGATTCCGATTCAAGCGAGCCGAAGGGCACCATCACCAAGCAGAATCCGGCGGGCGGCAAGAAGGTCGCCAAGGGCTCCACGGTTTCCGTGTGGTTCTCCACCGGCCCTCAGTCGGTCGCCGTTCCGGATGTGTCGAACAAGAGCCAGGATGACGCGAAATCCATTCTTGAGGCCGCCGGCTTCAAGGTGGGTAACGTGCGCACGGTCGACAATGCCTCCATCGAAAAAGACAAGGTGGTAAGCACGGATCCTGCCGCCCATTCAAAGCAGACCAAGGGCACGATCATCACGCTGTACATTTCGTCCGGCATGACCAAGATTCCCGACAATCTGATCGGACAGCCGAAAGACACGGTTATCGAGCAGCTGAAGCAGGCCGGTCTGACGCAGATCACCATCGAAAGCGAATATTCCGATTCTATCGCTTCCGGCGCCGTCACCCGCGTCGAGCCGGGTGTTGGAAGCACGGTCGAGGCCGGTACCGCGGTCACGATTTGGGTGTCTACCGGCAAGCAGCAGATCAGCGTGCCCAGCGTGGTCGGCATGGGCTATGCGGACGCCAAGAGCCTGTTGGAAAGCTACGGTTTCCAGGTCACGGTTTCCGGCCCGGAGGATGGCACGGTCACAGGCATGTCACCGACCGCCGGCACCCAGTCCGACAGCGGAGCCACGATCACGTTGACCACGAAGTCGTCCAGCACCAATAATGGCGGCAACGGCGGCAACGGCGGCAACGGCGGCAACGGCGGCAACACCGACGGAGGCAACAACACTCCCGAAGGCAACTGATCGGTCGAGATAACCGCCATCATTCACAAGGAAGGCCCAGCTGAAATGCCAGCTGGGCCTTCCTCATTACGGTTTTATGTTCTTTTGCGATTCGTGTTTTCTTACGATTTTGTATTTTCTTGCGATTGAGATTGCGCGACTTACGTTTCCACGCTTGTACCATGCGTTTTCGCACTTCCCACGTCTTCTTGCTGCGACCTTAGGCCGCGACCTTGGGCTGCAATCCCTTGGAACGTTCCACGGCGTTCTCCTGGCCGCACACCTTCAGCCAGTTCGCAAGCAGACGGTAGCCGTCCTGCGTCATCACGGATTCGGGGTGGAACTGCACCGCATACATCGGCTTGCTGCAATGCTTGATGCCCTGCACGATGTGGTCGACCTGCGTCCACGCGGTCACCACCAGCTCTTCCGGCACGGAATCGGGCTCCACGGCCAGCGAATGGTAGCGAGTGGCGGTCATCGGATTGGCGACGCCTTCGAAGATCTCATCGTCGATATGCTCCACCAAGCTGGTTTTGCCGTGCATGATGGTCGGCGCGTGGCTTACGGTCGCGCCGAACACTTCGGCCAGCGCCTGCATGCCGAGGCACACGCCGAACATGGGCTTGGACTGCTCCGCGCACAGGCGAATCATGCCTTCGCTGGCACCGGAATCGGCCGGAGCGCCCGGGCCGGGAGAAATAAGCACGCCGTCGTATTCGTCGATCACATCGGCTTCGCCCGGATCGATCGCATCGTTGCGCACCACCGTCACCGCGGCACCCAACGTCTTCAAATAGCCGACAATCGTGTAAACGAACGAATCGTAGTTGTCCACGACCAAAATGCGTGCGGAATCGGTCATCATGCTCCTATCAACGTCGGAATGTCGGCGTTCGAATGCTTCGAATACTTACGTTGCGCGAATATTTGCGTTTGCATAGCAGTGTACGTGCGCAACATGTCGTGACGCGGCGCGCGTCTCACGCAGCAATCGCAGCAATCGTGATAATCGCAGATCGCAGCAATCGCTTTCACGTCTGCCAGCAAAACTGCCAGCAGACCGCCGGAAGGCACCTGAATACAGCTTTATATGGCCGTGTAATTCGACATTTCCTGCAATGCCGGAATATTCGTCGCAGCCCACGGGAACAGCCATTCAAAGCACGATGCGGCCGCCGCGAAAATCAGCAACGCCATGAGCACAAGTCGAATCGGAAGCACACCCGGCTGCAATCGCATCAATCCGCCGTACAAGCTGAATTCCGGCTTTTCGCGGCGTCCTGCGCGCACGTCGTCGAGATACGGCCAACGCCATGCCACCAGCGCGGAAAGGAAGATGATCGCATATGCGGCGAGCGCGCCGAGAATCCACGGTTTGAGTGAGCTGACGGATGCGACGATCGACGATTTTTCGTTGTTGACGAATTTGACTTTGCCGTTGGAGTCGGTGGAGGCGAGCTCCTGGGGGATGCCGTCGGACACCTTCGCCCAGTATGAGAATTCCGCGTAGCTGATCCAGCGGTGTGTCGGCGTGGAGTATTTCGGTTCGCATGTGGTCATGGTCAGCATGCGTTTGGTTGGCGTCGCGCCGGGGTTTTCGGGGTTGGCGGCGACCACTTCGATGTCGGTCGGCAGCACGATTTTGTAGCTGGTGTAGTGGTAGACGTACCAGTAATCCTGCGTGCGCACGATGATCGGGTCGCCTTCCTGCAGTTTGTCGACGTCGCCGAGTGGCTGTCCGTAGCCGTTGCGGTGCCCTGCGAAGGCGAAATTGCCGACTTGACCAGGCATTTGCGAATCCTTGTAGTGGCCGAGTCCGTGCTTGTTGAGTTCGGTGAGAGAGGTGCCTTCAACGAGGTTGCGCTGCCATTGGCTGCCGAATCGCGGAATGTAGACCTGGGCGATGAGCTCGCCTTCCTGTGCGCTTTGCGGTTGCGTTGGCGGGTCGCCTTCCTGCGCTTGCGCAATGGTGACGCTGTCGGATTGTCCGGGGTCGGACCATGATACGGATTGGCGTGTTTCGATTTGGTTGTGTTCGGCCTGCACGCCCGTCCACCACATTTGCCATGCGATGTAAAGCGCGCAGACGGCCGCCGCGGTCAGCATGAGTTCGGCGAGGATGCCAAGTATCGTCCAGACCACGCTTTTGCGACGCTGTTTTGGTGCCACGTGCTTCATCGGTTACTTCCCCTCTTGCGATTCCTGCGTTTCGTCCGTTTGCTGCGATCCGTCTGTTTCGTTGTTCATCGCCTGCGCGTATTGCAGCGGCTGTTGCAATGCGTCGGTCGCGTCGAAATGGAGTTTTTCTTTTTCGTCGACCTGCCATCCCAAGCCGAACGCGCTGACGTACTGCCGGTATATGGTCACTTCCTGCGAATTGTCGAGCGCCTTTTTCATTGTCTCGACCGGGCCGATCGCGGAAATGGTGAATGGCGGCGAATACTTTTTGCCCTGCAAAAGCAGCACGTTGCCGGAACAGCGCACTGCGGAATTGAACAGCACACGCTGGTCCATGATCATCATGGATTCCGCGCCGCCCGCCCAAAGCGCGTTCACCACGGCTTCGACGTCTTGCTGGTGCACCACGTAATCGTTGATGTTGGAGGTGGAGCCGCTGGAATCGACCATGTTTTCCCAGAGTGGCGAATCGTCGAGCGTCACCACGAGTCCGGGGCCTTCCACCGCGGGCAGCATGGTGCCGTTGCCGGCGCTTTCGCTGTCTTGCTGGTCGGCGTCGTCCTGGCTGTTCAGGGTTTTGCTCAGATCGTTCACGCGGGAGCTGAGCGCGTCGACTTCCGTCTGCAGGGAGTTGACTTTTTTCACGCGTTGTTCCACGAGTTCGGCGGTGTCGTTGGTCACCACGACGGAACGGTTCACGCGCAGGTTCGTGGCGAGCAGGAATCCGGAGAACATGAGCACAAGGAATGCCGCCACTCCGGCCGCTTTCGACCGTTTCGCGGTGTGCTTGCCGGTGTGCTTCGCCATGCGGACCTTCCTGATTCCCATTAAGCATTTGCTCTGATTATGAACAGTTTTACGCTGTGAGTTCGCCGCTTTCGAGTCTACCCACTATTATGACTTTTAGCCTATTAAAGGAGACTATGCTGATGGCTGACGAAGAGCTGCACGAAACCACCGCGGACGATCAGAACGATCTGCAGTCCACGGACGACACCGCTGCCGTTGAAGAGAGCAACGAAACCGTTCAGGATGCCGCTGAGGAAACCACCGTCGATTCCACTTCTGACGAATCCGCTGATTCCGACGACGATGACGATCACGACATTCCGATGGATCGCGTCGAAGCGGTGCTGAACGCTACCGCCGATAAGGACTCCCTGAGCCCGCAGATGCAGCGCATGATGAACCGTCAGGCGGAGAACACCCGCCGCGTGGAGGAAACCATCAAGGGCACCAAGTCCAATCCACGCTGGTTCGTGCCGCTGTTCTGCGCGCTGATGATCATCGGTCTGATCTGGGCGGTCGTCTACTACCTGACTTCCGACTACCCGATTCCGAACATCGGCGCGTGGAATCTGGCCATCGCATTCGCGATCATCATGATCGGATTCATCATGACCATGTGGTGGCGCTAAAGCGTAGTTTCGCCTTTCCTGCGATTTGAGGGCGTCTGTACAACGTGCGGTCAGACGCCCTTTTCGCATGCCCTTTTACGATTATCTCGCAATCTTTTCGTAGGTTTTCTTCGTAGGTTTCACGCTCTTTCGCAAACGTACGCGGTCTTTCGCGACTGCCTTGCCAATCCCGGTTCGCCTGTTTCTTTTTTCGATTCCGGTTTGTTTTTCAGATTTTCGACGTGCGCAGCAGCACATGATCGCAGCCTTGCATGGTAGTGCCGAACAGATAGACCGGACCACCGTCGGCAAGCTTCAATTTCTTGCGTAGCTGCGGTGCGGTAAGCGGGAAGTTACGTACCGCGATATTGGCCTGTTTCGTGCCATTCAGCAGTCGTTTTATATCCTTTTTATTCATGCCGCCGATCGCTTCAATCGCGAATCCTCTGCCGGGAAAATCGGCAACCGGCGTTGCCGACACGAAAAGGTGACTGCTTGGACCGACCTGCGTCACACCGAATCGTTCCTCCACCAGATCGAAGCAACCGGCCTTCATAATCGACGCATTCGGCTCATACAAGTAGTTTTTCGCCTCCGGCAGCGGTTTGCCGCCAATGCGCAGGCCCTGCGTATATGCGGCGGAATCATAGTCGATCCGCTGATTGTCGTTCACGCAGAACACGCGCGGCGCGGATGGTTCCTCATGCACCTGCTGACCCAATACCAGCAACAGTTCCTTGCATTCGTTGCCGGTGGCCACGATATGCACTTCGCGTACGGTCCCGTCGAAATCGGCGACCGCCTTGCGCCAATCCAACATCGGCGAAAGCTTGACCAGCGTGTACTGCGATTTGGCGAGCAACAGGTCACGCAATTCGAGTACGTTCGGCGTGCAATCCTCGATCGCGTAAGTGCGCGATCCATGCTCGTCGCGGCGGGCCGGATCAAGGTAGATGAAGTCCACCGGACCCATCTGCCTGAGGTATTCCACGCCGTCGCCGCACACGATGCGCGCCTGGTCGAGTCCCAGTGCGGCCATATTGTGTTCGGCCAGATCGCACAGATGCCGCTGCCGTTCCACATAAGTGGCTTGGCTGAATCCGCGCGCCAGATACGAGAAGTCCACGCCGAACCCGCCCGTCAGATCCACCATCGCCCTTTTCGCCACCAATGTGTCCGATTCTGGCGAATCGGACATCCACGCGCCCATTTTCATCTCTTGCGTGTCCGATTCTGGAGAATCGGACAACTGGAACGCACTTTTTGCCGTTTGCATGACCGATTCGGCAGAATCGGACAACTGTGGCTCACTTTTCGTGGTTTGGTTGTCCGATTCTCCAGAATCGGACACTCTGGCGCGCACGGTTGCGGCCGGCGCAAGCAGTGTTTGTGCGATTTCTGACTTGTATTGGGCTGTGAACTGCGATGAGCACTGTTCCATGGAAATGTGCGGAGGGTATACGATTCCCTCGCAGGAGGCCCATTGTGGCAGTTTTTTGCGTGCGATCTGCCATCCGGCAATCTGGTCGAGCGCCAACGGCAGGTCGAGCCCTTCCACACGTTTGGCCTTCAACGCCAGTTCGCGCACGTCCTCGTTGCGATGCATCGCCACGAATTCGCGCGTCTCGTCATTCATGATTGTCATTGGTGACGTACCTGATTTCGTTGTGTTGATTCGTCGTCATTCTGGGGATTTTCTGGTTTCACACGATGTGGATAAGTCGTGGATTATTGTGGACGCATGTGGATAGCGTCTATATCTTGTAGGCAGTTTTATGACCGTCCACAATATATAGGATGGTGTTTTTCCCCATTTTTCCACTATGCACAGTCGGGTTATCCACATTTTCCACCGTTGAAAAGCCGGGGAATCCACCGTTTTGTGAATATCCTTGTGGATAATGCACCGAGTTATCCCCGACTTACCCACAGCTCAACCCTCACTTATCCACACACTTATCCACACTTGTGGATAAGTGTGTGTCTGCGATTCCCCAAATCTGTTTTTCTCCTTCCTGCCAACTAGGAGAACATGCCAAGAAGGGGGTTTGTGAGAAGTGGATTGCTCATATTGCATGCAACGACAATCGCAATAATCACGGCCAACATGATTACGCCGTACATCAGCGTGCGCTGCTGCAGGCTTTTGCCGCGCAACGCATGCAGACCGGAAACCAACAGCCAGGCGAACACTCCTCCGATGATGAATCCGCCGACATGCGCCTGCCATGCGATGTTCGGCGTGATGATTGGCATCAGGAAGTTGATGAGCATCCAGATCAGCATGGATCGAATGTCGATGCCAATGCGCTGGTATACCACCAGAATTGCCGCGAACAGGCCGAATAGCGCGCCGGAAGCGCCGTATGCGGATGTCAGCCAACCGTCTTGCGAGAACAGTGCCCAGACCATCATGCCGGCGCTTCCGCCGAGTCCTGACAGCACGTATAACGCGAGATATGGCAGATGCCCCATCATGCGTTCCAATACAGGCCCGACGCACCACAAGGTCAGCATGTTGAAAAGAATGTGCCATAGGGAGGCCGGCTGGTGCAGGAACATTGACGTAATGAAGGTCCATGGGCGGTGAGTCGCCAGCGCGGGCATGAATACGCCTGAGCCGACGAACGCGTTGCAGCCGGCCGGCCAGACGATTTTCAATAGTGTTTCGACAATCCAGACCGCGACGCATATCGCCATGATCGTAACGGTGATCACAGGATCGCCGTTACGCCAACGGTATCGCATGGAACGTGCAGAGAAGAAGTCTTTGAACGACGGGGAATCGGGAAACAGACTGAAACGTTGATAAGCCATGTTTCAACCCTACTGGAACGTGCGAATCCGCGAATCTGCGAAATCATTGCAAATGATTGCATTCTTGTGAATCCCCGGCGCGTAAATCCACCCAATCAACACATTCAAGGAATTAATATAGTGAACAGAGTTGGCTTGAACGAGCAGGTCAGCCAATGTTCGCCGATATTTGGGAAAGGATCCGTCATGGAGAACAAGTCTTCTAACGGTTGGAAGTTCTTCGCACTGCTCTTCGGAGCTTTGCTTGCCGGTGTCGTCGGTCTGTATGTGTACAAGCAGCAGAATCCGGATTACGATCCGTGGGAGGAGCCATGGGAGAACAGCTCGTCTCCTGTCGATCTTGGCCTGACCAAGGATGCCGAGGATGGCGAAGCCGAAGTCGCTCCCACCACCCCAGAAGCTGCCTGATTTCTCTTTCTTTCAAGCCCTGCGCCCCACGCGCAGGGCTTTTTGTTTGGCTCTGTTAGACCAAGGTTGACCTAAGAGGATATATGACAGAAACCCGCTTGTTTAACTGTGCTGAAAAGTCAAACAAGCGGGTAAATGTCAGTCTACTTCAGGGACAGATCGACGATGGCGCTCAAATGTGCGAGTAGCTGCTCTTCCAGCATGGACGCCTTGTGGTCGGGCCGGCCAGCCTGACGCACCTTGCGAGCGATGTTGCTCAATTCCGCTTCGATTTCCTCTTTTGGCCTGCCTTCTGAGAATAGCTTGAAGAACGACACCCAGTACTTCGCTTCGATACCCGCCATGAGCGTGTCCATGGATTCGTCCACCCAATTCGCCATGAGACCATCCACTCTGGCGATACGCCCAAAGTTGCCTCCTCCGTCTTGATTGGGAACATCAACATATTGCGTTCCCGGTTTGGGATACGGGGTGGTTGCCGGATGATGGATGCCACAGTCTCGTTTGGAGTTGTCTCCTCTGCGATGATTCCAGTAGTAAGTGCGCATGTCGGAGGCGAATTTCGCCTGTTCGACGTAGGGTTCGTAGACCACGGGCTTGCCGCTGAGAACGTTGGACAATCCCCAAGGAACACAGCAGATTAAGTCCCATTCAGTCACTGCGTCGGCTGATGCCTTGTATCGTAGAGATGGCTCGGATTCCTTGGAAAGCAGATACCACCCTTTCAGTTCGATGCCGATGAGCGGCGAATCATCCTTGTTGGAGCCTACAAGCCTTACGTCCGGGAAGGATTCGGGATAGCGTCGGAATTCTTTGTCCGCCCATTTGCCTTGCGGGTCCCATATACTGCGCAGGGAGTTCAACAGCATGACGGTCTGGGCCTCGATGGTGCCGCCGAGCAGTGTATTGATTGAGAATAGGTCATTGACCTCGATGCCTTCGACGTTGATGGGCGATGTGAAGTGCATTGGAAGGGCATACAATGCTCGGACTATGCCGTTGCGGAGTTCGGTCCGTTCGTCCCCGTCGGGAAGCTCGTAGTGTTCAGGTCGGTCCTTGCCGTCGTAATCGGTCATGCCTGCCTTCTTTCGAGGGTCATCGTGTCATTTGCGTTTTTCGTGTCGTACTCGTCTTCGGCTTCCGCCAATCGTCCAAGGGCCAGGTTCTGGAATTCCTCGTCGATTTCCGCCGTATAGGCGATGCGACCGGTGAGCACGGCAGCGACGGATGCGGACGCCAGCCCGCCGAATGGCTCCCAGACCACATCCCCCTTATTGGATGCGGCGTGAATCTGACGGTCCATGAAATCCAGAGGCTTCTGGTTGAGATGCGCCGCTGATTGTTTGGAGGGTTTGTAGACTCGTGGCGCGCTGCGTTGCAGGGTCCCCTTGAGGCGTTCTCCGTCGTGAAGCGGTGGGCGTGACCACACATTAGTGAGTCCGTTGACATGGTTCCATACGGCACGGAGGGAGTCCCATTGTTCGGCCATGATTTCGGTATGCCCGTCGATGGAGAAGTAAGGACGGCTGGTGGGCTTGCCGTTTTTCTTCGCGTATTCGGCCATGCGTTCGACCATTTCCCCGGGCGGCCAATACCATAGCCAGTCGGCGGTGAGGTACTTGCGAGTGGCCGCGTTTTTCACACCGCATGCCTCGTTCGCACGGCAGAGCGGCAGGCCGGAACGCCGCCATTCGGCACGTAGCCATTGCTGCACTCCGAGAACTCCGCCATCCTCTGTGGGAAGCGTCAGCCTGCGACGGTACAGGGCGGAAACCTCGGTGACCACGGGGAATTGTCGAATGGTGTTGCCGTTCACGTTGCCTGCGATATGCGACAGCCCCTTGTCCCAAGTGACCAGTTGCACGTATTCCCAGCCGTTCGCCTCCAACAGCGGATGCACCGTGGCCCAGCCGACCTCGGTGTTCCAGAACCACAGCGAGGTCGAAGGTTTCGCCCGTTTCGACCATTGGGCCACATGAGGCGCATACCAGTCCACGAGTCCATCTGCACTCACGGTGTCACCTCGGAATCCTCGCACGCCATAGGCCCCATCGCTGACTATCAGGTCGGGGGCCTCCCAATCCGGATACGCATCGAGTACGTTTCCGCGATGCAGCGTATATCGGTCGCCACGCACGTCTTGAGGACGGAGGTCTTTGATGCGGATGACCTTATCTGCCATTCGAGGTTTCCTTCTTGACCTCGAACGGGAGTCCCTGTTCCCTGACCACGGCCTTGAGAAAGATGGTGACCGCGCCGGAAAGGGTGAGTCCCAGGTCTTCGAGCACTTGGCTGGATTCCTCTTTGAGCTGGGGTTCTATCCTCATGGTCGTGGTGGGTATGCTCGCCATACGCGCCTCCTTGTCCTATGTTTCGATGTTCTGACTGTACATCGTATGCACGATGTCATGCGGCTTTTTGCCAGTACTCCATGTACGGCGGCATCATACGCTGGTAGTCGCGACGGCGGATGCGGTACAGGCCGTTGCCGAGCTGGCGGGCAAGCAATCGGTCGTCGTCGGTCTCGCCGAACCCATCGGTAAAAGCGACGAGCCATTGGAACCAGTCCAAGTAGGCTTGCAGATACTTCGTGGACACGCCGTGGAAGCCGAACATGAAATCCTCCAAACGGGCGTGCAGCGTGTTCACCCTGTTGATCGCGTGACCGTCGGCGGAGGCTTGCGTGAGGTTCGCGCCCAGTTCGGCCAGCGGCTTCACGTAGGCGGGCGCACCGTCGGTCAGCACGTCGGTGCCGCGTCCGATGTGGACTTTCAACGCGCTCATGGCGCGATCCTTGGAGATGATGCCGCGCCCGTATACGGTCAGGAACGACCGGCCTGCGTCATCCACTCCGGTCGCCACGCATATCTGCTCCTTCGACAGACCGCGCTTCCTTAATGCCTTGGTGCGCTTGTGTGCCTTGCGGGGCATGACGAACACGGCGGACTTCGTGTGGTTGCCTTTGAAGCTCTCACGGAAGTACGTCTCGTCCAACTGGACGGACATGCCTGCCTCGGAACGCAGTACGGGCGTGTATCGGCGGATGCACTCGATGACCCGCTGGCGCATGAGGAACGCGGTCTTCAGGCATACTCCGCAACGCTGGGCGCACTTGCGCAAGCTCAGGCAATCCACGAAGCATTCGAGGAACCGCATCCATACGCCCGCTTTGAGCTTGCTCATGCCCATCACCCGGTTCGTGCGAACGCCGAACGTCCTGTTGCAGTTCATGCACTTCCAACGCTGGGAGCCGTCACGTCCACGCCCTTTGCGGATGATGCGGATGCTGCCGCAGCGCACGCACGCCTCCATCCGGTTCGGGTCGCTCGTCGCCGCGTCCAACGCGAACCCCTCGTACAGGGCGTCGCGCAACGCCTTGACAGCAAGGTCGCGCTCCTGCGGCGTCAGTTCGCCCAGTTCCTTCCTGACCCTATCGACTATACGCGCCACCTTGCCCGTTCTCATACCACTATTGTAGCTACTCAGTAACTACAATACAAGTCAAAAAGTCAACCTTGGTCTAACAGAGCCTTTTGTTTTGCCCTGGAAAACGAAAAGGGACGATTCCAAAACGGAATCGTCCCTTCGTCATCACGCCCTATCTAACGCTACGAGTCATACATCACGCGATAATTCACGTCACATATGGCCCGTGCGAAGCGAAAGTAATGACGAGTGCAGTATCACAAGGCGTGGAAGGCGAAAGCGTACGAAGATACGTCAAGCCTTCCACAACGCAGATAACGCTCCGTCATTACTTGAGCGGACCGGTCATCCAGATGCGCTCGAGGTAATCCTCCATCGAGCGGTCGGAGCTGAAGTAGCCCGAGTTCGCCACGTTGATGAGGGCCTTGCGGTTCCATTCGAGCGGCTGGGCGTAGAGGGCCTCGATTTCCGACTGGATGGCGGTGTAGGCGCCGAAGTCGGCGAGGGTCATGAACCAGTCCTTGGTGAGCCAATCGTGGACAAGGTCTTCGTACACGGTCTTGTCGCCGTTGGAGAAGGTGCCGTCCGCGACCATGTCGATGGCGGCTTTGAGACGAGGATCGGCCTCGTAGTACTTCTTCGGATCGTAGCCTTCGGCGTAGAGGGCGTCCACCTCGTCGACGGTCATGCCGAAGAGGAAGAAGTTCTCAGCGCCGACGCGCTCACGGATTTCGACGTTGGCACCGTCGAGGGTGCCGACGGTCATGGCGCCGTTGAGAGCGAACTTCATGTTGCCGGTACCGGAGGCTTCCTTGCCGGCCTGGGAGATCTGCTCGTCGAGGTCGGTTGCCGGGATGAGGTGCTGTGCGAGACGCACGTTGTAGTTCCACGGGAAGTAGACGTTCAGCTTGCCCTTGACATCCGGGTCGTTGTTGATGACGCGGGCGACGTTGTTGATCAGCTGGATGGTCTGCTTGGCGAGGTAGTAGCCCGGAGCGGCCTTGGCGCCGAACACGATGGTGCGCGGCATGACATCGTCGGCGGCGATCCTGCCGGACTTGATGTCGGCGTAGCGTGCGATCACGGCGAGGATCTTCAGTGCCTGACGCTTGTATTCGTGCAGACGCTTGACCATGGTGTTGATCATGGTGTTCGGGTCGATGTCGAAGCCGTATTCGCGCTTGGCGTAGTTGGAGAAGTCAACCTTGTTGGCCTGCTTGACGGCGGCGAACTTCTTGACGAATTCGTCATCGGCTGCGAGCGGTTCGAGGCCCTTGAGCAGTTCGAGGTCGCTCACCCACTTGTCGGTGCCGAGGCCTTCGGTGATGAGGTCGGACAGACGCGGGTTGGCGAGCTTGACGAAGCGGCGAGGGGTCACGCCGTTGGTCACGTTGGTGAACTTGTCCGGATACACGTCGGAGAAGTTCTTCAGGGTGACGTCCTTGAGCAGCTGGGAGTGCAGCTCGGCAACGCCGTTGACGTGGGAGCCGCCGTAGGTGGCCAGGTAGGCCATGCGCACGGAGTCGCCGGTGTAGATGGCCATGTCCTTGATGGTGGCTTCGTCGACGCCCTTGGCCTTGAGCTCGGCTGCGAACTGGTCCTGGATCTTCTCGATGATTTCGAGGTGACGCGGCAGGAGTTCGCCGATGAGCTTGGACGGCCACACTTCCAGGGCTTCCGGAAGCAGGGTGTGGCAGGTGTAGTTGAAGGTCTTGTTGGTGACGGTCCAGGCGGTGTCCCAATCGTAGCCGTACTCGTCCATGAGGACGCGCATGAGCTCCGGAATGCCGATGACCGGGTGGGTGTCGTTGAGCTGGAAGGTGATCTTGTCCGCGAAGGTGGTCAGATCCGGCTTGTCCTGACCCGGGTAGAAGACGCGGATGGCGTCGTGGATGGAGGCGGACACGAAGAAGTACTGCTGCTCGAGACGCAGTGCCTTGCCCTGCGGGGTGGAATCTTCCGGATACAGGATCTTGGAGATGTTCTCAGCTTCAACCTGCGGCTTGACGGCGTCAAGGTACTCGGACTTGTTGAAGGTGAGCAGGTCGAACTCGTCGTAGCTCTTGGCGGTCCACAGACGCAGGGTGTTCACACGACCGGAAGCATAGCCCGGAACCATGTAGTCGACCGGCACCGCACGCACGGACCAAGCCGGCTTCCATACCTTCTTGCCATCTTCCTCAACGACTTCGCCGCCGAAGGAAACCTTCTGGTCGCGGTTGTAATCGATGTGTCCCCACGGCTCTTCATTGGTCAGCCAGTAGTCCGGGGTTTCGATCTGCTTGCCGTTTTCATCGAACTTCTGCTCGAAGATGCCGTACTTGTACTGAATGCCATAACCGAATGCCGGCACGCCCAGCGAGGCGAGCGAATCGATGAAGCAGGCGGCCAGACGGCCGAGGCCACCGTTGCCGAGGCCCGGCTCGTGCTCGGCGTCGACGACGTCCTGCACGGAGAAGCCGAGTTCCTTGACCGCGGCGTCGAACTGCTCGGTCAGACCGGCGTTGAGCAGCGCGTTGCGCAGCTGCTTGCCCATCAGGAATTCTGCGGACAGGTAGCCGACTGCCTTGGTGTTGCCGTTGACCATGTCGGACTGGGTCTTGAACCAGGAATCCATGAGGTGGCGGCGCACTGCGGCGGACGCGGCGACGTACACGTCGGCCGGCTTGGCCTGCTCGACGGTGACGCCCTGGGTGTACTTCAGCTGCTCGCGGATCTCGTCTGCGAACTGCTCCGCGGTGACCGCGGACTTCGGTGCGGTAATTTCAGTCATTAATCGACTCCCTTTGACGGATTACTCTCCAGGAACATTATGCCTTACCCCAGCGTCCTTGCATTAGCGGCCGCATGAACACTAAGTAACATCATGCATACGTTCTCATACATAGCATACTACGTAATCATAAAAAGATGAAATTTCAAGCAATTACAAGCAAGCATTCGTTTGCAGAAATAATGCAAACCGGCTGCAAAAACGTTGCGAGCAACATGCAAACGACATGCAACAACATTGCGAACGCTGTCAAGAATCGCAAGTATTTTCCCTCTCTTCACACCCCTATTCAGTTGTGACTACGTTGTCTGCAACACCCCATCATAGTCGCTCGCAAACGGCAAAATAACACGTATGGCTGTTATTCGAGAACAAGATCTGCATAAGGGGCATGACGCATTTGCACAATGGCTGCAAACGTCTCATCGCATGATCGCCGACAATATTCCCGCAAATACCGACGCGGCCCGCGATTTCCGTCTGGAATTCTCTCCACGATTGCCACGCCAACTGTGGGCGATGGCGGTGCGCTACTCGCTGCATCTGCTGGAGAAAAAAGCGCCCGGGGCGGGCGTGGAAGTTCGTGTCGCGCCGTGGGGTGCCATCAAGATTCTCGACGGACCGGCATCCGATCCGCATAATCTCACACCGCCGGACGTGATCGAACTGGAACCGGACGTGTGGATGAGACTCGCCACGGGCATCACCAGCTGGGCTGAGGAGAAGGAGGCAGGACGCATCACGGCCGTTGGCGAACGCGACGATTTGAGTAGCTTGCTGCCGTTGGTGTGACAGGCTGCGAGAAGACCGTCACAGGCGCAAAAACGCATAGCAAAACCGCGATGTGGATACACCTGGCAGGCATATCCGCATCGCGGTTTCACAAAGTACCTGATATGCCGATCAGTCCTGCTTCTTCGGCTTCAGTGCGCTGGGCATCGGCATCGGGATGGGCTTGTGTGGCTTCGGCGCGGCGGACTTGGCTGCCGGGAACTCTCCGCTCGTGGCCTTCGCCGCCGCCTCTGCGGCCCACTTTGCATACTCGTCGAGGTCATCCTCGGCGTCGGTTTGCGCGGACTCCTGAGCATCTTCAGAAATCTCATCTTCAGCGTCCGCATCGTGAGAATATTTTGCTTCGATATCGGCGAAAGGATCAAAAGAACCCGAACCAGGCTCCTGGGCACCGAGCTCCTTGGCGAGCTCATCATAATCGGTGTCGGTGGTCAGGTACTTGAGCTTTCGGGCTATTTTCTGCTGTTTGGCTTTCTGACGTCCGCGGCCCATCTGACCCCCTGAGGATTACTGTGCTATCAATTCATCAAACAAGAGAGTACCACTTGCTGTGCCATATTTCGTTGTCGGCTCAGACTTTTACGATAAAATCGCTGATTTTCTTAAGAAAAGGACACGTATGACGGACGAAACCCAGGAGCAGCAGATCACCGCTGTCGGCAATGAAATGAGCGCGAGCTTCCTCGCAGCGAAGAAGCGTTCCGACGCAACGCTCGCCGCAATCGAACAGAATCCGGGCAAGTTCACCATGCTGACCGGCGACCGTCCGACCGGACGTCTGCATCTCGGCCATTATTTTGGTTCGATTCGTGAGCGCGTCGCCATGCAGAATCGCGGCGTGAATTCGAATATCATCATCGCCGATTATCAGGTGATCACCGATCGTGACACGACCGCGCACATCGAAGACAATGTGCTCAATTTGGTGCTTGACTACATGGCTGCCGGCATCGATCCGGAAAAGACCATGATTTTCACGCATTCCGCCGTTCCTGCGGAGAACCAGCTGATGCTGCCGTTCCTGTCATTGGTGACTGAGGCCGAGCTGCATCGCAATCCTACGGTGAAGTCGGAAATGGAAGCTTCCGGCCATGCGCTGACCGGCCTGCTGCTGACTTATCCGGTGCATCAGGCATGCGACATTCTGTTCTGCAAGGCCAATGTGGTGCCGATCGGCAAGGATAACCTGCCGCATGTCGAGATCACGCGCACCATCGCGCGTCGTTTCAACGAACGCTACGCCAAGAAGCATCCGGTGTTCCCCGAGCCGGCCGCGATTCTGTCTGAAGCGCCGGAGATTCCAGGCTTGGATGGCCGCAAGATGAGCAAGTCGTACGGCAATTCCATCATGTTGGGCGCCACAGCGCAGGAGACCGCCAAGCTCATCAAGAAGAGTCCGACCGATTCCGAGCGCCGCATCACGTTCGATCCGATCGTACGTCCGCAGGTTTCCGCACTGCTGACGACCGCCGGTTTGGTCACCGGTCGCGATCCGAAGGAGATCGCCGAGGAGATCGGCGATTCCGGTGCGGGCGCGCTGAAGGCGTATGTGATCGAATCGGTGAACAGCTTCCTTGAGCCGCATCGCGCCCGTCGCGAGGAACTCGCCAAGGATATGGATTACGTGCGCGACGTGCTCGCCGAAGGCAACAAGAAGGCCAACGCCATCGCCAACGAAACGTTGGAGCAGGTGCGCGACGCCATGGGCATGCGCTACTAAAGCTCCAGAAACACCATAATCACGCTTTAAACAGCGTTTCAGCATCGACAAAGGCCGGATTGCGTATTGCACAATCCGGCCTTTGTTGCGTTTGAGTGGCATGTGCCACATTATGTTTGATTAGATTTTCGCGCGCTTTTCGCCGGAAGCGATTTCCGCTGCGACCAAATCGTCATCCACCTTGCGGTCATCGGGATCATCAAGATAATGATCGAACTCGTGCAGCACTTCAGCATCGGGAGCCGGAGTCAGCAGCGACACCACCACAATGAACAGCAGCGAGATGATGAACGCCGGAAGCAGCTCGTAAATAGCGAAGACACCACCAAGCGGCTTGATGAAATTATGCCAGATCAGCACGGTCGCAGTACCGGAAAGCATGCCCGCAATCGCACCGAATTTATTGGTACGACGCCAATACAGCGAGCAGAGCATCAGCGGACCGAACGAAGCGCCCAAACCGGCCCATGCATACGAAACAACCTGGAAAATCGACGAATTCTGATCGAACGCAACCACAATGCCGAAAATGAACATAACCAGCAATGTGATGCGCGCAACCATCATCACCTGACGATCGGTGGCCTTGCGATAGAGCAATCCGCGGAAAATATTCTCACCGACCGCGGAAGCGCCGATAATCAGGTATGACGACGACGAACTCATGGACGCGGCGAAAATGCCCGACACCACGATGCCGCACATGAAGCTCGGCAGCAGCGCCTGCGAAACCACGATGAAAATGTTCTCCGCCGCGGACTGCGTGACGAACTGCGTCGGCATCATCGCACGGCCGACCAAACCGATGCACACGCCGCACGCCAGCGACACCACACACCACGTGGTGGCGATGATACGGGACTTCTTGATCTCTTCGGAACTGCGGATTGACAGGAATCGCACGAGCACCTGCGGCATGCCGAAATAGCCAAGACCCCACGCAAGCATGGAAATCATGGTGATCACGCCGTATTCGGTAGGCGCGCCGAACATGGCCTGGCCAGCCTTGACAATCTGCTCGCCGGCATCGTTCAGAATCGGCGTGGCCATTTGCGTGCCGTCAAGGAAGCCTGGAATGCCTTTGAGGAAGGCGACGGTGTTGTCGACGCCGCCGACGGATGCGACGGAACCGATGAACACCACTGCCAGCGCGAAGAACATGAGCAAGCCTTGGATGAAGTCGGTCACGACCACGGAAAGATAGCCTCCGATCACGGTGTAGGCGAACACGATGGCAGCGCCGATCACCATGGTCAGGTGGTAGTCCCAGCCGAACAGGGTCGAGAAAAGTTTGCCGACCGTCACGAAGCAGCTACCGACATACACACAGAAAAATACGAGGATGATCAGCGCCGCGATGGTGGAGACGATATTGCGTTTGTCATGGAATCGTTTGGAGAAGAAGTCTGGAATGGTGATCGCGTCACCTGCCACCACGGAGTAGCGGCGCAAACGACGTGCGACGAGCTTCCAGTTGAGGTAGGTGCCGAGAGCCAGGCCGAGGGCCGTCCACAGCGGGTCGGCGGCACCGGTGAAGTAGGCGACGCCCGGCAGTCCCATGAGCAGCCAGCCGCTCATATCGGAGGCTTCGGCGCTCAATGCCGTCAGCCATGGACCAACGCCTCGACCACCCGCGAAATACTGACGAGTGGAGGAATTGGACCGCTTGGAGTAGATGAAGCCGATGGTGAGCATGGCCACAAAATAGATGACCATCGCCAGCAGCACCCAAAAATCTTTGGTAACCATGAATTCTCTCTTCTTAGATTGCTAGCCGAATTTCTTTCGAATCTCTTTCTTCAAATCTCTGTCGAAACGAATTTCTTTCGAATCTCTTCTGAAAAAAAAATATGCGATCGTCCCAATGTACCGGTCGAACATTGCGACAATCGCATTTATCTCATTTACGCGCCCAAATGCCGAAACGGATCAAATATCGTATCTCCAAGACTTATCGGTGATAACGCGAGCCATGGCTAGGCCGATCGGCAGACAGATAATCACCATGAACGCACGGAAAGCCCAGTCGAGGGCGTTCAAGGTGTCGAATTGGCCGAGGTGGAACATGGCTTGATACATGTACAAACCGGGAACCATGATCACGATGGACGGCACGGTCAGGCAGATGCGCGGGTAGCCGAGATGCGGGGCGAGCCAGCTGCGATGAACCGCAGAACGCCATGCGGAGGCAAGCAGGCCTGCGAGCAGTGCGCCGATGAATGCGCCGGCTTCGGCGGGAACGCCCATGTCAACGATTTCCAAACGCAAGGTGTCAGTAATGGCGCCAATGGTGGCGGCGACAAGGCACATGCGCTGCGGCGAGTTGAACATGGTGGAGAAGCCCCAGACGCCGATGAATGCGAACACGAAACGCAACAGGCAATTGACAACCGGATTGAGTCCCAACGGCTCGAATCCTTCCGGATTCAAATGCACGATCGAAGCGACCATCCAGCCTGCGAGCGTCGCCATCAAAATAATGCACAACACGTACGCAACGCGCTGAATACCTGACGGAAAATCAATTTTCGCCATATCAAGTCCACCCGTAATCAGCGGGAATCCAGGAATCACAAACAGCATGGCACCGATGTAAGCCGTATCATGCTGCAATGCGACGGGCTCGAAAATACCAATCAATCGCAGGGTGCCCGTGCAGGCGAGTGCCGCGACGGCCACGCATACGAACGTCACGAAGAACTGGTTGAGATGGTGGGCGAACAGGCGGCGGCGCAGCCAGTGACCAAGTCCCGCGCCAATGAACGCGCCGATCATGTCGAAGGGACCGCCACCAAGCAGGAACACGAAGGATGCGCAGGCGCAGGCCGAGGCGAATCCCGCGAACGCCGGCGAATACAGGGGTTTGCGTCGTTCGATCATGTCGAGTCGTTCGTGGGCTTGGCGAACGGTGATGCCTTGCGATTGGTCCGCTTCTTTTCCGACGTGGTCGAAATGTTCGGCGTATTGACCTTTTGGCGGCTTGTGATTGCGATTTTTGCGCGCTTTTTTCGTGGTCGATTCGCTTGACGTAACGTTGGCCGCGCTGGCGGTTTCACGCTTGGTTTCACGTTCGGCTTCACGTTCGGCTTCACGTTCACCGCGATTATGCTGCTCGCTTGCCGCTTCGATGTCACGCAAGTGCAACGGCTGCGCGGTGGTATCGGTCACTTCGGCGCGTTCCGTCACCATTTCAAGCGCGTCGAGCACGGGATCATCAGATCCCTCCTGATTCTGTTCGGCTTTCTGACGTTCGCGAAGACGCTTCGACAGGTCAGCCGACACCTGCGACGCATCACGCTTATCGAGATGCTGCATAAGCCCTTCGGACACGTCGGATTGGCTGTGGTACATCGATCCTTTGCCGAGGTTCACGTTGAACCAGTCAGCGAAGTGTTCGAGCAGCCAAATGCGTTCCGTATTGACGCCGGTGGTTGGCAGGTCGATGACTTCGGTGATGCGGTCTTTGCCGTCGGTGCAGGAGGCTTCGATGTCGGTGAGGTTCACGTCGGCACGTACGTGCACGCCGAGCGGATAAGCGATGCGGTGCATCATTTCGCGGACACGGAAACTTCCGGTGCCCGCGCCGAGATCGAGCATGCCGACGCGTACGATCACGCTGGCTTTTGCTGCGATTCCCGCTTCAGCAACCGGCTTGTCCCAATCCCGTTCAATATCTTCCATATCGAGCGGAATGGAGTGTGTATGGAATTTGCTGACGGCCGAAGCGCTTTTTTCCGCGCTTTCGAAATTCGTCTCATGTTCATGTTCGTATTGTGCGCTCACAAGTTCAGGTCTAACGTGTGGGCTGGTCGGAGGATTTTCGAAATTTCCGTCGATTTCACCTTGTGGACACCACTGGACCACGATGCGGACATTTTCGGTATTTCCGTAACCAAACTGTCGATTTGCCGAGCATACAATGGGTACGCATTTACCCACCAGACTTAGGGCTGTGGGCTCGCAACAGACGGCCAAAACAATCGCGGAGGTGCCGCGAAGGACCGACAGACCGGGCAACCCGATGGTTTGGAGAAGGAGGTCTGATGACAACAGAAAACGAACAGATCACGCCTGCCGACGCAGCTATCGTCTCGTCCGGCACCGGCACCAAAGGCCCCGAGGAGCGTGATCTTCCCGCTTCCCTCAAAGAGGAAATGGATCTGTGTTTGCAGATTCTTCGCGAGGTGCTCGGCGAATTCGATGAAAAGCTGCTGGCCAAGTTCGATGAAGTGCGCGAACACGCACTGAACGCCAGTGCCGAACGTTTCTCCGGCATTCTGACGGATACGAATCCGGATCAGGATGACCTGCAGAAGGTCGTCGACATCATCGATAAAACGGATGTGCATGAGGCACAGCTGCTGGCCCGCGCCTTCACCACCTACTTCCATCTGGCCAACCTATGCGAGGAGAACTACCGCGTCTCCGTGCTGCATAGCCGTGAGGCCGCCGTAGATGAAACTCAAGCCGTCGACCCAGTGAACGAAATGACCTGCGCCTACCACCAGCTCATTAACGAAATGGGTCCGGCCAAAGCCAAGGAACTGCTCGACCAGCTCGAGTTCCATCCGGTGTTCACCGCGCATCCGACTGAAGCCCGCCGCAAAGCCGTGGAAGGCAAAATCCGTCGCATCTCCCAGCTGCTCGCAACGCACAAGCTGCTTGGCGGTTCAGACAAGAAGGAAAACTCCCGTCGACTCTTCAACGAGATTGACGCGCTGTTCCGCACCTCTCCGATCGCACTGAAGAAGCCGACTCCGGTTGAGGAATCTGAAACCATTCTCGATATTTTCGACAATACGTTGTTCTATACCATTCCACAGGTGTACCGTCGTTTCGACGATTGGATCCTCGGAGATAAGGCTGGCCTCGTGCCGCCGGTATGCCCGGCGTTCTTCCACCCGGGAAGCTGGATTGGCTCCGACCGTGACGGCAACCCGAATGTCACCGCCAAGGTGAGCCGTCAGGTGGCCCGCAAGTTCAGCGACCACGTGCTGGGCGCGTTGCAAATCGAGACCCGCCGCGTTGGCAAGAACCTGACGATGGAAGCTGAGACCACTCCGCCGAGTGCCGAGCTCAAGAGCCTGTGGAACCATCAGAAGGAAATGAGCGAGCGCCTGACCGACAAGGCCGCACTGATCTCCACCAAGGAGCTGCACCGTGCCGTCATGCTGGTCATGGCCGATCGTCTGAAGGCCACCATCGACCGCGATGCTGATCTCATGTACCACTCCTGCGAGGATTACATCGCCGACCTGAAGGTCGTGCAGCGCTCCCTCGCCGAAGCCAACGCCAAACGTTCCGCCTACGGCCCGCTGCAGGACCTCATCTGGCAGGCAGAGACCTTTGGCTTCCATATGGTCGAGATGGAGTTCCGCCAGCACTCCGTCGTGCATTCCCGAGCGCTGGAGGATATCCGCGAACATGGTCTGCACGGTGAGCGTGGCGAGCTGCAGCCGATGACCCACGAGGTGCTCGACACCTTCCGCGCGCTCGGTTCCATCCAGAAGCGCAATGGCATCAAGGCCGCCCGCCGTTACATCATCTCCTTCACCAAGAGCGCCCAGAACATCAAGGACGTGTACGAACTGAACCGTCTGGCGTTCTCCCACCCCGAGGATGTTCCGACCATCGACGTGATTCCGCTGTTCGAGCAGCTTGAGGATCTGCAGAACTCGGTGGACGTGCTCGAGGAAATGATCAAGATCCCGGAGGTCCAGGCTCGTCTGAAGGCCACCGGCGGCAAGATGGAAGTCATGCTCGGCTACTCCGACTCCTCGAAGGACGCCGGCCCGACCTCCGCCACCCTTGCCCTGCACTCCGCGCAGGAGCGCATCGCCAAGTGGGCCGAATCGCACGACATCGACCTGACCCTGTTCCATGGCCGCGGCGGCGCCGTCGGTCGTGGCGGCGGCCCGGCCAACCGCGCCGTGCTCGCACAGCCGGTCGGCTCCGTGAAGTGCCGTTTCAAGCTCACCGAGCAGGGCGAGGTCATCTTCGCCCGCTACGGCAACCCGGCACTGGCCATCCGCCACGTCGAGTCCGTTGCGGCTGCAACGCTGCTGCAGTCCGCTCCGAGCGTTGAGAAGCGCAACACGGATATGACCAAGAAGTACGCCGACATGGCCAGCAAGCTCGACGAGGCCGCGCACAACCGCTTCCTCGACCTGCTGAACACCGACGGCTTCGCACCGTGGTTCTCCACCGTCACGCCGCTGACCGAAATCGGCCTGCTGCCGATCGGCTCCCGTCCGGCGAAGCGTGGTCTGGGCGCCAAGTCCCTCGACGATCTGCGCACCATTCCGTGGATCTTCTCCTGGGCACAGGCCCGCATCAACCTGGCCGCATGGTACGGCCTCGGCACCGCGTGCGAGCAGTTCGGCGACCTGAACACCTTGCGTCAGGCGTACGAGGAGTGGCCGCTGTTCTCCACGTTCATCGACAACATCGAAATGTCGCTGGCCAAGACCGACGAGCGCATCGCCAAGATGTACCTTGCCCTCGGCGACCGTGAGGACCTCAACAAGAAGGTCCTCGACGAGATGGAGCTCACCCGCAAGTGGGTGCTCAAGATCGTCGGCGACGAATGGCCGCTGCAGCACCGCCACGTGCTCGGCCAGGCCATCCGCATCCGCTCGCCGTACGTGGATGCGCTGTCCGCCACTCAGGTGCTCGCCCTCGGCTCGCTGCGCAAGCGCGTGGACAAGGAAGAGCTCACGCACGGACAGAAGGAGAACTACACCTACCTGATCCTGTGCACCGTGTCCGGTGTCGCAGCAGGCCTGCAGAACACGGGCTGATCTTCGGCTGACCGCCTGACAAAAGCGAGCGGGGAGGTTCCGTGCCGATAAACGGCGCGGGCCTCCCCGTTCGCGTTATCCGGCGTTTTGTCCTATTCTTATGGAATCAAACATAGGATTGAAATAGCTTGGAAGAGGAACTACAGCATTACACTGAACCTTTTCTTATACGTTTTCCAATCTGGCCGGGTTCGTCAAGGAGGCCGTCAATGGGGAAAATATGGTGTCGCAGAGCAGCGGCATATATTCTTCGCATAATACTGCCAACTTCATTGCTATCACAATTAATAAACAGCGTTTTATATGGAAGATCTTCCATAGATGGAACCATGGGAATCTGGATTAACTGCGTCTCCATAATCATCGTTTGCGTGATTTCTGCCTGTTCTACGCGCAACGGACAAACTTGGTCGCATCATTTTCTAGGACTGCAGGTAGTCGATCAATATTCCAACCTGCCCATATCGGGAGTAAGGATGGGTTTACGCGAGATAGCTCACTGCGTTGATTTCGTGCCATGTTTCATTGGGTTTCTTTGGCCTTTATGGGACACCAAAGGACAAACCTTCGCCGATAAAATCATGAAAACAACAGTGATCAGCATTAAATAGATATAATAGAAGCGACGCAATGATGCGTCACTGGATAAAAATAAATTCGAGGCTAACGGAGACTACAAATGAACCTTCATAAAAAAATCGCGTTCGCCACAGCACTAACGGCAATACTGGCGTTCTCTTGTCCCCCATCAGCAATGGCTAGCACTTCTGGACATGACTGAAATACCTTCAATTCTTCCGCAGAAGTCGCTCTGCAAGAAAAACTCTCTAACATTGCTTCCACGAATAACTTAGACGTCGAATTCGGCGAATTTAAAATCGATGCTCCTCAAAGTACGATTGATGAATACCACGGTGATGCCAATCTATACGCTGAATCTATTGCGAAAGCATACGAAGAAGATACAGCCTCTAATACCAGAGAAACCAAAAACGCAAGCACACGCGGTACGGCAACATATACCTCAAGCGTCTTTTCTGGAGTCCCAGCAGGAGGAGCTTGTTGGGTAAAGCAAGATTTTCGAGCTACAGTAACGAATTACAAAGTTACCTCAAAATCCTTGCTTGGAAGCTCATACCAGACCGGGGTCTGTGTTTTCCAATGGTCTCCAAATTATTCCTGGTTTGAAGGAAATCTGAATGTTCTTAGCAAAGGAACTTTTCATGCGGTTGTCAAAGGAGGTCCCGTCTCTTTCGCCGCAACTTTCAAAGCATTTTTTCATACCAATAAAGCATCGTTGTATCAAGAATTTCAATGAATAACAGCAAATATTGCAGTTACACGAAATGAAAGGATCATCACCGACATCCATATGAAGACGCCCGAGGCGAGTAGCATAGCACCGTCTCGGGCGCTGCAGCTGGCCTGCAGAACACGGGCTGATTTCTGGTTTGTGTTTTGTCAAATTGAAGTAGTCCAAAACAGCGTGTCGGTCCAGTCCGAAGGGGCCGGTGCCGTTTTGTTGGACTCATCATTGATTCCATCACCACCAATCATGCCACAAGACCGAGCCCGCGTCGACGCTCCATGATGCCCGTGTCCGAACTCCGTCTTGATCCTCTTGTCCCGGTACCGGACCATGTAGTCGTCGAGCATGTTGATGAATCCGTCCATCGAGACGCCCGCGAAGCTGCGTTTGTGGAAGAACTCCTGCCTGAGACGGCCGAGGAACCCCTCCGCGGCGGCGTTGTCCGGACTGCATCCCTTCGCGCCCGTCGAACGCGTCAGGTCGTCGTCCTTGCGGATGCGGATCCACCCGGGCCACCGGTAGTGGCGGCCATGGTCGGAATGGATGATTGGTTTCTCCCCGTCCTTGAGCGTGGAGCACGCGTCGGCGAGCATGCCGTTGGCCAATGCCGAGTCCGGGCTGGTGCCGATCGTCCACGCGACCGGCATGCCGTCATGGCAGTCGATCACGGGCGACGGGCAGGCCTTGCCCGCGGGGATCGAGAACTCCGTGAGGTCCGTGACCCACGGCATGTTCGGACGCTCGGCGTGGAAATCCCCGTCCACCAGGTTCGCCGGGGCCTTGGTCAGCTCGCCCTTGTACGAGCCGTGCCGCTTCGCGCTCCTGGACAGGGGGCACCAGGCCGTGCCTGGTCATGAGCCCCATGATCTGCTTCGCGCTGGCCACGATTCCCATGCCCCTCAGCTCCAGGTGGACCCGCTTGTACCCGTACCTGCGCTTGCTGTTCTCGAACGCCTCGCGCACGAGCTCCAGTAGACCGGAGTCCTTGTCGGGGCGTTTCATGGCGTCGGGCTGGTAGTGGTACGTGCCGCGCGCGACGCCCACCACGGGCAACAGGCTTCCGGCGGTCACGCCGAGCTTCTCACTGGTCTGTTTGACGAGGAGCGTCTTCTCGTGGCCGGCCGGGTTTTCCGGGTCTGTGCCTGGCTCTTTTCCCAACAGCTCCAACGTGCCCTTCCGGATCGCGATCTCGATGTCCGGCTCCTTCTTCTCCCGCCGCTGCCGTTCGACATCGGCGTCCAGTTCGTCCAGACGGGCCTGCAAGCGCGCGAGTCTGGCCTCCATGGACGCCAGCGTGTCCACCGGATCCGCCGTGTCCCGAGGCCCGGATGCGGACGTCGGCATGTTTCCCGACGCCATAGTCGCCACGCCGGCTTTCCTCTCCCCGGCCGTCGGGGGCTTCCTCCTGGACGCCTCCGCCACGGGTGCGCTCCTCCTCGAGCCGGTCCGCGTACCACGACAGCAACGCGCCCTTGCCGGGATGGCCGAGCTCGCGGATCACGTCGGCGGCGCAGCGCTCGTATCTGACGTACAGGTCCACGGCCCTGCCGCGCTGCTCCCTGCCGTACCTTGCCATAAGGGGGGGTTCTCCTCCCGGTCGGGGAGTCCAAGAAAACGTCACCACCTCGAACCCAAAACACCGACTTGACTAAATACACATCTACGACACCAGCGCGAACAGGACCGAGGCCGAAACGGGGCTCAAACGCCTGTGCTCGTGGATGATGCAATCGAGGCTGGAGCCCATGAAGGCCCTCGCCCGACAGCTCCGCCGCCATTGGGACGACATCCTGGCCTACTTCGACCACCGGCGCACCAACGCGGTCCTCGAGGGCCTGAACAGCATCATCCAGAACGTCAAGACCCGCGCGAGGGACTTCAGGAACATGGACTATTTCAGCACGATGATCTACCTGACCTGCGGCAGACTCGACCTGCGAACCGTCGCCACCTGACCCGCTTTACCCACACCAAACAGCGAAAGGCCAGGAATACTTAGAAAATCTAAGGAAACCTCACCATCCGAGCTGAGACAGGAGAAGAAGAGATGCACCGCTGCAACGACTATTAGCAAGCATAATCGGACTAGCCTTAATTGCGGGGACAGCCGCCTGTGAGGGAAGCCAAGTAAAGGAAACAACAGAAGCCATCTCCTCTATTGGCAAAGTATCCCTCTCCTCTAAAAAGGCAATTGCGCTAGCAAGACAGAAATACGACACCCTATCCAGCGAAGACAAGCAGAAGGTCAGCAATGCCGGCACCTTGAAAAAGGCTAGCCGAAGATATGAAGGACTTATCAAGGAGCAGAGATGCGTCAAAAATCTGATTGATGCCTTCGACAAGAAAAATTCCGTAATGGAGGAAACAACCGGTTCCGCACAAAACTGGGCCAAGCAGACACTGCAGGCAGTTTCCGACGAAAAAGAAACCCTTTCAAATCACGATGCTTCCGAATTCGTAGACGCCTCGTTCAGGGAATTTTTCAAATCTTACGATTCTTCCCTACAGTCGCAGCAAGACGGTCTTGGCCGTTACCCTGACGACGCAGATGCCTATAACAGCAAATTTATCGATTCCGGGTTGAAGATACAGAACAAGCTGATAACAGAAGAAGCCAAGGAGTACGCGCTCGTAACGCTAGAGCAGACAAGCCAACAATTTCTAGGGAAAATGGATTCCTTGGGCAAAGCCGTGAAAATTGATACATCCAAGGGCCAAGTGGAAGTCACCGTCGAAGGTTTCGCAATTCGTCCAGAAGACACGGTCGCTTTGCAGCAGTTCGGAGAAGCCGGCGACGATCAAGAATGCGGATACCTCCTGTTGATCGTCAAAAATATTTCTCATCCCGTGTCCGATGACTATTCAGGTCATATAAGATTCGACGAAATCGGAACCATTTCAGACGAAGAAGGCGTTCAGCGCACAAGTTCCGACTCGTCTTTGAAATATCCGGGATATGAGTGCGGTGGCGGCGCGGCATTCGGCGTATACCCGGGATCCGACGTACAAATCGGTGAGACGAAACGTATAAGCATCCCTTATGTCGTAAACAAATCCACCAACACTGTTCGAGTCCAAATGAATGATGATTCGTTCCTCATTCTTCCAGTAGGAAGATAGACAATAGGCCAGTCCTCTCGCTCGGGGATCGGCCTTACAACTCTAAGCAAAAGTTTTCTGCTGGTTCTTCGATGCCCTGTCAGCTGAAATTGGCATCAATGCATTAGTTCTCGTCGAAGATGACAGTGAATAACGCCGATGGCATATTGTTGATTAAATTATTCGGCACTCTTGGAATAAAGCTCTCATCAATTCAAACAACGGTAGATGGTGGATCGTCCGACGCCCATCATCGCGGCAATCTGGTCCACCGTCACCGTCTTGGATTCGTACAGACGCCGCGCCTCTTTGACCTGCTTCTCGTCAAGTTTGGCGGGTCGTCCGCCCTTCCGCCCGCGGGCACGAGCGGCCTCGAGTCCGGCGCGCGTGCGTTCTCGGATTAAATCACGTTCGAACTGCGCGAGACTGCCGAAGATGTTGAATACGAGCGTGCCTCCTGGAGTGCTCGTATCGATCGACTCGGTCAGGGATCTGAACTGCATTCCCCTCTCGTCGAACGTGGTCATCAGGTCGACCAGGTTCTGCATGCTCCTTCCGAGACGGTCCAGCTTCCACACCACGACCATGTCGCCCTCGCGCAGGAGGTCGAGCATGTGGTCAAGCTCAGGACGATGGGCCTTCGCGCCGGAGGCCACGTCGGTGAAGATCCGGTCGCAGCCGGCTTTTTCGAGTGCGTCCTTCTGCAGGCTGGTGGTCTGGTCGTTGGTGGAGATCCTCGCGTATCCGTAAATCATGCTCGCCATGTGTCCGACCATGCCACTACCCGTCAATGGCATGGAGTTTCGGAACATTATTCGTCGGAGTGTCGTGGACACGGCAACCGATCCGCCATCCGTTCCGGAAACCTCCGTTTTAGGGAGTGGATCGAACCGCCCACATTGCGAAAAATCTTTCAGCCGGGAGCAACAGACTAGAAAACATCATGATTCCGGTTATTCAATCGACATGGCTTACCGTTTTATAGCGTGACGGTCACCTCGGCACTGTTGACATGCCAGTCACGCCAGAGCGTCCTCAGGCAAATGATGCACATATGAGGTCGTTCGAACCGCGGAACGATAGGTCACCCCCGTCCGGAATTCATTTTCGATGACAATGATGCGTTGGCGCAACACCAAGGACGATGGAGCGACGGATCCATGCGACGTTCGAGGAATCTCGTCTCGCCACCTCGGATTTCGGTCGAAGCTATTTGGGAAACACGGCCGCATATCAAACATGTACATGGAACATGTACGTCACATCAGAATCCGAAAACAAGCAAATTTCCCGACATCACCCTCAACCGAGGTGGAAACACGCGGAGAGAATGGCTATATGGAGCCAATTCTGCAGTCTTGAAAAGAAATATATTATCCGGTTGACATATCGCTCGTTCGCAAGTATCATGAGAATCGTCAACGATGAACAGAGGAGATTCCAAACAAAGGTTATACGTTTAACGTTAACTTGTAGATTTATTCTTTTACGCTCGGACATTGCTGTGCGGCATAAAAGAATGTTAATCGGTTGAAATATCCCTTGTCCACGGAGACACAGGAGGAAATGCCTGTTTTGCGGGCATTGAATGGCGAAGGAGCATCATGAAAAAGAACGCGTTAATGACAGTGTTGTCGGCGACGGCGGCCGCGACGATGATCGTCGGAATGCTTGCCGGATGCGGAGGGAAAACCAGTGCCACGAAGGACGCCGACGGCGCCACCGTGATCAAATTCGGCATCAATGTGGCGAACCCGGCCAAGCAGGAGCCGGCAACGAACGCGATCGTCGAGGCCTTCAATAAAGAGAACAAAGGAAAATACAAAGTACAGTTCGAGGCGGCCGACACCGAATCGCATAACAAGAACATGAAACTGGAGGCGTCCGACGGAACGCTTCCCCAGGTGTTCTGGGTCGAGGGAAGCCAGGTCACCGATTTCAACGAATCCGGGGTCCTGTTGGACCTCAAGGACTTCCTGAAGCAGAATCCGAATGTCAAAAAGGCCTTGAACGGTTCCGAGAAAGCGTTCCAGGACGACTCCGGGGTCCAGTACGGGCTGCCGTACCAGAGCAACGTGCAGGGCATTTTCTACAACAAGGAGTTGTTCGACAAGGCCGGTGTGGAATATCCGAACGACGACACGACATATGACGAGTTCATCCAGATGGTCGACAAGCTGAAGGCAAGCGGCGTCACCCCACTGGCCATCGGCAGCAAGAACAGTTCCTTCGCCATGTGGGAATTCAATCTGTGGCTGGCCAGATATGGATGGTCCGATTCCGTTCAGGACATCCTGAACGGAAAGCAGAAGTTCAACAATCCCGAATTGGTCAAGGCGTTCTCCAAGATACAGGGCCTGTCGAAAGCCGGAGCGTTCCCCGAGAACATGTCGACCATCGAGTACTTCGACGCGAAGCAGCAGTTCGATACCGGCAAGGCCGCAATGTTCGGCAGCGGCCAATGGGATTGCGCGGAGTTCGACAAGAATCTCGGAGACAGAATCGGATTCTGGTGGGGGCCGACCTTCAAGGATTCGAAAGCCGACCAGAAGCTCGACATGAAGGTCCCGTCCGCTCCGATTGCGGTGAGCGCTTCCGTGTCCGACAATGAAGATATCAAAAACGCGACTTATGCGTTCCTGAAGTTCTACTACAGCAAGGACGCAGCCGAACTGTCGTACGAAAACTCCATGTTCCCCGCGACTTCCTACGTCGGCATCACCCCGGACTCCAAGCAATATTCGATGTCCGCCATGGCCGACGCCCTGTCCAACGGATACGAGTCGCCCGTCGCGGCACCTGACCTGACCGTCCCGTCCGCGGTCCAGCAGTCTCTGTACGACGGCCTGTTCGGAGTTATGCAGGGCACCTACACGCCACAGCAGGCCCTCACGAAAATGGATGAGGCCCTTGCGAACAGCAAGTGATTCGCCGGCCATCAATTAAATCAGCCAGCTGGGCTGGACCAGACACAAGAATCGCCCATCCGGCCCAGCGGCAATTGAAATTGAAAACAGAAAGTGTATTAGTATGCGTTGGCTCAGTAAGACACGCTATAAAATAGGCTTCTTGGTCCCGACACTCCTCGTCTATGTCGTGTTCATCATCCTGCCTATTTTCATCGCCATTGGCTACAGCTTCACCAGATATTCCGGCATCGGAAAAGCACGCTTCATCGGGCTGGATAATTACAAAAGGCTGTTCCACGATCAATTGTTCTGGAAATCACTGCAGAACACCGCGATAATCTTCGTATTGGCTTCGGTGCTGCTGCTCGTGCTCTCGTTCCTGCTCGCGCTTCTACTCAACAACAAGCTAAAGTTCGCGGACACCTCCAAGGCACTGGTCTTCTCCCCCGCGATCATCGCCCCCATCATCGTCGGCATCATCTGGGTCTACATCCTGGATCCGAAGATCGGCGTGATCAATAACATACTGCGTTCAATCGGCGCCGGATCGCTGGCGAAGCAATGGATCGGCGGCACAGTCCTTTCTCCATACAGCATGGCGATCATCTATTTCTGGCAGCAGCTCGGATACCTTACCACCATCTTCATCGCCGGACTCAAGATGATCCCGGAGGAGGTTCTCGAAGCGGTGAAGGTCGATGGCGCGAACGCGGTGCAGCGTGTCTTCTACGTGATCATCCCCATGATGCGTTCGTCCATCTCCACGGTGATTGTGCTGATCATCACCGGAATATTCAAAATCTTCGAAATCGTGCAGCAGACCACCGGCGGCGGTCCGAACCATATGTCCGAGACGCTGGTCACGTACAGCTACTCGATGACATTCCAAAGCAGTGAATACGGATACGGCATGTCCATCGCCACGGTCACGTTCCTGATTTCACTGGGTATCACTGGCATCTATTTCCTCTTCAGCAAGGAAAGGGGCTGAACCCATGCTATCCAAGAAGACAAAGACGGTTTTCTACGTGCTAATGGCGTTGATTACGCTAATCATGGTTTTCCCGTTCTTGTGGATGCTCATGATGTCCTTCAAGAGCAATTCCGAGATCATGTCGAATCCTCTGGCATGGCCCAAGGCGCTGGATTTTTCGAACTACGCCAACGCGCTGCACACGTTGAATTATCCGAGACTGTACGCGAACACGTTCATCGTATGTGCGATCTCGATCGTCATCGAGCTGACGATCACCTTCCTCAGTTCTTTTGCTCTGGCGAGGATGACGTACAAGCGCCCGGGTCTCTCCAAGGCAGTCTACGCCTTCCTGATCACCGGCCTATGCGTCTCGCCGTTCATTCTCCTGTTCCCGGTCTACAAAATCAACCTGTTTTTCGGCCTGAAAGAGCAATTCGCGCTCATATTCCCGTATGTGGCATCCTCCATTTCCTTCAACACACTGCTTTTCGTCGGCTATCTGAAGGCCCTGCCCGTCGAGATCGACGAAGCGGCCGTCATCGACGGATGCTCCATATGGGATCTGATGATCAAAATCATCCTGCCGATGACAAAACCCGTCATCGCGACGGTGGTCATCTTCAACGTCCTCTACATCTGGAACGAGTACCCGTTCGCATCCGTCATGCTTAGGCAGCAAAGCGCATACACCCTGTCGATGGGCGCGTCCTTCTTCAAGGGAACATACACGGTTGATTACGGCGGCATCGTCGCCTCGAGCGTGATGATCATAATCCCCGAGCTTATCTTCTACGGGCTGTTCCAGAAGAAGATCGTCGGCGGCATGGTCGCCGGCGCAGTCAAGGGCTAATAAAAACCAATAAAACAAAGGAGATTACCATGAGTGAAATTACCGGTCTTTTCAAAGACCTCACCGAGATTAAGCACGCCCGGAACGGACGGCTCGCGAGCTGGGACCAACGAGGGAAGAACCAGGACTACTGGGAGATCCCCGCCGGCGAGAGCATCACGCTGGGCGAAATCGAAGGCCCCGGCTGCATCACGCACATGTGGATGACCTCCTCGTGCCGCAAGGTCGTGGCGCCAAGCATCCTCGATCCGGTGCTCAACGCCTCGGCCGCTCCGGTCATGGAGATCCACCCGGCGCTTGGCGTCATTTGGGACGCCTACGACCCGTTCTACTACCGCAAGGCATTGATCAAAATCACCTGGGACGATCAGGACGTTCCGAGCGTGCTGGCGCCGCTCGGTGACTTCTTCTGCATCGGCAACAGCTATCCGGGCAACTTCTCCTCGCTGCCGTTTAATGTGTCACTCAAGCCCGAAGAAGCCGGAAAATACGGCGCTCCGTGCTCCGTGTCCTGCTACTTCCCCATGCCCTTCAACAAGAAGGCGAAGATCGAGATCATCAACGAGAACGAGCTGCCATTTATTCTGTACTTCAACATCGATTACGAAATGTACGACAAGCCGCTTCCGGAAGACACCGCCTACTTCCACGCGGCCTGGCATCGCGAGAACCCATGCAACGGCTGGGGTCCGGACCTGCAGGTGAATTCGCCCGAAGTCAACAACGTCACCAACTTCAAGGGCGAGAACAACTACACGATACTCGATGTCGAGGGCAAGGGGCATTACGTGGGATGCAACCTCACCGTGAAGCATTTCCAAGGAAGCTGGTGGGGCGAAGGCAACGACATGTTCTTCATCGACGGCGAGGAATACCCGAGCCTTAACGGCACCGGCACCGAAGACTACTTCAACCACGCATGGGGAATGCAACGCAACGCGTATCCGTTCTTCGGGACCATCGTCCACGAGGGGGATACGGATGGATTCCAGGTCTCGTACCGTTGGCACATCACCGATCCGGTCCGCTTCAACAAGCATCTGAAGGTGACCATCGAGCACGGCCACGCGAACCAGCTGTCCGACGATTGGAGCTCGACAGCGTATTGGTATCAGACGTTGCCGACGGCAACGCCCATCACCATCGCGCCCGTCGAGGACCGTCTGCCAGTAGTCCCGCAGCCTCCGGAGCGGAAACTGGTCCCGCCGGCCCTCACCGACGAGCAGAAGGCCGCCCGCGAATCCTACGAAAAGCGTTGGAAGGAATACAAGCCGCTTCGCGACGAGCAATTCAGAATCAAGGAGGACAAGGCAAGGCGCGAATCCAAGCTGAACACGGAATTCGCCAAGAAGCTGCGCGCACGGTTCGATTCGGAGCAGAACGATGAGTGAGAAAATCATGCAGGCCGCGATCGAGCGGGCGGAAAGATGCATCGCGGAGAAAGCCCCGACGGTATCCTCGGCGCCAAGCCGTCAAAGATACCATTTCATGGGCCCCTGCGGATGGATCAACGATCCGAACGGCCTGATCTATTTCAAGGGGAAATACCACTTCTTCTACCAGTTCAACCCTTATAGCGGCTTCTGGTCGCAAATGCACTGGGGACATGCAGTCAGCGATGACCTGATGCATTGGGAGCAGCTGCCCGTCGCGCTTGCGCCGAGCGAAAGCTATGACGACCACCCGCAGGGAGGATGCTTCTCCGGCAGCGCGATCGAAAAGGACGGGAAGCTGTATCTGATCTATACGGGCACCGCCAACAACGGCAACGGCTTCGAGCAGACGCAGAACGTCGCCGTAAGCGAGGACGGGATTCATTTCAAAAAGTATGAGGGCAATCCCGTCATCGAACCACCCAGCGGCATCCCGCATGATTTCTTCCGCGATCCCAAGGTCTGGGAACACGATGGGACCTATTACCTGGTATGCGGCGCCCAACGCGACGGAAAAGCACAAGCCCTGCTGTATCGCTCGCCGGATCTGCTGCATTGGGATTTCTTCAATGTCCTGTTCGAATCACGCGGCGAATGGGGATACATGTGGGAATGCCCCGATTTCTTCCCGCTTGGGGATCAATGGGTGTTCCTCTGCTCCCCCATGGGCGCCGGCGAAAGGACCACGGTCTATTTCGTGGGTGATTTCGATTATCGGACGGGAAGCTTCACCTATACCGTCACGGGAGAGGCTGACTGGGGATTCGATTTCTACGCCCCCCAGACGTTCCTGGACCATCGGAACCGCCGCATCATGGTCGGATGGGCCAATGAATGGGATTGGATGCCGTTCTGGAAAGACTGGGGCCCGACTTGGAGGGAAGGCTGGTGCGGCTCCTTCGCCATTCCGCGAGAGATCCGCCTGAATGACGACCTGACCCTATCCGCGACACCGGTTTCCGAAGTGAAGCTGCTATACGGCGAAAAGGCGCCCATCCCGAGCGAGCTCGAAGTCGGAGAAGAGCCGACATCCATTCAGGTCGGAGATGGCGTGGCCTACGAATTGGCCTTCGACATCGACCTGACGAAGACCGACGCGAGCAGTCTCACGCTGAAACTAAGGCAGCATGACGACCACGCGCTGACCGTCACGTTCGATTTCACGGCCGCGCAGCTGCGTGTCGACCGGAACAACGCGGATGGGTGGAGCAAAGGCACGTCCCGCAGCCCCCTCCCGCTTCACGGGAAGGAACGGCTTGACGTGGTCGTGCTCAGCGACCAAAGCTCTGTGGAGATATTTGTCGATGGCGGACGTATTGTTCATTCAATGAACGTATTCGCGGGCAATGACCACAACGGCGTCTCCTTCGCTTCTTCCGAGGGAGGCGCCTCAATCCGCGATCTGATCGGACACGGGTTGAACTCGGTCTGAATCGCTTGGCCGGACTAAAGGTATATGGGCTAAACAATATATAATGTTTAGCCCATATACTGCGTCGTGACGTGATTGAATAAGGAGCTTTCTCATGGTGACGATTACCGATGTGGCACAAGCCGCTGGAGTCTCCAAAAACACCGTTTCGCGCTACCTCAACCAGCGTGGATACATATCGGACAAGACAAGAGCCGCGATACAGGCGGCCATCGACGAGCTACACTACCAGCCCAACCAGATTGCGCGGAGCCTGTACACGCACAAGACCAATCTGATCGGTCTTGTCATACCCGACGTGGAGCATCCCTTCTTCTCGGCCATAACCGCCCAGATAGAAGACGAGCTGGACGCCCGTGGGTACAAGATGATCCTCTGCAACACGCTGCATTCCTCCAAAAAGGAACGCAGATACCTCGATCTGCTGATCGCCAACAAGGTCGACGGAATCATCATAGGCTCGCATTCCATCGACATCAATTACTCCGATATAGATGCGCCGATCGTCGCATTGGACCGCAATCTGTCCGAAGACATACCCGTCGTCGCCGCCGACCATGCCAAAGTCGGCGAAATCGCCGCGGACGCCTTCATCGAACACGGCTGCCACAAGGTGATCCAGCTGGTGTCTTCCGGATACGTCAAAACACCTTCAAGCAAACGGCATGAGGTCTTCACGAAAAGGATGTGCGAGGCAGGCATCACCTGCATCGTGCAGGAACTTCAGCTGAACCAGTTCGAATTCCAAACCTATCTGAAAACAGCGGACGAGATCCTAGATTCATATCCCGGCCTGGACGGTGTTTTCTCGGCCGATCCGGTCACCGCCGCCATCCAGAGGCAGGCCCTTGCGCGAGGAATGAGGATCCCGGATGACATCTTCATGTTCGGATGCGACGGCACGTTCCTTGCCGAGGCCGTTTTCCCGCCATTGCCTACGGTCGCGCAGCCATATGACCAAATAGCCAAGACCGTGGTCGACGTGCTCATGAAGAAAATAAACGGCGAGAAACTGGAGAAAATGTCCTACATCATTCCGATATCGGGCAGGAGCATGCCCGCCGTCTCCAACTAACGCTGATCGGGCGTCGTGCGCCTTCGAAGCCATCATTACCGTCAGGGGAACCAAGGCGTACCGGTCATGCCCGGTTCCCCGAGCCGGAATCTGGGCATGGCCCTCCCTCGGCCGGCCGGATCCCCGGGGCCGCGTCCAACTCTTTTCCCGGCAATCCGATCACGTCATGCCCGATCTCGGACCAGACGCCCGCCCCGCGCGGACGGCGTGATGAGGAACACTTGTATTTAGATGCTCCTATACATTGTCGAGTGTTTGGGTGTGTTGTTTCGGTTCGGTTATCGAGTTGATCCATTGGATGGCCCGTCGTCCGGGTCGGGCGGGTCGCTCTGCGCGATCCGTCTGGCCAGTGCGAGCAGGCTGGCCTCGTCCGGGGTCCTGCCGTCCTCCGCGATCGCCGTCATGGCCCGGACCGCGTTCCCGAAGCCGCTCGCCAGGCTGGCCCTGTGCAGCATCGTCAGCTCGCGCCGTCTCGCCCTGGGATCCAGGGCGTCGAGGTGGGCGGCGAGCCCGTCGGGAAGCTCGCCGCGCAGGGGCGACTCGCCCCACGCGTTGGGTTTGCGGGCAAGCGCGGGCAGCAGCGTGGCGGGGTTCCTAACCGTCGGGCCGCCGTTCCCGTAGGAGCGGGGAAGGGTGTTCACGTGCCTGCCGTCGGCGGTGCGGATCTCCGCCTCGAACGCGCGCAGGCCGGCGAGCAGCGTCCAGCCGCGCCATGACGGGCCCGCGAGGTAACGGACCGAGCCGATCTGGATGTTGTCCTCCTTGTCGGCCTTGCGCTCGACCCATTCGACCGCGTCGAAACGCGCGCGCGGCAGCAGCTGCAGTTCCCGCGCTCCTCGTCGAACAGCTCGCGTATCGGCCTGCCGGAACGGTAGTGGTCCGAATCCGCGATCGCGTCGAGCCTCGACGGCAGATGCCTCGTCAGCTGTCTGTGGCTCTCCGCGTTGGGCTTGGGGCCATGAGGTTGCGGCGCAGGAAGCCGACCGCGTTCTCGACGGACCCCTTCTCGTTTCCGGAATACGGGTTGCAGGACCTCGTCTCGAGCCGGTAGTGGTCGCAGAACATGGCGAACACGCGCACCACGGTCACCTTGTCCCACGCGACGCGGTGTCCCGCGCCGGTGGCGTTGTCGAGCGCCAGCACGCGGGGCGCCATGCCGATGTGGTCGAGGATCTGGGCCAGCCCCTCGCACACGCATTCCGCGTTCTCGCCCGGCATCGCGGCCACGTACCGCATGTTCGAATGCGGGAACGTGGCGACCAAGCAGTGGATCCTGGCGTCGTTGCCGCCGATTGTGGCGACGGCCTCGCCGAAATCGACCTGCATGGCCCCGCCGTGCCAGTCGAGCTCGAGGTACCTGTCGCCATCGGGACGGTGCTCCTCGCGCCACCTCCTCACGTAGCGCTGCACCGACGAGTACGAGCCGCGGAATCCCTCCTCCTCCACGAACCTGGCGTACACGCGCCTGGCGGTATGGCGCTGCTTGCGGGACATGAGCCTGTCCGCGGACAGCCACGAATCCACCGTGCCGGAACACGCGTCGATCAGGGAACGCCGTCCCTTCCTGACCGCGGGCTTGGGGGAGCAGTCCTCCATGGTCGCGTATTTCCTGACGGTATCCCTCGACACGCCAAGCCGCCTGGCGATTTCACGCCATGACACGCCCTGGGCGCCGAGAATCCTGATACGTTGTTGTATCGACACCGGTTTCGTCATTCCTTTCCTTTCCCGAGCGGTCCTGTGCGGGCCGGGTGCGTTTCAACTCGGGAAAATAGCCGGGTTATGGCGGGCCGGTGCCCTTCATCTCGCCATTTCGGTGAAACGGACTAATTCCCACCGCTTTTCGGACCGGAAAGTTATGCCGCATCGGCCTAACTTCTATTGAACAGACACAGACAGCCATCGTGGGCTTATACAACTGGTTCGGTCAGACTTATATTCTCGGCAGATTGAGCCTAGTCCACATTTCTCTATTTCTTTCTCGTCCTGCTTATAACCCCAATGACAACCCTTTTGGTTACGGCTTTCCTTCATGACAAACTGTCTTGGAAGAAGATTGTTCGCATCATAGCGCTGTCTTACTGTTTGACCATATTGGGTGTATTTCTGAACGAGTTGTGTTGTTGACGGAAGACGCCGCACTCGAAGGTTTTTGTTCAGCGCCTAACATGCAGCACTAGCATACTTATCCTCAATCCACTCATGATTCAGTAACAACTGCATGACTCCTGAAACACAGACACATAGCGAAGCCCTCGTTTGTAACTTCCACGAGAGAGAACCTTTGCTATTTTCACTAGAAAATCACACCCTAAAGTGCACCCCTACTCATTTTCCATTAGAATACTCTTAATATCTTAATCATTGTCGATTGAGATTAAATTTTCACATGGAGGAAATTATGAAATCCAGAAGAGTTTTTTTATTCTCCACAATTATCTCAGTTTGCCTATGCACAGTTATGACCACTCCAGCCTTTGCTGTAAATTGGTGGCAGGTTGGATGGATTGTCGCCAATAACGTCATCGACCGGGTAGTCAATCTCGATGGGCAAAGTTCAAATGATCAATATTCCACCTATATGGTTTCACCTTCCATTGTTTTCAACAATGGCACCAATGGGGGGGGGGCGAATTCTATATGCGCCCTCAAGTCTCCAGCCGTGTGACCAGTTTCGAAATGCACGCGCATAGAGCTAACCCCGTCGATTTTGGAGCCAATATAGTTCTAGCCTTGTCCACAACCTCAGGCAAAAGGGTTATCAATAAAACAGTAGGGACAAACCAGTATGTCTCATACACCAGATCAAGCAGCGATGGCACCGGAACATGGGACGCTCGTTTCACCGAAGATGACAGCGGGAAAAATTGGCAGTGTTATTACCGCCAATATTACGGCAATGGAAGAAGTCTTCCAACGATCATCGACGTCCCAAATACCAATCTAATCGACTACCTGGCTAACGATGGCACCACGTTCCGATACAACGCCAACCAAGATCAACCAGGAACAACAAAAGCCCCAACCCTTGACATCAAACAACTTAACAATCAATTTTATGACGAAAAAAGTGGTATATCAGTCGATTATCTTCGCGACTACAATACAGGAGATGATATTATTTTTGAAGATATCATAGATAAAATTCAATTCAATCCCAATGAAAACAATACATCACTCTTCTTTTTATTAGACAACGAATATATTGAATGGAAATTTAATGGAAATATCACCAACAAGTACAAGAAAGAAGACAGAATTAACCTTCATTTTAAAGTAATTACCGTGAAGCAATATAAAGGGATTACATTTGAGAGTATCGATTTCTTCAAAGATTCAAGCAACGGAATAAATAAACAAGGACCATACCCTTGCATCTCCGACTACCTAAAATAAGGAGAACAGTGCAGTACATATATCTCACAGCACTTGCCCTGCTAGGATTATGTATGCTTATTTTTCCAAGGCAACTCTGGAAAATAAGCAATTTCCTCTGGACTCAAAAAGGAGATCCGAGCAATCTATACACATCCTTAATGAGAATAAGCGGTGCCGCCTTTCTTGTTTTAGCTCTTATTCTTTTCATCTTCTGCAGACTGCAGTAACACCTACCTGATCCTGTGCACCGTGTCGGGTGTCGCAGCAGGCTTGCAGAACACCGGCTGATTGTAGCCAGTTTCTTTACAGGGTCCCCGTTCGCACTGCCGATCGGGGACCCTTTTTCATACCTATATCTGCCTTATATATGGCAGAATCGGAGCCTTGTCATGAGCATTCTCGCTTATATATGGCAGACCATCATGCGAAAAACCCACTTCGGGGGTACATTTTTCCGGTTTTTCACCTTTGGGACTGCCATACATAAGCGAAATATCACCGGACAGAACACGAAATCTGCCATACATAAGCGAAATATCGCTCTATTTCCCAGCGAACGGTCAGACCAAAACGTATGATGTTGGCTAGCCTGAACAATGAGGGGTGGAGTCAATGGCAGACGAACTGTTTGTAGACCAGAACGAGGTCGAAGGTACGGCAAGCGGCGCATGGAGCCGCATGCTGGCAGGCAATCGCAGGTTTGCGGAAGGCAAACCGGAACATCCGAATCGTGGCGCCGAAGCACGCGCAGCACTTGTAGACACACACGCACCGGAAGCGGCCGTACTGAGCTGCTCCGACGCACGGGTAAGCCCGGATATTATTTTCGATTCCGGTCTTGGCGACCTGTTCACGGTTCGCACGGCCGGTCAAATCATCGACGAAGCCGTGCTTGCGTCCCTGGAATACGCGGTGACCGTGCTCGGCGTACGTTTGCTGGTGGTGCTCGGCCACCAGAATTGCGGTGCGATCAAGCAAGCTTCCAAGGATTACGAGGCGTTACTGCACGAACTGACCGCCGATGCCGAGGATTCGCTGATGGCCGCCGACAGCATTGCCGACATCGACGAACGCATCTGCGCTTCGGATTCGCTCATGATGCGCACCGTCGGTTTCTCAATCTGGCAGGCGCACGAGTCGGAATTGGAATCCAGCGAGGATTTCGAACGCGTGCACATCGCGCGCACCATCGAACTCTTGGTGGAACAATCCGAAGCGATCCAGCAGGCGCTGGCATCCGACAAACTCATGATCGTCGGCGCAAGGTACCAGCTGGACTCCGGCAAAGTCGAGGTTCTTAGCTTCTGAAACGGATTACAATTCGGAAAACGGAGATTTGCAAAACAGAGATCCAAAAAAGAACAATCCGAAGCTAAGCAATCTAAGAATAATTGAGAAAATCCAAGAAAATCAGGAGATACAGACACTTTGACATACCGCCCCGATAGAGTGGAACCATGTCTCTAGGTTTGAACATTCTTCTGATTTTCGTTTTTCTGTTGCTCGGATCGGTGTTCGCCGGCACCGAACTGGCGTTGGTCAGCCTGCGTGGATCGCAGATCGACCAGATGGAACAGGAGGATGCCCGCGGAAAGCGCGTCGCACAGATCGCGCGAGATCCGAACACGTTTTTGTCGACCGTACAGATCGGCGTGACGTTGAGCGGTTTCCTTTCCGCATCGTTCGGCGAATCGTCGATTTCGCCTTATATTGTGCCGATCGTTGAAAGTTGGGGCGTGCCGACGAGTGTGGCCGCTCCCCTGACCACCATTGTGCTGACGTTGATCATTTCGTACTGTTCGATCGTGATTTCGGAGTTGGTGCCGAAGCGTATCGCCATGCAACGCAACGAGCAGATCGCGCGTGCCGTGGTACCTGCGATTCATGTGTTTGCGAAGGTGTGCAAGCCGATTATTTGGCTGATCGGCAAGAACACGAACATTATCGTGCGCTTGCTTGGTTTCGACCCGAACGAAACCGACAGCGAAGTGTCCGACGAAGAGCTGCGCGTACTCGTCAACACCAATACGAACTTGAGCAAGGACGAACGCACGATTCTCGACGACGTGTTCGACGCGTCCGAAACGATTGTGGCCGAAGTGATGCGCCCGCGTGCCGACGTGGTTTTTTTGGATGGCGATATGCCGATTGAGAAGGCGGCCGCATATGTGAGAGAAATGCCGTATTCCCGCTATCCGGTGACCGGCAAGGATTTCGACGATGTGCTTGGTTTCGTGCATGTGCGCGACCTGCTTGACATTCGCGATCCCGAGGCGAAGACGGTTGCCGACGTGACGCGCGAGGGCATTTCGCTGCCGGGCACGTCGAAACTGCTGCCAAGCCTTGAGCTGCTACGTAAGCGCGGCATTCATCTGGCGGTGGTCATCGACGAATATGGCGGTACCGACGGCATCGTCACGTTGGAAGATATGACGGAGGAACTGGTCGGCGATATTCGCGACGAATATGATCTGCCGGAAGAGAAAGGCGGCGAACGCACGGAACGTACCACGTTCGTCAATGGCGTCGCCACGATCGAAGGCGGCATGACGATTGAGGATTTCGCCGATTTGACCGGTATTGAGCTGGAAGACGGTCCGTACGAGACGGTTGCCGGCTATTTCCTGGCGCATACTGGAAAGATGGGCGAAATCGGCGACGTGCTGCCTTCCGACGACGGTTATGACATGACCGTCACGCAAGTGGATGGCCGTCGTATCGAAACGTTGGAAATCCGCAAGCATACTGTTGACGGCGATGCTGCGAAAGCTGCGAAATAAAACGAAAATAAAACAGACTTGCGATTATGTAAATGCTGATTTTTTACACAATCAACATCAGTAATCGCAAGTCTGCTCTGTTATTAAATCCGCTGAGTTATTGCAGATTCAGCCGCGCAGCATGGGATGGCATTCGTCGTTCCACCATGCAAGCTGCGCGATATTGGCACGGATATGCTCGCAGGACGCATGGAATTTGGCCTGTTCGCTTTCGGTGAGTGTGGGATTGAGGACTTCTTCAACGCCGTTCGCACCGATGATGCACGGCAGGCTGGCGTAATTGCCGCTTTCGCCTTGTTCGCCGGTAAGCAGCGTGGAGCAGGCGGTCGCATAGTGTTCATCGCAGAGCACAGCCTGCGTAAGGCGTGCCGCAGTGGCTGCAATAGCGTATTCCGTGCACTCTTTGCCGGCGTACACGCGGTATCCGCCTCGACGGGCGTCCTGCTCGGTTTCGTCCTTGTCGAGGGCGAATCGTTGCGGATCGTCTTGTGCGAGTTGATCAAGCGGCTTGCCTGCGATGTTCACGTTCGACCAATAGGCGAACTGCGAATTGCCATGCTCCCCCAGCATATATGCGCCGATTGATTTCTGATCCACGTTGACGCGTTTCGCGATGGCGTTGCGCAGTCGTGCGGAATCCAACGCGGTTCCCGTTCCGATGATTTTGCGCGGATCGTAGCCGGTGATGTGCCAGATTTCGGTTGCGACCACATCGCAAGGATTTGAGATGGTGATGATCACACCGTGGAAGCCTGCGTTGAACAGTCGGGAGATCCAGGTGCGTGCAATGTCGGTGGTGACGAACAGTTCGCCGTCACGATCTTTGGCGCTGGTTTTCACGTCGCCGGCAGCGTTGATTACCACGTCGCAGTCGGCTAGCTGCTCGTATTGCGTGCCGTAGTTGCCGATCACGCAGTTATGCGGATAGAAACCCAACGTGTCACTTAAATCCTGACATTCGCTGACTACTTTTTGCTCGTTGATGTCGCACAGCTTCAGTTCTTCGGCCAGTCCTGCGGAAAGCACGGCATTTGCGACATGCGCGCCCACGTGTCCGATGCCGATAATGCCGACTTTTCTCAATACAGTCACAATCGACCCCTCCCTCACTTATTCGATCTTTCTGCGTGGACTGTTTGCACGCAAACGTTTCAGTCGTCACGATTGTAGGCTTGCAAATCGCGGATGTTAAGCGTTCTGTACATCTTATGAACAAAAAGCTATACGAATCACCTATACGTCGTTATCAAACGTGCGTAAGCCGTGGCTAGTCATGGCAATCCGCGCAATGTGACAGCAGTGGCGTGATATCGCAAGTATTTCAACATCACAGGCAACGCAACAACATCGCCCTACGCAAGCTCATCGCAGCATGGCAGCGTGACGGCGAACGCAACAGCATCGCGAGCATCACAACACAACATGACGGTTCAGCTCCCGCCGCAATTGCCTCCATTGCGGCAAATATGCGCTCATACGCCGCTGAAAGTCCTCTCCGTGCCCGTTTTCCCACAGGTGCGTCATTTCGTGCACAAGCACGTATTCCAGGAATCTGGGATCCATAAGACCAAGTTGCAGGTTGAGTCGGATGCGGCCGGTTTTCGGCGTGCATGACCCCCATCGCGACGTCATGATGCGTAACGTGACATGCGTCGGCTTCCGCCCGATAATCGGCGACCATTTCGCAAGCAGCACCGGCAGTTGCGCATTGATGGCCCGTACGGCCCGTTCCTTCGCCGCGTCGTTCCACACGAAAACGCGCGGATTATTCAAGCTATTGGGATCGCCTGGATTGTTTCGATCGCCCACGCCGCCCGAATTTTCCAGGCCATTCAGATTATCCGGACCATGCGAACCATTCACACGGTCCAAACCATTGAAATCGCTTTGACGGATCTGTTCATCCTTGGCTTGCAGCATGGTGCGTCGCGCACGTTCGATCCATGGTTTGCGTTCCGTCACAAATCGTGCGATTGCCGCTTGCGACATGCGAGAAGGTGCGGAGATGACGATTTGCGCGTTCGGCGGTTTGATGCGCAGGTACATGTTTTTGATGGCTTTACGCACGATGGTCACCGTCATCCCAGCGATTTGCGTGGTTTCTTCGGATAGCGTGCGATTACGGTTGCGCACTCCCCTGCTGGCTCTCCCACTGTTGTTACGCTGGCTACGATGATTGTTCGGCATGTCTGCATTATGTCACGACACGCCGAAGACACACCTTGTATTGACTTTCTCTGAAATTCGCGTATTATTTCAATTCGTTGTGCTTAACAGTGCAGCAGGAACGGGCCCGTAGCTCAGGTGGTTAGAGCGCATCCCTGATAAGGATGAGGTCGGAGGTTCAAGTCCTCCCGGGCCCACAGGAAAAATGAAGCGGCCGCGAGCCGCTCTTTTTTTCTCACGGGGCTATAGCGCAGCTGGTAGCGCATCTGCTTTGCAAGCAGAGGGTCGCCGGTTCGAACCCGGCTAGCTCCACGGGGCTATGGCGCAGCTGGTAGCGCATCTCCATGGCATGGAGAGGGTCAGGGGTTCGAATCCCCTTAGCTCCACAGATAGGGTTTCCGGTGATTTCCGGAAACCCTTTTTTCATACCCAAATCCGAAATCCAAACCAGCATCCCAATTCCTCCAGTCACTGGAGAAAACCGGACGCAGCCAGGCACCTCACAGTCCAAAAACCTCCACCGAGTGGAGGAATCCTCCCACCAACAAGCCTCCCAGCATCCCAAAACCTCCAGTCACTGGAGAAAACTAGACGCAACCAAGCACCTCACAGTCCAGATTCCTCCAGTCACTGGAACAAATGACCCGCTGAGGTGCCTTCCAGAGTCCGTATTATTCCAGCGCATGGAAGAATCACCCCGCTGAAAGACCATTGCAAAAGGCCGTCTCAGACGGGACTTGCGTCACCGCTTGAAACGGCCTTGGATTATTGATTATTACGATCGCTTGCGATGACTACCGCACTGCGACTGCACCGGCAACAGTGTCGGAATCGTTCGGCACGTTCTGTGTATTCCGTGCATTCTGCTTGGCAAGTTCGTCGCGGATTTGCTGCAACAGCAGGATCGTCTGCTCTTCGGTGGAGATTTCCGGCTCTTTGGCAGCTTCCTCCTCGGCTTTGCTCCGTTCTTCCGCAAGCTTGGTTTTGGCGAGCAACGCCTCGGTCACGTCACGGAATTTGTTGATCGGCACGAGAATGCAGAAATACACGGCCGCCGCGATAATCAGGAAATTCAATATCGCGCCAAGTACCGCGCCGAACGAAACCGTCGCATTATTGAATGTGATTGCCAGCAGACCATCCATATTCGGTTTGCCGAAAATCATGGCGATGAACGGATTAATCACATTGTTGACAATAGAGTTAACCACTGTGGTGACGGCACCGCCCATGACGACACCGACCGCCATGTCGATCATGTTGCCGCGTGCAATGAATTTCTTAAATCCTTCAATCATGATGATTCTCCCATTATGTGAGATCGTGAGATGTTATTGCGGACGTACTCTCTCCCACGCTTTCCGCATTTCCATCCTATAGGCAACACAAGGCACGGCAATCCCGTAAAAAGAAGCAGGTTCAGAACCAGCACTCGCAAAAAGCGTCTCCAAATCCTGAACAAGGTCTTGTGCCGTCCATATTCGTGCACATAGAATGAGACCGTCTATTGGTAACCCAACTATCCCGAAGGGGAAGAATATGCTCACTGACGAGTACGTCAAGCGCGTGTACGCGCAGGTCGAGAAGCGCGACGGCGACCAGCCGGAGTTCCTGCAGGCCGTTCGCGAGGTTTTCGAAAGCCTCGAGCCGGTGGTTGCGAAGCATCCGGAATATGAGAAGGCGGGCGTGCTTGAGCGCATCGTCGAGCCGGAGCGCGTGGTGAAGTTCCGCGTCGCATGGACCGACGATGAGGGCAAGGTGCAGGTCAACCGCGGTTACCGCATCCAGTTCAACTCCGCGATCGGCCCGTACAAGGGCGGTCTGCGCTTCCACCCGAGCGTGAACGAAGGCGTCATCAAGTTCCTCGGCTTCGAGCAGATCCTGAAGAACTCCCTGACCAGCCTGCCGATGGGCGGCGGCAAGGGCGGATCCGACTTCGACCCGAAGGGCAAGTCCGACGCCGAAGTCATGCGTTTCTGCCAGGCCTTCATGACGGAACTGTGCCGTCACATCGGCCAGTTCACCGACGTCCCGGCCGGTGATATCAACGTGGGCGGCCGCGAGATCGGCTACCTGTTCGGCCAGTACAAGCGCATCCGCGACGAGTATTCCGGCGTGCTGACCGGCAAGGGCCTCGAATTCGGCGGCTCCCTGGCTCGTACCGAAGCCACCGGTTACGGCCTGTGCTATTACACTGCCGAGGCAATGCGCGTGCTGCGCAACGATTCCTTCGAAGGTAAGACCGTGGTCATCTCCGGCTCCGGCAACGTGGCCATCTTCGCCACCGAGAAGGCTCAGGCCCTCGGCGCGAAGGTTGTGACCGCCTCCGATTCCAACGGCTACATCTACGATCCGAACGGCATTCAGCTCGACGTGGTCAAGGACATCAAGCTGGGCCACCGCGGCCGCATCAAGGAATACGCCGAGCGTGTGCCGGGCTCCGAATATCACGAGGGCTGCAAGGGCGTGTGGACCGTTCCGTGCGATATCGCCCTGCCGTGCGCCACCCAGAACGAGATCGACGAGGAATCCGCCAAGGCTCTCGTCGCCAACGGCTGCACCGTGGTGTGCGAAGGCGCCAACATGCCTTCCACTCCGGAGGCAATCGCCGTCTACCAGGCCAACAACGTGCTCTATGGCCCCGCCAAGGCCGCGAACGCGGGTGGCGTGGCGGTTTCCGGCCTTGAGATGAGCCAGAACTCCTACCGCCTTTCCTGGACTTTTGAAGAGGTTGACGGCAAGCTCAAGTCCATCATGGAGAACATCGTCGCCAACTCTCTGGAAGCCGCCAAGGAATACGGCCACGAGGGTGATCTGATGCTCGGCGCCAACGCTGCCGGCTTCGTGAAGGTCGCCAACGCCATGGTCGCCCAGGGCGTGCTCTGATCTAGCCGTTTTAGCCAATCTAGCCAATACGGCTGGCTCATCGAAATACATTGAGGGCCTGTCTGGTTTCATTCCAGACAGGCCCTCTTTTCGTATTTCAACACGTACTTCAGCGCACCCAATCTAGTTGCAGTTACATTTGAAACAATCACTCAAAATCACGATAGTTCCGGTTATAACTGAAACTATCTCTAAAAATCGCAATAGTTTCAGCTATAACCGCAACTTCCTCTCGCGCAGCTCCGCTATCTCGCTTATATATGGCAGATTTGGTAGGAAAAATGACCCAAAATATACCCCCGAACTGGCTTTTTCGCAAGTTGACCTGCCATATATAAGCGAGATGGTACAGGTCGGAAGGCAAAATCTGCCATATATAGGGCAGATATGGGCAGATTGCAGGCAGGGGAGAGGCAGATAGGGTTTGGCGTACGGTAAGAGACAGACTGGTCTAGAAAATACGAAGACGGTCTGTGTCGTGATGGGAATCACGACACAGACCGTCTTGTTGCGTTTGAGTTTGCTATCGCCGCTACTGACGACGCACTGCGCTATTTCAGCATTGCATGCGACGCTCGCGGACGCTATCGCCGCTCGCTGCCATTAATAGCGCACTGCGCTATTAATCATCTCCAAGCGTGACGTGGATGCCACCGACGAGGGTGCTCACCACGTTGTACAGCAGCGTGAAAATCACCACGAGCACGGTGATCAGCACCACTTCCACAATGGAGAAGATGGTGACGGCGCTCAGCACAGTGCCCAACGAGAACACGTTGGTCAGGTCGAATCCGCCAGCGTCCAAGCCAGTGGAAGACACAATCTGCGTAACTTGGTCGAACACGCCGACCACGTTCAGCATGCCCCACAGCAAAGCCACCGCGACAATCTGAATGATGCCTCCCGCGATGGAAAGCATGAACGCCACCTTGGCGGCCGACCATGCATCGATACGCGTCAGAGACAGGCTCATACGGCGTGCACGCGGAGCGCCGCCGCGACGCTTCTCACGGACCTTCACACCGCCGGAAGCGGAGGAGGCACCCTCGTGCGCCTGAACCTGATCCGCACCAATCAGCGGCTGGCTGGAAGCGGAACGTGCCACGCGCGGTGCCTGCCCAACCTCCGGCATTTGCTGTCCTTCGATGTTCTCGCTCATCGTTGCTCCTTGCAAGATTGTGCCCAGTTCTTAGCTGAGGCTACCAGTTTTCGCAGACGATTGCCTGTCTTGTCTTCATGCCTCTACATTCTCGCCATCGCCGTTGCCAGCGTTGGCTTCAGTAGCGGCTTCAGACGATGCCGAAGCACCCTCGTTCACGGTTGCGTTCGTCCCATGTTCCGCGGATTCCGTTTTTTCCGCAGATTCGCCAGATTCCGCGGATTCGTCATCCTTCTCCTCGTTGCGTGCGATGGAGATGATCTCGTCGTTCTTGTCCGGCTTGGCGAACGTCACACCTTGGGTGGTGCGGCCGGTGCGCTTGACCTCGTCGACGTTGGAACGGATGACCTTGCCGGACTTCATGATGGCCATGATCTGGTCATCTTCCTCAACGATCACCGCGCCCACGAGGGAGCCACGGCCTTCGGCGAGCTGCACGGCCTTGACGCCAAAGCCGTTACGGCCTTGCAAACGGTATTCGCTGATGGCGGTGCGCTTGGCGAAGCCCTCGTTGGTAACCACGAACAGATCCTTGTCGGAATCGCCCCAGACCACGTCCATGGCCAGCAGCTCGTCGCCTTCGCGGAACTTCATGCCCTGCACGCCTGCGGTCTGACGGCCCATCGGGCGCAGCTGCTCGTCGTTGGCCTGGAACTTCAGGCTCATGCCCAGCTTCGACACAAGAATGATGTCATCCTCGGCGTTGCACAGTGCGGCACCGATCAGCTCGTCGGCGTTCTCGCCGTTCTCGCCGGTCATAAGGCGCACTGCGATCAGGCCGCCCTGACGCGGGGAATCGTATTCGGCGAGCGCGGTCTTCTTGACCTTGCCGGAACGGGTGGCGAGCACCAGATACTTGGCCACTTCGTAGTTCGGAATCGACAGCACGGTCTGGATCGTCTCGTCCGGCCCGAACTGCAGCAGGTTGGCCACATGCTGTCCCTTGGAATCGCGCGATCCCTCCGGCAGCTCGTACGCCTTCAGGCGGTACACGCGTCCCTTGTTGGTGAAGAACAGCAGCCAGTTGTGCGTGCTGGTGAGGAAGAAGTGGTCCACCACGTCGTCCTCGCGCAGCTTGGCGCCCTTGATGCCCTTGCCGCCGCGATGCTGCGCACGGTATTCGTCGGCCTTGGTGCGCTTGATGAAACCGGAGTGTGTAACGGTTACGACCACGTTTTCTTCCGCGATCAGATCTTCGACGTTCATTTCGCCGGAGTACGGCAGGATCTTGGTTCGACGTTCGTCGCCATACTTGGACACGATTTCGTCAAGCTCGTCGCCCACGATCTTGCGCTGGCGCTCTGGCTTGGCGAGAATGTCGTTGTAGTCGGCGATGCGACGCATCAGTTCGTTGTGCTCGTCGAGGATCTTCTGACGTTCCAATGCGGCCAGTCGGCGCAGCTGCATGGCCAGAATGGCGTCGGCCTGCACTTCATCCACGTCCAGCAGGTCCATAAGGCCCGTGCGCGCGGTTTCCGCGGATTCGGAAGCACGAATGAGCACGATGACCTCGTCGATCATGTCGAGGGCCTTCAGATAGCCCTGCAGAATGTGGTCGCGTTCCTCCGCCTCACGCTTGAGGTATGCGGTACGGCGTGCGATGACTTCCAGCTGGTGGCCCACCCAATGGCGGATGAAGGCATCCAAAGACAGCGTGCGCGGCACACCGTCGACCAGCGCCAGCATGTTGGCGCCGAAGGTCTGCTGCAGCTGGGAGTGCTTGTACAGGTTGTTGAGCACGACCTTCGGCACGGCGTCGCGCTTGAGCACGAGCACGAGACGCTGACCGGTACGACCGGAGGTTTCGTCGCGCATGTCGGCGATGCCCTGGATCTTGCCGTCGCGCACCGCTTCGCGGATGGAGACGACCAGTCGGTCAGGGTTCACCTGGTACGGCAGCTCGGTGATCACGAGGCACATGCGGCCCTTGATCTCTTCGGTGTTCACCACCGCGCGCATGGTGATCAGACCACGGCCGGTACGGTAGGCCTGTTCGATGCCCTTATGTCCGAGAATCGTTGCGCCAGTAGGGAAGTCCGGTCCCTTGATGATGCGGATCAGGTTCTCGAGCAGCTCTTCGCGGCTTGCGTCCGGGTGGTCGAGCGCCCAATGCACGCCTTCGGCCACCTCGCGCATGTTGTGCGGAGGAATGTTGGTGGCCATACCGACGGCGATACCGGACGAACCGTTGCACAACAGGTTCGGGAATCGTGCCGGAAGCACGGTCGGCTCCTGTGTCTTGCCATCGTAGTTCGGCAGGAAATCGACGGTGTCTTTGTCGATGTCACGAACCATTTCCATGGCGAGCGGAGCCATACGGCATTCGGTGTAACGCATTGCCGCGGCCGGATCGTCGCCGGGGGAGCCGAAGTTGCCCTGGCCGTCGACCAGCGTGTAGCGCATAGACCACGACTGTGCCATACGCACCAACGTGTCGTAGATCGCGGAATCGCCGTGCGGATGGTACTTACCCATCACTTCGCCGACCACGCGGGCGCACTTGGAGTAGCCGCGGTCGGGGCGGTAGCCGCCGTCGTACATCGCGTAGATCACACGGCGATGCACCGGCTTCATGCCGTCGCGCACGTCCGGGAGCGCACGGTCCACGATCACGGACATGGCGTACGCCAGGTAGGAATCGCGCATTTCCTGCTGCAGATCCTTCTTCTGGATGCGTTCGCCCACCATCAGGCCGTAATCGGTGTTGTCGGCCTCCTGCGGGCTCAACGGCTCCATGGAGCCGTCAGGCACGAACTGGCCGTCTTCGTTGCTGTTGTTTTCGTCTGCCAACTTCTAAGTCCTTCTAAATCCTTATGAAACCTTGCCTGAAGTCCTTGAAATCCCTACGCGTCGATCCAGCTGACGTTGCGGGCGTTGCGCTGGATGAACAGACGGCGAGGTTCGACTTCGTCTCCCATGAGCATGGAGAAGGTTTCGTCGGCTGCGGCCGCGTCTTCGATCTGCACCTGCTTCAGAATGCGGTGGTCAGGATCCATGGTGGTTTCCCACAGTTCCTGGTAGCTCATTTCACCCAGACCCTTGTAACGCTGGATACCTTCGCCCTTCGGCAGCTGACGGCCGGCGGACTTGCCTTCGGCGAGCACGCGGTCGCGTTCGGCGTCGGTGTACACGAAGTCGTGCGCGCCTTTGGTCCACTTGAGTCGGTACAGCGGCGGCATGGCCACATACACGTAACCAGCGGTGATCATCGGGCGCATGTAGCGGAAGAACAGCGTCAGATTCAGGGTTGCGATATGCGCGCCATCCACATCGGCATCGGCCATGATGATGACCTTGTGGTAGCGGACTTTGTTCAGGTCGAAATCCTCGCCATAGCCGCCGCCGACCGCGGTGATCAGCGATTCGATGGTTTCGGACTTCATCATGCGGTCGAGGCTTGCACGCTCGGTGTTAAGGATTTTGCCTCGCAACGGCAGGATGGCCTGCGTGATCGGGTTGCGTCCCTGAATTGCGGAGCCGCCTGCGGAGTCGCCCTCCACGATGAACAGTTCGCATTCTTCAGGATTGTTGGACTGGCAATCCTTCAGTTTGTCTGGCATGCCCGCAGATTCGAAGATTGACTTACGGCGGGTATTCTCACGTGCCTTCTTGGCTGCAAGACGCGCACGGGAGGCTTCAATGGCCTTCTGGATGATGTTCTTGGCCTCGCTAGGATGCGAATCGAACCAGTCGCCGAGCTTGTCGGTCATCACACGCTGTACGAAGGTTTTCGCTTCGGAATTGCCGAGCTTGGTCTTGGTCTGGCCTTCGAACTGCGGGGTGGTGAGTTTCACCGACACCACTGCGGTCAGGCCTTCGCGCACGTCGTCGCCGGAGAGGTTCTCATCCTTGTCTTTGAGGATGTTCTTTTCACGTGCGTAACGGTTGACGAGCGAGGTCAGCGCGGCGCGGAAGCCTTCTTCGTGGGTACCGCCTTCGGTGGTGGAGATGGTGTTGGCGAAGGTGTGCACCGCTTCGGAGTATGCGGTGGTCCATTGCATGGCGATTTCCGCGGAAATGCCGATTTTCAGGTCTTCCGCTTCGAAATCGATCACGTCCGGTTCGACGGGGGTTGCCTTGCGGGACTTCACCAAGTAATCGACATAATCCTTGATGCCGTCGTTGTATTGGTAGGTGACCGTCTGATGCTTCGGTTCGGCATTGTCGTCGCTTTCGCCCGCGACTTCGTCTCCGGCCTGATCCGGTTCGCGCAAATCGGTCAGGGACAGTTTCAGCCCCTTGTTGAGGAACGCCATCTGCTGGAAGCGGTTGCGCAGGGTCTCGAAATCGTAGGTGGTGGTTTCGAAGATCGCGCCGTCTGCCCAGAAGGTCACGGAAGTGCCGGTGGACTCGTCTTCGCCCATCGGCTCGCCCTTGGCAAGACGTGCGGTCGGCTTCTGGTCGATGTAGGTCTGGGTCCAGTGGAAGCCCTGTCGGCGCACTTCGATGTCGACGCGGGTCGACAGCGCGTTCACCACGGAGATGCCCACGCCGTGCAGACCGCCGGAAACCGCATAGCCGCCGCCACCGAACTTGCCGCCGGCATGCAGCTTGGTCATCACGGTTTCCACGCCGGAAACGCCTTCGCCCGGCACTTCGTCGACCGGAATGCCTCGGCCGTCATCCACCACGCGCACGCCGCCGTCCGGCAGAATCGTCACTTCGATGTGCGAAGCGTAGCCTGCCAGCGCCTCATCGACGGAGTTGTCGACGATCTCGTACACCAGGTGGTGCAAGCCTCGGGGGCCGGTGGAGCCGATGTACATGCCCGGGCGGATTCGCACCGCCTCAAGGCCTTCCAGAACCCTCAGATCGGAAGCGTCGTAATGCTCCGGAGCCAAGGTGTCATCGAGCTGCGCATCTTCGAGCTGATCGTTCTGGATCTGATCTTCCTGCGTGTTTTCAGCTGATTCGTTCAGCGAATCCGCATCAAGGTCTGCCACAGAGATTCCTTCCTGCATTTTTCCCGCCAATGAGGGTCATTCACGCAGGTGATACCACCTAGAACGCAAATAAAGGCCCCTTCTAGGCGTTTACATACACTGCTTGATATTCTACTCATGGAGGGGGACAGAGCGCCAGAGGCATTTATCCTTGAAATCCAGCCGTTTACCCCTGTTTTTTCGCTTTCGGAAAACAACATTCGACCGTTGCGAACGGCCCGCTTGGAAGCGTCGCAGGGGGAATTCTTCGACGAAGCGCCTTCAACGAACGTCTGATAGCACGTGGTGTCGCGCTAATATCGCGGCCTTCGTGTCATTCGTCCTCGGCTGAATCCCTGTTGTTGCGGGCCGGTGACGCGCACCTCGTTGATGGTCAGCCCCTCGAGCCTACGGCGAATGGTGTCGGTCAGCAGCGGAATCATGTACGTCAAGGTGGTGGTCCATGCGGGGCTGTCGCATCGGATCGTCAGAATGCCGTCGCGCAGGTCGACGGGGTAGGAGTGGCGCGCGTTTTCGACGCCGACCACCTGATCCCAATGATTCTGCATCTGCGCGATTTTCAGATGCGGCGTCCAAGAACCTTGCGTTGCGATCACGTTGAAAATATTGCCGACCGTCTGCGGGTCGCGTCCGGGTTTGCCGAAATTCTCCCACGCCTGCCGCGCACGTTCCTCACGTTCCTTATATCGGCCGGCACGTCGGCTGATACGTTCGAATACTTCGGCGGGCAACTTGCGTTGGTCGAGATGCAATGTTTCGCAGATTGGAGGATTCGGCATCAGCGCTGCTCCTGTCGATTCACCGACTGTTGCGCTGCAGACGATTGCGTTGCAGATTCCCGTCCCGCGACAAGTTGCGCCATCATCGCCGTCAAATCGTCATGCTGTCCATCTTGCGATTGCCTGCGCAACGCGGCCACGTCGATCACATGCGCGTCCGCGTGAAAGCGCCCAGCATCCATGCGCGGAATATCGCTTGCCGCGGCGACGGTGATCAGCACCTGGTCCTGCCGCATCGCAAAATCGAGGATCTGCCCACGACGGGCCTCGTCAAGCTGTGCGAACACATCATCGAGAATCACGATTGGCTTGCTTTCAAAATGTGCGGAAACCGCCTCATATAGCGCCATTTTCAACACCAAAGCCATGGTCCACATCTCACCGTTGGACGCGAATTCGCGTGCGTTCATATCGTTGAGCAGCAAAGTCAGGTCGTCGCGATGCGGACCGATCAGATTCTGCCCGCGCGCCACTTCGCCGGGGTAGATGCGTTGGAAATGGCGGCTGATCTCCGCGGCCGGATCGTCGAACAGCATCACTTCGTCGAAGGACGGCTCGTAGGCGAGCGCCGCCCGTTCGTCATCTCCCGCCAAAGACGCGTAGATCCGCGCAAAAGGCTCTTCCAAGCGTGAGATCACGTTGTTGCGGTCCCGCGTCAGCTGCATGCCGAGGTCGATGAATTGCCCCGTCCAGATTTCCAGCCCGCTTAAGACCGCCTGCTGGCCGTATTGCGGGTCGAGATTCGTGCCGTCGCCGAGTTGTTTGAGCAGTGCCGTGCGCTGTTTCGCCACGTGCGTGAACTGTTGCAGGGTCTGCGCATAGTGGGGGAGCAGCAGAGACGCGGCCTGGTTGATGAAGTTGCGTCGGGTTGCGGGATCCCCTGCTACCAGACGTTGATCTTCGGGGGTAAAGGAGACAGAGGGCGTGCGCCCGATGAGATCCCTCATATATTGAGATTTTCCGCCGTCGATGCGCGCTCGGTTAGCACCCCGTGCCACGATGGTCGCCTCGTAGGTGTGCTGCGTTTCACCGTCTTCCACGTTGGCTCGGATGGTGGCCGACGTGCACCCTTTTTCGATTAGTGGCAGTGATGATGACGCGCGATGGCTGGATCCTGTGGAAAGCACTTCGATGGCTTCCACGATATTGGTTTTGCCGAGTCCGTTGGCACCTTGCAGAATGTTGATTCCCGGTTTGAAATCGAGCACGCAATGTTCCCACGATCGGTAGTGGTCGAGTGCCAGTCGGGAAATATACATGCAAGATCCTTGAGATAGTGCGAATTTCTTACGTAAATAATCGCAATTAATCATGCAAATGGGCTGAACTGGCAATAACAGCCATGTTCAGCCCTATTTTTTGCGATGTATCCGCGTTTTCGTGTAGGTCAGCTTAGTTCAGCTGTTGAAGCGCATCGGCACGAGCAGGTAGCGGTAGTCCATGGATTCTTCGGAATTCGATTCCTGCTGGCCGTTGAATTCCACCGGCTTGACCGCGGTGGTCATCTTCATGCGTACGAACGGCTCGCTGATGGCGCTCAGGCCTTCGATCAGGTAGGCGGGATTGAAGGCCACAGTGATGTCTTCGCCATCCATGTCGATGTCGAGGATCTCCTTGGCTTGGGCTTCATCCACCGAGCCTGCGGTCAGCGTGAGTTCCTGGCTGGTGAAGGCCATGCGGATCGGAGCGTTGCGTTCGGCCACGAGGGACACGCGCTTGATGGCGCTGATGAGATCCTGCTTGTTGATGACCGCATGAATCGGGTATTCGTCAGAGTACAGGCGGTCCACCGCGGGGAATTCGCCGTCGATCAGCTGCGAGGTGGATACGCGTCCGGCGTTCTCAAAGCCCAGCAGCGACGGATTCTCCGGATCGAAATCCACGACGATGTTTTGATGCTCGTCCAAGGAACGGGCCACATCGCGCAACAGTGCGCCGCGCACGAGTGCGGTGGTGTTGATGTCCGGGTTTTCCGGCGTCCAGGTGAAGCTCGAACGCGACAAGCGGAATCGGTCGGTGGAGCTCATGATCACCTTGTCGCCTTGGAACTGCACACGAATGCCGGTCAGTACCGGACGGTTCTCCTCGCGGGAAACGGCAACGGACGCCTGGGCGACGGCCTGTGCGAAGGTTTGGGCGTCCACCTGCCCCAGTTTGGCGGGAACCACCGGCAGATCCGGATATTCGTTATCCGGCATGAGCTGCATGGTGAAGGTGGACTTGCCCGACGTGATGGTCAGTGTGGATCCGTCAGTGGACAGGTAGGTTTTCGCGGCGGGAAGCGACTTGGTGATATCTGCCAGCAGCTTGCCGAGCACCAGAATGGATCCGCTTTCATCAACGCCTGCTTCGATATGGTGGCGTGCGGAAATGGCGTAATTGAAGGCGGAAAGCTGGAGGGTGCCGTCGATGGCCTCCAAGCGAATGCCTGCCAAAATGGGGGATGCAGGACGAGCGTCGATCACGCGAGTGGTCCAGGCTACTGCGTCTGCCAGCGCTTGGGAATTGACTTCAACTTTCATGGCTAGTTTCCTCGTTTCGTTCGGTCCATAAGTCATTCTAGCGAGACTGTCGGCGTTTGACGAAGCGTGGGGAATTCCCCACTTATGACGACGATGATGAATTTCTTATAACAACCTACATTCGTCATAATAAGGCCTGTGGATAATGTGGGTAAGTGCTCAGACCCCACGTTTTGCAATGTTTCGCAACATCTCATTGCTTGTGGATAACTTTTGGACGAAGTGTGGACAAATCATCGGGTTATCCACAGCCTCGTCGCTTTGAAGAAGTTATCCACAAAACCATGTGGATAGTCCACAATTCATCCACCGGCGATTCTGGCGTTTCCAACGGGTTTTCCACCGAGAAATCATTGATTTGTGTGTAACCATGTGGATAACTTCAATAAAAATCTTCCACAGGCCGGCGTGTCAGGATGGTCGGTAAAACAGTTGATAAAGAATTTACTGATACTCATACTTGGCTTGTGAAAATCGCCTGAGAAAGGCAGAAAACGCCTAAAATCGTTTTTTTGAGACGCACGAAAACACATGCAAATGCGCAAAGTCGCATAGAAAACGTTATTTTTCGCCGGAACGCTGCTTGAGCTGCAGGGTCAGTTCCGTCACGTAGTTGTAGATCTCCTGCTTTTCCTGCATCTCGTCGCTGATGCGGGTGTATGCATGCATCACCGTGGTGTGGTCCTTGCCGCCAAACACCTGGCCGATGTCGTTCAGGCTCATGCTGGTGAGCTCACGCACCAAATACATGGCGATCTGACGCGCCAGCGCGATCTTCTTCGTACGCGAACGTCCGACAATGTCATCGAACGTAATGTAGAAGTACTTGGCCACCTGGGTGATGATGTCGGTGGGCTTGATCTCCACATCGGTCGAGAAAAAGTCCTGCAACGTCTGTTCCGCCAACGCGCGGGTCACCGGCTGGCCGCTCAGCGATGCCATGGCGGTCACGCGGTTCAGCGCGCCTTCCAGCTCGCGAATATTCTCGGTGAACCGCTCCGCGATGAGGTTGAGCACATCGTCCTGAACGTTGGTGCCGTGGGCGATCATGCGCAGAATGGCGATGCGCGTCTCCAGATCCGGCGGCTTGACGTCAACGGTCAGGCCGGATTCGAAACGGGAGATCAGACGTTCGTTGAATCCCTGCAGATCCTTCGGAGGCACATCGGATGCGATCACAATGCGCTTGTTCGCCTGATGCAGGGTATTGAATGTATGGAAGAACTGTTCAAGCGTCGCGTCCTTGCCGCTCAGAAATTGAATATCGTCGATGAGCAGCACGTCGACTTCGCGGTAGCGACGGTTGAATTCCTTGATTTGACCGGAATTCTGGTTGGTGTCACCCAACGCTTCGATGAATTCGTTGGTGAATTCCTCACTGGTCACATAACGGACTTTCAGCGTGGGATCCTTGACCAGTGCGTAATTGCCGATGGCGTTCAGCAAGTGGGTTTTACCCAATCCTGATCCGCCGTAAATACAAAGCGGGTTGAAATCGTGACCGGAACCTTCCGCGACGGCCAACGCGACGGTACGTGCGAAACGATTGGAATCGCCAGGAACGAAGGTGTCGAACGTGGCGTTCTTATTCAAATGGGTCTTAGGATCCAGCAAAGGCCTGTTTTGGCCGCGTTGGAAGTTGTTGTGGCGCTCCGGCGGCATAACAACCGGAATCGGCAGCTGCCCCTGCGTGGTTTCCTCCGCATGTGGCGCGGGGGAGAAGTGGGGGTATTCCTCGACGGCGGGTTGGGCCGGTTCCTTCTTTTCCACAATCTTGAATGCGGGGAAAATATCCTGTTCGGCGGCTTCCCGCAAGGCTTCCAGCAGGGGCTGGTTCAATTCGTTCTGCAACGTCTGCTGTGCGGCCGCGCTTGGCACGCATAAGACAATGGTAGGACCCCACATGCCTTCTGGAAAAACGTTTTCCAGCCAGCTTTTATCTCGGATGGACAGCGCCGGATTCTGGTGCAACAACGCCAGCGCGTCGGACCAGACTCCCCGAGCCTGCTCGAGAGGGTCAGTTATCGTGTCGGCCACGGATTCCCCTTTCTCGACAGACTTTTTCCAAGTGTGCAACTGTTTATTTGTACTCTCTTTTCCCCAAGTTATCCACCGGTAAGCGTGTTGAAAAGACTGAATTGTGAATAACATCATTGTAGTTTGTGGATAACTTTTGTGGGGAGTTTGGCGACATATCAACGTTTCTGTGGATTGTTTTGTGGGGAGAATCCCCATGAAAATGTGAAGGATTTGATATGCGTATTCATCTCTGTTCAGGGGTCAGAGTAACTTGGTAGAGCTTGACTCATGAGGAGCCGTGCCTTGGCATGGCAAAAAACACCGGGAGCATTAATTATGAAGAGGACATTCCAGCCGAACAACCGTCGTCGTCACATGAAGCACGGTTTCCGTCAGCGCATGCGCACCCGCGCAGGCCGCGCTCTGATCAACCGTCGCCGCGCCAAGGGCCGCAAGTCCCTCGCTGCCTGATTTAACGGCATAGAGCGGTGGAACGGCTGAAAAGCCATCGCGATTTCGTCGCGGTGCTCAAACGCCGTCGTAGGGTATCGCGAGAAGACATCGTCGTGCATTATTTGGTGCACGACGATGCCATTATCGACGATTCTGCGGCGATGCGGGGCCGACGTGTCGGTTTGGCCGTTTCCAAGGCTGTCGGCAACGCTGTGACGCGTAATGCCGTCAAGCGTCGTTTCCGCGTGCTTGCACGAAAGTACGAATCTGCCTTACCTGAATCCTGCGATATCGTGTTGCGTGCCAAGCCAAGTGCTGCGCATGCCGATTTTCTATCGTTGGAGCAGCAGATCGCAGCATGTTTTGAAGCGGTGAATCGTAAGGCCGTGCGTCGGTAATGAACGCCGGTCGTAACGGAAATTGGATGATTCGTGCCATTCGCTGGTACCAACGTCATATTTCCGCGAATACCGCGCCTTGCTGCAGATATTATCCAAGTTGTTCCAATTACGCGATTCAGGCGATTGAACGATTTGGCCGCCTTAAGGGTGGCCTTCTTGCGTTATTGCGCCTTCTTCGCTGCAATCAGTGGAACCGTGGGGGAATTGACGACGTTCCGCAGCTTTATTCCTTGTTTTACAGATGTTCGTGGTCGAAGGCACACGAGGAACCTCGGCTCACGCCTCTGAACGTAGAAAAACCTATAGGCGATAAGGAGACTGGCCTGTAATGAATCAAAATCAATTCCTCCTCGACAGCGGTTTCTGGGGCTGGCTGTATAAGCTCCTGTATCCCGTCGAGTGGCTCATGACGCAGATCATGGCCGTATTCCATAAGTTCCTGGTGATGCTGGGCATGAACGAGATCGGTTTCTCGTGGGTCATGTCCATCGTATTCCTAGTACTTGTGGTCCAGGCATGCGTTTTTCCGCTGTTCTACAAGTCCATGAAGGGTATGCGCAAGATGCAGGCCCAGATGACCGTCCTGCAGCCAAAGATGCAGCGTATCCAAAACAAATACAAGGGCAAGAACGATCCCGCCAGCAAGGAAGCCATGCAGCGCGAGATGATGAAGCTCTACCAGGACAATGATGCGAACCCGATGGGTGGCTGCACTTCCATGCTCCCTATGTTCGTGCAGGGTCCCGTATTCATGTGCATGTTCTATACGCTGTCAGCCATTCCGTACATCGCACGCGGCAAATTCAGGGACGGACAGGGTCTTGGCGCTTTCGACATCGCCACAGCCAAGCAGTTCACGTCCACCACAGTGTTCGGTGTGAACGTGGCTGATAACTTCACGACCGCCGCCGTGCATGGCAAAGTAGTTATCGCCATCTTCGTTGCATTGATGTGCTTCTGCCTGTGGTTCATGCAGTACAACAGCATGAAGCGTAACATGGCTCAGTCTGCGGCAAACAAGCAGACCGAAATGATGCAGAAGATGATGTTGTGGATGTTCCCGATCATGTACATTTTCTCCGGTATTGCCATGCCGTTCGCTGTGCTGGTGTACTGGCTCACCAACAACATCTGCAATCTGTTGCGTTCCATCTGGCAGATCCACGTCTTCCCGACTCCGGGATCTCCGGCCGCCGAAGCGAAGGAAAAGCGTGATCATGTTCATGAGAACGCCCGCCGAGCCAAGGCCGGTCTGCCATCCCTCGAGGAAGAGGCGCTGCAGAAGGCCAAGGAAGCTGCCGAAGTGAAGGAAAAGAGCGGCTACCAGCGTCAGCAGCCGAGCCGTAAAAAGAAAAAGAAGTGAGTAAAAGTGTGTCCCGTGTTTCACGTGAAACGCGGGACACACCACTTTTATCAGCGTTTATTGTCGACGTGGTAAACAGGAATTAGACTTTACACAATAAGACTTTAGTAATAGAAACCCTGCTCAAAGGAGTACAACCACTATGGCGCAAGATGAGGAAAAGACCATCGATCAGCTCAACGAGGAAGCTGATATCGCTGCCGATTATCTTGAAGGACTGCTTGATATCGTCGATTACGAAGGCGATATCGAAATGGGCGTGCGCAACAATCGCCCTACCGTGCAAATCGTCGCCGATGATGATACGGACATCAAGCATCTCATCGGACGCAACGGCGAAGTCGTTGACGCTCTGCAGCAGCTGACGCGACTGGCCGTGCAGCAGAAGACCGGCGAGCGTTCCCATCTCATTGTGGACGTCGACGGCTATCTGAAGCGCAAGCGCCAGCGTCTGCACGACATCGCGCTGGACGCCATCGACGAGGTGCGCGAGACGGGGGAGCCGGTTGATCTCAAGCCGATGAACTCCTTCGAACGCAAGATCGTGCATGATGTGGTGCGTGAGGAGGGCATGAAGTCCCGTTCCCACGGCGAGGAACCGCGTCGTTACGTCACGGTGTATCTCAAGGCTTCCGCTGCCGAAGATGCTGAAGACGAGGATGAGGCCTGAGTTCGGCTCGTTTCACGTGAAACATGGCGTCACCATTTGGTGGCGCTTTTTTATTGCGATTTTTTGAGTGACTTCATGCTGGCTGTGCGCCGGACATGTGATATTGCCGTCAATGGTCGGGAAGTACTTGCTGGAATACCGGCAATGAGGAAGAGCAGGATATAGGATGGTGCCCATGAGTGATGTGACAGACGAACTTGATGATTCGCCGATGCTTGAGGAAGTGCTGGGGGATGCGTTGGGCAAGCTTCGTGTTTTCCATGCGAAACTTGCCGAAGAAGGCGAACCTCGCGGTCTGATTGGGCCAAGAGATGTTGGCATTATTTGGGAACGCCATATTCTGAATTCGGCCGCCATTGTGCCTTTCGTAAAGGAAGCCACGGCCAAGAAGCAGTTCAAGACGGTTGCCGATATCGGCAGTGGTGGCGGTTTTCCCGGTATTGTCGCGGCCGCCTGCCTGCCGGATCACCGGTTCACGCTTGTGGAGCCGATGGAACGTCGTGTCGAATGGCTGAACGAGTGCGTGGCCGATATGGAGTTGAATAACGTTACCGTGGTGCGTGCCAGGGCCAATGAGATGATCGAGGCCATTGCGGGTGCTGCTGGCGCTCAAGGCGGCAATCGTGGCAATGGAAGCGCCAGGAATGGCAAAGGCGGCAAGAACGGCAGGGGAACGGCCGTTCGCGGTCCTGTACTGGATTTGGATGGCAAGCCTATTCAGGCGAAACATCCGTTTGCCGTGGTGACGTGCCGTGCCGTGGCTCCTATGACCAAACTTTCGGGGTGGACGCTGCCGTTGCTTGAGCGCGGTGGACGTTTGGTCGCACTGAAGGGGCGGTCCGCGCAAGAGGAGATCGAAAAGGCTTCCAAAGAGATCGCCAAATGCGGTGGCATTCGTCCGCGGGTGGTGGATGCCGAGGTTGGTCCGGGCTTGGAATCGACCCATGTGCTCATGGTGGATAAAAAGTAAGTTATCCACCATTTCGGTGAGTTATTCACATTGTCCACAACTGGAAAATCGACGAAAAAAAGCGGCGGAAAAATGTTGAAGTAGCAACGAAAGATCGGTGGATAACTTTTTGCGAACAACGTAAGTTATCCACCGACTATCCACAGCTATTCACATTTGTGCACAGTGGGTGAGATGAGCTGATTCTGTCCACCCGAATGATGAAACTTGAATGTTAAGCATATCGTAAGGAAGGCTAGTGTATGACTGGACCTGAAGGACCAGATAACCTGACATCGATGGAATCGGCAACGGAAACCATCAAACGAATTTTCGGAGGATCGGATTCTCCTCTTGGTTCGCAGATTGCCGACGAATCGACTCGCTATCGCGCCTTGCAGAAGGCCGTTTGCCCAAAGCCGGAGCAGACGCGCCTGATCGCGGTCGCCAACCAGAAGGGTGGCGTTGGCAAAACCACGTCGGCCGTGAATCTTTCCGCTGCGTTGGCTCAGTTCGGTTCCAAGGTGCTGCTGATCGATATGGATCCGCAGGGCAATGCGTCGACCGCGTTGGGCGCTCCGCATGCGTCGGGGGAGCCTTCGGTGTACGACGTGATCGAAGGCAGGAAGACCATCGCCGAAGTCAAGCGCACATGCCCTGATTTTGATCTGCTCGATGTGGTTCCAGCTTCGATCGATTTGAGCGGTGCCGAGCTGGAAATCGCCGATATGGAAAATCGTAATGTGCTTCTGAAGACCGCGGTTGACGAGTTTCTGGAAACCAGCGAGGAGCACTACGACTACGTGATTATCGATTGCCCGCCAAGCCTCGGCCTGCTGGTAATTAATGCCATGTGTGCGGTGCATGAGATGCTGATTCCGATCCAGGCTGAGTACTATGCGCTGGAAGGTCTCGGCCAGCTCATCAATACTATCGGACTGGTGCAGGAGCATTTCAATCCGTCGCTGCTGGTTTCCACCATGCTGATCACCATGTTCGATAAGAGGACGTTACTCAGCCGTGAAGTGCATGACGAAGTCAAAAATCATTATCCGACTATCGTACTGAATACCACGATTCCCCGAACGGTGAAAATATCGGAAGCTCCAAGCTTCAATCAAAGCGTGATCGCCTACGATCCCAAGGGAATGGGAGCGATTGCCTATTGTGAGGCCGCATTGGAAATCGCACGTCGCTCGCAGACGGTGCTGAAGGCTATCGATGCAAGAAGGAATGAGAACTGATCATGGCTACGAAATCACGTTTAGGCAAGGGTCTCGGCGCACTGTTTCCGTCTCTTCCAGGAGAGTCGGCGAAATCGGAAGCCGCTACTGAACCGGCTGTGGCTGTTGCGGGTGCAAAGGCTGATAACAAGATCGCTGGAAAGGTTTCAGAAAACGTAGCCGGTGGTGCGACTGTTGCCGGGCAATCCGCGGGGAAGACCGCGGTCAAGAGTTCCGTGGCAACCGCCAAGGCTTCCGTCGATGCCGTCCATGACATGAAGAAGAACGTTTCACGTGAAACCAAGAAGGGGAGTGGCCATCGAGCCAGTATGCCTTCCATCACGTTGAATGAGACTGCTCATCCTGCCGACATGTTCTTCGGTTCCACCAGTCCTGTTGCCACTTCCGAAGTGAAGCAGGAAAGTGTTTCACGTGAAACCGCTGCGGTAAAAAAGACCGAAGATAAGAAGAATGACGAACCTGAACTGTTGCCGGTGCAGGGCGGTTATCTCGTTGAATTGCGACTGAGTGATGTTGGACCGAACCTGCATCAGCCGCGTACCATTTTCGATGAGGATGATCTTCGTGAGCTTGCCGATTCCATCAAAGAAGTCGGCGTGTTGCAGCCTATTGTCGTACGGAAGCGTCCACTCGCGCAGATTGAGGCTGCTCGCAAGGAGAACGCCGCTAAAGATGCCGAGTCGCACAATATGTTCGACGGGCGCATGGATAGCATGTACGAGCTCATTATGGGTGAACGTCGTTGGCGCGCATCGCAGATCGCAGGTTTGAAAACGATTCCTGCGATTGTCAAAACCACTGCCGACGACGATATGTTGCGTGACGCTTTGCTGGAAAACCTGCATCGCGTTGCGTTGAATCCATTGGAAGAGGCGGCCGCCTATCAGCAGATGATCGACGATTTTGGCTTGACGCAGGCGCAATTGTCAAAGTCGGTGTCGAAGTCGCGTCCGCAAATCGCCAATACTCTGCGACTGCTGAATCTGCCTGCGACCGTACAAAAGAAGGTTGCTTCCGGCTTGCTGTCGGCCGGTCATGCGCGCGCATTGCTCGGATTACCGACGGAAGCTGACATGGAACAGCTTGCGACGCGCATTATTTCCGAGGGGTTGTCGGTACGCAGCACCGAGGAAATCGTGTCGATGAAGGTCGCTGAATCGGATCAGCCGAAGAAGGCGAAGACCAACAAGCTGAACCCGTGGGCCGGAACGCCGATGCAGGTCGGTCTTGAAAAGAGGTTCGGCACGAAGGTGTCGATCAAGGGATCCAAGGAGCATGGACGCATCGAAATCGTGTTCAAATCCGAAGACGACATGAAGCGCATTGTCGACCTGCTCATGCCCACTGCCGAAAAATAGTATTTCTTAAGTTTTTTGGTGTCCGCGGAAGGGGTGGCATATTCTGTTCACGACACACTCAAGGCCGTTTGGCCAAGCTTACAGTCGTGAACAGAATATGCCGCCCCTTCCGCTCGTTTTTCAAGTTTTTGTAGGGTATGACCGTGATGGGAAGTGTTACTGCTGGAGGTAGGCTTGGGCATCGAGGGCGGCCCGGCAGCCCATGCCGGCGGCACTGATCGCTTGACGGTAAATACTATCAACACAGTCGCCGGCTGCAAAAATGCCGGCAGTGCTGGTGCGTGTGCTGGCGCCGTCCACCTGAATATATCCACCCGCATCTCGCTGCACAATGCCGTCAATAAAAGCTGTGGCGGGGGAGTGGCCGATCGCCACAAAAATGCCGTTTGCGGCAATCGTGCTGGTTTCTCCGGTGATGACGTTGCGAATGTTCACGGATTGGGCTCCATTGTCGTCACCCAAGATTTCCTCCACCACGGAATCCGTGACGATGGTGATCTTCGGATTCTGCTGAGCGCGTTCCACGAGAATCTGCGATGCGCGGAATTCAGAACGACGATGAATCAACGTCACCGACGATCCAAATCGTGAAAGAAAATCAGCCTCGGTGAATGCGCTATCGCCGCCGCCGACCACAATAATCGGCTTATCTCGGAAGAAGAAGCCGTCGCAGGTCGCGCAATATGACACTCCCTTGCCGGAATATTCCGCCTCTCCGGGGATGTCGAGTTTGCGATATTCCGATCCGGTTGCGATGATCAAAGCATGGGTTTCAAAAACGTCTCCCTGATCGACGCTCACGGTTTTCACGCCGGTGACGTCATTGTTGCTCACGGAAACAACATCATCCCAAACGATTTCCGCGCCGAACTTCTCAGCCTGGCGTTGCATATTATCCATGAGTTCCGGTCCCATAACGCCGTCGGGGAAACCCGGAAAATTCTCCACTTCAGTGGTGTTGACGAGCTGCCCGCCTGGGGTCAGCGCACCCGCGATGACCAGTGGTTTGAATCCAGCCCGGCCCAAGTATATGGCCGCGGTATATCCGGCAGGGCCGGATCCGACAATAATCACATCTCGCAAATCACTCATATTCCCACTGTAGCGAACCACCAAAGCAACCAGCCGCGCACTGCACGATTTCACGCATTCCTTTTTCTTATGGCGTATTATCAAGTGCTTTCCAAGCCGGATCATCTACAGAGTTTCACGTGAAACACAAGAAATAGTGAATACGAACACACGCAGGAATAATGTCGTATTCAGTTTTGCCGGGTATGGGCATAACCTCGCTTCTTATCCACGGCCGATGGAAAGTCGTGACCGTGAAACCACATATCAGCAAGATCCGCGAATTGCCGAATCAATGCAAGTTCGAAATCTCCCGCATCGCCGGAAATATGCGGGCTGATGTGTACGTTTTCCATCTCCCACAGCGGATTGTCTGAAGGAAGAGGTTCGGTTTCGAACACGTCGAGACTTGCCGATCCTATGGAACCGCTTGTCAAGGCTTGGACAAGGGCTGTTTCGTCGATAATGGGACCGCGTCCAACATTGATTACATGGCAGCTCGCTTTCATGGCATCAAAGATTTCAGCGTTCACGCTATGCCGGGTCTGCTCGGTGAGTGGGGCACAGATAATGAAATAATCCGACCAAGCGGCCGCTTCGCGCATGTCGGCATTGCGGTAAATACATTCAAAACCTTCCGCAACGCTGGTATAGGGGTCGATACCTCGCACATGCAGGCCAAGCTTGGTGAGTGTTTTGCCGACCGTGCGTCCAATGCTTCCGACGCCGTAGATAACCGCGTTGGATTCTTTGACGGTTGCGCTCGTTGCATGCCGCCATTCATGGTTGCGTTGCTGCGATTCCAGAAGACGGCGCTGTTTGGCATGTGACAGTATGCAAAACAGTACGAATTCCGCTATCGAATCGTTGTAGATTCCCGAAGCGTTCGTCAAGAGAACGTTCGAATTGACGAGTTTCGGGAAAAGAAAGGAATCCACTCCGGTGACTGCGACATGCATCCACGAGAGGTGGGCAAACGCATCCCATTGGGACTCGATATAGGAGGTCAGATCCGTATCCCAAACGAAGCAGGCCTCCGATGCGCCGACCACTTCCGCGGCGTTACCGGGAGTGCAGACGGTTGTTGTGCAGGGGAGCGTATCAAGTAGTGCGCAACCTTCGGCTGGAAGAGGCACTTCCGGTGAAGTGAGCACGGCAATGGATTTCATTCCCACACCTCCCTCGCCTTGAGCATTTGCTTGGGAGTGCCCACGGTGATGCGCACTCCAGCAGGGTCGTCAAACGGACGAACGATGAGCTGATGCTGCCTGAATTGAGCGAACAGTTCCATGGAATTGCCCGGAATCATAATGAAGTTGGATTGGGATGGAATGAAATCCACCTTCATCTCGCGAAGGAAGTCTTGATATTTTTCGCGCTCCGCGACGATAATGTTCCGTTTCGCCTTCAGATCAGCCATGATCGTCTCGTCTTGCAACATGGCGACTCCAACCGCTTGGGAGAGTGAGGATACCGAGAATTCGGCCACGACTTTGTTGACGGCATCCACGATTTCCGGGCGCGCAAGACCGTAGCCAAGACGCAATCCAGCCATGCCGAACGCCTTGGAGAAGGTGCGCAGCAGCACCACATTGTCGAATTCCGAAACGAGACTCGAAGATGCTTCACAATCCTCGCAATTGACAAAATCTCGATATGCCTCGTCGATTACCACCAGTATGCCGGTGTTCTCGATTTTCTGCAGAAATACGCGGATTTGCGCGGTGGTGAGGAAGGTTCCCGTCGGATTATTCGGGTTGCATAACAGCACCATGCGCGTTTTGTCGGTAATGGCGTGCTCCACGCCTTCGAGATCGTACGTCCAGGATTCGTCGAGTGGAACTTTCACTGAAACGCCGCCCGCGAGCAGCACGTCAATATCGTATGCGGCAAAAGACGGAGAGCCGAACACCACTTCGTCCCCATCATTGACGACCAGACGTACCAGATCCTGCAGCAGAGTGCCGGAACCATCGTCGGCAAAAATGTTCTCCGGCTGCATATTCGTGTATTTGGCAAGTTCGATCGAAAGATTCTGCTTATAGAAATCCGGATAACGGTTGATTGACTCAAATGCGGAAAGCAGTGAGGTTTTCAGTTGTTCCGACGGTCCCCAGGGGAGCTCGTTGGATGACATTTTAATCAGCTGATCGCCTTCCTCTTCGTCCGGGCATTCGCCGGGACGATATGTTGGGATCTCATCAAAAATGGAACGTAGTCTGACAGTCATGCTCTGTCTCCTTGAAAAAATTTCATTTGTCTGTTGAAAGCAAGTTTCTGTGAGATGTGTTACGAACTTGTAATTTGCAACGATTTTAGACCTAATGCTTTCGTAACAAATCAAGGATAACTTCAGCTTTATTGTCAGACAATCTGACATTGAGTGAGAGGAAAAACTCATGGGAAAGAATCATAAGAAAATCATTATCGCCGCTTCTGGCGCGGTTGCCATGGCACTCTCGCTGTGCGCATGCCAAGTTGGCGGTTCGACTTCAGCTCCTGCGGAAAGCAAAGCCGCATCGGATACCATCACCATGATGAATTACCCCGATTGGATCGGAGAAAACGAGGCTTCAGCCTTCAAAGACGAAACCGGATACACGTTGAAGCAGGTTTCCACTCCCGACGGAGGAGATTCCGCATGGGTCAACATCATTCGTCAGAATTCCGGCTCCTACGATATGAGCCTTGCAGGCATGAAAGTCGCCGAAACGCTTGACAACGCGGGACTTCTCGAGGAATTCGACGCTTCCGAGGTCCCGAATCTGAAGAATATCGATAGCCAATATACCGAAGCGTTCCCTTGGGGTATTCCGGTCGAACAGGGCAAGATCGGCATCATCTACAACAAGGAACTCGTCTCCAATCCTCCCACTTCTTGGAAGGAATTGTTCGAACAGGCGGCAAACTACTCAGGCAAGCTCCTGATGCCCAGCTATTCGTCCGACGTGATCGATGTGGCACTGCTGGCCACTGGGCACGACGTGAACACCACCAATGTGGACGATATTGAAGAAGCCAAGCAGGCCGTGCTCGATATCAAGCAATATGTCAAGGCGTTTGCGGATTCGGACGCCGCCAGCCAGGTCTATGACGGTTCCGCGGCTATCGCGGTCGTTTACGACTACGATTACGCATCTGCCAAAGCCAACGGCGACAAGGTCGGATGGGTGTCGCCGAGCGAAGGCATGCCTGCATACCTCGATGGCTGGGTGCCGCTCAAGGGCACCGCAAACCTCGACAAGGTGTACAAGCTCATGGATTTCCACCTTGAAAAGACCAATTACGCCGATTTCATCAACACGACCCAGGCCAGCTGGATCATGCAGTCGGTAACGGACTCCCTGGATGAATCCCTCACCAAGAATGAGGCGTTGAACCCGGAAACCGCAGGCAAGACGATTTACGGAACCCTGCAAAGCGCCGAAATCCAGCAGGCGGTTGCTTCTGCCTGGCAGGAAATCCAGAATTCCTGAGAAAGAAGCAGGTATCATGTCACGTCGTAACAATCGCAAACGGGAAGGTGTCGTCGGTGCGATTCTCGCCTTTCCCGACGGTATCCTGACGCTATGCTGCTTCGCAGTGCCGCTTGTGGTCATTGTGCTCTATTCCTTTTGGAAGATTGATCTGACCACATTCACGGTTACCACGAATTGGAATCTCGGCAATTATGGAGATATTTTCAAATCCATTTATCTGCAGGCGTTGCTGAGATCCATTCTCATCACTCTTGCTACGGTCGTGGGATGCCTGCTTCTCGGACTGCCGATCGCATATTTCATCGCGTCCTGCAAAGGAAAATTGCAGTTGCTGATGATCGGCGCGATCGTTATTCCCTTCTGGACGTCGTTTGTGGTCCGCACGTATGCCTGGCTTGAATTGTTAGGTGCGCACGGTGTGATCACGCAGGCTTTGGTACATATGCATCTCGTTGCGGATGGCACGGATCTGCGATATTCGACCACTGCGGTGATCATCGGCATGGTCTACTCATATCTGCCGATGATGATTCTGCCCGTATATTCCACGTTTGAGCAGCTTGACCAGCCGTTGCTGGAAGCGGCTGCGGATCTTGGTAAGACACCATCGCAGGCATTCTTCCAAATCGTCATGCCATCCTGCGGAGGAGGCATTGTCGCGGGAAGTCTGCTCGTGGCCATTCCAGCGCTTGGCGAATACACCATTCCGGCAATCCTCGGCGGAAGCAAAACGTTGATGATTGGCAATGTCATCGCCAGCGAATTCCAAACCACAGGCAACTATCCGCGCGGTGCGGCGCTCTCGTCCGTGCTCATGGTCGCAGTGCTGCTCATCATCATCGGAAAGCAGATCATGCAGTGGAGGAAAGTACGATGAAACTCCGTCAACATTGGTTTTCCGCGGTCATGTCCGCAGTGGTTTTCGTATTCCTGTTCCTGCCGATCATTGTGGTGTTCAAAGATGCGTTCAACGCCAATAAGACCCTGCTCACCTGGGGCGGAGCCACCTTCACGTGGTTCGGCGAAGCGCTGTCGAGCGAACGTTTTCGCAGTGCGTTCCTGACCAGCATCGGCATTGCCGTTGTGGTCATGCTGCTTTCCATGGTGCTCGCTTCGCTCGGCGCGATCGGAATGTCGAAAATGAGCGGCAAGGCGAAAGGCGCGTACGATTCCTTGGTTTTCCTACGCATCACATTGCCGGAAATCGTAATTGTCGTCGGATTGTTCGTCGTTGCCCGCATGCTCGGTTTCAAACTTGGACCAGCTTGGGTCGTTATCGCGCAAACGCTGATTTATTCCGCTTACGCATTCGTGACGATTTCCGCACGACTTACGAATATTTCAGGACTATATGAAAAAGCGGCGCAGGATTTGGGCGCAAGCCAAGCGCGTATCGTGTGGACGATCACGCTTCCGTTGCTCGCCCCGTCGATTTTCGTCGGCGGACTGCTCGCATTCACTTTTTCCCTTGATTCGGTTGTGGCGCCAACGTTCCTGGGAGGCCCTTCCGCAGAAACCATTCCATTGCTCATCATGGGCATGATCAAAAAGGGCGTATCCGCCGAAGTCAACGCCATCGGCGTGATTATGAGCGTATTCAACTTCTTGGTATTGCTCATCGTCGTGAAATTCATCGGTATCAAACAAGTGGCCGGCAGCGCCGTCAAGGGCAGCTGAATGGCGGAACAAGCGTAACAACGAAAGAAGTAATCATGAATATCGGATTTACCACTCCAGGCCATGAGCGCATCGGCGGAGGCCCGGTCGCGGGCATCCTGCTTGACGATGTGTGCCGTGATTTCGGAGAAAAACAAGCCGTCAGCCACGTTACTCTTGAGATCAACAAAGGTGAGTTTTTCTCTTTGCTGGGACCGTCCGGTTGCGGAAAAACAACAACGTTGCGCATGCTTTCCGGTCTTGAATTTCCGACTTCCGGAAGTATCACCCTCGATAATGAGGAAATCACCGATACCCCCGCCAATAAGCGCAGCGTGCATACAGTTTTTCAGAATTATGCCCTTTTCCCGCATATGACCGTTGCCGAGAATATTGCGTACGGTCTTAAAAATCGTGGAATCGGCAAACAGGAAATCAAGACACGAGTCGAGGAAATGCTGGATCTCGTGGAGCTGCGCGGGCAGGAGGAAGTGTCTCCGGGCAGCCTTTCCGGCGGCATGCAGCAACGTGTCGCATTGGCTCGAGCGTTGGTGTTGAAGCCCAAAGCGCTGCTGCTTGACGAACCGCTGGGCGCTTTGGATTTGAGATTGCGTCAGCATATGCAAACGGTGTTGCGACAGATCCATCGCGAAGTCGGCATCACCTTCGTATATGTGACCCACGATCAAGGCGAAGCGTTTGCCATGTCGGATCGCATCGGCGTGATGCGCGGAGGCAAGCTTCTGCAGGTTGCCACTCCAGAAGATTTGTATCGCAAGCCGGTGAACGAATTCGTGGCGCAGTTCCTGGGTGCATCCACGCGCATCGCCGGTTCGATTGTCAACGTGGAAGCGGACGGCCAATATCAGGTCGATCTTCCCGAAGCGGGAATCACATGCGTTTGCCATGGCGTTGACGGCATGAAGATCGGGGATCGAATCGTTGCGGTCATTCGCCCGGAAAGCATTCGGGTGCACACGGCGGGAACCGCTGATGGCAGCGATGCCGTAGTCGGTCTTGACGCGGCCGTCGACAATGTCACCTTCATGGGATCCCATTACAGAACGATGCTCACCAATGGAAGCGTTGAAATCCTCGCCCACATTTCGTCCAACGATGCGCGCGTTGCCGTTGGAGATCGACTTCGCGCCGAATGGAACGTCAACAACATGTGGGTTGCGCCAGCGGAAAAGGAAGCATGAAGGAGGTACGAACATGACGCAAAAACTCTATGAAGTGGACGTGCTCGACCACGTCGAAATCCGTTTAAGCGACGGAAAAAAACTATCTGCGAAAATGTGGATGCCTCGACCGACGGAAGTCGTGATGGAAGGCGTGGCGGAAGTGTTTCCTGTTGTGCTGGAAGCCATTCCATACCGCAAGGATGACGTGTGCCTTATCGACGATGCGGTCCGATTCGGATACGTGTCGGAACGAGGATACGTGTGCGTTCGCCTTGACCTGCGCGGCAGCGGCGATTCCGAAGGCGTGCTCGACGACGAATATTCGCCACGGGAACAACTCGACATCTGCGAAGTGATCGAATGGCTTGCCGCCCAACAATGGTGCAATGGAAACGTTGGCATGACCGGCATTTCCTGGAGTGGATTCAACAGTCTGCAAGTCGCCTCGCATACGCCAGAGCATCTTAAAGCGATCATCACCACCTGCTCGACCGATGATCGATACGACAATGACGTGCATTATATGGGCGGTAGTTTGCTCGCGTTCTACATGAATTGGTGGGGGGCGATCATGCACGAATTCAACGTGCGCCCGCCGGATCCCGCCCTCGTAGGCGATTCGTGGAAATCCCGTTTCATCGAGCGACTGAGCGAAAACACCAATCTCAGCGAATTGTGGATGTCGCATCAACGCCGTGACGCCTACTGGAAGCAAGGTTCCGTAATCGAAAATTACGATGCCATCCAATGCGCGGTCATGGCGGTCGGCGGATGGGCCGACTCCTACACGGACGCGATTCTTCGACTCATGAAGGGGTTGAACAAAACGCCGTGCAATCAGGCCATCATCGGGCCGTGGGGGCATACTTGGCCGGAACGAGGCGTGCCAGGCCCTTCCATCGGCTACTTGCAGGCATGCGTGCGATGGTGGGACAAATGGCTCAAAGGCATCAATAACGGGGCGCAGAACGATCCAACGATTCGTTTCTACACACAGGATTCGGCGCACTCAACCCCAGACATGACCGACAGAGATGGTGCTTGGTATCAGGCGGACGCGTTCCATACAGGCGCTGATGCTGAGGCCATGATCATGCCCTTCGGCGGCGCGCTCGCATGCGAGCCTTCCACTGATCCGGAAAGCTTCACCGAAATCGTGGATGCCTCTCGTGTGAAACATCGCAGCGCATTGGTGACTGGAACGCAGGTGGATACTTGGCTGCCAATGGGATCGCCGATTGATTTGCCGCAGGAGCAGACCCCGGATGACAAGAGGAGCCTATGCTTCACCAGCGCGCCTTTGGAAGAGGATCTGGTCATTTCCGGTCAGCCGGTTGTGAAGCTCCGCGTAGGCGTTGATGGACGGCAGGGGTTCGTGTTCGCCCGTCTTTGCGACGTTTGGCCGGACGGAACGTCCGAACTGATTACGCGGGGGAATCTCAATCTGTGCCATAGGAATTCGCACGAGTTTCCTGAGCCATGTGTGCCTGGTGAATCGTATGACGTGGCCATTCCGCTGAAGAACGTGTCCCAACGTATTCCAGCCGGACATCGGTTGCGCGTGTCGTTATCCACTAGCTATTGGATTTGGATCTGGCCCTCGGCGGTTATGGTTCCGGTAACGGTGGATATGGCTCATAGCGGTCTCTGCCTGCCTCCGGCTCCGGATGGTCTAAGCGAGTTGAAGGTACCTTTCGAGCCGGCGGTGAATGCTCCGGCGCCAAGCGTGAAACAACTTCGTGAAACGCATCCATATTGCCGCAGATTCGTGGATGAGGAAACCGGTGAAGTGGTGTATAGGCGTTCCACAGACGGCCGTGGAGACCAGCTTACGCCGTCGGGACTGCGCTTCTGGGGCAGCGAGCATACGGATTACCGTATTAATCCGGATGATCCGTTGACGGCGTCCATGAACACGGTTCGGCAATCCGGTTTTGAACGCCCTGGATGGAAGGCCACTTCAAAACTGGAATCCAAAATGTGCTGCGATCTGGATGATTTCATCGTCACTACGCATATGGCGATTGCATATAACGGGAAAAATATTCACGACGAGACTTCGACAGTGCGTATTCCGCGAGATTTCAACTAAAGAAATCGCAATTCAAGAAATTTCAATTCAGAAATTTCAACTGGAGAAATCGCAATTCAAGAAATCGCAGGTAAGGATTGCAGGAATATCGCAAGTACGGGAGCGATTGGTGTAGGAGGAAACGGGTATGACTGCAGGCTATGCAGGACTGTTCAAGACAAGACATGTGCCATCTCTTGTCGTATCTTCTGTTATGGCCCGCATGCCATTGGGATCTTCCGTGATGCTGATCGTTTTGCTGGTCAATGCCCAGTATGGGGCGTCGGCGGCCGGAACCGCCACGGCTTTGATGACTGGAGCGATGGCGGTATGCGCGCCGATGCTTGGCAAGCTTATTGATCGTGGCCGGGCTCCCGTCGCGCTTGTCGCGCTTGGCGTGGTGCAGTTTTCTTGCGTGATTGGCTTGGTTGTTGCCACGCAATCCCAGGCTCCATTGCTGATGGTCTGGGGATTGGCTTTGCTTGCGGGCGTGGCCAGTCCGCCCGTGGCTGGCACCACGCGCTCGCTGTGGAGTTCCACCGTGTCGGATGATCTGGTTCCCGTTGCCTATGACCTGGAAGTGCTGATAGTGGACGTGCTCTATGTGGCAGGTCCACTCATTGCCAGCGTGCTTTTGGCTATTTGCAATGCGGGTGCCACGCTTGGCGTGGTGTATGCGTTGATGGCTGTCGGCTGTGCAATGTTGGCGGCATGCGCGCCTGTGCGCTCGTATGCCACCCAAGTGCGTTCTTTGCGGCGGACTGAGGAAAGTCGAAGCGAATCGTCGTTGTTGTCGCATATCAATATTGTTTTGCTGCTGCTGATTTGCGCGTCGACCAGTGCGTTCAGCGGATGGATCGAAACCGCTGTGCCGCTGTACTATTCGCAGATCGACATGGCGTCTTTGAGCGGCGTGGCCATATCCATATGGTCCATTGGGTCGATCATTGGCATAGTGGCGTTTACCCATTGCCATCCGAAGCGTATGGCAACAGTGAAACAACTGGTCTTGTTTACTGGGATTTACGGGATTGCATGTTTGGGGCTGGCGCTTCCGCTGGGTGGACATAAGTTGGTATGCGCGCTGTTTTTGGTTGGCGTGTTCGTTTCTCCCGGAAGCACCTTGCAATACCGGATTGCGGGGCAGCTTGCTCCTGAAGGGCGCCAAGGGGAGATGTTCTCTTGGGTGAACACGGCTATGGGCGTAGGTTTGGCGCTGGGATCCTATTGTGCCGGGCTTGTGGCGGACAATCTCGGTGGGGGGTTGCTATTCTTGGTGCCTGTCGGGTTTGTTTTCATAGCCTTGATGTGTGCATGGGCTCTTTGCGTTAGAGCCGAGACTTTGGCTGTTGGAAGGGGATAGCGATGGCGGGTGAGGGAATGCCCTTGAAACGGACATCTTTGGTCGATCAATTGGTTTCCACGATTCAACATGAGCTCATTACCGGGCAGTATCCGGCCGGTACGGCTTTTGTGGAGGAGGATGTGAAGACGCGGTACAACGTATCGCGGAGCACGACGCGTGAAGCGTTGGTCAGGCTTGAGGAAGATGGTTTTCTTTCCAGGGATCCGGGCACTCGTACATTGCGTTTTCGCACGTTGACGGAAGAGGAGATTCGCGACGTATATTATGCGAGGCGATTTTACGAAGGGTCCGGCATTAATCATGCCAAGCATGCGACGGAAGGGCAGCTGAAGGAAATATCCGATTCCGCCACGTCGTTATGCGAGATGTTGAATCACGGGAACGCCTATGACGTGGTTGAGGCGGAATGGCGGTGCCATACGGCCATTGTCGCCTGTATCGGTTCCTCGTTGGTGACCGACCAGTACAAGGGTTTGCTTCGCAAGCTCAGCTTGGCTTTGGCTCAAATCGAGGATCCCCGGGAGGATATGGTTTCCGGGCAGGAGCATGTCAATATCGCTCAATTGCTGGTCGCGAAGGATTACAGGCAAGCGAAGAAGGCGCTGTTCGCCCATCTTGATGCGGGTGAGAGAGAGCTTCTTGATTGCGTAAGGGGGCAGGCTGGCTGATATTGGCTTGTGGTGCTTGCTGCCATACTGACGTGACTGCTGCGATTGTGATGTGGTTGCGCCGAAGATTGTGCCGCGTTCAGTTACGTTGTGATTGCCGTTGTGTCGTTGTGGCTTTTCCGTTGCGCGTGAAAGTGGCTTGTGTTTCACGTGAAACACAAGCTGTTGTGTGTGGTTGCGTGTGCAGTTGCTGGTGGCGGCGGCTGCATGCGTGGCGGTCGAATTCTTGGCGGTGTTTGAGCGGAACGCACGAAAAGGGCCTGCGTCCCATGCGGAACGCAAGCCCTTTGGTTGCAAATCGTGACGCCTGCCTGTGCAGGCCTTGGATCACTTGTTGATGACCTTCTTGAACAGATCGGCGCTGGCCTTGGCGAGTGCGAACTGGCCGAAGCCCGGATCGACGGAAGCGAGGTTGGCGTTGATGACCTGGTTGAAAGTGTTGTTCTTCATGATGTTTCCTTTCGTTCGGCTTGGCGGCGTTCTTGTTTTCTGTTCTTTCCTCTGGCCGCTGCCGTAAGTCTGTTGTTGTTCGGTTATGTTCAGCGCGGGTGGCGTTGCCGTTTCCCCGCGTGTGGGGTGCGGCTCCGGTTTTCTCTCCGGTTCCTGCCGCATCGTGTCTCTTTGTTCTGTTGTGCCTTCATCATAGGCAGGCTCAACCGTCGATGTCATGCAACGATCGTCGATTCTTTTGTATTTTCATCGGCTAATCTTGAAATAAACGTAACGATGCTGTGATGAACATCAATCGTCGATTGCAGGGCAGTATTGCCGTCGCAAAAGAAACGGCGCGATCTTCAGATTTTCTATCTTTTCTATGAAAGTCTCAAAATCGTTCTCCCGTAAGACTTTTCGCAAGGTCGGCATTGTTCTATCCATTTTCTATCTTCCTATTTGCGGGAGTATTTGCGCTTGTTGCCGGCGAATGTCAGGTTACATTGATTGATATCGGGCTGATTGGGCTGGGCTGATTGATGTGGCTGTTCGACAGGCTGATTGGTGTCGGGCGTAAGAAAGGAACGTGATATGGCGACTATTCCTGAACAATATGAGAGCCAGCGCGTGGGCGTGCAGGGATATCGCGTGCTCAATCTCGATTTGGACGGCGTTTGCGCGGATTACAAGGGCGCGATCCGCGATTACCTGCAGCGGCAGGGCATTGACGTGCCGGAACGTGCGCTGCAGACCGCGCATTACAATCTCACGCGCGAGGACGGATGGCCGTTCGAGACGCTCGACGATTACATCGAAACGCACAAAGCCGCGGAGCGTGAGCATCTGTATGCGACGATGAAGCCGCTTCCGGGGGTCGCGCAGGCATTGCAGCGATTGGCGAATGAGCACGTGTACATTCGCATTGTCACGCACCGGCTGTTCGTGTCCGGCCAGCATCAGATGGTCGTTTCCGACACCGCGCAATGGCTGGACAGCAACCGCATTCCGTACATGAGTCTGTGCTTTACTGGGCTGAAAGACAGTATGCAGGCCACGATTCATATTGACGATTCGCCGGCGAATATCGAAACTTTGCGTGAGGCAGGGCAGCATGTGGTCGTGTTCGATCAGCCATACAACAGTACGTATGCTGGTCCCAGAATCGACAGTTGGAGCGACACCAACGTTGAAACGCTCCTCACCCTCTTCGAATCCTGGCCGGAGTAAGGGGTGTGCTGGCGGTAGCTGCGATTCCGTCCGTGTGACTCTGGTAATCGGTTTTAGGTGCGGGTTGTGCGGACGGGATTATGTGAGCGACCGCATGATTTGTCAGTTGACCGCACGATTTCTTCTATCTGGCCTCATGATTTTGTTTTGGCGACCTCACGATCTGGAAAAGAGTGTCCCCGATTGAAATCGTGAGGTCGCCAGATCACAATCATGAGGTCAGCCAAACCAGATCATGAGGTCAGCCAAACCAGATCATGGGTCAGACTAATGTTGGGATAGACGTTTCAGCGCGTCAGCCAGTCTGCGGCGGAATATACCTGCTCGTCTTTGGCTTGAAAACTTGATTCCACGCGAGCCGCCACAAAGCGCCGCTCAGAGCGCAAAGACGCAGGAATTTGTGGAAAGCGGTCACGTTTCGCACATTGAGATAACCGGCCACGTCTCGCTCGACATATGTGCTGAGATATGACGAAAAGAAGAGTTCAAGCGGCATTTCGGAACTGTAGAGACGGGGGTAGCCGTCGCGCAGCATAAAATCATCCGCGAGCACGCTCCCGAATCTGACATTAGAGTTCTGACATCAGAGTGATAAAAATGGCGAAAAGTTGGTTGTCGATTCTTGAGCCAAGTTCCATCGCTTTTCGACTACGACCATATTCCAAAAATAAATACACAAAGAGCCTGCCATACGTGAGGTGACGCATGGCAGGCTCTTTTCGTATCGCAATCTTCAGAAGTAATCGGATATTGCGATGTGCTGACGATCAGAACACTTGAATGCTTTCGATGTACAGCTGGTTGCCCGGCAGGCTATCAAGTGGGACCCACAGCATGATGTCCTGCGTTTCCACGGCCTTGTCGAACTTGATGTCGGTCGTGCCGGAAGCGTCAAACTCGAACTGCGCCACCTGTTCGCCTTGGGACGGGCTGTTTGTCGCATTCACGCGAATATATCCCTGACCACCGGAAGAACGAATTTTGATGACCATGCGATACGCCTTCTGCGGCTGGCTCAGATGCACGTAATATCCGTAGCCCTGCTGTCCGTCAGGATTCGACAGGAATTGACGATTGTCGATTTCGTACGCGGTCGTGTTTTCCGGCTGCTTCGGATCCGGCACTTTCTTCGACTGCTTATCGGCGGTCACGACCTTGTCCTCGGTTTTCTTGGGTTGCTTGGACGCCGTAGACTCGCCGGATGCCGGCGTATTGGCGGAAGCATCGGAAGAATCCTTGGAATTGGACGAATCGGTATTGCCGGACGTATCGGAATTGGAAGAATCCGCGGAATTCGCATCCGACTGATCTCCTTCGCCGAACGGCACTTCGTCAAGATTTATTTCCGGCCATGGTCCTTTTGAATCAGTCGTAACCGAATCTGAAGGCTGCATCAAACCATGAACTGCAAACCCAAGCGCAACCGCAACAACGATGACCGCAACGATAATCGCAACGACCTTCGTTTTCAGCTTGCCAAACAGTTTCGCGTCGGCAACGTCAGTATTCGCCGAAGCGGAAGAAGGATTCTTCGGCGTGAAGCTCGGCGGAACCGCGGCTCGACCGGCGGCATACGCGGCATCGATCGCCTCCTGCTCTGCTTTCAACGCACGGGCGGACTCCTCGCCGGGCTGAATGACCTGACCATCCGCGCCGATCACTGGAATGCGACCGGTTTTTTCCAACTGGGAATCGTCGGATGACATGCCATCGTCCGGTACGGAAACCCTGATGGGGAAGGAGAAGGGAGAATCGCTGGTGTCGGTCACGCCATCGATGTCTTCTTCGCTCAGCAGTTCACGGCCGCTGCTCCACAACGATTTCACCGCTCCACTGGTGGCCGCGACGCCTTTCGCCAAAGCCTCCTTGCCATCGGAAAAATCGTTATGCGGTTCGGGAGCCGTGAACGTCATTTCCGGAATGCTTCCAGCCGCTGCCAGCGTATCCGGCAGCGGGAGCACATCCTTCTCAAGAATCTGCAGTAACGGAACATTGGCGATTGAGCATTCCGAATCCATGGAAGGCAACGTGATATCCATGCTTCCCAACGATGACAGCGGTTGGTACTCGCCAAGCAACGCTTCCAATTCCGCAATGGTTGCCATCGGAACGGTGGGGAAGCCGTCGTCCTCTTCAAGTTCGAGACCGCGCTTGCAGATCACGCGGAATTCCATCGGCGTGGTCGGCGCGAGCGCTTCAAGACGGAAATCCGTCGACAGCGTGGACGGGCGTCGGATCAGCATAGCGTACAACAGCGCTGAGATTTGACGGATCGCAAGCTGTTCCCGATTTTCCAAAGCCTGCGCGCGGGAAGTGTCGGCAAGCATGATGCTCACTGGAGCATCTGCGATCTGAATGCCGGAACGGGTCAGTCGCACCGTGTCGGTGCTGATGGAGAAATGCGTGAGATTGTCTTTTTGCAGCGCATGCAATGATTCGATGACTTCGCCAATGATGGAGCGCATGGCTGTATAGCTCAACGGCTGGTTGGCGTTCAGCGCAAGATATTCACTGAGGGTCATGCCTTCGTCAAGCTGCGTCACCACCAGCGCGACCTGGCCGGCATGCTGGAGCTGCAGCACTTTCGTGAAGTGGGAATCATGCGAAATAGCCAGCATGGAAGCGGTTGCGTTGACTTCCTGCAATGCCTTGCTGCTGCTGACAATAAACAGCTGGCAATCCCGTGCGAGCACATGGTCGCTGGCCTTCCAGACCTGCAGTCCGGTTTCTTCGCGCAATGGCGAAACGAGCACGTAGCGATTGCTGATGGTATCTCCCAGCTGAGGTTTCATGGGTTCCTTCAACTTTTTGTAAACGTTTGTTCTGCCTATGGTCACTCGCCGTTTTCGGCGTCGCCCTGTTCCAGTCTATCGTTGGGGCTGGTCGGCTTGCGAAGTCCGGGAATACGTGAGGAAATCAGTGCGATCGCCTCCTTGAATTCCTCGGAACGTAGCAGCCGCAACATGCCTACGTAAACGATGAAGGCCACTATGGCCAGCAGTGCGGCACACGCCACTGCCTGAATCCAGTTCATATGACCGTCCACCGCTCCGATTTGGGCGCCGACAAGCTGGTAGACGCTGTCACGTACCGTCACGCCGATGAACATGGTAGCTACTGCCGCGCCAATCGATTTCAGATACGAGATGGCTATGCGCGGACCGTCGATATTGTTTTCGAATCGTTTGCGCAGCATGGCATACAGGATGGGGATCGGCAGTATGTAGCTCATGGCTCCTACCATGCCGATCATTGTCGTCCATTCGGTAGGGGGGAGTAGTTTCGCGCCGATGATCACGCTTACCGCTTGAATGCCCATGGCGAACAGCATGAAAATGAACGGCGATTTGCCGTCTTCGAATGCATAGAACGTGCGCTGGATAATCAGATACGCGCTGGCGAACGGAAGTCCCACGCCAAGCGTGACCAACGGTCCCGCCATGAGAATCGCCTCTCTGACGCTCACAGACGGCAGCAACGCGAGAATGATCGGAACGGGCATCACCACGAAAGCGACCGCGAAATAGCACATGATCACACCCATATTGCGCAGCGCCTGGCTGAGATCGATGCGCGCTTCGGCGATATTATGATCGGCGACCGCACGGGATATTTTCGGGAAAATCGCGGTTGCCAGCGAAACGGCAATCAGCGAATACGGCAACATGTAAATCGTGTACGCGTTCTGGTATGAAGCATTGCCGGCCACGTCGAGCGGATTGATGCCGAACTGCTGCTGCGCGAGCATCGGCGCGTTAGTGGAGGTACGCGTGATTACGATATTGGCGAGCTGGTCGATTACGACAATGCCGACACTCCAAGCCGCGACCGGTCCCATGGAACGCAATCCAATGCCACGAAGGCCGAAGATGGGGCGGTATTTCAATCCGATTTTGGTCAGTGGAATGAACAGTACCAGCGCCTGGAATGCCACGCCCAACGTCCACGTGCCTGCGGTCAGGGCGATTTTGTCGGCGGTCCAAAAATCAAGCGGATGCTCGGTGGCACGGCCGAATAGCGCGATGAACGTGCCGAAGCCGATGCAGCTGATGATGTTCGCACCCACGGAACTCCACGCATACGCGGTGAAATGGTCTTTGGCCGCGAGAATCTGGCCGACCACCGTATATAGGCCGTAGAAGAAGATCTGCGGCATGCACCACAGGGTGAATGAGGTCGCCAACGCCATGGTTTCGGGGCTACCGTTCACATACAGCTTGGTGAGCAGCGGCGTGCATAGGGCCATCAGGATCGTCACCGCCAACAGCATGGTGATGGCAAGCGTGATGAGCTTGTTGAGTTTGGTTTCGGCGTCTTTTGCCTTCAACGTGCGTACGATCTGCGGCACGAGCACGGCGTTGAAAATACCGCCGGAAACCAAGGTGTAGATCACCTGCGGAATCATGGATCCGGCTTGGTAGGCGTTCGCCGCATAGCCGGTGGTGCCTAAAGCCCAAGCGAGCAGAATGGTACGGATTTGCCCGGTCACGCGCGAGGCCGCGGTGCCGGAGGCCATGATCAGTGAATTACGGCCAACGGAAGAACTCATTCGTCTGGATCCTTCTTACGGTGGAATTGGCGCCACAGTCCCAAAGCTCCAAGCAGCACGGCGATGCAGATGATGATGAAGCCGGTTTTGTCGCTGATCTGCAATGCGCTGGTGATGTGGGTGGTTTGTGTCGCTCCGAATGTGATGCCCTGCCTGTCCTGCAGGCTGAGCGTGGCGTCCGCAGTGCCGGAGGTGGCTACGCGGATAATGAACGCCACTTGGGCTTCGCCGTGCGCGGGCACTTCCACGGTGTCGAAACGCGAAGTGACGATCTGCATGGAGTTGGTCAATGATGAGACTTTTACCGTGACCGGATAGGGGTGGCTGTTGCTGATGGTAACGGGCATTTGCGCGGTTTCGCTGACCACGTTGACGTTTTCCGTCGGTGTGATGGCCACGCCGTTGATGAGCAGGGACGCCAGTTGCCCGGCTCCTTCCACCATGGTGCTTCCGGCTGGATTTTCGCCGCCTAGCGCGTGCAGGGCCATGATGCCGTGCGCGTTGACGAGCTGCCTGCGCCACACTTTGAGGCCTGCGGGGGCCTGCTTGGCATCGTCGGCGACGTCGGTGAGGATGGATGCGTTGAATCGTTTGATGTCGTTTGTCGAGGCTGCCAGTGTGTTGAGCGTCTGCCTGAGATTGGCTTGCGTCGCATCATTGATTCCGTCGGATTGCGGCACGATCGCGGCTGCATCGTCGCCGCTCAAGGCGGGGTCGGCGTTGTTGAGCGTGTTCAGATCGGTGATGTTCAGCCATGGCGATTGTTCGACGTCCGTCATCAGTGCGTCCACGACGGCCGGATCAGAGTTGCCGTTCAGGCAGACCAGCAGATTGCGTTCCGAATACGGCTGCTCCATCTGGTAGAACGCGCTTTGCGCGACGAATCGCGCGAGACGCCCGGCCGTTGTTCCCTCGCCGTCCACTTCGGCGTCGGCACTGGTCGCCTTGCCTTGTGCAAGGTTGGAAAGCACGCTTTGCGCGGTCAGTACGGTGATGTCGCCGGCGTCGGTGGTTACTACGGTCTTGCCGGTTTCCGCGGTGGCCGCATCATCCTCTTCGAAATCATGCGTGGCGATGACGGTGTCGTACCCCTGCTGCTTGGCTTTCGCCAGCGCGTCGGCGGTCCAATTGCCGGTGCCCTGCCATGCATACGTGGTCATACTCGCGTTCGGGTCACCCAACGCCGATTGATAGTTTTTCAAGGCCTGTTCGGCGTTCCATTGCGAGGTGCCGACGCCTGCCGAATCATAGGTTTTGCTGTCGTTCAGCGCGGAATAGGCGGTGATGTCGAACAGGGCCGGTTGCGTGATGCCGTCGACTTGCGTCGGCATCGGCATCGCCTTCAGATAGGTTGGATCGGCCACCACCTGCAGTTTGTCATGCTTGGTGAACGTCTGTTCCAGCGACTTGAGTCGTGCCTCGTCTTCTTTGCCGGGAACGGCGATTTTCGAGAGTTCCGCGGAGGTGACGCCACCTTTGTTGACGAGCTGTTCCAGCATGGTGTTGTCGGTGGTCCATCCTTGCGCTTCGAGCGGCTGCACGATGGTGATATTCATCGCGGGCGTGTCGGGGGTATTGATTCCAGCTCCGGTCCGTGTTGCGAAAGTGTGCGCTTCGTCTTGTTGAACGCCATTGGCCTCATAACTGAGCGTGACCGGTTTCGGCCCCCAGGAGTTGACGGACGCCAGCGTCTCCTGATTCGAGTCCGCGTCGATGTGCACGTTCGCCGAAGCTCCCGGTTGAAGCGCGGGAACCTCGCTCTGCCCAACGATATTGGGCGTGGGAATCTGCCCGATGCCTTCCGACCATTCTTGGATATCGTTGCGCGACACGAACGTGTAGAAGGCGTTCATGGCAAGGGTGAGCGTGCCTGAAGGGATTTCCTGATCGGTGGTGTTGGTCACCGTCGCGCTCAAATGATAGCCGGAAGTGTCGGTCAGCACGGCGGTGGAGGAGTCGATCGACAGCATGGTGCCGGATTGCGATTCCTGTGTTTCTTCGGCTTCGGCTTCGGCTTTCGGCACAGGTGCGTATAACAACATCAACGCCATGGTCATAACCATGGCGAGGATTGCCGAAAGCGCACGCATGCCGTGCGGAACGTTCCGTTGTGCGGGTTGATTCACCTTCACGCCTGTCTGTTGAGTTTCCTTGCGTACAACCATGCTATCTTTCGTTCGTTCGGGTAGCTGAGAACGTCGTCCAAATCAGCAAAATCCACCCAAATCGCGTCTTCCGCCTCATGATCCGGGTCGCCTTCCACCGTCAACTCGCCGCCGATCTGACGCAATGCGAAATGATGCACCAGCTTGTGCACGCGCTGGCTGGTTCCGGTGAACCAGTAGTCGATGGTGGCGATGGAATCGACCACTTCACCTAGGATTCCTGTTTCCTCGTGAACTTCGCGAACGGCGGTTTGCTGCGGTGTTTCGCCTTTTTCGATATGACCTTTCGGCAGGCACCATTCCAAATGTCCGCTACGCGAGTGGCGTGCGATGATCGCCACACGGCCCTTGTCGTCGAATACGAGACCTCCCGCCGAATATTCGCGCACTACCGGCAGTTCCTGCGCGTCGAGCGAGGCGAACGTGGTCGGACCGTCCGTGGCGCGCCGCTGCGGCATTATTGCCGGGGTGGGTGCGTTGGGCGTGATGATGGTCTCTTGCCGCAAGGAAACGGACTGCGATGTGTACAGCAGTTTGTCCGGTTCCATCGGATTTTGGGCATGGTCGTCCGCAGCATGGGCAAGCATGCGTGCAAGGTCTGCGGGCGTAATCATGATTCCAACCATACTCAATTCTGTGTGCAGGTGGGGTAACGGTATGCTGGTAAGGCAGAAACTTGTGGTGCCGGAAAGGGATGGCGTGAACTTCGAAGTGTGGCCAGAGGCCATTGAATTAGGGCGTATGTTCGCCGCGGAAGGCTATGAATTGGCGTTGGTGGGAGGTCCCGTTCGAGACCTGCTGTTGCATCGTAAATCGCATGATTTGGATTTTTGCACATCGGCGCGTCCTGAGCAGTTTGAACACATTTTGCGCCGTTTCGGGCGCGATGGCTTTTGGGATATGGGCCGTAAATTCGGCACGTTGGGCGCCATGCGCAGGCGTGAGGATGGCACGGAAGTGCAGGTTGAGGTAACGACCTACCGTTCCGACACGTATGACCCCGACTCGCGCAAGCCGGAAGTCAATTATGGCGACACGCTGGAAGGCGATCTTTCCCGCCGTGATTTCACGGTGAATGCCATGGCGTTGCGTGTGCCGGAATTGCAATTCGTCGATCCGTTCGGCGGCGCGAACGATTTGGCCAAGGGCGTGTTGCGCACGCCGGTCGATCCTCGCCAGTCGTTTGACGACGATCCGCTGCGCATGATGCGCGCCGTACGTTTCGTGGCGCAACTGGGCTTCCGTATCGAACCGGAAACCGCTGAAGCGCTGACCGACATGGTCGATCGCATTGAAATCGTTTCCGCTGAGCGCGTACGCGACGAACTGGTCAAAATGCTGCTGTCCGATCGCCCGCGCGCAGGTATCGAAGCGCTGGTCGATTCCGGTCTTGCCGATATCGTCTTCCCGGAAATTCCGGCATTGCAGCTCGAAATCGACGAACATCATCGTCATAAGGACGTGTTCGAGCACACCATGATCGTCATTGATCGTGCGGTTGCCCTCGAAACCGGCCCGGACGGCCCTGTGCCGGCACCGGATCTGACGTTGCGTTTGGCCGCGCTGATGCACGATATCGGCAAGCCGAAGACGCGTCGTTTCGAATCGGGTGGCAAGGTGAGCTTCCATCATCATGATGCGGTCGGCGCGAAAATGACCCGCAAGCGCCTTAAGGCATTGCATTTCGACCATCATATGGTCGAGGACGTCAGCGAGCTGGTCAATCTGCACTTGCGCTTCCACGGCTACGTGGAGGAGCCGTGGACGGATTCCGCGGTCCGCCGTTACGTCAAGGATGCGGGTCCGCTGTATGAGCGCCTGAACCGCCTTACGCGTGCCGACGCGACCACGCAGAACAAGCGCAAGGCCATGGTGTTCTCGTCGGCGATGGACGAGATGGAACAGCGCGTGCGCGATCTGAAGGAGAAGGAGGATTTCGACGCGATCCGCCCTGATCTGAACGGTGACGAAATCATGCAGCTGCTCGGCATTGACCCGGGGCCGCTGGTTGGCAAGGCGTACAAGCACATGCTGGAATATCGCCTCGATAACGGCCCGGTCGAGCGTGATGTCGCTGTTGCCGAGTTGAACCGTTGGTATGAGGAACAGCAGGCCGAGTAGTCTGCTTGCTGACCTCACGATTTGGATTCTATGACCGCACGATTCGATTTTTCGGGCAAAAATAGAATCGTGAGGTCAGTCGGTTCCGAAAAGTGCGGTTTCGGGGGTATTCTCTGGAGGATTTCGCCCGCGATTTAACCCACGAATATAAGAATTGACCTCACGATCTTGATTTTCAGTGAAAAATCGAAATCGTGAGGTCAATCCGAAAATCTGCAAATCAAAAAATCTGCAAATCACACGGCGTCGTGTTCGGGGGCCTTCTGTACGTCGGTCATCTTGTCGACGGTAACACATCCCTCGAAGCTGTCGATCTCCTTGCCGGCGGTCGGCACCTTCTTCTGATTCTGCAGATTGTCGAAAGTCGCGCCAACCACAACGTCGATCAGCATATCCTCACGATCGTCCATCACCATCGTCGCGTCGGTGAAGTTGCTGTTCACCGTGTACGCCTGATTGATGGCGTTCTTGCCGAAGATGATCATCGTGCGTTCCACTTTGGAGCTGGTGTAGTTGCCGGCTGCCTGGGTGTTGAACTCGCGGTTCTGCAACGCGCTGCTGACGGCTTGCGCGAAGCCGGCGAATTCAGTGCCGTTGAGCACGCGCACGGTGATGTTGCGGTTTTCCACGTACTTGCCTTTGCTGCCGTCCTGTTCCTGTGCTGCGCAAGGGGCCTGCTGGCCGTAATTCGGCTGTACCGCGGCCGACTTGACATTGCCCAATCCTCCAACATGGAAGAAGAACAGCAGGGAAATCACCAATGCGATCGTCAAAATGGTGCCGGTGATGGTGAACACCACCTTTTGACGGCGGCGAATGTACTGTTTGCGCGCGGCGCGCTCGTCGTTAGCCTGAGTCATGTACGAGTCCTTCTCCAAAAATCGGTTGACTTCAACCTTACTGTTACGCGATGATATGCACAATCGGATGGGCCGGTGCCTTGGTGGCGATGATGCGGTCGACGCAACGGCTTTGTTGCCATGCCGACTGCACGGCGCGTGCCGCATCGTCGGTTGGCACGAATGCGATTACGGAAGGGCCGGATCCGGAGACGAACGCCTGCTTGGCGCCTGCCTGCAACGCTTCGTCGATCGCCTGTCCGCTGCGTGGATGCAGTGAGATCGACGCCTGTTGCAGATGATTGTTGTCGGTTGCGCCGGCGCCGATTTGGTCGAACATGGCATACACTTCCGGCGTGCGCAGTTCCGCCTGATACGCGCCGACCAGCAGACGGCCTGCAAAGCCCTGATCCGTCAGTTCCAGCACGGCGTCGCTGTTTTCGCTGAGTTGTTCGATCTGCTCGCCGAAGCCGGTGCCTCGCGCATAGCCTCCGGTCAGGCAGAACGGCATATCCGCGCCCAATGTGGCGGCAACCTGTTGCAACCGTTCAATGGACCAATCAAGATTCCATAGCGTGTTCAATGCCAGAATCGTGGCGGCCGCATCCGCGGAACCTCCTGCCATGCCCGCGCCAACGGGAATGCGTTTTTCGATGTTCAACGCCACATCCGGTTCATGGCCGCTCGCTTCGGCCATGGCGAACAGGGCGAGCACGGCATGGTTGCGTCGCATGTCGCTGCCGGAGGAGGCCAGATCGCCAAGATAGGCACCTTCAAGATTCAGGGAGAAACCGGATCCGGGCTTTTTGCGACTGGTGGTGACGGTGTCGTACACGCCGACGGCGCAGTAGATGGTGTCGAGCTCGTGTCGGCCACCCCATTCGCTGCGTGGCCTGCCTACGTGCAGGGTCAGATTCGTTTTCGCCGGGCAGTCCACGCTGACCGTGTTGATTGCGGTGTTGGTGTCGCTCATGCTTGCGACACCTCGCCCACGGCTCGTGCCAATGCCACGAATTCGTCGATGGCAAGCGTTTCGCCACGGCGCGTCGGATCGATGTCCGCCTGCTCGAACGCTTCGGAGGGCACGATCTTCTTCAACGCGGCATGCAGGGTTTTGCGCCTCTGGCCGAATGCGGCGTCGATAAGACGGAACACGTTTTCGCGGTCCACTACGGAACCGTCGGGATTGTTGGCCGAAGGCGTGTGCCCGCCCTCATATCGTTTGAACAGCACCAGCGCGGAATCCACATTCGGTGCCGGCCAGAACACATTGCGCCCGATAATGCCCACACGTTCCGCGGTACCATACCAAGCGAGCTTCACGCTTGGAGTGCCGTAGATCTTTGAACCGGGCTTTTCGCTCAGTCGGTCCGCGACTTCCTTCTGCACCATCACGAGGAACGTGCCGAGATTGTCGAAACGTTCCAGCAAGGTCAGCAGAATCGGCGTGGCCACGTTGTATGGCAGATTGGCGACCAGTGTAAATGAATCATCATTTTGGAAATCAGGCAGATTTTCCGGCGTCACGGTCAACGCATCGCGATTGACCACGCGGAAACGATCCACCGCATCCGGCATGAATTCGGCGATGGTGCCGGGCAGTCGTTCCGCAACGGGCGGGTCGATCTCCACGGCGGTCATCGTGGCGCCGGTTTCCAAAATCGCCAATGTCAGTGAACCGAGTCCAGGTCCGACTTCCAGCACATGATCGTCGGCGGTCACACCTGCCTCGCGCACGATACGACGAACCGTGCCCGGGTCGATTACGAAATTCTGCCCGAATTTTTTCGTCGGGCTGATACCGGCCTCGGCCGCGATACGCCGAATGTCGGCAGCCCCCAACAGGCGGCCTTGCGCGGTTTCGTCGGTTGCGTTGGTTTCGTTCGCGTGTTCTGTCATTACCTCATTATCCGTTCAACTGGTATGAAAAGTGTGCGCTGTTGCGTTTGCGTATTGTTGCGATCGGCGTTGTTTAATACCATCCGACCTGCTCGGAATGCTCCCATGCCTTCGACGGGCTGCCGTAGCGTTGCGCGATGTAGCTCAGGCCCCAGTCGATCTGCACGGCCGCATCGTCACGCCAGTTTGCGCCGAATGCCGCCATTTTGCTGCCAGGAAGCGACTGCGGGATGCCGTAGGCTCCGGAAGATGCGTTTTCCGCATACCACAGCCAGCTCGATTCACGCGTCCACAGTTTCACCAGATCGGTCCAGTTTTGCCCGGTCCAGCCATATTGCGCCGCGGCTCCGGCCGCGTAGGCCTGTGCCTGCGCGGGGGAGGGGTGATAGAGGCGGCATCCTGCCGAAGGATCGGAAGGTTGCGGTGTCGGGGTGGGCGTCGGATCCGGCGTGGGGGTCGGGTCAGGAGCTGTCTCTTATACAC
>ENA-OXRK01000011-OXRK01000011.1-human-gut-metagenome-genome-assembly--contig:-NODE-11-length-179916-cov-13.7891_pt1 | contig 179916 bp, 158 predicted proteins | sample MGYA00249590_ERZ652579 | MGnify/ENA primary metagenome ERZ652579 (study PRJEB26925, sample SAMN05826952) | human gut metagenome | biome: ENVO:2100002; feature: ENVO:00000062; material: ENVO:00002003...
AACTCAATTCTATCACTATATCTTTCCGCATTTCACTTTTTTGTAGTAACTTTGCATTTGAGAAAGATACGAATAACCGGCTGAAATTGCGCAATTTCACGCCGCTTTCCTGCAACATTATCCACCCGGAACGCCACACTCCGGCAATCCGCGCCGCATCGTCCGTCCGACAAAATAAATCCGGTCCGGTCTCGAAAAAAACAATAAATGCGTATATTTGCCCCGAATGCGGTCCCTCTCATCCCGTGACCGCACCGAAAAAAACATATGGCGAAGATTCTGATTATCGACGACGAACAACAGCTGCGCGGACTTCTGGCCCGGATCATCGGGCTTGAAGGTTACGAGGTCGCACAAGCCCCCGACTGCGCCGCAGGTCTCAAAATGCTCCGGCAGTACGATCCCGACGTTGTTTTGTGCGACGTCAAGCTGCCCGACGGCAACGGCGTGGAGATGGTCGGGAAGATCAAGGAGGCGGCGCCGTCGGCCGAGGTGATTCTGCTGACGGCCTACGGCAACATCCCCGACGGCGTGCAGGCCATCAAGAACGGAGCGTTCGACTACATCACCAAAGGCGACGACAACAACAAGATACTCCCGCTGCTGAGCCGGGCCGCGGAGAAAGCCCAGATGCAGCGCCGGCTGGCCCGCTTCGAGGAGAAACTCTCCGACGAACATTCGTTCGACCGCATCATCGGTTCGTCGGAAGCTCTCCGGCAGGCCGTCGCACTGGCGCGCAAGGTCGCCGCGACGAACACCTCGGTCCTGCTCACCGGCGAAACCGGAACCGGCAAGGAGGTCTTCGCGCAGGCGATACACCATGCCGGTCCCCGCGCCAAGGAGTCGTTCGTGGCGGTCAACTGTTCGGCCTTCTCCAAGGAGCTGCTCGAAAGCGAACTGTTCGGGCACCGCGCCGGGAGTTTCACGGGCGCCTCGAAAGACAAGAAAGGGCTTTTCGAGGAGGCTGACAAAGGAACGCTGTTTCTCGACGAAATCGGCGAAATGCCCGTCGAGCTGCAGGCCAAGCTGCTGCGCGTACTCGAAAGCGGCGAATTCATCAAAATCGGCGAAACCCGTCCGACGAAGGTCGATCTGCGGATCATTGCCGCCACCAACCGCGACCTCGAAAAGGAGATCGCCGCCGGCAATTTCCGCGAAGACCTCTTTTTCCGGCTTTCGGTGTTCCGCATTCAGCTGCCGTCGCTCAACGGACGCAAAAAGGACATCGCGGAGTACGCCCGCCATTTCGCGGAACAGTTCGCGGCCAAGATGGGGAAGCGGATCGAGAAAATCGACGACGCCTATATTGCCGCGCTGGAACGCCACACGTGGCGCGGCAACGTCCGCGAGTTGCGCAACATCGTGGAACGGAGCATGATCATGGCCGAGGGCGGCACGCTGACGGCCGATACGCTTCCGCCCGAATTCCAACCCGGAGCCGGACGGAACGAAGCCCCCGATTCGATGGCCCTCGACGCCCTCGAACGGCACCATATCCTCAAGGTACTCGAATACGCCGCAGGCAACAAGGCCGAAGCGGCCCGCCTGCTGGGCATCGGCATCGCAACGCTCTACCGCAAACTCGAAAGTTACGGCCTGAAGTCCTGACGCTCCCGCACAAGCCTATCATTCTGAAACGGCCGCCTTATCATTTTGATAGGGCGGCCGTTGTTTTCGGCACACGCTCCAGACCGACATTCCATTCGTTATCAACACAATAGATCCGAAACCGAGGTTTTGGCATCCCCTTCGTATGCTATCCAGCAAAACCCAAATAAACCGATATGGCAATCGTGATCCTGATACTGATATTCTGCGGCGCAATGGCTCTGCTATGCCGGATGATTTGCGGTTTTGCGAAATTGTTGTCTAACTCAAAAAAGAAAATGAGATGAACGGAATCGTACTGTTCCTCGCGCTCTGCACCTTGGGGGCGCTCTGCTACTGGTTCTATTACAAATGTGTCGATTGGTTTGAAAAAATTTGATGGAAAATGTTTACAGGACTGCTTATTCTGAGCATCGCCGGATTCGTCTATCTGATGTACGTGCTCGTAAAACCCGAAAAATTCTGATTGTCGGACTTTGAAAACCCATAATAAATGAATAGCGAAATTTTAGGCATCATACTGCAATGGGCCGCCCTCGTGATACTCTGCTATCCGCTGGGACGCTACATTGCCAAAGTATACAAAGGGGAGCGCACATGGCTCGACTTCATGGCTCCCGTCGAACGGTTCGTCTACCGCATCTGCGGCATCGACCCCATGCAGGAGATGAACTGGAAACAATTTCTCAAGGCCCTGCTGACGGTCAACCTCTTCTGGTTCTTCTGGGGCATGCTCCTGCTGGTATGTCAGGGCTGGCTGCCGCTCAATCCCGACGGCAACCCCGGACAGTCGCCCGATCTGGCGTTCAACACCTGCATCTCGTTCATGGTGAACTGCAACCTGCAGCATTACAGCGGCGAATCGGGACTGAGCTATTTCACCCAGCTGTTCGTCATCATGCTGTTCCAGTTCGTCACCGCCGCCTGCGGCATGGCCGCCATGGCGGGCGTCATGAAGGCGCTGGCCGCCAAAACCACGAAAACGATCGGCAACTTCTGGGTCTTCCTCACCAAGAGCGTAACCCGCATCCTGATGCCGCTGTCGCTCGCGGTCGGCATCCTGCTGATCATCAACGGGACGCCGATGTCGTTCGACGGCAGGCAGACGCTCACGACGCTCGAAGGCGGCGAACAGGTCATCTCGCAGGGTCCTGCGGCGGCCATCGTCCCCATCAAACAACTGGGCACCAACGGCGGCGGTTACTTCGGCACCAATTCGGCGCACCCGCTCGAAAACCCCAACGCATTCACCAACATACTGGAGTGCTGGTCGATCCTGATTCTCCCGATGGCGATGGTGTGGGCCTTCGGTTTCTACATCCGACGCCGCAGGCTCGCGGCATGGATCTTCGGCGTGATGCTCTTCGCCTACACCGCCGGCGTGATCTTCTCGGTATGGCAGGAGACGGGCGGCAGTCGGCAGATCGAGCAGATGGGCATTTCGCAGAAGCTCGGCTCGATGGAGGGCAAGGAGATCCGCATCGGCTCGGCGGCATCGGCCATGTGGGGCATGACGACGACCGTCACGTCGAACGGCTCGGTAAACTCGATGCACGACTCGCAGACCCCGCTGAGCGGCATGATGCAGATGCTCAACATGCAGATCAACTGCTGGTTCGGCGGCGTCGGAGTGGGGTGGATGAACTACTTCGCATTCCTCGTCATCGCAGTCTTCATCAGCGGACTGATGGTCGGCCGCACGCCCGAATTCCTCGGACACAAGGTCGAGGCGCGCGAAATGAAGATCGCAACGCTGGTCGTGCTGATGCACCCCTTCCTGATTCTGGTCGGCACCGGAATCTCCGCGGCCATAGCCGCCGCAAATCCCGAAATCGGATGGCTGAACAACCCGTCGTTCCACGGCCTGAGCGAAATGCTCTACGAATACACCTCCTCGGCGGCCAACAACGGTTCGGGCTTCGAAGGACTGGCCGACAATACGCCGTTCTGGAACATTTCGACCGGCATCGCACTGATCATGGGCCGTTATTTCCCGATCGTGGGACAGGTGGCCGTCGCCGGACTGCTGGCTTCGAAGAAGTTCATTCCCGAAAGCGCCGGTACGCTCAAGACCGACACGGGAACCTTCTCGCTGATGACCTTCGCCGTCATCATCATCGTCGCCGCACTCTCGTTCTTCCCGTCGCTGGCGCTCGGACCGATCGCCGATTACCTGACCTTCTAAAAACGCAATGACCATGAAACGAAACAGAAATAATTCCTTGCTCGACCGCGCGCTGCTGCGCCGGAGCCTCCGCGAATCGTTCATCAAACTCGACCCCCGCAAAATGGTCCGCAACCCGATCATGTTCACCGTCGAGGCCGTCACTTTCGTCATGCTGGCGCTGCTGATCTACATCGCCGTCACGGGCGACGCTTCGCAGGGTTCGCTGCTGTACAACTTCATCGTCTTCGTCGTCCTGCTGGCTACGCTCCTCTTCGCCAACTTCGCCGAAGCCATCGCCGAAGCCCGCGGCAGGGCGCAGGCCGACAGCCTGCGCAAGACCCGCGAGGAGACGCCCGCAAAACGCATCGAGCCGGACGGCCAGTCGCACATCGTCAGCAGCTCGGACCTCCGGCAGGGCGACCTCTTCGAGTGCGTCGCGGGCGACACGATCGCCGCCGACGGCGAGATCGTCGAGGGACTCGCCTCGATCGACGAAAGCGCCGTCACGGGCGAATCGGCCCCGGTGATCCGCGAGGCGGGCGGTGACAAAAGCTCCGTCACGGGCGGCACAAAAGTCCTCTCGGACCGCATACTGGTAAAGGTCACGGCGCGGCCGGGCGAGAGTTTCCTCGACAAGATGATCGCGCTGGTCGAAGGTTCGTCGCGTCAGAAAACGCCCAACGAAATCGCGCTGACGATCCTGCTGGCCGGATTTACGATCGTCTTCGTCATCGTCTGCGCGACGCTGAAGCCCTTTGCCGATTACGTCGGGGCGAACATCACCATAGCAGCCTTCATCTCGCTGTTCGTCTGCCTGATTCCGACCACCATCGGCGGACTGCTGTCAGCCATCGGCATCGCGGGCATGGACCGCGCCCTGCGGGCCAACGTCATCACCAAGTCGGGGAAAGCCGTTGAGACCGCCGGCGACATCGACACGCTGCTGCTGGACAAGACGGGCACGATCACCATCGGCAACCGCAAAGCGACGGCATTCCACCCGGCACAAGGATACGGTGTCAAAGAGTTCACCCGCCTGTGCGTGCTTTCGTCGGTCTCGGACCAGACGCCCGAAGGCAAATCCGTCGTCGAGCTGGGCGCCGAAATGGGCATGAAGGTCGATCCCCTGCAGCTGATCGGCGTGCAGATGGTGCAGTTCACCGCCGAGACCAAATGTTCGGGCGTCGATATGCCCGACGGACGCCGCATCCGCAAGGGCGCATCGGAAGCGATCCTCCGCATCGCCGCCCAAGCCGGCAACAAATGCCCGGCGGGTATCGAAGAGACGGTGCGCCGCATCTCGGAAAACGGCGGCACGCCGCTCATCGTCAGCGAGAACGAGCAGATACGGGGCGTGATCGAACTGCAGGACATCATCAAGACCGGCATCCGCGAACGCTTCGAACGTCTGCGCAAGATGGGCGTGAAGACCGTGATGGTGACTGGCGACAATCCGCTGACGGCGAAGTACATCGCCGAAAAAGCCGGAGTGGACGACTTCATCGCCGAAGCCAGACCCGAAGACAAGCTCGAATACATACGCCGCGAACAGCGGTCGGGCAAGCTGGTGGCCATGATGGGCGACGGCACCAACGACGCCCCGGCGCTGGCGCAGGCCGACGTGGGCGTGGCGATGAACAGCGGCACGCAGGCGGCCAAGGAGGCTGGCAACATGGTCGATCTGGACAACGACCCGACGAAGCTGATCGAGATCGTCGAAATCGGCAAACAGCTCCTGATGACGCGCGGCACGCTCACGACCTTCTCGATCGCCAACGACGTAGCCAAGTATTTCGCCATCGTCCCAGCGCTGTTCATCGCTTCGATTCCGTCGCTGCAGGCCCTGAACATCATGCACCTGCACTCGCCCGAAAGCGCCATCCTGTCTGCGGTGATCTTCAACGCCGTCATCATCCCGCTGCTGATTCCGCTGGCGCTGCGCGGCGTGACCTACAAACCGATCGGCGCATCGGCCCTGCTGGGCCGCAACCTCTTCATCTACGGACTGGGAGGAATCGTCGTGCCGTTCATCGGCATCAAACTGATAGACATGTTTATAAGTATGTTCTTTTAAAGTATCGCTACAATTATGAAAAACTTCTGGATTTCAATCAGGATAACGCTGGCAATGTGCCTGTTGCTCGGCGTGGGATACGTACTTGTACTGCGCGGCGTCTCGGCCGTGGCAGGACCCGGCGGCGGCCAAGCCGAAACCCTCACATTCGACGGCCGGACCGTCGGCGCGGCGAACGTGGGCCAGCAGTTCACCGACACCCGTTACTTCTGGGGCCGTCCTTCGGCCGTGGATTACAACGGCGGCGGTTCGGGCGGCAGCAACAAGGCCGCGACCAACCCGGAATATCTGGCCGAAGTGGAGCGGCGCGTGCAGGATTTCCTTGCGGCGCATCCCTATCTCACCCGTGAGGAAGTGCCCTCCGAAATGGTGACGGCAAGCGGTTCGGGACTCGATCCCGACATCTCGCCGCGCGGCGCGCAGGTGCAGGTGCGCCGCGTAGCCGAAGCCCGCGGACTCGACGCGGCCGCAGTCCGGCATCTGGTCGATTCGCTGACCCAAAGGCCGTGGCTGGGACTCTTCGGCACCGAGAAGGTCAACGTGCTCCGGCTCAACATCGCACTGGAGACAATGCAGCCGAACGTCACGGCGGCGGTCCCGGCAAAATCGGCCGACAACAACGGTGACGACCGCTCAGCAGACGCAATGACGGAGCAGAAATAATATACGGCAATGAAAAAACTCAAAGAAATGGACAAACACATGAAACGCTGGATCGTAATTCTGATTACCGCACTGGCGGCAATGCTTGCCGTGGACGTATGCGCACAAGAGCCGCAGCGCGGCGTGAAAATTTCGGGCGGCGCAGACATCGTCAGCGGCTATGTCTGGCGCGGCGTCTGGGAATCCGGAGCCTGCATACAACCCGTAATGACCCTGTCGGCCGGAAATTTCTCGGCGACGGCATGGGGTTCGGTCGATTTCGCGGCCACCTCCTACAAGGAGATGGACCTGACGCTGGCCTATGCGCTCGGTCCCGTGACCTTCTCGCTGGCGGACCTCTACTGGGAAGGCGGCGCGGGCGACCGGAGCACGATCAGCCGCAACTATTTCCGCTTCGGGGCGGACTCTCCGCACCGCGTCGAGGCGGGCGTCGCGTGGTGCATATCGCCCGAAGCGCCGGTCACGCTGGCTTGGAACACCGTGCTGTTCGGAGCCGCCGACGTAAATGCCGAAGGGAAACGGGCCTATGCGACCTACATCGAGGCGTCGTATCCCTTCACCGTGAAAACCGTCGGCATGAAAGCCGGCGTCGGCGTCGTTCCGTGGAATGCCGTCGGCACGTACGGCATAGACCGCGACTTCTACGTACAGAACGTTTTCGTCAGCGCAGCGAAGAGCTGGGAGATATTGAAGTCCATGCAGTTGGGAATCTTCACCTCCCTGAACTGGAACCCGGCGGCGGAGGACGTCAATTTCACGGGCGGCATATCATTGAGGATGTAGTATGGACAAGGAAGGCAGCGTTCAACGGTTTCTGGAGCTGATCCGCCACTCGCACCGGGGAAAGTTCAAGGTATACATCGGCATGAGCGCCGGGGTAGGCAAGACCTACCGCATGCTGCAGGAGGCGCATCAGCTGCTCGACGCAGGCGTGGACGTCTGCATCGGTTACATCGAAACGCACGGCCGCGCCGAAACGGAAGCCCTCGCCGAAGGGCTTCCGTTCGTGCCCCGCCGCAGGCTCTTCTACAAGGGCAAGGAGCTGGAAGAGATGGACACGCAGGCCATCCTGAACCTCCATCCCGAAATCGTGGTCGTGGACGAACTGGCCCACACCAACATCGAAGGCAGCGGCAATCCCAAACGGTGGCAGGACGTGATGCAGCTGCTCGACGCCGGAATCAGCGTCATCACGGCGGTCAACATCCAGCATATCGAAGGCCTGAACGAATCCGTGCAGGAGATCACCGGGATCGAGGTCCGCGAGCGCGTGCCGGACAGCGTGCTGGCCACGGCCGACGAGGTGGTGAACATCGACCTCACGGCCGACGAGCTGATAGAGCGGCTGAAAGCGGGGAAAATCTACCGCCCCGACAAGGTCGCGGCGGCGCTCAACAACTTCTTCACGCAGGACAATATCCTGCAGCTGCGCGAACTGGCACTCAAGGAGGTGGCCCTGCGCGTGGAGAAAAAGGTCGAGAACGAGATCGCCGCGGGCGACAAGTTCCGTCACGACAAACTGCTGGCCGTCATCGACTCCTCGGAGAAACGTTCGCGCCGCGTGATCCGCAAGACGGCCCGCATGGCGACCCACCTCAACACGTCGTTCGTCGTGCTTTACGTGCAGAGCGACCGGGAAGCCGCCGACCGCATTCCGCTGGCCAACCAGCGTTACCTGATCAACAACCTGAACCTCGCCACCGAACTAGGCGGCGAAATACGCCAGATACACTCCAACCGGCCGGTCGAAACCATCGTGGAGCTGTGCCGGGAGCAAAAAATCAGTATCGTCTGCACCGGACGGCCCGAATTTTCGCTATTTTCGCTGCTGAAAAGCATCGTCGCGCTGCGCCGCCTGATCGGCAGGCTGTCGCGCATGAACATCGATCTTTACATTATGTCGTAAACCATGAAAATACAAAGAAGGCTCACCTTGGGAATCGGCGCGCTGTTCGCCATGATCCTGCTGCTCGGAATCCAGTCGGTCAGTTACGTCCGGCAGCTTTCGCACGCCACGGGGACCATATTGGCCGACAACTACAATTCGCTGCAGTACGCCGGGGACATGCTGCGGTCGCTGAACGACATCGGGCACGATTCGGTATCGCGGCACGTCCTGCGGCAGAGTCTCGCCCTGCAGCAGCAGAACATCACCGAGATCAGCGAAAAGGAGATGACCACGGCGCTCGAACGGCATATCGCGTCGCTGAGCGACCCCGTCACCGAAGCCGAAATACAGACCGTGCGCGAGGATCTCTTCCGGATCATGGAGCTGAACATGGCCGCCATCCGGAGCAAAAGCTCCGGGGTGGAGCAGCGCGCCGACTACGTGATGTGGTGGCTGATCGTCGTGGCCGCACTGTGCGTCCTGAGCGCAGGGGCCATCCTGATCTGGTTTCCGCAGACGGTGCTCCGGCCGATCGACACCCTGAAGCGGGGTATCAAGGAGATCGCCAACCACAACTACCGGCAGCGGCTCGACTTTACGGGCAACCGCGAATTCGAATCCGTCGCCGAGTCGTTCAACGACATGGCCGCCAAACTCGACGAGTACCGCCGCAGTTCGCTCGACGACCTGATGACGGCGAAAAAACGCATCGAAGCGATCGTAAACACGCTCCACGAGCCGATCATCGGACTCGATCCCGAAAAGACCATCCTTTTCATGAACCGCGAAGCGCTTTCGGTGCTGAATCTTCCGGAAGACGTCATCGGGCGGAACGCGACCGAGGTAGCCCTGTCCAACGACCTGCTGCGCCGTCTGCTGCGCGAACTCTGCGACGAAAGGAAAGACGCCGAGAAGGAGCCGCTGAAGATATACGCCGACAACAAGGAGAGCTATTTCCAGATGGACAACACACCGCTCTACATCACGCCCGTGGGTGGACGCGAACAGCAGTTCGTGGGTAACCTGATCATCCTCAACAACATCACCAAATTCAAGGAGCTGGACTCCGCCAAAACCAACTTCATATCGACCGTTTCGCACGAGATGAAGACCCCTATTTCGTCAATCCTGATGAGCCTGCAGCTGCTGGGCGACGACCGGCTGGGAAAACTCAACGACGAGCAGAAACAGCTGGTGGGCAGTATCAGGGAGAGCAGCGACCGCCTGCTTTCGATCACGGGCGAACTGCTGAACATGACGCAGATCGAGACCGGGAAACTTAAACTGATGCCTAAGATAACAAAGCCTATCGAGTTGATAGACTATGCGGTAAAGGCAACGCAGGTGTTGGCAGACCGATTCTGCTGTTTCGTGGAGATAGACTATCCCGAAAAGATCTCGAAACTGTTCGTCGACAACGAGAAGATCGCATGGGTCATCACCAACCTGCTGTCGAACGCCATCCACCATTCGCCCGAAAAATCGCGCATCGTCATCGGGGCCGTACAACACGACAAAGCGGTCGAAATCTATGTGCAGGACTTCGGCCGGGGCATCGACCCGCGTTACCACAAGAGCATTTTCGAACGTTATTTCCGGGTTCCGGGCACGAAGGTGCAGGGGAGCGGGCTGGGACTGGCCATTTCGAAGGAGTTCGTCGAAGCGCACGGCGGCACGATTTCGGTCGAAAGCGAGATCGGCAGGGGCAGCCGGTTCTCGATCCTGCTACCGGTGTAGATACGGCGGACTGGCTCCGGGAAGGTATCGGGACGGGCTGAGTGAGTGGGAGCAGACGGCTGCGGCCCGATGCAGGCAGAAGCGGAGAGAAGCAGATAGATGCAAACAGAACGAGAAACGGACGCAAAGCAGGCACCAATGCGCAGCGGATTCCAATGCGCCGATGCCGCCAAATACGAAGCCGCCGCAGAATCGGTCTGCGGCGGCTTCGCATTACAGATTTTCCTGTTTCAAATGCTCGACATAGCGGTCGATGCGGTGCAGTTCGTGCGGAATCTTGATGTTCTGGGGACAGTGCGGCACGCATTGGTTGCAGCCGATACAGCGGCTCGCCTGTCGGAGACGGGGCACGCTGCGGTCGTAGCCCACCAGAAACGCCCGCCGGGCCTTCCGGTAATTTTCGTCCTGCGACGAAGCGGCCACGTTGCCTTCGTTGACGCATTTGTTGTAATGCAGCAGAATGGCCGGAATATCGAGTCCGTAAGGACACGGCATGCAGTATTTGCAGTCGTTGCAGGGAATCGTGGGGTAGCGCAGCATCAGCTGCGCCGTCTCCTCCAGAAATTCCCGGTCGGCGTCGGTCAGTTCGTCGAGCGGCGAATAGGTGCGCAGGTTGTCCTGCAGGTGTTCCATGTAGCTCATGCCGCTCAGCACGGTCAGCACGCCGGGGAACGACCCCGCGAAACGGAACGCCCACGAAGCCACGCTCGACGAAGGCCGCCGCTGTTTGAGGTGGGCGACGATATGGTCGGGAACGTTCGAAAGGCGGCCGCCCAGCAGCGGCTCCATGATGACGGCCGGAATGCCGCGCTTCTCCAGTTCGCCGTAGAGGTACTCGGCGTCGGTATTGCGCGTATTAAGCTCCTTGGCATGTTTCCAGTCCATATAGTTGAGCTGAATCTGCACGAAATCCCACTTTATCTCCTCGTGACGCGAAAGCAGGTAGTCGTACACCTCGACGTCGCCGTGATAGGAGAATCCCAGATTGCGGATGCGTCCCGCTTCGCGCTCGGCGAGCAGGAAATCGAGCATCCCGTTGTCGAGGTAACGGCTGCGGAGCGACTCCATGCCGCCCATGCCGATTCCGTGCAGCAGGTAATAGTCGATATAATCCACCTGCAAGGCCCGGAAAGAGTTGCGGTACATCTCCATCGAGGCCGCGCGGCTATGGGTCGACGGGTCGAAATTGGAAAGTTTCGTGGCTACGAAGAATTTTTCGCGCGGATGCCGTTTGAGGGCGATTCCCGTCGCGGTCTCCGACCAGCCGCGCACATAGGCCGGCGAGGTGTCGAAGTAGTTGACGCCGTGCGCAATGGCGTAATCGACCAGTTCGTTCACGGCCTGCTGGTCGATCTCATCGCCCGAACCGTCGCTCTTCGCACGCGTCGGCCAGCGCATACAGCCGTAGCCCAGCAGCGACACGCGGTCGCCCGTGGTGGGCGTCGTGCGGCAGGTCATCCGGTCGGTCGGGACTTCTCCCACGGCGGCGGTGTCGCCCGCCGCACCGCCTTTGGGTTTGCAGCCGTACAACGCGGCGGTCGTGGCGGCGGCTCCTACGCCGAGCACCTTCAGGAATTCCCGGCGGTCTATCTTTTTCTTCTCTTTCATACTCCTGACTGTTAAACGGTTCTGTGACGCAGATGCCCTTCGACGTAAATCGCGCTGAACGGGCGGCTCGGACAAAGATTCTCGCATGCTCCGCAGCCGATGCAGCGCTCCTCGTTCACGGCGGGGATAAGCGGCGAATCAGGGTTATCCGGATCCTTATGCACCATGTGAATGGCTCCCGTGGGACAGTGGCGTGCGCAGTTGCCGCAATCCACGCCGTCGGTATTGACGACGCAGTTGTCGGCGATCCACACGGCATGGCCGATCTGCGTCGCCGACTTCTCGGCCGCCGTGATCGGACGGATAGCCCCCGTGGGACACACTTCGGAACACTTCGTACATTCGGGCCGACAGTAGCCGCGCTCGTACGACATTTCGGGCTGCATCAGGGTCATCAGCTTGCCGGAGGGGCGCAGCACCTGATTGGGGCACGCCGCCACGCACAGCTGACACCCGGTACAGTGCGCCGTCAAGTTGCGGGCCGCCAGCGATCCCGGCGGCGTGATCGGCACAGCGCGGTCCGGGACTTTCTTATCCTCGATCAGCGCCAGTCCGCCGTCCACCTTCTTCTCCTGCGCCTTCACGGTAGCCGTGTAGGCCAAAACGCCGGCAATCGTGAGGAATTTGCGGCGCGAAGGGTCGGCGGGCCTGTCCGCGGCGACGACACGCTCCGCCTTTGACGAAGATTCCGCTGCAACGACGCGGTCCGTCTTTGCCGGAGCCTCCGCCGCTGCGGACGCGGAGGTCTCCGAAGCGGGTTTTGCGGCCGGTTTGCGCGAAAAGGCGATGGCGTGCTGACGGCATTTGCCGATACAGTCCATGCAGGCCACACAACGGCTGTAGTCGATTTCGTGCGACTTGGCGTCGATGCACGAGGCCTTGCAGTTGCGCGCGCAAAGCCCGCAGCCGTTGCACTTCGAGGTGTCGATGCGGGGCTTAAAGACCGCAAAACGCGACACGAAGCCCAGTAGCGTGCCGACCGGACAAACCGTATTGCAGTAGGTGCGGCCGTTGCGCCACGCCAGCACGGACAGAACCGCGAACGTCGCGGCAGCCACGGCGAACGTCACGCCGCTCTTCACCCAAACGTCCACCGTATAGAACGCATAGCTGTCGATCCGCTCTGCCGCATAGGCCAGCAGGTTGTTGCCCCACCGGTAGAGCGGCGCAAAGAGGTTCGACGCGATACGCCCGTAAGCGCTGTAAGGCGCCAGCAGTTCGGCGACGGGCTTGATATGGGCAACCATCGCCGCAACGAACAGCGCCAGCATGCCGTAACGCAGCCACGGCAAGGCACGGGAATAGGTGAAACGGTTTTTACGTCGTCTGCCGCCCGCCCACGAAGCGACGTCCTGAAAGACGCCCAGCGGGCATATCACCGAACAGTAGACCCGTCCGAACAACAGCGTCAGCACCAAGAGCACCGCAACGACGGCGACATTGACCGCCAAAACAGCGGGCAGCAACTGCACTCTGGCCATCCAGCCGAACCACGCATGCAGCGTCCCCGTGAAATCGAGGAAGAGCAGCGTAATCATCGTAAAGAAAACGGCCGCGGCCGCGATTCTGATTTTTCGCAACATCTGTTATAGTTTATTTTGTCAGATTCAATCCCTGAACCCACTTCCGCACGACGTCCCGCGAGTCTTTCACGGCCCCGCCGCGTAGGGGAAGCCCGCCGAGCAGGGTAGCGCCCGCACAAAGTTTCCGAATATCCTCTTCGCTGCGGCCCATGCGGCTGCCTTCGTGGGTCATAAACGGCACGACGGTCTTGCCCGCCCAGTCGCAGTCCGTGAGGAACGTCGTCACCGGCGGCGCGACCGTGGACCACCAGCAGGGCGAACCGACGAAAATCACGTCGTACGCCCCGACGTCGGGCAGCCTGCCTTTCAGCGCAGGGCGGACACCGCCGCCGATCTCTTTCTTGGCCTGATCCACGACGGCTCCGTATTCGGCGGGGTAGGCCGCGGCCGGAACGATCTCGAAAAGATCGCCGCCCGTCGCTTCGGCGATCTGCCGCGCCATGGCGCGCGTATTGCCGCTGTGGGAGAAATAGGCCACCAGCACCTTCGTGCCGGATGCGGTCTGCGCCTGTGTATTCATATCGGGTAAGAACATCGTCATAATCGCTATCAAAACAATCCGTTTCATTTTGTTCTCTATTTTAGGTTTACACCCGGCGGCCCAGCTCATAGGCTTCGTCCATCGCAGGCATTCCTTCGATTTCACCCGCCTGCCAAGCTCCGACGCCGTAAACGACGCCCCGCTCTTCGGGGTCGTCGAGACAGTCGAGAAATCCGCGGAAACACTCCACGGTGCGCTCCATCATCTCAACGCTCTCTTCGGCGGCCGTCAGGATGAAGTAAAACTCCTTGCCGCCCATCTCCGTATAGCGGGCGCAGGTGCGGTCGATCAGGGTCTTCATCTGCGCGCAGAGCGTATAGAAGTAAACCGGCGTAGCCATCACGATCACGTCCGCGCCGATCATCCTGCCGACCACCTCGGCCGCATCGTCCCGCTGCGGACAGGGCTTCGCCCCGCCGTAGCATACGCCGCAGCCCGTGCAGTAATTTATCTTCTTATCCCGGAGGAAAATCTTCTCCACGTCGTGTCCGGCCTGCTGCGCCCCGGCCATGAAACGGTCGCACAACAGATCCGAATTACCCCCGCGCCGCGGGCTGGAGGAGAGGATCAATACTTTCTTCGCCATATCGTTTTCTTCTTTTTTATTCGTTTTCGGGTATCGCTTCGTTCAGGCAGGCGATCGCATTCAGCGTACGCGGATAACCTGCATAGGGCAGCAGCTGGGTCACCACAGCCAACATCGTCCGTTTGTCATTGCCGACATTCAGGTTGCCCTGAATATGGCTCCGCAGCTGGGACTCGCAGCCGCCCAGCGTGAGCAGCATCGAGAAAGTCAGCAGTTCGCGCACCTTCGCATCCAGCCCGCCGCGGGAGACGTAATCGCCGAAACAGTTGGCTGACAAGTAGTCCTGCATATGCTTCTGGTTCTCCGGCGCGGCGGCGCGCATCGCGTCGATCCGCTCCCCGAAAATAGCCTTCTGCACCGCCAGTCCCTTTTCGAAGCGGGTTTCGGGCGAAGTCGCCGACTGGCCTTCGAGCGGAAGCGCAACGCCCCGCGCCGTCAGCACCCCGTTGACGATATGCACGAAATCGACCGTCCGCGCCATGCCGACGTAGGGAACCGCCTGATAGACCACCTCTTTCGCTTCGACGGGCGTCACACCCACGTTCAGCGCACCTTCGAGCATCGTCCGAAACTCGGTCTGCGCGGCTCCGGCAATGCACGACGCGAGGATGCACATCATCCGCGTCTTAACGTCGAGATCGCCGTAGCCGAGTACTTCAGCGAACGCAAAGTTATCAAAAATTTCGATTAATTCGGGATCGGTCGCCGCAAGTTCCGATTCGCACCCGGAAAACAGCTGCGCACGGGTCTCGACGGCCGCGGCGCGCAGGCGCGGAGCCGCGCTCTTGGCGGCGGACACGGGCGCTGTTGCGGACATGGACATTGCCGCAGGAATGGGCGTTGCGGAGGACATGGACATTGCCGCGGAAACGGCCGCGACCGAAGATTCGGCAGTCGCAGCAATCCCGGCGGCGGGAGCGGTCGCAGAGGCGGGTGTGGAGGCGATTGCGGCAGTCCCGGCGGTCGCGGCGGAATAGTGCGCGTCGTCCACCGGTCCGAGCCATGTATTGCGGTTGGTCTGCGGATTGGTTTCGATCGCCAGATGCGAGAACCAGCTGTCAGGAGCCGCGCCGTGCCAGTGCACCGCATCGGGAGCGATTTCGACCACATCGCCCGGCAGCAGCTCGCGGGCCGGCTCGCCCTCGGCCTGATAATATCCCCGGCCGCCCACGGCGACGAGAATCTGGCCGCCCGTATGGCTATGCCAGTTGTTGCGGCATCCGGGTTCGAACGTAACGTTCGAAATCGGGCAGTTGAGTGCCCCGTTCCGCGTCAGCCGGGCCAGATATGCCTGACCGACAAAATATTTCGAGAATGTTTCGGGCAGTTTGTCCCCGACGGGGAACGCACTGATTTTCTTCGGTTTTTCCATATTCCGAGCATTTATCCGGTTACACGTTCCGGCCGCAAGCAGTGCGGCCGCAATTATAAAAATTAGTTGCTTCATCGTTTCGCGTTTTCATCATATCCTCAGTTGCCGATCAGTCCATCTCGTATTTCATCGTCCCCAGCCACTTCACGGTCTCAGGATCGCGGTGTGACAGAAAACAGCTCCGCCGGGTGTCGAGCGTTGCGATCAGGTCCATGTCTTCCGGCGCGAGGTGAAAATCGAAGACGTCGATATTTTCGGCCATGCGCTCCGGACGCACCGACTTCGGGATCACGACCACGCCGCGCTGGATCAGCCAGCGCAGGACGACCTGAGCGACCGATTTCCGGTATTTCGCGGCCAGCGACACCAGCGTCTCGTTGCCGAACAGATTGTTGCGCCCCTCGGCGAACGGCGCCCACGATTCGATCTGCACGCCCTCGGAGGCCATCACCGCGGCCGCTTCGGCCTGCTGGCAGAAGGGATGCGTCTCGACCTGATTGACGGCGGGCACCACCTCATTGTGAAGGATCAGGTCCACCAGCCGGTCCGGCTGGAAATTGCTCACCCCGATGGCCCGGACGGCCCCTTCGCGGTAAAGCTCCTCCATCGCCCGCCACGAACCGTAGACGTCGCCGAACGGCTGATGGATCAGGTAGAGGTCGAGATAATCGAGCTGCAGGCGTTCGAGCGACTTGGCGAAAGCCCGCTTCGTGCTCTCGTACCCGGCGTCCTGCACCCAGAGTTTTGTCGTGATGAAAAGTTCCTCGCGGGGTACGCCGCTCCGCCGGATCGCCCGGCCCACGGCCCGCTCGTTGAGATAGGCCGAAGCGGTGTCGATCGAACGGTAACCCGCCGCAATCGCATCGCGTACGCACTGTTCGCAGACCGTCTCCCCGACCTGATAGACGCCGAAACCCAGAACCGGCATTTCGACGCCGTTGTTTAAAATTCTATGCTCCATTTTTTCTCCTTTTATTGATTTCAAACCCGTATTCCGACCGACGGAACCACCTTTCGTTTTCCCGGTTTATCGGGTTCGGGTCCGTTTCACACTGCAAAAGTAGGGCGATTCCGGCGGCGTGTCATTACCCGAATTACGGTTCGTCATACCATTATTACCGATTCGGCCGCGAAGGTGCGGCGGGCATGGAAAAAAGCATTAACTTTGTGACAGACAACAATAATCGAAGCATATGGACGAGATCGTAAAAATGGAGCACGTCTACCAGTACAACGAAATGATGGGGCAGGAGACGCTCCATCCGCTGGTCAGCGTCATCGACTTTTCGAAATGCCCGAAGGCCCGGCACGCCCGGCGCATGTACGGATTCTACTGCGTCTTCCTGAAAGACGTCAAATGCGGCGACATGCGCTACGGACGCCACTATTACGACTATCAGGAGGGAACGCTCGTATTCATCGCACCGGGGCAGGTGGTCGGCATCGAGGACAACGGCGAGGTGTTTCAGCCCAAAGGCTGGGCGCTGCTGTTCCACCCCGACCTGATCCGGGGCACGTCGCTCGGACGCAGCATGGACGAATACACCTTCTTTTCGTACGAAGCCAACGAGGCCCTGCATCTCTCGGAGCAGGAGCGGCTCGTGGTGCTCGAATGCCTGCAGAACATAACGGGCGAATTGAACCATGCCATCGACAAGCACAGCAGACGGCTGATCGTCTCGAACATCGAACTGCTGCTCAACTACAGCATACGCTTCTACGAGCGGCAGTTCATCACGCGCAGCGAGGTCAACAAAGACGCGCTGTCCCGGTTCGAACGGCTGCTGAACGACTATTTCAAAGGCGACACGCCCCAGCGCGACGGGGTGCCTTCGGTACGCTGGTGCGCGGAACAGCTGCACCTGTCGGCCAACTATTTCGGCGACCTGATAAAGAAGGAGACCGGCAAATCGGCGCAGGAGTACATTCAGCTGAAGGTGATCGACATCGCCAAGGAGCGGATATTCGACACGACGAAGTCGATCAGCGAAATCGCCTACGAAGTCGGTTTCCGCTATCCCCAGCACTTCACCCGGTTGTTCAAGAAGTGCGTCGGCATGTCGCCCAACGAATACCGGACGACGAACTGACGCCGCAACGAAGCATTATCGCATTCAGGCGGCGGCAACCGGAGCCACCCCAGAGGATCGCATCACCCGCGCCGAAAAAAAAGCCCCCGCTCGCAATGAGCGGGGGCTAAAACATGAAGGCCGGGAATTCGACCTTCCCGCGCCGGAATTCGCGCCGCGCTATTTCCGGCCCTGATCGGCGACGGCGGCCATCAGCGCGGCGATCTCTTCGGGGTCGCCGAGGAAATAATCCCTGACGTAATTCAGCCCGTCGTCGAATTCGAAGACATAAGGCACGGCGGTCGGGAGATTGAACTCCGAAATCGCTTCGTCGGAGATGCCTTTCAGGTGTTTGATGATGCCGCGCAGGCTGTTGCCGTGGGCCACGACCAGCAGGGAGTCGTGGCGGGCGAGCGCAGGCAGGATTTCGCATTTCCAGTAGGGCATGATGCGGCCGACGGTGTCGAGCAGCGACTCGGTGCGGGGCAGCTCCGCTTCGGGTACGTCGCGGTAGCGGGGATCGAAGCGCGGGTTGCGCGGGTCCTCTTCGCCGAGCGGCGCCGGAGCCACGTCGTAACTGCGACGCCAGATGTGCACCTGCTCGTCGCCGTATTTCTCGGCCGTCTCCTTTTTGTTAAGCCCCTGCAAAGAGCCGTAATGCTTCTCGTTGAGCCGCCAGCTCTTCGAAACCGGCACCCAGTCCTGATCCAGCTTGTCGAGTACGACGTCGAGCGTCTTCACGGCCCGTTTCAGGTAGGAGGTATAGGCATGCCCGAACAGAAAACCCTCCTCGCGCAGCAGCCGGCCGGCCTTTTCGGCCTCAGCGACGCCTTTTTCGCTCAGATCGACGTCCGTCCATCCCGTGAACCGGTTTTCCCGGTTCCATGTGCTCTCGCCGTGGCGGAGCAAAACAACTTTTTTCATCGTTCAGTTCATCGTTTTTTCCGGTTCGGCGCGCACCTCGTTCCGCAACTCCCGGTGCTCGGCGAAATCGTTGATATTCTGCAAAGTGGTGTGCGCTATATTATCCAGCGCTTCACGTGTAAAGAACCCCTGATGGGAGGTCATGACGACATTGTTGAACGAGAGCAGGCGCGCCAGCACGTCGTCGTCCATGATCCGGTCCGACGTATCCTCGTAGAAATAGGCGGCCTCCTCTTCGTACACGTCCAGTCCGGCCGCGCCGATCTTCTTCTCCTTCAGCCCCTCGATCAGCGCTTCGGTGTGGATCAGCTGACCGCGGCCCGTATTGATGAGCATGACGCCGGGTTTCATCCTGCCGATGGCGGCGCCGTCGATCATGTAGCGGGTTTCGTCGGTCAGCGGGCAGTGCAGCGAGATGATGTCGGAACGGCGGTAAAGTTCGTCCAGCGACACGTATTCTATCTGCGCCCGCACGGCATATTCCGGGTCGGGGTAGATGTCGTACGCGAGAACCTCCATGCCGAATCCCTTGAGGATGCGGATCAGTTCGCGGGCGATCTTTCCGGTGCCGACGATACCCGCCGTCTTGCCGTACATGTCGAATCCCAGCAGGCCGTGCAGCGAGAAGTTGCCGTCGCGCGTGCGCCAATAGGCGCGGTGGACCTTGCGGTTGAGCGTCAGCATCAGCATCACGGCGTATTCCGCCACGGCATGCGGCGAATAGGCGGGAACGCGCACGACGGGAATGCCGTATTCCGCCGCGGCTTTCAGATCCACGTTGTTGAATCCTGCGCAGCGCAGGGCGATCAGCTTCACGTCCATCGCCGCCAAAGAGCGTATCGTGGCGGCATCGGCCGTATCGTTCACGAAGATACAGACCGCATCGGCCCCCTGCGCCAGCGAAGTGTTGTTGCCGTTCAGGTGGCTGCGATGGTAATTGAATTCGAATCCGTAACGCTCGTTGGCGCGGTCGAACGACTCCCGGTCATAGGGCTGCGTGCCGAAGAAGGTTATTTTCATAATGCACGATTTTATCTTTTTCTTACTTAATATAGAACGGTATACGCCGGGCCGTTATTACGCGATCGTCACTTCGGGATCGAGATATACGTCTTGAATGGCGTTGAGCAGGGCTATGCCTTCGTCCATGGGCCGCTGGAAAGCCTTGCGGCCGCTGATGAGGCCCATGCCGCCGGCGCGTTTGTTCACCACGGCCGTCATGACGGCCTCCTGCAGATCGGACGCGCCGTGCGACTCGCCGCCCGAATTGATCAGCCCCACGCGGCCCATATAGCCGTTGGCCACCTGATAGCGGCAAAGGTCGATGGGGTGGTCGGTGGTCAGCTTCGTGTAAACCTCGTCGCGGGTCTTGCCGAAACCGATGGCGCGGAAACCGCCGTTGTTCTCCGGAAGCTTCTGCTTCACGATGTCGGCCTTGATGGTCACGCCCAAATGGTCCGCCTGCCCCGTGAGGTCGGCCGAAGCGTGGTAATCGACGCCGTCCTTCCTGAAGCTCCCGTTGCGCAGGTAACACCACAGGATCGTCGCCATGCCCAGCTCGTGGGCATAGTCGAATGCCTCGGCGATCTCGACCAACTGGCGGCGGCTCTCCTCCGAGCCGAAATAGATCGTGGCGCCGACGGCGGCGGCGCCCATGTTCCAAGCGTCGCGCACGGTGCCGAACATCACCTGATCGTAGGAATTGGGGTAGGAGAGCAGTTCGTTGTGGTTGAGCTTCACGATGAACGGAATCCTGTGCGCGTATTTGCGCGCCACGGCGCCCAGCACGCCGAAGGTCGAAGCCACGGCGTTACAGCCGCCCTCGACGGCCAGCTTCACGATGTTCTCCGGATCGAAATAGGCCGGATTCGGAGCGAACGACGCGCCGGCCGCATGTTCGATGCCCTGATCCACGGGCAGGATCGACACATAGCCCGTACCGGCCAGACGGCCGTGGGAGAGTATCCACTGCAGGCTGCCGAGGGTGCGGATATTGCGGTCGGACTCCATCCAGACCCGGTCGACGGTGTCGGGCGCGGGAAGATACAGCAGTTTCTTGTCGATGGTCCGGCACACATGGGAAAGGTAGTATTCGGCCTTTTCCCCAAGAATTTCAATCGTCTTGCTCATAATCTTTCGTATTTTATGACATGCCCTGCAATTCAGGGTCCAAACACGACAGACGGCGCGAAACAAAAACTGCCCCGGTATCGGGGCAGCTTATTTTTTCGTGTTGCGGTACTCGGTGGGAGACTCGCCCGTATGCTTCTTGAAATAACGCCCCAGATAGGACTGGTCGGGAAAATGCAGGCGGTAGGCGATCTCCTGCACCGACAGATCCGTCGACTGCAGGAGCATCTTGATCTCCAGCAGCACCGAGCGGTCGATGAACTCCTTGGCCGAGCTATGCGCGATATTGCGCACGATGGTCGAGAGATAACGTGTCGAAATGCAGAGTTTGTCGGCATAGAACGACACCTCGCGCTGCTGCGAACTGTGTTCGTGCACCAGCGCGACGAAACGGTGGAAAAGCTCCGTCTGGCGCGTCGTCGTTTCGGGCGTCTGCTGCTGCATGTTGGCGTAACGCTGCAATTTGTCGTAAATCTCCAGCAGCACGTTCTGCAGGCGGTTGCGGATAATCGTATTGCGGAACACATTGTTGCGGTCGCGGTAGGTGTATGCGGCCATCTGAAACCAAGTACTGGCGCCTTCCACGATGCGGGCGGGCGGATAGGTGATCGGATTTTCGCGCAGCATCCTGAAAAACGACGGTTCGAGACGGAAGCCGGCTTCGGCGAAAAGGTCCCGCGAGAAGGCGCAGAAGGTCATCCGGAAATCCTCCGTGCGGTTGGTCAGCATCAGCAGCGAGCCGGGCAGCACCAGAATCAGCGTGTTGCGCCGCACCTGACCGCAATATTGGTTCACGGTGGCCTCGGCGCTGCCCTTGCGGCAGTAGAGGATCGCCCCGCCTTCGCAGCGGCTCGCATAATTGCCGAAAAAGGCGAAATCGGACTCTCCGACGACGAACTGTTCTTCCGGTGTGGTTATTATGGGGTTAGTCGCTGACATAACAATTCTTTTTTCGAACAAATTTAACGCTTTTTTCATTAATTTCCTAAATTTTGTTCCGAAAAACACCAACACTGTTCGCAATATAATGGCATATCGTCGGCCTTTTTACGGTACTTTTGCACCGTAAAAAGTTTTTTTAGTTTAAAAAGAGGAGAATTATGAAGCAAACATTTGTGAAAGCAGCCGTCATGGCCTGCTTCATGGCAGCCGTTTCGTGCGGACAGGCACCGACGGCAATGGGCCCCGCGGAATACGCCGTGATGACCATAGCCACTACCGACCGCGAAATCCCGATCAACTACTCGGCGACCATCCGCGGACGTCAGGACATCGCCATCTATCCGCAGGTTTCGGGAACCATCTTCGAACTCTGCGTAAACGAGGGTCAGACCGTTTCGAAAGGCCAGCCCCTTTTCATCATAGATCAGGTGCCGTACAAAGCGGCGCTGCAGACCGCAGAAGCCAACGTGGCGGCTGCCAAAGCCGGCGTAGCCACGGCGCAGCTCACCTACGACAGCAAAAAGGAACTTTACGCCAAGAACGTGGTTTCGCAGTACGACCTGCTGACGGCCGAAAACACGCTGCTGACTGCCAAGGCCCAGCTCGCGCAGGCCGAAGCGCAGCGCGTAAACGCCGCCAACAACCTCTCCTATACGGTCGTGAAGGCTCCGGCCAACGGCGTGGTGGGAACGCTGCCGTACCGTGTCGGCGCGCTGGTAAGCGCATCGATTCCGCAGCCGCTGACGACCGTATCGGACAACTCGGACGTATACGTCTACTTCTCGATGACCGAGAACCAGCTGCTCAACCTGACCCGTCAGTACGGTTCGATCGCCAACACGCTCAAGAACATGCCCGACGTACAGCTGGTGCTCAACGACGGTTCGGTCTATGACCGGACGGGCCGCATCGAGTCGATCAGCGGCGTCATCGACACCTCGACGGGCAGCGTACAGCTGCGCGCCGTGTTCCCCAATGCGGACGGCCTGCTCCATAGCGGCGGCGCCGGCAGCGTGATCGTGCCCAACATCCACAAAGACTGCGTAGTCGTACCGCAGGTTGCAACCTTCGAACTGCAGAACAAGGTATACGTATATAAGGTAGAGGACGGCAAAGCCACATCGTCGATGATCGACGTGGAGAAGATCAACAACGGCAGAGAGTATATCGTCAAGTCCGGACTTACGCCGGGCGACGTGATCGTCGCCGAAGGCGTGGGCCTGCTGCGCGAAGGTACGCCCATCGTCGCCAAGGGACAGGGCGCCGCAGCGCAGGCCGCTCCTGAGGCCGCAACCCAAACCGAAAAGGAGGAATAACCTATGACACTGAAACATTTTATCGAACGACCCGTACTGGCGTCGGTCATATCCATCGTAATCGTAATCGCCGGTCTTATCGGTCTCGCGACGCTGCCCGTCGAGCAGTATCCCGACATCGCTCCCCCGACGGTGATGGTGCGCGCCTCCTATCCGGGAGCCAGCGCAGAGACCATCCAGAAATCGGTCATCGTACCGCTCGAACAAGCTATCAACGGTGTGGAGGACATGACCTACATGACCTCCAGCGCCGCAGTCGGCAGCGCATCCGTAACGGTTTACTTCCGTCAGGGAATCAATGCCGACATGGCCGCCGTCAACGTGCAGAACCGAATATCGCGCGCTACCGGACAGCTGCCCTCGGAGGTGACGCAGATCGGTGTGACCACCATGAAGCGCCAAACCTCCATGGTGAAAATATTCTCGCTTTACAGCCCCGACGACTCCTACGACGAGACGTTCCTGTCGAACTATCTGAAGATCAACATCGAGCCGCGCGTTCTCCGTATCGCGGGCGTCGGCGAAGCCTTCACGCTGGGAGCCGACTACTCGATGCGTATCTGGCTCAAGCCCGACGTGATGGCCCAGTACAAGCTCATCCCGTCGGACGTAACGGCGGCCCTCGCCGAGCAGAACATCGAGTCGGCAACCGGTACGCTGGGTGAAAACTCGCAGAACACGTTCCAGTATACGATGAAGTACCGCGGACGTCTGATGACTCCGGAGGAATTCGGGGAAATCGTACTCCTCGCACAACCCGACGGTACGATCCTGCACCTGAAAGACGTCGCCGACATCGAGTTGGGCAGCGAATCCTATGCCTACAAGGGCTACACCAACGGCCATCCGGGCGTCAGCACGATGGTCTTCCAGACCGCCGGTTCGAACGCCACGCAGGTCGTCAACGAGATCAACGCACTGCTCGAAGAGGTCGAAAGCGAACTGCCCAAAGGCGTCGCCATCGCACACCTGCAGAGCGTGAACGACTTCCTCTACGCCTCGATCAACGAAGTGATCAAGACGCTGATCGAAGCCATCCTGCTCGTTATCCTCGTGGTATACGTCTTCCTGCAGGATATCCGCTCGACGCTGATCCCCACGATCTCGATCCTCGTGGCGCTGGTCGGAACCTTCGCGTTCCTCTCGGTGGCCGGATTCTCGATCAACCTGCTGACGCTCTTCGCACTCGTCCTTGCCATCGGTACGGTCGTCGACGACGCCATTATCGTGGTGGAGGCTGTCCAAGCGCGTTTCGACGTGGGATATAAGTCCTCCTATATGGCAACCATCGACGCCATGTCGGGTATCACCTCGGCGATCATCACCTCGACGCTGGTCTTCATGGCCGTGTTCATTCCCGTAGCCATGATGGGCGGAACGTCGGGCGTATTCTACACGCAGTTCGGTATCACGATGGCCGTGGCCGTCGGTATCTCGGCGATCAACGCCCTTACGCTCTCCCCGGCCCTCTGCGCACTGCTCCTCAAACCGTATCTCGACGAGAACGGCGAAATGCGCGACAACTTCGCGGCACGCTTCCGCAAGGCTTTCAACAGCGGATTCAGCGCCATGATCAACAAATACAAGCACGGAGTACTGCTCTTCATCAAGCACAAATGGCTGATGTGGTCCACGCTCGGACTGGCCTTCGCCGCCCTTGTCTTACTGATGAACACCACGAAGACGGGTCTGGTGCCCGACGAGGACCAAGGTACGATCATGGTCAACGTCACGACGGCTCCGGGCACTTCGCTCGCCGAAACGCATCAGGTCATGGAAGAGGTCTCCGCCCGCATCAAGGCCATTCCCCAGATCAGGGACTTCATGCAGGTGGCCGGATACGGTATGATCGCCGGTCAGGGTTCGTCCTACGGTATGTGTATCATCAAGCTGAAGGATTGGGAGGAACGTCCCGAAAAAACGGATGCGGTAAACGCGGTCATCGGTCAGATCTACGGACGCACGGCCGATATCAAGAACGCGCAGATCTTCGCCGTGGCGCCGCCGATGATTTCGGGTTACGGCACCTCGACCGGCTTCTCCATGCACCTGCAGGATAAGTCGGACGGCAGCCTGACCGACTTCTACAACATCTACCTGCGGTTCATCGGAGCGCTGAACCAGCGTCCGGAGATCGCAATGGCCTACTCGACCTTCAACATCAACTTCCCGCAGTACGTCGTAAGCATCGACGCGGCGAAGGCCAAACGCGCCGGCGTATCGCCCAACGCGATTCTCTCAACGCTTTCGGGATACTACGGCGGCCAGTACGTTTCGAACGTCAACCGCTTCTCGAAGATGTACTATGTGACGATTCAGTCCGACCCGAAATACCGTCTCAACACCGAGTCGCTCAATAACGTCTTCGTGCGTACGAACAACGGGGAGATGGCTCCGCTGGGACAGTTCGTGGATCTGACGAGGGTTTACAGCTCCGAAGTGCTCAACCGCTTCAACATGTACAGCTCGATCGCCGTGAACGGCACCGCCGCCGACGGATATTCGTCGGGCGACGCCATCCGCGCCATTCAGGAAGTCGCGGCGCAGGTGCTCCCGAAAGGCTACGGTTACGACTTCGACGGCATCACCCGCGAGGAGGCGCAGACAGGCAGCAACACGACGATCATCTTCGGCATCTGTCTCCTGCTGATCTACCTCATCCTGAGCGCTCTGTACGAGAGCTTCCTGATTCCGTTCGCCGTCATTCTCTCCGTGCCGTGCGGTCTGCTGGGTTCGTTCCTCTTCGCCAAGATGATGGGGCTGGAGAACAATATCTACCTGCAGACGGGTATCATCATGCTGATCGGTCTGCTTTCGAAGACCGCCATCCTGATTACGGAGTACGCCGCCGACCGCCGCGCCGCGGGCATGAGCCTCACGCAGGCCGCCGTATCCGCCGCCAAGGCCCGTCTCCGTCCTATCCTGATGACCGTCCTCACCTGCGTATTCGGTATGATTCCGCTGGTGTTCTCGCACGGTGTGGGCGCCAACGGCAACTCCACCCTCGGTTCGGGTGTCGTGGGAGGTATGATCGTCGGAACGCTGGCGCTGCTGTTCCTCGTACCGACGCTGTTCATCGTCTTCCAGACCCTGCAGGAGAAGGTCAAGCCGCTGGAGTTCGATCCCGATCCGCAGTGGGCCGTGCGCGCCGAGCTGGAGGAGTGTAAAAACGAGAAAGAGTAACAAGATGAAAAAGCTTATTATCATACTGGCCGCAGCGGCCATGACCGGCTGCGGCATCTACAAGCCCTATACGCGTCCCGAAGTGAAAACCGACGGACTCTACGGCACGGCCGAAACCGCCGATACGATGACGATCGGCAATATCGGCTGGGAAGAGATGTTCTCCGATCCCTACCTGCAGACGCTTATCCGGCAGGGACTGGAGAACAACACCGACCTGCAGTCGGCGCAGTGGCGGGTAAAGGAGGCCGAGGCGACGCTTAAATCGGCGCGTCTGGCTTACCTGCCGTCGTTCAACTTCGCACCGCAGGGCAACCTGAGCAGTTTCGACTGGGCGACGCCGTCGAAAACCTACAACATTCCCGTGACGGCAAGCTGGCAGATCGACATTTTCAACGGTCTGACCAATGCCAAGCGCAAAGCCAAAGCGCTCTACGCCCAGAGCCGGGAGTACGAGCAGGCCGTGAAGACGCAGCTGATTTCAGGCATTGCAAACCTCTATTACACGCTGCTGATGCTCGACGGGCAATATGAGGTAACCGAGCAGACCGCCGTGAAATGGCGCGAGAGCGTGCGCACAATGCGGGCGATGAAGGAGGCCGGCATGGCCAACGAAGCCGCCGTCGCCCAGTACGAAGGCACCTGCCTTTCGATCGAAGCGTCGCTGCACGATCTGCAATACCAGATCCGTATGGCCGAGAACAGTCTCTGCACGCTGCTGGCCGAAGGCCCGCACCAGATCGAGCGCGGCCGGCTCGAAGGACAGCGGCTGCCCGACGACCTGACGGTGGGCGTGCCCGTGCAGATGCTTTCGAACCGTCCCGACATCCGCAGCGCCGAGTATTCGCTCATGCAGTCTTACTACGCCACCAGCGAAGCACGCTCGGCCCTTTATCCCACGATCACGCTGAGCGGCACGCTCGGATGGACCAACAACAGCGGTATCCGGCTTGAAAATCCCGGCAAGATCCTTTGGTCGGCGGCGGCATCGCTTCTGCAGCCGATCTTCAACGCCAATGCCAACCGCGCCCGCGTGAAGATCGCCAAGGCACAGCAGGAGGAGACCAAGCTGGCGTTCCAGCAGGCGTTGCTCAACGCCGGCGCCGAGGTGAACAACGCCCTTACGCAGTGTCAGTCGGCCCGCGCGAAGGCCGATCTGCGGGTACAGCAGATCGAGGCGCTGGAGCGCGCCGTGGAGAGCACGGAACTTTTGATGAAGCATAGCAGCACGACCTATCTGGAAGTGCTGACCGCCCAGCAGTCGCTGCTTTCGGCCCAGCTGTCTCAGATAGCCGACCGCTTCGACGAAATACAAGGCGTCGTGAACCTCTATCAGGCTCTCGGCGGCGGTCGTGACATGGCTGAGGAGGCGAAATAATGAAGCGGGGAGCGACCAAGGAGGAGATCATCCGCATTACGCAGACTCTCATCGCCCGGAACGGCATCCGTGCCGTCCGGGTGGATGAGATCGTCCAGACGCTGGGTATCTCCAAGCGCACCCTGTATGAAATGTTCGCAGATAAAGACGAGTTGATAAGCTCCTGTCTCGACTCTATGAGCAGCCAGCAGCGCGCACGCATTGCAACGTACCGGAAACGGCGCAGCGGCAGTGCCTTGCAGCGGACTTTCAAGCTGGCGTACGAATATATCGCCAACCTCTACATGGTCGAAAGCAGTTTCTTGTCGGACCTGCGCCATAAAATAATTTATGCGGACCATTTCGACGAACACCGCGAGTTCTGGCGCCGCGAACTGGCACACCACCTCGAAGCCAGCAAGGAGGAGGGGTTGCTGCTTCCCGAAATCGAAGCCGCAGGTTTTGCGGACCGCATACTGGAGACGATTCTGGAACTGCGGCTCAACAACGCCACGCGAGAGGAGGTTTACCTCTTTTGCCGAACGATTCTGCGCGGCGCGGCGACCCGGCAGGGCATCGAACTCATCGACAAAAAACGATAATTCGTATTTTCCAATATCAAAACACTCCGCAACTATTCGTTGCGGAGTGTTTTTTTCGGCGGTTCAATAGCGGAGAAGGAGAAGGAGAAGGAGAAGGAGAAGGAGAAGGAGAAGGAGAAGGAGAAGGAGAACTCCCCACACAAAACAAGGCCGCAGGAAAAACCTGCGGCCTTGCGGTTCGGAATAACCGATACGAATCTTTAATAGAGCATATCCTCGTCGGCTTCGTCCTCGTACCAATCCACGTGCTGGGCGCCGCCCGATGCGGCCCATGCGTTGAAATAGGTATAGGCGGTGCGGATGTCCTTGCGCTCGGCAGGGTAGCGGAACTCGCCCGGAATCATCAGCGCCCACATCATGTAGTTGTCCTTCATACCCGTTCCCTTCGACACGAAGTATTTGTAAGGCTCGGCTTCGGTGAACGTATTGCCCGAAACAACCGCGAATCCGGTCGGCTTGTAGGTCGGCATATGCACCTCGGTATCGCGGCTGAATACGCCCGAACTCTTCGAATTGACGACGATAAAGGCGTTGACGGCCGATTCCAGCACCGCAGCCGCATCGACGGGCCGGGTGAAAGTCACGGTCGTCGTATGCTTCACGGTCGGAACGGGCGCCGTACCTTTGGAGGTATTGATGTAGGTGCCTTCGCCGAGAATCTCCTGCGCGGTGTTGAAGAGCGGAATGACGGCATATTCGTTGCCGGATTCGAGACCCGGTCCTGCGAATGCTCCCTTGCCGAAGGCCGTGTTCGTCGTCTCGACACTGGCGACCTGCGAAGCGGTGACCTTGTCCAGCTGCACGGCGAACGCATTAAGGTGCGCGGCGCCGGCGGCTTTCAGCTCCCAGTTGATGCGGATGGAACCCACCTTGCCGCTTTCCTTGTTCACGAGCCGGTCGATGCCGGTCACGACGACCACGTCGTTCATATCGTAATCGCCGATCCACGGCCAGCCGTCCTCGAAACAATAGGTGTAGGGCGCACCGATCACCTCGATGATTTCGGGTTCCGGCTCCGGGTCGGGAGTCACAGGCTCCTTGCCTCCGTTGCATTTGCTCCCGGCAATCACGACCGTCTGCCTGTCACGCATCACGGCGCCGTCAATCAGGCTGCCGGCGTCGATGACGTATTTCGCATCGGCCGCATTGTCGTAGACGACCTCCATAAGACCCTCGAACTTGGTGCCGTAATAACGCGAACTGACGCCCTTCTCCCGGATCACGACCACGGCCATCGGCTGGTCGGCCTGCGCCTGACTGACGATGCGCACGTTGCCGCCCGATCTGCTCGCATTGTACTCGTCCATCGAGAAGATCGAGCCGGCTGCGGCATACAGCTCCGTATTGCTGTTGAAATAGACCGTTCCGGCGTCGAGACCCGAACCCGAAGCGATGTAGAACTTCGCCCCTTCGGCAATGACGTCGTCCGCTGCGGTATGGCAGTTCACGTAGAGCGTACCGCCGCCGCGGGCTTCGAGCCTATCCATCCGGGCCACACCTTTCTGGTAGGTCACCGAATAGTTGGTCACGTAGAAGGTCCCGTCGATGGCAACCGTGCCGTTCTCGCAGTTGTGAAGCTCGGCATAGGTGTTGAGCTGGAAATCGGCGCTTTCGATCTTTCCGTCGTTGTAGAGCTTCGCCTTGTTGGTGACCTCGACTTCACCCGCCTGCAATGCGGCCGTCGCTCCGTTGTAGAACTCGCAGGAGGTGTTGACGTTGAACAGTCCGTTGACAACGAACGTGCCTTCGTTGACGACGGTCTTGCAGGAGAAACTCGTCTTGTCGGTCGTAAAAGTACCGCCCTCGAATACATAGATGGCCGGATTGACCGCATTCTGCTGGAGGTTGGCTTTCGCCTCCTTGATATATACCTCGCCGCCCGGAAGCACCGCAAGCGTCGCCTGCCCGACGGTAACCGACGTGTCGAGCGTCAGTTTGCCCGCCACGTAGAGAACCGGAGCGGAATGGGGCGAGAACTTGCCGTTCAAATTGATATTGCCCGTAATCTCGGCGCCCGCGGGAATGTAATATTCCGCCGCCGCGGCATAGGGTTTGGCGATCCAGCTGGCTCCGAGGTCGATATTGCCCGCCGGCGTCTGGCGGATAACGGCACCCTCGGCGAAGTCGCTTTCCGCCTTGACCGACAGCGTCGGATAGCCGGGCATCGACGAGCTTTCGCTGCGTGTAGCCGTGGAAATGCGGATTTTCGGCGCTTCGGCGCTTTTCATTACGGCGCCCGCAACGTTGAGTGCCGCGGAAACCGGCTGCATGCTGACCGACACGGTACCGTCGGGCAGGGTAGTCTGCACATAAAGGTTCCTGACCCCGGCGGGCAGCGTCATGGCCGTCGAGAAAACAGGCTGCGAAGCCTTTACGACACCCATCGCAACGATATTTCCGTCGGCCAGCACGGGCGACGAATAGATGCGTACGACGGCATAGTCGGGAGCGAGTCCGCTGACGCTCGGCATACCGACCGCAGCCGATACGTCGCGCGTCATTTTCCAATCGAAGTCCGCAGGCACGGCAGCAACGGGCTGCTGTCCGCCGCCTTCGCCTTCGCTCGTCTCTTTTTGGCATGAAATAGCCAAAAACGTTGTCGCAAACAATGCGACAGCGAAAAGTCGTTTCATAAATCTGATAATTTTAGTCTATCCCTTGTGCATTGCGCACATTCTTCGAGACAAAGATAAACATTATTTTCAATTCCAAATCATTTCCGCTCATTTATTTAACAAAACGGGTCGCAATCGCATCTTTGGCATGCAAAATTCCGACCGCGGGAAAGGTTTTTCCAAAAAAATATCCCGCGGCGAGCGTAAAACTCAAAAAAACCGCTATATTTGCACCATTGGAAACAGATCCGAAGCTGAAATGACTGCAATGAACACATACGACAGCACGTACCGCGGAACACTCCGCGGTATGATAACCATGGGTATGATGTGCATGCGCAGCCGATTCCGCCGGGTGTAACCTTTCCGTATGCACGAACGACACAATCCGGCTTCCTTTGAGGTCGGATTTTTTTGTAACGAACAAACAGCGAAATATGACTCCGAAAAACTACCGATTCGAAACGCTGCAGGTACACGCAGGCCAGCAGCCCGATCCCGTGACCGGTTCGCGCGCACTGCCGATCTACCAGACCACGTCCTATGTTTTCGACAGCGCCGAACAGGGCGCGGCCCGCTTCGCCCTGCGCGAAGAGGGCAACATCTACACCCGTCTGAGCAATCCCACGACCTCGGTTTTCGAAGAGCGCATGGCTGCGCTCGAAGGAGGCACGGCGGCCGTGGCCGCCGCATCGGGCATGGCCGCCCAGTATCTGGCGTTCAGCAATCTGGTCGAAGCGGGCGACAATATCGTCAGCACGTCGTTTCTCTACGGCGGCACGTTCAGCCAGTTAAAGCATACGTTAGCCCGCATCGGCGTCGAAGTGCGCTTCGCTCAGGGCGACGACATCCGCAGCATCGCACCGCTCATTGACGACCGTACGAAAGCGGTTTATCTGGAAACGATCGGCAATCCCGAATTCAACGTACCCGACTTCGAACCCATCGTCGCGCTGGCGCACAAACACGGCATCGCGGTGGTGACCGACAATACGTTCGGCGCGGGCGGATTCCTCTGCCGGCCGATCGAATGGGGCGTGAACGTCGTGACGCACTCGGCGACCAAGTGGATCGGCGGGCACGGCACGAGTCTGGGCGGGGTAGTCGTGGACGGCGGCAATTTCGACTGGGGCAACGGCAGATATCCGCTGCTGAGCGAACCCTCGGAGGGGTATCACGGCTTCAACTTCTGGAAAGAGTGCGGCAAAACCGCCTTTGCGACCCGCACCCGCTGCGAAGGGCTGCGCGACATCGGCCCCTGCATCAGCCCGTTCAACGCGTTCCTGCTGACGCAGGGACTCGAAACGCTCTCGCTGCGCGTACAGCGCAGCGTGGACAACGCACTTGCGGTCGCGGAGTGGCTGGAAAAGCATCCCAAGATCGAACACGTCAGCTATCCGGGACTCAAAAGCAGCAAGTACCACACGCTGGCGAAGAAATACCTCCGCAACGGTTTCGGCGGCGTGCTGACGTTCCGTGTGAAAGGCAGTGCGGAGCAGGCGTCGAAGATCGTAGACAACCTCGGTCTGATCAGCCATCTGGCCAACGTCGGCGACGCGAAAACGCTGCTCATACACCCCGCATCGACCACCCACGCCCAGCTCGGCGAACAGGAACTGGCCGCTTCGGGGGTATATCCCAACCTGCTGCGGCTTTCGCTCGGCATCGAGCATATCGACGACATAAAGGAAGACCTGAACGAAGCGCTGAAACATCTGTAATGGAACCCCGCATTTACATAGCCCCCGAACCGTTCCGGCTGGAAACGGGACACACGCTGCCGGAGCTGAAGATCGCCTATCACACCTACGGCGAACTGAACGCCGCGCACGACAACGTGGTGTGGGTCTGCCATGCGCTGACGGCCAATTCGGACGTCGCGGACTGGTGGCCGCACACGGTCGAAACGGGGAAATTCCTCGATCCGGCGCGTCATTTCGTCGTCTGCGCCAACATCCTCGGCTCGCACTACGGCACGACGGGACCGCTTCACACGAATCCGCAAACCGGCACACCGTACTACCGGGATTTCCCGCCCTTCACGATCCGCGACATCGTGCGGGCGCACATCCTGCTGGCCGACGCCCTCGGCATCGGACGCATCGGCGCGCTGGTCGGAAGTTCGGTGGGCGGATTTCAGGCCGTCGAATGGGCCGTCACGGAGCCGCAGCGCATCGGCAAACTGGTGCTGATCGCCACCTCGGCCAAGGCGTCGCCGTGGAGCATCGCCATCGACGAGACGCAGCGCATGACCATCGAAGCCGACCGGACGTTCGGCGAGCCGCGCGACGACGCGGGAATGGCCGGTCTTGCGGCGGCCCGCGCCATCGGCCTGCTGACCTACAGGGGATCGCTGGGCTACAACCTCACGCAGCAGGACCGCGAGGAGCTTCCGGCCGTGCACCGCGCATCGAGCTACCAGCAGTATCAGGGAGAGAAGCTCTGCAGACGCTACAACGCCTACTCCTATTACGCCATTCTCAACGCATTCGACACCCACGACGCAGGACGCGGACGCGGCGGGGTAGCGGCCGCCCTGAGTCGGATCGCGGCCCGCACGATCGTCGTCGGCATTACGACCGACATCATCTTCACTCCGGCCGAGATGCGTGAACTGCAGGGCATGATCGCCGGAAGCGTCTACCACGAAATAGACTCGCCGTTCGGACACGACGGATTTCTGGTCGAGCACGAACAGCTGAACGACATCCTCCGTCCGTTCATGAATAACGAATAATCAACAAACATGCAGCATATGGGTAAAATTAAAATCGGCCTGTTCGGATTCGGCGTCGTCGGACAAGGTATTTACGAAGTGGTCCGCAAATCGAAGAACGCCAATGCCGAAATCGTCAAAATCTGCGTCCGCTCGCTCGACAAACCCCGTTCGATCGACCGTTCGCACTTCACGGACTCCCCGGCGGAGATCCTCGACAATCCCGAAATCGACCTGATCGTCGAGGTGATCGACGACGCCAAAGCGTCGTACGACATCGTGAAAAACGCCCTGCTGAAAGGGATTCCCGTCGTTTCGGGCAACAAGACGATGCTGGCGCACCACCTGCCCGAAATGATCGAAATCCAGAAAAAGCACAACGTGGCGCTGCTTTACGACGCCTCGTCGTGCGGTTCGATTCCGGTCATCCGCAACCTCGAAGAGTATTACGACAACGACCTGCTGCTCGAAGTGAAGGGTATCCTGAACGGTTCGTCGAACTACATCCTCTCGCGCGTTTTCGACCACAAGGATTCGTACGCCAACGCACTCGCGCAGGCGCAGGCGCTGGGATTCGCCGAAAGCGACCCGTCGTTCGACATCGGAGGCTACGATTCGCTGTTCAAACTGGTAATCATCACGGTACACGCACTGGGCACCTATGTCGCACCGGAGCGCATCTTCACGTACGGCATTTCGACGATTCACGATGCGGACATCCAGTACGCCCGCGAGAAGAACGTGAAAATCAAACTGGTGGCGCAGGTCGTGAAGGTAAGCGACGAACACTTCACGATGTTCGTCATGCCGGAGTTCGTGACGCCCGCCAAGTATATCTACAGCGTCGACGACGAGTACAATGGCGTGGTGATCCGCGGCGAGTGCTACGACCGGCAGTTCATGTTCGGCAAGGGGGCCGGAAGCCTTCCGACGGCTTCGTCGATCCTGAGCGACATCATGGCCCGCCTGCACGGCTACCGCTACGAATACAAGAAGCTGAGCTATATCCAGAAGCCCGACTATACGACCGACATCACGCTGAAGATATACGTCCGGTACACGGATACCAACATTCACGGCATCCTGAACTTCACGAAGATTCACGAACAGTACACCAGCGAAAAGAGCAACTACGTCATCGGCGACATCCTGCTGAGCGAACTGATCGCCAAACGCGACCGGCTCTGCGGCGACGACGTGTTCGTGGCCAATATTCCGATCTTCTTCCTGAACCGCGACTGACGCCGGGCGCGACCGGGCAAAACACAAAAAACGCAGTGCAACCGCACTACAGAGAAGGTCCCCGTTTTCGGGGACCTTTGTTTCGTTGCAGCGGTTCAGCGCACTTATTTCGCGTCTTTCACGCAGCGAAGCGAGACTCCGTTACCCGCCGGCAGCGACGAAGGCGACGGATTGCCGCCGGACGCATAGAACAACAGCGCACTGTAGCTGCTTCCCCCGTCGTCGGTCGCGGCGCTCATCAGATAACCGCTTTTAGCCGACGAGACATAGTTCTTTGAAACGGAATTCCACATGCCGGCGAGCGTAAATCCGAAATCGGAACCCGCGGCCAGCGTTTGCAGTTCGTCGATATAAGGTACATGCCAGCCCGCAGGGCAGATTCCCCGGACCGGAGCGCCGGAAGCGGCCTGTGCGCCGCCCAGCGCCGCAGTAAAGCTGTATAACATGCCGTGTTCGCGGACGTACTCCGCATCCACGTTGCCGTCGGGATACCAAATGCCTTTCGTCAGCAGCGCTTCGTCGGGCACATAGCGCAGGTTCTCGGCCATCCAAACCGTCTCCCCGACAGTCGTCGTCCGGTAGGTCACGCCGCCGTAGGAGAGCGTCTGCGAATCGTCGTCGCCGCCGTCACCGCTGCCGCTGCCGTCGAGCAATCCGCCGTCTTCCCAATCACCGATATCGCCGCTGAGCGAAATTTGGATCTCCTCGTTGGTAACGAGAACCGACATATCGTACCGTCTGCCGCTTTCGAGCTGTGCCGAAGAGAGGGTTTTAGTGTGGCTCCTGCCGTCGTCCGTAGTGACCGTGACGGTCAGGGCGGCCTGCTGGGGCACCAGAATCGCGCGATAGGTCGCGCCGGACTTCACCTCGCAGGCTTTGACCTCCGCAGCGGCGACACCGCTTTTGGCCGCCGCCTTCGGCGCCGAATAGTCGATCTCGGCCGTCGGAACGAGTCCGCCGACACTGACTCCGGTCACCGCCGCACTCGAACTGTTGGAGACCACGATCGTCAGCTGCGACATCACATGGTAGAAAATCATGCCGACAGGCGCCGAAACGGGCGTAACGTCGGTTTTCACGGCCGCCAACAGGTCGGACGGCCCGTTGCCCTGCGTCTGGTCCGAGGAGACGGTGAATTCGTCGGGTCTTCCGCCTTCGGCATAGGGATAATAGGCCGTCAATACGGACTTTTCATTCAGGTCGTTGTACCACGACAGCCCGGACGCCGTAAAAGCCGTGCCGTCGTAGGTCATCGGCACGTTCTCGGCGTACAGGGCACTCCCTTTGGAGATCGTCAAACCTATACGGTCGCCGGTATCGAAATGCAGACCCGTGACGCGCGTACGGATAGCCGGAGCGATCTTCACGCAAAGCGTACCTTTCTCGGACTCCGCGCAGCCGGCCGCAATGAGGACCGCCAGAGCCATGAACAAAATCTTTCTCATCTCTTGATAATCGTAAAAAGTGACTTTTCAGTACAAAAATAAACCTTTTTACGTTATTACCAAGTGTTTCCGCTAATTTTTGTAATAGGATTCGTCGAGTCCGAGAATGAAATCGTCCCGGCGGCGGAACGTGACGAGCGTGAGCGCCAGCACCAGCGCCGCATTGAAGAAAAACGGGAAACGGTCGCTGTGGGTTCCGAACAGATGCCGGAAAAGGTCCACGATAAAGGGACAGACCATCACGGCCAGATAGTTCATCGCCATCACGAACGACAGCGCCAGCGTCGCCGAGCGCGGCGGAGCGATCGTCGCCGCCTTGTCGTAAATGACGGGCTGGATCACGCCGTAGCCGAAGCCCGCGCACAAGGCCCCGACGACGAGCATCGTCTTGTCGCGGAAAATACCCACGCAGAGCAGCCCGGCGCAGATCAATGCGAGCGAGACGAGATTGACGCTGCGCGTCAGCCGCCGGATAATCTTGTCGATGAAGAGTCCCGGCACCATGATCGCCAGAAAGAAAAGCGAGATCAGCACACCGGAGAACGAGCTGTCTATCTTGTAGTCGTCGACAAGGAACGAGGCGTAGAACGTCACGACCAGCACGGCGTAGGTGGCGAAGAAATAGAACAGCATCAGCCCGACGAGCTTGCGGCGGTCGATCATCTTATGGCGCATCTGGATGCTCTGCTCCGGTTCGGGAGTGGAGCGACCGCGCCTGAGGAAAAACGACAGGGCCAGCGAGACGCCCGGCAGGGTATAGACCAGAAAGGGCAGATGCCAGTTCACATCGGCCAGATAGCCCGTGACGACGGTGGCCAGCACGAGGGTCAGGTTGTTGATCGCCGAACTGTAGCCCAGCTGGCGCACGCGGTAATCGCCCGTGAAATAATCGACCACGAGTCCCGTCGAAAGCGGAATCACCATGCCTGCGCCGATGCCGAGGATACAGCTGATGACGATCAGCCACGCCATGCTCTTGGCAAAGATGCAGGCGACGCCGCTCAGAAAGAAGACCGCAAGTCCGACGGTGAGAATCCGGAGTTTGTCCCTGCCCACGGAGAGACGTCCCGAAAGCAGCACGAAAGGAATGATAAGCAGCGACGGAAGCGAGGTCAGCATCTGAATTTCGAGGTCGGTGGCTTTGGGAAATATCCGGTTCAGATCCCCCAGAATCGGAGATATGGCAAGTCCCGGCAGCGAGGCGATCGCCGACACGGACCAGATCGCCAGCAATACCGCAAGAGAGATCGTACCTTTTCCTGTTTTGATTTTCATTGCCCGGTAGTTTACCGTCCCACACCGCAACTGTTATACCAAACAAAAACGGGCCGGCAGCATGCCGGCCCGTTGTCTTGTCTTGCATATCGGTCGTCTACAGATTCTTCACCTTCACGCAGCGCACCTGCATGCCGTTGGCGCGGGCATACGCTTCGGCAGGCGCGATGCCGCCCATCCCGGTGAGCTTCTCGTACCAGAAATGAAGCGCGTTCGACTGCGTGCCGTCCACGGCGGTAGTCCAGTAAAGTCCCTCCCAAGGCTGCGCGATATCCGCACGGGTATACAACTTCATCTTCGCTTCATCCTTCGGAATATAAATATTCTGAATCTTGCCGTCGTCGTAGCGGCGGCGTCCGCCGCCCATGAAGAACGATTCGGCTTTTCCGTCGGTCAGCGTCCAGCCGAATTTCTCCTCGTCGCCCGCGGCGGGAGTTCCGACGATCTCAAGCCCGGCAAAAGCGGCCGAAGGAGCGACGCGCCAGCCGTAGGGGCAGGGGTCGTTCACGCTCTTTGCGCCGGCATCGCCGTCCGACGACCAGCCGGCATCGGACTTGCTCCAGAGCCAGTCGTTGTTCGACTCGGCGACGCCCGTAACAAAGGCAAGCGGATGTTTGACGGCATAATCCATCGTTCCGGTCTCGGCGCTCGACGCGACCATCGTCACATAGGTGCGGCTGCCGCCGTCGTTATACATGGCGGCGCCCTGACCGCTGGAGATCTTATAGGTGCTCGGACCGATGAACGGATCCTTGCGGCCCCACTGGTAATAAAGACCATAGGAGGCCAGTATCTCGGACGTCGTCGCATTGCCGTTGGCCAGCGCGCCCAAATTGCGGGTCATCATCGTATAGCCGTTCAGCTCGACCGACCCGTTTTCGCCTTCGGGATCGTAATCCGTCGCCCAGACGTGCCAGCTCCAGATCAGTTCGTCATTGGCATCGTAAGCGCCGATCACGGCGTTGCCCTTGAGGATCTTGTCGCTGTCTTCGGTGTCGGCTCCGATGTAGAACGACGCCTTGCCGTCCTCCATCTGCAGATACTGCACCAGTCCCGACGCAGATTTCCAGATAACGCCGAGATGATCCGTCGCCAGCGGCGAACCGTCGCCTTTGTGCATGACGTCGAACAGGTAGTTGGTCTCTTTCACGGATGCCATATAACTGTTGGCCACGCCCGCCGCGCTCAGGTCCACGGTCTTTACGACGCCGACGAAAAGCACGCCCGAAACGCTCGTCCCGCCCGGAGTGACCCCGGCCAGCACGACCGTACCCGATTCGACGGCCGTACCCTCTTCGAGTGCCGTGGCCGAAGGAGCTATGACCGTAAGCATGCCCGTGGTTTGGTCGAGCATCGGCTCGTCCCAGCCCGTGGGCTGGCTCGTAACGGAGAGCGTCTTGATGTTCCGCAGGGTGAAGCCCACTGTAGCCATGCCGCTCGGCGCGTCGATGAAGACCGCAGGTTTGTCGAACGATACGGCGCCCGAATCCTTGTCCTTACTGCACGACACGGCAAACGCCGCCGCAGTCACGACCACGGCTATCAGTTTTACGAATCCTTTCATATTGCCCAAATTTACTTTATGTCAGTTTAAAAAATCTCTGCAAAGATACCAAAAAGCGGGATAAATCCTATAAAGGCATCCCAAATATTTCATCCGTCAGGATTTGGGAATAATTATTGCCGCCTACACCCAAACGAAATATAAACTCAAATAGTATGTCCAACATGTCCAATTTGAAAATTGAAACGGGAAGCTCCCCCGCAGAGGAGCGGTTCAGCATCACCGTAACCGAAACAGGCCCCTATCTGGTATACGGGAGGCCGCCGCTGGCCGAACAGTTCATCATGCCCGACGAGTCCAACGACAGCTGGTATTTTCAGGAGGGCAGGCACTTCTCGACCGAATCGGAACCCACGGCGCTATGCCGCTGCGGAGCCTCCCGCCGCAAGCCCTACTGCGACGGCAGCCATGAAAAAGCCAGCTGGGATCCGCGGCTCACGGCGCAGCGGGACGCGCTGCTCGACAATGCCGAAGTGATCGACGGCGGCACGCTTCAGATGACGGACAACGAAAAATACTGCGTCTTCGCACGCTTCTGCCATCCGCACGGCGACGCATGGTCGCTCACCGAGCAGTCCGACGATCCCGAAGCGCGCAGGCTGGCCGTCCGCGAAGCTTCGATGTGTCCCAGCGGCCGTCTCATGGCATGGGACAAAGAGACGATGAAACCCTATGAATTCCGGTTCGAGCCGAGTCTCGGCCTGATCGAAGACATTACGATCGGCGCCAGCGGCGGTTTGTGGATACGCGGCGGCATTCCCATGCGGCGCGAAAACGGGCAGACGTACGAAATCCGCAACCGCGTCGTCGCATGCCGCTGCGGACAGTCGGCCAACAAGCCTTACTGCGACGGCACGCATGCCGCAATCAAGTGGCGGGACGAACTCAACGGCGAACCGGTCGGCGAAACGCTCCCCGAAGAGGTGTACTGAGCCGGCGGCGACGGGACGGAGACTTCCGCGCCGTAACGCCCCCGGCATCCGAAACGGGAAATCCGGCGCCCGGCTCCGGCGTTATCCGGCAGGGCCGCCTGCGATCCCGCAGCAGCATCTTCCACGATACGGAAAGAGAGGACCGTACGGGACGGTCCTCTCTTCGTATTTCAATCCGGAACAATCCCGGAAACGCAGATTCCCGCAGGCTTTCCGGCCTTGCGGGAATCTGGAGTTCTGTCATTTGCAGAGGAAGTCGATGTAATCGACAATAGCCTTGCTGCAGACCGGACAGAACTCGTCCGTTTTGTGCAGGTTGTTCATCAGGCAGTTCCGCCACGGGCGGTAGACGCCCTCGGCGGCATACCCGCCGCCTTCGAAAACGCCCACGACACCGTCGTACTCCTCCGTGTCGGGCGTCGGCACGGGAGTTCCCTCCGCCACCATCCGGCTCCAGAATTTATCCCCGAACCCGACGAGCGTCGTCAGGTTGGGTTCCCACGGTTCGATATTTTTCGCGTACATGTCGTCATAGGAGGTCGTGCCGACATATTCGTCGCCCAGCCCCAGCAGCAGATGGCCGAACTCGTGGACATAGATTTTTCCGGTGCGCGTGGGGTGGTGCGCGGCGCCGATGCCGTAAAAGTTGAAAATCCCGCCGCCACCGTATTTCTGGGTGTTCGAAAGCACATAGATATAATCGTAAGGCACATGCGCCGCCATGTCGCGCAGACGCTGGAAGTCGGTAACCATCTGGTAGCGTTCCGAATCGAAGGTGTAGAAACTCGCGCCGCAGGCCGTATTGCGCCAGACGTTTTCACCGGGGATGGTCACGCCCGAATCGACGGAGGGGGCCCACACGGCGCGGACGTTGAAGCGCGCGGCGTTCTCCTTATAGGGCGAATAGCTGAAAAATTCGTCGGCGAACGTGCGGCAGGCCGATTCGAATTTGGCCCGCTCGCCGGCGCCGTAGCCCTCAGGCAGCAGGACGATGTCCACACGCTGCGCCGAATTGCCGGAATACATCACCTCGAACGTCTCGCAGCGGGGCGTGAACCGCTCGATAAAATAGGAATCGGGGTCGATATTCTGGCTGAAACGCTTCTCGAAACGCCCTTTGCCGTTGCGGGTGAAAATCTCGATCCGGCACGGACGTTTGGGATAGGGGAACACCACCGATTCGGGATAGGAGCGGCGCACGCTGTCGGCTTCGGGCGTACTCTGCCACTCGTTGAAAAGCGTGCAGAAGCCGCGGGAATAGATCTCCCGGCCCGACGCCCGGTCCACGATGCGGAAAAACTGGTTGCCGTATCCGGTCGTATCGACCAGCGAGACCTTCGACCCGGCCCAGTAAGGCTCCTCCTTCAGCGCGTCGAAGAAATACTCCTCCGAGCGGCTGTCTCCGGCGTGATAGTAGTCGAAGCGCATCGTTTTGTCGAAAAAACAGTCGGCGAACGGCGTCTGCGCAGCGGCGGAGGCGCCGGCTCCGAGAAACAGCATAATAAAAATCTTCTTCATGGTTCGCAGCATTTCAGGGCGACAAAAAAGGGGTACGCACAGACGTACCCCCGAATCGGCCCGTTGCGGGTTATTTCTTCTCCGGCCGTGCGATCGTCTCGCGCATCGTCGTGTCGGCCATGATGTTTTTCATTTTGTAGTAATCCATGATCCCCAGATTGCCGTTGCGGAACGCTTCGGCCATGGCCAGCGGCACCTCGGCTTCGGCGAGAATCACCTTGGCGCGGGCGTCCTGCGCCTTGGCCTTGTTCTCCTGTTCCAAAGCGACGGCCATGGCGCGGCGCTCCTCGGCCTTGGCCTGCGCGATGTTCTTGTCGGCCTGCGCCTGATCCATCTGCAGCTGGGCGCCGATGTTCTTGCCCACGTCGATATCGGCGATGTCGATCGAAAGGATTTCGAACGCCGTGCCGGCGTCGAGTCCCTTTTCGAGCACCACGCGGGAAATCGAATCGGGATTCTCCAGCACGATCTTATGCGAAGCCGCCGAACCGATCGACGAGACGATGCCCTCGCCGACACGCGCCAGCACGGTCTCCTCGCCGGCGCCGCCGACCAGCTGTTTGATATTGGCGCGCACCGTAACGCGGGCCTTGGCGATCAGCTGGATGCCGTCCTTGGCGACGGCCGCTACGGGCGGGGTGTTGATAACCTTGGGGTTCACCGACATCTGCACGGCCTCGAACACGTCGCGGCCCGCGAGGTCGATGGCCGTGGCCATCTTGAAGTCGAGCATGATGTTGGCTTTCTGGGCCGATACCAGTGCATGCACGACGCTGGTGACGTTGCCGCCCGCGAGGTAATGGGCCTCCAGTTCGTTGGGATCGAGACTCAGGCCGGCTTTCGTGCTCTCGATCATCGAAGAGACGATCGTCGAGGGCGGCACCTTGCGCCAGCGCATCAGGATAAGCTGCAGCAGGCTGATCCTCACGCCCGACACCAACGCCGAGAACCAGAGTCCTACGGGTATAAAATAGAAGATGAGCCAAATCGCAAAGAGGCTCACGAAAATTATAAGAACGATCAATCCACCCTGAAAATCCATAGTTTTTTGTTTTTATTTGGTTGTTTTTACGATGACGCTGAAATTCTCGAACCCGACGACTTCGATCTCCTTCCGGGGATCCACATAGGCACCCAAGGATTTGGCCTCATAAGTCCGTCCGTTCACCTCGATCTTGCCCATCGGCGAAAGGCGCGAGAGGGTCGTGCCGCGGTCGCCGACGCTCAGCTCCTGTTCGGGCAGGGTAGGCATGCTCGACGAATTGATTTTCTGTTTGAGCGAGAAGCGCTGCCACGTCTTGGCGCGCAGCGAAACGACGGTGGCGATCAGCGACAACACCAGAATAACCAGCACGACCACCGAACCGGCGACGGGGCCGAGATCGCGGAATGCGAGGTAGATCGAACTGCCGTAGCAGACCAGCGCCAGAATCGCGCCGATCGACACGCCCGGCAGCAGGACCAGCTCCGCCACCAGAAAAAGCAGTCCGAAAAAGATGAGGAGTACAATATAGAACATCGTCATAGGGAAGTTGTTGAATATTGGACTAAAGATAGGAATTAAAATCAATTATTCCGCAATTTCCGCGACTTTTATTTCCAAAGCCGGGTCGGTCTGCGTCACCGCGGCCGCCACGCGGTCGGCCACGGCCTTGTCGTCGAACGTCCCGACGACGAAGAGCTGCTGTCCCACGCGCGAAAGCTCGCACCCCTCGGCCGTATCCGTAATCGCCGCCTTCACCGCGTCGGAAAGCGCTTCGGAGCTGACGATCTCGACCCGGTAGGCGATATGCTGCGCTTCGGGGTCCTTCGAAAGATTGCGGTACTCGCCGTCGGTCCACACGACGATTTCGGGGCGGACGAAACCGCGGGCCTTCAGCAGCTTTTGGGCCGCTTCGGCCTCCTCCCTCGTGGCGAAACCTCCGGCGTAGTAACACCATTTCCTGTCGTCGTTGACCAGATAGGAGAGCGGGTAAGCGCCCCGGAAGGTCGATACGGCACGCTTGGTATTGAACGTGCCGAGCAGGATGCGGTATATCGTCCCGTGCTCGTAGACCTTGCATTCGGGAATGGGATGCTGATAGCTGTACTTCGGCGTCGAGGAGAAGGAAACGCTGTCGTAATCGAGGAAATAACGCTCTGCAACGTCGATCCGGGGCAGCCGGAAGTCGATGCCCTCCAGCTGCGCCGTCACGCCCCGCAGCGAGTCGCGCGCGGAGGTCAGCCCCAACATATCGGCCACGGAGGTTTCATACCCGACGAGCACCTTCTTGCGCAGGAAATAGTCGGTCACGGCGTCCGAAGCGGTCTCGCCGCGCAGTTCCGAGAGCTGACGGGCGGCCTCCGAGAGCCGCTCCTCCTCGCGGGAAAGAATCGCGTCCCGCCCCAGCTTGTCCATCAGGTAGCCGTAAGCATAGCTCTTGTTGTCGAAGATGTAGTTCCATGCGTCGGAGAGCGAATCGGCCAGCACGCGGTTGAAGCCCTGCAGGGTCTTGTATTTGTCGTAAATCTCCGCCGCATCGGCTTCGGCCTGCGCCGCGGCGTAGGCTTCGGCCAGCTCGGAAATCGTGCCGTAATTGGCAAAATAGCGGTTCACGTAATCCACGGCATCGAGTTCCAGCCGCTGCGCTTCGACGAGCGCGGCATAGTCGGCCTCCGGAAGCTGCTCCCGGAAATAGGGGTTGCTGACCAGATTGCGCACCTTGAGCGAATCGGGAATCTCCGCCGCAGGATTTTCCGCGGCAGGCCCCGCCGGCTGCGACGCGGCGCCGTTCAGGTTGGCGAGCACCCACTCCTGCTCGATGGTGTTGATACGGTCGATCAGGCGGCCCTTGGCATTGCGGATTTCGAATATCCGGCTTTCGAGCTGCAGAATATCCTGCGAATACTGCTGGCGGGCCGCCGGGTTCTCGCGCAGCTGCCGCCGGGCGCGTTCCACGGCATTGACGATCGAATCTTCGCGCATCTGCAGCTGCGCATCCTCGCGCAGAAGCGACATATACTCCTCGTTGCTTTCGAGCCCCGCGATGCGGGCTTCGACTGAAAGCTGCTGCGCACACAGGCTTCCGGCGCCCAGAAGCGCCGCGAACAGAAACAATATGCAAGTTTTACGAACCAACATTCCGGTTACCTCCACCATTTAATGAAAAAGAGTTGTATAAGCCCGAAAATCTCCAGACGCCCCAGAAGCATCAGCAGCGAACTGGATATCTTGAAAACGCCCGGCACGGACGAAAAATTATCCATCGACCCGACTTGGCCGAATCCGGGACCGACGTTGCCGATCGAAGCCACCGAGCCGGAGAAGCTGGTCATCAGATCGACGCCGAACATCGTCCCCAGCACCGTGCCGGCGAGAATCAGCATCAGGTATGCGACAATAAATATCATGACCGAATGGAGCGCTTCGTTTTCCTGAATGACCCCGTCCAGCTTGATGCGGATGATCGCGTTGGGGTGCTGCTGCTGGCGCAGGCGCGTGCGCATCATCTTCATCGCCAGCACCAGCCGGTTGGTCTTGATGCCGCCCGCGGTGGAACCCGCGCAGGCGCACACGATCGAACCGAAAATCAGCAGGATAACCGCAAACGACGTCCACTGGTTGGAGTCGGCCGTGGCGAATCCCGTCGTCGTGACAAGCGACACGAACTGGAAAAGCGCATGATGGAACGCGGCCGAAAACGTAGGGTATATGTTGGCGGCGAAGAGACTGACGGCGATCAGCAGGCCGCCGCCCAGCAGCATGACGAGGTACCAGCGCGTCACCTCCGAACGGAATATGTTGTTGCGTTTGCCGGTCACCGTCGCATAGATCAGTCCGAAGTGGATACCCGCCGTAGCCATGGCGAAGATCAGGATCGTGTCGATCATCGGACTGTTGAAATAGGCGATGCTGGCGTTCTTGGTCGAGAAACCGCTCGTGGCGCACGCCGACATGGCGTGGCAGAGCGAATCGAACCAGTTCATGCCCGCCATTTTGAGCAGCACCGTCGTCAGCACTGTAAGCCCCACATAGACCACCAGCAGAATCTGGACGATGATCTGGGTCCGGTAGCGGTAATTATCCTTGGCCAAGGTCGAAAGCTCGACGCTCGACAGCGTCATCTTGTTGCGCCCCAGCGAGGGGAGGATCAGCAGTGCGAACATGACCACGCCCATACCCCCGATCCACGTCGAGGACATGCGCCAGAACTGCAGCCCCCGCGGCAGCACCTCGATATCGTTCAGGATCGTCGATCCGGTCGTCGTAAAGCCCGAAACGCTTTCGAACCAAGCGTTCACCAGACTGAACTCCCCGCCCCAGATCAGGTAGGGGAACATGCCGACCAGACAGGCGACCAGCCACGAGCCGACCACGATGCAGAATCCCTCCTTGTTGGTGATCTGCTGCGTACGTTCGACGAAGATCAGCGGAAACGCCCCCAAGAGGGCCGTGAGCAGCGACGCGAGCAGCAGGGGATAGAACGCCGAATCCATGCCGCTGACAAAGGAAATCCCCGCCGACAACAGCATGAACAGCGCGATGAAAAGCATCACGACCCCGACATATCGCAAAACCACGTCTACTCGCATCGCAATCAGGATTTTGGCTGCTTGGAAACGGTTATCAGGGTCTCGATCTTCTCCTTCAGCTCCAAGACTTCGTCCTTGCAGTCGGCCTTGACGGCGAACGGCACGCGGAACGAGAGGTAGTCGCCCAGCCCCTTGTTCATCCGGATAATGGGGTTGACGCAGTAGACCGACATGAAGTAGTAGAGCATCAGCACGATGGCGATCATCACCACGAGCGAGATCAGCACCGGCGTAACGGCCCGGTAGGCGTTTTTCTTCATCTGCTCGGCACGCGGAGCCAGCGAGCTCTGCGTCGAGGTCATATAGTTCTTGATGGCAGCGGTCAGACGGCCGTAGAGGACTTCGTATTCGCTGTCATACCAGCTGCGGCCCACCGAATCGGGCGCGGCCGGATTCGCCGCGGCATGCGCTCCGAAGGCGAGGTAGTTGTCGGTCAGCAGGCGCAGCTCGGTCGTCGCGAAAGCCAGCGAGTCGAGAAACGACTTGTCGAGGGCTTCGCTCTGGGCCACGAGCAGCGTGTTCTCCAACCGCTCCATACTCGACCGGCAAAGGCTGTCGTAGGAGTTGTCTCCGAACACCGAAAGGCGGATAAGCGCCACGTTCTGCTCATAGGCGGCGTCGAGCATCTCCTTGGCCAGCTCGATATTACGCTTGTTGGCCTTCAGGATTTCGCCCGTATCGCGGCTCAGGTGGCTCAGTTCCACGAACGAGACCATCCCCGAAAAAAACAGCAGGCAGACGATACTCAAAAAACCGATCGTCACTCTTCTGCGCATACCCGTCATACTTCTTTTGATTTTATCAATGCAAATATAGTGAATTAATCGAGAATATCACCCATCAGATCGTGAGATTCGTCCATCGCCCCGAAGCGCACCCGGCAAATGGCGTTGATGCGCGTCCGGTCGTAGGGGGCCTTCACCCGGCAGTAGCTGCCCGTATAGCCGAACATCATGCCGCCGCGCAGGGTGCTTTCGAACAGCACGGTATCCTCGGAGCCGACGGCTTTGGCGCAGAATGCGCCGTGCAGCCGCCCGCAAAGTTCTTCCAGTTCGGCGACGCGGCGCGTCGCCACCGACGGCTGCACCTTGCCGGGCATATCGACGGCAGGCGTTCCGGGACGCTCCGAAAAAGGAAATATGTGGAGGAAAGCGGGCTTGAGTCCCTCCAGAAAATCGTACGTCGTGCGGAAATCCTCCTCGGTTTCGCCGGGAAAGCCGACGATGACGTCGATGCCGATGAAGGCGTCGGGCATCAGCGCTCGCACGGCGGCGATGCGGTCGGCGAAACGCGCCGTGGTATAGCGGCGGCGCATCAGTCCGAGAATTTTGTCCGAACCGCTCTGGAGCGGAATATGGAAGTGATGCTGGAATTTAGGTGACGCGGCGCAAAACGCTATGATTTCGTCCGTTAGAAGATTAGGTTCGATGGACGAAATCCGGTAGCGTTCGATGCCTTCGACTTCGTTGAGCGCACGCAGCAGGTCGATGAAACGCTCGCCCGTCGTACGGCCGAAATCCCCCGTGTTGATTCCCGTGATGACGATCTCCTTCTGTCCGGCCGCAGCGATCTGGCGGGCTTCGGCGACGAGGTCCGCGATCGGCATGTTGCGGCTGCCGCCGCGGGCATAGTGGATCGTGCAGTAGGCGCACTTGTAGTCGCAGCCGTCCTGCACCTTGAGGAAAGCGCGCGTGCGGTCGCCGCTCGAAAAGGCCGCGAAGAACGAAGTGAGCGATTCGGTATCGCAGCTGTAGATCTGCGCACGGCCCTTGCCGGAGAGTTCGACCACCCGTTTATATAACATTCCTTTATCATTATTGCTCAGCACGATATCAACACCTTCGATCGCCGCTATTTCCTGCGGTTTGAGCTGCGCGTAACAGCCCGTCACGGCGATGATGGCACCGGGATTGCGGCGGTGGAGTTTGCGGATCAGGTTGCGGCATTTCTTGTCGGCGTGTTCCGTGACCGAACAGCTGTTGATGACGCATATGTCGGCCTCGGCGTCGGGTGCGACGCGCACGAAACCGCCGCGCTCGAACTCCCGCGCGAGGGTCGAGCTTTCCGAAAAGTTGAGTTTGCAGCCGAGGGTGTGGAAATTTACTCTGCGTTGTTGCATAAATTGTCGTTATTTACCGGGCGAAATTACGAAAACTGTGCGAAAAGGGAGGGCTTTTCCGAGAAAAAAGCGTAAATTTGCGCGCAATATTAAGGAGCGAGGCATGGAATTTTTCAGCGACCTGATTCAATACGGCTACTTGTCGAACGCGCTGGCGGCGTGTGTCCTTTCGGGCATAACGTGCGGCGTGATAGGCACCTATGTCGTATGCCGCCGGATGGTTTTCCTCGCCGGCGGCATCACGCACTCCTCGTTCGGCGGACTGGGCATCGCGTTTTACCTCGGCACCGACCCGATCGCCGGAGCGATGATCTTCGCCGTACTCTCGGCGCTGGGCATCGAATGGGCCGGCAGCAGGGGCCGCATCCGCGAAGATTCGGCCATCGGCATCATCTGGTCGGTGGGCATGGCCGTCGGCGCGCTCTTCATGAGCCTGCGGCCGGGCTACACGTCGGGCGATCTCTCCGCATACCTGTTCGGCAGCATCGTCACCGTGACGCACGGCGACGTCGCGGCGCTGACCGCTCTGACGCTGTTCATCATCGCCGGAGCGCTGCTATGGCTGCGGCCGGTGATGTACGTGGCCTTCGACCGCGATTTCGCCCGCAGCCGGGGCATTCCGACCCGCGTGATCTCCTACGTGATGGCGGCGCTGATCGCCGTGACGATCGTCCTCTCGATCCGCATCATGGGAATCGTCCTGCTGATTTCGCTGCTCACGATGCCCGTGGCCATCGTTAATTCGCTCTCGCGCTCGTACCGGACCATCGCGCTCTGCGCGCCGCTGGTCGCCGTGGCGGGCAACGTCGCGGGACTCGTCGCAAGCTACAATTTCGAAGTTCCGCCCGGAGCAGCCATAATATTTACACTCACTCTTACGCTTATTGTAGTAAAACTATTACCTTTGCGTAACAAAAAAGCCGGTGCCGCCGCATGAAAACCATCCATAAACTCGTACTGAAAGCCTACTTGGGGCCGATGGTCCTCACGTTCTTCATCGTGATGTTCGTCCTGATGATGAACATCGTGTGGCGTTACATCGACGAGCTGGTGGGCAAAGGACTCAGCGCAGGCATCATCATCGAGCTGATGACCTACTTCATGGCCAACATGATCCCGCTGGGACTGCCGCTGGCCATGCTGCTGGCAGCCATCATGACCATGGGCAATCTGGGCGAGAACTACGAACTGCTGGCCATGAAGTCGGCCGGCATGTCGCTCATACGCATCACCAAGCCGCTGATTATTCTGGTGAGCCTGATCTCCGTGGGCAGCTTCTTCATCGGCAACAACCTCGTGCCGTACGCCAACAAAAAGGTGTTCAGCATCCTGTACGACATCCGCCAGCAGAAACAGAGTCTCGAATTTCAGGACGGACTGTTCTTCAACGGCATCGACAACATGTCGATCCGCGTCAGCAGGCAGGAACCCGAAACGCATCTGCTGCACGACGTGCTGATATACGACAACCGCGCGGCCAACGGCGACATGAACACCATCGTGGCCGATTCGGGATACATCCGTCTTTCGGACGACAAGAAATACCTGCTGGTGACGCTTTTCAACGGCGAGACCTACGAGCAGACCCGCAGCAGCCAGTGGTTCACCCAGAGCAAACTGCGCCACCATATCTTCGAAAAGCAGGATCAGGTGATCCCGATGGAGGGCTTCGCGATGGGCCGCACCGACGCCAACCAGTTTTCGAACAGCCAGACGAAGAATATTAACGAGCTGCAGCACGACATCGACTCGCTCGAAAAAATGGTGAACAGCGCGACGACGCGCTCGTACGAACCGCTGCTCAAGGAGCAGATTTTCTCCCGCGACAACTCGGTGCTCCCGCAGCCCGACAGTCTCCGCATCGACAAGAGCCGGTTCCGCGACATGGCGGCGATGGACTCCATCGCTACGCTGCAGATGAGGGAAAAGGAGCGCGTATGGAATCAGGCGCGCACGCTGGCCAAGAACTCCCGCAACATGTTCTCGTTCGACGAGTCGGCGGCAAAAGAGGCGCTCAACCAGCTCTACCGCAGCAAAGTCGAATGGCACAAGAAGATGTCGCTGCCGGTGTCGATCATGATCTTCTTCCTGATCGGCGCACCGCTCGGCGCCATCATCCGCAAGGGCGGACTGGGACTTCCGGTCGTCGTGTCGATCATCTTCTTCGTGATCTACTACATCATCAGTCTGTCAGGCGAGAAACTGGCCAAGGAGGGAAGCTGGGACGCCGTATACGGCATGTGGCTCTCGACGTTCATCCTCACGCCCATAGCGATCTACCTGACCTACAAGGCCACGAACGACTCGGCGCTGCTCGACACGGACTGGTACGCCGGAAAATTCAAGGCGCTCTACGAACGCATGCGACCCGCGATCAACAAATTGAAAAACGCTATAAAACTCAAACGAAATGGCAAAAAGCACGATTCTGAATAGTGTGGAAGAGGTTATCGAAGATTTCCGCAACGGCAAAATAGTGATCGTCGTCGATGACGAAGACCGCGAAAACGAAGGCGACTTCATCGTAGCGGCGGAGAAAATAACCCCCGAAATCGTGAATTTCATGCTCAAGGAGGGCCGCGGCGTACTCTGCGCACCGCTTTCGGAGGACCGCTGCGCCGAACTCGGCCTCAACATGATGGAGGAGAACAACACCTCGCTGCTGGGGACTCCCTTTACAGTGACCGTCGATCTGCTGGGCCACGACTGCACCACGGGCGTCTCGATCCACGACCGTGCGGCGACGATCCGCGCGCTGGCCGACCCGGCCACGCGGGCCACGGACTTGGGCCGTCCGGGACATATCAACCCCCTGCGCGCACGCCAGAAAGGCGTACTCCGCCGTCCGGGACATACCGAAGCGGCGATCGACCTTGCGCGGCTGGCAGGCTTGCAGCCCGCGGGCGCGCTGATCGAAATCATGAACGAAGACGGCACGATGGCCCGTCTGCCGCAGTTGGTCGAGATCGCCAAGAAATTCGACCTCAAAATCATCTCGATCGCGTCGCTGATCTCATACCGGCTGAAGGAGGAATCCATCGTCGAGAAGGGCGAAACCGTGGACCTGCCGACCGCATGGGGCGATTTCCGCATCACGCCGTTCCGCCAGAAGAGCAACGGGCTGGAGCATGTGGCGCTGACCAAAGGCGAATGGACCGAGGACGAACCGGTGCTGACCCGCGTACACTCGTCATGCGCCACGGGCGACATCTTCGGCTCGTGCCGCTGCGACTGCGGCGATCAGCTGCACGAAGCGATGCGCATGATCGAAAAGGAGGGGAAGGGCGCGATCATCTACCTCCAGCAGGAGGGGCGCGGCATCGGACTCTGCAACAAAATCAAGGCATACAAGCTTCAGGACGAGGGACTGGACACCGTGGACGCCAACGTGCAGCTGGGCTTCGGCGTGGACGAGCGCGACTACGGCATCGGCGCGAGCATCATCCGCGAAATGGGCATCAAGCACATGCGGCTGATGACCAACAACCCGCTCAAAAGGGCCGGGCTGGAGGGCTACGGACTGCGGATCGACGAGATCGTGCCGGTGGTCATCGCCCCCAATGAGCACAACCTGCGCTACCTGAAGACCAAGGAGGAGCGCATGCACCACACGCTCGGACTGGACAAGAAATAACCCGGCTCAGAAGGCCCGCATTCCAAATATAACACACGAAGAAGAATGAATCCGAAAGAGCTGCGCATCGTATTTATGGGTACGCCCGAATTCGCCGTACCGTCGCTCCGGGCGCTGGTCGCCGGGGGCTACAACGTCGTGGCCGTGGTCACGACGCCCGACAAACCCGCCGGACGGGGCCAGAAACTGCATCAGAGCGAGGTCAAGCTGGCCGCGCTCGAACTGGGACTTCCGGTATTGCAGCCCGAAAAGCTGAAAGCGCCGGAGTTCGTCGAAGCCATGCAGGCGCTGAAACCCGATCTGGGGATCGTCATCGCGTTCCGCATGCTTCCCGAAGTGATCTGGGCCATGCCGCGGCTGGGAACGTTCAACCTGCACGCCTCGCTGCTTCCGCAGTACCGCGGGGCTGCGCCGATCAACTGGGCCGTCATCAACGGCGAAACCGAGACCGGCGTCACAACGTTCCTGCTCAACCACGAAATAGACAAAGGCGCGATCATCGCGCAGGTGCGCGTGCCGATTCTTCCGAAAGACAACGTGGGCACGATGTACGACAAACTGATGCACACCGGAACGGCGCTCGTGACCGAGACCGTGGACCGCATCGCCGCAGGGGATGTCCAGCCCATGGAGCAGACGGGAATCGACGAGAGCCGCCTGCATCCTGCGCCCAAAATCTTCAAGGAGGACTGCCGGATCGACTGGTCGTGGGAAGGACGGCGGATCGTGAACTTCGTGCGCGGGCTTTCGCCCTATCCGGCCGCATGGACCGAAATGCACAAAGAGGGCGAAACGGCATCCCTCACGGCGAAAATTTATGCGGCGGCGTTCGAAGCGGCGGCGCACAACGAAGCGGCAGGAGCCGTCGAAAGCGACGGACGCACCTTTATCCGCGTGGCATGCGCCGACGGGTGGATCACCCTCGGCGAGTTGCAGATAGCCGGTAAAAAACGGCTTCCGGTGCGCGAGCTGCTGCTCGGACTGCGGGAGATCGGACAGTACCGGTTTCAGAAATAACCTCGCCCGGCGATCCGGCGCAATCATTCGGCCGCCGCAGCTTTGTTTTGCAAAGACGGCTGCCGTAATAGAACATCCCGGTCTTTCGCAACGAAAGACCGGGATTTGTCTTCTCTGGCGGCGGAAAAATTCCGACCGCAAGACAGCCGACAACGGGACAGTCCGGCAGGAAAACAACCGACAGGTGAACAGTACCGACAATTAGACAGTTCCGGAGATAAAACAGCTGACTGCTGGACTGTTCCGACAACAAGGCAGTTCCGGCAGAAGAATTACCGGCCGAAATATATTAAGAAAAAAAGGGGCTTGCAAAAGCCCCTTGCGATTATCCTTTGATTTCGTACCCCTTGCCGAGCTTCTTTTCGATCTCTTCCTTCGGCAGCGGGCGCGTACAGAAGAACCAGTCGTAGCACTTCACGCCTTCGGGCTGGTCGTTCATCTCCTCGCCCTTCATCGGAACGATCACCTCGTCGCCCGGACGCCAGTCGGCCGGCATCGCCACGCCGAACGCGTCGATGGCCTGCAGGCCCACCAGCACGCGCTTGATTTCATCGAAATTGCGGCCCAGCGCCAGCGGATAATAGATCATCGCCCGCAGCACGCCCTTGGGATCGACGAAGAACACGGCGCGCACGGCAGCGGTCTGGCTTTCGCCGGGCTGGATCATGCCGTAGAGATTGGCAACCTTCATCGACACGTCGTCGATAATCGGAAATTCCACCTTTATATCTTTCATGCCCTTGTATTCGATCTTTTCGCGGATCGTGCGCAGCCACGCGATATGACTGTTGCGGCTGTCCACCGAAAGACCGATCAGCTCGCAGTTCAGCGCCTTGAACTCCGCAGTGCGGGCGCCGAAAGTAAGCACCTCCGAGGTGCAGATAGGCGTGAAATCGGCAGGGTGGCTGAAAAGAATCACCCATTTGCCTTTGTAATCGGCCGGGAAGCTGACCTTCCCCTGCGTCGTCATCGCTTCGAATGCCGGAACGGGTTCGCCCAGACGCGGCAGTTGCTGTTCGTTCTTGTCCATAATAAGAAGAATTTAATGTATATGACCGGGCACGCAAAGTTGATGCCCTGCAGACTAAACATCGGGATTACGTCTACCAATTTACTGTTTTTCGGGAGATTATCCTAATTTGCATTGTCCGTTTCGCGCTCCGGCACGAATGTGTCTATACAAACAACGTTTTTGAATATCCCGGCGTACGGACAGAGTTACGGACCGAAAAAAGCCGCCCGGATCTCTCCGGACGGCTTTTCCATAAGCGTCGCTGCGGTCAGCGGATCTTCTTGATGATCTCGCCGCCGTGATGGATGGCTTTCTCGTTTTCGGGAAGCATCTTCCAAGCGCGTTCGGGAAGCGATTTCTTGAGGCCGACCATCACGTTCTCCATTTCGACCACGGGGCGCACCTTGAGGTAACCGCCGAGAATCATCGTGTTGAAGAGTTTGGCCTGTCCCATTTTGGCGCATTCGGCCGTGGCGTCGATCGAGTAAACCTCGATGTCGGTACGCACGGGGTGGCGCGTGATGCCGTTGGTATCGTAGATCAGCACGCCGCCCGGTTTTACCATCGGTTCGAATTTCTCCATCGACTGCTGGTTCAGGATGATCGCCGTATCGAATTCATGGGCGATAGGCGACGAAATCTTCCGGTCCGAAAGGATCACCGTCACGTTGGCCGTGCCGCCGCGCATTTCGGGACCGTAAGAGGGCATCCACGTAACTTCGAAATCCTGCATGACACCCGAATAGGCCAGTATCTTGCCCATCGAGAGGACGCCCTGTCCTCCGAATCCTGCGATAATTAAAGTCTCTTTCATATCGGTCCTCTTATTTTACGTCCTTGATATCGCCCAGCGGATAGAAGGGCAGCATGTTCTGCTCAAGCCACTCGTTCGACGCGACGGGCGAAAGTTTCCAGCCGCTGTTGCAGGTCGAAACGACCTCGACCAGCGAGAAGCCTTTGCCGGCCATCGAATTCTCGAACGCCTTGCGGATCGCCTTCTTGCACTTGCGCACGTTGGCCGGCGTATGCACGCTCTGACGCGTGATGAAGGTAGCGCCGTCAAGGTGGGCCATCATCTCGGCGATCTTGTAGGGATAGCCGTTCAGACGCGGATCGCGGCCGTAGGGGGTCGTCGCGGTCTTCATGCCCAGCAGGGTAGTCGGAGCCATCTGGCCGCCCGTCATGCCGTAGATGGCGTTGTTGATGTAGACCGCCACGACATTCTCGCCGCGGGCGGCCGCATGGATCGACTCCGCGGTGCCGATGGCCGACAGGTCGCCGTCGCCCTGATAGGTGAAGACCAGATTGCCGGGATGCAGCCGTTTGACGGCCGTAGCGACGGCCAGCGCGCGTCCGTGCGCCGCTTCGATCCAGTCGATGTCGATGTAGTTGTATGCGAATACGGAGCAGCCCACGGGCGAAACGCCCACGGTCTTCTCTTCGAGACCCATCTCTTCGATGACCTCCGCAATCAGTTTGTGTACCGTACCGTGACTACAGCCGGGGCAGTAGTGCATGACGTTGTCGGTAATGAGCTTCGGTTTGGCATAAACCAGATTCTCCTTTTTGATTTCAACCTCTGCCATAGTCTTTACTTTTTAATCAGTTTTTCCTTGAGTGCGGCAAGCACCTCGTCGGGGGCGAACATCATACCGCCCTGACGGCCGAAATGCTCGACGGGAGCCGCGCCGTTCACGGCCAGCCGAACGTCCTCGACCATCTGACCCGCATTCAGCTCGGCGGAGAGGAAGCCCTTCACGCCGCGCGCGGCCAGTTCGGCAAGCGGCTTCTTGGGGAAAGGATAGAGGGTGATCGGACGCAGCAGGCCGACCTTGAGTCCTTCGGCGCGCGCCATCTCGACCGTGGCCGAGCAGATGCGGGCCGACGAGCCGAACGCCACGATGACATAATCGGCATCGTCGCAGTCGATCGCTTCGTAGCGCACCTCGTTCTCTTCGAGGGCCTTGTATTTCTCCTGAAGGCGTTTGTTGATGATCTCCATCTTCTCGGACTGCAGCTCCAGCGACGTCACGATATTGCGCTGACGGTCGGCGGGTTTGCCGTAGGTCGCCCACGACTTGCACTCGGCGGCGATCTCCTCGTCGGTCTTGCGGGGACGCTGCGGCGCGAGCACCACTTTCTCCATCATCTGTCCGATGGCGCCGTCGGCCAAAATCAGCGCCGGATTGCGGTACTTGAACGCCAGATCGAACGCGACGGCCACGTGGTCGTGCATCTCCTGCACGGAATTGGGCGCCAGCACGATCAGGTGGAAGTCGCCGTGACCGCCGCCCTTGCAGGCTTGGAAATAGTCGCCCTGCGAAGGCTGGATGGTGCCCAGCCCCGGACCGCCGCGCTGGCAGTTGATAATCAGGCAGGGCAGCTCGGCGCCCGCCAGATAGCTAAGCCCCTCGGACATCAGGCTGATGCCGGGGCTAGACGAGGAGGTCATCACCCGTTTGCCGGTCGATGCGCCGCCGTAGACCATGTTGATCGACGAGATCTCCGATTCGGCCTGCAGCACGACCATGCCCGTGGTTTCCCACGGTTTGAGTTCCATCAGCGTCTCCATCACCTCCGACTGGGGCGTGATCGGGTAGCCGAAATATCCGTCGCAACCGTAACGGATCGCCGCATGGGCGATCACTTCGTTGCCTTTCATCAGTTTTACCTCTTTCTCTGCCATAGCTTACTCGATTTTTTGACGATAAACCGTGATGACGCTGTCCGGGCAAATCACCGCACACGAAGCGCAGCCTATGCAGGCGTCGGGATTTGCCATCCGGGCCACGGGGTAGCCCTTGCTGTTCACCTCAGCCGACATGCCCAGCACATTGCACGGACACGAAGCGACGCACACTCCGCATCCTTTGCAGCGTTCCTTATCGACAACGACTGTTCCTTTTATTTTAGCCATAAGCCGTAGTTTTGTTAAGTTCCTTACAAATATATAAAAAAATCCCGAAGATTCTAAACGAATGCAACAAATCTTATCACGAAAAACGGATAAGTGAAAGCAGTGCGGCCGGAATCCAGCATCCCGAACGCACTGCACACAAAACATTTCGGAGGTTTTTATTCCGCCTTGGGATCGGGTCCGTATTTATTTTGGCCCCTATGGCCGCCGATGCAGAACCAGACGAGGAAAAAGAGGCTCCACACGGAAAAGACCAGCATTACTGCAAGATAGCGATTCCGGCGCATCCGCAAAAAAAGACAGCCTTTTCGGGCTGTCTTTCAATCGAACGCGGACGGCGGCTACTCCTCGAAGGAGTGGATCACCACGCCGGAGCGGAGTTTCGGTTCGAACCACGTCGTCTTCGGAGGCATGATGTTGCCCGTGTCGGCGATGTTGATGAGCTGCTGCATCGAGACGGGGTAGAGGGCGAAAGCCGCCTTCATCTCGCCGCTGTCCACGCGGCGTTTCAGCTCGCCCAGACCGCGAATGCCGCCCACGAAGTCGATCCGCTTCGAAGTGCGCAGGTCTTTGATGTCCAGAATCCGGTCCAGCACCAGATTCGACAGCACCGTGACGTCCAGCACCCCGATCGGGTCGTTGTCGTCGTAAGTGCCGGGCTTGGCCGTCAGGCTGTACCAACGGCCGTCGAGGTACATCGAGAAGTTATGCAGTCCCGAAGGGCGGTACTCTTCGGCGCCCTTGTCCTCGACGGTGAAGTTTTCGGCCAGCTTTTCGAGCAGCTGGGCGGAGGTCAGACCGTTCAGGTCCTTCACCACGCGGTTGTAGTCGATGATGCGTAGCTGGCCCGCGGGGAAGGTCACGGCAAGGAAGTAGCAGTACTCCTCACGCCCCGTATGGTCGGGATTCCTGCGCTGGCACTCCTGTCCCACACGCGCCGCGGCGGCCGTGCGGTGATGGCCGTCGGCGACGTACAGCGCCGGAATATCCTTGAAAATCTTCGTAATGCGGTCGTTGGTCTTCCTGTCACGGATAACCCACAATTTGTGTCCGAAGCCGTCGGCGGCCGTAAAATCGTACTCAGGAGCGTTGTTTTCCACCACACCGGCCACGATGGCGTCGATCTCGGCGTTGTCGGGGTAGGCGAAGAACACCGGTTCGATATTGGCTTTCTGGTTGCGGACGTGGATCATGCGGTCCTCCTCCTTGTCGGGACGCGTCAGTTCGTGCTTCTTGATCGCGCCCGAAAGGTAATCCTCGTAGTTGCAGCACATCGTCAGGCCGTACTGCGTGCGGCCGTCCATCGTCTGCGCATAGATATAATAGTACTCTTCGGGGTCCTGTTCGAGCCAGCCCTTTTCGCGCCATGCGCGGAAATTCTCGACGGCCTTGTCGTAAACCTCCTGCGAATGTTCATCCGCAATGGGGTCGAAGTCGATTTCGGGCTTGATGATGTGCAGCAGCGAACGCTCGGTGGCTTCGGCCTTCGCCTCGGCGGAGTTCAGCACGTCGTAGGGACGCGACGCCACCTCGGAAGCGTACTGTTTCGGGGGGCGTATTCCCCGGAAAGGTTTGATTCTTACCATATGTTATGATTCATATGTTATACACTATTTGTTCACCTGAAACCGGGTATTGCCGTTCTTGAAGAAATCCACGATCTGATTCGCGGCGGCAAGGCCGGCGTTGATGTTGGCTTCGGCGGTCTCGGCACCCATCTTCTTCGCCGTGGCGAACACCCGCCTGCCGAATTTTTCGTTCAGCTCGGACTGGATGCCGGCGGCGATGTCGGTAATGTATTTCAGGTCTTCGCGTTCGGTCAGGGCCTTCATCACTCCCTGCTCGTCGATCACCTCCTTGCGGGCGGTATTGACCAGCGTCGCGCCCTTGGGCATCGACATCAGCAGGTCGTAGCCGATCGAGCCTTTGGTCTGCTCCGTCGCGGGGATATGCAGCGAGAGGTAGTCCGAGTTCTTATACAATTCTTCGACCGAATTCACTTTTTTCACGCCGTCGGCCTCGAAAACGGCCGAATCGGTGATAAAAGGATCGTAGGCGATCACGTTCATGCCCATCGCCCTGCCCTTGCGGCCCACCAGCCGGCCCACGTTGCCGTAAGCGTGGATGCCGAGGGTCTTGCCCTGAATCTCGGAACCCGTGCCGGGCGTGAAGCCATTGCGGGCCATGAAAATCATCATGGCGAGCGCCAGTTCGGCCACGGCGTTGGAGTTCTGGCCCGGAGTGTTCATCACCACGATGCCGCGTGCGGTAGCCGCCGCGAGGTCCACATTATCGTAACCGGCGCCGGCACGCACCACGATCTTGAGGTTCCGCGCCGCTTCGATGACTTCGGCCGTCACCTTGTCGCTGCGGATAATCAGCGCGTCCACGTCGGCCACGGCCGAGAGCAGTTCCGATTTGTCGGTATATTTTTCGAGCAGGGCCAGTTCATATCCGGCGCCTTCGACGATCTGACGGATGCCGTCTACGGCCTTCTTGGCAAAGGGCTTTTCCGTCGCAACCAATATTTTCATACCTGTATTTTCGATTAAATGAATAAAATCTATGTCCGACGCCGCACGTTTCCTCGGTGTATAGGTAAAGAAATGCGCCATGGGCGGATGTTATTTCGCGTGTTTGGCGGCGAACTCCTGCATGCACTCCACAAGCACCCTGACGCTCTCGACGGGCAGTGCGTTGTAGCACGAAGCGCGGAAACCGCCCACCAGCCGGTGACCCTTGATGCCCACGATGCCGCGGCTCTTGGCGGCCTCCATGAATTCGGGAGCCAGCTCCTCGTAACCGTCGGCCATCACGAAACAGATATTCATCAGCGAGCGGTCCTCCTTGTCCACCGTGCCGCGGAAGAGCGGGTTGCGGTCGATCTCGTCGTAGAGCAGCGCGGCCTTGGCCTGATTGCGGCGGTAGATTTCGGGAACGCCGCCGATCGACTTGAGCCATTTGAGGGTCTCCTTGAGCACGTAGATCGGGAACACGGGCGGCGTATTGAACATCGAGCCGTTCTCGACATGGGTGCGGAACGAAACCATCGTCGGCAGGTCGCGCACGATCTTGTCGAGCATATCCTCGCGGATGATGGCGAATGCAACGCCCGCAGGGGCGAGGTTCTTCTGCGCGCCGCCGTAGATCATGGCGTACTTGGTCACGTCGACCGGACGCGAAAGGATGTCCGACGACATGTCGGCGATCAGGGGAACGGGCGAAACGAGGTCCTCGTGGTACTCGGTGCCGTAGATCGTATTGTTGGAGGTGATATGCACGTAATCCAGATCGGAGGGAATGGCGAAACCCTTGGGAATGTAGGTGAAATTGCGGTCTTCGGACGACGCCAGCAGCTCCACTTCGCCGTAACGCTTGGCCTCCTTCATGGCTTTCTTCGCCCAGACGCCGGTATTCACGTAACCTGCTTTCTTACCGAGGAAGTTGGCGGGCACCTCGTAAAAGAAGGTGCTGGCGCCGCCGCCGATATAGAAAATCTTGTAGTTCTCAGGAATGTCGAGCATCTCGCGGAAAAGCGCGTCGGCTTCGGCCATCACGTCGTCGAAATCCTTGGTGCGGTGCGAAATCGAAAGCAGCGAAAGGCCCGACCCGTTGAAATCGATAATCGCTTTGGCCGCATTTTCAAGTACTTCGTCTGCAAGGATCGACGGTCCCGCGTTGAAATTGTGCTTTTTCATAATATTCTGATGTGAATTTAGGGTTTCGGAACTCCATTCTGTTAGTTTGCTAACACAAATATAAATAAAATATTCCTGAGAATACAACACTTGTGCAAAACTTGTTCAAAGAAATTTCACCCAGCGTCCCGAACACCCGGCATTTTTGAATTGTTTTTATTACTTTTGCCGAAACTTAACATCCGCCGCAATGGTAAAATCGATGACGGGCTTCGGCAAAGGCGAAGCCGCTCTGCAAAATAAAAAGATCACGGTAGAAATCCGCTCGCTCAACTCCAAACAGCTCGACCTCGGACTGCGGCTGCCGGCCGTATACCGCCAGTCGGAATACGAAATACGCAACATCATCGCCCGCACGATCCAGCGCGGCAAGGTCGATGTCTTCGTGACCGTCGAGTCGCAGGCCGTGGAGACGCCGGCGCGTATAAATAAAGAGGTGTTCCGCGAATACCTGCACCAGATGACCGACACGCTGGCCTTCGCGGGCATCGACGCCGACTACGACGCCATCGTGCCCGTCATCATGCGTCTGCCCGAAGTGGTATCGACCGAGACGGAGAGCATATCCGACGAGGAGCATGCGGCGCTGATCGCCGCGACGGAAGCCGCCGCCGCCCGGCTCGACGCATTCCGCATGCAGGAAGGCGCCATCCTGATCGCCGACCTGCTCGGCCGCGTGGACAGGATCGAAAGCTACAAGGAAGAGGTCGTGCCTTTCGAAAAGGCCCGCACGGAGACCATCAAGGCCCGGATTCTGGACAACCTCGAAAAGCTGCAGGCCGACGTGGACCGCAACAGGCTGGAGCAGGAGATGATCTTCTACCTCGAAAAGCTCGACATCACCGAAGAGAAGGTCCGCCTTGCGAACCACTGCAGATACTTCCGCGAAGTGGCCGCGGGCGAAGAGGGCGCAGGCCGCAAACTGGGCTTCATCGCGCAGGAAATGGGCCGCGAGATCAACACCATGGGGTCGAAGGCCAACGAATCGAACATCCAGATTCTGGTAGTCAAGATGAAGGATGAGCTGGAAAAGATCAAGGAACAGGTACTGAACATATTATAATGGGCAAGGTCGTAATATTCTCCGCTCCGAGCGGTTCGGGAAAAACCACCATCGTACGCGAATTGCTGAAGCGTTTTCCGCAGTTCGAATTTTCGGTTTCGGCGACCAGCCGCGCACCCCGCGGATGCGAACGGCACGGCTGCGACTACCACTTCATGACGCACGAAGAGTTCATGCAGGCCGTGGCCGAAAACCGGTTCGTGGAGTGGGAAGAGGTCTACAAAGGCACCTGCTACGGCACGCTGCGCTCGGAAGTTGAGCGCATCTGGGCCAAAGGCAACATCATCGTTTTCGACGTGGACGTGATCGGCGGCATCAATCTCAAGCGTATCTTCGGCGGCGACGCATGCTCGATATTCGTCATGCCGCCTTCGGTCGAGGAGCTGCGCCGCAGGCTCGAAGGCCGCGGCACGGATGCCCCGGAGGTGATCGACCGCCGCGTGGCGAAGGCCGAATTCGAGCTGACGAAAGCCCCCGAATTCGATCACATCGTCGTGAACGACTCGCTCGACGAAGCCATCGCCGAGACCACCCGCATCATCGAAGAATTCATAGCCGGCCGGTCATGAAGCGCGTAATGCTCTATTTCGGGTCGTTCAACCCCGTACACAAAGGCCATATCGCCTTGGCCGAATATGTCGTGGAGCAGGGATTGTGCGACGAAGCGGTGCTCGTCGTCTCGCCCCAAAGCCCCTACAAGCGGGCCGCCGAACTGGCGCCCGAAATGGACCGCTTCGAGATGGCGGAAAGGGCCTGCGCCGCATCGCGCCTGCCGGAGCGGATCAAACCTTCGGTGGTGGAGTTTCTGCTGCCCAAACCCTCGTACACAATCGACACGCTGCGCTATCTGACCGAGAACCACGGCGCGGAGATGGAGTTTTCGATCCTGATGGGCGCCGACCAGCTCGAACGGCTCGACGGTTGGAAGGAGTACGAAAAAATACTCGAATACCCGATATACGTCTATCCCCGCCGCGGCGAGCAGGTCGGGCGTTTCGCCGGACGCGTCACCGTGCTGGAGGATGCTCCGCTGCAGGATTTCTCCTCGACGGAGGTGCGCGGACGGATCGAGCGGGGCGAGGACGTCTCGCGGATGCTCGACGCGGGAGTCGCGGAGTACATCCGCCGCAAAGGGCTTTGGAGCCCGGCGGCGCGCAAGGCCGCGCTGACGGCGCAGATCGCCGCGGAACCCGAAAATACGGAACTGTACACCGAGCGCGGCAAACTCCATTACCGGCTCAACGAGTGGGGCGCGGCGCTCAACGACTTCAACCGCGTACTGCAGCTGGACGCCAGCCACGCCGAAGCGCGGCAGTATGCGCAGATGGTGCAGGAAATACTGGAATTCAGATACAAAGACATATACAACCCCTGACAATGACACGTTTGAAGATTGCCCTCATGGCGGGCGGCGATTCGCCCGAACGGGAAATCGCGCTTCAGAGCGCCGCGCAGATCGAATCGGCGCTGGACCACGAAAAATACGACATTACGGTCATAGACCTCCACCACCGCGACTGGCACTACACAGCCCCCGACGGCCGCCAATGGCAGGTGGACAAGAACGACTTCTCGCTGACGGTGGAGGGCGAACGCAAGGTTTTCGACTATGCGCTGATCATCATCCACGGCACGCCCGGCGAGGACGGCAGGCTGCAGGGTTATCTGGACATGATGGGCGTTCCCTATTCGTCGTGTTCGATGACCTCTTCGGTCATCACGTTCGACAAAGTCACGACCAAGCGCACCGTGGCGGGCCGCGGCATCAACCTCGCCCGTGAAATTTTCCTCTGCAAGGGCGAGACCGCGGACCCGGACGAAGTAATCGCCGAATTCGGGCTTCCGCTTTTCATCAAGCCAAACGCCAGCGGCAGTTCGTTCGGCGTGACGAAGGTCCACACGCGCGACGAGGTGCTGCCCGCCGTCGAAGCGGCTTTCGCCCAGAGCGACGAAGTGCTGATCGAAGAGTGCATCGAAGGCCGCGAAATGGGCTGCGGCATGATGGTGGCGGGGGGCCGGGAGTATCTGTTCCCGATCACGGAGATCGTCTCCAAGAAGGACTTCTTCGACTATCAGGCCAAATACACCGAAGGGTATTCGGACGAGATAACCCCGGCGCAGATCGCACCCGAAATCGCGGAGGAGCTGCACCGCATGACACGCATCGCCTACAAGGCGTGCCGCTGTTCGGGCGTGGTGCGCGTCGATTTCATCGTCACGCCCGAAGGCAAACCCTATATGATAGAGATCAACTCCATTCCCGGCATGAGTGCGGGAAGCATCGTGCCCAAGCAGGCGAAGGCCATGGGCATGACGCTGGGGGAGATGTTCGACCTCGTTATCGCCGACACCTGCCGCAAATGATCGAGATAGACGACAAAATCGTAAGCGCCGACCTGCTGCGCGAGTGCTTCGCATGCGACATAGCGGCCTGCAAGGGCATCTGCTGCGTCGAAGGCAACGCCGGAGCGCCGCTCGAAGCGGAAGAGGTCGATATTCTCGAACGCGAATACGAAGCCTACAGACCCTATATGACGCCCGAAGGCATCGAAGCCGTCGAGCGGCAGGGCTTCATGGTCGTGGACGAGGACGGGGACCTGACCACGCCGCTGGTCGACGGCGCCGAGTGCGCCTATACCTACCGGGAGAACGGCATCACGCTCTGCGCCGTGGAAAAGGCGTGGCTGGAGGGGAAGACGGCGTTCCGCAAGCCGATCTCATGCCATTTATATCCGATCCGGCTCATGCGGTTTTCGAACGGCACGGTAGGGTTGAACTACCACCGCTGGTCGGTGTGCGCCCCGGCGCGCGAGTGCGGACGGAAACAGGGAATCCCGGTCTACAAGACGCTCAGGGAGCCGATCGTGCGACGCTTCGGCGAGGAATTTTACAAGGCGCTGGAAGCCGCCGAGGAACTTATCAGACAACAATAGACTGCGTATGAAAAAATACTGCCTTACATGTATGGCCGCCGTAGCGGCGCTCACGGCCGCGGCCGCCGAACCGCAGGCTGCGGAGAAAACCGATTCGCTGCACGTCGCGGCCCTGTCGCCCGAAGAGGCCGCAGCGGTGGATTCCATCGCCGCGCTGCGCCTGCGGCTGGCGCCCAAGCAGATCGAGTCGATTTTCGACACCAACGACGTCGTAGTCCTCGACACGCTCGACTCAGGCAACGACGCGGTGCAGGTGGTGCTTTACAGCAACAACACATGGAAATACGTCCGCAACCGCGAAGTGGCCAAGGACAGCACCATCTTCGAGAAATACTGGGATACGAAGACGCTCTTCCCCTACAAGGAGGTAGACATGTCGTCGATGCCCCAGTCGGTGGTCATCGACCTGATCGACTCGCTGACCGGCTACCACTGCCCGTATCAGGGTTCGGTGCATCCGCGCGGCAAGTACGGTCCGCGCCGTCGCCGCCAGCATCAGGGCGTCGATCTGCCGCTCAAGACGGGCGATCCGGTTTACGCCACGTTCTGCGGCCGGGTGCGAATCTCGGAATACAACAAGGGCGGGTACGGCAATCTGGTCATCATCCGCCACGACAACGGGCTGGAGACCTATTACGGCCATCTTTCGGAGCGCATGGTCGAGCCGAACCAGTGGGTCGAAGCGGGACAGATCATCGGTCTGGGCGGCTCGACGGGACGCTCGACGGGTCCGCATCTGCATTTCGAGACGCGCTATTACGGCCAGTCGTTCGACCCCGAACGGCTGATCGACTTCAAGAACGGCATCCTGAGCCGCGAAACGTTCCTGCTGAAGAAATCGTTCTTCAGCATCTATTCGAACGCGGGGCAGGACTTCGACGACGAGATCGCCAACGAGGAGCAGGACAAGAAGGAGGCCGCAGAAAAGGCCGCCATGAAGTATCACCGCATCAAGTCGGGCGATACGCTGGGCGCAATAGCCCGCAGATACGGCACGACGGTAAACAACATCTGCCGCATGAACAATATCAAATCGACCACGGTGCTGCGCATCGGCCGCTCGCTGCGGGTGAGGTAGGGCGGCGTACCGCATACGGGGACCCAAGCCCCGGACACGAAATAAGCCGGAGTCTCGGACTCCGGCTTATTTCGTCAAAAGACCGCGCCCCAAGGAGCCGTCTCCCGAACCGCAGGGGTGTCTACCTGTACTTCGCAGGCTTCGAAGACAGCTCCCGCACGAAGAATCGCAGCACGGCATCCTGCTGTCCGGGCGTCAGGGTGAGCACCGTATGCTTTCCGCGCGGCGTCGGCGTGAAATAGGTGTATCCCTGATCGTCCACGCAGATGATTCCCGGTTCGGACACCCCGAACATTTCGGGACGCAGGACATACAGCACCGACATCATGTCCCATGTAGGACGGTCGTAAGGCATCTTGCGGTAGGCTTTGTAGCCCTCGACCATCGGGTGCTTTCCGGCCCACGCAAAATCGGTTTCGATGCTGGCTCCGGGATAATTCACCGTCTTGCCCAGTTCGAGCGACACGACCGCGACGGGTACGGGACAGAGCGCGAAAAGCCGCTTGGCGTTGGAGATGTCGTTCACGATATTGTATTCGGCGCGGGGCTTGTCGCCGAAGCTTCCGCCCATCACCGAACAGAACTTCACCTTGCGCTTCACCAGTTCGATGCCGTCCAGCGGCGAATACCGATCGCCCCGGCTCTCCAGCAGGCGGCCGAGATTGGTCGAGAAACCGACGGAGACGACCACGACCGAGCTGTCGGGACTCTCGGCCAGCAGGCGGCGGTAAAGGGTTACGGGATCGCCGTAGTCCCGGTCCCTGCGGCTGCGGGGGAAAAGTCCCGACTCGCAGACAGCGCACGCGTAGTCGTCGCGTTTGAGCACCACGCCGTCACGGACCCTTCCGACCGGAATTTCGGGATAGCCGTACCACGTATTCATCATATCTATATAGCGGGGCGAGAATTCGGTATCCTTGCTGCTGAGGATGCCGAGCAGGATGATTTCACCCCGGTCCACCGCCTTGTAAAGCATATCGAGCGCCAGCGGATCATCCACGTCGTTGCCCATGTCGGTATCGAAAATCACCCGCAGGGGTGCGGCGGGCGTCTGCTGCGCCCGGACCACCGACGTACAGAGGGCGGCAAGCGCCGCCAGAATCAAAAGTTTCTTCATCGTTTCAGGTTATTCAGTTGCCTCCGGAGAGAATGATACATGCCAGACCGAGAATAAAGAAGAGGAACATGACCGCCAGCAGCCAGCCCACCGAGCGGCCCGCGCCCCGGAACTCCTTCCAGACGAAGACGCCCCAGACCGCGGCGACCATTGGCGCGCCCTGTCCCAGCGCATAGGAAATGGCGGCCCCGGCCTTACCTGCGGCGATATAGCTGAACGCCGTACCCAGACACCAGACCGCGCCGCCCAGCATCCCGACCAAATGGGTCCGGGCCGAGCCTTTGAAATAGGCGTCGTAACCGACCGGCATACCGACGAAGGGCCGTTTCATGACGAGCGTGTTGAAAACGAAGTTGCTCAGCAGAACGCCCACCGAGAAGATGAAGATTGCCGAATAGGGCGTCAGCATGCCGGGGGTGGGGGATTCGAAGTTGTCGAGGTCCATCGCCGCGGCCACGAAGCGGTAGAAAAACGACATCAGGACGCCGGCCAGCACCGCCAGCAGAATGCCTTTGCGGTTTTGCGCCGAGGAACCCGGCTCCTTCCGGACCCGTCCCGAAGCGATTCCGTTGCAGACGATGGCGATGACGATCAGCGCCACGCCGAGGAACAGAATGACGGGGTCGCCCTTCGGCGCTCCCAAGTAATTGACGACCACGCCCAGCACCAACGCCAGACCCACGCCCAGCGGAAAGGCGACGGCCAGTCCGGCCAGCGACACGGAGGCGGAAAGCAGGATGTTCGAGGCGTTGAAGATGACGCCGCCGAGCAGTACGCTGCCGAGGGCTTTGGGCGCAGCCTGCGCGAGATCTTCGAGGAAGGGACGCCCTTCGCTGCCGATGCTGCCCAGCGTAAAGCAGAGGATCAGCGAAAAAAGGAGCATGCCGACGACATAGTCCCAGTAGAAGAGTTCATAACGCCATGTCCTGCCTGCCAGTTTCTGGGTGTTGCCCCACGAGCCCCAGCACAACATCGTGACAATGCAGAGTATCACGGCCGTCGCGTAATCGTTTACTACAAACATATTCGAAGTTTTAAAGGGTTGTCATTCGGTCGGCGGATCGGCCGTTATTCGCAAAACGGGCGTCGTCCACTTCGCGGCGCGTCGGAATCGAGCTTTGCGCCCCGATGCGGGTCACCGAGAGGGCGGCGGCGTGGGTGGCGAAGCGCGCGGCGTCCAAGAGCGGCAAGCCTTCCGCCAGCGCCACGGTCAGCGCCCCGTTGAAAACGTCGCCCGCCGCGGTCGTATCGACCGCCGAAACACGGCATGCGGGCACCACGGCGCAGGTATCGGCATTTTTCACGAGCGCGCCGCGCGAACCGCAGGTGACGATCACGTTCTTCACCCCCTTGTTCAACAGCGTCTCCGCTGCGGCTGCCGCATCCGTCCCGTTCAGTACGGGACGTCCCGTAAGCAGGGCGCACTCCGACTCGTTGGGCGTAAGGAGGTAGACGTATTTCAGGTACTTTTCGTCGATCTGCGCCGCAGGCGCCGGATTGAGAATCACCCTCACGCCCAATTCGGCGGCGGTCTGTATCGCGTATTCCACGGTTTCGAGCGGTATTTCGAGCTGGATCAGCAGATAGCCGGCCTTCGCCAGTTCGGGCCGGACGTCGTCGATATCCTTTCTGGAAAGCCGCGCATTCGCACCGGGAGCCACGACGATGCAGTTTTCAGCCGAATTATCGACCGTGATGAGCGCCACACCCGTAGGGGCCTGCGAATCGCGGACGACATGCGAAGTATCCATCTTTTCCGCGGTGTAGCGGGCCATCAGTTCATCTCCGAAAAGGTCGGTCCCGATACGCGCCACGAAAAGGGCGTCGCCGCCCAGCCGCGCGACGGCGACGGCCTGATTGGCGCCTTTGCCGCCGGAAACGATCCGGAATTCGCCGCCGAGAACGGTCTCGCCGGGTGACGGAATCCGGTCGGCCCGGACGATCAGGTCGGTATTGGCGCTGCCGACAATCACAATTTTTTCCATAGGTTATAATTTCAGATTATCAATATCAAGTATTGCGCAATCGTTTGTGCAATCACATATGCAAGTATAAAGACAATAAAAGAAAATTGCAAGCTTTTTTATGGTATTTTTTCATATGCCTATCATTATTTTCTTGCCGCATCCGAAAAAATGGCTACTTTTGTTCGGAACAAAAACCGGGCAACAATACGCACCGGCCTATTCGGGCAGGCGGGACTGCCGGCCGGAGAGCCGGTTGAAGAGCAGGTCGGGAAGCAGGTCGGAGAGCAAGTTAAAGAGCAGACCGAGGACAGACCGGGGAGCAGACCGGAAGGACCAGAAACGGGGCCGGCAGCCATACGGGTTCCGGCAGCCATAAAATAATATAACAGAACGCCGCATGAAAGAGACGCTGGTCACCATATCCAAACGGACCGGATTCGCCATATCGACCGTTTCGCGGGTGCTGAACGGACAGGCGGAGAAATACCGCATCAGCCGGAAAACCGTCGAGCTGATCCTCGCCGAAGCCAGACGGTGCGACTACACGCCGAGCCTGCTGGCGAAAGGACTGCGCATGAAGCGCACCAATACGCTGGGCTTACTGATTCCGCAGGTGTCGAACCCCTATTTCGCCGACATCGCCAGCGCCATCATCCGGGAAGCCCGCAGCCACGGATATACGGTAATGGTGGTCGATACCATGGAGAACGAAGAAAACGAGCAGGAGGGCATCCGGACGATGCTTTCGCGCCGGGTGGACGGCATCGTGGCCGTTCCGTGCGGCCGGACGCCCGACCACCTCGAAAAGGTGGACCGCTCGGTGCCCGTCATGCTGGTGGACCGCAGTTTCGAGCGAACCTCGCTGCCGTACGCCTGCACCGACAACTACCGCGGAGGCGTGGAGGCGACCCGGATTCTGCTGCAGAGCGGACACCGCAGAATCGCCTGCATACAGGGAGTTCCCCATTCGATGCCGAACCGCCGGCGCGTGCAGGGTTATCTCGACGCGCTCCGACAAGCGGGACTGCAGGAGGAAGCCATCATAACCGGCGACGCATTCTCGCTGGAGAACGGCTACCGGCAGACCAAGCTCGCCGTGGACGGTCCCGACCGTCCCACGGCGATATTCGCCCTGAGCAATACGATCCTGCTCGGCGCGGTCAAAGCCATCCGCGAATCGGGTTTGCGGATCCCCGAAGATATTTCCGTGGTGTCGTTCGACGACAATCCCTATCTGGATTTTCTGGTTCCGGCCATAACCCGTATCGGCCAACCCGTCGAAGAGATCGGAAAAACAGCCGTCAGGCTGCTGCTGGAGAGCATCCGGGAGGAGGTACGCTGCCGGACGCAGCTGCAACTGCCGCCTGAAAAGATCGTCCGCGACTCGGTCGCAAACCCGCGTACCGCAAAGTAACGTCCGCTCCGGACATACCCCCGCCGCAGTCACAAGACAAGCGCCGGCATCCAAGTCCGGTCGAACGCGCACGACACGTCCTCCGCGGCGCTCCTGCACACTGACATGACAGACAAAAAAGCCCGGACGTCCGGTCCGGGCTTTTTTAGATAAAATCCGATTACTTTTTGTTCTGAATCGCGTCCACGGCGTCGATCACCGCGCCGCGGAAACCTTTGCGTTCGAGTTCGGCGACGCCGACGATCGTCGTGCCGCCGGGCGAACAAACCGCATCCTTCATCGCGCCGGGATGCTGTCCCGTCGCCAGCTGCAATTTGCCCGTGCCGACGACCATCTGGCTGACCATGCGGTAGGCATCGGCGCGTGCGATGCCGTGTTTGACGGCGGCGTCGGCGAGCGCTTCGATGAACATCGCCACGAACGCGGGACCGCAGCCGCAGATCGTCCCGGCAAGTCCCAGCAGGGGAGTATCGACCTGCATCACCAGCCCGACGTGCGAAAACAGCCGCTCCGTCTCTTTCCACTCGGCATCGGAGAGCGAGTGAAGGCGTTCGCAGACAACGATTCCCTCGCCGACGGCGACTGGCGTGTTGGGAACCGTACTGAGATGGTGCGTTCCGGGCGCAAGTATGGTTTCGTACTTTCCGAACGTCATGCCGGCAGCCACCGAAACGACGATTTTCCCGGCCAGCAGCTCCTTCACAGGCGACAAAACCGCTTCGACCTGATGGGGTTTCACGGCCACGATCACCATGTCGGCGAACTCCGCGACACGGGCGGCATCGTCGAAAGCCAGAAAGCCTTTCGGCTCCGTATTGCGCCGCAGTTTGGCCCGGTCGCGGGCGCAGGCGCCGATCTGGCAGGGCTTCAACGCCCCCGTCGCGGCAAACCCTTCGGCAAGAGCCTGCGCCATATTTCCGAATCCGATAAATCCTACCTTCATAATACGATTCATTTTTCAAATTTAGGCTTCATTCCGGCTGTCCGCCGTTTATAATCCCGCTCCTGCGCACCTCCGGGGATTTACGCAGCCGGAACGGACGGCTTCTCCGTTTACTTCGCGTAGTCCCTCTCCCCGAAAATCAGCGACCCGACGCGCACCATGTTCGAACCGCACTCGACGGCGAAGGGGTAGTCGTGCGACATGCCCATCGACAACACGTTGAACCGCGCCCCGAAATAGGGCTGCAAGAGGTCGAAACAGCGTTTCAGCTCCGTGAAATCGCGGCGGATAACCGCCCCGTCGTCGGTATTGGTCGCAATGCCCATCACGCCGCGGACGCAGACATCGGGCATCCGGGCGAAGGGCGCCGTGCCGACATACCGCATAAGCTCCCCGATCTCCCAGCCCGACTTGGTCTCTTCGTCGGCGACATGTATCTCCAGCAGAATCTCGATCGTGCGGCCGCATTTGGCGGCCTCGCGCTGGATGGCTTCGGCCAGACGCGCGCTGTCCACCGAATGGATCAGCGAGACGAACGGCGCGATATATTTGATCTTGTTGGTCTGCAGGTGGCCGATCATGTGCCACTCGATATCTTGGGGCAGCGCCTCGTATTTTTCGCGCAGCTCCTGCGGACGGCTCTCGCCGAAGACGCGGTGTCCCGCGTCGTAGGCTTCGCGTATCGCCTCCACGGGGTGGGTCTTCGACACGGCGACCAGCGTGACGTCTTCGGGCAGCGTGCTGCGCACGAACGATAATTGACATGCTATAGACATAGTAAGCTTGATTTCGATGCGTAAAAATACGCAAAATTCGTACAAGACGGAACAAGCCCGGAAAAATTCCGGGCCTGCATGCCGTTATTTTACCGCAGGATCAGCGCACCAGCACGATTTCCGTACAGTAAACGGTCCCGGAAAAGATGTCGAGCGATTTCGCCGCACGGTCGTAGACCTGCACCCGGCTTCCGCCGTCGCCCAAGTCGCAGAGCATGTAAATACGATCCTGAATATCGCTGTCGGGGAAGGTCACGGCCGTTACCGAGCGTACGGCGGCCGGCACTGCCGCCAGCACCTCTCCGAAGGTCATCGCCGCGGGATCGTACAGCCGGAGTTCCGTCGCGCCGTCCTTCACCACGGCATAGCCGCAGCAGACGGAGTGTTTCGGTCCGGCGGCATCGGACGCGGATTCCACGATCCAGAAGGGGATCATCCCGTCGGCATAGACCGGATCGCCGAGCCGCGCTTCGGTGCCTGCCGAACGCCTGCCGAACACCATCGGCGTATAGCATCCCTCGGCGTTGTTCACGGAGAGCATCACGTAGCCGTTGCTGTTCATCACGAAGGGACTGCCGGTCAGCATTTCGGCGCCGATACCCTCCGGCATCCGCCACGAAGGCGGCACGACGACGCTGGTGCGGATTTCGGTCATGCCCAGAATGATGCAGTAATTGTCTTCGCACAACAGGTAGGCGGCTTCCGAATTGGGCAGCACGCCGGTCGTCACGACACGGTCGCCGCCGGAATTTCTGAAATAGCGCATCGTCAGGTCGTAGAAGGCGGCCGACCGTTTTCCGCCGTCGAGCGAGAGTCCGAAGATGCAGTTCGAACCGGGGCGGTTCACCGGATGGATGAAGTGGCTGCCGGGGAACCGTTCGGTACGGACGATTTCGCCCGTTTGCATATCGAATTCGCTGATTGCGACCTCGCCCGTATCGTCATTGCGAACCCCGTAGAGCGTATACGACGCAGGCGGCGTGCCGTCGGAAACGGAGATCCTGCCGAGCGGCATGGCTCTGCCGCGGCGGAAAAGCTTCACCTCGGCCGTACCCGCAGGATAGCCGCCGGGAGCGAGGAACGTGATGCTCGACTCGGTGCGGGAGGTCACTACGCCCCAGACGCCGTCGGCGTAGCCTTCGCTGATCGCCGCGTTGGTCAGGGGCCACGCGATGCGCAGCATGATGTCGTCGCCGGCTTCGAATCCTTTGGCCGAAACGGTCACCTCGTCGCCGGGGGCGAACGTCCGCGCCCCGGAGGGCATCACCACGTCGGTTACGAAAGGGATTCCTTCGCCGTCGTCCGAACTGCATGCGCAGAGGAAAGTTCCGAGCAGCAGCAAAAGCAGGTATTTCTTCATCGTCGTCAGTCTGTTGTCATCCTCCGGCGCCGGGGGGGGGCCGGAATACGACCGGTTCGCATTCGACGTAAAGATAAGGTTTAACGCCCTTATATCCAAATAAAATCGCGCTTTTCACCCGCGCGGCGTTTTGCCGTTTAGGATTTGTTTCGTACATTTGGAATCAAAACCTTAGAAATCTATGAAAAAACTCCGCTATTGCCTTGCTGCAACGGCCGTATTCGCCTACGGCGCGGCAGCGGCCTGCACCAATTTCATCGTCACCAAGGGCGCCTCGACCGACGGTTCGGCCATGGTCTCCTACGCCGCCGACTCGCACGCGCTGTACGGCGCGCTGTACCACACACCCGGCGGAAGCCACAAGGCCGGCACCATGATGCCCGTCTACGAGTGGGACACGGGACGCTATCTGACCGACATTCCCCAGCTGCGCGAGACCTACTCGACGGTGGGCAACATGAACGAACATTCGCTCATCATCGGCGAGACGACATACGGCGGCCGGCCGGAACTGGCCGACTCGACCGGACTGATCGACTACGGTTCGCTGATCTACATCACGCTCCAGCGTGCGAAGACGGCCCGCGAGGCCATCGCCACGATCGCCGAGCTGGCCAACACCTACGGCTATGCGTCGAGCGGCGAATCGTTCTCGATCGTCGACCGCGACGAAGCGTGGATCATGGAGCTGATCGGCAAGGGATACAAGGCCGACGGCAAGGGCGGCAACGCCAACAAGGGCATCGTATGGGTCGCACGCCGCATTCCCGACGGATATGTTTCGGCACACGCCAATCAGGCGCGCATCACGACCTTCCCGAAGAACGACCCCGAAAACTGCCTTTACGCGCCCGACGTCGTTTCGTTCGCCCGCGAAATGGGGTATTACGACGGTCCCGATGCGGATTTCAGCTTCTGCGACGCATATGCGCCGCTCGACTTCGGCGCCCTGCGCGCCTGCGAAGCCCGCGTGTGGGCCTTCTTCCGCACGGTGGCCGACGATATGGACCGATACGCGGATTATGCGATGGGCCACAACGCCGCGAACCGCATGCCCCTGTGGGTCATGCCCCGCGAAAAAGTGTCGCCCAAAACGGTCTTCGACTGCATGCGCGACCATTACGAGGGAACCCCGATGGACATGACCGCCGACATCGGCGCGGGCGGCAGCGCATGCCCTTACCGCTGGCGTCCGATGGAGTTCGAGGTGGACGGCGTGAGCTATGTCAACGAACGCGCGACGGCTACGCAGCAGACCGGATTCTGGTTCGTGGCGCAGGCCCGGCCGTGGAATCCCGCAGACATGGGCATCCTCTGGTTCGGCGTGGACGACGCGGCGACTTCGTGCCTGACGCCGATCTACTGCTCGGCGCAGGAGGTTCCCGCATGCCTGAGCGAGCAGAACGGCTCGATGCTCGAATATTCGCCCACGGCGGCGTTCTGGCTCTTCAACCGGGTCACCAACTTCGCCTACATGCGTTACGACATGATTTCGGCCGACATCCGCAAAGTCGTGGACAAGTGGGAGAACGGCATGCTGGAAACCGTACGCGAGGTGGACGCCGAAGCGCTGTCGCTCTCGCCCAAAGCGCGCGGCAAGTTCCTCACGGCGTTCAGCACGGCGACGGCGCAGCAGTTGTTCGACCGTTGGTCTAAGCTGGACAAATACCTGCTGGTGAAATATATGGACGGCAACGTCAAGAGCGAGAAAGCCGACGTGCTGACCTTCCTCGACGGCGACGGCGGACCGGCGCACTTCGTGGACAACGGCAACGGCAGAAACATTCCCGACAAGATCCAGTTCCCCGGTTACAACGAGAAATGGAAGCGCGCCGTGGCGAAGGACAACGGAGAAATCCTCCGGGTCGTAAAATAACGCGGCAAAGCCCCTTCCGGCAAATCCCGTCCCGACGGGCCGGACCGAGAGGGGAACGGTAACGGACAACAAACATTCAACCGAATTATGAAATACGATATTATCGTCGTGGGAAGCGGACCGGGCGGCTACGTCGCCGCCATACGCGCTTCGCAGCTGGGCCGCAAAGTGGCGCTCGTGGAGCGGGCCGAAGCCGGGGGCGTGTGCCTCAACTGGGGCTGCATCCCGACCAAGGCGCTGCTGAAAAGCGCGCAGGTTTACACCTACTGCAAATCGGCCGCACATTACGGACTCGACCTCACGGGCGAAGTGAAGCCCGATCTGGAAAAAATCGTGGCCCGCTCGCGCGGCGTGGCCGAGACCATGAGCAAAGGCGTGGCCTTCCTGCTGGGCAAGAACAACATCGACCTCATACCGGGATTCGGACGGCTCACGGCCCCCGGAAAGCTCGACGTGGACGGCACGGAGTACGAAGCCGACCACATCGTTCTGGCCACGGGAGCGCGCCCGCGCGAAATGGCGTTCATGCCCATCGACGGCGAGCGCGTCATCTCGTCGCGTCAGGCCCTGACGCTTGCGAAACTGCCCGAAACGATGATCGTCGTGGGGTCGGGCGCCATCGGCAGCGAGTTCGCGTGGTTCTATGCGGCGCTGGGGGTCAAAGTCACCGTCGTGGAGTACATGCCCCGCATGATGCCGCTGGAGGACGAGGAGGTATCGAAAACCATGGAGCGCGCATTCCGCAAACTGCGCGCTGCGGTGCTGACATCGACGACCGTAAAGTCGGTCCGCGTCAATGCGGAAGGCCGCTGCGAGGTGGAGATCGAGGGCAAGAAGGGCGCTGAAACCCTGACGGCCGACATCGTGCTTTCGGCCGTGGGCATCAAATCCAACATCGAAAATATCGGTCTCGAAGAGCTGGGCGTCGCCGTCGAGCGGGACAAGGTAGTCGTAGACCAGTTCTACCGCACCAACGTTCCGGGCGTTTACGCTATCGGCGACATCGTGGGCGGCCCCGCGCTGGCGCACGTCGCCTCGGCGGAGGGAATCTGCTGCGTGGAGGCCATATGCGGCCTGAACCCGGCACCGGTGGACTATTCGACCATTCCGTCGTGCGTCTTCACCTCGCCCGAAGTGGCGTCGGTCGGCATGACCGAGCAGCAGGCGCAGGAGCGGGGCATCGCCTACAAGACGGGGCGTTTCCCCTTCACGGCGTCGGGCAAAGCCACGGCGGCAGGCGACCGCGACGGCTTCGTGAAACTCCTCTTCGGCGAGGACGATACGCTGCTGGGCGCCCACATGGTCGGCATGAACGTAACGGAGATGATCGCCGAGCCGACGCTGGCACGGATGCTGGGCGCGACGGGCCACCGGATAGCCCGCACGATCCATGCCCACCCGACGATGAACGAGGGCGTCATGGAAGCGGCCGAAGCGGCTATGGGCGCAGCAATCCATCTGTAAGGCCGAATATCGCGCCGAAAAAGAACCGCCCCTTTCCTGCCGAAAGGGGCGGTTTTCGTATCCGCGGCGGCCGGCCTCGCCTTAAAGCGCAACCACGAGACGCATCCCCGGCCCGGAACAAAAAAAGAGTCCCGTTTCCGAGACTCTCCGCTGTTTATTTGAACCACTCTTCCAGATGGTCGCGGCCATAGAAATAATAAACCGCAAGCCCCAGCCAGCTGGTCAGCAGTACCACGATCGCGGCAATGACTTTGCCGGCGGTAGAAATGTTTTTCTTGAAGATGTCCATGACGCACCAGATTGCGCAGGCGACACCGATCAGCCAAATAATAGTTCCGATCATAATTTTAAAGTATTAGAGTTTAGTAAAACATTTTTCGTTCGAATACGCCGGGCGGATAGACCACGTCGCTCAGAAACAACCCCTGCGCCGGAGCGCCGCCGCTCGACCGCGAAAGGTCGCGGCTCCCGACTATCTCGCGGAAGCCGTCGGGCGTATAGCGCCCGCGTCCCACATCGACCAGCGTCCCGACCAGCGACCGAACCATGTTGCGCAGAAAACGGTCGGCGCGGATCGTGAAGCAGAGCACGCCACGTTCGTCGGCCGTCCATGCCGCGTGCATGATGCGGCAGATATTGGTCTTGTTGTTCGAATTGAGCTTGGCGAACGAGGTGAAGTCGTCGTATTCCAACAACGCCGCCGCCGCCTCGTTCATCCGGTCCATGTCCAGCGGCACGTAATACTGCCACGTCGCATCCCGCGTAAAGGGATTCTTGCGCGGTTCGATATAGTAACGGTATTCGCGTTCGCGGGCCGCGAAACGCGCGTGCGCATCCGCTCCGACGGGCGTCATGCTCCCGACGGCGATGTCGCCCGGAAGCAGGAAATTCAGTTTGTAGACGACCTGCGCCGGATCGGGCACCGGTTCCGCACAATCGAAATGCGCCACGTAATAGGAGGCGTTGACGCCCGTGTCGGTGCGTCCCGCTCCGGTCACCTCGATTTTCCCGCGCAGCAGGGTAGAGAGCGCCCGCTCCAGCGTCTGCTGCACCGATGGCATGTCGGGCTGGCGCTGCCAGCCGCAGTAGGCGGCTCCGTTGTACCGAAGTTCGAGAAAATAACGCATTGCGATCGATGAAGTTTCCGCAAATTTACAAAAATTTTTCTAACGCCGCGGCCTGATATTCAGTTTTACGGGACGGATCATGTTTTCGGGCTTCAGCACCTCGTCCAGCTCCTCGCGGCTCAGGATGCCGTGTTCGAGCACCAGCTCGTAAACGCCGCGCCCGGTTTCCAGCGCCTCCTTGGCGATTTTCGTCGAATTCTTGTACCCGATGATCGGATTGAGCGCCGTCACCACGCCGATACTGTTGTGCACGTACTGCAGGCACTTCTCCTCGTTGGCCGTGATGCCCTCGACACAGCGGATGCGCAACGTGTCGAAGCCGTTGACAAGCAGTTCGGCGGACTCGAAACAGCACTGGGCCATCACCGGCTCCATGGCGTTCAGCTCCATTTGCGCAGCTTCGTCGGCCATCGTCACGCAGAGTTCGTTGCCGATGACCTTGAAGGCGATCTGGTTCATCACTTCGGGAATCACCGGATTGACCTTGCCGGGCATGATCGACGAACCGGGCTGACGGGCCGGCAGGTTGAATTCGCCCAGCCCGCAGCGGGGTCCCGAAGAGAGCAGGCGCAGGTCGTTGCAGATTTTGTTCATCTTCGAGGCGATGCGCTTCATGGCCGAAGAGTAGCCGACCATGCAGACCGTGTCCGAAGTGGCCCCCACGAGATCCTCGGCCTGTTTCACGTCCCAGCCCGTAATCTCCCGGATGGCGGCCGTACAGCGCTCGGCATAGCCCGGTTCGGCGCAGATACCCGTACCGATGGCCGTGGCGCCCATGTTGATAGACAGAAACTCCGAAGCCGCATGGTCGAGATTCTCGACTTCGCCCTGCAGGACGCTCGCAAAGCCGTGGAAAGTCTGGCCGAGGGTCATCGGCACGGCGTCCTGCAGCTGCGTGCGGCCCATCTTGAGCACGTGGGCGAACTCTTCGCCCTTGCGGGCAAAGGAGGCGATCAGCTCCATGAGGTGTTTGCGCAGTTCGAGGTGCGTGGCATAAAGTCCGAGGTGGATCGCCGAAGGGTAGGCGTCGTTGGTAGACTGCGAGCAGTTGACATGGTCGTTGGGCGAGCAGTACTGGTATTCGCCGCGGGCGTGCCCCATGATCTCCAGCGCACGGTTGGCGATCACCTCGTTGGCGTTCATGTTGGTGGTGGTGCCCGCACCGCCCTGAATCATGTCCACGGGGAAGAATTCGTGGAATTTGCCCTCCATGATTTCACGGCAGGCCTGCGAAATGGCGTTGAAAAGCTCGTCCGAAAGCAGCCCCATGTCGTGATTGGCGACGGCGGCGCCCAGTTTCACGATCGCCAGCCCCCGGATAAAGAGGGGATACTCGCACAACCGGAACTTGCTGATCGGGAAATTCTCCAGCCCGCGCATGGTCTGCACGCCGTACAATACGTTTTCCGGCACCTCAACACACCCAAGCAGGTCGCACTCGGTGCGTGTCTTTTTCTGTTCTTTTTCCATGTATCGTTTACATAAAAGTTATTTATCGAATCGGCAGTCGCCGATTCTTCGTTATATCCAAACCCGATGCCCATTTTTCAGGCCCGCCTATTTCGCGGCTCAATGCCGCAAGCCGGACCGTACCGTCGATATCGTTCACTACGCCCTCGGCATGCAGCGTATAGTCGGCACCGTCGTCAGCCGTATAAAATTCAAACACGGCACGTCCTTCCGGCGATATCTTCACGGCGGGATTCCAGTAGAGAGTCGTCCGCAAGTCCCGCTCCGGAGCGCTGCGCTGTCTCGGCGTCTCGTATTTCGGGGAATAGAATTCAGCCGGTTTCTGATAGCCGAGCGGCATCAAGACCTGCATATGAAGCCGGTCGAGATTTTCCCGTTTCTCGTTCAGAAGTTCGGAGCCGTTTTTGGTAGTAATGGCTATAACGCCGGAACCTTTCGCCCGCATGCCGAATAAAGTCGAATTGACCGGAGGAATGATATCGATTCTTTTTATCATATCAATCGGTATAAAAGAGGGTATCGTTTCAATACTTAAAGGTGCCGATGCCATTGTCGGATCTATCGTCAACGGTTCATACGGCTCCCAGATTATTCCGTCTATCACATATGTCGCACTTCTCCCAAAAACAAATATTTCATCTCCTTTCGGTGTGGTTCTGACACTCACGCCATGCTTGCTTCGTAATGCCTCCATAAGATTCCCGTAATGCTCCTGCTCGATCTTTTTATAATCGACCGAACTGCTCGCCAGCACCTCATACGGGGATTCGATCCTTTTCCGCGGCGTACCCGAAATAACTACCTCTTCGATCAGGATATGTTTCAGACTGTCGGTAAACTGTGACAGGTTGTCGTTATAGTTCCGCATACGTGCAGTCCAGTCTGGGACCGGCAGGAGGTTATCGGAACCGGAATAATCCTCCTCGTCGACGATAAGTTCAGCGTCGGCCCTGCCGTCCGGCCCTTCGGCCTGCAGCACATAGAGCGTACTGTCGGGATAATCGAATCCGTTCAGCACGAAACGGCACGCAGCGTCCACCTCGGAAACCGCAAAATGCCCGAACTGCGGAATCAGGGCCGAAACCCGGTAGTCCTTGAAATTCCGTTTGCGGAAGATGCCGGTCTTGCGGATGCGCCCCGAAATCTCCTGACCTATTTCCAGCGGTTCCGACGGTTCGGCATATTCGCCCAACAGGACCGCGGGAATATCATACCGCCGCCAGCCCTGCGTAAGCATCAGGGCATCGGCCGCCTGCCGGCGGGCAGGCTCCCGCTCATCGAAGTAAAAAGCCGGATCTTCGACATAACCCCTCAACTCGGATTCCAGCAAAAGGGAGGTGCGGATGTCGTTCGGACGGCGGGACGCGACAATGCGGTTATCCGTCACCGACACCGAGAAATCACCCGTCAGCGGATTGCCTCCGGCATCTTTGAAATCCAATGTCAGCGACACCTTTTCCCGCCGGCCGTACCGGGGCTTATCCTGCGTCGCCGTAACCTGCGGCTGCCGGTCTTCGTCGTAACAGAACAGCAGGCGTTCGCTCAGCGGACGATTTTCACGATCCAGCAGCAGGAATTGCAGCACGCCGTCCGGGAAGTCGTTGCGCATAAAGGTTAGGTGTTCCTTCGAAGCACCCCAATCTTTATAGTAGCACAGTTCGCCCCGGCAATGGACAAGCAGGGCCAGCGGACCGGGATCGTATCCGCGGGGAACAGCGACCTGCACGGAAAAACGTTCGGAAGCCGGAAATATCTGCAGGACACAAACGTCCCTCCGGGCCGCAGGCAGCCGAAACCGCTTGGTAACACCCTGAGGGTTGGTACATTCGGCATAATAAATCCCGGCATGCTGCGGGGTGAAAGAGACTTTCCCCATTCCGGCATGCAGGCTTTCGGCCGCGGCTGTTTCCCGACCTTCCGCATCGACGATCCGGCACGAAACAAACGTCGAATTGCCGTCGGGTTTCAATGCTTTGAATCCCAGCGTACACGGAACGCCTTCGACCAGATAACCTCCTTCGGGGAAAAACGAGACATCGAAATCCCGTTCGGCATTCCGCTTCGATGCCTGACGCTCGTAACGGCGGCCGTAAGCCGAGACATGCACGGGTGCACGGAAAAAATAATCGGGTCCCGCATTGCGCATAAAAGCGGTATAGGCCGTCAGGGTGTAATCACCGCTTTTGGCGGTCATGGGCAGCGGCAGATAACCTGCATAGACGCCCTCCCGCTCCCGAATCCGTATCCGCAAAGGAGCGGAAGGCGGCTCGTCGAAGGCGGGCTTTTCCATGCTCCGGAGTTCGACATAGACGTATTTGCTCAGCGCCGTCCGGACATGCGAAGAGGCATCGACCACATGGGCGCGAAGCCAAATCGTATCTCCGGCCATGTAATACGGTTTATCGGTATGCACATACACCTTTTCCTGTGGAAAGACCTCGGTTTGGGCGGACAAATTATGAACGGCCCGCTCCTCGTTTCGGGAAACAGGCTGAGCCGCAATACTGCCGACAGACAGCAACGGGACAGACAGAAAAAAAAGGAGGTGGAGGTTCATAATTTCTATTTTTATAGTGTGGGCAAGCAAACGCAACGCAGGAACTATCAGGAAAGTTAATAAATATTTCCCGAACAGAAAAATATTTTCCCGTTCTTCGTCCGTTCAGCGTCCATTGGAAAGACAAACGCGCCTGCGGCGGCGGTTGAAAAATTTGGCAGTGCGGCCGGGTTGTATTATCTTTGTACGAATTTGCACGACAATAAAGACAGAAAGCATGAAAGCAGCTATCATAGGTTACGGCAAAATGGGCCGCGAGATCGAAAAAATACTCATCGAACGCGGTCACGACGTGACGCTCGTGATCGACACCGACAACGCCGCGGACCTCAACGCCGCGAATCTCGCCGGAGTGGACGTGGCGCTGGAATTCACCATGCCCTCGACGGCCTACGCCAATATCCGCACCTGCATCGAAAACGCGACTCCCGTGGTGAGCGGCACCACGGGCTGGACCGACCGCTTGGGCGAGTTGCAGCAATTGTGCCGCGAGAAGGGCGGGGCGCTGTTTTATGCATCGAATTACTGTCTGGGCGTAAACCTGATGTTCCGTCTCAACCGTCAGCTGGCGGCGATGATCGACCGCGTCGGCGGCTATGACGCGAAGATCGAAGAGGTACACCACACCCAGAAGAAGGACGCTCCGAGCGGCACGGCCATCACGCTGGCCGAAGGCGTCATCTCGGAGCTGCACGACAAAACCGCGTGGGTGAACTACGCGCCGGGGATCGAACACGCGACGAACCGGATCGAAACTCCGGCGGACGCCGCCGCGGACCAGCTCGAAATCCGCTCCGTGCGCGAAGGCATGGTTCCGGGCATACACACCGTGACCTACGAATCGGCAGACGATATTCTGGAACTGAAACATACGATTAAGAACCGCCGTACGTTAGCAATGGGGGCTGTCATAGCCGCCGAGTTCTTATGCGGCAGGCAGGGCGTCTACTCGATGGACGACCTGCTGAAATAAATTTACGAATATGGGAAAAATCAAGGCATTCTTCCGCAACAAATGGGTCGGCTTCGCGCTCGCCTCGCTGCTTTACACGCTCTGGTTCGTCGTATGGACCGGCAATCTCTGGATGCTGCTGGGGCTGGCGGTGATCTTCGACCTCTACATCACGAAGTTCTTCTACCGCTACGTCTGGTGCCACAACGCGCGTATGTGCCAGCAGAGCAAGGTCTACAAGACCGTATACGAATGGGTAAACGCCATCATCTTCGCCACGGTCGTGGCTTCGCTGGTGCATATCTTCGTCTTCCAGATGTACGTCATCCCGACCTCGTCGATGGAAAAGTCGCTGCTGATCGGCGACTATCTCTATGTGAGCAAGGTGACCTACGGACCGCAGATGCCCAACACGCCGCTGTCGTTCCCGTTCGTGCATCACACGATGCCCTTCTCGCAGACCAAAAAATCGTTCTCCGAAGCCGTCAAGTGGCCGTACCACCGGCTCAAGGGGTTGCGCAAAATCAAACGCAACGACGTGGTGGTCTTCAATTTCCCGGCGGGCGACACCGTCCTTCTGGAGAATCAGAACGCCACCTATTACGACGTGCTGCGCAGCTACGAGGATTCGTTCGGCAAAGAGGAGGGACGCAAGCGTCTGGCCGAAAAATACACCATCATCAGCCGCCCCGTGGACAAACGGGAGAATTACATCAAACGCTGCGTGGCCGTTCCGGGCGACTCGCTCGAAATACGCAACGGGCAGGTGTGGGTGAACGGCGCGCCGCAGGAGGGGATTCCGGGCATCCAGTACCAGTACGCCGTACAGGTGTCGTCGCCCCTTTCGCAGTACGCCATCGAGAATCTCGGCATTACGGAGTACCGGGGCAACGGCTCGGTATACGACATGTTCCTGACCGAAGAGGCCGCCGGGAAAATCGAAGCCCTGAACAACGTGATCTCCGTCCGCCGCTACATCTTCTCCCCCAATACAGAGGTGTTCCCGCAGTGGAAGGAGCCGCACTGGAGTCAGGACAACTACGGACCGATCTGGGTGCCCAAGAAAGGCGCGACGGTGGAGCTGACCGCCGAGAACCTGCCGCTGTTCCGCCGCATCATCGAGACATACGAGGGCCACTCGCTCGAAGAGCGCGACGGCAAAATATTCATCGACGGAGCGGAGGCTGACAGCTACACGTTCGGCATGGATTATTACTGGATGATGGGCGACAACCGCCACAATTCGGCCGACTCGCGGTTCTGGGGCTTCGTTCCCGAAGACCATATCGTCGGCAAGGCTTCGTTCGTCTGGCTGTCGCTCGACGCGAACAAATCGTTCCCGGCGAACATCCGCTGGAACCGTCTGTTTACAAAGGTGCGGTAGGGTGGAACCGGAGGACAGCTATCTGACCATTGCGGCGCCCGCTGAGGCGTCGTCGAGGGAGCGAAGCAGCAAGTTCCTCGCCTATGCCTACCCCGTGCAGCAGGAGGAGCAGATACGCGAAATCCTCGACGGACTGCGCAAGAAATACTACGACGCGACGCACCATTGCTACGCATGGCGGCTGGGGCCGGGAGGCGCCGCATTCCGGGCCAACGACGACGGAGAACCGTCGGGAACGGCCGGGAAGCCGATTCTGGGACAGCTGCTTTCGAACAACCTGACGGACTGCCTGATCGTCGTGGTCCGCTACTTCGGCGGCACGAAACTGGGGGTTCCGGGGCTGATCGCCGCATACAGGGAATCGGCGGCGGAGGCGATCGCAGCGGCCCGAATCGTCGAACGCACCGTAGACCGCACGATCCGCGTCGATTTCCCCTACATCGCCATGAACGACATCATGCGCGTCATCAAGGAGCAGCAGCCTAAAATCGCATCGCAGGAGTTCGACAACCTCTGCACGATGGTGCTCACCATCCGCGAAAGCCGCGCCGGGGAGCTGACCGAAAAACTGAAAAAAGCCGGAGGAAGCATCGCCGGCGAGGACATTTGAGAATCGAAAGTTAAAAACCGAAAACCGGAAATGCGGTCCGCCGCATTCCGCGGTTTCAGCGATACGAAATGACACACGAAAAATCCATCTATATCAAAGGCGCGCGGGTCCACAACCTCAAGAACATCGAGGTCGAGATTCCGCACGACAAACTGGTCGTCGTAACGGGCCTTTCGGGTTCGGGAAAATCGACGCTGGCCTTCGACACCATCTTCGCCGAGGGACAGCGCCGCTACGTCGAGAGCCTTTCGGCCTATGCCCGGCAGTTTCTGGGCAAAATCAACAAACCCGACGTGGACATCATCACGGGCATCGCGCCGGCCATCGCCATCGAACAGAAGGTCAATACGCGCAACCCCCGTTCGACGGTGGGCACGACAACCGAGATATACGACTACCTGAAACTGCTGTTCGCCCGCATCGGACACACCTTTTCGCCCGTATCGGGACAGGAGGTGCGCTGCTACAGCGTGGACGACGTGGCGACATACATTCAGGAACTGGGCGAGGGGAGCCGCGCCGTCATCGCCGCGCCGCTCGTGCTGGGCCAAGGACAGGGGATCATCGAAAAACTGACGCTGCTGCTCTCCGACGGCCTGATGAGAGTCTACACCGACGGTCAGACGCGCCTGATCGAGGAGATACTCCCCTCGATCGACGAAACGACCGGAGCCGCGGATATTCAGGTCGTGATCGACCGCATGCGCATCGCGCCGGACGACGACACGCAAACCCGCATCCGCGACTCCGTGGCGCGCGCCTTCTCCTACGGCGACGGCATCTGCACCGTCATCTCGGACAAGGGCGCGGCCGAGTTCTCGTCGCGCTTCGAGGCGGACGGCATCGAATTCGAACATCCGTCGGAACACCTTTTCAGCTTCAACAACCCGCTGGGGGCATGTCCCCGCTGCGAGGGATACGGCAAGGTGATCGGCATCGACGAGGATCTGGTGATTCCCGACAAGGGCAAGACCATCTACGAGGACGCCATCGCCTGCTGGCGGGGCGAGACCATGCGCAAATGGAAGGAAAAGCTGGTGGAGAACGCCTATAAGTTCGATTTCCCGATCCATACGCCGTTTCACGAGCTGACGCAGGAGCAGAAACGGCTGTTGTGGCGCGGCAACCAATATTTCCACGGTCTGGACGAGTTCTTCGCCTACATCGACTCGGAGCGGCGGAAAATCCAGTTCCGCGTGATGAAGGCGCGCTATACGGGCAAGACGACCTGTCCCGAATGCGGGGGCAGCCGCCTGCGCAAAGAGGCGCTTTACGTCCGCATCGGCGGCCGGAACATCGCCGACCTCGTGGTGATGCCGGTGGACGAGCTGATCGTATTCTTCAACGGACTGCAGCTCGACGAACACGACACGAAAACCGCGGCCCGCATCCTGATCGAAATCCGCAGCCGCCTGCAATACCTCGCCGACGTGGGACTGGGCTATCTGACGCTCGACCGGCTTTCATCGACCCTGTCGGGCGGCGAGAGCCAGCGCATCAACCTCTCGACCTCGCTGGGCAGCAACCTCACCGGCTCGCTCTACATCCTCGACGAACCCTCGATCGGCCTGCATCCGCGCGACACGAACCGGCTTATCAAGGTGCTCAGGCAACTGCGCGATCTGGGCAACACGGTGATCGTCGTCGAGCACGAGGAAGAGGTGATCCGCGCCGCCGACTACATCGTGGACATAGGTCCCAAGGCGGGTTACAACGGCGGCGAAGTGGTTTTCAGCGGTACGCTGCCGCAGCTTCTGAAAAACAAAAAAAGCCTGACGGCGGATTACCTGACGGGCCGCCGCGCGATCGCCCCGCCCGCCGCGGAACGCGGATGGAGCAGTTCGATCGTCATAAAAGGCGCCCGCGAGAACAACCTGCGCAATATCGACGTGCGGATTCCGCTGGGCGTGATGACCTGCATTACGGGAGTCAGCGGCAGCGGCAAATCGTCGCTGGCCAAGGGAATACTCTATCCGGCGCTGCGGCGCATGCTCTTCGACACGGGCGTCAAGCCCGGCGACTTCGACGGCATCGACGGCGACGTGCAGCTGCTCAAATCGGTCGAGATGATCGACCAGAACCCCATCGGCAAGTCGTCGCGTTCGAATCCCGTGACCTACATCAAGGCCTACGACGAAATCCGGCGGCTGTTCGCCGACCAGCCCTACGCCCAGCATACGGGGCTGGGGGCTTCGGCATTCTCGTTCAACATCGCGGGCGGCCGCTGCGAGGAGTGTCAGGGCGAAGGGGTCATCAAGGTCTCGATGCAGTTCATGGCCGATGTCGAACTGGTCTGCGAAGCCTGCGGGGGCAAACGCTTCCGCGACGAGATACTCGAAGTCAAATACCGCGGCAAGTCGATCTACGACGTGCTGGAGATGACCGTGGACGACGCGATCGCGTTCTTCGGCGAGGAGAAGAAGGATTCGACCTGCAAACGGATCGTCGAGCGGCTCAAACCGCTGCAGGACGTGGGGTTGGGCTACATCAAGCTGGGCCAGTCCTCTTCGACCCTGTCGGGCGGCGAGAGCCAGCGCGTGAAGCTGGCATCGTTCCTGACCAAGGACAGCGCGCAGGGCGGCGTGATGTTCATCTTCGACGAACCGACGACGGGACTTCATTTCCACGACATCAACAAGCTGCTGGCGGCATTCAACGCGCTGATCGAACGGGGACACACGATCGTCATCGTGGAACACAACATGGACGTCATCAAATGCGCCGACTGGGTCGTGGATCTCGGTCCCGAAGCGGGTACGGGCGGCGGCGGAGTCATATTCGAAGGCACTCCGCGCGCATTGGAACAGTGCCCGGAGAGCTATACGGGCAAATTTCTCAGCCTGCGCACGAAATTATAATCATGGAATTCTTCACATACAGATTACCCAACGGCATCCGGGGTATCCACCGTCAGGTGAAAAGCAACGTGGCGCACTGCGCGCTGGTCGTCAATGCCGGAAGCCGCGACGAACACCCCGACCAGTACGGGCTGGCGCATTTTACGGAACACGCCTTCTTCAAGGGCACCCGGCGCCGCCGCGCATGGCAGGTGAACTGCCGGCTGGAAAACCTCGGCGGCGAACTGAACGCCTTTACGACCAAGGAGGACACGACCATTCACGCCACGACCCTGCGGGGCGACTTCCCGAAGGCCGTCGAGCTGATCGCCGACATCGCCTTCCGCTCGACGTTCCCCGACCGGGAGCTGGAGCGCGAAAAGGAGGTGATCGCCGACGAGATCAACACCTACAAGGACTCGCCCGCCGACCTGATATACGACACGTTCGAAGAGATGCTGTTCGCCGGCTCGGAGCTGGGCCACAACATTCTGGGCCGCAAGGCCGCGCTCATGCGCTACGACGGCGACGCGATCCGCGCCTTCACCGGCCGCACGCACACGACCGACCAGATGGTCTTCTCTTCGATCGGCAACTTCTCGGCCAAGACGGCCGAGACCGTCGCAGCGCGCTATTTCGCACAGCAGGCGGCCACGACGCGCGGATTCGTCCGGGCCGCGACCGCACCCCGGCCGCCGTTCGAGAAGACCGTGGTGAAGCATACCCACCAGACCCACTGCATCATCGGCGGCCGCGCGTACGGCATCGGCGAAGAGAAACGCCTGCCGCTGGCCCTCGTGACCAATATTCTGGGCGGGCCGTGCGCCAATTCGCTGCTGAACGTCGTGGTGCGCGAGAAAAACGGACTGTCGTACAACATCGAAGCCAGCTACACGCCCTACAGCGACACGGGGATCGTGGCCATCTACTTCAGTTCGGAAAACGGCAACACGGCGCAGTGCATCGACCTGATCGAAGGGGAGCTGCGCAAACTGCGCACGACGCCCCTGTCAGCGCGTCAGCTGTCGATGGCCAAGAAGCAGTTCATCGCCCAGCTCGCCATTTCGAGCGAGAGCAACGAAGGCTACATGCTCGGCGCCGGAAAAAGTTTCCTGACGCACGACGACGTGGACACGATGGAACAGGTTTACGCCAAGGTGCGTTCGCTGACCGCCGTGCAGCTGACCGAAGTCGCCGAAGAGGTATTCTCCGGCATGTCGAGACTGATTTATAAATAAGGTTATGGAAAAAGAGATCGTATTCGTCCTGCTCGACGAATTTGCAGACTGGGAGGCGGCGTTCCTCGCCCCAGCCCTTTGTTCGGGCGTCATGCCGGGCCGTCCGGGTTCGTACGCCGCAAAATACATGTCTCCCGACGGAGAGTCCGTCCGGTCGATCGGCGGATTGCGCGCAACGCCCGATTACGACGCTTCGACGCTGCCGGAAAGTTGCGCCGGACTGATTCTGGTCGGCGGCATGCAGTGGGAGTCGGCCGCCGCCCGGCGGATCGCGCCGCTCGCAGGCGAAGCGCTGAAGCGCGGGATTCTCGTCGGCGCCATCTGCAACGCGGTTTCGTTCATGGCCGCCAACGGCCTGCTGAACGGGGTGCGGCATACGGGCAACACGGTCGAGATGCTGAAACAGTGGGGCGGGGCGAACTACACGGGCGAAGCGCTCTACGAGGAGCGGCAGGCCGTGCGCGACGGCAACGTCGTGACGGCAAACGGCACGGGATATCTCGAATTCACCCGCGAATGCCTGCTCGCGCTCAAGGCCGACACGCCCGACCGGATCGAGGCATCGTACAAGTTCAACAAATACGGATTCTGCAGGCAGTAATGGACGCGCTCGAACAATATATCCGCGACCACACCTCGCCCGAAGAGGAGTTGCTGCACGAACTGGACCGCGAGACCAACCTGCGGGTCATACAGCCCCGCATGCTGTCGGGCCATATTCAGGGCCGCCTGCTGGAAATGCTCGTGCGGATGCTCCGCCCGCGGCGGGTGCTCGAAATCGGGACTTTCACGGGTTACTCGGCCCTCTGCATGGCCGCAGGGCTGGAAGGGGAGGCCGAACTGCATACCGTCGAAGTGGAGGACGAGCTGGAGGAGCTGGCGCAGTCGTTCTTCGACCGCAGCGCGCACGGCTCCCGCATCCGGCTCCACATCGGTTCGGCGCTGGATATAGCTCCCGCACTGGGCGGTGTGTTCGACCTCGTATTCATCGACGGCGACAAGCGCGAATACCCGGACTACTACCGGATGCTGATGGGCGACGACGACGGCTGTCCGCTGGTGCGCAGCGGCTCGGTGCTGATCGCCGACAACATCCTCTGGTCGGGAAAAGTCGTGCAGCCCGTCGCGCATAACGACCGCCACACGCAGGCGCTGGTGGAGTTCAACCGCATGGTCCGGGAAGATCCGCGCGTCGAGAACGTGATCGTACCGCTGCGGGACGGCCTGAACCTGATTCGGATAAAGTAAGCCGGGGACAACTGATTGGGATATTGAAAAATGACATTTCCCCCTTTCTCCGAACGAGGGAAAGCCGATTTTTCGTACCTTTCGGAAAAATCAACGGACAAATGGAACTAAGCGAATTACAGCGGCGGGTCGATGCGTGGATCAAAGAGTACGGAGTGCGCTATTTCAGCGAACTGACCAACATGGCCGTGCTCACCGAAGAAGTGGGGGAGCTGGCCCGCATCATGGCCCGCAAATACGGCGACCAGTCGTTCAAGGAGGGGGAGAAATGCAACCTCGCGGACGAGATGGCCGACGTATTATGGGTGCTGACGTGTCTGGCCAACCAGACGGGCGTGGACCTCACGGCGGCCATGGAAGCCAACTTCGCCAAGAAAACCTCGCGCGACAAAGAGCGGCACCGCAGCAATCCGAAACTCTGACGGAGCGCATTTTCACACAAGCGGAGCGGCAATGCGGATTAAAACCTCCCGACAGGCCCGCTCCGCTGTTGTCGCGGAACGCGCCCGGCACGGTACAGCGCATTTGGTGCGAGTTTTCGTACATGGGGCAGCAGCTCTTCGTCGTCGGCAGTCCTTCGGGCCGAAATCACTCCACGATGTCGATGCAGATCGCACCGTATTTCCCCCGCACGCCATAGGTCTGCACGGCTTCGACGGGAAGCATGTAGAAATAGTGCATCGGCACGTCGGCCGACACCGAGAAGGCATCGGCCCGGCACATCTTCAGCCACGATTCGATCGAGGAAAAAGCACCGTTGAAAACCACGAGCGGCACCCGGTCGGGATAGATGTCCCCGATAACGACACCCCTGCCGGCACCGCAGCGCGCCATCGTCGCAGTGTCGGTGTATATTTCGAGCGTGCGCAGGATCAGCCCGTCGATAAACTGGAAGATACTGCCCGGAACCCGCTCCCCGTCGAGCAGATAAACGGCGTCGGGCGGCAACGTCCGCCAAAGTTCCTTGGGAACCTTGAACATGGAGACCTCGCCTCCGGCCCTGCGCACCGAATCGTATTCGTCGCGCAGCGTGTAGGCGGCGATATGCTTTGGGGTACTGCGCCACTTGTGTCCGGGCTCGTCGTATACGCCGTCGGCCCACGTATATCCCGCAACGTTGCCCAGCAGGTGCGGACGTACGCCTTTTTTCCGGTTGCGTTCGGTAAAGAATTTCAGCAAACGCACCTTCTCGCGCCGGGTAGTGTCCGACAACCGCATCCGGCGGTTTTTAGCCTTCACCTTACGCACATTCCACAATGTCACCGCATCGTATGCCGCAGCTTCGGTCGTACGCCGCCGGTTGAGTTTATAAGCGAACGGACGCGCGGCGGCCGAGGAATCGGCCGCAAAAGCGGGGGAGGGCAGATCGGCGATCGCTTCCTGCCGCGCCTCGTCGAAGCGCAGCTGCGCTTCGGGTCTGAGAGGTTCCTGCGCCGCCGCACTCCCCATATATATACATGCCGCAGCCAAAGCCGCCGTACGGATAAACATATTTTTCATTTCAAAAGCTACTAAAATTTTAGTAAAAGTAATACTAAATTTTTAGAAGTGCAAATTCCAACCGGGGTAATACGACAAAAAGCGCCCCGGCCTGAGGACCGGGGCGCTTTTGTCGGACTGGGAAGCTGCGGCTACTCCAGTTTGAGGTCTTTCTTAATGGCTTCGATCTTGGCGTCGAGTTCGGCCTGCACCCGCTCGAAATCGGCGACCGATTCGAGCGGAGCCTTTACTCCGAAGTAGAACTTGATCTTAGGCTCCGTTCCCGAAGGACGCACCGAGACGATCGAACCGTCCTCGGTGAACCACTGAAGCACATTGCTCTTATCCTGTTCGATAGGGCTCTTCGAACCGCTCTTCACGTCGGTAGTTTCGAGCGACAGGAAGTCGTTGATCTTCACCACGGGCGATCCCACGATGGTCTTGGGCGGGTTTTCCCGGAATTCGACCATCATCTTCTGAATCAGCTCGGCGCCCTCCTTGCCCTTGCGTACGACCGACACGAGGCCCTCGCGGAAGAAGCCGTACTTCACATAAAGCTCCTGCAGCCACTCGTAGAGCGTCAGGCCCATCGTATCCATGGCCCAAGCCGCCGCCTCGGCCGCCAGCGAGCAGGCCGACACGGCGTCCTTGTCGCGTACGTAATCGCCGGCCAGATAGCCGAAGCTCTCCTCGCCGCCGCCGATGTATTTGGCCTTGCCCTCGTTCTCGCGGATAATCTTGGCGATATACTTGAAGCCCGTCAGGCAGTCGTAGCACTTCACTTTGAAGTAGTCGGCCACGGCGTTCGCCATCTGCGATGTCACGATGGTCTTCACGACATACTGGTTGCCGTCCAGCTCGCCGCGCTCGGCCCAGCGGGTCAGCTGGTAGCTCAGCAGCAGCACGAGGGTCTGATTACCGTTCAGCAGCACGTATTCGCCCTTCTTGTTGCGCAGCGCAACGCCGATGCGGTCCGAATCGGGGTCCGTGGCCAGCACCAGATCGGCGCCCTCCTTGGCCGCAAGGTCGATGGCCATCGACATGGTCTTGCGCTCTTCGGGATTCGGCGACTCGACGGTGGGGAAGTTGCCGTCGATAACGGCCTGCTCCGGCACGAGCTTCACGTTCGTGAAGCCGAACTTCTTGAGCGACTCCGGCACCAGACGCACACCCGAACCGTGCAGCGGGGTGTAGATGATCTTCATATCGTGGTGCTTTTTGACGCTTTCGGGCGACAGCGACAGCTCGTGCACCTTATTTAAATAGATTTCGTCGAACTTCTCGTCGAGGATCGTGATGTTCTGCGGGTTCTTGCCCAGCTGGATCATGTTCACGTCGGTAATCTTGGCGACCTCGGCGATGATGTTCTTGTCGTGCGGCTCGGTCACCTGCGCGCCGTCGGTCCAGTAAGCCTTGTAGCCGTTGTACTCCTTGGGGTTGTGCGAAGCGGTAACGACCACGCCCGAATGGCATTTCAGCTCGCGGATGGCGAAGCTCAGTTCGGGCGTCGGACGCAGTGCGTCGAACAGAAAAACGGTGAATCCGTTCGAGGCGAAAATGTCGGCGACGCGCTCGGCGAACATACGCGAATTATTGCGGCTGTCATGGCCCACGGCGACCCGAATCTGCTCGCCCGCGAAGTTCTTGCGCAGGTAGTTGGCAAGCCCTTGTGTGGCAGCGCCTACCGTGTAGACGTTCATGCGGTTGGAACCCACGCCCATGATGCCGCGCAGGCCGCCCGTACCGAATTCGAGGTCTTTGTAAAAGCTCTCGACAAGTTCTTTCATATCATTGTCCATCAGGTATTTAACCTGCTTCTTGGTAGCTTCGTCATAGTGGCCGTCAAGCCATGCCTGCGCCTTTTTCAGCACCGATTGTTCTAATTCGTTAGCCATAAGATTATTAGTTTTACTTATAATTTAAGTATATGTTAATTTAAAAAATTTATATGCAAATATACAAATTATATTTCTATTATTCAATATCAGGGAGTTAAAATTGACTGTCCGGAAACCGTTGTTTTTCTATATATAAAAAAAGTGAAATTGCAACATAAATTCGGAAATCTTTTTGCAAAATTATTCACAACTTTGTCACATCAAAAACAGTGCAACCCTTATCATGTTAAACAACGCGCAAACATATAGCGATATGTGGCAGAACTGCCTTGACCGAATCAAGGCCCAGACCTCCGAAGAGGAGTTCGTGAAATGGTTCCAGCCGATCGTACCGCTCGAATTCGACGGCACGAACCTTCGCCTGCGCGTTCCCAACGAGAGCTACGTCCACCAGATCGAGAAGAACTACATTCCGTTCCTGCGCCCGATCATCTCGCAGCTCTACGGCCAGCAGACCCGGCTGCACTACGCCGTGCCCCGTTCGGCCGCTCAGGCCGTACCCGTCACCGCCGACGCCGACACCACGGCCATCTCGCGTTTCAACACGCAGACCAATACCGCAAATATAAAGAATCCCTTCGTAATTCCGGGACTCAAGAAGATAATTATCGACCCGCAGCTCAATCCGGGCCTGACGTTCGCGACCTTTATCGAAGGCGAATGCAACCGGCTGGCGCGCTCGGCGGGCATGTCCGTGGCCGTGAATCCGGGCAACAACCCCTTCAACCCCTTATATATATACGGGAACTCAGGATTGGGCAAAACCCACATCGTGCAGGCCATCGGCCACGAGGTGCGGCAGCGCCATCCCGAACTGCAGGTGCTGTACGTCTCGATGAACAAGTTTCAGGCGCAGTTCCAGACGGCCTACAAGAACGGCGAAATCCCCGATTTCATCCACTTCTACCAGATGATCGACGTGCTGATCATCGACGACATTCAGGAGCTGACGGGCAAGACGGGTACGCAGAACGCGTTCTTCAACATCTTCAACCACCTCCAGCTGGCAGGCAAGCAGCTGATCCTCACTTCGGACAAGCCGCCCGTAGAGCTGAAGGACATCGAACAGCGGCTGCTGACGCGTTTCAAATGGGGACTCTCGGCCCAGCTCAACACGCCGGACCACGAAACGAAACTCAAAATCATCCGCGTAAAGGCCCAGAAACTCGGCGCCCAGATTTCGGACGACGTGGTGGCCTATCTGGCCGACAACATCTCGGCCAACGTGCGCGAAATCGAAGGCGCGCTCTCGTCGCTGGTCGCCAACGCCTCGTTCCTCGGCCGCAAGATCACCACGTCGCTGGCAAAGGAGATACTGAAGGTATACGTGCAGCTCTACCAGAAGGAGATCACCATCGACCACATCATCAAGGTCGTATGCGAGTACCTGAACCTCGATTTCGAACGCTTCAACTCGACGGAGCGCACGCGCGAGATCGCGCAGGCGCGGCAGATCGCCATGTACCTCTCCAAGCAGCACACCAAAGCGCCGCTCACGACGATCGGTTCGGCCATCGGAGGGCGCAACCACGCTACGGTGCTCCACTCGTGCAAAGCCGTGTCGAACCTCATCGAAACCGACAAGGCATTCCGCCGCCAAGTCGAAGAGATCGAAAAGAAAGTACTCGCACAATAGTGCAGCACATACCGTAACACCCAAACAGAGGGCCGTGACAGGATATGTCACGGCTTTTTTATATCTTTGCTGCATGAGAAAAGTCTATCACTTCAAAATGCTCCGGACGGCGGCCCTGATACTTATAGGCGCCCCTGCATTCGTAGCGGCCGGCTTGCTGCTCATCCGCCTGCATCCCGGCAACCTGCCCGTAAGGATCATAGGCTATGCCGGCATACTCTTTTTCGGAGGTTGTTTCGCTGCCGGACTGCTCATCCTCCGACGGTTGGCACGCAACAGCGAAGCGCTGACACTCACACCCGAAAAACTCACGGTCCGCCAACCGAACGGCAGAGAGTACGCGCTGAAATGGCACGAAATCCGATCCTTCCGTGAAGCAGACATCAACGGACAGCCCTTTATCGCAGTCATCACCTCCGAACCGCAGAAGCCGGCAGCGCAGCGCCACAACAGGCTTCGCCTATGGCTGAGAAGGCTCGACGAACGGCTCACGGGTTCGGCAATCAACATTTCGCCCTCTTCCATCCATTGCAGGCGGGACGAATTATACGAAACTCTTTGCGAATACCTCGAAAAATACGGACGATAACTCATCATGGACCAACCCAAACTCGAACGCCTGCTGCGGCTGATGAAACTGCTGACGGCAAACACCACATACGACATCGACCAACTGGCCGAGCGGCTGCAGATGTCGCGCCGGACGGTTTACCGCTATATCGACACCTTCCGCGAAGCGGGATTCGTCATCAAAAAGAGCGGCAACTGCATCCGCCTCGACAAGGAGTCGCCCCATTTCCGCGACATCTCGCAGCTCGTCCACTTCACCGAGGAGGAGGCGGTGATACTCAAAAGCGCCATCGAAAACATCGACGACACGAACATGCTCAAACAGAACCTCAAGCGCAAACTCTACTCGGTATACGACAATAAAACGCTGGCGGACACGGTCGTACGGGGCAAAAACTCACCGAATATCCGCACGCTCATCGAGGCGATCGACGAGCATCGGCAGGTGATCCTGCACGGCTACCAGTCGGCGCACGGCGGTGAAGTCCGCGACCGCAGGGTAGAGCCGTTCGCCTTTACGACCAATTACGTGCAGGTGTGGTGCTACGATCCCGAAGCGCATGCCTGCAAGCTCTTCAAAACCTCGCGCATCGGCTCCGCCGAGCTAACCGAAGCCCCGTGGGAACACGAACCGGAACACCGCGAAGGTTTCATCGACGCCTTCCGCATGCACGGCGGCATGCGCCGCCGCGTACGGCTGGAGCTGGGACTGCTGGCCTACAACCTGCTCTGCGAGGAGTACCCGCTGGCCGAGCGCGACGTCCGGCCGCTGGGCAGGGGACGCTGGCTGCTGGACACCGAAGTGGCGGGATTCGCCGGGGTAGGCCGCTTCGTGGTGGGGCTGCTGGACGACATCCGCATCGTCGATTCGCCCGAACTTACCACATATATACACAATTATATCAGGGCGAATATTTCCTGAGCCGCGTTTTTTCGCTACATTTGCTCTTGCACGAATACTAAAATACCAACACCTATGAAAACAGGCAGTATATTGCTGGGAGCATTGTGCATGGCATTCGCCGCAGACTCCTGCAGCCGGCAGACGCCGGCGGCGACGGAACCGCAGGCCGTCACCGAAACGATCGTATTCAAGGACTACGGAGCCGAGCCGACCGTGCTCGACATCGAAAGCTACACGCTTGCCAACGAAAATTTCCGCACCGTACTCTGGACGGGCGGCAACCTGCAGGTCACCGTCATGGCGATTCCCGTCGGCGGCGACGTCGGGCTGGAGCTGCACAACGGCATCGACCAGTTCCTGCGCGTGGAGGAAGGTACGGCGCAGGTGATGATGGGCGACAGCGCGGACAAACTCGACTTCGTGAAAGAGGTCAAGGACGACTATGCGATCTTCGTCCCGGCCGGCAAATGGCACAACATCGTCAACAAGGGCGACAAACCGCTGAAGATCTATTCGATCTACGCTCCCGCGGAGCATCCTCACGGCACGATACACAAAACCCAGCAGGAGTCCATGGAAGCCGAGCACGCGCATTGACCGGCGGAAAACAGAACGAAAAACGTGTGTTTTGACAAAAAACGCACGTTTTTTTATTTTGTGTCACAACCTGTCACACAAAGGCCGTTCCTTTGCAACGTGAACCTAAAAGAAAAACGATTATGGGAACAGCTTACAAAATCAGGTGCCGCCACTGCGGAGCGCAGTTCGAGCACTACATGCAACTGGGTTACGGCATCCTGCCGATGTGCGTGGGTTGCGGCGAATACGTCGAGACCGAAACGGCCATCCGATGCCCGGCCTGCCTCAAGAAACTCAACACCACGCAGGAGGAGTTCAACGAGCAGATAGAGGTGACTTACATGTGGGATTAGCGCGCAAAAAGTCGGCGCGGAAATATGGAAAATCCGTGAAAAATTTCTATCTTTGAAAAAATAAACCCTTTTTTCGAAAACACATGACACAGCTTCAGGCGGGGGATATGGCCCCCGATTTCAAGTCCACGACCCAAGACGGTGAGACACTGACGCTTGCCGACCTGAAAGGACAGCGCACGATACTTTATTTCTACCCCAAGGACAACACGTCGGGCTGCACGCTCGAAGCGCAGAGCCTGCGCGACGGCAAGGCAGAACTGACAAGGAGGGGATTCCGGATCGTCGGCGTAAGTCCCGACAGCGAGAAGTCGCACCGGAATTTCTGCGCGAAGCACGACCTGAATTTCACGCTGCTGGCCGACACCGACCACAGCGTATGCGAAGCGTACGGCGTGTGGGCCGAAAAATCGATGTACGGCCGCAAGTACATGGGCGTACTGCGCACGACGTTCGTCATCGACGCCGAAGGACGCATCGAGAAGGTTTTCACGAAGGTAGACACCAAGAACCATTATCAGCAGATTCTGGACGCATACAAATAGGGCGATGAAGCGGTTGGGGAGCATATTACTCGTCGCAGGCTGTCTTTCCGGCACCTTGCAGCCGTATGCTCAGGAATATCCGGCCAGCCCCGTGTCCGACACTCCGGACGAGTTGTCGCTCAAAGCCCGCGCCGCCGCCCGGACACTGTTGTTCAAAGAGCCGGAACCGCTCAGCCTCCAATGGCTGCGCGAAGAGGTAAACCCGCTCCTGCGCGCCCGGCGGAAGCTGCGGCAGGCAATGCAGGTCCGCGCGGAGAAAGCCGCGGCCACCGCCGTGCCGATGGTTCCCAAACGCGACATGAGCAAGGAGGTCGGCCTGTGGCGGATGAGCGTCGGCAACACCTCGGCCGACAACTGGAGTCCGTATCCCGACCGTGCGCTGGACGCCCGGACCCTGCGGTTCCCACTGCCGCGCGACTCGCGAGCCGACAAGCGGCCCGACAACCTAAAAGCCCTCGACAGAATGAGGCAGCAGAAAAGATAAAAAAAAGAAAAAATAACAGACAAAGACAATGGCAGAAAAAGTACAGGTAAATGCGGATAAGCTCAAAGTGCTCAACGCAGTGATGGAAAAAATAGAAAAAGACTTCGGCAAAGGGTCGATCATGCGTATGAACTCGCAGGAAGTCAGCGACGTACCGGTAATTCCGACGGGTTCGATCACGCTCGACATAGCCCTCGGAGTGGGCGGATATCCCAAAGGCCGCGTCGTGGAGATCTACGGTCCCGAATCGTCGGGTAAGACGACGCTGGCCATCCACGCCATCGCCGAAGCGCAGAAGGCGGGCGGCATCGCGGCGTTCATCGACGCGGAGCATGCTTTCGACAGTTTCTACGCCCAGAAATTGGGCGTGGACGTGGACAACCTGCTGATCTCGCAGCCCGACAACGGCGAGCAGGCATTGGAGATCGCCGACTCGCTGATCCGTTCGAGCGCCATCGACATCATCGTCATCGACTCGGTGGCGGCGCTGACCCCCAAGGCCGAGATCGAAGGCGAGATGGGCGACTCGAAGATGGGTCTGCAGGCCCGCCTGATGTCGCAGGCGCTGCGCAAGCTGACGTCGAGCATCTCCAAGACCAAGACGGTCTGCATCTTCATCAACCAGCTGCGCGACAAGATCGGCGTGGTCTACGGCAACCCCGAAACCACCACGGGCGGCAACGCCCTGAAGTTCTACGCCAGCGTGCGCATCGACATCCGCCGCATGTCGGTCATCAAGGACGGCGAGGAGCAGCTCGGAACCCGCACGAAGGTCAAAGTCGTGAAAAACAAGGTGGCGCCTCCGTTCAAACGCGCGGAATTCGACATCATGTTCGGCGAGGGCATTTCGAAAATCGGCGAGATCGTCGATCTGGGCGTCGATTACGGCGTGGTCAAGAAGGCCGGATCGTGGTTCTCGTACGGTGACCGCAAGATCGGTCAGGGCCGCGACGCCGTCAAGGAACTGCTCAAAAACGACGAGGAGCTCCGCAACGAGATCGAAGGCAAGGTGCGCGAATCCATGAAGGCGCCCAAAGAAAAATAGGTATTTATGGATTATACTGCCGAGGATGAGGTAATAATCAAGGAAAAGTGGGACGACCTGCTCCTCTCGTGTACGAAGATCTGCAAGAACGACGAGGACTGGAACTTCATCAAAAGAGCATTTTTCCTTGCCAAGGAGGCACATCAGGGGGTAAGGCGCCGCTCCGGCGAGCCATACCTCCTGCATCCTATTGCAGTAGCCAAGATCGTCATCGAGGAGATCGGGCTGGGCGTGAAATCGGTCGTGGCGGCCCTGCTGCACGACGTGGTGGAGGATACGGAGTACTCCGTGGAGGACATGGAACGCATCTTCGGTCCGAAAATCGCCTCGATGGTGGACGGGCTGACCAAAATGTCGGGCGTCTTCAACGCCGACACCTCGGAGCAGGCCGAATATTTCCGCAAGGTGCTGCTGACCCTCTCGGACGACGTGCGGGTCATCCTCATCAAGATCGCCGACCGCCTGCACAACATGCGCACGCTGGGGGCGATGCCGATGAACAAGCAGATCAAGATCACGGGCGAAACCATCTACCTCTTCGCTCCGCTGGCCTACCGGCTGGGACTCTACTCGATCAAAAGCGAGTTGGAGGACCTCTGCATGAAGTACCGCTTCCCGCAGCAATACGCCGAGATCACCCAGAAACTCAACGAAACGGAGGCGTCGCGCCGGGAGTTCATCGACAAATTCAACGCCCCGATCATCGCCGCGCTCAACCGCGACAACATCAATTACGAGATTTCGGGCCGCGTGAAGAGCATCTACTCGATCTGGAGCAAGATGCAGCGCAAGCAGATTCCGTTCGAGGAGATTTACGACCTGTTCGCCATCCGCATCGTCTTCAAGCCGCTGCCGTTCCCTTCGGAGAAAACGCAGTGCTGGCAGGTTTACTCTACGATCACCGACATTTACACCCCCAAACCGGACCGCCTGCGGGACTGGATTTCGATGCCCAAGGCCAACGGTTACGAGGCGCTGCATTCGACCGTGATGGGTCCCGACGGGGTATGGGTCGAAGTGCAGATACGCACCCAGCGGATGGAGGATATCGCCGAAAGGGGATTCGCCGCCCACTGGAAATACAAGCACGCCACGATTTCGCAGGACGAAGACGAGTTCGACAAATGGCTGAAGCAGATCCGCGCGGCGCTGAACAGCCCGACGGAAAACGCAGTCGACTTCTTGGACAACTTCAAGTTATCGCTGTATACTTCTGAAATAGTAGTATTTACACCAAAAGGCGAAGCCCGAAAAATGCCGTTCGGCGCAACGGCGCTCGATTTCGCATACGACATCCACTCGAAAATCGGCAACAGCGCGATCAGTGCCAAGATCAACCACAAACTCGAACCGATCACCACGCAGATCAACAGCGGCGACCAGATCGAGATCATCACGGCCGACAATGCCCGCCCCAAGCCCGAATGGCTCGAAATAGCGACCACGGCCAAGGCTAAGCAGTCGATCAAAAGCTTCCTGAAGCGCGAACGCCAGAACAACATCGAGCGGGGTATGCAAATGCTCGACGAGAAGATGAAGTCGCTGAATATCAAGCTCAGCGGCCGTGTCCTGCGCAAGATCGTCCCGATATACGAAAGCAACAACAAGGAGGAGCTGTACAGCAAGATCGGAGCCGGCATCATCGACCTGAAGGACCTCGACAAAGTCCTGAAAGTAAACTCCAAAAGCAAGATACTCAAGTTCTGGACCCTTTTCATCAACAAAAAGGAAGACGAGGAGGGCGACGACCCGGCGGCTATCAACGACGCGGGCGAAACGGCGCCGAATGCAGCGCACCCGGCCAAAGAACAGCCGGAAGCACCCCAGTTCGAGATAGCGGAGTGCTGCAAACCGATTCCGGGCGACAAGGTCGTGGGTTACCGCGATCCGGGAACCGGCAACATTATCGTCCACAAAGCCACGTGCGACGAGCTGAACCGTCTTGCGACCCAGTTCGGCCGCAATATCGTCAAGGAGGAGATCAAATGGTCGCAGCACAAGGCGATGTCGTATCTGGTCACCATCGAGCTGCGCGGCATCGACCGCATGGGAATCCTGCTGGATCTGGCGAAGGTCGTGAGCGCCGATTTCAGCATCAACATCCGCGAAGTCGGCATCCACAGCCACGACGGCATCTTCGAAGGCAGCATCAGTCTGTATGTCAAGGACGCCGAGGGCCTGCAGGACGTGATGACGAGACTGCGCAAGATAAAAGGTATCGAGAGTGTCAAACGAACTTTAAGCTGAGATATGGAAGACTATTCAACCGTAATATGGGTCGTGGCGATTTTCGCAGCCATGCTGTTCAACGCGACCTCGCAGGCACGCAAAAAGGCGAAAAAGCAGGCTCACGAGACCGAAAAGCACACTCAGCACGAAGCTTGGCCCTCATGGGACATGCAATCTGCGGATGAAATGCGGCACCCGGACAGTCAGGAGACCGTATCTGGAGCGGAAACCGACCGACTGCGTTCCGCAATGCAGCAGGCGGCACCGACGCCCGGATTCGGTGAAGTAGCCCGCAAAACGGCCGCTTTCAAAAGCTCCGGACGGCATGCCGGACGCAAAAACACCTCGGACGGACAGTCTCCCCGTGAGGAAATCCTGCACGAAGAACACGCAGCAGGGGACAGACATACGACTGAGAAGGCCGTAACGGAAATTACGGAGGATTTCGACCTGCGCAAGGCCGTTATCTATTCGGAGGTACTTAAACCCAAATTCAACGAGGAATAAGGCTTCGAAAAGCAGCCTGCCGAGAGACGAGAAACGGCGATTTCCGCAAAGCGGCAGCAGGCGGGCGCCGGAGGCCCCGAAAAACAACGGGAATTCCCGGCGGCACTATGCGCGGGGACGCCCAAAAAAGCGACAAAAAGCTCTGGCAGCACCATTTGCAAGAACATACCGAAAAAGCAATGGGAAACGCTCCGTCGGCACTTTTTCACGGAACGTACCGAAAAAAAGTCCGACGGCCTATTTTGTGGGGAAATACTATATAAGCAACGAGGAGCGACAAACACGGCAAATCATGCAGGAGGGCATACGACTTGCGGCGCAACCCGCGACAGCGGTCACTGTGTTAACAATGAAACTTTAAAAGATAAATATATGGCATCTATTTTTTCACGCATTATCGCAGGCGAAATACCTTCCTACAAGGTCGCCGAAGACGAAAACTATTACGCCTTTCTGGATATCAATCCGCTGACGAAAGGACATACGCTGGTCGTACCGAAAAAGGAAATAAACTATATTTTCGACCTCGACGATCAGACACTGGCAGGCATGATGCTGTTCGCCAAAAAAGTCGCAGGTAAAATCAAGCAGGAAATAGCGTGTTCCAGAGTCGCAGTGGTGGTTTTAGGGCTTGAAGTGCCGCATGCACACATCCATTTGATCCCCATTAAGAGCGAAAATGACGTGGATTTTCACCGGGAAAAGCTCAAATTGACTCCGGAAGAGTTCGAAGAAATCGCAGCAAAACTTTCGAAATAGACCGCTGTTTACAATTATATAAACAGCTGAGAAATAGGCGGGTAGTGGGTTATCAACACTATCCGCCTATTATTTATTTAACATAATATATGGAGAATCAACGAAAGCTAACAATTCAGTTGATTAGTCGTCGGAAATTCGTTAAAAAAATCAAAATTTTCCTAAAATAGGGTAGTGAATTTACATTTATAACAAATAAAAGAGGGAAACATTTCCAATTTTAATTACAAATGTAACTATATTCGTGTTGATATAGCTGTTATTATATCCATTTGTAATCAATCCGACAACCGGCACCATCTGACGTTCCACGCGCAAGAAACAAGCAGTCAAATCGTTAAACATGCAAAATAAACACTTTAATAATCAATTATTTAAAAGAATTATATGTATTTTTAATTGATATCTATGAGTACGCTGCGAGAAAAGGTAGGGATTACTGCAAATACAGGAATGACGCACTCCAAAAATCACATAATAACCAGCTATTTATAACAGATTATATCAACAAATAGATAATATCAACCGCCGGAGACAAATTTAACAATATTTCGATCGTTACACTTGTAAACTTTTTCAACAGTTATTAACATTTTACAAATGATAAAATTGCTTGTTTTACAAAAAACAAATATTTATATTTGTAAAAAATTCTGCTGATGAGGGAAAAATTGCTCGATTTGATGAAAAATGAAGGATTGAAGCCAAGCCAGCTCGCCGAACTGCTGGGAATCAATCCCGCCGGAATCTCCCATATTCTCGCCGGACGAAACAAACCGGGCTTCGATCTGCTGCAAAAGATTCTCCGGAGGTTTCCCCGGATCAACCCGGATTGGCTGCTGCTCGACTCGGATAAGATGTACCGCGACGAGCCGCCGGCCCAATCGTCAGCTCCGCAGCCGATGAGCCAGCCCGCGTCGCCCGGCGGCGACCTTTTCGGCCTTGCCTCCGGTCGGCATCCGCTTGAAGAAAAACGGCAGCCGGAAACGGCGGAAAACGCAACCGGCGATCCGGCACCGCAACAACGACTCCCGGCAGCATTGTTTACCGCCAACGTCAAACGGATCGTCGTACTGTATGACGATCAGACCTTCGAAAGTTTTACGCCGACGACAATGCGTTAAAAAAATTCGTACGGGATGCGGGACGGAATACTCGATTCTCAGAGCGCAAAAAAGCCGGGTAATATTTCAAGGAAACGGAACCGGACAAAGGGTTACGGCAAAACCACGGACAATCCCAGCAATCTCGATCACCGGCAACAAATTAGCAAGGCAGGTTTTTTAAACCTGCCTTAGTTACACATTGGCGCAAATATCCAATTTGGCCGCCTTAACTTGCACATTGGCGCAAACATCAACTTGCCGCCTTATTTATTCAATGGATTTTCTTCGGCCGCTTCGACGCCGCAATCGCAAAAATGGAATTCCGAACGCGCCTTGTCCGGGGGAAACAGGAAATAAACGCATACGGCCTCCGTGCACAACACTTCGTGCCGGTCATAGATGCGGACTTCGATCTCAACGATGTTGCGACGCTGCCGACGCACGGAAGCCCGCAAAACGATATGGTCATCAGTCGTGTGAATCGGCTTGTGATAGCGGACCTCCATCTTCGAAGTAACGCCGCTCGTCTGAAACTTCCGGAATACGACCCAGCTGCTGATCTCGTCGGCCAGCGTTGCCTGAATGCCTCCGTGCAGCGTATTCACCCAACCTTGGTATTCGGGACGAGGATGCCAGACGCTCACGATTTCATCGCCGTTTTCGTAAAATTCCATCCGCAGTCCCTGCGGACTGTTTGGATCGCAGCCGTAGCAATGGTAACCGTCCATGCCGCGCCAAGGATTCGTTATCTTCTTCATAATATGCTATTCGATCGTTGCGGTGCGGACCGAATCTATTCCGTGATCTGAGAATCGCTTCCGAAATCGGCCCGGTATAACAAAGATAGCCATTTTCCCGCGAATCTCACCGTCTTCGGCAATGCAAATCCGGTTCATTTCATCCGGAATATTATTCAATCCCGACAACAATCCCGACAACAAAGTCACAGGGAGGAATCAACCTCCTTGGCGCAATGTTTGGTGTAATATTCACATTATGTTAAATTATTGCAAATAGAAGGTCTATTTTATTCATAATCGAATCCTTATACACTATTACATCCCGATTATTCGGCAAATTGAGCATATACGCGATATCCCGCAATCGGACGATATATAACTTCACCGAATTTTTGCTACTTTTGCAATATCAAATCCGGAACAAATGGCTGAAAATGACAGCTGTATAAAACGCTCGGCAATTATCCTGACGGCTTTCGGGCTGTTCTTCGTGACGTGGTATTTCAACCTCGGCGTTCGGCCATTTGTAAATTTCTTATCTACCTGCAAATCAATTCACTACATATTGAATTACCTGATTGCGGGTATAATTCCGGCAGCGGCGCTTCTGTTGCTGCACCGACCCGATACCATATTATATAGGCTCGGACTGACGCACGGATTCGGCCGGGGATTGCTCTTCGGAGTGCTGAGTACGGTCCCCATGTTCGCCGGCTATGCGGTCATCGGCAGTTTCAACCGGGAAACGCCGCCGGATCACATGTTTACGTTCATAGTCGTCGCGGGATTCTTCGAGGAGCTGATTTTCAGAGGTTTCGTATTAGGAGAGCTGTTCCGGACAGCCCGTTGGGGATTTCTGCCGGCAGCGACGCTGACGGCTTTGGCATTCGGATCGCTGCATCTGTATCAGGGTGACGACCTGATTTCCGCATCGGCAGCTTTCGGCGTCACGGCTGCCGGAAGCATCTTTTTCAGTTGGATCTATGTGGAATCGGAGAACAATCTGTGGAGCGTAATCTGGCTGCATACGCTGATGAACGCGCCGTGGATGCTGTTCTGCGTGAGCGGGAGCGGCGCAGTCGGCGGATTGCGGGCGAACTGCCTCCGCCTGTGCACGCTGCTGATCGCAATCGCATTAGTCGTCATATACAAGAAACGGAAGGGACTACCCTACCATATTTCAGGAAAAACACTGATAATCAACAGACAATATGTATAAAAAATTCGTTTTCATATTTATTGCAGCGCTGATGGGCGCTTGCACGTCCCGCCAGCAGGCGGACGAAAAGACATTGTATGTCTCGATCCTCCCGCTCCGCAGTCTCGTGGGGGAAATCGTGGGCGACGATTTCAAGATCGAAGTGCTGGTACCTCCCGGCGCAAGTCCCGAAACGTTCGAACCGACGCCCCGGCAGTTCATCGGGCTGAACCGGGCGGAGATGATCTTCAACGTCGGACTCATCGACTTCGAAACCACGCTGTTATCCAAGATCGAGGAGCGCGGCAAGGTCGTGAATCTCAGTCAGGGCATAGAACTGATCGCCGGCAGTTGTTCGCACGCGCACACGCCTGCGAAACAGGCCGCATCCGGCGGAGACGGCACCTCCTGCGCCGAACCCCACAACCATAGCCACGCTCACGGCGTCGATCCCCACGTATGGACATCGCCCCGCGCATTGCAGAAAATGGCCCAGAACGCTTATGCGGCGATTCGCCGCGCCTATCCCGATTCGGCGAAATACGAAACGAACTACAAGCGGCTGCAGGCCGATTTACGGGCGCTGGACGCCCGCACCGGCGAGAAGATCGCGCAGAGCGGCATCGAATACTTCATCATCTACCACCCCGCCCTCACCTATTACGCAAGGGATTACGGCATCCGGCAGGTGGCGATCGAAGCCGACGGCAAGGAACCTTCGGCCAAACGGCTGACGCAGGTCATCCGGCAGGCCCGTGAGGACGGCGTGCGGCGCATCCTCTATCAGAATCAGTTCCCGGCATCGTCCGTGGAGATCATCGCACGCGACATCGACGCTGAATATGTCGAAGTGGACCCACTGCGCGAAGACGCGATCGCCAATATCGATGCGATAACCGACATAATCACACGGCGATGAATCTGGTAACGCTACGCGACGTCGGCGTCGCATACGACGGCTACGAAGCCCTGCAGCACGTCGATCTGGAGATTGCGGACAACGACTTTCTGGGTGTCATCGGCCCGAACGGCGGCGGCAAGACGACCCTTGTGAAGGCGATTCTGGGCACGGTGCCCCATACCGGAGAGGTGCGGCTCGCACCCGAACTGTTCCGGGACAAGGAGCGGCTGATCGGCTACATGCCCCAGCTATCGGATTTCGACCGCACGTTCCCCATCTCGGTACTCGAAGTGGTATTGTCGGGTTTGCAGGGGCACAAGGGAATTTTCAGCCGCTATACGAAAGCAGACCGCGCGAAGGCGCTCGATCTGCTGGAAACGGCGGGCGTGGCCGATACGGCCCGCAACCCTATCGGCGAAGTTTCGGGCGGTCAGATGCAGCGGGCGCTGCTGTGCAGGGCCGTCATTTCCGATCCCAAGCTGCTGATTCTGGACGAGCCGGCCAACTTCGTGGACAACAAATTCGAAAACGAACTCTACCGCACGCTGCACGAACTGAACCGCCGCATGGCGATCGTCATGGTGTCGCACGACATCGGCACCATCTCAAGCGTCGTAAAGGAGATCGTCTGCGTGAACCGCCGCGTACACCGCCACCGCTCGAACATCATCACCGAAGAGCAGCTGCGCAACTATGACTGCCCCATTCAGCTCGTGTCGCACGGGCACATTCCCCACACGGTGCTGGAACATCATCCGGGCGACTGCTGCTGCGACCACGAATAAAAAGCGAGTTCCCCGTCGGGGGAACGCGCTTAAATTATAGATCGGCATCCATCCGCGAGCGTTTATGCGCTCTCGGCCCGATACCGGAAATCGGACAACGGCTTATTTCTTCGCCTCGTTGATCTTGCTCAGCTTCTCGAAAAGCTTGTCATAAGCCTCCACCATCTCGACGCGCAGAGCGGCGAAATGCTTGCGGACGAGCGAGCGGTTGTGCGGCTCGGCGGGATTGTTGGCCTTCGTGAAGAGATCGTTGCGGACGGCAACGGCCTCCTGCATCACTTCGAAAACCTCTTTTTCCTTCGAGGGCTGGAAGCAGATCGCCATATCGCAGTCGAAAACCACCTCTTCCAGACGGTAGTCGATCTCCTTTTTCAGGTTCCTTAAATTTGCCATATCATTGTGCGTTTTAAAAATTTGCTCCGACAAAGGTACGAAAAGCTTTCGGATTATCAAACGTTTTATGCCCTACGCCGCTGAAATAATCCCCGCCGGCCCATGCAAAAAAAAAGGATTCCGCATGCGGAATCCTTTTTTACCGTATTATTCGGCCTTACATCTTTTCCAACTCCCTGTAACTCTTTTTGGCGGCTTTTGCCTCCTCACGGGCTATCTTGCGGGCGGCCCGCTCCTGCTCCCGGACGATTTTCCTCGCTTCGCGAAGCTCCTTTTTATAATCGACATCCGATCCGGGCATTTCGACGATGATGCCCGTTATCGACTCGTCGATCACCTCGCATCCGCAGGGTTCGCAAACGGGCTGCGGCGCGGGTTTGGGCCGGGGAATCATCGTGCGCTGCTCGACGACGCTGCCTTCGCCGTAATTGATCGTCAGTTCGACCCGGCGGAGCGGCGGAAGGATATTCTTTTTCATATAGTTCCAAGCCGAAGGCATCTTTTTGAGCGCCAGCTCCTTGGCGTCGGACGACCGGCTGCCGTCGAGGATATCCAGCACGGACTGTTTGTCGGGCACCTCCGACTTGGCGACCAATGCGCGGCACATCTCCCAATCTTCGGCGACGGCATTGACCGTCACGTCGTACTTATTTGAAAAACCATACTTTCGATCGACGTAATTCTTGAAATCCTGCGCACGGTTCCGGGCCAGCGTCTCGTTGAATTTCAGCGGACCGTCGGGCGACGAATATCCCGTGATCTCAACCGATTTGACCCTCATCAGCGTGTCTTTCATCAGGTTGCCGACGAAGTCGTCCAGATCGCCGAGCTCCCGCGAATTGCCGTCGAGCGTCGAGGAGAGTTTCGCCAGATTGATCTGGTAGCGGACCGAGTAGTCGGTGTCGCCGGGACGTTTGACGATGAACCTGCGGACGAGATAATCGCCGTCGGTGGTCTCCGACAGCATCACGGTATCGGCCGCAGGCACCGGCGCCGCGCTCCTGACTTGGGCCGTCGCTCCGGCAGCGGCACACAACGCAAGAGATAGAGCGAATGTTGTAAAGATTGTTTTCACGCAAATAATAGTGTTGGTTAATTCCTACCGCACAACTCGCAAGATTCATACCACGGTTGAGCACTAAATATTTATGGCCGCAGCGGCATCGGAGCGACACTCCCCTCCCGCCGGGACGGGTACGGGCAGCCAAGTACAGCCGCCGGACGCCAACGGGGAAAACATGATAGCGACAAACCGGAAAGTGAGGCATGACGGCGGCAAGCGGAAGGGAGGAGAGCGGCAAGCAGGGAAAGCATGACAACGGTGAACCGGAGGTATAATGACGGGGAAGCAGAAAAATTGAAAGCGGCAGGCCGAAGAGGGATGACGGCGGCAAGCAGAAGGGATGATGGCAACAAGCCGAAGGGAAGAGGGCGGCAAGCAGGGAAAGCATAACAACGGTGAACCGAAAAAGTTGAGCGCGGCAAGCGGAAGCCATAATTAAAAAAGAGGAAGATCGTTCTTCCTCTTTTTTATCATAGCCGAGAAACAGACGGCCCAGATTTTTGCCTTTCATCCGGGAGACGCCGCGCTCAGGCTCGGCGTCCGAAAGTGGCGGAAACCCGGCCGGATTCTGCCGCGGCAACGCCCCACCCTCTTCGTTCCGGTCTCGGCACAAAAGGCATTCCGCCCGGACGGTGCGGCAAATTACATCCGTGCCGGAGAATTACATCCGTTCCGGAACGTCGATACCGAGCAGTTTCATGCCGCTGCGGATGACGCGGGCGACCTGCTGAGCCAGCTGAAGACGCATTCTGCGGGTTTCGGCATTCTCCTCCTTGAGAATCGAATGGTCGTGGTAGTAACCGTTGAACTGCTTGGCCAGTTCGTACACATAGGCGCCGACGATCGAAGGCGCGAAGTTCTCGCCTGCGGCGGCAACGACCGACGGATATTCGGTCAGCGATTTCACGAGGGCGATCTCTTCGGGCAGGTAATCCGCCTGCGCCGCACCGGAGAAGTCGATGCCGGCTTCGGCGGCCTTGCGCAGCACCGAGCAGATACGCGCATGGGTATATTGGATGAACGGGCCGGTGTTGCCGTTGAAGTCGATCGACTCGCGCGGATCGAAAAGCATCGTCTTTTTCGGGTCCACCTTCAGGATGAAATACTTGAGCGCCCCCAATCCGACCATCGTGGAAACGGCGTCGGCCTCCTCTTCCGTACAGCCGTCGAGCTTGCCCAGCTCGTCCGACATCTCGCGGGCCGTGGATACCATGTCTGCGATCAGGTCGTCGGCATCGACCACCGTGCCTTCGCGCGACTTCATCTTGCCTTCGGGAAGCTCCACCATGCCGTAGGAAAGGTGCGTGATATGGTCGCTCCAGTCGGCATAGCCCAGTTTCTTGAGGATGAGCTTCAACACCTGAAAATGGTAGTTCTGCTCGTTGCCCACGACATAAATCATGTCGTCGAGCCTGTTCTCCTCGAAGCGGCGGTAAGCCGTGCCGAGGTCCTGCGTCATGTAGACCGAGGTGCCGTCGCCGCGCAGGAGCAGTTTCTCGTCCAGTCCGTCGGCCGTGAGGTCGATCCAGACCGAATTGTCGTCGCGGCGGTAGAACACGCCCTTGCGGAGTCCCTCCTCGACGAGACTCTTGCCCAGCAGGTAGGTCTGCGACTCGTAATAGATTTTGTCGAAATCGACGCCCAGCGCCTTGTAGGTCACGTCGAAACCTTCGTACACCCAGCCGTTCATCGTCTCCCAGAGCGAATAGACTTCGGGGTCCTTGGCCTCCCATTTGCGCAGCATCTCCTGCGCTTCGAGCATCACAGGGGCGTTTTTCTTGGCCTCCTCTTCGGTTTGGCCCTGCGCCGTCAGTTCCTTGATCTGGGCCTTGTAATGCTTGTCGAACTCGACGTAGTATTTGCCGACGAGGTGGTCGCCCTTCATGCCCGACGAAGCGGGTGTCTCGCCGTTGCCGTAAAGCTTCCAAGCCAGCATCGACTTGCAGATATGGATGCCGCGGTCGTTCACCAGATTGGCCTTGATGACGTTATGGCCGTTGGCCCTGAGTATCTGCGCCACGGAGTAACCCAGCAGGTTGTTGCGGATATGGCCCAGATGCAGGGGTTTGTTGGTGTTGGGCGACGAGTATTCGATCATCACCGTACGTCCCGTGTCGGGAGCCTGCCCGAAGTTCGCATCGGCGGCGATCTCCGCAAAACGCGCGGCCCAGAACGCGCAGTCGAGGGTCAGGTTCAGGAAACCCTTGATGACGTTGAACGACTTGACTTCAGGCACGTTGGCCGTCATATATTCGCCTATCTCGGTCGCGGTGGCTTCGGGCGACTTGCGGCTTCGTCGCAGCAACGGAAACGTCACGAGGGTGTAATCGCCCTCGAACTCCCTGCGGGTCTTCTGAATCTGCAGTTGTTCGCCGTCGAGCGGACCGTAAAGCGTCTCCACCGAACGGCGGACCGCATCCGAAATAAAGTTTTCAATATTCATAACACAAAAGATTTGCCTGCAAATTTAGCGTTTTTCGGCTAATAACCAATCCCGCAAAGCCATAATTCTCACAAATTGCGGCCGCGGCGCCCCCGAAATTCCAAACAATGCTTATCTTTGCCGCTACATTACACGCTTTTCATGGAAATCATCATCATTATCCTGCTGATCCTGCTCAACGGGCTTTTCGCAATGTCGGAAATCGCGCTGATCTCGGCGCGCCGCTCGAACCTGACGGCACGCGCCAAGCAGGGCAACAAGGCGGCCGCCAAAGCCCTCCAGCTGGCTCAGGACCCGGACAGATTCCTTTCCACGATTCAGATAGGCATCACCCTGATCGGCATCCTGACGGGTATCTATTCGGGCGAAGCGCTGGCCGGCCGCTTCGGCGCGATGCTCGCATCGCTGGGCATGCCGCTCCGCACGGCCATTCCGGTCGCCCAGATACTCATCGTCATCGTCGTAACCTACCTCACGATCGTCTTCGGCGAGCTGGTGCCCAAGCGCATCGGCATGAAAAGCGCCGAACGGGTCGCCATACTCGTCGCACGGCCGATGCAGGTGCTCGCCAAGGTGACGTCGCCCTTCGTATGGCTGCTTTCGCGCAGCATCGAGCTTATCACCCGCCTGCTCGGAATACGGGATACGGAGAGCAAGGTCACCGAGGAGGAGATCAAGTCGATCATTCAGGAGGGAACCGAAGACGGAGAGGTGCAGATCGTCGAACAGCAGATCGTCGGCCGCGTATTCTCGCTCGGCGACCGCAAGGTGGGTTCGATCATGACGCACCGCAGCGAAATCGCATGGATAGACCCCGCCATGACGCCCGCAAAGATCCGCGAGCTGGTCGGCAGGGAACCCCACACGCTCTACCCCGCCGCCCGCAGCAACCTCGACCGGCTGGCCGGCGTGATATACCTCAAGGACCTCTTCACGCACATCGGCGAGGAGGCTTTCGACGTCGCATCCATACTGCGTCCGGCAAAATTCTTCCACGAGGAGACCCAAGTGTACACCGCGCTGGAACAACTCCGCAGCGAGCAGGTCGGCTACGGCATCGTCTGCGACGAATTCGGCGTGACGCAGGGCATCGTCACCCTGCACGACATCTTCGAAGCGCTGGTAGGCTCGATTCCCGAAGAGCGGGAGGAGCCGGACATCGTTCACCGGGAGGACGGCAGCTGCCTGATCGACGGGCAGTGCCCGTTTTACGATTTTCTGGTCTGCTACGGGCTGGAGGACGTCTACCCGAACAACCTCTACAACACCCTCAGCGGCCTGATCCTCGACGAGCTGGGGCATATTCCGCAGACGGGCGAAAAACTGAGGTGGAACACCTTCACGTTCGAGATCATCGACATGGACGGCGCCCGCATAGACAAGATCCTCGCCTGCGAGACATCGGAAAAAACGAACCAGAACCCATGAAAATAGCTGATATAGAACTCGGCGAAAAGCCCCTGCTGCTGGCGCCGATGGAAGACGTGACCGACCCTTCGTTCCGCTACATGTGCAAGCGGTTCGGGGCCGACGTGGTCTATACGGAATTCATTTCGTCGGACGGGCTGATCCGCGACGCGGCCAAGTCGCTCAAAAAACTCGAAATCGACGCGGCGGAGCGTCCCGTGGGCATCCAGCTTTACGGCCACCTGATCGAACCGATGGTCGAAGCGGCCCGCATGGCCGAAGCGGCCGGTCCCGACATCATAGACATCAACTTCGGCTGCCCGGTGAAGAAAATCGCCGGGCGCGGCGCAGGATCGGGCATGATGCGCGACGTGCCGCTGATGGTCGAGATGACGCGCCGGATCGTGCAGGCGGTGCGCAAGCCCGTGACCGTCAAAACGCGGCTGGGCTGGGACGAGGAGTCGAAGAACATCGAGGAGATCGCATTGCGCTTGCAGGACGTGGGCATCGCCGCGCTCACCGTTCACGGCCGCACACGCGCCCAGATGTACCGCGGCGAAGCGGACTGGACGCTGATCGGCAAAGTGAAGAACAACCCGCAGATACATATCCCGATCATCGGCAACGGCGACGTGGATTCGGGACCGAAGGCCGCGGAGATGTTCGACCGCTACGGCGTGGACGGCGTGATGATCGGCCGGGCGACCTACGGGCGGCCGTGGATATTCCGCGAGGTGAAGCACTATCTGGCCACGGGCGAAGTGCTCCCGCAGCCGTCGGTGTGCGAACGGGTCGAAATCGCCAAGGAGCATCTACGCAAGTCGCTCGAAGTAAAGGGCGAATTCGTGGGCATCCTCGAAATGCGCCGTCATCTGTCCAACTATTTCAAGGGACTGCCCGACTTCAAGCCGACGCGCCTGAAGCTCGTCACGTCGCTCGACATCCCCGAACTGTTCGACACGCTCGACTCGATCGCCCGGCGCTGGGGCGACTTCGACGTAAGCGGGACGGTTCCCGCCCCGCTGTCGCACGACCTGTAAAACGGTGCGCCACCCTATTTCAGCACGCGCTCGACATAGGCTTTGTAGTCCTTGACGACGGGTACGTACCCGTCGTCCTCGAAAAGCGGCGAAGAGATCAGAAAATCGGCCGACGAACGGTTGATGGCCGTCGGCACGTTGTAGAGCGTGGCCAGACGCAGCAGGGCCTTGACGTCCACGTCGTGCGGCTGGGCCGACATCGGGTCCCAGAAGAAAATCAGGGCGTCGATCTTGCCGTCGGCGATCAGCGAACCCAGCTGCTGGTCGCCGCCCAGCGGGCCGGATTTGAGCAGCGTGATCCTCAGATCGGGAAGCTCTTCGATCTCCTCCTCACCCTCGTACTCTTCCCGGTGGTCGCGCAGCGTCTTTTCGACCATCTTGCCGGTCGTACCCGTGCAGACCAGATGGTGACGGCCGAGTTTTTTGCTGTTCCAGTCCACCCATTCGGCCAGATCGTGCTTCATGTTGTCGTGGGCAACCAATGCCAGCACTTTCGTCCTTCGTTCCATAATGTCAGTTGCTTGAATGTTTGTTTCGCTATTGCACAAAGATAATATAAACCGCGAATTCGGCGGCATGAAAAAAGCCGGAATCACACCGGATACAACGAAAATGTCCCGCCTGACGGCGGGACATTTGTTATTCGGCTTCGGACGGGAGTTTGAACTCCGTAAAACCGGCCCTGACCAGAATGTTGTACCACGCGAAGCACTTCTTCATGTCGGATACGTGCACCCGGTCGCGGTCGTATTCGGGAAGGACCTCGGCGAAAGCGGCTTTCAGCTTCTCAGGCGCCTCCTTGGGGCTGATGGCCTCCTTGCCGCCCGTATGCGCATAGATTTTGGTGAAGACGTCCGCCAGCGCAATGTCCTCGCCTTCGGTGAACATCGAAATCTCGGTCAGGGAGCTGACCTTCGACGATGCCGAGGCGTTCATCCGCCTGCCGTCGAGCAGCGACTCGACGATCACGCCGTTGGTGGACTGCGCCACGTATTTATAAAGTCCGGGCTGGCCCGAAATGGCCAAAATTTCTTTTAATTCCATAAACGATATCTCTGATAAAAATTAGTTTTCGTCCGGCAGGTCGGGATTCGGCTTTTCTTCGTCTTCGCCGCCCTCGACCTTATAGGTATACGTCTGGGTCCACATGAATACATAATCGGAACGGGTAAGCACCTGAAACGACACTTTCGCTCCGGCCTTCTGTCCGGGAATCCGCTCCCTGAACGTAACGGTGGTGGCGTCGTAATTGAAAGGCGTAGTCGTCACCACATTGGACTCGTCGCCGTCCACGAAGTAGGCAAGCCACACCTGTTTGACCTTGTACGGGCAGGATACCGTCGCATTCACCCACACGACCTCGTCCACCTTCACCGGTTCGGTGATTTTGTCCGGCTGCGTCGCCGTGGTGAAAGTCACTTCGTCGAAAACGGGCGGCGTCTCGTATTCGGGACCAAGCTCCTTGTTGCAGGCGGCCAGCAGCCAGACTGCGGCTGCGGCAAACAGTAATTTTTTCATATACTCCTCACTTAGTTATGTTTCACATGTACGTCCATCTGCGGGAAGGGGAAGCTGATGCCCTTGAGCGGCAGCAGTTTGTAGATTTTTTCGTTGTTCTCGAAAAACACGTCCCAGTAATCGGCGTTTTTCACCCATGCGCGCACCGAAAGGTTCACCGAGCTGTCGGCGAGCGCCGCAACCCACACCACGGGAGCCGGGTCGGTCAGCACACGGCTGTCGGCGGCCAGCAGGTCGAGAAGCGCCCTCCGCGCCGCATCGACGTCGTCGCCGTACGAAATGCCGATCGTCCAGTCCACGCGGCGCGTCTCGGAAGTCGAATAATTGTCGATGATCGCCGTGGCAATGGAATTGTTAGGAATATAAATCGTCTGGTTGTCGCCGGTGGTGATGACCGTCGAGAAGAGTTTGATCTCGCGCACCGTGCCCGACTGGCCCTGCGCCGAAATGAAATCGCCGACCCGGTAAGGTTTCATCAGCAGGATCATCACGCCGCCCGCGAAGTTCTGGGCCGTGCCGCTCAGGGCCATACCGATGGCCAGCGTGGCGGCCGAGAAGAGGGCGATGAGCGAAGTGACGTTGACGCCGAGGGTCTGCACGACGATCATCAGCAGGATGAGCGTGAAGACCACCTTGACGGTATTGCGCAGGAACGAGCGGAGCGAAGTGTCCACCTGACGGCGCTCGAATGCGGCGTCGAGCAGCCGCACGATGCGGCGCACGATCCAGCGGCCGATAAAATAGATGGCCAGCGCGATCAGGATCTTCACCAGTATCCAGACGGATTCGGAAAGCAGAGAGCGCAGCATGTCGCCCACGTCCAGATGGATGATTTTATTCACCGCTTCGGCGAGATTGGCTTTCTGCACGCTGTCGGGCAGGATCAAAGGCGCTTCTGGCGTTTCCGTAAAAAACGGCACGAGAAAAGACCACATAAAGTCCGATTTTTAAGTTTATCGTGCAAAAATAACCAAAAAAAAGAAAGTTTACTAACTTTGTCTACGAATTTACCAAAAGGAAACAGGAAAACGATGCAGAACAACGTTGAAATTATCCAGATAAACATCTCAGGCGAAGACAAGCCGGGAATGACCTCTTCGCTCACCGAAATACTCGCGCGCTACGACGCCTTCATCCTCGACATCGGTCAGGCCAATATCCACCAGTCGCTGACGCTGGGCATCCTGTTCAAGACCACGGCCGACAAGTCGGGAAACATCATGAAAGAGCTGCTGTTCAAGGCTTCGGAGCTGGGCGTGATGATCCGCTTCACGCCGATTTCGGAGCGGAAATACGAGGACTGGGTGGGCCGTCAGGGCAAAAACCGATACATCATAACCCTGCTGGGGCGCACCGTCACGGCGCGGCATATCGCCGAGGTGACCAGCGTCGTGGCCGAACACGGACTCAACATCGACGCCATGAAGCGTCTGACGGGCCGCATCCCGCTCAGCGAGGACGACCGTGCGGCCAAATCCTGCATCGAGCTTTCGGTGCGCGGGTCGCTCACCGACGAGGAGCGCAGCACCATGCAGGAGGGATTCATGAATCTCTCGGAGATCGGTCTCGACGTCTCGTTCCAGAAGGACGACATCTACCGCCGCAGCCGCCGCCTGATCTGCTTCGACATGGATTCGACGCTGATTGAGACCGAGGTGATCGACGAACTGGCCGAACGCGCCGGAGTCGGCGAGGAGGTGCGGGCGATCACGGCCAGCGCCATGCGCGGCGAAATCGACTTCCGCGAGAGTTTCTCGCGCCGCGTGGCCCTGCTCAAGGGTCTCGACGTCTCGGTTATGGAGGAGATCGCCCGCAGCCTGCCCATCACCGAAGGGCTGGAGCGCATGATGACCATCCTCAAGCGCGTGGGTTACAAGACGGCCATTCTGTCGGGCGGCTTCACCTACTTCGGCAACTACCTGCGCCAGAAATACGGATTCGACTACGTATATGCCAACGAGCTGGAAATCGAGGAGGGCAAACTCACGGGCCGCTACGTGGGCGAGGTGGTGGACGGCCGCCGCAAAGCCGAGCTGCTGCGCCTGCTCTGCCAGTTCGAGGAGATCAACATCGCCCAGTCGGTAGCCGTCGGCGACGGCGCCAACGACCTGCCGATGCTCAATCTCGCCGGTCTGGGCATCGCTTTCCATGCCAAACCCAAAGTGAAGGCCACCGCCCGGCAGTCGATCTCGACCATCGGACTGGACGGCATCCTCTACTTCCTCGGCCTGAAGGATTCACGCATCGAATAACGGAGCTTATGCGACGCCTGCCGCTGTTATGCGCCTTTCTGCTGCTGACCGGGTGTTACGACTCCCGGTTCGGGGAACGGAGCGGCGGCGAGGAGCCGGAACCGGCGACGGCGACCATCGCCCAATTGCGCCAACTGTACGCCGGGACGACGTTCGTGATTGCGACCGACGTGGTGGTGTCGGGTCGGGTGAACACCAACGATGCGGAGGAAAACTTCTACCGCACGTTCTGCGTCGAGGAAGATGGAGCAGGACTTGAGGTAATGGCGGGTATCGACCATCTGCACAACGACTTTCCGCCGGGAAGCCGCATTACGCTGCGGCTGAAGGGGCTGGCGCTGGGCGAAAGCCGCGGCATATTGCAGGTCGGACGGAAACCCGCCGCGGGAAGCGGCTTCGCAACGGATTACCTCGGCTCGAAAGCCGCGCTGGACGCCGCCGTGAGTCGCACCGGCGAAGCCCCGCAGCCGGTCGCACCCGCTCTGCTGACGATTGCGGAACTCACGCCGAAGCGGTGCGGGACGCTGGTGCGGATCGACGGCCTGAGTTACACGCCCGAAGACCTTACGCCCGGCACGTGGGCGGGGTACAAACGCTTCACCGACGCCGGAGGAGCCGAAATATACACCTATGTCCGCGATTACGCCGGGTTCGCCGGCGAAGAGGTCCCCGCCGGAAAGAGCTGTTCGCTCACGGGCATTCTGCAATACGACGACGCCGGCAAAGGCCGTTACCTGCTCAAACTCCGCGATGAAAACGACTGCATGTATTAAACTGCTGGCGCTCCTGCTGCTGGCGGCCTGCGACCGGACGTCGAAACTCTCGTTCGAGGGCGGCGCTCCCGGCGGCGTGCATACCATTGCGGACCTCAAGGCGCGCTGCACCGCAAACAGCGTCGCCGTGACGGAGGACATCACGCTCGAAGGCGTCGTCACGGGCAACGATTTCTACGGCGAATTTTACAAGACGCTCGTCGTCGAGGATGCCAGCGGCGGGATTTCGCTCCTGATCGACGGCACCCGACTCGCTTTCGACTACCCGGTCGGAGCGGCCGTCACCATCTTCTGCAACGGGCTTACGCTGGGCGATTACGGCGGCAAGATCCAGCTCGGAACCGCGCCCGACGGCGATTACGGCGTAGGGCGGATTCCGCGTGAGGAACTGGGACGCTATCTGCGCCGCAATCCGGACAAGGACCGCCGGCCGCGGCCGGCCGTATGTACGTTCGACGCCATCGGCCCCCGGCAGACAGACACCTACGTATGTTTCGAAGGAGTACGGTTTACCGAAGCGGGGCCGTGGTGCGACACCGATCCGGAGACCTCGGAACCGCAGACCTCCGAACGGACGCTGACCGACGCCCAAGGCCGGACATTCCGGGTCCGGACGCTGGGGACATGCGCATACGCAACGGAACCCGTACCGCAGGGCACGGGTTCCGTATATGGAATTATCGACTATTTCAACGGGAAATACACGCTCCGCGTCTCGGAGCGGCGCGTCGAATTCGCTAACGCTGCAGGGCTTCCCAGAGCATATCCTTCAACCGGGCGATATTCAGCCCCGAAACCGACGAAATAAAGACCGAGGGAATGCTTTCGGGCAGGTGGGGTTTCATCTGCTCGATCAGCTCCTCGTCCAGCATGTCGCACTTGGTGACGGCCAGCAGACGCTCCTTGTCGAGCAGTTCGGGATTGTACTGCGTCAGTTCGCCCAGCAGGACTTCGTAATCGCGCCGGACGTCGTCGCTGTCGGCGGGAATCATGAACAGCAGCACCGAATTGCGCTCGATATGGCGCAGGAAGCGGGTGCCGAGTCCGCGGCCCTCGTGCGCCCCCTCGATGATGCCGGGAATGTCGGCCATGACGAACGATTTATGGTCGCGGACCTCCACGATGCCCAAATTGGGTTCGAGCGTGGTGAAGGCATAGTTGGCGATCTTGGGTTTGGCAGCGGAAACAGCCGCGAGCAGCGTACTCTTGCCCGCATTGGGGAAGCCCACCAGTCCCACGTCGGCCAGCACTTTCAATTCGAGAATGAAAGCCCCTTCGTCGCCCTCTTCGCCCGGCTGGGCGTAGCGCGGCGTCTGGTTGGTGGCGCTTTTGAAATGCCAGTTGCCGAGACCTCCGCGGCCGCCATGCAGCAGCACCAGCCGCTGGCCGTCGGCGGTAACCTCCCCCACCGTCTCGACGGTTTCCGTGCCGTCCTCCTGCGTGACGATCCGTTTCGCAACCGTACCCAGCGGCACAGGAATCACGATGTCCTTGGCGTCCTTGCCCGACGAACGGGCGCCCGAACCGCACTGGCCGTCCTCGGCGAACTGGTGACGCTGGTATTTGAGGTGGATCAGGGTCCAGTACTGGCTGTCGCCCTGCAGGACGATACTGCCGCCCTTGCCGCCGTCGCCGCCGTCGGGACCGCCGAAAGCCACGAATTTCTCGCGGCGGAAATGCGCCGAGCCGGCTCCGCCGTGACCCGAACGGGCGAATATCTTTACGTAATCTACAAAATTCGATCCTGCCATAATGTGCCGTATTGGGTGCGAAGACAGTGCAAGCCGGGCGCAAAGCCAAATTCATTGGGCGATGCCGGGGCGCAGCCTGTCTAAGCCGGAGTTTGTTTGCGGCAAAGATAGTGCAAGCCGGGCGCAAAAACAAATCGGCCGGCCGCACAATCGCTATAAATGCGTCAGATAACCGTATCTGACAAGGTCTTCTTCGCCCTGCGCGAGGTAGGTCCGGCCGTCGGCCATGACGTAAAGGCGGTCGGCGAGGTCGGTGACGTGACGGTGCATATGGTCGGTCAGAAGGATGCCTTTGGACGCCCGCTCCTGCAGGATCAGTCGCTTAAGCGCAGAGACATGCAGGGGCGCGACCTGCGAAAAAGGCTCGTCGAGCAGTACGAACCGCGTGGGGCTGCGCAGGATCAGGTAACACTCCAGAATCCGCCGTTCGCCGCCCGACATCGCGTAAATCTTGGTTCCGAACAGTTTTTCGAAGAGCGGAAACCATTTCAGCAGGTCGCCGCGCGTCATGTCGTAATCACGCAGCACCCGGTCCAGCGTCAGCCAGCCGGGAATGAAACCCTGCTGCGGCAGGTAACGCACTTCGTCGGCCCGGAAACGGTCGCGCCACACGCCGTCGATGCGCATAGACCGGAAACCGGCCCGCAGGGAGCCGCAGAGAATCTTCATCAGACAGCTCTTGCCGCAGCCGTTGCGGCCCAGAACGGCCGAGACGCCGCCCGTCTCGACCGCCAGATATACGCCCGAAAGGATACGCCGGTCGCCGAACGACAATTCGACCGAGTCGATTTCGAGGGTATGTTTTTCAGAGGGGTTCATACAGGAACAGGGCCGTCAGTTTCAACAATACATAACACAGGACAAAGTCCGCGGCGCAGCTTACGCCCAGCAGTTCGCGCCGCCGGACGCCCAGATTGCGGTAATAGAAGAATTCGTCGCCGTAACGCTGTACGATCCAGACATAGAGATACAGCGGATAGACCGCCGCCTTGCCGAGCATGCACATCGGAATGATCTCCGGACCGTGCACTTTGACCAGCCACGCAAGCGCCACGCTCACCGCCGCGCAGAAGAAAAACATGGCCGAGTAGTAAAAACGGAGTATGAGCAGGAGTTGGCGGATCATCGTTCAAATATACGCATAAAAAACGGAGAAGCAGGGCTTCTCCGTATCCTTGAACGAATAAAACTGCACACGGCCGTCCGAATCGGCCCGCCGCACGAACAACGCTGCGCCACGCCACGCCGGATCGCAGGAACTGTGAACTCCGTGCGCCGGGCGGACCGGCGCCTTGCCGACGGCATACGAGACGGACGGATGCGGCGCGACCGCTGTAGGGAGTGAGTGCACGGCAGAAATCTCACGGCAGAAATCGCACGGCAGAAATCGCACGGCAGAAATCTCACGGCAGAAATCGAACGGCGGAAATCACGCGGCAGAAATCGCACGGCGGAAACTACAGCGTCAGCGGCTCGTAGTTGAGTCCCCATGCATCGGCGACGGGCTTGTAGACCACCTTGCCCTGCACGATGTTGAGTCCCAGTTCGAGTTCGCGGTTCTCCCGGCAGGCCCGCCGCCACCCCTTGTCGGCCAACTGGATGGCGTAGGGAAGCGTCGCATTGGTGAGCGCCAGCGTCGAAGTATAGGGCACCGCACCCGGAATATTGGCCACACAGTAGTGCAGGATGCCGTCCACATAATAGACGGGGTCCTCGTGCGTCGTAGGCCGCGACGTCTCGAAGCAGCCGCCTTGGTCGATGGCCACGTCAACCATCACCGTGCCGGGTTCCATCTCCTTCAGCATATCGCGCGTGACGAGCTTCGGAGCCTTGGCGCCCGGAATCAGCACCGAGCCGACGACCAGATCGGCGTGCTTGAGTTCCTCGCGGATGTTGTATTCCGAAGACATCAGGGTTTTGACGTTCTTGGGCATCACGTCGGCAAGGTACGTGAGACGCTGCAGCGAAATATCGCAGATCGTGACGTCGGCTCCCGTTCCGGCGGCCGTACGCGCCGCGGCCGTGCCGACCACGCCTGCGCCGATGACGAAGACCTTGGCGGGTTTCACGCCCGGAACGCCGCCCAGCAGAATGCCCTTGCCGCCGCGGGGTTTCTCAAGGAAGTAGCGGCCCTCCTGCGTGGCCATGCGGCCCGCGACCTCGGACATCGGGATCAGCAGCGGCAGGGAGCGGTCGGCCCGTTCGACGGTCTCGTAGGCGCAGCACACCGCCCCGCTGTCGATCATGGCGCGGGTGAGGGGTTCGCTGCTGGCGAAGTGGAAGAAGGTGAAGACCAGCTGGTCCTTGCGGATCAGCTTGTACTCAGGGGCGATCGGCTCCTTGACCTTGATAATCATCTCGGCGCGGGCGTAGACGTCTTCGATCGTGGGAAGCATCTCCGCCCCTACCGCCGTATAGGCATCATCGGCAAAACCGCTGTTCACACCGGCCGAAGCCTGCACATAAACCTTGTGACCCCGTTTGGTCAGCTCCTGAGCGCCGGAGGGGGTGAGAGCAACGCGGTTCTCGTTGTTCTTGATCTCTTTGGGAATACCGATAATCATGGAATTTTGAAGTTTTAATGGTTTTTCGACCTTTAAGTTACGAATTCCATGTCGAAATCCAAAAAAATCGGCCATTTTTTTACTTACGTCCTAAAATCGGTAAGAGACTGTAAGATAGAACGAACGGGGATAGGCATAGGTAAGACGCGCCGCATGGGGCGCATAGCAGAGCGTGTCGCCCGAACGGATGCGGCGCACGCGCTGCGACTCGTAAGCGCTGTAAACGATGTCGCCGTCGCCCAGCAGATTGCGCAGGATCAGCGACGCCGTCAGCCGCGAACGGTCGAACCAGAAGGTTTTGAAAAGCGCGGCGTCGAGGGTAAAGGCGTCGCCGAGCCGCTGCTGGCGGGTGAAGGCGTCGAACATCTCCCGCGTCGTGCCGCCCTGACGGGCGATCCGCTCGGTGCGCCGCAGCAGCGACGGTTCGACGTAACGCGCGCCGGCGTATCCCGCCGAAGTTTTGAATCCCCATCCTTTCGGGCCGAAATAACCCAGTTCGGCGCAGGCCGTCAGCTGCGGCGCGCCGCCGGGCGTACAACCTCTCAGGTGGCTCACGGCACGGGCGTCCACGACCGAATTGTCGACGTCGGAGATCACGGTTATCCGCGGGTTGCGAATGAATTTGTAACGCCCCGCAGATGCGGCGAATGACAGACTCCAGCGGTAAGAGAGCCGGATGTCGGCGGCGGCTTCGACGCCGCAGGCCATGCGTCCGATCCGCGTCGCAGCCATGTCGCAGAATACGCCCGCCATGTCGTCGTAGTAACGGCGGGTCTCGACGCCGTCGAACATCGCCAAGAGATAAGCCGAAAACCGCAGGGTCAGCGTTTCGCCCGTACGGCTGTAATTGATTTCGGCGGCATAGCGGCGTTCGGGACGGGGATCGTCGATGACGCGGTTGTTGTACTGCGGCTGGTAGAAAAGGTCCGCGGCGTCGGGCAGCACGGCTTCGGCGGCGGCCGACGCTTCGAGGTAACTGCGGGGCGAGAAGGCCCAGCCGGCGGTCGCCCTGAGGGTATAGGGCGTAAACCGCACCCGGCGCGAACGGCCGTACGACTGCGCGCCGGGGAAAAGCTCCTTCTCGTAATACCCGCGGCGGCAGACTGCGGCGGCGCCCAGCGAAAGGACGAGATCGGCGCGGAAGCGGTCGGAGCGGTATTCGGCATGCAGCCGCGCATCGGCCCGGCGCGTCGTCAGCGCATAATCGTAGCCGAACCTGCCACCCTTGCGGATCGTACGGCCGGGGCGCCGCAGGTCGTTCTGCAGAAGGTTGCTGTAGGTATCGTCGTCCACCAGATACTGGTCGATGTCGGTGATATACTCCGCACCCAGCAAGTCGCGCATCTGCTTGTAATTGCGCGACCGCGCATGGCGGAGAACCAGCCCGTAACGCAGTGTCAGCCGGGCGTCGAGCGCAGTCGTAAACAGGGCGCTGAAGTTCAGGTCGCCGAGCCGCTCGGCGCGGTCTTCGAGGGCATAGACGGCATGGCCCGCCGCCATGCGGTTTTGGGCGATCAGTTCGTCCCAGTCGATCTGCGTATAGCGCGCGTCGCCGGCCCGCCACGCCTGCTCGGTCTCGCGGTCACCGGTATAACCGGGCAGGTAACGGTAGTTGTCGGGCATCGGCGTGCGTGCGTCGTACCATCCCAGCGCACTGTATTTGCGCGTGCCGTACTCCGCGCTGAAAACGGCGGCAAGCGACGTCGATTGCGAAACCGGCATCCGGTAGGAGAAGACAGCCAGCGGCACGAATTCCCGCCGCACGCGCGAATTGCGTACCTTGCCGTGCTGGAATCCCCATGCGGGGTTATAGAGCCGGTCGCCCGTAAGCCGGAACGCCTCTTCGGCCGAGGAGAGACGCGTACCCCGGACCGAGGGCGGAACGATGAGCGTCAGGCTCAGGTTGTGATCGTCGCCGAACCGCTTCGCGGCGCGCAGGCTTGCAGTCAGCGCATTGGTGAAGACGCCCTCGACGTGCATGTCGCGCCCCGTACGGGCGTCGAGGGCCGCCGTGCCGCTCCAATCGCGGCCGAGCGGTTCGGTGACGGACAGCCGCGCCCCGGCCAGATAATTACGGTCCGTAAAGCTGACGGCGGCATAGCGCGACGCCTGCGGGTAATCGTCGGCAAAACGGAACAAACGCAGGCCGCCGAGACCGCCCGTCGTGCCGTCTGCCGCGGCAAGACCGCCATAGCGGACTTCATCGGCCCCCAACAGGCGCATCGCCCCGAAATAGCGCGACGAAAGCCGCACGCCCCCGACCGAAGCGGATTCGTCGCGGTAATTCAGTCCCCGGCGTTTCACGGAGACGTAAGGCAGGTTGAAGGCGGTATGTTCGGCATAGAGGTCGGGAGTCGTCTGCACGGCACGGTAAAACAGCGTCGAGTCGGTCAGCAGAAGCGGCGTACGCTCCTCCTGCCGGGCGGCGTAGGGATAATATTCGTCATCGGGATGCTGGGCCGCGGCACCGCAGACGGTGAGCAGACCGAGCAGCAGACAACCGTATTTCGGGATCATGCACAGCGACTTTTCGGAATACAAATATAACTAATTTTGTTGCTTTCCCAATAAAAAACCGAAGTGTTTGCAGCAGCGATGTTCAGACTGATGGTATTTGACGCCGAAAAGGACGGTTCGATAAAAAAATAATCAATTTATTATTAGTTTGTTTCAATTTATTTTATTATATTGCTCATAAAGTTAATGAATAGCTTGTATAATATTCACCACCCACTTACACTTATTTCCTATGAAAAAACTTTCAGGATTCCGAAAAAGCTTCTTCGTAGCCTTTATGATTGCAGGTAGTGGATTGCTTTCGAGCAATTGCAGTAATGACGATCTGCCCGTCGATCGGACAGTTCCGGATGACGTGGTCGCAACAAGATCCAGTGCATTCCATTGGACCTGTCCAGATTCCAAATGCGGATTCGATCTAAATGCGGGTTGGCAAAGTCATTGTGGCAGACCCGGATGTAAAGAAGAATACAGCGATAGTCACGGTATTTTGATTCTCACATTTGCCGATTACATTAAGAACACCGTAGGATTCGACACGGGAGGAGGTGGTGGTGCGGGATTTGATTATAACCGAATCGAATTACCTAAGGGAAAATTTCCGAAATTCGCACCGGAGCCGTGGTACGAGACCCCCTGTGCCATGAAGTATTACAACGAACTTAGAAATTCCTCGCAATACAGACTGACACCGGGCTATGCGGAAGCAGTCGAATACGCATGGTATCAGACCGTGCGGATTCTCTATCCTAAATACCACAATTCGACAACCGTAGAAAGAGAATACACAAGATTTCTACTCAACGAAGGGCGAAACTTAACGGGATTTAAAGGTTCGGGGATACTTGATGCCAGCGAAGCCGCCGTTAAAGCGTTTGCAACGTGCAGATAAATGTTTTTTAAGCTGCTCAATAATAATTGAGCAGCTTTTATTATTTTAACATTTCAATTATGAAAACCATATTAAAATCACTGTCAATAATTATCCTTGTTGTGGCGATGGCAGGGTGTGCGGCGCAAAAGGGCGGAAATAAAGCAGACACATTCGGATCGGAAGCGCTTTATATACAAGCATTGAATGCATTGAAAAACCGAAATTTTATTATCAAAATAAACGAGTTCTATTTCCCGTCGGACAAGGCTCCGGTTAATTCCACAAACAGTTATGTGTCCATGCAAGGAAACCATGCCGTCATCCGGATGTCACAGGATTTTCCATCCGCTTTTTCCTCGAACCGCGATACGGAGAGCGATGCCGTGGAAATATCAGACGGAGAACGTAAAAGAAAGGGCAACATGCAATTTCATATGAAAATCAAAGGCGCTGAAAAATGGCAGGACAAAGAATTAATAATCATACTATATAATAATACGAATCAATGCTTTGTTCGTCTACATGGAGGGTACGCGGGAGTCAATGTCATAAACTTCAAAGGGCATATTTACCCAATGGCAGAGGTTATAGAAAAAAACGAATTGCGGTAAAGACGTCTGATTTACTTAAAATTATCCATCATGAAAACCACACTGAGAATATCCGCTGGAATTATGCTGATCATGGCTTTAGCAGGCTGTGCGGCGCAAAAGGGCGGGAATAACACCGGTAAAAGCACAGCGGAAGAGGTGCTTTACAAGCAGGCGATTCAGGCGCTCGATGAACGAAAATTCATTATCGAAGCGACCGAGTTTTACTTTCCCGGCGGCAAGCCCCCGACTAAATCGGAGACTAACAGCCAGATATTCATGGATGGCAATAAAGCTGTTATCCGGTTCTCGCCGGACCTTTTTCCCCGGTCCCCCATGGACCATTGGAATATAGAGGACAATGCCGCAGAAATAACGAAAGGCGAACATAAAAAAAACGGCGACATACAGTTTTGCATGAAAATAGACGGTGCTCAAAAGTGGCAGGACAAAGAACTGATAATCATACTGTACAAAAATACGAACGCCTGCTTCGTGCATGTCAACGGAGGATATTCCGGTCATAATATCGTCGATTTCAAAGGATACGTATACCCGCTGGCGACCGAATGACACAAAACCGGGAGACCTTTTCAAAGGGTCTCCCGGTTCGAATAACATGATCGTCGGAATCAGACGGTTTTCAGCACTTCGAGCAGCAGGTCCCAGAATTTGGGAACCGTGGCGATTTCGAGCCGTTCGTCGGGCGAGTGCACGCCGCGCAGGGTCGGGCCGAACGAGACCATTTCCAGTTCGGGGTATTTTTCGAGGAACAGACCGCACTCCAGTCCGGCATGGATCGCACGGACCTTGGGATCGGCGCCGAACAGCCGTTTATAGGCATCGACCGTCTTTGCGAGCAGGGCCGACTGCGGGTCGGGCGTCCAGCCCGGATAGCCGTCGGAGTGAGCGACATCGGCCCCGGCCAGCGCAAATACCGATTCGACCATCTGCATTACATAGGTCTTGGCGCTCTCGACGGACGACCGCTGGGAAGAGGTGACGACGATGCGGTCGTCCCCCACGAATTTGACCGAAGCGAGGTTGGTGGAGGTCTCGACCAGCCCCGGCACGGCGAACGACATGGCAATCACGCCGTTGGGCACGCCCACCAGCGAATAGACCAGTCCGAACTGCGTCCGGGCGTCGAGCACCCGATCGACCTGCGGCATTTCGTTGAGCGTGATCTTGAAGTTGGGTTCGCGCAGACGGAACTCGGCTTCGAGATCGGCGGCGAAAAGTTTATAGTGCTTGATGAACTCATCCTTGAACCGGACCGGAACGCCGAAGATCGCATAGGCCTCGCGGGGAATCGCATTGCGCAGGTTGCCGCCGTCGAACCAGCTCAGCTTCAGCTCGTAGCTCTGCATGCCGTCCCACAACAGACGTGCGACGGTCTTGTTGGAATTGACGCGGCCCTTGTCGATATCGTCGCCCGAATGTCCGCCCTGCAGGTCCGAGACATCGACCCGGAAGAAGGCGTAGTTTTTCGGAGCCTCCTCCATCGTATAGCGGAACGTGGCGACCGTGTCGATGCCGCCGGCGCAGCCGATGAAGATCTCGCCCTCGTCCTCCGAATCGAGGTTGACGAGGTATTTGCCCGTAAGCATATCTTCGCCCAGCTCGAAGGCCCCGGTCAGGCCCGTCTCCTCATCGACCGTGAAGAGCGCTTCGACGGGGCCGTGCTCCACGGAGGGGTCGATCAGGACAGCCAGCGCGGCGGCCATGCCGATACCGCAGTCGGCGCCGAGCGTCGTGCCTTCAGCCCTGACCCACCCGCCGTCGATGCGCGTGCGGATCGGGTCCCGGTCGAAATCGAACTCCACGTCGGAGTTCTTCTCGCAGACCATGTCCATATGCGACTGGAGGATAACCGTCGGACGGTTCTCGAAGCCCGGCGTGGCGGGCTTGCGCATCACCACGTTGCCGATGGCGTCCTTCTTGTATTCGAGATTGTGCTTCCGGGCGAAATCGACCAGAAATTCGATGATCCTGCCCTCCTTCTTCGAGGGGCGCGGAACCCGTGTGATGGCGTCGAACTGCTCCCAGACGATGCGGGGTTCCAGATTGGTAATTGCTGACATATCCTATGATAAATTAAAGTCCGTTCTCCCCCGCCGGATTTCCGGAACGTTCTGCGAATCCGGCTCTGCAGAGCGAGGGTATTTTTTACAAAGATATTAAAAACAGCGCAATTCGCGGTATCTCAGGTCCTGTTTTTTGCAGCGGAAACGCGGCGGGCAAATAAATTTGCTTTTACATGCCGGTTCGATTATCTTTACGCAAAAAAAACGGAGAGCATATGACCGATTTCAGGATAGGACACGGATACGACGTGCATGCGCTGGCGGACGGCCTGCGGCTGGTACTGGGCGGAATCGAGATTCCCCATACGAAAGGATGCGTCGCGCATTCGGACGGCGACGTGGCGATACACGCCGTATGCGACGCGCTGCTGGGCGCCGCGGCGCTGGGCGACATCGGGCTGCACTTCCCCGACACGTCGGACGACTTCGCGGGAATAGATTCGAAAATTCTGCTCCGCAGGGTTGCGGCGCTGCTGCGCGAACGGGGATACGAAATCGGGAATGTCGATTGTACGATCCGGATGCAGCGGCCCAAGCTCCGGCCCCATATCGACGCGATGCGCGCCGCAATGGCCGGTGCAATGGGCGTAGGCGATGACCGGGTGTCGGTCAAAGCTACGACCACAGAGCATCTCGGTTTCGAAGGGCGCGAGGAGGGGGTTTCCGTCTCGGCCGTGGCATTGATCTACAAAAGCTGAGCCAAAACGGCTTGGCGAATAAAAAAACGGAGCGGCTTTTCGGGGCCGCTCCGCCTGTTCCGGGATTTTCCGCCGGCGTCAGTCTATCCGCCGGAACTTCGGATCGCCCATCCGTTTGTTCCACAACCAGCCGACGTAACGCATCGTAACGTCGGGCGTCAGCAGCGTCAGCACCGTCTCGCCGGTAGCCGTCGAAACGGCGAAATCGGCATGATAGACCGTATTGCCGTCGGCGACATCGAACGAGATGCACCACCCCCACTGCAGGCGCGCGGCCTGATAACTGCGGATCGACATCGAGTCGAAATTGAGCATTTCGACGTATTGCGTAACGCCCCGCTCGGTAGGCAGGTGAATCTCGACGTGATCGACGAACATGCCGAAAAAGAAGTAGTCGGCATAGATGCTGCGGATAAGGCCGCCGGGAATCTCCTGCATGCTGTTCGGAAAGAACATGTAGTCGCGCGACTGCACCAGCGAGTCGATCTTCTGCGCATAAAGTCTGGCCCGGTAGGCCCGGCGTTCGGGGCGGGTCATGCCGCGGGCTGGGTCTTCATAGACCGTCGTATGCTCGACGAGCTGCACGGGCTGCTGCTGGACGGGAACCACGGTCGTCTGCGGCACGCTGTCCACGGCCGAAGTGCCCAGCGAAAACTGCGGGGAGGACGGAACCTGCGGAGAGGATGAAGCTTGCGGAGATTGGGCGGCTATTTGCGGGGACAGAGCAGCCACCTGCGGCAACAGAACAGCCGCTTGCGGGGATTGGGCGGCGGCCTGCATCAGCCAGAGAAGAGCCGCCGCGCAGAGGAGCGTCCGGCCTGTTTTCAACCGCCGCAGGACAAAAGCCCCCGCCGAAGCGGGGGTTTCTGACTGCGGACTGCATTCCTGCGGTTCCGGCACCGCGTCCGGCGTGCGGCCTTCCGCAGGATGCCGCCGGAAACGCTCCGGACTTGCCGACACGGCGGCGCGGCGCACTGCCCCGCCCTCCGGCGACGGGGTGCGGAACCCCGTCCGGCTTTGCAACCCGGATTTCATACTAATAGAGCTGAGAAATGCTTCCGGAGTACTCCACGGGGTTGTACCACGGATTGGTGATCGTCAGGTTGGCGCCGCCCGTACGGGTGAAGATCTCGAAGGTGAAGGTGTAGGTCGAAGCCGAGAAGAGCGAAGTCGAGAAGGTCACCATCCAGCCTTCGTGGGTCTGCTCGGTCGTATATCCCTGCACGTTGGGAACCGTATAGTTGAGTATCATGACGTAGTAAGGCGGCACGTAGCCTTTGATGTAAGGCAGGCAGATGTCCACCGTGCCGTCCCAGACTCCGACGTTGAAGGCCGGATTCATGATCTGACGCATGGGGCCGGCCGGCTGGCGCTGCATGGTCTGGGGGTTGAACTGGAAATTGCGCGAAAGGATGACCGAATCCATCGTTTTCTCAAAACTGGCGATACGGTCCGCACGTCTTTTCTCACGCACCTCGCGGCGCTCTTCTTTGGGCGACAGATTCTTTTTCTGTCCGATCACGGTAACGCCGACTACGCAGAGCAGCAGGCCCACGACGATAATAACTGTTTTTTTCATAGCACATAAAAGATTTGTACGGCTATGAAGTGCAAAATCGGTGCCTAACTGCTTAGCGTAGTGACTAAAGTCCCAGTTTTTTCAGGAATTCGCCCGTGTAGCTGCGTTTGCAGCGGGCTACCTCGTGCGGCGTACCGGCGGCGACGATCTCGCCGCCCGCGGCTCCGCCTTCGGGTCCGATGTCGATGATATGGTCGGCGACCTTGATGACGTCGAGGTTGTGCTCGATGACGATGACGGTGTTGCCGCGCTCCACGAGTTTGTTCAGCACCTCCAGCAGCAGGCGGATATCTTCGAAATGGAGTCCCGTCGTAGGCTCGTCGAGGATATAGAGCGTGCGGCCCGTGTCGCGTTTCGAAAGTTCGCTCGCCAGCTTGATGCGCTGGCTCTCGCCGCCCGACAGCGTGGTGCAGGGCTGGCCGAGGGTCAGGTAGCCCAGTCCCACTTCCTGAATGGCGCGGAGCTTCTGGTAGATGTTGGGAATGTTTTCGAAAAACTCCACGGCCATATTGACCGTCATATTCAGCACGTCGTCGATATTCTTGCCCTTGTATTTGACTTCGAGCGTCTCGCGGTTGTAACGGTGTCCGCCGCACGCCTTGCAGCGCACGTAAACGTCGGGCAGGAAGTTCATTTCGATGGTCTGCACGCCCGCGCCGCGGCACTCCTCGCAGCGGCCGCCCTTGACGTTGAACGAGAAGCGGCCCGCCTTGAAGCCCCGGATCTGGGCGTCGGGCGTCATTTCGAAGAGTTTGCGGATGTCGGAAAAGACATTGGAATAGGTCGCCGGATTGCTGCGCGGCGTACGGCCGATGGGCGACTGATCGACGACGACCAGTTTGTCGACATGTTCGAGGCCCTCGACGCTGTCATACTCCAGCGGCTGGGCGAAAGAGCGGTAAAGCTCCTTCGAGAGAATCGGCCGCAGGGTCTCGTTGACGAGCGTCGATTTGCCCGAACCGCTGACGCCCGTGACGCAGACGAACTTGCCCAGCGGGAATTCGGCGGTCACGTTTTTGAGGTTGTTGCCCTTGGCTCCGCGGATCACGATGCTCTGGCCCGTCCCCTTGCGGAGCGTTTCGGGAATTTCGATGCGGCGGCGGCCCGTCAGGTAATCGGCCGTGATGGAGTCGGACTTGAGAATGTCGCCGAACGTTCCGGCCGCAATGATATTGCCGCCCTTGCGGCCCGCGCGGGGACCGACATCGACGATGAAATCGGCGGCGCGCATCATGTCTTCGTCGTGTTCGACGACGATCACCGAGTTGCCCGCGTCGCGCAGCTCTTCGAGACTGCGGATCAGTTTGCGGTTGTCACGCTGATGCAGGCCGATCGACGGTTCGTCGAGGATATAGAGCACATTGACCAGCTTGGAGCCGATCTGCGTAGCCAGCCGGATGCGCTGGCTCTCGCCGCCCGACAGCGAGCGCGACGACCGCGACAGCGACAGGTAGCCCAGCCCCACGTCCATCAGGAAGCGCAGGCGTTCGCGGATCTCCTTGACGACCTCCTGCGCGATCTTCCACTCCTTGTCGGTCATATGCTCCCCGATACGGGCGGCCCACTCCGAAAATTCGGAAATCGACATGGCCGAAACGTCGGCGATGCTCAGGCCGCCGATGCGGAACTGCAGGGCCTCCTTTTTCAGGCGCGTGCCGCCGCAGACCGAGCATTTGCGGTAGACGAGGAACTGCTCGCGCCACTTCTGGCCGTGTTTGGAGTCGTCGTCCTCGGTGCGGCCGATGTATTCGGCGACGCCCTCCCACGAAACGAGGTGGTTGCCGCCCGACGAACTGAACTCCGAGAGGTTGATCGTCAGCGGCTCGGAATCGCCGTAGAGAACAGCGTTCAGACCTGCTTCGGGCAGCGTGCCGACGGGGTCGTCGAGCGTGAAGTCATAACGGCGGCCCAGCATTTCGAGGATGGCGAAAAGCATGTTGTTGCGGAACTTGCCCAGCGGTTCGACGGCCCCTTCGCGCAGCGAAAGCTTCATGTCGGGAATGATCTTCCCGACGTCGAACACCGCCTCCTCGCCCAGACCGTTGCAATGGGGACAGGCGCCCTGCGGCGAGTTGAACGAAAAGGTATGCGGCGCGGGGTCCTCGAAAGCCACGCCCGTCGAGGGGCACATCAGATGGCGCGAATAGAAGCGCTGCTGCTCGGTGCCGTAATCGTAAACGGCCATCGTGCCCTTGCCCTGCCGCATAGACTCCCTGAGCGAAGTCATCACGCGGTCGCGGGCGTCCTCGGCCACGACGAGCCGGTCCACGACCAGATCAATGGTATGGATTTTATAGCGGTCGAGACGCATGCCGGCCGAAATCTCGCGGATCTCGCCGTCGATGCGCGCATAGATATATCCTTTCTTGGCCAGCGACTCGAACAGTTCGCGGTAGTGGCCCTTGCGGCCCTTCACGATGGGAGCCATCAGGGCGATTTTACGTCCGGCAAAGCCCGTCATGATCAACTCGGCGATCTGCTCGTCGGTGTAATGCACCATCTCCTCGCCCGTGACGGGCGAATAGGCGCGCGACGCGCGCGCATAGAGCAGACGCAGGAAGTCGTTGATCTCGGTAACCGTGCCGACGGTCGAACGGGGATTCTTGTTGGTCGTCTTCTGTTCGATGGCCACCACGGGGCTGAGACCCGTGATCTTGTCCACGTCGGGACGCTCCATCGTCCCCACGAACTGACGCGCATAGGTCGAGAGCGTCTCCATGTAGCGACGCTGCCCCTCGGCGTAGATCGTGTCGAACGCGAGCGACGATTTGCCCGAACCCGAAAGGCCCGTTATGACAACCAGTTTGCGGCGCGGAATCTCCAGATCGACATTCTTGAGGTTGTGGACCCGTGCGCCCAGTATTTTGATCGTATCTTCTTTCATCATCGTAATTAAACGCACCGGAAGCTCCGTTTATTGAGCGGAGCGGATTTTTCCGGCGGGAATATCGTACAAAGATACGACATATGCGGCGCAAAACAAAACGAACGGAAGAAAATTCGGCCGGGACAAGATGCGGCGCAACTGCCGGAAAGACAGAGCCGGAATACGAAGAAAAGCAAGGCGGAATTCCGAAGAGACAGCAGCCCGGAACTCCGAGAAAAAGCAGGCCCGGACGCCGAGGAACCGCGAGAATCCAAGCCGGGACTCCTTAAAGACAGCGACGCGCCTCTGAAGAAAAACCGGATCGGGCGTCTAAAGAAAAAACGCAGGACCAAGCCTCCGACGGACAGCGGAGACGGGAAAAGCACAAGCCGGGGTTCCGAAAGACAGCGGAGCCGCGGACAGGCAGGACGAAGCTGGACCGGAAAGCCGTCAGAGCCTCAGCACTTCAGTTCGAAGTCGTCGGCATCCATCCATGCGGGAAATTTCTCCTTGAAGGCCGTCTGAGCTTCGGAGTCGAATTCGGCGGTCAGCGTCCGTTCGCGGTCGCCGGCGTCGGCCAGCGTCCGGCCGGCGAAGTCGATCAGCGCCGAATCGCCCGCATAGCTTGCGTCGGGATCCGTACCTACACGGTTCACGCCCGCCAGATAGCACTGGTTCTCGATGGCGCGGGCGCGGAGCAGCGTGCGCCACACCTCGCGCCGGTCGTCGGCCCACGAGGCGCTGCACAAAATGGCGTCGTAATCGCCCCGGTTGCGGCTCCACACCGGAAAGCGCAGGTCGTAGCAGACCAGCAGCAGGAAGCGGAAGCCCATGTATTCGACGATCACGCGTCGGTCGCCGGGCGTATAGTCGCGCGCTTCGCCGCCGGGGCGGAACAGATGGCGTTTGTCGTACCACGCCGTCTCGCCCGAAGGTTTGACGAAGAACATCCGGTTGCGGAACCGCTCCTGCTCGGCGACGACGACACTGCCCACGACGGCCCTGCCGTACTGCGCCGCCCAGCGGCGCATGGTCGTGACGACCAGCCCGTCGGCCGGTTCGGCGACGCAGGACGGACGCAGTTTGAATCCCGTGGCGAACATTTCGGGCAGCACGACGACATCGGCATCGGCCGCGGCCACGATCGGCTCCAGACGTTTCAGGTTCCGGGCGGTGTTTTCCCACTCCATATCGACCTGACAGATAGCTACGCGTATTTTCATAGGAAACTTCTCTTTTGTAACAAATATATGAAATTTTCTTACAGTTTGCACCTTTTGCAAGAAAAAAGCGGGACATCCTGTAAGACATCCCGCAAATTTCATGCGATCCGCGCATACCGACGCGGCGCGGCGTAAGCCGGAACAGAGCGGCGAACCGGGTCAGCTTTCTCCGAGCCGCCACACGGTAACGGACGAAGCGTTGCTCCGCTGGTGCAGCACCGAGACTTTGCAGGGCACGAAATCCGAAGCGCCGCACGTCCAGACATCGACGAACTGCTGGGGGCTGCGCTCCGCGAGCGGGAACCATGTGCTCTGCACCTGAATCATCACCCGGTGTCCGGCGCGGAACGTATGCGCGATGTCGGTCATGCGGAACGGCGCGCGGGCCGGAACGCCCGGCGTAAAGGCTTTGGGACGCGAGAACCCGTCGCGGAAACGCCCCCGCATCACGTCGCCGCGCACGAGCATCCGGCAGCCGGACTGCGGATCGTCGTCGGGAAAAACGTCGATCAGCCTGACGACAAAATCGGCGTCGGTGGTCGAAAGGACCACCTCCAGCTCGACATCGACGGGTCCCGCGAGGGTCATATCCCCGTCGAGCGGCTCGGTGACGAAGGTCAGCACATCGGAACGGTCCGACACGAAGCGCTGGTCGGCGAGCATATACTCTTTGGGGCGGCGTTCGCCGAAGGATTCGATATAGGGCACGGGGTCGGCCGGATCGGACGTATAGGCGGAGGCGGAGCTTTTGGCCGTCGGGCGGCGGGTTTCGAGACGTCCGCCGTCGGAGAGGTAGAAGGTGAGCTTACGCGCTTCGCGCGGCGTCCAGCGGTCGAAAGCATGCCAGCGGTTGTCGCCCGACGAGAAAACCGCGGCGGCGGGAAGCGGGTCCGCGGCGCCCTCGCCCTTGAGGTAATGGTCGAAGAAAGGGAGTTCGAAATGCTCCATATAGTATTCCCACGCCGCTTCGCGCCCGAAATCGAACGCTCCGAGTTTTCCGCTGCCGTTGCGCCATGCTCCGTGCGCCCAAGGTCCCACGACCAGATGGCACGGCGTTGCGGGGCTTTGCCGGACCATGGCCCGGTAGAGGTTCCACGCCCCGAAACAATCCTCGGCGTCGAACGTCCCTCCGACGACCAGCACGGCCGGCTGTACGTTGTAGCAGGCCCTGCGCAGGTCGCGCGCCTGCCACCATGCGTCGTAGGAGGAGTGTTCGGCAAGCTCTTCCCAGAAAGGATTGGGACGCTGAAGTTCCGTAAGTTCGGCCAGCGTCGCATGTTCCCGGAAGAACGTCCACTCATCGGGGCGGGTCCGCTTCGACATCGAGGGCATCTTTTCGGTCGGAGTATGGCCCGGAGGGGTGTTCATGCCGCTCAGGAAACGGTAGGAGTCGGTGAGCATCAGCACGCCGTTGTGGCGGACGTCGTCGCCCATGAACCAGTCGGTGACAGGAGCCTGCGGCGAAACGGCCTTCACCGCAGGATGGGTGCAGAGACCGCCCATCATGGCGTAGAAGCCCGGATAGGAACTGCCGGCGAAACCTACCCTGCCGTTGTTGTGCGGCACATGTTTCACGAGCCACTCGACCGTGTCGTAGCTGTCCGTCGTCTCGTCCGTTTCGCCGTATCCCGCAGGGCGGACATGGACGAATTCGCCCTCGCTCATAAAGCGGCCCCGCACATCCTGCATGACGACGATATAGCCGCGGTCGATATAACTGCGCATATAGCCGCTCCCGAAGCCGCGGGGAAACTCGCCGGGACCGTAGGGGGCGCAGCCGTAGGGGGTGCGGAAAATAAGGATGGGGGCTTTGGCATCCGTTTTGGGCGTATAGACCGCAGTATAGAGTTTCACGCTGTCGCGCATCGCGATACGGTATTCGGCCTTGTCGTACAGTTCATCGACGGGCTGCCGGGCAAAGGCCGCGGCCGCCGTGAGCAATCCTGCGAGCAGGAGTGCGGAAAATAGGCGCAGCTTCATGGTCGGGAGTTTTCGGTTAGTGTCCGAAAGGTACGCTTTTTTCCGCAATAGCCAAAGCCTCGGCGGAAAATCGGATTCATTCGAAGCGGCGGGTCCGATCTATTCCCGCGCGTAAAGTTGCATAGCCGCGAAATTAAACGTACTTTTGCAGTCGGTCAATTCCGACAAACGACAATATGCTCAGAGCAGGACGCATCCAGAAACTCACCGTAAGCCGCATCTCGGATTACGGATTATACCTTGCGGACGAGGAGCAGAACGAGGTTCTGCTGCCCAACCGCTACATATCCCTGACAGACAAGCCGGGCGACGAAAAGGAGGTCTTCCTCTACCACGACTCCGAAGACCGGCTGGTGGCGACGACCGAAACGCCGCTGCTGCGCGTCGGCGAAGCGGGTTATCTCCGCGTCGTGGACAAGACGGCCCACGGGGCGTTCCTCGACTGGGGGCTGTACGGCAAGGATCTTTTCCTGCCTAACCGCAATCAGCAGGGCGGCATCATCGCCGGACGGAGCTACATCGTCTACCTCTACGAAGACAGCGTCACGGGCCGCTGCGTGGCGACCTGCAAGCTCAAGAGCTTCATCAACAACGACATCATCACGGTGGCGCCCCGTCAGGAAGTCGATCTGCTCGTGGCTTCGGAGAGTCCGATCGGCTACCGCGTGATCATAAACAACCGGCACTGGGGCATGCTCTACCGCAACCAGCTGTTCCGCCCCATAGCGGTCGGAGACCGGACGAAAGGTTACGTCCGCAAACTCACCGAAGACAACCGCATCGACGTCAGCCTCCAGCAGGAGGGTTTCGCGCAGGTGAAGGACTCGGCGGAGGTTTTGCTGCAGCTGGTCCGCGACAACGGCGGCTTCCTGCCGCTGAACGACGACAGCGCCCCGGAAGAGGTGAACCGGCTGACGCAGACGAGCAAGAAGGTTTTCAAACGTTCGCTGGGCATGCTGCTCAAACGCGGCGCCGTCACGGTGGACGAACAGGGAATAAAGATCAACGAGTAATGGCCAAGATAACGACCGCGGAACGGGTTTCGCGCGAAGCTTCCGACAATTTCGTATTCCAGCGTTCGCTGCTGGCCTACCATGCCGCGGCGCAGCGCATCAGCGGCGACGTGCTGGAGATAGGCACGGGGGCCGGTTACGGCATCGAGGTCGTGGCGCCCCGCGCCCGGAGTTTCGTCACCATCGACAAACTGGCCCCCGCGCCCGAACTGACGCAGCTCCCGAACGTCGAATTCCGGCAGGCGACAGTTCCGCCGCTGCCCTTCGCAAACGACAGTTTCGACTTCGTGATCTCGTTTCAGGTGATCGAACACATAAAACAAGACCTCGAACTGGTGCGCGAAGTGAAGCGCGTACTGCGTCCGGGCGGAAAGTTCATCGTGACGACCCCGAACGCTCCGATGTCGCTCACGCGCAACCCGTGGCATATCCGGGAATACACCGCCGCGGAGCTGCGCAGCCTGCTCGGCAGCGAATTTTCGTCGGTCGAGGCGCTCGGCGTTTCGGGCAACGCGCGGGTCATGGAATATTACGAACAGAACCGCCGCAGCGTGAAGCGCATCACGCGCTTCGACATCCTCGACCTGCAGCACCGGCTCCCCCGCTGTCTGCTGCAATTCCCCTACGACGTTCTCAACCGCATAAACCGCCGCAGACTCCTGAAGTCCAACACCGATCTCACGACCTCGATCCGCATGGACGACTACCGGATCGGCCCCGTGACGGACGAGAGTTTCGATCTGTTCTTCGTGGCGGAAAAATAGGCGCAACCATCTGATCAAAACCAAGGGCTGCCCCACTGCGGGGCGGCCCTTGCCGTATCCTGTCATCCCGAACATACATTCGACATTGCAGACCGCGCCGCCGAAATCAGCGGCCGCGGCCGTCGCGCGAGGACCGAATTCCGCGGCTTCCGCGGTTCCGGTCCGGCAGTTCGCAGCCGCCGTCCCGCACACGTTTCGGCGGCTCCGGCACACGAAATCCGAGGGAGCGGATGCCGCGGCGCGACAGGCTCCGGGACCGACGGCGGCAACCGGTGCGGCCGGCGGTTCCGCCACGAAAAGAGACGAAGTTTCAACGGCTCGGCGGGGATGTTCCGCCACCTGATTTCGAGGCCCGTATTTACGAAAAAATTGCCGAGAAGCGGACGTTTGCGATAAAATATTGTACAGAAAACAACATTACATTTTAATCTTACCGCACTGATTATCAACATGGAGATTCGTTAAAAATCTTATCTTTGGCTTTCAAAAATCCAACAATTTGACTGCTAACGACATGCATATCAGGCCGGTTATCCGAATCCGGGAGTTCTGCAATAACTTAATATAAAAAAGGGATTGCAGCATGCTCATAAAGAATCATTCGCCTTAACGAAGACCGACTCCGCCAAATCTCAAGCATTAACTATTAATCCACCTCCATATGGAATTCATAATAACGATTCTCGTCATGGACATATTCATTGTCCTCATAATATATCGACGCCTGCGCCACCATATCCAATACGTTTCAGGACAGGCAAAAGCCAGACTGAATTATATCCGTATCCTGATCGATACCGTATATACCTATTCCCACCAGCCGGAACTGCTGCAAAAACACCTGCAAAAAGAGATATCGATCAAAAAACTGCTGGCTTATCATGTGATCGACAACCGATGCGACCGTCTTTTCTCCGCCAGAATGAAAGTGAACAGCAACGACCAATTGCTATACATGCTTCATAAAGAGGGATTTTCACCGCGGGAGCTATGTATCATATTCGAATTGAACAACCTCAATTCGGTATATGTCAAATGCCACCGAATAAACAAGAAACTGCATGCGGGCGACATGCAGGAAGTGCTTTCGAAATAAACGACCAGAAGCGGGCCGCGTGTCCGCAGCGGCCGGAAGCCCAGCTTCCGGCTTTTTTCGTCCCCTCCCGGCAACGTATTCTTCATAGCTGCGGTTCGGAATCCGCCGCCCAGCTTTTAGGCAAAAGCGTCCCCGCCCCGGTTCGGCAGACCGACTTTCGATCTGTTCGGTGAAAACGGATCCTTGGAAAAAACGCCGTCCGGTCCCTGCATTCGTCCCGTTTCCTTCGGACCGGCAGGGAGCCGGCGGAAAGGCCACGGGAAGGCCGCGGCGGTCAACTGCGGGGCGACATTTGACAAATATTTGAAATTCAGCAGGGTAAATAATAAAAAAGTCTCCGTTTTTCCACCCGGTTCAGCGCCCTTATTACATGAAACCTTCGTAACAGGATATTTTTCGTTTTGTAAACTAAAAAAAATACGAAATATTTTGCATAGTAAAAACTAATTCGTATTTTTGTTTTGAAACGAAAGGCATTATTTTCATATTGAAATTAAAAAGAGGCTTCGGGAACGGAGAATGAACATTGCAATGAACGCAGAAATCAGCCGGACCCTAAACAACTGACCATGAAATCGAAACTGCTGCCAAACCGGATTCCGGAACTCTCCGGAATAAGAACAACAGCGATGGCCGCCGCCGATGCGACGGCACATGCACCCGCCGCGAAATGCCGCCGCCACGGCCCTGCGGCAACCGTCGGAGACGGTGTTTCGGACTGCACCTCCCCCGGACCGGCAACATTCCCTGCCGGAAAAAACCGAATCGAATCCTGAATCCGCTGATCGCTCCCTGCGCTTTCCGTACCGCGCAGGGAGATTATACCTATATATATTTATTCCGGAACATTCAAACAACTTAAACATCTAACCAAAAACAAATGCTTATGAATTTTAAATTCTACGTTAAGAGGTTTTTGTTATCCCTGTTTCTGGTGCTGGCATCGACGATGCTCTACGCCCAGAAGAAAGCGGATATCACAGGAACCGTCTACGATTCGGACGGCACTACCCCGGCGGTAGGCTGCGCCGTAACGATCGAGGGAACGCCGACAGGTGTTATCACGGACATCAACGGCAAGTACAAAATAAGGGGGGGGGAAACTCAGACCCTCGTTTTTTCTTCGCTGGGTTATAAGACCCAGAAGATACTAATAGGCCCTAAAACGCGGATAGACGTCACGCTGGAGGCCGACAGTCAGGAAATCGAAGGCGTCGTCGTAACCGCACTCGGTATCAAGCGAGACGAAAAAGCGCTCGGTTATGCCGTTACGAAGGTGGACAACGACGTACTCACCAGCACGGTATCGAGCAACTGGATGAATGCCCTGTCAGGCAAGGTCGCCGGTCTGAACTTCGATCAGGCGTCTACGGGTCCCGGAGGATCGATGCGCGTGACCCTCCGCGGCGAAACATCCATCAACATGAACGGCGGCACGGCCCTGTTCGTGGTCGACGGAGTGCCCATCACCAGCAGTTCCACCTCCAGCACGTCGGAAAGCGCATACAACTCGACCGACGGCGCCGTCGACTTCGGTAACGCCGCGGGCGACATCAACCCCGAAGACATCGAGAACGTATCCGTACTGAAAGGTCCCGCCGCAACGGCATTGTACGGATCGCGCGCCGCAAACGGCGCCATCATCATCACGACCAAGTCGGGTCGCACCACCAAAGGCATAGGCGTTACGTTCAGCTCGTCGGTTTCGTTCGAGAAAGCCGGATTCTGGCCCGATTTCCAGTATGAATACGGCGCAGGACGCTTCGGCGGCAACCCCTATTCGTTCTACAGCGTAGACGGCGTGTCGCGCAACTGGTCGTCCTATGCCTTCGGCGACAAGTTCGACGGCCATCTGACCTACGAGTGGCCCTCGCTGAACGACGACGGCACCTATACGATGATGGAGTGGCGTCCGCGCAACTTCTTCGCAGGATTCTTCGACACCGGCGTAACGTGGAACAACAACATCTCGGTCAGCGGCAACAACGGCAAAGGCACCTCGGTCCGGGTTTCAGTAACCGACGTGCGCAACGACTGGATCGTTCCCAACACCGGTTACAAACAGCAGACCTTCTCGATATCGCTCTCGCAGCAGATCAACAAGTACATCAAGCTGGACGCCAAGGTGAACTACTACCGCAAGGACAGCGACAACCTGCCGATGACCGGTTACGGCGGCTCGTCGATCATGTATCCGCTGCTGTGGAATACGCCCAACGTGGACGCCCAGTGGTTCAAGGCGGACTACAAGAAGTGGGTGCGCGAAGGCGGCGACCTGAGCAAGAGCACCCAGCACGTATCGGCCAACGGCAACAACCCCTACTACACGGCTTACGAGCAGCTCAACAAACTGGACCGCGACCGCGTGTTCGGCAATCTGGCAGCGACGATCAACTTCACCGAAGAGCTTTCGCTGATCCTGCGATGCGGCATGGACCTCAACAACGATTTCCGCACCCAGCAGAAACCCAAGGGCGCCAAGACCTACATCAACGGTATGTACAAGGAGCAGACCGTGTTCGACTACGAGATGAACAACGACTTCCTGCTGCGCTATACCAAGAAACTGAACGACTTCGACCTGAGCGCATCGTTCGGCGGCAACAACATGATGCAGTCCTACCGTTCGAACACCTCGCTGGCCGAGAGTCTGGTCGTGGACCGCGACTACCGCCTGAGCAACTCGGTGGACCGTCCCAAGGTGACTTCCATACGCCGTCAGAAATCGATCAACAGCTTCTACGGACTCATATCGGCCAGCTGGCGCAACATGATATTCCTCGACGTCACCGGCCGCAACGACTGGTCGAGTACGCTGGCTCCGGGCAACAACTCCTATTTCTATCCTTCGGTCAGCGGCAGCGTCATTCTCAGCGACCTGCTGCACATCGACACCCCGATGGTCAATTTCCTCAAGGTGCGGGCTTCGTGGGCCAACGTGGGTAACGACACGTCGCCCTATCAGCTGCTCAACTACTACAACAACTCCTCCTTCACCGGCGGCTTCAACATGCCGACCAACAAGGCGAACTACAACCTCAAACCCGAAAACGTCGAGAGCTGGGAGTTCGGCGTCGAGGGCCGCTTCTTCGACAGCCGTCTGACGTTCGACGTGGCGTTCTACAACGCGACCACCACGAACCAGATCATTTCGGTGCCCGTAGACATCACCACCGGCGTCTACAATACGATCGTGAACGCGGGTGAAATCAACAACCGCGGCTGGGAGGTATCGGCCCGCATACAGCCCGTGAGGAACAAGAACATCCGCTGGGACATGAACTTCACGTGGTCGCGCAACCGCAACAAGGTCGTGGAGCTGGCTCCGAATCTGGATTCTTGGACCATCGCAACCGGTCCCCGCGGCGAAATCCGCGCCGTTCCGGGCGGATCGCTGGGCGACCTGTACGGTTCGGGCTACGAGAAGGCCCCCAAGGGTTCCTACGTCACGGCCGACGACGGATCGACGATCGACGTATCGGGCTGGGACATCGTCGATTCGGACGGTTATCCCGTACTGGCTTCGGAATTCGAGAACCTCGGCAACACGCAGGCCGACTGGAAGGCGGGCTGGATGAACTCGATCTCCTACAAGAATTTCCGCCTGAGCTTCTCGTTCTCGGCGCAATGGGGCGGGCAGGCCTACTCCTTCACCAACGCCATGCTGGGCTATCAGGGTAAGATAAAGGCGACGCTCCCCGGCCGTTACGACGGTCTGATCCACAAGGGCGTGAACCAGAACGCCGACGGCACCTACTCGATCAACAAGACCGTGACGGCCAGCATCGAGAGCTACTACAACCTGCGCGTGTTCAACCGCGACAACGTGGTGAACAACACCTTCAGCACGTCGTTCCTGAAGATGAAGGACATACGTCTCGAATATTCGCTTCCCAAGAAGATCGCGGCCAAGACCAAGGTGCTGCAGGGCGCTTCGATCGCCTTCTTCGCCACGAACCTCTTCTGCTGGACCAACTGGCCGCAGTTCGACCCGGAGATCGCGACGATGAACGGTTCGGAAATCACCAAGGGTTTCGAAACCGCGGCATTCCCGATGACACGCACGTATGGCGTTAATCTTAAACTTCAATTCTAATAAGACGATGAAACGAATCAATTCATATATATTGACCGGGGGAGTGATAATCTTGGGATTGTGCGGCTGTACGAGCAATTTCGACGATTACAACAAGGACCCCAACCGGGCGGAGGTCGGCAAGGCCAACTCCTCCCAGATGCTCGAAGACCTGATTTTCGAGGGCGCCGGAAGCATGAAATACCGCACGTGGCGGCACAACAACGAGTTCATGCAGTATACGGTGGAGACCAGCACGCTGAATCAGCTGCACCGCTTCGTGCTCACCGACAGCGAATTCAAGGGCGCGTGGAACTTCTGCGGACGCTGGGCCGTCAATGCCATAGAGATGTATAAGCTCGCGGAGAAGGAGGAGAATACCAACGCGCAGGCCATCGCCCTGACCATGAAGGCGCTCTACCTTTCGAACATGACCGACCTGTTCGGCGACATGCCCTTCAAGGAGGCGTTCAAGGGAATCGAGGAGAATATCATGCAGCCGAAATTCGACGATCAGAAAGTCATCTACGACTCGCTGCTGATGGACCTCGAAAGGGCCAACACGCTTTACACGAAGACCTCCACGATAGACGCCAAGCGCGACCTGCTCTACAACGGCGACGTGACCAAATGGCGGAAGTTCACCAACTCGCTCTATCTGCGCCTGCTGATGCGCGTGAGCAACCGCAGGGACATGAATTCGGCGGAACGCATCAAGACCGTATTCGAGAACCCCTCGCAGTACCCCATATTCGAGAGCAACGAAGACAACGCCACGCTGAAATACAGCGGCACGCGTCCGTTCGTCAATGATTTCGGCGACAACGCCACCGACGACAGCGCGATGGGCGAACGTTTCATCAACATCATGGTGGACTCAAGCGATCCCCGCATCTCGGTTTACTGCAACCGCGTAAGCTCCGGAGCCAACGCGGGCGGTTACGTGGGAATCACGAGCGGCGCCCCGGCTTCGGTCATCTCCAAACAGTCGGCCGACGGCGCGTCCAACAGCAACAATACGACCTTCAGGCAGTACACCTCCCCGTACACGTTCATGACCTATTCGGAGGTGCTGTTCATCAAGGCCGAGGCCATTCAGCGCGGAATGATGGACGGCGAAGCGTCGGAGACCTACTATGCTGCGGTTACGGCGTCGCTCAAGCAGTGGATTCCCGACATCTCAGAATCGGCCGTCGAAACCTTCCTGCAGAACGGAGCCGTGGCTTACGACGCTACGACCGAAATCATCATAACCCAGAAATACGTTTCGCTGTTCACGGTGGGCTACGAGTCTTGGCACGAGTACCGCCGGACGGGTTATCCCCTGCTGGTGATGGGCGAAGCCATCCGCAACGACGGCGTGCATCCGACCCGTTTCCCCTACCCGCTGGTGCTGCGTTCGTCCAACAAGAACTATGCGGCCCAGCTGGCCAAAATGGGCGAAGACAACATGAAAACGCCGGTGTGGTGGAGCCGCAAGGCCGTCAAGCTGGAGAATCCGGAGGAGGACAACAACCTCGGTTACACCGGCCACAAATGGGATGCGGACATCAAATGGTAAGAGTGTCCGTAAAACGAATCGCAACCGGAAAGGCAACGCAGCATCCCGGTCGAGTTTTGAATTTAACCCGTAAATAACGAAAAAACAATTCATATGAAAATAAAACAATTCATCTCCGGAAGATGGCCCGGCCTGAAGGCGCTCGCTCTCTGCGCGATGGCGGCAACGGCATTCGTCGCCTGCAAGGACGACGAGACCGACGTTGTCCGGGATCCCCATATCACGCTGTCGGAAGACGCTTTCCTGTATAACGCAGCCGGAGAGACGCACAGTTTCACCGTGTATTCCAATATCGACTGGAAGGTCGAAATGGCGGACACCTCCCAGACGTGGGTCAATATCTGGCCCAAGGAGGGTTCCGACGACGGCGTTTTCGCCGTGAAGGTATCCAAACAGCCGTCCAAGGACCCCGTACTGCGGGAGGCCCGCTTCCGCGTCGTGGGCAAGCACGAGCACGACAACATCATTCAGGAAATCACGATTTCGCAGCGGGACGTCGATCCGGCGCTCAAACTCGGAGTGACCACGACGCCTCCCAAGGTGGTTATCAACAGCAACGGCGAGGAGAAATACTCGGTAGGCGTCACCTGCAACGTGGAGTGGACGGCCAAGGTCGGCGACTCCGGCGAGGGCTGGATCACGATCGACGAGATCAGCGACAACGAAATCAAGTTCTCCGTACCCAAATATGCGGGAACGGTGCCCCGCACGGGACGTATCGAATTCAACGCCACCACCGAGCGTATGACGACGGTAGAGCTGATCGTCTACCAGAGCATTCCGCTGGATATCGGCGAAAACGCCGAACTCAAGACCATTGCCGAGGTGTACGAGAAGCTGGGCGGCCTGCAGGGAACCGTTCGTGAGAACGTCAAGATACAGGGCACCGTGATCAGCGACCGCGTATCCGGCAACTGCCCGAATCCCGCCGCGTTCTTCGTTCAGGACGCCAGCGGACGCGCCATTCAGTTCCGCGTTCAGGAAGGCTCGCACTCGCTCCAGCTCAATTCGCTGGTGACCATACCGCTCATGAACACGCAGTCGGTGATCGACGACGACGGACAGCCCTACATCACCATTTCGACGGAACGCATCCGCGACGTCATCACCACGGGCGGCGCTCCGATCGAACCGAAGGTGATGGAAAGCACGCAGGGCCTGACGGACGAAATGCTCGGTACGCTGGTAACGATCCGAAATCTCCAGTTCGTATTCCCGCACGGAACCTACTACAACGCCAACGAAGGCTCCATTTACAGCGGCGGACGTCCTACCGACCTCGCCCAGCTGCTTCTGGACCGCGACGGCAACACGATCAGCCTCTACGTCTACGGCGGCACGAGCGTCGAGACGGGCGCCATGTTCAAGCATTACGAACTGCTGACGGACGATCCGATGCTGGATATAACGGGTATTCTGATCAAGGTCGAAAACGAATGGGCGATCCGCATGCGCAACATCAACGACCGCGACAAACTGACCGAAGCCCGGCGTTACGTGCCCATCACCGAATTCTACTGGCCCGAAACGCTTCCCGACAAGGAGATACTCGTTCCCAAAGTCGGCACGGGACAGCTGTTCGTGAACTTCGCCCCCAAGGCCGTCATCGCGCAGAGCACCACCTTCCGCCTTTACAGCGGCGCCGCCTATGTCCGCGTCGATGCGTCGGTCAACGGCACCGAGAAGGGATACTATTCCGCCAACTGCGGCGGCTGGGGCGCCCAGTCGAACGACACCTATACGCCGACCCAGAAGGCATGGTACTTCGAGACTTCGACGGCAGGCATTTCGGATGACCTTTACGTATGCTTCTGCACCACCAGCTCGCAGTCGGGCCCCGGTCCCTTCTCGATCGAGTGGGCTGCGGCCGAGGCCGGTCCGTGGACCTTCGTAACCGACTACAAGGCCGGAAACTGGGAGGTAATACCCGGTCCCAAGAACTTCGCCTTCAAACTGCCCGACGGTTGCAAGAACCAGTCTTCGCTCTGGCTGCGGTTCCGCGTCAATTCCGACGAGCGCGTGGACGGCAAGGCAGCCAACAGCGCGACGGGTACGAACCGCATGATCTATACGAGCCTGAAGAAAAAAGTCAATTAATCCGGTGTAACGCAGGATAATCTTGCCGGACCGCTCCCCTCCCGGAGCGATTCGGCAGGATTAGACAAAAATCTAAACAATGAGAAAAATGAAACGATTGATAAAATTCAGATTACCGTATCTGTTCGCAGCCGCATTTCTGCTGTTGTGCATCGGAATCAGCTGTTCGGAAGATCCGACATGGACCAAACCGACGCCCGAACAGGAGGAAATTATCCCCGCCGTCTTCATCGAAGATCTCGTGATGCCCGATGCGGAGGAGATCTTCATCCCGGAGGACCCCATCAAGATCATGGGAACCGGATTCGACAAATACGACGTATTCCTGTTCCGCTCCACGTCGGAAGACCCTGCCGAGGAGACCAAATATTTTCAGGCCGAGATCAGCGAGGTGGCCGAGGATTACGTCATAATAACCGTTCCCAAAACGATCGACCTGCGCTCGTACGAGCTTATCCTGAAGCGTTACAACAAGCAGCAGGTGCTGGGGCCGATGACCATCTACAAGGCGCACTTCCCCGCGATTCCCGATCAGGCGGGCATGACCGTCAAGGGCCGCGTCTACTGCGGGAAAAAGGCGGTCGCAGACGTGGTGGTGTCCGACGGAGTCATCGTCACCAAGACCGACAAGGACGGCGTCTATTACCTGCCCTCGGAGAAGAAGATGGGGTACGTATTCGTTTCCATCCCCTCCGGATACAACATCGAGAGCGAAGCGGGTTATCCGGCCTTCCCGGCCATGAGCCAGCAGCTGCTCAACGAAGACAACGAGCAGCACGATTTCGCGCTTACGGAGATCCCCGGCGGAAACACGAACCATGTGATGATGGTATTCACCGACCTTCATCTGGCGAGCAAGACCCCGAACACGGCAGGCAAATATGCCGACATCGACCAGTACAAGAACAAGTTCATGCCCGACATCACGGCCGAAATGGCGCAGTATGCGAACGTGTATGCGCTCTGTCTGGGCGACATCACGTGGGATGCGTTCTGGTACAAAACGATGAATCAGGGTCCTGAGAACATGGTGGAGGTACGCTACCAGCTGCCGAACTACAAGGACTTGATGAAGAACTTCCCCTGCCCGGTTTTCAACGTGATCGGCAACCACGACAACGATCCGAAGGTGGTCGGAGACTACTTCACGGAGCTGCCTTTCAAGCAGCACATAGCCCCCACCTACTATTCGTTCAACATCGGCGACGTACACTACATCGTTCTGGACAACGACCAGTACGACAATTACAACGGCGGCAGCCGCATCGAGCGGATCGGGCTGCTCGGCGATTCCGACCCGCAGAAATGGCAGATGGCGTGGGTGGCCGAAGACCTGAAATACGTGGACAAGTCCAAGAAGATCGTGGTCGCCATGCATGCCCCGATGACCTCGGCCGGACTGAACCCGATCGTGACGCTTTCGGGCGGAAACGACCTGCTCGGTCTGCTGCAGGGGTATCAGGTGGAATTCCTCACCGGACATACGCACAACAATCACCACGCGAAGATCGCCGAAGGCGTACGCGAGCATAACGTAGCGGCCGTATGCGGCACGTGGTGGTTCAACGTGAAAAGCGCCAACGGAGGCGCCGACTACGACTTGTGCAAGGACGGCTCCCCGACGGGCTACGGCGTATTCAAATTCAACGGAACGGCCGTGCAGTGGTACTATAAGGGGATCGAGGTGGCCCGCAACGAGCAGTTCGCCGTATACGACATGAATTTCGTGAAGAGCGACTACAAGAGCGCCGTGGGCGCCAAGGCCAACGAAGTGCTGGTCAATGTATGGAACTGGGACGAGGACTGGACGGTATCCGTGACCGAAAACGGACAGCCGCTCACGGCGACCCGCGTATACCGCAAGGACCCGACGCACTACACATGGCAGAAAGACGTACTGGAACCGGCCCATGCCCCCGGCTCGCCCAACAGCACCTACCTCACGGGCTACAATGCCCATATGTTCTCCGCCATAGCGCAGGTTCCCGGCTCGACGATCAAGGTTGTCGTAACGGATCCGTTCGGCGGCGTCTACGAGAAGACGATCGTACGGGAAATTCCTTCGAATCTGCCGGCGCAATGGGTATTTACAAAGGGCGTCAACGTCGATGAGTTCGTGGTGGACAACAAAATGCCGTCAGCGACCGGAAAGGGCTATATCAGCTATATCAGCAACTGCGATCCGGCTCTCGACGTAAACAACAAGATAGCCCGTGCCAATACGGCCGGCGAGCCTTATATCACGGGCGGCTGGCCGGGCGACTGGTGGCTGTTCACCATTCCGGAAATGACCATAAAGGCCGGAACGGTCATCAACGCCAAGTTCCACGCACGCGCATCCGGAACCGGTATGAAATACTGGATGCTGGAGTACTACGACGGCGGTGAATGGAAGCCCGGAGCGCCCTTGCAGACGACGACCGTCGGAGAGGGCGATCAGGCGCAGACGTTCTCTTACAATTACGAAATGATGAATACGGACCATTGCCTGATCGACCGCAACATGACGTTCGAGCATGCCATCAATAACGGGGATATTCTGATCCGGCTCCGTTGCATGGCCAACTGGCAGGCCAGCGGAAAGGGAGCCTTAGCCGCCCCCAACGGCGGTACGCACCGCATATCCGTACAAAACAATATCAACCCTACGATCTCGATCGTTCAGTAAACGGGATCGGACAGCAAACAGAACGGCCGCTTCTTTCGGGAGCGGCCGTTTTATTCGTCTACAGCCGAGCAAATGCGCGTCATAGCAGACGATCCCCGACCGGGCGGACATTTGGCCGCCATTCTAATATATCAAGTTTTTAGCAATTTATTGAAATCGCCCGGCATTCGGGTTTTTCAGCCGGACACGGCCTTTTACTTTATCCCAACCAGCAAAATTGACACGTATGCCCGTAGACCGCGGGACACCTTCGCCATTTACATAATACACCAAATAAATGGTGATCTCTCCTTTTGCATTCGGCTTATTACGAGCCGCGAAAATCCCCGTAGGATATTCCGATTTAATTCTTCCCATAAACTATTACCTTAAAAAGATGAATCACAAATTTTGTAAGGTTTTTGTGAGGTATATTTAACCGGAAGTTTCCCTTAAATGCCACGGCGCGATTTCTCAATCGCGCCGTGAAGCATTTAACTATAACATTTTGAGGTGTTTTAACCCCCAAATAGGGTTAATACTCTTCCTCGTTGAAGAAATTTATACACGTTGATTATTAATGTATTATGTGATAGATAATGAAATTTGCGCAAACAAACCGTACTGTCTGAGACTGTCTGAGGCAATCCTTTTGATACAATAGGGCGTTGTTTCATGGAATAGTTTAGTTAATCTCGTGAAGTTTACGTCATCGTATGCTTTTATAGTAGTAGTTTTTCGTTTACCTTTTTCTCAATCTTTTCTATTAACTTATCAAACGGGACTCCAATTTCAAAAACCTTAGCTGGTATGTTACCCCTATATTCCGCGATCTTTATATGAGTTTCATCTGATTGATTATCAGTATCAAGAATTCCTTTCATTATGGGAAAGAGCGTATTACCAATATCCATTTTCACATTAGTTGCTCCTATAATTAATGATTCCGGCAGTTTAGTCAAATCTTGATTTTTATATGGCCGCAAATCAACACAACATAACGCATACTCGTCAGGATGCAAACAGGCCATATGTATCTGCCTCATACTCATGTGGGCTGCTTCATTAAAATCCCATTTACTTTTAACTTCCACAAAAAAAATGTTATGCCATGCACCATCCTTCTTCACACTCACTACAATATCCTGCCCATCCTGAATATCATCCACTCCAACTTTATCTTCGTTTTCTTTAGGAATAACAATCGATACAATATCACTTCCTATATGCTCGCGTAATACGTCTTCTATACGTTTACCTATTGTATGCAGATGATAAAATCTAGCTTTATTTGCAATTTCATTTTTTTGAATGCATTCTAGTTGATCAATAAGATTCTCAATATTGGCAATTTCGCTCAGTTTAGCGAGCCTATGCAGGTTTTTATCATTTAAATTATCCATCAACGAAAATAAACTTTTTTGAGCATCTCCTGTTTTCATATTAAATGTATAGAGAGCCTTTTTGTCATCAATCTGCCCAAACCAACCTTGCCACTCAGCTGATTCTCCAATCTTTAGTATTATTCTACGAACGACTTTCTCATATTGATGTATATCTTGTTTCATATCCGCTACAATTGCTGCTTCTATTTCCTGTGCAATAGCGTTAGGCGTTACATTCGGAAATTCTACTAGAGTCTCAAATGCTGGATCAACCCACTCATTCTTCAAATCTTTATCAAACACATCTTGGTATATTTCCATCATCTCATCCGGAACCCCTCGATTAGATTTTAAAGAACTCATCATACATAACACAGAATTCTGATTTGGCAGAACTCCATATGTATCCAGTTTCTTTTTCCTATCATCATTGCCGTTGGGAGCATACTCCTCTAAAAACCTCAACAACCAATCTTTGTGCTTGTCGACCCATATTGTATCTTTGCAGCATATTCTTGACAAAGTGTAATCTAACAGCAAATTAAAAGCTGGACTATAGAAGTCTTCTTCATCTTCTTCCCGATATTTTATAGTAGCTTCTTGACTAAAGACTTTTCCATAAAATGTTGGCAAAACTCTCATTATCTTTCCACGTTGATTCTTAAAATCATCCAATGCCGATGCAGAACAAAAACGAATTAGTGCATACAACTGTTCATCACTTAGCTTATCACGGCTGTTCAGTATTTTATTTCGCCAAGAAGTGATGGTTAACGTAATAGCTTTTTGCAAATCTTTAGTTGAATAGTTATTTACTTCGCATATCTCCAAGAATTTAGGATCATACATTTTATCGGCATCCTCACCCATTACAGTACACACAAGGTTATATACTGTTTCATCCATGAATGCTCCATAATAGAGTTCTCCACGTTTTCTAAGTTGGCCATTTCTATTAGGCAACAGCGGATAATCCTCCATCATCTTACTATTCCCGCTATCTTTCAAGAACATCAAGAATGAAAACAATTTTTCGGAATTTTGTTGTATGGCTTGACAAACATCTGCCACAGTGATAAAGAACTCTTCATCTTTATCACAACCCCATCTGTTTACAACCTCGGACCATTCAATCAAATCCTTATCTGGAATAAGGATACCATTGCCATCTGCTCCTTTTACCATTGAAACATAGCTTGCAATCACTGGTTCATATTTTACTCTTTGATCATTATTGAGTTTACTATAAAAATCAGGATGCAACAATTTAACATTTTCTTCATTTATACTATGCTTTGAATTACCGATAGGTAGAACCTTCCAATTGACAACTTGATTTTTCCATAATTCTTGCATTTCTTTGTACAGAAGCTCAGTTTCATCGGTCTCACACACCTCAGGGAATTCCACATGACACATATCGAGACTTAGGCTCTTTGAATGTACCTCATCCCTATAATATTCAAAGATCGCCTTCATCATCTCCTCTAGAATCTGCACATTCTCTCTGCCTTTTTCTACACTATTCATAGAAGCCCCTGGAAGCATTATGTTATTACGCTTCTCAACTGGATAGAAACGTTCGGAGTGAAAAATAAAGTTTACCCCAAACTCCTCAGTACCGAGTAAAGGGAACCACAAAAACAAACTAGGAATATGCTTTACATTACCACATGAAGTCGGATATGGTGGTATAATCACTACATCACCTTTGTTTGATTTTAAGCTACTACATTCCAATGTATTGTCTTCTCCTGTGTTGTGGTTATATATACGGATAAATTCCGTGTTCAGTGTCCAATTTGCTAGACCAAAATTCTTTGTCGTACTCGATTTACTCTTATTAATAGTATAATGTTCATTGCTATACTTATTCTCAACCTCTACTTTATGAATAGTAGCATTGAGGACCAAGACAAAAGGGAGTAACCTAACAACGTTGTCTAAATAGGAAGCAACCTTCTCAATCTGATCTTTATTCAATTCATACCTGAACGATGTTAGGTCATCTATTATCTTTGTTTGTTGAGGCCTTTTCCAAAATTCTTTTACCTCGTCTAATTGTTTCTCCATCAAGGCAGGCCCCTCGTCTGAATCCACTTTTCTTCGGTCTAATTCAAAGTCTTTTATCTGCACATACCCTGTTATTTCATCTTTACCACGTTTCACAGCATATGGAGCAGAAACATATACAAGCCTATTAAATGTGTGTGTAGTCATAAAGCCAGTCCCATATTGGCCCACAGTCTCAGCATCAGCCCTGTCTTTTGAGCTATCTTGTTTTACAAGAGCTCTAAATGAGGTATAATCAAATGGCGTTCCATGATGCGAAAAGATAAGATTGTTATGAGTTAACTCTATTCTAATGACTGCATTGTCCGACACATCGCGTGCATTCTGCACCAATTCCCAGATGGCACGAATTCCACTCGTTTCGCTTTGACTTTCCAACCCTTGTATTATCTTTCTACAATAGCCTTCATACTCTAAACGTCTATCTTCGGACTCTTGCCATAATTCTTCTTTTGTCTTATTCATGTTGCCGCGTTTTATAATTATATATTGAAATATCTGGTTTATAAAGTATTTCCGGCTTAAAGCCATTTATATTTCGCCTTTCCTGAGAGAAAGATATTCCTACTCCACATATTGTTTTTCCTTTGATATAATAAGATTTCGCATATTCCTTTTCCTTTATTTGATCTATTGCCTCAAGAGCTCTATTCTGATTATTTGCAGAATATTTGAACTCTAAAATAAAAATCTTGTTGGGAAACTCAATCATCATATCTATACGCCCATCTGCAGTTTCTGCTTCCGAAAGAGGGGACATACCTAAGACGGAAGTGATGACATGAATAATGGTATGAAAATATCCTTCATCCAATTTTTCTTTGTGTATGTTATATGGAATATTCATAATCAAGCCAGACATTAAAGAACAAAATAAATCCACATTATTATTTCGTAGTGCATTTAGAGCCTGTTGATATGGTATGGGAATAATATTATCTGTGAGATAGGCATTTAGGCATCTAGATGTCATTTCATTAATGTCGTTACAAATCTTGTATATATCAAACACAATCATATTCGTATTCTCTCCATTCATATTTTGTTCGATAAGATAATATCTGTTCTTAATATGCTCCTGAAAGTTCTCCAGAAATTGTAATAACTGAGGTATAGACGAGAACCGAGAGGGAATGATGTGTTGTCTTTCTCCTATTGCAAAATGTTCATCGATATTTCCGATGATATCATATAGCAATTGATGTAATTGTTCTCCAAATTTCAGACGATATATTCCTGTACGTCTATTACTATTTATACCATGATATATTTCCGTCCACTCCCCAAATCTTGCTGCAACCCACTCCTCAAGATATTCTGAAAGTTCTCTTTCTTTTTCTACAATTGTCCCCATATCATTATCTCTTTTCTATATATTGATCTTTCTAATTTTAGCTGCTGAATTTTGTTTATACTGATTATCAATACAATGTATTGCAATTAATGGAATTCGCGCTTGCAGACCGAGCTTTCTGAGACGGGCTGAGTCTATCAGGAAAAATGAGATTGGCAAATAAATTCGTCGCCACTAATGGCCTTTTTGATGAAAATGCCTTTGATGTTATGTTTAATATATTTTGGTCCTACAATATTTTATCTTAGACTACCATATTTCTTATAATACTCTTCTCCATCATTATAAGTTTGCTCAAACACAGCATAATTACCTTCGAATAACCCTTGCTTTAATGGTTCCCATTGGTCTTTTTGTTCCTTTGCGGCGTTGTAAAACAAAGTATAAAAATTATCTTGCATTCTAAATAAATCAGCACGTTTAAACACAAAAAGGCCTATCGGAAAGTCATCATGAGGCATTATTCCGCATTGACAATGATGATACATCAAAGAAAACAAGTGTTCCCATGTACAATAGACACACTTAAAATCTTCTTCATCCATTGTAAATTCTTTAAATAGGGGATATAGTTTTCTCCACAAAAGTTCACTAAAAGGATAAATCCATGTAGAACCCATATATATGTTTAAATCCACTGTATTCCAATGGCATATACCAGCTAAAAATGCTAGATTATATCCATAACTAGGACTTAATACATTACCTGCTGACACTTTTGTTTTGAATATCACATTCAATAGCTGAAAATATCCAAATTTCACACAGGCAACACCGATAGTGTGCAACAAGAACGCAGCCGCAAATAAATGTAAAAGATTTGTACCTACTACTCCTACTTCTCCGTTGATAAATGGCTTCATACATAATTTTACCACAGCGTCAACAAATAATTGCTGTTGCTTCGAGTTCCCATATCTAACCACAACAATGGATGCTGCCATTAGTTTTTCTACTGCTTTAAAATGTATTTCTTGGTATTGAGAAAACAACTCTGGAGTAATGGAGAAATTATAATTAGCTTTTGATTGTACGGCTTCATAAGCACGTTTAGTTTCACTTTCTATGAGTTCTGTATAAGCTATTTCACTATATGGAGTTGACAACAATCGTTTTACTTCTTCAACAAATTGGGTACAAGAAAGTTCTTTAAGGCGATTGGGCGCAGAAGGTACCGTTGAATCCGTAATAAACTCAGGTCTCGGACCTAGAGCAGGGGCTGCATTTAAAGGACTATTCCACAATTCAGCAGCTAGGTTATGTAAATTCGCTTCATATTGAGTGTCTTCTCTCATATCGAAACCCGTTCTAGTTTCAATTAATGATTTGAAAGACGTATCAAATTTACCGAAGCGTAAAACGGGGATAAATTTGCTAGACCCTATCTGGTGATATAGTTGTGTAGAAATCAATTGATCCTCATATTTTGCCCCGCTATCATATTTTTCAGTTTTCTCTTTATAGGTTGGAGTCCCTATTAAAATGACCCTATCAGCAATTTCTATACCTTTGGTCATAAATTGAATCAGGTCATATCCGCCTCTATTATATTGGTCAAGTAAAGTATTAACAGCATACTTTGTTCGCAAATCATCTGAAAGTTTACGAACCCATAATTTGTGCTCCTCACTATCCCAAGAATAGCTGATAAAAACAACAGGATGATCTTTTACCAAATCATCGAACTGCGAAGGTATGTCAGAAAAATTACTCATTTATTACATTTTTTTACTCTCCGGAAATACAAAGATATTAGACCAGCATATTATGCTTTATATGTACTCACTTATAATTTGTAGACAAAGATAACAAAATCAATCGGCATATTGAATATAATTCACTATATTTGCGCTATTCAATCAAGGCATAATATGAAATTAAATAGAATAAAAGCCGTTCTGGCAGAGAAAGGTATCTCTCAGACATGGTTAGCAAAGCAGCTAAACAAGAGCTTCAGCATGGTTAACGCTTATGCCTGCAATAGGATTCAGCCCAACCTGGATGCTCTTCAGCAAATAGCTGTCATCCTGCAAGTCGACTTGAAAGACCTGATCACAGACAAAGAAGAACGATAGTAGATTATGAAAGATATATTATCATACGAATCCGACATTTGGTCGTGCGCCGATTTACTCATATCATCGGGAATCAAGCAAAGCAAATTCCCTGATTACATGATGCCATTCTTCGCTCTCATCATGCTCGAAGGGCGTATGCGAAATGAAATGGCGGATATTGAAGCCTCCGAGGGTTTGACCCGTGAGGACAACTTGCAGGAATTTATCGAAGCTTTCCGAGACCGTGAGTGTGGATATAACGACTACATCGTTCGCGAGGCAAAACACTGTCCACCATTTGCAATAATGACAAGACATTTGAGCAGGATTTCAGAAGCTATCTGGCTGGCTTTGACGGAACACTCAAAGAATTGCTCGGCATCGAGCGTGGTACGGACGACAGCAAATACCTCAATCTGGACGGCATGGTTGCCGAATTGCGGAAGAAAGGCATTCTGATGCAATATATCACCCAATGGTCTCAAATAGACCTTTCTCGCTACAACAACTCGGAAATAACCACTCTCGAGGAGCATATCAAACGCAAATGGGCCGACATATCGGCAGAAACAGCCGGAGAGCAGTACACCCCGGAAGATATTATTTCGCTGATTGCCGAAATTGTTGCGGCAAAGATCGACATATCCACCGATGATTTTGTACATATATACGACCCGACGTGCGGTGGAGCTAATTTGCTGTTCGGCGTCGTGGACCGTTTGCGCGATAAGGCCGGCTACAAATATATAGCCGCTCACGGTTGTGACTGGAACGATGCACTATACGCTTTGGCGAAGATCGAATCGTTGTTCCGTGAGAATACCGAAATCAAATATGGCAATACCCTTACCTCATTGCCTTTCAAGGGCAAAGAGTTTGACGTCGTTGTTGCCAATCCTCCCTACGGAATTCCGTGGAAAGGCTACGAGAAAGAGATTCGGAACGACCAAACCGGACAGTTTTCATTCCTGCCTACGGTGAGCGACGGGCAATTGCTCTTCTTGCAGCATAACGCTTGGCATCTGCACGAAGATAAAGGTATTGTCGTAGAAGTAAACAACGGCTCGTCGCTGTTCAGCGGCGACGCCGGTAGTGGTGAGAGCAATATCCGCAGATATCTTTTCGACAACGATTGGGTCGAGGCCATCATTCAGATGCCGTCCGACGAGTTCTTCAATACGGGCATCGTCACCTATTTGTGGATTCTCAACAAAAATAAACCGGCAGAACGAAAAGATAAGGTAATCCTTATCAACGCAGCCGATCTTTGGCAGCCGTTGAAGAAAAACAAGGGTTCGAAACGCAAAGAGATGAATCCAGAGCATCGTGCAGCCATTGTCCGTGCATTGGTTGAATTCAAGGATTGCGACATTGCCAAAGTTTACGACAAATGGCATTTCTATTTCAACAAGCAGTCTGTCGTTCTTACCGAAATCGACAGCGAAGGACGCCATGTCAGCCAGACTCTACACACAGATGGAAAACCATACAATGTCAAGGATATTTCGTACTGCAATTTAGATGGGTGCTGGGTATGGCCACGCGATATTGATGCCGAGGAGATAAAATTCCGGGATTCCATGTTGCGAAATTTTGGGATAAAAGCCTCGACAGTTCTTGTTTGCCCGGACTTTACCTATTGGGTGGATAAAGAAAACAGCGAAATCATGCGTTCGGCCTACACCGGAGAGCATGAGTGTCTGGGCAATGGTGCTATCAATGTGCAGCTCGGCTATAATAAACGACTGGGAGAGCATACCATATCTGCTAAAATTGTGGATTGTACGACCAAAGATTCAGAGATTATTCCGTTCGATCCCAATCCCGAGGTCAATGAACAAGGCATCAAGGATTTTCTCCAACGCTATATCTACAAACCCTATACGATCGGAGAGAATGTCGTAGGTGTCGAGATGAACTTCAACAAGGAATTCTATGTTCCCGAGGCCGTTGAGCCGGTGGATTCCATCCTTGCCGAAATTTCGGATATAGACAAGGCAATAGCAAATCTTGAAAAGGAGTTAGGGTTATGAGGCTAAAAGATGTTGCGTTTGTTAATCTTCGAACACTTGATGAGTCGACCCAAGGGGACTACAAGTTCAGATATATAGATATCAGTAGCGTATCTGCGGATAATGGAATTAATTTAGGAGATGAAATAACTTTTCAAGAAGCCCCTTCACGAGCTCGTCGTATTGTAAAAAAAGACGATGTCCTTGTATCTACCGTGCGTACATATTTGAGAGCTATCGCTAATATAGACTGGGATGCTAAGGACATAATAGCATCTACCGGCTTTGCTGTTTATACGCCTAACGATAAGATTATTCCACGTTTTCTGGCATATTCTATTAAGTCGACAAAAGCGATAAATCAAATATGTAGCAATTCTAAAGGTGTTAGTTACCCAGCTATTCAAGCCCAAATTCTATCTTCAATTGAGATACCATATTGGGATATAAAACGACAGGAAGCAATTGCGGCATATTTGGATAAGGAGTGTGAAAAGATTGGTCGAAAAATAGAACTGTTGGAGCGCAAAGCCGATGCTTACAGCCGATTTCGTCGCTCCCTGATCAACCGCGCCGTCACCCGTGGATTGAATCCCAATGTTTCATTAAAACCATCTGGTAATAATTGGATTGGGGATATTCCACAACATTGGGGGTATGAACGAGTGGAAAAATATTTTCACAACAACACCTCATATAATAAAGATTTTCAATACAAACATGCATTCAAATTTTTCAAAGGGACAATAATTTATAAAGATGAAACTTTTGAAGAAGACGAATACCAAGATACATACGAAAAATACACTATCGTTGAACCTAATGATATAATAATCAACGGGCTCAATCTTAATTATGATTTTAAATCCATGCGTGTCGGCAAAGTAACAGAAAATGGAATAATTACATCTGCATACATTGTTTTACGACCGTACAATAATGTATATTCTGACTTCTTTAATTATCTTTTCAAAGCCTTTGATTACCGCAAATTTTTTCATGGCATGGGGAAAGGTATTCGGTTGACACTATCTTTTAATGAGTTGCGATATTTTGAAATTCCGGTTCCACCAATTGATGAGCAAAAAAAGATTGCCGCATATCTGGATGAGAAGTGCGCAAAGATTGATGCCATCCTTGAAAAGATAAATACCGAAGTAGAGCGTCTGAAGGAGCTGAAACGCTCTCTGATAAATGAAGTAGTAACCGGCCAGCGAGCCATCGATACGGAATCGCACTCCTAAAACTATATTGGATTATGACCGAACTTGAGTTGCAAAGTGAATATGTAATGGACTTCTTCTGCCGCCGTGCAGATGGTCTTGGTTTTCGTGAAATAAAGAATAATGCCGTTTCGCCCGATTTGTTTATTCCGGCCAATCTGTACGAGTTCTTGAAAGAGAATTCGCGCAAGGCCTGGAATAATCTGCTCAAAAAGAGTGAATACAATGGCGACGAGCAAAAATTGCTTCGGGCCATTATGGATATGATTCGCGAGAAGATTGAGGCGAGTGCCAACGTGGCTATCTTCCTGAATAAAAACCGAACCATTACATTCGAAGGCGAAATTCTGCAACTTATTTATGTCAGTGGTTCGGAGTTGCGCGGAGACGAGGACTTCAACAAAAACATATTTGCGGCCGTCGAGGAGATGAGCTATTCGTTCCACCACGACGCCAAAAAGATATTTGCATTTCGTCCCGACCTGTCGTTCTTTGTCAACGGAATTTTTCTCGGTTATGCCGAGTTGAAGAGCAACTTCACCAATCAGACCGCAAAAACGAACGGCAGGAACAAAATCATTACCGATTACCTCGAAGCCGTATGGGAATATACCAAGATTGCCAGTGGCAATGATGTATCGCAAACGCTTCGTCGTCGTATGCTCCGACCGTTTGAGAAATCGATTCACCTCGTAACCACAGACATCACGGACACATATATACTGCGGGATCCGGGACAGTTCTTTGATGAAGCAAAGCGAGGTTTTCAAGACAACACCATCTCGATTTCTTCTTTCCGTCCGGTGGTGGAGAAGGTATTCAAGCCCCTCCCCATAAAGCAAGTGGAAGCAACCGATCCGCGCGTTCGCTTCGAAGAGGCAATGCGTTCGCTCTACTCCAAGAAGATGATCGAGAAGGAGATACTCTACTACAACTTCATGGCATACACCCATAAGACCGTAACGTCTGTTGTGAATGGCCATAAAGTACAGAAAAAGGAGTATAAGGACAAAACAGGTCGTCTGATATGTCCGCGTCCGAAGCAGAAATTCGGCTGCGACCGGATCATGGAGCGTGTTCAGGAATTTCTGGACCACGAAAATGAACCCTTGTATTTTATCAACCGACTGCGGACCGAACTGCAAGCACTCAATGCGCCACAGGACCTGATAGACCGCGTAGTGGCCGAGAGAGACAGTTATTGCAACAACAAATATGTCTATTCGCTCTTGTTGCAATATGCTGCAGGATTCGGTAAGAGCAACATAATAGGTTGGACAGCTCTGCAGCTCAAAGATCTGCGTTATAAAGGCGAATGGGTCTATAACAAGATTCTGCTCGTTGTCGATCGTTTGCAATTGCGCGACCAGCTCGACTCGATGATGCTCAACATGAACATCGACAAGGCCATGTTCATAGAGGCTACCGACCAGGACACCTTTGTGAAGGCGTTGAGCGACAAACGCCGTATCATCGTCGTGAACATTCAGAAATTCTGGGAACTCAAGAAAGCCATCGAAAAAGCCGGCAAGGATTTCAAGAATATGCGCGTGGCTTTTCTTATTGATGAGGTACACCGCTCAAACACCGATGACGTTCATCAGGAGATGTATTCGGCTTTTGATGAGCTGCAGGACATTTTTGATGAGGACGGAGGGTTTATCACAAGAGGTTCTACAAAGAAGAATCTGATTGTCGGTTTCACGGCAACTCCCAGCGACCGAGTGTTGGCCCGCTTTGGTGAATTTCACAGAAGCACCAATTTTAATCAGCTATGGAGGCCATTCGATTCATACACCATGAAGGAAGCCATAGCCGACGGTTACATTCTTGATCCGACGAAGCATATTATTCCCGTACCAGCAAAAATGTATTTTGAAATCCCCAATGGCGTTATGCAGGCTATAACGGCAGCGATGAATTCGGGGCAGGAGGAACGGATATCGTTCGCCAGAAAACAAATATACGAAAACCCGGACCGAATGAAAGCAATTGCCGAGTTCGTGGTCAATCGTCTGCTTTCTCTGGTTTACGGAAAAATTCGTGGCACGGGAAAAGCCATGCTTGCGGTTAGCTCTATTCCGATTGCTATTCAGTACTGTAAAATCATTCGTCGGTTGATGGCGGAGAAGACTGCATCGGGAACTTTTGCTAAATATGCCGATGCACCTGTCGCTATCGTTTACTCCGACAATCAAAAATATGAGAAATGTTCATCGATGAACGGTGGTGTGGCAGAGAATAAGGTGATAGACAACTTCAAGACGGCAAAAAACGGGCTTATCATTGTTGTTGATAAGCTGCAAACGGGGTTTGACGAGCCCAAGCTACACACGCTGTTTCTCGATAAGGAGATTCGCGACATTAATGCCATTCAGACAATCTCGCGCGTAAATCGCAAGGCCAAGTACAAAGAAGAGTGCCATATTATAGACTTCTCATTTGGCAACGTCAACGAAAAAAACATTCGGGATGCTTTTGCCAAGTTCTGTGGTATGGTTATCACGGACTTTGATCCGCTTCGTGAAAAGGCGATTATTCAGGAGTTGTATCGAGAATTATTAGCACAACCAATTTATATCAAGTGGTTCGAGCGATATAGATCTTCTGTCAATAATGCAGAGGCTAATGCCCAGCTATGTCTCGATATGGATGCCGACATTCGGGCATGGATTAAGAATGTAATGGAGGCGCATACACAATACACGCAAGATCTTAAAACACATAGTGAGGAAACAGTCACCACAAACGACGATAATCCGGCAAAAGCACTGCGCAAAACCATCGGCCGATACAACTCTCTGCTGGTCCTCTTGCAAGGTGTAATCGAATTGGATGTTCAATTTAAGGATGCCGTATTTATTGACTTCTGGCAGCGATACTGCAATATTTATCGCTCTATATTTGAGCAGAAAGATTCTATTGGCTCAATACACACCACCTTCGACGGAGAAATCGGGTTGCTCGTGAGTGATGAGGTTGAGATTGAAGAGCCACAGGAACAAGACGACGACCCCGAAAACTCCAAAAGCAAGAAAAATACGGGAGAGAACCGAGGTGGATTAGCCTCGATATTCGGTACCCTTGCCCGACTAAACGCAACCGAACAAGAAAGAGAGCAGGAGATACAATTCTACTTTGCGAAGACAAACGAATTTTATGAGTTTCTAAAGTCCGACGGACGGTTTATGGCCATGTTACGCAGCCCGAATTTTTCGCGTGATGAAATAGAAAAAGAGTACAATAAACTGATTCGCCGCTTTCTTCGCCAGGCTGAAGATGTTAAGATAAAGAAACTTATTGACGAGAACAAGGAGATGTTTCTTGAAGACTTCAAGAACAAGATAGTCAATGGATGAGACTGTAAACTAAGGTGTGTTTAGTAAAGAATTTATTAACTTTATAAATACGCTTTAGTTTCAGTCCCCTTTTATTCATCTCGAATAGACGTCTTATCTGCGTATAGACTTCTTAGACGGGTTGTTGACTATTCGGATAGCATAAAGCAGACACCTTCTCCGATACACCTCTTCCTCCTCATCTGGTCTGCGGCCATCCCAGCGAAGGTCGGAGTCGGAGTTGCCACCGCCTCCGCCGGATGAAACAGCGACAGGCTGTCCGCCAATCAAAGCATCAGCGATAGAGAAGATTCGTTCCCGCACAGAAGGTTCAGCCAGCTGGTCAAGAAACGTCTGCATCTGTTCAATCTGATTATAGTTGAGATCCGTCAGCCGTGCATACTCCTGTTGCAGCCATTTAAGCTCCCGATAGTCCAGCAACGCATTATTCTGCACCGCCTGTATTTGCTGTTCGGCATCTTTCCGATACAGTTCTTCAATCTGACGGACAATCTTCACGAATTGGCGGGCGATAGACCTGTTCTGTTCCTCAATCCATTTGTCAACACCGAATATCGGAGGTTTACCAGTGATCCGTGGCGGCTCAAAATCTATCTTGTGATTGCGGAAAGGTTGCGCCACTCTACCGACACGGTCTATATTCTTTGCCATCTGTTCCAGTTCCTGTTCCTTTTCTTGAAGCTTACCTGCCTTTTCTTCAAGTTTGGACTGGTATTCGGAAATCTGCTTTTGTATCATGGTCTTTTGAATTTCATATTCCTGAAGAGCGATTTTGCCGGAAGCCAGAGACTTCTCAATTTCTTCAAGTTGGGATTGAGACCTGAATATCTTAAGGACTTTCTATAAATCCACGGAACAAGTTCCTTTACTATTCAATAAGTTCCAGATCCAGTTCATCAATGAGCAACTGCAATGCGGGATTACGTTGTATCATCTGATGGAGTATCTGTCTCTTTGATGGTGAATACAGAAAGAAGTCTGCAATGTCCAATCCTTGGCTGCGTTGCTCTTCATCGGATGTACATTCCAAGACATTGGACACAACAACCCGTTTGCATATTCCAGACAACAAAGCAGACTTTTCTTTCCATTGTTCGGTTACTCCTAGATCAGGGATGAGAGTAACCTCTCTGCCTTTGAGAACCTGCATAACTTCACTGTTGAAACAACCATTCTTTCCACCTGTTGCCAGCCATATATAGTCGGGGATAAAATGGCTCATTACAACAGCGGTCTTTTCACTTTCCACCAGCATTACTGGAGATGATGAATTTTTCAGAAGATGTTCTCCAAACAGACATTGCTTCAAATGGAAATCCTGCAACTTCAACTCAGAATGTGCCCAGCTGACAAAAGCCTGAGGCTCTTTAACCCGATGCCCAGTTTCGGCATTATAGCACATTACCTTGCCGGTTCTTACCTGTCCATTTATATCTGTCTGCCAGAAAACCGCTGCGCCTCCCCATTTTGAAGACGTCCCGATGCGATACATTTCAAACAATCTGCTTGCCTCATTTTCACCAAATACATGACAGAAATACTGATATAAGGGGTTGATTGAATAATGTGACAAACTCCTTAACACATAAGATGAAGGAATATACGAAGGGAGAATACAAGACGGAGTTTTATCTGCCGTCTTATAAGGGGCAGAAAGAAGTGACTTGCCGCTTCCCTCATCCATTTCCAATACATCAGGATTATCCTTGAAGTATTCCTTAGGTGTATAGTGGTAGCCACAACTGTTTTCATGATCACACTTGCCGACATTACCGGGAAAGCTAATGCTACCTTGTTCATCTATATACCTGACAAAACATCGGCTTTTACCACAGCTCGGACAAGTAGTCTTGCTTCCAGGGCGGTATTTCTGTAAATGGAATCTGTATTCACTCATGATCTTCTGATTTTAGTGTGGTTGCACTCTGCACTTTTGCACTTTGAGATGATTGCACGGTATCTTGACAAGATGAAAGTGCAATAGTGCAAGGTGCATCAGTATTTTCTGTCATAAGTTTGCGATAGACTCCATGCTGAAGCTTTTCTATAAGAGGGTGCTTAAGCCGGCATAATTGGTCAAGCGCATAATAGACGGTACGTCGGGACATATCAACTTTTCTACCGGCAATAACCGCATCACCGGAAGTGAACCGATCTTCCAACAGAGAAAGCCACGCTTCCTTCGTTTCTCCGATACTGTTTATGACAATGGCTTCCTGGATCCTCCTGTATGTTTCCTCATAATAATCAATCATACGGATTGCCGATTCTACGGAGTCCCGCTCAATATATTGCATATCTCCACTATCAGTAGCCCATTTCATTACCTGAAACAACAGGGCAAGACGTGCTACATGGCCGTTGAGTTTCATCTTGCGGCTTTCAACATCCGCATCATCCTCAATGGCATTTACAGCATCGATAATTCCATTGTACCATTCATAAAAGTATTCTTCCGCATCGTCAGACATTGTAAGGATACGGGGATTGACCGTTGTACCCTTGTCATCAAGGATACAGGGGATGCTTAGGATTCTGTTGATTATTGTCCTCCATTGATTCATGATGTCAGGACGGGCTGTATTCCGTTCTTCCCGTCTCCATCCGGATATCTTCCTGTTTTTTGGATAGACAAATAGAAAACGGTCAAGCAATCCGTTGGCAAGGAACTCTGCACGGAATACTTCCTGCAGCATATTCGTCTGTACTGAACCGATGACATTTATACATGGATTCTTGATTAGAACAGGACGTGATTCTGATTTGCGGATAATCTTTAACGGCTGTCCGCTATAAGCTGTCAGCAGATCTTCAATGAGATTGTTCTTGCTGTTGTACCTTTTGACGGAATTGAACAAAGCCAGAATTTCATCAACGACCAATGTTATCCCACGCTGATTATGCTGATGAATATTCATCATCGCCTCCGGGGTAGAGTCATAAATGACCGTCGTTACAAAATTCGGTTTCTTGAGCAATTGTTCTTCCCCGTCACTTCCGTGCTTGCCTGCTGACATGGCTCTTTCATATTCGTCATATTCCTCGTTATATTTCTCATGGAGCCGGTCATCATACTCATTAATCGGCTTATAGATAAAACCGAGGGAAGGAGTCTTTCCAAGCCCGGGACGTCCGACCAGCATCATATAAAGGGAAGGGCAAGTTTTCCACTCGCCCTTTATACGGATATGACAGGAGTTGCCTATTGCAGTAGCAACAGCAGAAAGAACAATAGACGCAGTATATTCCACATTGAAATTTTCGTATCTGGAAAGATTGAGGATAATCTCCTGTATCTTGTCCGGGAAGGCATCCAACGGAAGACCTGTTTCCGGAATACCTTCCACTTCCGAACGAAGCATATTGGTCAAATGAATGGTGTCAAACATAGCCACCTCCTTCCTGTTTTGGAAGTTCATCGCCAATAGCGAAAGCTTCATAATGGAAACGATGCAGAAAGCGGTCCACGTCTTCCTGCGTGTACCAGTATTTATCACCTTCACGCGAGTAGCCGAGATAACCGTTGTCTCGCAACTTTTTCAGATACTTTTCTTTGATGTTCAATTTCTCCATCAAAGACTTGTTGTCATATAGACGGTGTCCGCCTTCATGAGCCGGAGGCGGCAGTTTCTCCTGTCTCTCCACTATGCTGAGAATCTTTTCAAGCAATTCCCGGTTGCATAGCGTCTCTACATTCGTGTTCTTTGCCATAAATTTTCCAGATTATGGCCGAACAGTCTTGATGCACACTCAGACCTTCAGCCTGGTTATACGATATGGTACGATTGTGCACATCGCACCAGAATCACGGCACGAATGTATGAAACAGCTGAGGACTAATAAGTTACAATAAATTATCCAATGTTATGACAGGTGTTATGGAAAGTTATGATTCTGCCACAATTTTGTGCGTAACATATTGATTACCAGCAATAAAAAAAGAGAAAAAAAAAATTGAAAAAATCGAAGATTGCCAGATGAAGCAAAACAAAATGCATAACAAGCCAGAAACTAAGACTTGCCAAGAACGAAGATAATACTCTTCGTTTTTTGTCACTTCTGAAAAAACTTGTCGATTTCTCCGGCATTGTTAGGGACGGGCATATCCCTCCTGTTCTGCCGGAACTGTCCGATTCCGGTCTGTTCAAATAGTGCGTTAAGCTCGACATCGGGGAAGAACCCGTTGCCAAACTCCCAAAAAGTCTTCTGTTCGTATTTGGAATATTCAGGAAAATCGCCGCAATATATTCGACCACACATATAGGCAAGAAGAGCCTTTGTCCCTTTCCAGCTATAATGGGACCCGACCTCTTCAATATATCCGGTTTCTATTGCTTTCGCAAAGATTGTACGGGCAAGTGAAGTGTCAAGTCTTCCCGACAATACAACTCCTTTGGGAGAATCCGGACATTCAGAATGATTATCTATGGGTTGAACGGTTTGCTGGTTCTTTTCCCTAAGTTTGATACGCAGTTTTTCTGCTCCGTATGCAAATAGCCCCGATAAGACAAGGGCGGTGAAGATGCCTGTTATTACTACAGGATCAGGACGGTTGTCCTTTACTGGATCAATTATCCCAAGTCCTATAAGGAGCAGAGTTCCTATAAAAATACTATTGCAGCAGACCACATGATTATTCTATGGTACCGTTTGAATAGGGTAGAAAGCACCAATACCAGAACAAATGCACACACTAATAATAGGAATATCTGCGTAATAGTCATCTCAAATCAATTTAGGTATAAAATTAATGAATGTTTCCAATAGCCATCTACATTCATCAGACAATTTCGAGGGAAGCAAAATCCTCTTTCAGACGAGCCACTTCCGCCGACAGCGTTTCCGGCAGGAATTTGGCATAGACCTTTTCGGTGACATCCGTACTTCCATGGCCGAGCAAACGACTGACAACCGACATGGAAAGTCCCTTGTTCAGTGCAAAGACCGCAAACGAATGCCGGGCCACATGCATTGAGAGGGTAAACGAAAGCCCTATCTGTTCTCCGACAACCGCCAGTGACTGATTGATACATTTCGTTGCATTGTTACGGGCTTTGTACAGAGCCTCTGCATCATCAAGATCCAGATCATCCTTTACTAAGTTGAATACATACCGACATCCTGCACTCTTCTCCTGCCAACGGTGCAGAATATTCAGGGCAGGTTCCGTAAGAGGAATTACATGGCGCTTGTTCGTCTTGATCATGATTTTTCTCAGTTCCTTCTTCTCAAAATTGACATGGCCCCACTGCAATGTCATCACATCGACAACACGGAGTCCACAGGCATGGAAGGCAAAGAAGAACATTTCCAAAAACTCCTTACGGCGCGGTTCGGTGCAGGCATGGTAATATTCCAACAGCTCAGACATCTGTTCCTTTGAAAGGTACTTGCCATCAAACTCGCTGTCTTCGTCCGCGAAAGATATCTTTGAGGCGATACGCATATCCTGAATTCGCGCATTGACGGCATGGTCTATCATCTTCATTTCGGAAGCATAGGCACATGCCTTCAGAATCGGAGTCAAGGCATGGTTGATCGTTGCATCGCTGTTCTGTTTTATCTCACGCCGCCACCTGATGTATTCGTCAATCAGTTCAACCGATATTTCACCTAAATAGATACTGCCAGGCTTGTAGGTACCTTCTTTGTCGCACGGAGAAAAATACGAAAAATATTCATGCCGCTCTTGCCGTTTTCATAGCGACTGCGTCCGATTCGATTTCTCGAATAATCGGATTCAAGCCTTTCCAGAACAAACTCGATAAAATCCTTCCCTTTGTCCTCTCGTGTGAGCGGTTTGTCGGCCAAAAGGTCTGATATTACCTGCTCCGTGATCTGGTTTGGATGTTTCTGCTGGAACTCGGCCAAAAGGCTGTCAATCTTATCTACCCTGGCAAGCAACAGACTGTTGATACGGTTGGCTTCCGGGCCATAGCTCGCCCTGACTCCGCCACGTCCCTTGTTGGCTTTCTCGTTCCAGTCTCCCAGCCGGACAAAGATGTTCATGCCCTTGCGTATCACCTGTCGGTTCCATGTGTATTCAAGTTGGACAAGATACTGTTTAGCAAGATCGATCTCACCCCTGACATGCAGGCGGTAGCGTCCCAATGGATATAGTCGTTTAGGTCTTCCCATAGTGGAGGATATTTGAATTGGAAATACAGCTTGCGGCAATACTCACAAACCTCTGTAAAGGTAATGAATTTTGTCCAAACAAATCCCGATTTCTCCTCCAAAAAATGTATTTTGTCCAAACAAACCGCGCCATTTGAGGCGGTCAAACGCCATTGTCCAAACAAATAAAAAACCCTGCTAATCTATCTTATTAACAGGGTTTTAACAATTATTTTACGCTTAAAAACGCATTAATACTCTTCCTCGTTGAAGAAGAAATCGTCTTTCGAGGGGTAATCGGGCCAGATATCTTCGATAGATTCGTATATCTCGCCTTCGTCTTCTATTTCTTGCAGATTTTCAAGCACTTCGAGAGGTGCACCCGAACGTACTGCATAGTCGATCAGTTCGTCTTTCGTGGCAGGCCAAGGGGCATCTTCGAGTTTCGATGCCAATTCAAGTGTCCAGTACATAATTTCAATGTTTTTAAGTTCCCAAATATCAGCGGATTAGCCAAACCTAAAACAGGACTGTTCCGCCATCACTGATTTGCAAAAGTATAAAAAAAACGAGAAAAACAAAGAAAAAACAATAAAACATCGCCGGTGCAGAATAAACACGCTTGCACTCAACGAATTACGGAATCCACAAGGTTTCATCGACCTCGTAATGCGCCGTAAGCATACGTCCGAGCGCATAGAAGTAATCCGACAGCCGGTTCAGGAACATCAGCGCCTCGGCATCCGTGCCGTATTTCTCGTCGGCGCGCAGTGCGGCGCGTTCGGCGCGGCGGCAAACCGTGCGGCAGACATGGCACATCGAAACGACGGCGTTGCCGCCGGGAATCGTAAACTTGTCGATCGGCGGTACGGCAGCCTGCAAGGCATCGATCCGCCCTTCGAGCCACGTGACGGCTTCGGGCGCCAGCGGAGCGACCTTCTCGCAGCCCGATTTCCCGCGGGCCAGCAGGGCTTCGACGGTCATCAGCCGCGAAAGGATGCGGTTCAGGTCGTCCACATACGGCGTCAGTGCGGCATCGGAGCGCATATTGTCGCACAACAGCGCCGTAAAAGCCGCCAATTCATCTACCGAGCCGTACGCTTCGACCCGTTCGTCGGTCTTGAAAACCCGCTCGCCGCCGACCAGAGACGTGGTCCCCTTGTCGCCCGTTTTGGTGTATATTTTCATATCCGGAAATGTTGTTTCGGCAAATTATTATTGAAAATCAGCAGGTATCCCCTATTGTCCACCGTCGTCGAACGATGCGCCGCCACGATCTGACGGCACAACATCTGGCGATCCTGTCCCTCGCAGGGCGACATCAGGGCGACGGTATGCCCCGCTTCACCCGCGGCCGCGACCAGTGCCAGCGTCTCCGCACGTGGCAGGTCCCGCGTCAGGATACAGAATTCGGCATCCGCACGATTCAGGCCAAACGTACCGTAACCGCAATGAATCGCCACGTTTTGCAACTGTATCGCCCGGCGTTCGGGCACTCCGGCACCGCGCAGCGCCCGGTACAGCCGCCGGTCGCCGGGCAGCAGCTCGCCGCGCATGAAAACCTCCCGTACAATATTATATACGAACGGCGAATGGACTCCGTGCCCGCGGAAATAACGGGCGCGGACAAGCCGGTTGTGCAGTTCTGCGATCCGTCCGTAAAAACCCAGTCCGATAGTGCGGCCACCGATCCTCATCTCCCCTATTTTTTCAGCATGCCCGCCAGACGGCCCGTCGAAAAGGCGATCTGCAGGTTGTATCCGCCCGTATTGGCGTCGAGGTCCAGTACCTCGCCCGCAAAGTAAAGTCCCCGGACCTTCAGCGACTCCATCGTATAGGGGTTCACCTCGTCGCAGCAGACGCCGCCGGCCGTCACGACGGCATATTCGAACGGCGCATAATCCGTAAGCGGGAAGGTGAATCCCTTGAGCGTCTTTATCAGGCGGCCGATCTGCTCTTCGGTGATTTTGCTGACGTAATTCTTGCCGTTGACGTCCATTTCATGCACAAGAGTCAAGACGAGCGGCTTCGGAACCAGCTTACGCAGCAGTTCGGTGAAAAACTCGGTCGGCTCCATATCGGCGATCTCGCGCGCGATCCGCTCGCGCAACACCTCTTCGGTAAGCGCGGGTTTGAGGTCCACGACCAGTTTCACGCGCCGCTGGTCGATCAGCGCATCCACCGCGTCGCGGCTCATCCGCAGCGCCACGGCGCCCTCGATGCCGCGCTGCGAGAATCCCAGTTCGCCGAACTCCTCGCGCACGGGCTGGTCGTCAATCCAAAGCGTCGCCCGGACGTTGCGCAGCAGAAGGCCGTCGAGGTATTTGATCTGCGGATGCGACGAGACGAGCGGCGTCAGCGAAGGGCGCACCGGCTCTACGGAGTGCCCCAAGTCGGATGCGAAGGCGTATCCGTCGCCCGTGGAACCCGTCGCGGGATAGGAAAGCCCTCCCGTAGCGACGATGACGTTCGGGCACTCCTCCTTGCGTTCGAAACCGCGCTTGTTGATATAGCGGACGCCGAAAACCTTGCTGCCCAAGGTCATAATCCCGGTGACGCGCGTATTGTATATGATTTTGACGCCGTTCTCGAAGCAATATTCCAGCAGGGCCGTAGCGATGTCCCACGCCTTGCCGCTCCGGGGAAAGACCCGTTCGCCGCGCTCGATTTCGAGCTTCACGCCCGCCCTCTCGAAGAAGCGGATGGCGGCGCGGTTGTTGAACTCGGCGAAGGCCGGCGCGAAAAACTCCGCATTGGTCCGCACCTGCGAGGCGAACTCCTCGGCAGGCCGGGCGTTGGTGACGTTGCAGCGGCCCTTGCCCGTGATGCGGACCTTGCGGCCCGATTTCTCCATCTTCTCGATGAGCAGCACACGTTTTCCATTGCGCGCGGCGGTTCCTGCGGCCATCATGCCCGCAGCCCCCGCACCGACGACGATGACGTCGTACGGTATGATCTCTTTTTCTTCCAATTGCTCCATACGACCGCAAAGATAGGCAATAATTCTTTCTTTACGGAAAAATTTTTCTATCTTTGCGGCCGTTAAAACCGTTCTAAAAGATATGTTGAGCAGAAGATTACTTCGTATAAAGGTCGTCAAAGCGCTGTTCGCGCACCTCAAATCGGGTGCAGACAACATGATTGCGTCCGAGAAAACGCTGATGACGTCCGTCGACAAGGCCTACGACCTCTACTTCCAGATACTGATCCTGCCCGTGGAAATCGCACGTTACGCCGAACAGCGTCAGGAGCTGGCCAAGCAGAAAAAACTGCCGACACACGAAGACCTCAACCCCAACACCAAATTCGTCGACAACCAGATCATCCGCATAATCGCCAACAGCGACGCGGTGAACGACTATGCGGCGGCCCGCAAGCTGAACTGGACGCGGTATCCGGAGTTGATACGCACGCTCTACACCCAGCTGACCGAAAGCGACTACTTCAAGGATTACATGGCGCGTCCGGAGCGTTCGTTCGCCGACGACCGCAAACTGCTCGAAGACTTCTTCAAGGAGCTTCAGAGCTGCGAACCGCTGGACAACGTGCTGGAGGAGATGTCGATCCTCTGGAGCGACGACCTGCCCTATATCGTGATGATGATCCTGCGTTCGCTCTCGAACCTGCGCCCGACGCACACGGAGCTGAAGGTTCCGGCGAAATTCAAGAGCGACGAGGACCCCCAATTCGTCCGGACGCTGTTCGAAAAATCACTCGTCAATTACGACTCCTATCAGGATTATATCGAGAAATTCACCTCCAACTGGGACGTGGAGCGCATCGTCTTCATGGACAACCTCATCATCGGCACGGCGATGGCCGAGCTGACCTCGTTCCCGTCGATTCCGGTCAAGGTGACGCTCGACGAATACATCGAAATCTCGAAATACTACTCGACGCCCGGCAGCAGCACCTTCATCAACGGCGTGCTGGACAAGATCGTCGATTCGCTCACCGCCGAAGGCCGCATCAAGAAAGCGGGCCGCGGCCTGATCTGAGGCCCGATGCTGCGTGTCTGTCTGTTGCTGCTTCTGGCCGCGGCGCTCGCGGCGTGCGGCGCCCGGCAGGTGAAGACCGAACGCAAAGGCCGGATTATCACCCTCACGGACACGATTCTCGACACGGGAGGTACGGACACCGTGCGTTTCGGACGCCTGCATTCGGGCGAAATCGCCCAGCTGCGTCTGTGGCTGGCCAACGAGACGAGCGGACCGGTCGTCATCGCCAAATACGGCCGCAGCTGCGGATGCACAACGCTCGAATATGACAATCAGCCGATTAACGCCGGCGATGCGCAGCAGGTGACGCTCACTTTCGACGCAAGGGGCGAGTGGGGCTGGCAGCTCAAGACGCTCGACGTCTCGTTCGCCGGGGCGCGCAGTCCCCTCCGGCTGTTTATCGAAGCCGAAGTGGAATAAATAGTTGCGTATTCGACAATATTTCGTATATTTGTCCCGTTACAGAAATTAAACACTAAAACATAACGACGTATGATCAATTTTCTTCAGGTGCCGCCCGTAGAACCCCAGCCGGGTTTCATGCAGCAGTACAGTTTCATCATTATGATCGGCCTCATGGTGCTGGTTTTATGGCTCTTCATGTGGCGTCCCGAAGCCAAGCGCCGCAAGCAGATGCAGGCTTTCCGCGACGGGCTGAAAAAGGGCGACAAGGTCATCACCGCCGGCGGTATCTACGGCACGGTAAAGGAGATCAAGGAGACCACCCTGCTGATCGAAGTGGACGGCAACGTAACGCTGCGCATCGACAAGAACATGGTGGTAGCCGACAACAGCGACCTCCAGCGTCAGTAAAACAGGATACGCAAAAACGGAAAAGCTGCAAATTTTGCAGCTTTTTTGTTTGTAGGTTAGGAATTTATCCCTATATTTGCACCAGCAACCGGAGCAATCCGGGCACGATCCCAACAACATTGTCGAGGGGGGGGGAATCTTTTAAGCGCCTCTTACGGATTACCCCCTTTTCGGCAATGTTTTTTTATGCCCGTCCCGCAAAGAGACACGCCGATCTTCGGCCGCCGATCCGCCGGTCAAGCGCCAGCCAGCCAGCCAGCCAGACGATCCGCAGGTCGGCAGGTCGGCAGGTCGGCGCATTCCCGCAACAGCTGCGGCCGCGAAAGCCCTCTCCCCTACATTCAGAAAAGATTTCACGTTTTGCCGTTTATTGCTATATTTGCGGTCGGATTTTCATAACAGACACCATGACTCAGCACATATCCTATCCCACCGTCGGGACCTGCTCCCGGCAAATCGACATCGAACTGGAAGAGGGCGTTATCCGCAGCGTAACCTTCACGGGCGGCTGTTCCGGAAACACGCAGGGCGTCGCCGCGCTCGTACGCGGCATGAAGGCCGCAGATGCCGTCGCGCGGCTCGAAGGCATCGACTGCCGCGGCAAGGGCACGTCATGCCCCGACCAGTTGGCAAAAGCGCTGAAACAGGCGCTTTAGCGCCCCGATGCAACATTGGGAACGAATTTTGCACGCGGCAGGTACATAAGATCAAAACTGGAAATCTATGTATTTTGTCTGGTACCTCCTGCTCGGTCTGGCGTCCGGATGGATCGCCAACCTCATCGTCAAGGGCGACGGCTCAGGGCTTATCATCAACCTTATCGTAGGACTCGTCGGCGGCGTGCTGGGAGGCTGGCTCTTCTCGCCCGTAGGACCTGCGCCGCTAGGTTCGCTCGGCAGTCTGGCGACTTCGGTCATCGGCGCCGTCGCGCTGTTGTGGATCGCCGCCGCCATAACGCGCAAGAAAATCCGATAAACCTAAATCATTCGATCATGGACACACTGAAAACCGACAAAACCGACACCGCAGAGGCGGAAAATATCGAAACGATGGAACTGTTGACCGGCATGCTCGACAATGCGACGCAGTGCGGCGGTGCGGACGACGAAAATCCGGAGCCGGAGAAGTCCGGGAAATGATACCGGAACACTCCGGCAGAAGCCGTGCCGGACTGGCGTCGGCAGCTGATGGACAGCGCGATAACACAAAAGGGAGACCTCGAAAGTCTCCCTTTGTGTGAGTTGAGCTGCCAGGACTCGAACCTGGAACGACAGAACCAAAATCTGCTGTGTTACCATTACACCACAGCTCAATCCGTTGCTCGAAAGCGGCACAAAGATAAGCAAATTTTCCCAAAATACAATTCCGGAAGCGAAAAATGCTGCAAATCAAGGTGCATAGTCGGTATAATTTTATTACTTTTGCAAAGATGAAACAGTGGTTGATGATATTGGCTTTGTGCTGGGCGGCGGCGACGGTAAACGCCGCCGGGGAGAGTCAGTCCCGTACGCTCCGGGCCGAAATCACCGCCGCCGTTCTCTCGCAGGCCGACAGCGAACGTTTCGAGACAGACAACGCGCCCCTGCTGGCTACCGCCTGCACGGGCTGCACCCAGCTTTCGGGAGCGGAACAGGGTGCCGGCCGAAGCGTCCGCCACGCAGGGAATTTCATCGTGGCGGCGACCCGCGGGTACGCCTGCGCCGGCAATCCGCATCCGGCCGCACCGGCCGTCGGAAAATGCGGCGTACGCCCGCCCAGCATACGCAGGGCCGATCGGTATATTTATTATTTGAGGAGGATCATCATTTAGCGGAGGATTCACGTTCGAACCGCACGCTCCTACATGCGGACAATACTTTCACGAATCTTTCACCAAACGAAAACTCATCAATGAAAAATATGATCGATGATGCGATTTATTCCGCATCGCCCGAAATTGCATGCCGCCGTTACAACCCGTCATTAGGCATCGTGCTGACGGCAGGCAGCATCGCCCTGCTGTGGGCCAACTCCCATGCCAGTCTCTTTACCGAGAACGACATGCTGTCACAGTGGAACCTTTTGATCAGCTCCTGCATCCTTTGCACGGGCATCGTGATGATCTGCTACCGGCTGTTCGGCGATTCGTCGGCCCCGGTCGAGAAGCGGAGCCGCGAGCGGCTCTACCGCTCGGAATACTCCTTCGAGGCGCACGACCTGCCCAAAGTGCAGTCGGCGATCGAATGCGGCAACTTTGCGGTACTGCAGAACCTGCCCCGCAGCTACCAGCCCGCGGCTCAGGTCATCTGCTACCGGACGGACAGCGGCTCGCTTATTGCGGCGCAGGTGCTGATGAACCGGCAGCCGACCGGGGAGATCAAGGTCTTCCGCGCCGGAGAATATGATTTTTAACACATAAAGCATGATTCTGACAATGATTCTGCTCTTCGTGGTGGGTTACACGTTCATCGCGCTGGAGCATAAGGTAAAAGTGGACAAATCGGCCATCGCACTGCTTATGTGCGGCGCGATATGGACGGTTTTCAGTCTGTGGGGACACGACAGCAACATCAGCCACGAGATGGTAGACCATCTGGGCGACACGTGCGAAATCTTGGTTTTCCTGATCGGAGCCATGACCATCGTCGATCTGATCGACACGCACGGCGGCTTCAACGTCATCACCGACCACATTACCACCCGCAACAAGCACAAGCTGATGTGGCTGCTGGCCATCATCACGTTTTTCATGTCGGCGGCGCTGGACAACATGACCACGACGATCATCATGGTAATGCTGCTGCGGCGAATCATTGCGGATCAGAAGGAGCGCTGGATTTTCGCCAGCCTGATCGTCATCGCGGCCAACAGCGGCGGCGCATGGTCGCCCATCGGCGACGTGACGACGATCATGCTCTGGATGCGCGGCAACGTCACTGCGGCGGCCCTGATGGGAACGCTCTTCGTGCCGTGCATCGTATCGGTAATCATCCCGACGGCGATCGCGATGCGCTACGTGGGCAACGAAGACGCGGCCCCCGTGGACGAAAGCGCGTTCGAAGCGGAGCTGCCCAAGGGCGTGGGTCCGCGGCTGAGCAAGTTCATCCTCGTCACGGGCGTCCTCAGCCTGCTGTTCGTACCCGTATTCAAGAGCATCACCCACCTGCCGCCCTACATGGGCATGATGGTTTCGCTGGGCGTGATGTGGGTGCTGACGGAGATCATCTACGACCGCAAACGCGGCATCGAGGAGTCGATCAAATGCCGCGTTTCGAAAGTGCTCAAGCATATCGACATGCCGACGATTCTCTTCTTCCTCGGCATCCTGATGTCGGTGGCCGCACTGCAGAGCGCGGGCGTGCTGACCGACGTGGCCAACTGGCTCGACAAGCAGGTGCACGAGGTCTTCACGATCGCGGGCGTCATCGGCGTGCTTTCGTCGGTCATCGACAACGTACCGCTGGTGGCCGCATGTATGGGCATGTATCCGGTCATGGACGCGGCGGCGGTTGCGGCCAGCGCCGATCCGGCCTACATGCAGTCGTTCGTGCAGGACGGACTGTTCTGGCACCTGCTGACCTACTGCGCAGGCGTGGGCGGCAGTCTGCTGATTATCGGTTCGGCGGCGGGCGTCGTGGCGATGGGGCTGGAAAAGATCAACTTCGCGTGGTACTTCAAGAAAATCACGCTGCTGGCGTTCGTCGGCTATCTGTCGGGCATTCTGGTCATCCTGCTCGAACACCTGCTGATCGGGCTATGACCGGAGAGGAGCGATGTGAAAAAGGGCGCGGAGGATTTTCCCCTGCGCCCTTTTCATTTACAGGCGGTTATTCATAGCCGGGCCGCTGATTGTCGGCCGGCCGTTTTCCGGGCTGAGCGTTCTCCGCAAGAAACGGCGAATACATCATCAGCGCGTCGTTGCGGGTGACGTACTGCACATCGACGCAGCGGTCTTCGGCGTCGTACACCTCGCGGTAGAGCTTGTTGTGGCGGCTGTATCCGCCCCAGTATTCGCTCTGCATGCAGTGATCCCGTTCGACCACGCGGTAGGAGTATTCCGGCCGCCGGTCGGCGCGCCACTCCCCTTCGAGGAACTCGCCGCCTACGGTGACATGCAGGCGGAAAGTCGTCTGCGTATCGTTGCGGATCATCAGGTCGCGGTAGGGATAAACGCAGGTCGCGCCGCTTCCGAAAGGCTGGGTGCGGCCGCAGTCGGGAAATACGTCGTACGAATGGCGGTAACGCTCGACAACGGTCAGCGGCGTATGGAGCGTCATCCAGAAGATCAGGTTGGACATCTGGCAGAGTCCGCCGCCGACTCCGGGGCGGAACGTGCCGCAGAAAAGAACGATGCCGTCGAGATAGCCCTTGCGGCGGGAGGGACGTCCGATCAGCCGCCAATAGCTGAACGTCTCGCCCGGACGCAGCACCACGCCGTCGAGACGCGCCGCGGCCAGCCGGAGATTGGTGATCTTGTTGTATTGGTACTGCATGTCGACGTCCTTCAGCCTGCGCAGCAAGGGCGTCCGGTGCCGGAAGTGCGAATAGTCGCAGCTCGGAGAGCCGGATTTACGGGCGAAACGCAGGCCGCCGAAGTACCACAACCCGTAACGCAGGCAGGTGTACCAGAGACGTCCGCACCACAGGCGGAAAGGGCTGCGGCGCCGAGGTTCGGCACTTGGTCGGTCCACGGTCAGCCCAGTTTGGCCATGAACTTCTCGCGGTCCACCACATAGCGGATATGCACGCCCTCGCCGATCATCCCCCCGGCGTCGCGCGCGCCGACGTTGAAAGTCAGCTTGCGTCCCTCGACTTCGGTCAGCACGGCCGTCGCGGTGATTTCGGCGCCCAGCCCCGAAGGTTTGATATGGGTGACGTTCATCCTGTCTCTTATACACATCTCCGAGCCCACGAGAC